>Ga0302250_1000009_pt1 | contig 478299 bp, 464 predicted proteins | sample AAG_RA_Asp_MG_FD_193536 | JGI IMG/M metagenome (GOLD analysis project Ga0302250, IMG submission 193536) | Enriched activated sludge microbial communities from anaerobic digester in WTTP, New Holstein, Wisconsin, United States - AAG_RA_Asp | ecosystem: Engineered > Bioreactor > Anaerobic >... | reverse complement strand
ATTGCTTTAGCAGTAATCCTACAGGCACGGGGGTTGTGACAAAGACCGGCCCCAACCGGTTCACATGCACAACTATAATACCGGGCGCTGGTGCGACAGGACCAGCAGGACCACCGGGACCGCCGGGAACTCCGGGAACAATAGGTGATGTTTCTTGCAACCCAGACGAGGTGCTTACAGGTATTAGCAATGGCCAACCGGTCTGTGTGCCGTATTCAGATATTTCTCCGCCCGGAACATGGTGTGGTCTTTCAATTTCAGCTTCTTATTCCTGTCTCGGTGGCGTTACATGTGACAATATTAGTTCACCGGCAATCTGGTTAAACACAGGAAGCGGTTATGTCTATCCAGCACAAACAACCAATCTTGTGTCTTCTTGTAAAGGCATGAATCCATCGATCAATTGTCCTGCAGGATATACGGGTTTAATGTTTGCTTATATCGGATGGAACCATGCTGCTCAGCATGCATCTGATGTTATAGCTACTTGTGTAAAGAACTGAAAATAAAGATATCTTCTCAGTCGGTATGGGGCATTCAACGTAACTGGCAGGCCATCATTCCCTAATAAACGATGGTGGACGTTGGTCTGATCAGCTCAGCGCAAGCATGATCGCACCCAAAGAAGGCGGCAAGTTTAAAAAACGGAATTGGCAGCGCTAACACTAGGCTTCTGTGTGAAAATTTAATAAGATCTTTTCTTGCTAACAAAAAAGACTTGGCAAACTTTTGCCATAATTAAAACACCAAGCTACTCCGCGTTGTCCTTTTTGGCTTTTGGGGCGCGGGGTTTGCGGGCCTTTTTGGCTTCGTCTTCGACGGCTTTTTCGCCAGACGCTTCGGCTTTGGGCTCAGCTTCCGGATTGCCTTCGGCTTTTTTGGCTTTTTTGTCCTTCTTTTCCTTGCCGATGTTTTCGACCGACTCTTTTTCCGCTTCCGCTTCAGCCACCTTGGCGGCGGCCTTGATCAGCGCCGCGCCTTTTTCGGCCTGAATCACGGCTTCTTCGGGCGAGCGCGCAACGTTCACACTGACCTTGACCGTCACTTCAGGATGAAGCTTGACCTTGATGGTGAAGATGCCCAGCGTCTTGATCGGCGTGTCAATCTGCACCATCGAGCGTTCGATCGTGTGACCGGATTCCTTTGCCGCTTCGGTGACATCGCGAGCCGTGACCGAGCCATAAAGCTGGCCGGTTTCGCTGGCTTGGCGGATGATGATGAGCTTGGCTTTGTCTATATGCTTGCCAAGATCTTCGGCGTTTCCGCGCAGGGAGGCATTCCTGGCTTCCAGTTCGACGCGTTGCTTTTCAAAAAGCTCCAGATTGGCTTTTGTGGCGCGAAGGGCTTTCTTTTGCGGCAACAGGAAGTTGCGCGCAAAACCCGGGCGGACCCTGACGACCTGGCCCAATGTGCCAAGGCGGTCAATGCGTTCGAGTAAGATGACTTCGATCATTGTTCTCTCCGTTCTTGCGAGCGCTTTTAGACGCTGGCTTTGTCATTGGCGTAGGGCAGAAGGGCCAGAAAGCGCGCGCGCTTGATGGCCTGCGTCAGAAGGCGCTGTTGCTTGGCCGAAACCGCCGTGATGCGCGACGGCACGATTTTGCCGCGCTCGGATACAAAGCGCGAAAGCAAACGCACATCCTTATAATCGATCTTCGGCGAACCGGGCGAACTGAAAGGACATGTCTTCCGGCGGCCAAAGTAACCGCGTCCGCCGCCGCCGCTTGCGCCAGCACCGCCGCGACGGGGGGCTCCGGAATGAGATGAGGAGGATTGTTGCATGCTCATGTTCAGGCTCCTTCGTTTTCGGTAACGGTGTCACGGCGCGGGGCGCGGTGAGGGCGGTCGCTCTTAACATCATTGCGGTCATTATCACGCTCGACGCGTTCGTCACGGCGCATCATGGCCGATGGACCTTCTTCCAGTTTTTCGACGGCGACGGTCATGAAGCGCAGCACGTCTTCGTGCAGGCGCATGTTGCGTTCCATTTCGTTGATGGCCGCGGGTGGCGCGTCGATGTTAAAGAGCACGTAATGCCCTTTTTTGTTTTTCTTGATGCGGTAAGCAAGGTTACGAAGGCCCCAGTTTTCGGTCTTGGTGACCTTGCCGCCATCCTTGATGATGATTTCGGCAAACTGGTTCGACAGTGTTTCGACCTGTGTGGCCGGAATGTCCTGACGGACGATAAAGACAGACTCGTAGTATGGCATATATCCACACTCCCTTTGGTTGTACGCGACCGGACGCTGGGCCAGGCCAATCCCGGCGCTTCAGCCGCTCCGGTCAAGCCGGACCTCATGGGACCGGCAAGGAGCACTAAAGGCGGGCTTTATAGCGGGTAGGGGTCTTGGGCGCAAGGGGCGGGGATGGAATAGTTTGACAATAACCTTTTGGAATGATGATATACTTACCACTTTGAATTTAAGGTCAAAAAGTTAACTATATTTGCGGGAAGTATTAACAATGGAACCCATTCTTCAATCCGTATTTCATATAAACGTCCAGCTTAATAGCCGCCGTTTTGACAGGCCGCAAGAAATGGCCAGGGATGTTGTTTTGCGTTGGCTGGAAGCGGAAAACATCGTGATCCCCAAAAAGGGGCGGAAAGGCGGTGGATTCAAGGCCAAAAAAGTCTATCCGGTCGAAGTTGTCTCGGACGGGAATTATTGGGCGATGCATTGTGAACAACCGGCCAGCAATAATCGCTATCCGATGTGCCATATCGAGGTCGTATTGGATATGGCCGGAAAGGACCATCGATTCGAAACTCGGCTTGCCAGCGCGTGGCCGCAGGATACGAAAGAGAATTTAATACGGATTCCCTCGTTCGTTGAAGATATAGGTTCTGAGGTTGGTCTTGTCGATGCCGGGATCCCCCTGAACTATGGCGGGATAAGGATACATGAACCCAACGAAGTTCAGAAACTTAAGGAGTATATTTTCGATATGGACCGGCGGCTGCCCATCATTGTCGTCTCGGAAGAAAGTGCGCCCAATGCGGAGGAAGGCATGACAGCCTTAAGTGTGCCGCTTTTAGCTTCCAGATTGCATGGCGTTGCTCATACTTTTCGCTTATCGCTTAGCGGCTCGAAAATGTTTACAGATATGGTGACGAAGAAATGGTCGGTCTTTAATGGTTATGTCCGCTGCTATCGCCGCGGCATTAAAATGTCAAATTTGGATGAGCTGTGGCTGCATCACTTAGCCGGGTTCAACACTGTCAGTAATTTTCAAGGAACAGGTTCGGGGGCGTTTGTTCATTTTCTCACGCAGAAAGCATATGAGCAGAGCCTCGAGATTTTACCTGATCGGAAAGGCGTTCCTTCTTTTGGAGAGATAAAAGACAGAATTCTCGAACAAAGAACCAAAAAACTTTCGTTGGCTCCAGACGTTCATGAACGCTTCCGCAATTTTGAAATGGAGAAAAGGCGTCTTTTGGGGTTGGCGCTCGCATGGCAGGAAAAGGCTCTTCAGCTTCAAAGGCGGGCGGCAAAGAAAGATGGCGCGAACAGTTCCCATGCGCCCGTGAGATCGGTTGAAGTCAAGGGCTCCTCGTTAAATATCTGAAAATGGGATGAAAGAACCGACATATATTTACAGGACTGGTTTTCTTTGCCGGGTCTGTAAGACAGCGCGAATTCCAGAATAAAGGTAGTTACAGGTCTTTGCCCTAAAAGTGTCTTCAAAGCCTGTTTTTCCGCCGTTTTTCTCTCTCCTTGCCACCCCTCAAGCGGGGCGCTATTTTGCGCCCGGATTGCCATGCGTTTTCTCGGAACGGTCTTCAGGGAGACATCATATGACCAAGCAGCAAAAGTGGGTTTATGAATTCGGCGGCGGCAAGGCGGACGGGCGCGCGGACATGCGCAATCTTTTGGGCGGGAAGGGCGCGGGCCTTGCCGAGATGTGCAATCTGGCACTGCCAGTGCCGCCGGGGTTCACGATCACCACGGAGGTTTGCACTTATTATTATGAGAACAAAAAGACTTACCCCGATACCTTAAAAGCACAGGTGAAAGAGGGGATTCAACAGGTCGAAAAGATTTTGGACGCGAAGTTCGGCGACGTGAAAAATCCGCTTTTGGTTTCCGTGCGCTCCGGCGCGCGCGCGTCCATGCCGGGCATGATGGACACGATCCTCAATCTCGGCCTGAACAAGGAGACGGTCGAAGGCCTTAAGCAGAAAAGCGGTGACGCGCGTTTTGCCTACGACAGCTATCGTCGCTTTATCCAGATGTATAGTTCGGTTGTGTTGGGCATCGAGCATCATAACTTCGAAGAAGTGCTCGATGACGTGAAACGCGCGAAAGATTACAGGCTTGATACGGATCTGAAAGCCGACGACTGGAAAGAAGTAATTGAAAGCTATCTTGAGGTTGTGAAAAAAAAACGCGGCGAGCCATTTCCGCAAGATGTGGAAGAACAGCTTTGGGGCGCGATAGGGGCAGTGTTCAGTTCATGGATGAACCAGCGCGCCATTACGTACCGGAAGTTGCATGACATTCCGGCCGACTGGGGCACGGCGGTAAATGTGCAGGCGATGGTGTACGGCAACATGGGCGACGATTGTTGCACGGGGGTGGCATTTACGCGCGATCCCGCCACGGGCGAAAACGCGTTTTATGGCGAATATCTTGTCAACGCGCAGGGCGAAGACGTTGTGGCCGGCATTCGGACGCCGCAGCATCTGACCATCAAAGGCAAGGAAACCAACAAGTCTAAGCTGCCTGCGATGGAAGAAGTGATGCCCAGCGTGTTCAGGCAGTTGAACGATGTGCGCCTGAAGCTCGAAAAACATTACCGCGATATGCAAGATATCGAGTTCACGGTGCAGAAGGGCAAGTTGTTCATGCTGCAAACGCGCACGGGCAAACGGACGGGTCCTGCCGCGCTTAAGATTGCTGTGGACATGGTGAACGAGAAGCTGATCACGAAGGCCGAGGCGATCAAGCGCCTTGATCCGGCGTCGCTTGATCAGTTGCTTCACCCGATGCTCGATCCGAAAGCCAAGCGGCAAGTTATCGCGAAAGGCTTGCCGGCGTCGCCGGGCGCGGCTTCGGGGCAGGTGGTGTTCAGCGCCGACGAAGCGGAAGACCTGGCGATCAAAGGGCACAAGGTCATTCTTTGCCGCGTTGAAACGAGTCCCGAAGACATTCACGGCATGCACGCGGCGAAAGGCATTGTCACCAGCCGTGGCGGCATGACGAGCCACGCGGCCGTCGTTGCGCGCGGCATGGGGCGCGCCTGTGTCGCGGGCGCGGGCGAATTGCATATGGACTATGCGAAACAGCAGATGTCGGTGAAGGGCGTGATCGTCAAGGCGCGTGACGTGATCACGATTGATGGTTCAACCGGCGAAGTGATGCTCGGCGAAGTGCCGACGATCCAGCCGGAGCTTTCCGGCGATTTTGCCGCCGTGATGAGCTGGGCCGACAGCTTGCGCCGCCTGAAAGTGCGCACGAACGCCGAAACGCCACTCGACACCCGCACGGGCCTTAAGTTCGGCGCGGAGGGCATCGGGCTTTGCCGCACGGAACACATGTTCTTCGACAACGACCGCATCATTGCCGTGCGCGAGATGATCGTGGCGGAAGACGAAACGGGCCGCCGCGCGGCTTTGGCAAAACTGGAGCCGGTCCAGCGTCAAGACTTCGTGGAGATTTTCACGATCATGGAGGGCTTGCCGATTACGGTGCGCCTGCTCGATCCGCCGTTGCATGAATTTTTGCCCAAGACGGACGAGGAAATGGACGACGTCGCCAAGGCGGCGGGAACGGACGTGGCGACCGTGAAAAAGCGCGCGCAGCAACTGCACGAAGCCAATCCGATGCTGGGACATCGCGGCTGCCGTCTCGGCATTTCGTACCCGGAGATTTACGAAATGCAGGCGCGGGCGATTTTCGGCGCGATGGCGGAGCTGACGAAGAAGGGCAAGAAGGTGTTGCCCGAAGTCATGATCCCGCTCGTCGCGACAAAGAAGGAGTTCGACGTGATCAAGGCGATGATCGACCGCGTGGCGGACGAAGTGAAGGCAACGACTGGCACAAAGTTCAAATATTTGGTCGGTACGATGATCGAGCTGCCGCGCGCGGCGCTGCGGGCCGGTGAAATCGCGGACAAGGCTGAGTTCTTTAGCTTCGGCACGAATGACCTGACACAGACGACGTTCGGCCTCAGCCGCGACGACGCCGCGAGCTTTTTGCCCGACTATTACCGTACGAACGTTTTGGAACACGATCCGTTCGTGACCATCGATCAGGACGGCGTGGGCGAACTGGTTAAGCTGGCGTGCGAGCGCGGGCGCAAGACGCGGCCCGACCTCAAGCTCGGCATTTGCGGCGAGCATGGCGGCGATCCGAACTCGGTCAAGTTCTGCCATCGCGCGGGGCTGGATTACGTGTCGTGTTCGCCGTACCGCGTGCCGATCGCGCGCCTTGCGGCGGCGCAAGCGGCCATCGAGGACGATGCGGACGTGGCGGCGCGGAAGAACGCGGCGTAATCTGCCGTTATACCCGGCAAGATTGTGAATTGGTTGTTTTCCTCTTTGACAACATATGCCGTAAAACTTCGGCACAGGAAATTACCGGCTTCTGGCCGATCACAAGTAATTGCGTATCGAATTTATGCCTGCCCTTCGTTCTTATCGAAGGATGGTAAAAAGAGATGTCGCCGACGCTTATCTTTTTAATAGCGCAAAATTCAAGCGCACATTTCCAAAAAGCATCCCATCCGCTGAATTTATTGCGACTGAATGAAGCCACAGTTTCCGGGATGAAGCGCTGCGTTATTTCATCGCTAATGGCCCTATGAAATCCCATAAAATTGTTTTCGATAAAAGTTTCTTCCGGCGTGACACAGCTATTGTTCAGCAACAGGCTGTGTTTATCCAGTATCAGGCGGGTTCGCTGTGAATGGATTTCAGGATCGGCGACGTCAAAATCGCTGTAAAAAGCCCAGGTAACATCCGTCGTCTTGAAGACATGGGCGAGCACAAGCAAACGCAGCAAGTCGACCTTGTGCCAGATTTTAACGGCTTGAGGTTCTTTTTGAATCTTTTCGAAAACGGGGTTTTCCCGGTAAGTCGGAACGTTATTCAGGTTTTTCAAGTGGAGATTTGGGTGTCTTTGCTTAAAAGCGAGAAGAACTTCCTTCCCCCGTCTCGTTAGTTCGGCGTCGTCGCACCAAATCCAGATGGTTATATCGGATAACTTTTGTGCAACTTGGTCAACGTTGTTGAGAAATTCAGCTGGAATAGGGGAACGGCTTCTGAATTTTTCCGAACAATAATAATCCTTATTGCCAATCCAGGCATAGTTAAGGAGGTATTCCATAAAATCTCTCGCGTTATGATATTAAACGCCATTTTATTCACTGCGCTACCAAGAGGGCAAATTGAATAATACTTTCATGAGATATTGGTTAATATCGCGCAGGGCTGGATTACGTGTCGTGTTCGCCGTACCGCGTGCCGATCGCGCGCCTTGCGGCGGCGCAAGCGGCCATCGAGGACGAAGCGGACGTGGCGGCGCGCAAAAACGCGTCCTGATTTATCGTCTTACTGCTCTCTCGACTTTTTAATAAAAAACGATAGTCTTCCTCTGTCCCAATTGAAAGGAGGCCTGTCATGTGGAACGAGTTCAAGAGTTTCATCGCGCGCGGCAACGTTGTCGATCTTTCCGTCGGCATCATCATGGGCGCGGCCTTTACGGCCATCGTCGCGTCGCTGGTGGACAACATCATTATGCCGCCCATCGGGATGGTGCTTGGCGGCATCGACTTCTCCGACTTCTTTATTCCGCTTGACGGCAACAGCTATGCATCGCTCAAGGCCGCCAAGGACGCGGGCGCGGCGGTCATCGGCTATGGCGTGTTTTTGAACGCCGTGATCAAGTTTCTGATCGTGGCTTTTGCCGTGTTCATCTTAGTTAAAGGCGTCAACAAACTGCAAAACAGGTTGATGGCGCAAAAAGCGGCCGAGCCTGTGCCGCTCACGAGAACGGAAACGCTTTTGGCGGAAATCCGCGATCTATTAAAGAGAACGCCGGTTGTTTGAGCCATTTTGCCCGGCAGGAAGGGAAAAGACATGCCTATGCTTATCAATTGGGATTCCAGCATGAGCGTTGGGGTTGCGATCCTTGACGAGGATCACAAACGCATCATGAATATGATCAACAAGCTGTACAACGCGATGTTAGAAGGCAAGGGCAAGAAGATTTTGGAAGAAATTTTTCACGACCTAACGGTTTATGTGAACATTCATTTTGAAGCCGAAGAGGGGATGTTTGAATTGACCGGTTATCCGGGCGCGGCCGAGCAACACCGGCAGCATAAGGAAATGACGCAGAAAGCCATGGAATATAAACAAAAGTTTCAGCACGAACCGAACGCCGTCATGCCGCTGGAAATGCTGAATTTTCTCAAGGACTGGTGGCTCGATCACGTGATGAACAGCGACCGTAAATATGCGGCGCATCTGAATGCGCATGGTCTTAAGTAAGACATTTGAATCCCCCTCCCCTTGAGGAAGAGGAAGCAATAACTAGGGACTTACGAAGTAAGTCCTTAGTTGACCATAGGAGTTTGAAGCTAAAATGGAACCATTTCCCCTTCGCCAAGGCTACGGGGGGCATAAAATTTTCTAAGCTTTGCGAAGCAAAGCAAGAAAATCTTATGGAGGCACGGGCCGGAATCGAACCGGCATTGACGGATTTGCAGTCCGCTGCATAGCCATTCTGCCACCGCGCCTTGAGATTTTCGGTCCTATACAGTAGGATTTTCGGGCCCATCGGGTCAAGGGTCGTCAAAGGAGAGGAAAGACCAATGAAAAAGAAGGTTTGGATAATAGCCGGTTTTGCCGGATTGTTTGCCGGGTGCCTAACGGCTTTTGTTTTTACAGTTAGTGCCACACCAGAAACATCAAAACCGCCCATGACGCAACAAGCGGCGCCGCGTGAAGTTCCGGCCGCTGAACCATTAATTGGCGCCGAAACCTTGCGTGTCGAGTTAAAATCAAAAACGCCGCCGCTTCTGATCGATGTACGTGAACCGTCTGAACACGTGGGTGGAGCTATAGAGGGCGACAAGAACGTTCCTCTCGGCGAGTTGCCGCAGCGCTATGGCGAATTGCCGAAGGACAAACCAATTGTTATCTACTGCCGCAGTGGCGGCCGCAGCATGCGCGCCGTTTCCTTTTTGCAGGAGCAGGGATTCAAAAACGTTCGGAGTCTATCCGGAGGCTATGAAGGCTGGAAACTGCAAGAAGGCACTGAGAAGAAGTCCTGCTGTTAATCCGGCAAAGCCAAAAATTTTTAATTAATGATGCGGGCAGAGATAAAGTTGCGTTCTTATTAGAAATGACAGCTGAACGCGTGAGACCCCGTCCTCTTAAGCCATACGCTTCTCATTTCGTTTCTGACTTTGTCCGCAAGCTCGGGGCATTGGAGCAAGCTTGCCAACAACTGGGTTGGCGGGCCTTCATGTTGTTCGCTGCGGACGATCGCCAGAAAGTCTTCCCGCATATCCTTGGCAGGCTCCGTCGATATATATGCTGCAAGGTCTCTAACAACCTTACTGAGGCCGTTTAACTCACCAGTTCTACACATCGACAAACTTGCCAAACGCGCGAACTCAAGGAGGGCTTTTCTACGCAGTTCTTTGCTCGTTGACGTTTTAAGCTTGTCAAAGTGTTCAGTAACAAGTTTTAGACAGGATAACCGGGAACTTGTGCGCATGGTGAAAAGGCCTCCTCTGAATAAAGTGCATTCATAATGATCATTAGAATGATTCTAGCAATTGATATTTTGAAACAAAAGGAAAGAATTTTGAGAATAATGGTTATTTTTTCCAATTTTTGGCAGAAACACGTTTCTAATCCGAAACGATGTTCATACCAATTATGGGGAAGAATGCCGTTTATTTTGGCCTGTTTTTGTTTGAATTACCTAAATTCGGCGGAACGAAGTCGAACATATTCGACGCAAAAGTCACACCTTCCCGCGCATTTTCCAAATTCACACCCGTGGTGCGTCCTTGCGCGTCAACGACACGCCATTGGCGGAGCTGAAGGGGCTTATCCTCAAAAATAAGCGTTAGTTCGCCGTCGCCGGGATCGGTGGTCGACACAAGGGAAAGCTCAAGTTTGGCCGGATAGCGCGCATAACGCGTGATGGTCACATCGCCTTCAAACTTGAGAGGGTCGCGCAGAATAAACTCGGCGATGCTGGAACCGACTGGAACGCTAGTTTTCTGTTCCATCTCGGCATCCCATATATGAACGAAAGAGCCATCGGCAATAATAAAGTCTTTTTGAGGCGCATCATAATTCACGCGCATCTTGCCGGGGCGCTGGATCGCAATCGTGCCATGGCGGAACTGGCCACTGTCGTTTACTTGAAGGAAATTCGCCGAAACGCTTTTCAGTTCGTTCAGGTATTTTTCAATACGTGCGACATCTGACTTTTCGCTTTCTGACAGATGAGCTGGTTTAACTTCGACAAGGGCAGCTGCTCCCCACGTTTGGGGGGAGGCAAGGCACAGTAAAAGAATTATAAGGGCTGAGATTCGCATGAGCACAAATTGACCGGAAATTGTGGCAAAGCCAAGGACGAAAAACCGATCCGACATCTATATAAGGTGTGGAATTGATTCCTATCACTCATCGTGACAGGGGTTGCGTTTTTATGCCATGATCACCACCTGCACAAAAACAACGGCATTTTTCCTCTCAACCTTTAGATAACAGTTTGAAAAGCAAATGCAAACACACAAAACCCGCCTTTTGATCATCGGCGCCGGCCCTGCCGGCTATACCGCCGCCATTTATGCCGCCCGCGCGAGCCTCGAACCCATTGTCGTGCAAGGCATGCAACCGGGGGGGCAACTGACTATTACCACCGAGGTTGAAAACTATCCTGGCTTTGCAGAGGCCATTCAAGGCCCATGGCTAATGGAGCAAATGGCGGCTCAGGCGACACACGTCGGAGCGAAGTTGATCTTTGATGTGATTAAGGACGTCGATTTTACGCAAAAACCTTTCCGTTGCACGGGGGATTCCGGTGATGTGTACCTTGCTGACAGCGTCGTAATTGCCACAGGCGCGCAAGCGCGATGGCTTGGCATCGAGAGCGAAAAGCACTTTCAGGGACATGGCGTCTCCGGTTGCGCGACCTGCGATGGCTTCTTTTTCCGTGGCAAGGAGGTTGCTGTGGTTGGCGGGGGCAATTCGGCTATGGAGGAGGCGCTCTATCTTGCCAATCTCGCCAGCAAGGTGACGGTCATCCATCGGCGGGATGAATTCCGGGGAGAAAAGATCCTTCGTGAACGCGTGGCGGCTCACCCCAAGATCAAAGTGGCCTGGAACAGTGTTGTGGCGGCTATGGAAGGCGTGGAACAGCCTGCCCGCGCTGTCACGGGGGTGCGTGTCCGCGATGTGAAGACAAATAAGGAAACGCTCATTCCGGTCGAGGGGGTCTTTATCGCCATAGGGCATGAACCGGCAACCAAGATATTTAAAGGACAGGTCGCCATGGATGGCGAAGGCTATATACTTACAAAGCCCGATTCGACGGCCACCAACATTCCAGGGGTCTTTGCAGCTGGCGACGTTAAAGATAAGGTGTATCGCCAAGCCGTAACGGCGGCTGGGATGGGGTGTATGGCGGCGCTGGAAGTCGAAAAATATCTCGCTACCCAAGAATAGGAAGTTACTGCCACATAAACGTAGAACATCAATAAATAAAGGAGACTCGATGAGCCGCTACCTCAAACGCGATATGCAGGCAGACGAGAAAATCGTTTACGAGTCCCAAATCCACTGGATTATTTATAACGTTGGGGCGTTTTTCACGTTAATAGGGGCGCTTATTGGGCATTATGGCACTCCCACTGTTCAATTTCTTCTTGGCAGCGAGGTTGCCGATATGCTGGCCAAGCCGATCAGCTTTATTGCGGTGGGCACTATTATTATTGGAGCCATGTATCTCCTCATTGCTTTTATCCGCCAGATATCGACCGAATTGGTGATCACGGACCGGCGTGTGATTGCTAAGTACGGGTTTATCGCCACGACGACTTATGAGGTCATGATTCACCGTGTCGAGGGCGCAAACATAGATCAAACGGTATTAGGCCGCATTTTAGGATACGGCACCGTCATGGTGAAGGGAACAGGCGGGGGGATATCTCCCATCGATCATGTTGCCAATCCTTACCGATTTCACTCTTCCCTTATGCTTGTTCTCGAGGCTGCCCATAAGCACGACCACCGGGATGAACCGGTCGATCATGGGCGGCACGACTAAAAGTATCCCTTAACGGCGGGGCCATTTGAAGCTGTGAAGCAGCTTCTCTGGACACTGCTTCGCTCTAACGGCCTTCGTTGGCTGTGCCACGCGAAGCCCGTAAGGGCGAAGCGTGGTGGGCCCGGTAGGATTTGAACCTACGACCAAACCGTTATGAGCGGTCCGCTCTGACCAACTGAGCTACAGGCCCGGCAACCACAAGCGGTTGAGAGGCAAAAACCATCATAGCAAAGCTGCGCATGTTAGCAAATATCCGTTGGGACCAGCGATTTTTTCCACAGATTAGCGAGCTTTGCAGGTTTTGTCGTCACCTTGGTATTCCTTTTTGTCGTCCGGAACTGTTGATCATCTTTGTGATGATGCAGTTGCGTGCGCGTATCAATCACAGCCTTGTTCGCGGACATGATGATGAAGCGCGCATCTCATTTCATCTGATCGACAACGAATAATATGTTGCATCGCTGCAACTCACATCCAGCAATCCGGGTCATTTCGGATATAAGAGGATGCCAACCGTAAAATGTTGTTGACTATTTTCATGTCTGGACACAACATGATGCCACTCTACTCTAGTTAAGGAGGCCACTATGGCTAAGAAGAAAGCAAAGAAGCCTGCGAAGAAGAAAGCCGGCAAGAAGAAGAAATAATTTCGTCGCCTTCGGGCGATGTTAATTGACAAAACCCCTGTTCGGCATGTCGAGCGATCGCAGATAAGTCGAACAGGGGTTTTACTTTGTCTAAAAGAATACATAGAAATGTTTTTCTGAATACCAAAATAACCTTAGTTTTCCGCCATTTTTTGACCAATTTCGACATAAAATCCTGCGGCGAATGTTTCTTTTTATATCCGCAAGGAAACACCAGAAATGGTGGGAGAGCGATGGGGTTGTTTCATAAAAAAATAGAGAAATATCATTATCACAAAATCGGGTTTTTGTGCCAGGACGAGCGAATAGAAAAATTACAGAGGCATTGAAATTTTTTTTCAGAGAATGATACGAATCGTCGAATCGCGACAACAACATTCTTTCTTCTCTCTATGGTTTAAGGGTCCCATAAGTTAAGGCCTAAGATGTAATATTAAGCAATTGTTAAGTAACAAAGCAGCAACTGAGCGCTGCTTGACGCATACGGGTACCGATATAAGCCGCAAGACGATCTCAGGTATCCAAAAAGCTCCTGAGCTTCCGCGACCGCGAAGGATGCTTAAGTTTGCGGAGCGCTTTGGCTTCGATCTGGCGGATGCGTTCGCGGGTGACGCTAAACTGCTGGCCGACTTCTTCCAGCGTATGGTCGGTGTTCATGCCGATGCCGAAGCGCATGCGCAGCACGCGTTCTTCACGAGCAGTGAGTGTGGCCAGCACGCGCGTTGTCGTTTCGCGCAGGTTGCCGAGGATGGCGGAGTCGAGAGGCTGAACCGCGTTCTTGTCTTCGATGAAATCGCCGAGATGTGAATCCTCCTCGTCGCCGATGGGGGTTTCGAGGCTGATGGGCTCTTTCGCGATTTTAAGGACCTTGCGGACCTTCTCGAGCGGCATGTGCAGCTTCTCGGCGAGTTCCTCCGGCGTAGGCTCGCGGCCGATCTCGTGCAACATTTGGCGGCTTGTGCGCACCAACTTGTTGATCGTCTCGATCATATGCACGGGAATGCGGATGGTGCGGGCTTGGTCGGCAATGGAGCGCGTAATAGCCTGACGGATCCACCAGGTTGCATAAGTCGAGAACTTATACCCGCGGCGGTATTCGAACTTTTCCACCGCCTTCATGAGGCCGATATTGCCTTCCTGAATAAGGTCAAGGAACTGAAGACCACGGTTCGTGTATTTCTTGGCGATAGAGATGACAAGGCGCAAGTTGGCTTCGACCATTTCCTTCTTGGCGCGATTGGACTCCCGTTCGCCCTTTTGAACGGTCATGACAATGCGCTTGAACTCGCCCAAGGGGAGTCCGGCTTCGTCGCAGATTGATGCAATCTCGGCCCTTAAACGATCGACTTCGCTCTCATGCTTTTCAACAAACTTCGTCCAGGCTTTTACGTTCGGAGCTACAAACTTCGTTTCTGGCTCGGTCGGTTTGGCGGGCAGGGCATCGCCCTTGCCGCCTTTTCCGCCTTTTCCGCCTTTTCCGTCCTTTTTATCGTCTTTCTTTTTGCCAAAGAGTGAGCCAAGCAACCCTGAGCTTGAAGCGGAAGCTTTCGCGGCTGCCTTCGGATTGAAAACGTCTTCAAGCCAGTTGCGGTCAAGTTCATGACCCGTATAACGGGCGAGGAAGTCTTCACGCTTCAGGCTGCAATCGGTTGCAAGGCGTAAAATACGGCCCTCAATGCCCAACAGGCGGCGGTTCAACGTATAAAGTTGCTGGACTAGCTGTTCAAGCCGATGGTTGTTCAGGCGGATGGTGCGGACAAGGTCAACCAGCTCCTCTTTCACCTGATCGAACTTTTTATTCGATTGGGGCGAAAGGGTTTCACCTTTCTGGATAGCGGCATGGCGTTGGGTCTGGAGGCGGAACAAGCGCGCATAGGTCGAGGCGATCTTGTCGAAGGTCTCCATGACCTGGGGCTTGAGCTTTTCTTCCAGCATGGAGAGGGAAAGGTTTTCCTCATCGCTGTCGACGTCAAATTCGCCTTCGACACCTTCGGGTTTTTCTTCTTCAGGTTCCTCGATTTCGGCGCTTTCGCCTTCGCCAAGCATTTCGGCTTCGCTTGAAGGACCGCCCCCGTACGTTGCTTCAAGATCGATGATATCGCGCAACAACATCTTTCCGTCGTTCAAGGCGTCATGCCAGCCGAGGAAGGCCTGAATGGTCAGGGGTGATTCACAAATGCCGCTAATCATCATTTCGCGGCCGGCTTCGATACGCTTAGCGATGGCGATTTCGCCTTCGCGGCTCAGGAGCTCGACCGAGCCCATTTCGCGTAAGTAAAGGCGCACGGGATCGTCGGTGCGACCGATGTCGGCAGCATCGATATTTCCTTTGGTTTCTTCTTCCTCTCCAGCTTCACTTGCGGGCTTTGTAGCGGTTTCGTCTTCATCACCTTCAATGACGTTGATGCCGAGTTCTGACAACATCGCCATCGTATCTTCAATCAGGTCAGACGTGATTTTGTCCTGTGGCAGAGCGGCGTTGATTTCATCGATCGTGACATAACCGCGCTCTTTGCCGCACTTGATCATCTTTTTGATGGCTTCGGCGGCCGTGTCGATGATTGGAGCTTCACCCTTGTCTTCTTCGGGTGGTTTTTCTTCGAGAATTAGGCTCAACGGGGCTGTCTTGACAAGCGCAGGCTTTGGGGCCAACGCGGGTTCGGGTTCCGGCAGTGCAGCTGAATGTTTTTGTTGAATTGGCGCTTTAACTGTGGGCCTGACGGTTACAACTGGCTTGGGTAAAGGCTTTTTAGCGGCAGGCTTGGCGGGAAGCGATTTGGCTTTTTTCACTTCAGGCTTCTTGGCAGGCTTGGCTTTAAGCGGTTTCACCGGTTTTTTCGGCGCGCTTTTTTTGGCGGCGGGTTTGGCCGTTGTTTTTTTGGCAGGTTTGCGGCTTTTTTTACTCGCCATTACGTCCAACTTTCGTCTGAAAAACTAATGAGGCAAAAGACCGGATCCCTCAGCGCCTATATCGGCTTCGTCCCCGGGAAATTCTTGTTTTGCTGACTCGTGTATCAGCGATTCAGCTTGCGCACGTAAGGCCATCAACCGCGCCAGATTGGCTTCGGATGCGTCTTCGGCATAACGGCGCTTGGCCGCCTGAAGATCTGCTTGAACCAACTCTTGCAACTGTTTGTTCCAAATAGATTTCCAACCCTGCCGCGCCTGATCCAAAGACCGGCCGGGCCGTGCGAAAACTGCATGCATATATGTTGCCTCCGACAGCACTTCGGACAAACCAGCGCGCCAAGCCTTCCCGCCTTTACCCTCGGACAAATGGCGATAAAGCTCCCCCGCGTCAAGGGTTTCATTCGAATCAGAGGCAAGAATCTCTACAACTTGTTGCCGCAAGGCATCCAAAACAGGGCTTGAGAAGGTGTTTTGGGCCAATTCTTCGCTAAAGTCCGAAAAAAGGGCGGGATAATTAATCATAATCGCCAAAAGCACTTTTTCGCGAAGCTGGCGGGCTTTGACCGGGCGTTTTGGGGCTGGGAAGGGGTGTGTTTTGGCCCGGAATGAACGTGTTTCGCTCCTGTTTTTGCCGTCGCCGGATGATTTTTGCCACTGAAAGGTCTCGGAGAGGCGTTTTTTGATCGCTTCATGATACAAATGCTGAAGGGTTTCGTTACGAATACGCCCGATCCGGACGCGCAAGGCGCTCATAAAGCTCGCTTGGTCCTCCGGCGTCTGGAACCTTCGGCCTTCCAACGTCATGTCCCAAATCACGTCGATCATAGGTTTTGCAAGGTCGAGTACGGACTGAAAAGCCGTCTTTCCGCCCTGTTTAATAAGGGTATCAGGATCTTCACCTGAGGGGACATAAGCAACGCGGATGGTTTGAGATGGGCCCAATAGCGGTAAAGCACGCTCAACGGCCCGTGCGGCAGCCCGAATACCAGCGTTGTCGCCGTCGAAGCAGAGAATAGGGCTGTAATCACGCGCAGGATCACGGGTGTCCAGCGGGGGTAACAGCTTCCAGAGTATTGAAAGCTGATCTTCCGTTAATGCGGTTCCAAGCGGCGCCACGGCGCCTTGGTACCCCGCTTCAACAAGCGCGATCACATCCATATAGCCTTCAACGACCACAATCGGTTGGCCTTGGTTAATGGCTGCACGCGCGCGTGACAGGCCATAAAGCAATTTCCCTTTGTGGAACAGGTCATGATCAGGCGAGTTCAGGTACTTTGGCTCGCCGTCTCCCATCACACGGCCACCGAAAGCCACCGTACGTCCGCGCCGGTCGCCGACGGGAAACATCACCCGGTGGCGAAAAAAGCTGAAGTGCTCGTTGCGGTCTTCGGCTTTTTTGATCAACCCCACGGCCAACATCTCATCCAGCGTATAGCCTTCCTTGGTCAAAACCCGGATAAGGCTTTGACTGTCGTTGGGGGCATAACCGAGATGAAAGCGGCGGATGCCGTCGTCACTAAGCCCACGTTCACGGAGATAAGCCAACGCTTCGCGCCCGGCAGGCGCAAAAAGCTGTTCTTCGAACCATGCCGTTGTGCGGTCGAGCAACTGATACAAGTGTTTCTCGCGGTCAAAGCGTTCGCGCTCAAGCGGCGTATCTTGAGGAACCTGCAAACCGGCCTGTGCCGCTAGCGTTTCGATAGCCTCCGGAAAGCTAAGGCGGTCAAAGCGCATCGTGAATCCGATCACATCGCCATGCGCGCCGCAACCAAAGCAATGGTAAAACTGCTTATCGTCGTTGATGTAAAAACTGGGCGTTTTTTCGTTGTGAAAAGGACAGCAAGCCTTGAATTCTCGTCCGGCGCGCTGCAGGCGTAGCTTCTTTCCCACAATACCTGAAAGTGGTAATCGTGCGCGAAGCTCGTCGAGAAAAGATGGGGGCAAGGCCATTAACAATAATTCCTTAAAATCTAAGAGCCCCTAGTGTTATCGCTATCCCGCTTCGTCTTCAAATTGATTCTACTAACATGTTGACAAAGGTTGCCCGGAAGGCGTGACTTTGGGACCTCGTGCCTTTAGTGGGGCAGGGAGACAATAAATATTTTGGGGGAAATATGACGAAAGCCGCTGTTGAAGATCAAATCCGCGCCTGTGGAGTTCATCCACCCAAGATTCACTATAACCTATCGCGCGATGAGCTGATCAAGATGGCGGTCGAACGCGGCGAAGGATGCCTGAGCGAGGACAATATTCTTTGCGTCAAAACGGGCGCGTTTACGGGCCGCGCCGCCAAGGTCAAGCAAACCGTAAAGGACGACTATTCCCTGGACAATGTGCACTGGGCGGAAAACAAGAGCTGCACGCCGGAAGAATTCGCTATCTACAAGGATCTCGCCCTGAAGGCGATGAATGGAAACGAGATTTTTGTGCAGGACCTTTATATAGGCGCGCATCCGACGCATCGCATGGCCATCCGGATCGTGACCATGTTGGCTTGGCACAGCGCCTTTGTCTGCAACATGTTCATCGTTCCCACGGCGGAAGAGCTGAAAAGTCATAAGCCCGTCTTTACCGTCTGGCATGCGCCCGGTTTTCAGGACGATCCGGTCGTTAAATTAAATCTGGGTGCGGGCGAGTCCGTCATCGGCGGCGGCACGTCCTATGCCGGTGAAATCAAGAAAATGATGTTTACCGTCATGAACTATCATTTGCCCGATAAGGGCGTCCTGCCCATGCACTGTTCGGCGAACATCGGGCCGAAGGGCGATGTGGCGATCTTTTTCGGCTTGTCGGGCACGGGCAAGACGACTCTTTCCGCCGACAGTTCCCGAAAGCTTATTGGCGACGACGAACACGGCTGGGCCGGCGACGGCGTATTTAATTTTGAGAACGGGTGTTATGCCAAGGTCATTCATCTGAGCCGTGAGAATGAGCCGGAGATTTACGCCGCCTCGACGCGCAAAAACTCCCACACCATTTTGGAAAATGTTTGTTTTTTCCCGGGCACCAACAGGATCGATTTTGACAACGATTCGCTGACGGAAAACACGCGGTCCAGCTATCCGCTTATGTACATTCCCAACGCCAGCCAGAACGGGCGCGGCGGGCATCCCCAAAATATTTTCTTTTTAACCTGCGATGCTTTCGGCGTTTTGCCGCCGATCAGCAGGCTGACGCCGGATCAGGCGATGTTCCAGTTTCTGTCTGGCTATACGGCCAAGGTGGCCGGGACGGAAATAGGAATCAAGGAACCGCAGACGGCGTTCTCGGCCTGTTTCGGCGCGCCGTTCCTGCCGCGCAACCCGGAAGTTTATGCGCAAATGCTTGGCGAAAAGATGGTGAAGCACGGCGCGGACTGCTGGCTCGTCAACACAGGCTGGGCGGGAGGCGCCTATGGCATCGGCAAGCGCATGCCGATCAAGCTGACGCGCGCGCTGGTGAATGCCGCGTTATCGGGCGAATTGAGGAAAGCCGAATTTGCGCAGGAAAGGGCCTTTGGTCTTTTAATTCCCACGGCGGTTGCTGGCGTGGACGCGCAATATTTGAACCCGAGCCTGACATGGGCCGATCAAAACGCTTACCGTAAAACGGCTGCCGACCTCGGCGACCGTTACCGGAAGAACATGGCGAAGTTTACGAATCTTCCCGACCCGGTTGCGAAGGAAGGAAAAAAATTCGGCCTTGGAAGAGCAGCCAAGTCGCGAGCGGCCTGATCACGAATCATTTGTTGGGCGGCCGATACCCAAAAAGGGTAAGTATTGCTGCTGCGCATAAACAGACGGAAATTCCGGCGCAATCGTTAACCATAAATTTTGCCGCGTTTCGCTTGCGCTCTCATTTATTTGCGCCACGCCGAAAAAATGAAATGATTTTAAAACGGTTATTAGGCCGAAAATTTTCAGAAAAAATATTGCCTCCAGCTTGGCCGTTGTTTAGGTTGCCGTGTGCATACTTTCAGAGCCGTCATTCATAGGAGATAATCATGTCCGATTTTATAACGTTTAACGCAGAGGTTGTTCAGCCTGCCATTGAAAATGGCTGCAGTTCCGATTTTATAAAGTTTAACGCAGAGGTTGTTCAGCCTGCCATTGAAAATGACTGCAGTTGCAAAAAACTTGTCAGCAATCTTTTTAAAGGCGCTTGCAAATTTATCGCAAAGGCGGCTCCCAAAATTGACGCATTGCCGATTGTCGTTTCCCCCTGTGAAGAAACGATTTATGCCTTGTCCATTTCAGACATGGGAACCGGGAAGCATCTTTATTCACTAAAAAGCCGTCAGGTTCTCGGTCCGAATGCCGGGATGGAAATTGTCGAGGTTTTACCGTACATAAACAACAGCGACCCGGCCCAGAGGCCCGGCGTCATGTTTCTGGGCGATGGAACGTATGCTTTGGCCGGAGAAATAAGCGATCTTTATCCCCCGGAGAGAGTTCTTTGCCGGTTAGACGTCGTCAATCCCGTTTTTACAAGGGAAGATGCGGAGGTCTTCTTTCAGAGCATGATGAGCCCAATCTACCGCGCATACCCGCGCGACCAAAACGGCGGTGTTCCGGCCCCTTCAGCCGGATAACTGGCTCTTCACCATCGCGCCTGCCATGGCGAAGTCCATCTGGCCGGCATAGGTCTTTTTAAGTTCGCCCATTACCTTGCCCATGTCCTTGATGCTTGAGGCGCCGACGGCTGCGATAGTTTTGGCAATAGCAGCTTTCATTTCCTCTTCGCTCATCTGCTTGGGCAGAAAGCGCTCAATCACGGCAATCTCTTCGCTCTCCTGCTTTACGAGATCGTCGCGTTTACCTTGTTGGTAAAGCGCGATGGATTCACGGCGCTGCTTGATCATGCCTTGGAGCATGGAGGCAATTTCGCCATCGTTGATGCCCTCCATATTGCCCTTGGGCCGTGCGGCGATATCAAGATCCTTCATTTTTGCAATGATCATACGGGTTGTGGCCAGAGTCCGCTCGTCCTTGTTGCGCAGGGCGTCTTTCATGGCGTTGTTAATCTCGTCGCGTAGCATTTTGTCTCCATTTCCTTGCAATTACTCAAAAAGGTTGCCAACTTGGCACCGAATCGGCATAGTCCTCGACCGCTTAAGCGGAATCTCACTTCAACGCGGAGCTTATGACAACAACGTCGCCGGCGCAGCAACGAAATAGCACGCGCGTGCCAAAATCCCAAAAGGGTGATGCCACCGCAGCTCTCGTGCTTTTCGACGGAACGGTGTTTTGGGGCAAAGGGTTAGGAGCCGCAGGCGAGGCCGTCGGCGAAGTTTGTTTCAACACGTCCATGACCGGCTATCAGGAAATCCTGACCGACCCAAGCTACGCCGGCCAGATTATCACCTTTACTTTCCCGCATATAGGCAACGTCGGCACCAACCAGCAAGACATTGAGACTATTAAACCGGCGGCGAGGGGACTTGTCCTGCGCGCGCCGATTACCGATCCGGCTAACTGGCGCGCGGTGGAGCATCTCGACGCGTGGCTCAAAAAAAATAACCTGATCGGTCTTTCGGGAATTGATACCCGCGCGTTGACAATACGTATCCGTGATTGCGGGGCCCCAAATGGCGCTATATGCCATGCGCCGGACGGCAATATTGATGTCGAGGCGCTGGCCGCAAAGGCGAAAGCATGGCCGGGACTGAATGGCATGGACCTCGCGCTTGATGTGACATGTCCGAAAACCTACGAATGGTCCGAAGCTCGTATCAATATTCAACTTCCAACTTTAAGCGTTCAACCGGAAAATCTGGTGCCGAAACAAGCTTATCACGTCGTCGCGATCGATTATGGTGCGAAACGGAATATTTTACGCTGTTTGGTCAGCGCCGGGTGCCGCGTAACAGTCGTTCCGGCGAAAACGACAGCTGAGGAGATTTTTGCGCTTAAGCCGGACGGTGTTTTCCTGTCAAACGGACCAGGTGATCCGGCCGCAACGGGTATTTATGCGGTGCCGGTGATTAAGGCTGTATTGGAACGCGGTATACCGATGTTCGGTATTTGCCTTGGCCATCAGATGTTGGGTCTGGCGCTTAACGGACGCACGACGAAAATGCCGCGCGGGCATCGCGGCGCTAATCACCCTGTAAAAGATTTGCAGACAGGCAAGGTGGAAATCACAAGCCAGAACCACGGCTTTATGGTGATTCCGGAAACCCTGCCGCCGAACGCCGAAGTGACGCATGTCAGCTTGTTTGACGGAAGCAACGAAGGCTTGCGGCTAAAGGATAAACCCGCTTTTTCGGTTCAGTATCATCCCGAAGCGTCGCCCGGTCCGCACGACGCGCATTACCTGTTCAAGCGATTTGTGGAGATGATCGAAAAGCACAAAAGGTCGAGAAAGGCAGCCTAAGATGGCGCTCCCGAACCAAAATATCTTGCTGCGCCTAATGAAGTTCGACCGCTATGTTATTTTATTTTCCATAACATTATTCCTTTCCGCCGGGCTGATGTTCGCGTTGCAGCCCATGGTGGGTAAAATGTTGCTACCGCTTGTCGGCGGCGCGCCAAGTGGCTGGCTCGTGGCAATGACGTATTTCCAACTGGCGCTATTGGCGGGCTACTATATCGCGCACCGGCTTTCGTTTCTTTCCGTTCGCGCGCATGGCGCGGTTGTATGTCTTCTGCTGCTGGCGGGCGTCTTTGTTCAGCCCGTTCGCATGCCGCAGGATCTTTTGTCCATTCAGGAAATACCGGAAGCTTTTCGCGTTTTTCTCGCCCTGACCATTCAACTCACGATACCTTTCATCGCACTGTCGTTGCTGAGTCCAAGCCTGCAACGTCTTTTTGCATCCAGCCCTTCGTCATCGGCGAAGGACCCATATTTCCTTTTTGCCGCGAGCAATCTCGGCAGTTTTGGCGGTCTGCTTCTCTATCCGCTCTGGCTAGAAAGGACGATGGGATTGTTGGCGCAATCGAAAGGATGGCTAAGCGGTTATATAGCTTTGGTATTGCTTTGTGTGTTGTGCGTTCTTGCCGTGGTCCGGAAAGGCGCGGCAAAGAAAGAAGAAATTAAAGCTCATAAAATGACGAAGACGGATTGGCGCACGCGCGGCTGGTGGACGTTATTGGCGTTCATTCCGTCCAGCCTGATGCTGGGCGTAACGGCGCACATCACGGTCGATATTGGCGCCGTGCCTTTTTTCTGGGTCTTGCCGTTGTCGCTTTATCTGTTGACGTTCGTTCTTGCGTTTGCGCGTTCGGCTGGCGCGGGAACGGGGCATCTCGGCACATGGCAGCTTATGAGCGTGGCGCTGCTGATCTTTGCGTACGTGGAACAGCCGATGCTGATCACCAACGTGAGGATGATCGAAATGTTTCTGCCGATGGCCGTCTTTGTGCTGACGGCCTTGTTGTGTCACTACACGCTGGCCTCGATACGGCCTGAGCCGCGACGGCTGACAGAGTTTTATCTTTTTGTCGCGGCGGGTGGCGCGCTAGGCGGTATTTTCAACACTTTCATAGCGCCGGTTCTCTTGCCGTTGCCGGTCGAATTTTTCCTTATTGTTTTGTTAAGCTGCCTGTTTTTCCCCCAGCCAAGGGGTTGGGTGTTCGCAAAGATCCCGCGCGTTATTCCTTTGTCGGTCGTTCTAGCATTGGCCGGGACCGCGAGCCTTCCTTATGTCCACGAACATTTTCCGTCGGAGATCGTGCGTGACGTTCATGGGGCCATAATATGTTTCGGGTTATTGGGGTTAGTCCCGCGTCCGAAGATCCTTGCGGCAACGTCGATTACGCTGGGGCTTGTCGCACTTTTTGGATTTAGCGGGGTGAAACTGCAGGCTGTGGAGCGGAACTTCTTCGGCGTCGTGCGCGTTTATGACCGGAAAATGGGCGATGAAACGCTCCGCGTCATGGCGCATGGCTCGACGCTGCATGGCCGTCAGAAGATTTTGCCTGAAATAAGCACGATGCCCGATACCTATTATCATCCGGCTGGGCCGTTGGGCGATATCATGAATGAATACGCGTTTCGCAATGTCGGGATTGTTGGCATGGGAACGGCGGGGATCATATGCTATCAGTCTCCCGGTCGCCTCTATACTTACTACGAAATCAATGAAGTCGTGCCGAAATTGGCGGCCGAATGGTTCGATTTCATTCGCGCATGCGGCGCGCCGCGCGTTGTGATTGGCGATGGTCGCAAGGCCCTCGCAGCCGCAACGGGTGCGCAATACGATCTGCTTATCATCGACGCTTTCACGTCCGACGCCATCCCGGTGCATCTGCTAACGCAGGAAGCCATGAAAGAATATATAGACAAAGTCAGTCCGAAAGGAATTGTGGCCTATCACATATCCAACCGTTTCTATGAATTGCACCCCCAGTTAGCGCATCAGGCAAAATCCCTAGGGCTTCTGGCTCTATATAAAATTTATAAAACGCCAGACGAACAGAAGTATGGCGTGTCAACCGATTGGGTTGTGGTTAACCGCGATGTCATGACATTGGGACCGTTACGGGCCAAGGGTTGGGGCGAATTGCCCATGCCGGAAGCTCGTATCTGGACGGATGATTATTCGAACCTATTGTCGGCTTTGAAACAGGTTATGTGATGCCTAAACGTACGGACATAAAATCAATTTGCATCATCGGCGCAGGCCCGATTGTCATCGGCCAGGCGTGCGAGTTCGACTATTCCGGTGTGCAGGCGTGCAAGGCGCTGCGGCAAGAGGGCTACCGCATCATCCTCATCAATTCCAATCCCGCCACGATTATGACCGATCCCGAAGTTGCGGATGCGACGTATATCGAGCCGATTACCCCGGCGATGGTCGCCAAAGTGCTTGAGCACGAAAAGCCGGATGCATTGTTGCCGACAATGGGCGGCCAGACGGCGCTGAATACGGCGATGGCGTTGGCGAAGGACGGCACGCTGGACCGTCTTGGTATTGAGTTGATCGGCGCAAAACGCGAAGCGATTGAAAAGGCGGAAGATCGCCTGCTTTTCCGGAATGCGATGGACAAAATCGGACTCGCTAGCCCGAAAAGCCGCTATGTACACTCAATGGCCGAAGCGCAGGAAGCTCTGGCAGAGATCGGGTTACCTGTCATCATCCGCCCGAGTTTTACGTTGGCCGGCACGGGCGGCGGTGTAGCCTATAACCGCACGGAATACGCGGAGATTGTCTTTGGAGGGTTGGCCGCCAGCCCCGTGAATGAAGTTCTCGTTGAAGAATCCGTTCTCGGTTGGAAGGAGTACGAAACCGAAGTTGTGCGCGACAAAAACGACAACTGCATCATCGTCTGTTCGATTGAGAATGTCGACCCCATGGGCATTCACACAGGGGATAGCATTACGGTCGCGCCCGCGCTAACGCTCACCGATAAGGAATATCAGATATTACGCAACGCCTCGATTGCCGTGCTGCGTGAGATCGGCGTGGATACGGGCGGGTCGAATGTCCAGTTCGCCATCAATCCGGAAGACGGGCGCATGGTGGTAATCGAAATGAATCCGCGCGTCAGCCGTTCGTCCGCGCTTGCCAGTAAAGCGACAGGCTTCCCGATTGCCAAGGTCGCGGCACGGTTGGCTGTTGGTTACACGCTTGATGAACTAAAGAATGACATCACGGGCATTACGCCCGCGTCATTCGAGCCGACGATTGATTACATTGTCACGAAAGTGCCGCGCTTCGCGTTCGAAAAATTTCCGGGCACGGAGCCTGCGCTGACCACGGCCATGAAATCCGTCGGTGAGGTGATGGCCATTGGCCGCACATGGCAGGAGTCGTTGCAGAAAGCGCTGCGCGGTTTGGAAATCGGCTTGTCAGGCCTGAACGAGATTAAGGTTGACCGCACTTATGAAAGCGGCGGCGACTTGAACCCGTTACACGCCATGTTGGCCAAGCCTTCGCCGGACCGTATTCTGGTCATTGCCGAGGCTTTGCGGCGCGGCATGAGTGTCGAAAAGATCAACAAAATATGCAAATATGATCCATGGTTTATCAGACAGATAGCGGGCATAGTTGAAGCTGAAAAAGAAGTAATTGCCAAAGGCTTGCCTAAAGATGCTGCGGGTTGGCAGCGCTTGAAGTCGATGGGTTTCAGCGACGTGCGTCTTGCTCAACTCACGAACAATAAAGAAACAGATGTGGCCGCGGCGCGGCGCAAGCTCGACATCATACCGGTGTTTAAACGTATCGACACGTGCGCGGCAGAGTTTGGTTCGCTCACGCCGTATTTGTATTCAACCTACGAAGGCGGCGGTCTCAATCCGGCCGAGTGCGAGGCGAAACCTACCGATAAAAAGAAAGTCATTATTCTTGGCGGCGGGCCGAACCGCATCGGGCAGGGGATCGAATTCGATTATTGCTGTGTTCATGCCGTGATGGCGCTGCGGGATGCCGGCATTGAAACGATCATGATCAACTGCAATCCGGAGACGGTGTCGACGGATTACGATACGTCCGACCGGCTTTATTTCGAGCCGCTCACCGCCGAAGACGTAATCGAAATCGTGCGCGCTGAACAACGCAAGGGCGAATTGCTGGGGGTCATGGTGCAATTCGGCGGGCAAACGCCGTTACGTCTTGCTGACGCTTTACAGGAAGCCAAAATCCCGATTCTCGGCACATCGCCCGACGCCATCGACCTTGCCGAAGACCGCGAACGTTTCCAGGTTTTGCTGAAAAAACTTAATTTGAAACAGCCCGCGAACGGCCTAGCGCGCAGCGCAGAGGAAGCCGAAAAGGTCGCGGAAAAAATAGGTTACCCGGTTGTTATTCGTCCGTCATATGTGCTTGGCGGACGCGCGATGGAAATTGTGCATACGCCTGAGGCGTTACGGCGTTATATCGGACAGGCCGTGAATGTATCGGGACACAATCCGGTATTGATCGACTGCTACCTGCAAGATGCCATCGAGGTTGATGTTGATGTCGTTGCCGATAAGGAAGAAGTCTTTGTTGCGGGCATTATGGAACATATTGAGGAGGCGGGCGTTCATTCGGGCGATAGTTCATGCGCTTTACCGCCGCATTCGTTGCCGCAAACGATTGTTTCCGAAATTGCGCGACAAGCTGAAGTCTTGGCTAAGTCCATTGGTGTCAGGGGACTAATGAACGTTCAGTTTGCAGTGAAGGACGGCGACGTTTACATCCTTGAGGTCAATCCGCGAGCCAGCCGGACGGTGCCTTTTGTCGCCAAGGCCATCGGTGTTCCCATCGCGAAAATCGCGGCGCGCGTGATGGTTGGGGAAAAACTGGCGAATTTGGTGAAAGCTTATCGATATAAAGCCTCGAATAATGGCAACGGGAGATTGGCCGTCAAAACGCCAGTGTTTCCTTTCTCGCGATTTCCGGGTGTGGATATTATTTTGGGGCCAGAAATGAAATCGACGGGCGAAGTCATGGGACTTGACCGCGATTTCGCGCGCGCGTTTGCCAAGGCGCAATTGGGCGCGGGCCTGAAACTTCCCTTAAAGGGAACTTGTTTTATTTCCGTAAAGGATCGCGACAAAGATGCTATCATTCCATTGGCGCGGCGACTGGTTGAACTTGGATTTAATCTGATGGCGACGGGCGGCACGGCAAAAGCGTTAAAGGCGGCCGGCGTGCCGGTTAAGCGCATCAACAAGGTTTATGAGGGACAACCGCATGTTGTTGACGCGATGATTAACTGTGAAATTGATTTATTGATGAACACGACAGCCGAAGGCGCGCAAACGCTGGCCGACAGTTTCAGCTTGCGCCGGACGGCCCTCATGCAGGGCATTCCTCATTACACGACGATTCCGGGGGCAAGAGCGGCCGTAGAAGCCATTGCGGCCCTTCAAACAGGGACTCTTGAAGTTAACTCGCTTCAGTCGTATCTTAAAGCGTCCTGAGAATAGAAACCATCGCTTCGACGCCTGCGGCGCCGGAAAGGTGCTTTTTGTTTTTAATGCCATAAGCTCCCCGAATTGGGGCGAAAGGTGAAGTTCCATGGCTGATAAAGTACCCATGACTCTCTTGGGCTATCAAAAGCTTGAAGAAGAGCTGAAACACCTGCGCAGCAACGAACGGCCCGCCATTATCAAGGCGATTGCCGAAGCGCGCGATCACGGCGATTTGTCCGAAAACGCCGAATATCACGCGGCCCGTGAGCGCCAAAGTTTTATTGAAGGCCGGATACAGGAGATTGAAGACAAAATCGGCCGGGCGGAAGTTATTGATGTGTCGAAGCTTGACGGCAAAATTGTCAAATTCGGCGCTTTGGTTACGCTTGTTGACGAAGATACGGATGAGGAAGTTCGTTACCAGATCGTGGGCGAGGATGAGGCCGACATTAAGGCGGGACTTCTTTCGATAACCTCGCCATTGGCGCGGGCTTTGATCGGCAAACAAATGAAAGATAGCGTTGAGGTCAGCACGCCAAAAGGTTCGAAATCCTATGAGATCGTCAAGGTGGTTTTTAAATAATAGACCTGCTATGACCCTCCCGCGATCCTTCCCTATTCCTTCGGTTGTTCATGCGTGAAGTTCTGGATCTAATTAAGGAATACCACGAGTGGTTTTACTTGATCACTTTCATATGGACGGCTGTCGAAGGCGAAACGTTTGTGATTTTCGCCGCTCTCGCGGCGCAAAAAGGCTACCTGAACATTGGCGCGCTTTTCTTGGCGGCATGGCTGGGCAGCTCCTTTGGCGATCAAATTTTCTTTTTCATCGGGCGTTATTTTGGCACCCGGATTATCGCACGTTATCCCAAACAGAAACCAAAAGTGGATAAAGCATTGGGGTGGCTCGAAAAGTATGCAACCCTCTACATTCTTTCCTATCGCTTTATGTATGGCATCCGGAACGTCAGCGGTATTGCGGTCGGCATGAGTCGTCTGCCCTGGAAAAGATTTGCATGGCTTAACCTTACAGCCGCATTCATCTGGGCATTCGCTTTTTGCGGCGCGGGATACTTCTTCGGGGATCTGATTCAGCACCTCGGGAAGCGCAAGGAAGAGGTCGTGGGCTACAGCGTTCGCGAATTCATGTTAACCAGTTTGGGGCTTTTTGCCTTTATCATCGCCATACGTTTGTGGGTTGTTTACCGGGATCGCAGCCGGGCTAAAAAGCAAGCTGAGATTGATATCCTCGTGGGGCCAGATATTACACCAGGCATTGATTAACATATTGAAGTATAATAACAATATTGTTTCATTTTAACAATTGAGGGCCCAAAAAGGCAAAAAAGAGAGTCATCCTTTCTTAATCTTCTGGACAGCCGTGAGCGCACAGAATAGAGAGAAGCCTTCAAAACGGGCTCGATTCACCGCCTGCGCTGAGCAATACTGTGCGCTGCGGAAAGGGACAGTGCCGTTAACAAGGATTGTCGATCAACAACAGAAGGCAGAACAGGTCATGAGTGATATCAACGAACGCGTAAAGAAAATTGTCGTCGAACATCTGGGTGTGGACGCTGCCAAGGTAACAGATAACGCCAGCTTCATTGATGATCTGGGCGCTGACAGTTTGGATACGGTTGAGCTCGTCATGGCTTTCGAAGAGGAATTCAGCGTCGAAATTCCCGATGACGCGGCGGAAAAGATCATCACCGTCAAGGATGCCATTGACTATATCAACCAAAAGAAAGCCCCTTGATAAGGGATGATCAACACTCATTTGTGACGCGGATCATGTTCGCCGCATCAGTTTCCCTAACGATCCAACGGGCCGGTTCGCCATGAGGCGGGTTGTTGTCACGGGTCTGGGTATAGTTTCGCCGTTGGGCGTCGGCGTTGATGTCGCATGGAAACGTCTTGTCGCGGGCAACAGCGGCATTGATAAAATCAAGGATTTCGAAGTTTCGGATTTAGCCTGTCAGGTTGCGGGCATGGTGCCGCGTGGCGAAGCGCCGGATCAGTTTGACGCGAACCGCTACATCGAAGCCAAAGACCAGAAGAAAATGGATACGTTTATCCATTACGCCCTGGCGGCGGTGGATGAAGCAATCAAGGACAGCGGCTATGTCCCGGTCGATGACGAGGCGCGTGACCGCGCGGGCGTCATGATCGGTTCCGGCATCGGCGGGTTGCACGAAATCTATGAAACGTCGATTGTCTTGCGCGAAAAAGGCCCGCGGCGCGTGTCGCCGTTCTTTATTCCACGCAGCTTGATCAATCTCGCTTCCGGGCAGGTGTCGATTTACCACAACTGGCGGGGCCCCAATCATGCGGTTGTCACGGCCTGTGCGTCGGGTACGCACGCAATCGGCGATGCGGCGCGGCTGATCATGCTGGGCGATTCCGACGTCATGGCGGCCGGAGGAGCCGAAGCGGCCGTATGCCGTATTGGCATTGCGGGCTTCTGCGCTGTCCGCGCGCTGGCGACGGCGTTTAACGAGACGCCGCTAAGGGCATCACGTCCCTTCGACAAAGACCGCGACGGTTTCGTGATGGGCGAGGGCGCCGGGATCGTTATTCTGGAAGAATATGAACATGCAAAGAAACGCGGCGCTAAAATTTACGCGGAATTAATCGGTTACGGCATGTCTGGCGACGCTTTCCATATGACCGCGCCCGCCGAGGACGGCAGCGGTGCTTTCCGTGCCATGAAGATGGCTCTGGCGCGCGCGGAAATCGGGCCGGAAGCGATTGATTACATCAACGCGCACGGAACGGCGACGATAGGCGACGAAATCGAAGTTAATGCCGTCAAGCGCCTGTTCGGGGCGGCAACCGGCAACGTCATGATGTCGTCGACGAAATCTGCCATCGGTCATTTGCTAGGCGCGGCGGGAGCAGTCGAAGCCATTTTCTCAATCAAGGCCATTAACGATGGCGTTGTGCCGCCGACGCTCAATCTGGACAATATCGCCGAGGGTTGCGAGGGGATCGATCTTGTTCCCCATAAGGCCAAGGAAAAGAATATTAACATAGCTTTATCGAATTCCTTTGGTTTCGGGGGTACGAACGCTTCGGTGCTGTTCAAGAAAACAGTCTAGCCGAAAAGACTTGAATTTTATTAAGAGGAGGAGAAGGGGGCTATGCAAAAAGCATCGCAGGGTTTCTTGTTAGTTTTCTTGTTCGTTGCGAGTGTGTTTGCGAATGCGGCAGCCGAAGTGCCGAGACGAGGGGCCCAATACATTTTTAGGCATGGGACGGTGCCGTTATTGGCAAGCAAGCGTATCGGTCCTCAGGGTGGGACGCTTGAAGCTGTTTTGCCATCTCCTCATGCGGGGAATATTCGGGTTGAAATTCAAGCAGGTGCGCTTGAGCGAGAAACGGATGTTTTTTTATCCTTAGATCCCGGTTTTCTGCAGCCACGCGCCGGCAAATGGTCCGGCCTTTGCGTAAATCTGAGCGCCGCGAATGTCGTATCATTTAATCAGCCGGTTCGCCTGATAGTTCCCTTTAAACCCGAAGGCGATGAAGTGCTGGTTGGGTATTATGTCGATAACGATGGTTCGCTTGATGCCATCGATTTTGGCCCTTCCAACGCAAAAACAGGCACGGCAACCTTTGTGACGCTCCGCCCAGGCCGGTACACATGGATTTCAACAAAGTAATTTTCAGAATATGCGTAAAATAACGTACTATTGTATGCAAGCGCTTAAGGCTTTCTTGGCCTAAGTATTGTTGACTCTAAGGCTCTGAAATATTAGCCAGGGCCTTCTGCTTGTCTCGTTCCTTTCTACATCCACTTTTTGTGATGCCGGTCCTGTTATTGATGGCGTTGATCGGTTTCTTCGTCGTTGTGGGGCAACGGATCGAGAAAAACGACGAGGCAATCCGGCTGGTTCTAACGGACGACATTCCTTACATTGTTTCATCCGTGCAAGAATCGATTTGGGGGCTTTCATATGAATTGGAAGCCTATGCAAACGGTAAAACAACGTCAGAGCAACGGGCCCTTATAGCGGAACTTTTCCTCGATCTGAAAAATCGGGTCAGAGGGCTGGACGAATTCCACAAAACTAATCGCGAAGAATCGGAAGTGTATAAGGAACAATTGCCGCTGCTCATAAACCTGAAGGCGTCGATCGAACAAACCAACGCTCAACTGGAAAATGCCGATTTACAACCTTCATCGGCAAGGGAAATGTCCGAACGGCTGATTTCTTTATCGAAAACATTGGCGAAGTTTAACAACGATATAAAGATCTTACATAAAGAAGATATGAACGCGTTGCTTGAAAACATAAGGCTTGAGGAAAAACGCCGTGTTGCGCTATTGGCGTTGATCATTTTGACGGGCTTTATTCTAACCTTTTTTTTGCTGAGAAAGGAGCAAAATCAAAGCCGAAATACTGAAAAAATATCGGCGACGGAGCCTTCAAATACGCTGTTTGCGGCAGCCTTGCAGTCGACGCGTGTCGGCGTCCTGATCCGGAACGTGAAACAACAAGAACAGCCGGTTGTTTTCGTTAACAAAGCGTTCAGCGATATTACCGGCTATACAATGGCAGACACCGCAATGATGAGTCCGGGCTTTTTGGCGGGCTGGCAAACGGATCTAAAGACATTGGACGCTTTTAATAAAGCGATTCATCAAAGTGAGCCGGCTGTGTTCAATTTTCTGTCGTATCGCAAGGACGGTACGTCGTTCTGGAGCGAGTGGTACATCAGTCCCGTTGTGGATCGACACGGACAAACAACCCATTATGTGAATTTTTTGACGGACATGACGCAACAGCGGCAAACGGAAGAGGCGTTATTGGCCGCGAAGGAACAGGCCGAACACGCGAGCGCGGTTAAATCAAACTTTCTGGCCATGATGAGCCATGAAATCCGCACGCCCATAAACGGATTGCTTGGCGTTTTAAATCTGTTGAACGACACAACATTGAATAATGAGCAAAAAAAACTTCTCATAACGGCGCTGACGTCTGGCCAAGCGTTGCATGAAATCATCAACGACATTCTGGATTACGCGAAGATTGAAGCGGGACGGATCAATATCGCTCCTGAGCCTTTTTCCCTAAGGGAGATGTTACAGGAAATCATGGATGTCTCGCGGCCGCTGGTGGCCGAGAAAAAAATCGAACTTCGCTTGCAAGTGCAGGATGGCGCGCCACGCTGCTTAAAAGGTGATGCAGGACGGATTCGCCAAGTGCTGCTTAATTTTATGTCGAACGCGATCAAATTTACACAAAAGGGGCATATTGATCTCAAGGTGTTGCATCTGATGACGCAGGTAAGGGACGGTTTTCCGGTGTCACTTTTGCGCTTTGAAGTTGTCGACACAGGCATTGGTATCAGCGCGGGGGATCAGGAACGTCTGTTCCGGGAATTTAGTCAGGTCGAACATCCCTTGACACGGCGTTTCGGCGGCACGGGCCTTGGGCTTGCAATATCGCTGCGTCTGGTCCGGCTTATGAACGGCGAAATCGGGGTGGAAAGCAAGCCAAAGGAAGGCAGCAAGTTTTGGTTTGTCCTGCCCTTGTCGGTTGCGGAAGAAAGCACGTTGCCGCCCCCGCAGCGAGCGGAGGCGAGGGATTCCGTACCTTTGCCTTTCCCATCGTCTAAGCGTCTTTTGCTCGTTGAAGACAACGAAACGAACCGGATGGTCACATGCCGTTATCTTCAAAAAGCGGGTTTCGATCCTGATCTTGCGGAAACCGGGGGCGAAGCGGTCATCAAAGCCTCAAGCGCGCCTTACGATTTAATCCTGATGGACATTTCAATGCCTGAAATGGACGGTCTTGAAGCGACGCGCCGGATCCGTGCGCTGGGCGGCTGGGCGGCGGAAGTCCCGATAATCGCGTTGACGGCGCATGTCATGCCGGGGGATCGCGAACGATGCCTTGCGGCGGGCATGAACGGCCACCTGAGGAAGCCGGTGAGCTATGAGACACTCGTCCAGACTTTAAAGGACTGGCTGAAATCCCCTGCCGAATTGATTGACAAAGAAAAAATAAATCGGGCGCATACGGAAAATGCGGCGGTAATTATGGACGAGACAGTTATCCAAACACTGGCCGACGATCTGGGCGTGCCGGTGATGATGCGGATAACCGAGGTTTTCCTGAACGATTTTGATCGGCGCATAGCAGATTGGCAGCCGCAGGAGGGCAATGATGACCTTGAAAGCATCCAGAAGAAAGCCCATCCACTGAAAAGCAGTAGCGCGAATTGCGGGCTGAAACGATTCGCGGCCTTGATGGCTAATTTGGAAACGGCGGCCCAGATCGGCGACCAGCAACGCGTTGCGATGTTGTTGAAGGACGTTGATTCGGCTTACCGCGAAGGGCGTCAAGCGCTTATTGCCACGCGTGCCCGTTATAGCAGTTGAACCTTCGCCGGTAATGAGGTTTTATAGGCTGGAGTTCTCCCGCCTTTTGTCCCGTTTTTCTTTCTATGACTTCCGAGATTTCGCTGACGCTGAATGAATCAAAGGACACGCCCGATGGCGTTGTGCGCATGGATCCGCTTGATATGCGTCATCTTGGCGTGTTGCCGGGGGATATTCTCGCAATTACAGGGCAAAGGACAACATACGCGCGAGTCATGCCCGCCCTTATGGAAGACCGCAACCAGCATTTGATCGTTGTCGGCCCACTGATGCGCCAGAACCTTGAAGCTCGCGCGGGTCATAAAATTCAGGTCTTGGCCAAACGCCATAAACCGGAGGTGGCGGAACAAGTCACGCTGCAAGTCAAGGACGATCTGGACCGGCTTCATATTCTTGCGCGCCAGAGCCAGCTTGGCGCTTTCTGGTATGAACATTCGCTGGTTACCGGTGACCGCTTGCGCTTGCCGACCCTCGATCATAATCCATTATTCACGCAAGTAGCGGCTACGGTTCCCGACGGACTCGTTCAGATTGTCGGGAGTACCGATTTTGTAATCAAGACCATACGGAACGACTCCCACTTGCCTGCTTTGGGCGGTGTTCGAGATGTTTACCGGACGTGCGAGGCCTTAGTCGATCAACGTTTTCAAGAAACTGGCGCCAGTGCTGTGCGCGCGGTTTTGCTGAAAGGACCCTCAGGATGCGGTAAAGCGCGACTTGTAAACCGTCTTGCAATTGACAGGTCCCTCCCTTTCCGGGTGATCGACGTTCATCAATTGATGGATAAATATCTTGCACGCGGCGACGAGGATTTTGAGTTGTCGTTGACGGAACTGGCCCGGCATGGCCCGCTGATTCTGCTTCTGGATCATCTGGAAGCCTTGACGAAGGCTGACGAGAATGATGAAACGGCGCTGGCGGCGCCGTTGCACGTTGCCCTTGCCCAGTTGTGTGCGATCCTCGACGAATTGCCGACGCAGCCAAGGGTCATGATTTTTGGTGTTGCGTCGGGGCCTGTGAATCCGCGTCTGATCGAACACCAGCGTTTTGATTTGGTCATCCCGGTTGATGCGCCGAACCGTCTTAGTCGTCATGAAATATTGTCGGTGACAACGCGCCGGATGGCGCTCGAACCGACGGTGGATTTGGCCCGATTGGCCGCCATGACGGCCGGAACATCCGCGCGGGATCTGAAACAGCTTACAATGGCGGCTGAACGTATGGCCGCGCAGGGCATGACGAGCGAGAATAATTTCATTCTCGCTTTCCAGCACATTGAGCCCTCTATCCAAAGCGAAGTGCACTGCGATATTCCGACCAACGTCTGGGAGGATGTGGCAGGGCTGGATGACGTGAAGCAGTTGATGCGTGAGTCGTTGTCATGGTCGCTCCAATATTTTGAAAAATTCACGGCTGCGGGCGTGCGTCCGCCGCGTTCCATTTTGCTTTCCGGTGGGCAGGGAACGGGCAAGACATCGCTGGTGCGTGCACTGGCAAATGTTATACCGACGAATTTTGTCGAGGTTGTCTGTCCGTGGCTTACGACAAAAAGCCCGAAAGAAGCGGCGCGCTATATCCATGAAAGTTTCGCGCTGGCGCGACGTAAAACGCCCTGCCTTATATTTTTTGACGACATCGACGCGCTTTTTGAATCCTGCGAAAAGATTGAGGTGATGCCGCATGCGCACCCTGTTGTGGCCCAGCTTCTGGTTGAGCTTGACGGGATGTCGCTCATCCCCGGCGTGGTTGTGGTGGCGGCGACGAACAGGCCGGATCGTCTGTTGGCGGATGTGCTAAGGCCGGGACGCTTTGATTATGCCGTCACATTACCGATGCCGGACACAGCGGCGCGCAAAAAGATTTTCCAGATCCACGCCCACAAATTGCCCTTGGCGGCGGATGTCGATTTCGATCGTCTGGCAACGGCCACGCAGGGTATGACACCGGCGGAAATTGCCAATCTGTGCAATCGTGTCGGTCTTATGGCGTTGCGTCAGTCGTTAAACGACGAAGGTGGCGGCGTTCTTCCCCCGGTCGTCAACGCCGCCCTCTTCGACCAGGCGTTCCGGGGGAAGAAGAGCTAAAAAAATTCTCCTTCCTATAGGGGGTTAGGGGAAGGGACGTTCAGCTTGGGCGGAATTCTGAATTTAAAAACGTTACACCCGAAAGTTCACTCCCTTCCTAAACCTCCCCCTCAAAGGGGCGGGAATTTCGCCGAAAAAATAGGTACGCAACCCGCACAAACCGGGTTCGAATGGTCCCGTTGCTCGGACGAGACAGGTACGCAGCTCGGAAGGAATAGGTACGTAACGCGAAAAAACGCTGTCAGGGCAAATAGGGTTAAAGGCGCACCTGCAGGTGCGAATTTTTGAAGCTTTTTAGGTCGCTATAGGAAACTGTATGGATCCACATCCACTTGCACGCGCACGGTGCGCGGGAACTTCAAAGGCGCGAGCCAATCGCGCAGAAGGTTCGGTAGATTGGTCGCACGGTCCGCCTGGATCATAAGGCGATAGCGCGTTTTTCCGCGCAGCACGGCAAACGGCGCGGGCGCAGGGCCGAGGATGCGCATCTTCCCGGCGCGTGGCGTGACGGAGGCAATTTTATTTGCAACTTCAACAACTTGCTTTGGGTCCTTACCGGATATGGTGAGGCTCGCGAGGCGGCTGAACGGCGGTAAATGATACGTTGAACGCTCTTTTAACTCGGCCGCCATAAACGCATCGCGACTGCCCATCGCCAGCGCGCGCATGACCGGATGATCCGGCGCTGTGGTTTGCAAAAAAACCTGCCCGGGATCTTCGCCGCGTCCGCTGCGTCCTGCAACCTGTTGCAAGAGTTGAAAAGTACGCTCCGTTGCGCGCGGGTCGCCGCCGCTCAATCCAAGATCGGCATCGATGACTCCCACCAATGTCAGGCGCGGAAAATGATACCCTTTCGCCATAATCTGCGTACCGACAAGAATGTCGAGTTTATGATCTGACATCTGATCAATAAGCTCCTGCGCAGCTTTGGGCCCGCTCAACGTATCGCTCGCCATGATCGCCAGCCGCGCTTCCGGAAGGCGCTTTTTGACCTCTTCCGCGATACGTTCAATACCCGGCCCACACGCGGCAAACCGCCCTTCGGCATGGCAAACAGGACATGCCTTTGGAAGGCGCATGCTGTAATCACAGTGATGACAATGTAATTTGTTCGAGCGTTTGTGCTCGATTAACCAACTTGTGCAATGCGGACACGGCAGCCGATGACCACATGCGCGGCAGAGGGTTAAGGGCGCATAGCCGCGCCTATTTAGGAAGAGCATCGCTTGCTTTTTGCTCGCAATTATTTCCTTAAGCGCCTCGAACAGCGGCGCGCTGATGAAGGTATCGGCAGAAAGCTTTTCCTGCCTTAAGTCCACAAGCTTGATGCGCGGCATGGAGGCTTCGCCAAAGCGCTCGCGCAAAACGACATGTTGGTATTTCTTTTGATGGACGTTATGCAGCGTTTCGAGGGAAGGGGTGGCCGACGAGAGAACGATGGGGATATTGCCTAAATGGGCCCGCACGACAGCCATATCGCGGCCTTGGTAAATAACGCCGTCTTCCTGTTTATAGGCAGCTTCATGCTCTTCATCGACAACAATGAGCCCCAAATCAGGGTAGGGAAGGAAAAGCGCGGAACGCGCGCCCAATACAAAGCGGGCTTTTCCTTGCGCGATAGCATGCCAGTTCAGGCGGCGCTGTTTTTCCGAGAGTTCCGAATGCCATTCGGTGGGCCGTACCCCAAAACGCTCGGTCAGGCGGTCAATAAGCGCCGCTGTCATGGCAATTTCCGGCAGCAGGACAAGCACCTGTTTTCCCTGCCGCAGCACCGTTGCGAGCGCTTCGCTATAAACTTCCGTTTTGCCGGAGCCCGTCACGCCGTCCAAAAGCATCACGGAAAACTTTTGCGCCATGGCTTTAGCGACCAGTTGAACGGAGGCAGCACGCTGTTCGGGGTTTAATTCCGGCTTTTGGTTATCGGGCGCGGGCGGCGGTATGGTTAAGAGGTCATTTTCTTTCAGCATCCGCAAGCGGCCGCCGAAAACCATTTTCAGGATCGCGCCCGGCGGCGTTACGGTGTATTGGGCGACCCAATTGACGAACTGGCGTGTAACCTCCGGCAAAAGCGGAAGATCAAGAACCTGGCTCAGGGTTTTGAGTTTGTTGGCCGGTATCCCACCCCGTCCCGGCCCCCAAACGACACCTTCAGTATGGCTATTGCCTAAAAGGACTTCGACATATGTTCCGGCTGGCGGCGGCGGCTCGTCAGGTGCTAGATAGTCATAGCCTTCCGCCACCGGCAAAGGCACCAAAACGCGCACGAGGCGAGGGTTATTTTTGGTGGTGGAGGGGGGGATCATTGGCTAATGTCGGATGAAAGGGTGATTCATTAAAACGGGAGTTTACACGTGAAGTTCTTTGTTGATACCGCCGATCTGAACGAGATTAAAGAGCTAGCCGCAACAGGCCTTTTGGATGGCGTTACGACGAACCCCTCACTGGTCGCGAAGTCGGGCCACAGCAATTTTATCGAGCTTGTGCGGGAAATTACCAGCATTGTCCCCGGTCCTGTCAGCGCCGAAGTTGCGGCGACAGATTATGAAACCATGCTGGCGGAAGGCCAGTATTTAGCCAAAATCGCCAAGAATATCGCCGTAAAAGTACCCCTGACTCCCGCAGGCCTCAAGGTCTGCAAAGCGTTGTCTCAGCAGGGAACTATGGTGAACGTGACCCTCTGTTTCTCTCCGGCGCAAGCCATTCTGGCGGCCAAGGCAGGCGCCGCTTTCGTTTCGCCGTTTGTGGGCCGTCTGGACGATATCGGCGAGAACGGTATGCAGCTTATTTCGGACGTTTGTATGATTTACAGCACGTATCCCGAGTTCAACACCGAGATTATTGTAGCCTCTGTGCGCCATCCTATGCATGTGGTCGAAGCGGCCAAGCTCGGCGCGCATATCGCCACTATTCCGCCTAATGTCATCCGCCAGCTGTTCGCACACCCCTTGACTGACAAGGGGATAGCGCAATTTGTTGCCGACTGGCAAAAAACAGGTCAAAAGATACCTATAGGGGATAATGTTCAACCGCTCAAAACAAACAGAGGGTGAAAAGGAGCCTTGATGTGAAGCGTGACCGCCAAACCGAACACGCTTATTCGACCCTGATGCCCGGGGACGTGCGGGACTATCTTTTAGAGCACCCTGATTTTCTTATCGATAACGGCGACTTGCTTTCATCCCTCGTGCCGCCTGTGGAAAGGCGCGGCGAAGGCGTGCAGGATTTCCAGCGCTATATGCTTGCACGGCTGCAAGATAATTTTACCGCCATTAAGGATGAACATGACGATCTGATGCAGCTGATGCAGGAACAGATGCAGCGTCAGAACCGCATCAACGCGGTGATCTTATTGTTAATGGATTTGGCGAGTTTCGAAGAAACACTGAACTTTATCGCCAATGACATGGCTATACTGCTTGAACAGGAAGCTGCGGGGTTGTTTTTGGAGGCCGGGGATACGCTGAAGGCTGGTACATACAGCGGGTTGCATGTTGTGCAGAAGGGTTTTGTGGACGAATGGTTAGCCGGGCGGGATATTGAGTTGGCGGAGCAGAGCCGTCAGGTGCCTGAATTATTCGGCGATAAAGCGCCGCACATTCGCTCGCAAGCCCTTGTTCGGCTTATCATAAATGACGATTTGCCGCCGGGGATGCTGGCACTGGGCCATCGGGAGGCGATGTATTACGCAACCGGGATTGCAACCGAGCAAATCGAGTGCCTTGGCGGCGTCGTTGAGCGCTGTTTGCGTAAATGGCTCGTGCCTCCGGTCTAGTTATGTACCCGTTCAGCGCGATCCGCGTACCTGTATTTTCCGGACCGCGGGACCGTTCGTCTATGCTTTTTTATGTTTGCGTACCTGTTGGTTATGATTAATGACGAAATCAAATAACTCCATTAACCAACTTCCCGTCGCCGAAGACCTTCAAGCTGCGATGACGTCTTGGCAGGAGTGGCTCCGTGACGAGCGCCGCGCCTCGCGCCACACTTTGAGTTCCTATCATTTCGATTTGGCGAGTCTTTTGAATTTTATAAACCACTATCGCGGCGGAACCGTCAAACTCAAAACGCTCGCAGCCCTGACTCTCACCGATTTTCGGGCGTGGCTGGCCCATAGCGCAACGCATAATAAAGAAGCCGCATCACGCGCGCGTGCAGTCGCCGGTGTGCGGAATTTTTTCAAGTGGCTCGATCGCACGGGCCAGATGCACAACAGCGCGATTGACTTGCTGAAAACGCCAAAGACGAAAAAGCGCCTGCCGCGCCCGGTGCCGGAAATAAGCGCGCAGGATATCGTCGCGCTCGCGAAAAACGTGCCCGAGGAACAGTGGATCGGCTTGCGCGATGAGGCGCTGTTCACCCTTCTTTATGGCGCAGGGTTACGTATCAGCGAAGCGTTGGGGCTTCGCAAACTTGATCTCGCGGCGAAAGATCGCGTGGTGATCACAGGCAAAGGCAACAAGCAACGATCAGTTCCCCTTTTGCCTGTCGTTCAGGAGGCTGTGGATAAGTATCTGAAGGCATGCCCTTACCCATTGACCGGAAAGGACTTTATTTTCATTGGCTTACGCGGTGAAGTGCTTAATCCCGGCGTGGCCCAGCGTGCGCTGCGCCGTCTTCGGCGCGATCTGAACCTGCCGGATACGGTCACGCCTCACGCCTTGCGTCACAGTTTTGCGACGCATTTGCTAACCTCTGGGGCCGATTTACGCAGCCTCCAGGAGCTCTTGGGTCACAGCTCTCTCTCAACAACCCAACTCTATACAAAAGTGGACGCGAGCCAGCTTTCAAACGTCTATCGCGCGGCGCATCCAAGGGCGAGGAGGTAAAGCACAGAAAGACAAGAATTCTAATAAATAAGTTACTGCCGCTTACTGCAGGCTGTGTGCGCGTCGAAAGGGGGTGTACAGACTTCCGCGTCCTAACCCTTGCCGCTGATCGTAGATGCGGCGGTTAATTTCATAAATTATTTGCGGATTATTGCCGGTTTCATCCAAAACGTTCATAAGGTGTTCCATAATGGCCTGCGGCGTTTCCATGAAACGAATGTGCTTCCGCGATTTTGAGGATTCCATGCCGCAAGTAATGCCACGTTCTATCTGTTTGCGTGGGAGTTCGTAGTATCCCTCGTTAAATTCCGGAATGAAAAGATTAAGTACGTAGCTATGCATGGCGCGAAGGCCGGTTTTGGCGTGGACAAGAATATCATAGAGTTCGTCTAGAGTGCCGGATCCGCCGGGTCCCGTTATTGATGCAGTGAACCGGCTGTCTAATAATTCGCGGCGATCGACAAAGTCCGGCAACACAATAACGGCATCAGATGTGCTACCAAGGCCTTCATTAGCGGGTACGGCACCATTAGAACTTTTAACGCCCACAACAAAATCGGCAGGCATAATCTGAATAGTGTACTGGTCTTTACGTTCATAATGACGATTTTGTTCAAAGAAACCTTTGGCCGTCAGGCCCATTAAGCCGCCATCCCCACCGCCATACCACAGATTGAATCCATTTGCGGCGACGAGTTGGCCGGTTTCATACATAGCTCTTTCAAAAATTTCCTTACAAAAAGGTTCAGGTTCACGTGCGCCGCTGTGGACCGTGATATGCGGACGTAGCAAAAAAGGAGATAACGTTTCGCGTTTTATTGGATATTCACAAACAGTTTCAATACTTTCTCGCAACAAACAATCGTTAATTGTTTGCTCAATTTTATCCATGTGTTTCCAATAATCGATGATCCGGTATAAATCGCGGCGATCGACCTCGACAAGCATTTTGATAATGGCGCCGTTTTTACAAGAAGGCCTTTCATATCGAAATTCGGGAACAAAAATTTTCATATTTTGGGTCCTATATTTGCTGGCTATACAAACGACAATCTCATGCAATGTGTTTGAGTAGAAAGACAACAATTTGCTCAGCAAGAAATTGTTGCCGCGACTATAGTCAACCGTTTTTAAAAGATAAATTATTTTTCGAGGGACGAATCTTGGTTGTGGGAATTTCTAGGATAGAGTTGTTTTGGACGCTATGTTCCCTTTTTTATCCACAGTTTTTGTTCGCCTCAATATGGGGTGTCCTTAATAACTCCTTAAAAGCCGATTCGAAAACGCAAGCATGGTTAATTTTTGTGTGATACTTGGGTGCACCAAAAAATATTTTTTAGTTTAGAACGCTTTTAACCTCAAAAGGCATTTGACTTTCAGGTATCCGCGCCCCTATCTAGCGGCCATTAGGTAGGTATTTGGAGGGGAAATGATTCGTTCCGCTGGGCAGTACCGTTCTCTGGTTCAGGGCAAGAAAGTATATTTTTTCGATTTTGACGGCACCATTTTTCCTTATACCCCTGAGTTTTACGATCATTGCGATGATATCGGCACCCGCGTTGCGATGCAGCTTGTCAACAAGTTGTCGCCGGATGTGCAGCTCTCCTATGAAGAAGCTTTTCAAATAAAGAAGAAGTCGCTTCAAAAATATGGCGTCAGCTATATGGCGTTTTGCGAGCTTTATGGGATGGATGCTACTGCGTGGCATCACGAGTATCACGATAATTTAGACAGGCAACTGACGGCGCCTTCGCCGTTGACGCCGGAAGATTTCCAGGCCTTTCCAGGTAAGGTCGTTATATTTTCTCACGCTGACCGGGGATGGCTTATCGATAAATCGAAAGAATTCGGTTTGAGGGAAGTTTTTCCGGACGATGCCATTCTTGCTTTTGAAGATGTCGGCTATAACCCCAAATCCAACGGCGGCGAAGCTTATCGCGAAGCGTTGAAAAAAATGGATGTTTCGCCTGATGAGGCTGTTCTTGTGGATGATTCATTACTCAATCACAAATCAGCAAAAAAAGCAGGCCTAACAACGGTTCATATCGGATATGGCAAAACTGTTAGTCAGAGAGAACACGAATATGTCGATTTTTCGTTCCATGCCCCACCAGAGTTCTGTGGGGCTGTGAAAAGGGCGGAAATAGCGTTACGCCGGCAGGTAAAACCAAACGTTCTGACATTTCATCGATAACTAACGGTATAATTAATCCCGAAGCAAAGAGCTTTCCGGTTTTTCAACGCATCCTTTGATGAAGGCAAGGAACGCCGTTGCCGTACGATCGGGCACGATGCGCGCGTCGTAGCTTAGCGCGAGGTTCATGACCGGGCGCACCTTAATATTTCCATCGATGACGACGGGCCGTTCGGAGATCGTGTGGAGAGCTAAAACGCCGGCTTGATGGGCAATGAGCGCAGGGGTTGACATTAAAGAACCATAAAGGCTCGCGTCTGTAATGGTGAACGTTCCGCCCATCAGGCTTTCCGGCGACAAGGTTCCATCGTCAATAAAACGGGCCAGTTCGCCAAGTTTTGTCTCAATGGCCGAAAGCGTAAACCGATCGGCAAACGCCAAAATTGGCGCGGCATGGCATTTATCCGTGCCGATCGTAACGGCGATATCGCAATATGTCCTATATATAAGGTCATTGCCATCAATAGCGGCGTTCATAGCCGAGAACTTTTGAAGAGCCAGCGCGCAAGCCTTGACGAAATAGGGCATATAGCCTGTCGAGGTCTCGCCCCTGAAACGATGGCTATCATTGAACATATGGCGAAGCGCCATGATATTGCTCATATCGACTTCGTTAAAGACGGTCATCCGGACGGCCTCTCGTTGGGCCGACATCATTTGTTGCACGGCGCGAAGGCGGGGCGGCGTAAGACAAACCCGCTTTTCTTCGGTTGCGCGGGGCCTTGGCCGATGAGAGCGTGGAGCTAAAGTAACGGGGTCCTGCGCGCTTTTTTTTGTGGCGACGTTATAGGGATTAATCCCGGCATCGGGATCTTTCAGACGAAAATGGCGTAAAAGTGCAGGCATAGAGGCACGGTTACCTGTCTGGTGAGAGCAGCGCCAATGTTACGCGATTCGCCGGGCCTTGGAAGTCTTTTTGATTTTGAGAGGCCGTACACCAAAGATAAACAAGAGGGCCGTTGCGATTCCGGTTATTGGATAGAGCGATGGGATAAGGAATATAATCGGCAAAGTAACAGTAAAGGTCGGACAGCGGCCCATGGCTAGCGCCACTTCGCGGGCAACAATGCCTGTGGCCGAACGCAGTTTGAACCAGCGATTGACTTCGGCTGACGTGATAAGATTGATGCCTGCCGCCATCAGGGCAAAGGAAGGCAGGAAAAGCCATGACTGGCGCAAGGCCGGTATCAACAGGAGCCAGCCAAGCAGGATGTTTATGCCGCCGACCCGGATGCTCTTCATGCCGCCCGCTTGAACAAGGCGGCCGATTATGGGCGTGATGATAAATCCCAGAATGGGTTGTAAGGCCAGCAATGTGCCCGCCGAAAGGGCTGATTGGCCGATGGCGCGCAGCCATATCGTTAGGCTGACATCCTGTACAGTGCTCAGAATACCGTTGTAAAGAGTGATGCGCGTGGAAGGATCGCGTTGGCGCAAGACTTTCCACGTTTGGCGCGGCGAAGGAGGGGAAGGTATGGGTCTTATGAGCAACTGCGTTGCAATAAGAAAGAGTACGGCACTGATAAAAATGGCCAGTTGATAAAGGCCTATGTCGAGCAAATATCCGCCGCAAAACGTGCCCGCCGATCCGGACAGGATGGAAAGAAAGCTTGAAAGGGCGATCTCGTGCCCGTGGTTGGTGCGCGATTGCTGGCCGGCGAAACGGAGACTAAAAATGGCCCAGAATGGCGAACTGGTGAAAAAGAAACCGATGGCGTTTGTGAAAGCGGAATGAGGGTTTGCCATCAAAAGCATGAGCCCAAGGCTTTGGCTGGCAAGGACATAAAGCCGATGGCTCTTATGCGAAAGGCACCAATAGGAAAAAGTAATGCCCAAAAAGCCAAGGAGGGCAAGTCGGGCAATTTGAAAAGAAATCGTGACCTTAAAGCCTTCGCCTGCAATGCCGTAGTTTAGAGCCATACTAAGCATGGAGGCCGCAAAAACACCCACTGTTCCGGCAAGAAAAATTTTTGCACGTGTCCGATCGCGCCATGGTTCGAGGAACGAAAGAATGGCGAGTTTTTTTAGAGAAGCGAATTGCATGCCTATTCCGACCAGATTTCCGCACTTGTAACGTGCAAGGCTTTTTCCACCAATGCCTGTTGTTGTTGGAGGTGTTTGGACAGCGATCCGGTGGCGGGGGATGGGGATTCTGGCCGAGCGACGCATGAAGGGCGCCCGGTTTTATGCTTGATTTGGGCGAGCGCGGCTTCGATACGGCGATCAAGAAAGTGCCACGCCCCCATGTTTTCGGGTTCTTCCTGGCACCATACGATTTCCGCATTCGGATAACGGGCCAAAATTTCGCCCAGCTCTTTAGCAGGGAATGGATAAAACTGCTCAAGACGAACAAGGACCACATCGTCGATTTTTTTGGCGGCACGTGACTTGTAAAGAGCATAATAGATTTTGCCGCTGCATATAATAACACGCAGGATTTTGTCGTCCTTTGTCAAAAGGGCATCGCTATCGCCGATCACAGGTTGGAACGATGTGCCGGGGCGCATATCGGTAAGGCGCGAAACACACAACGTGTCGAAGAGGAGACTTTTCGGCGTGAAAAGCACAAGAGGCTTGCGGTAATTTCGTTTAACCTGGCGGCGCAGAATATGGAAATAATTGGCTGGTGTTGTACACTGGGCAACTTGCCAATTGTTCCGCCCGCACATTTCCAGAAAACGCTCCAACCGCGCGGAGGAATGCTCCGGACCTTGGCCTTCGTATCCATGCGGCAAAAGAAGCGTGAGGCCGGACAAACGTAGCCATTTGGTTTCGCCTGAAGCGATAAATTGATCGATGATGACCTGCGCGACGTTCGTAAAATCGCCGAATTGAGCTTCCCAGCACACGAGGGTTTCCGGGCCCGCCAGCGAAAAGCCATATTCAAAGCCGAGCACTGCCGCTTCGGAAAGCGGGCTGTCGTGCGCTTCAAAAAGGGCTTGTTTGGAGTGAATGCCGTTCAATGGAATATAACGCTGTTCATTTTTTTGGTCGTATAGGATGGCGTGGCGCTGCGCAAAGGTACCGCGGCCGCAGTCCTGCCCGGAAATTCGGAGGGGATGGTTTTCAAGCACTAGCGATCCGAAGGCCAGTGCTTCAGCGGTCGGCCAGTCGATGCCTTCGCCGTTTTCAATCATTAGGCGGCGACCTTTCAATATTGTCTCTATTTTGGGATGGATATTGAACCCCTCTGGCTTGTGTGCGATGTGTCCCCCGATTTCGCGAAGTGTGTTGACATCAACGCCTGTAGGCTCATCCCTTTGTTCGGTGTTAGCCATGCTCAGCCAATGCCCTTCAAGCCAGTCGGCCTTATTGGGTTTATAGTCGGCGGCTTCTTCAAAATTCTTTGTAAGTTCAACGAGACAATCGTTATTGAGCTTCTCAGCTTCGTTTTGTTTGAGAATATCTTCGGCTACCAGTTTTTGGGTGTAGAGCTCGCGTGCCGTCGGGAGGCCCTTGATCTTGGCAACCATCAGCGGTTGAGTAAAAGAAGGTTCGTCATTTTCGCTATGGCCGTGACGGCGGTAACAAACAAGATCGATGATGACGTCACGATGGAATTGTTGCCGAAAGGTGGCGGCCAGATGCGCTACGCGAATGACCGCTTCAACATCGTTTCCGTTTACATGAAAAACGGGCGCTTGAATCATCTTTGCGACATCAGTGCAATAAACACCGGAGCGCGCGTAACGCGGGCTGGTAGTAAACCCGACTTGATTGTTGATGATAATATGCACCATGCCGCCGGTCGAATAACCGCGAAGTTCGGAAAGCATCAACGTTTCTGCCGCGATGCCTTGCCCCGCAAAAGCCGCGTCACCATGGATCAGCAGCCCCATAATTTGCTGGCGCGCTTTGTCATTTAATGTAGCGTCACCAGCACACTGCTGTTGTTTTGCCCGAACGCGGCCGGCAACGACAGGATCGACGAACTCCAAGTGCGAGGGGTTAGGTATCAAGGTAAGCCGCACTTGCTTGCCGCCGAATTCCCGATCTGTCGAAGTGCCAAGATGGTATTTCAAATCGCCTGAGCCTTGCACGCTGTCCGGATAGGCTGGTGTGCCCTGAAATTCCGCGAAAATAGCGGCTAATGACTTGTTGAGGATGTTGGCTAAAACATTCAGACGCCCGCGATGCGCCATCCCGATAACGGTTTTCTGCATACCCAGAAACGCGCTGGTCGCAAGGATGGCTTCCATCGCGGGAATTAGCGCTTCAGCGCCTTCAAGGCTGAAACGCGCTGTGCCGGGGAATTTGGTCTGGAGGAACTTCTCAAAACTCTCTGCTGCCGTAAGACGCTGAAGAATATGGGTCTTGAACACCGGGTCATAAGGCGGCGCTTTTTGGGACGTTTCAAGACGATCGCGTATCCAGCGGCGTTGCGCAGGATCCTGAATGTGCATGTATTCGATGCCGACGCTTCCGCAATATATTTTGTGTAAACGTTCGATGATTTGATTTACGGTTGCCGTCTGTAACCCCAGCATCCCGTCAATGAAGACTGACCGTCCAAGATCGTAATCGGCAAAACCGTAACTGGCAGGGTCAAACTCCGTATATTGAATTACTTCAGATAAGCCGAGCGGATCAAGTTTAGCCAGTAAATGCCCGCGCATCCGGTAAGTGCGAATAAGCCATAGAGCTCGTAAGCTGTCGAGAATGGCGGATGTCGGTTCGCTTGCATTATCCGTTAGGATAGACAAGGGTTTATTTTTTGTCCGGCGATAAACGAGTGGTTGTTCATCGGTGCGTTCTTCCGATGCGCTGCCGTCGTTTAGAGAAGCAAAGAAACGGCGCCAAGCCCCATCAACTAAAGATGGATCGTCAAGATAGCGCGTATACAACTGCGCTATGAAATCAGCATTAGGGCTGTTCAGGAGCGATAGATCTTCAGGCCTCATAACCTGAAGATAGTTCTGATTCCCGATCTGTGTCTTGTGGTTTCTTTAGGCTGAACCGTCGCGGAAGATACGACCACCCTGACGCAGCAAGGCCACCTGCTGGTCAATCAGCGTGCGGGTTTGACCGATCCGTTTGTCGCGTATACAGGCCCGGAAAGCCGAAGCCGGGTTAAGTGGCTCGGTAATATAGAAATGGGCATCGAGTCCACGGGAGCTTAAAGTCTGGTGGATGACGGCTGTGAGACCTGTAGCCAATAAGATGGTTGCCCGGTCGCCCAATGCCTGTTCGGCGAGTTGCAAGAGGCCTTCAAGAGCTTCTTCAATTGAACCCGAATGGACGGACGTGATGACAAGATGGCCCGATGTCGCGGCACGCAATAACTGGTTCGCGGCTCCCGGTGTGCGAATCTCACCGACAAAGATATACCGGGGATGCCAGCGAAGACTGCGTTTGAGCATTTCTGCCCACTCGTGATCTTCACGGACTTCAACCTGGTAGCAATAACCGCTGGTGCCGTGGCGTCCTTCAAGGTTGTATTCCACAGGGTCTTCAATGGTGAAGGCCACGCCGCCGTAGCGTGAAAGATAATCGGCTAAAAGAGAGCATGACGTTGTTGTTTTGCCTTGTCCGGTTGAACCACAAATCAAAACCAAACCATCACGTTGCCCCAAGTTTTGCAAATGAGGCACAAGAGTCGGCATGAAGCCGAGTTTATCGATTGGCATGGGAACAGCATTGATTTTACGCATGGCCGCCCACAATAAACCCGAAGCAGTTCGAACTTTGGCGGCGCGCAAACGGACGCGATCAAAAGTCAGGCCCATTTCATCTTCTTTAAAGTTGGCACGCAAATAGTTGCCCAGATTGTTAACCGCATCGCGGAAATCCGGCGGAATGTCGATTTCTTGATCCTTTAGCGCGCGACCGGCTGTGCGGCTGTAATGCGGTTCGGCTTCGCCTTCGAGACAAACGTAAAGATCAACAAAATCCAATTCATAGAGCTTTTTCTGCTGCATGGCTTGCTTATACTCCCATACCTGTAAAACAAAGATTAAATCAGGTTCCTTTTTTCTGAAATTGTGGCGGTGTCGCGATAATTAACAAGTTTTCAAGCACAATTTAATCGATTGTAAACGAAAACTAAACTATTGCCAGAAAGGCTATAAATTACCATAGCTTTTAATAAGGCTGCCGGCAACGAGGAACCAGCCATCCACCAATACGAAAAAGATAATTTTAAAGGGCATCGAAATGACCGATGGCGGCAACATCATCATGCCCATCGACATCAAAAGCGAAGCAATAACCATGTCAATGATAAGGAAGGGCAAGAATATTAAAAAGCCGATTTCAAAAGCCCGGCGCAATTCCGAAATCATGAACGAGGGAATAAGAGCGCGGAAGGGGACGTTTTTGTCGGTGAGGTCTTTTGTGTTTGGGTCGCGCGCCGTGTCAATCTTGGCCAATTGCAGAAAAAGATCGAGGTCTTTCGTGCGGGTGTGTTTCAACATGAAGTCGTGAAAAGGCTCTGCCGCACGCGTAAAAGATGACTCTTCGTCGAGTTCATTATTCATTAGGGGCTTCATGCCATCGTTCCATGCCTTTTCGAAGACAGGCTGCATGACAAATAAGGTCATGAATAAAGCCAAGCTGATGAGAACGATGTTGGGCGGAGTTTGCTGAACCCCGATGGCTGTGCGCAAGAAAGACAAAACGACAACCACGCGGGTGAAACATGTGACCATTACGAGAATGGAAGGCGCGAGCGTCAGGACTGTGATCAAGAGGGTCAGTTGGACTAGACGAGCCGTTGTTGTGGGGCCTTGCCCAAGATCGAAGCTAATGTTTTGAGCGGCAGCCGAAAAGGGAATCAGGAAAAGACCGATAACAAAAGCAAAACTTGCAAGGAGATAAAACCGGTGCAGGCGTTTTTTCATGGCGAGGGTGAGGTGTAATTTTCGACGTTTGGGGAGAAACTTGAAGCGGGGAGGTTGCTTGCGACAATAAGGTCTTGGTGAAGCCCTAGCAAGAGAAGATGGTGAGCGTTATCGCATTGTACGATTACAAGCCGGCGGCGGGCATCAAGGGGTAAGGTTTCAATAATCTTTAGGCGCCGCAATGTTCCCGGTATGGGTGTGCGCCAGCCGTGCGATGCGAAGCGCTTAAGTCCCCATGCAAATAACCCCATGAGTCCGACGACAGTCGTTGTCGCGAGAATGAAACGCAGCCATGAAAAGTTTTCCGGATCAGGACTTGGAGTCATCGTTAGCGGTCCCGGATGCTTTGTTCGCAAAGGCTGCTTGGAGGGTACGTAATTCGCGTTCGTAGTCACCCAGAAGTTGAATGAGGGTGGTTAGTTCGGGTAGAAAAGCCTGTTGAAGCTCGGGCGCAGATTCTTGTACGGCACGGCATACGTTGGAAATGCGCTGGTCGATTCCGGTCATATCAACAATATTGCCCGCTTTGAGTTGTGTTTCAGCGTTCGAGAAAAATTTCTGAAGCGCGGTTAGCTCTTCTATCGTGCTGGCTTGGGCTTGTGTCGTCATGAAGGTATGCCTTTCGGATCTGGTGATATAGATGAAGCCACGGATGGCGAGGCTGCGTTGGCCTCATACACCTTGGCGAGTATTTCCGCTACAGCTACGATAGCTTCGCTTGGTATGGGTGTATCAAGTTCCAATTGAGCAAGCAATTCGGCAAGATCAGCGTCTTCACGGACCTTGATGCCTTTCGCGAACGCCAGTTCAAGAATCTGCTCGGCCAGTTTGCCGCGCCCTGCGGCAATTATTTTTGCCGGTCCTTCAGGATTTTGCGTGTCCCCTTGAATGGCCACAGCGACTGGACGGCCTGTTGCCGGTTTGATGGGACTTAATGGCGAAGGGGGATTCTGATTCTCCGACATGTCTCAACCCTAGATCATTTCGGAGCCGGATGGGACGAAAAAAGTTCGGAGGTAGAATCTTGGAATTAAAAGGATATTTTCCTGTTTGTCGGTAGAGAGAATCCATGTAAACGGACGATGCTTAACCATTTGTTAATAAACCAAACATCAGACTGATCCTAATCGTAACCGGGGTTACCGCTATTGCTGATGTGAAGTTTTGTGAGTGTGCCCCGAAAGGACAAAATCGTATGGCGACATCCGAGCCTGGTCTCATTCGCTTGTTGACGGAGAAGATGGCTTACTTGGGCCAGCGTCAGGCTGTTTTGGCTCAAAATGTCGCGAATGCGAACACACCGGGTTACAAAGCCAAGGATTTAGCCCCGTTTTCGTTCAGCGATGCGTTGAAGGAAACACAATCCGGCATGAGAACGACGGATCCGCGTCACATTATTCCTGCTTCTATGGCGGGAGTAAACGCAGCGACGAAAAGGGCGCGGAGCTTTGAGACTGTTCCTTCCGGCAATTCGGTCGAATTGGAACAGCAAATGATGCAAGTTTCAAATACGGCCGTTGACTATCAAGCCGTCACGGCCATGTATCGCAAGTTTATTGGGCTATTTCGCACGGCGATCGGTAAGTAATGGCACGTAAGGACTGAGGAGCGAAGGAAATGTCATCTTCCGATCTAAGCAGCGTCTTTGCCATTTCCGGCTCGGGCCTTCAGGCGCAGACAAAGCGCATGAAGGTTGTAGCTGAAAATATCGCCAATGCGGCCACAACTCCGTCCTCACCGAACCAGAAGCCCTATCAACGCCAAGTTGTGACTTTTAAAAATGAGTTCGACAAAGCGCTGGGCGCTTATAAGGTTAAAGTTTCGGGCGTTCAAAAAGATAACAGTGCCTTTATCAAGAAATTCGACCCATCGCATCCAGCAGCGGATCCGGAGGGTTATGTGCTAACGCCGAACGTTAAGCCCATTATGGAAAGCATGGATATGCGTGAGGCTCAACGTTCCTATGAAGCGAACCTAAATGTGATTGAAGCAACGCGCGTTATGCTTATGCGCACGATCGATGTGATACGTTAAAGAGGCTGATCATGGTAATGAACGTAGCTAACGCTCTTGCTGCCTACCGCCAAACGGCGGGCAATGCGATGCCCAGCAAAGGCGGTGTGGCCGAAGTCGATGGGCCTAGTTTTTCGGATACGTTGAAGGACTTTTTCGGGGATGCCGTTGATACGTTAAAAAAAGCTGAGCAATCGGCAGCAGCCGGAGCGGCTGGTAAGGAGAATTTGCAGGAGGTTATCATAGCCGTCAGTAACGCTGAACTCATGATGCAAACCATGACGGTGCTGCGCGATAAGGTGATCGCGTCTTATCAAGAAATCATCCGTATGCCGGTGTAAATCAGCAGTAATTGTTGGCTCTGAACCACGCGATGGCATCGTGAATGGCTTGTTCGGCCGGACGCGGGCGGTAGCCGAGCGCGCGTTCGGCTTTGGCGGATGAGAAAAACATTTTTTTCTTAGCCATATTCAAAGCGTCAACGGTAACGAAGGGTTCAATTTTCGCCAGACGAGCGACAGTTTCGGCGGCGTAAGCTAGAGGGTAAAGAAGAGCTCTTGGGATTTTAATTTTTGGCGGGGAACGGCCAACGTTGCGCGCAACTATGCCTAAGATTTCCCCAAGGCCGAGATTTGTGCCCCCCAGAATATAGCGTTCGCTGACTGTGCCGCGCTCATACGCCAGCCAATGCCCCATAGCAACATCGTCCACATGCACGATATTAAGGCCTGTATCAACGTAAGCCGGCATCCGTCCTTTGACAGCGTCGATAATAATTCGCCCCGTCGGCGTGGGTTTGATATCGCGTGGACCAATCGGCGTTGAAGGATTGACGATAACGCAGGGAAGATTGTGCTCTTTAATCAATTTTTGGACGGTCTGCTCCGCTAGATATTTCGATCGTTTATATACGCCGATCATGTTCTCCAATATGACGGGTGTGTTTTCGTCCGAAGCTGTGCCGTCGGTAAAACAGGCCAGCGTCGCCACAGAACTCGTGTAAACGATTCGCTCAACACTTGCGGCTAAAGCAGACTCCATCAGCGCTTGTGTGCCATCGATATTGATCCGGTACATGGCGGCAGCGTCCGGAACCCAAATACGGTAATCAGCGGCGACATGAAAGAGCGCCTGACATCCCTTTAAGGCCTCGCGGTAGGTTTCGGGTTTGGTTAAGTCACCTTCCACAATCTCAAAATCCTTAAGACCTTCCAAATTGCGGCGGTCGTTGTTAGGGCGCGAAAGAACGCGCAGCCGGTGGCCTTTGTCTAGCAATAGACGCGCGACAGCCGCGCCGACAAAACCTGTTGCGCCAGTAATAAAGGTGAGGGGGTGGTCTATCATACGGCGGTTATAGAAAAACGAAAGGCGCCACGCAATGAAGCCGTGGTGCCTAAACTTGTTGGGCCTTTCTATTAATTATATCAATACGTTGGAATTCTATTCTTAAAGGATAGTTTTGGTGTATTTTTTAAGAACCTCATCCTCACGCGCACGTATTTGTCTAACAATTTCAGTTATGGTTTCCTTTCCCTTAACGCCTTTTTGGGTTGCTAGTATGAACTCAATGTTCAAGGGTTTTTCTGAGTACCGCTGGCTACTGACGCGGTAGCGTTTATAGCTTTGTGTGAATACAGCTGTCGTGCCAGTTTGACAGGCCGCGCGTACCAAGTCTTCGAGCGGAATGTTTCCATCTGTGCTGTAGCTGGTAAGTATCCAGCGTGATTTCACACACTCAAGCAAAGCTTGATAAGCCGCTAAAGCTTCCTTTTTATAATTGTATTTTGAGCGGCGTTCAGTGCGCCAATCGGTACGAATGGCAGCTTTTGTACGGCCATTGATTTTGCGAGGCAGCTCCGGTTTGTCCCAAAGCGCGATACTATTGAGCACATGATAATTCGAGCCGTAAGGATGTTGGTTATAGGGTGGATCAATATACGTAACGGATGGCTTTTTTATCGGACACGATTGAGCCAGTTCGGGCGCATCACAGCGGTACACTTGGTTTTTCCGATGATTGTCATGAAAGATGGCGGGAGAAAGCATAAGCTTTGATCTGATGCGGTATAGGGCCGTGCCGGTTTTTCCACCCCAGCCATTGTGAAAACCTTTAAACACGCCCGATGTATTACTGGTATAGCAAGCTTGATAAAGAAGAGGGGCGATAAGACATGCTGCTTGTTGATCGTCTATAGTGCCACTGTCAATCCATCTCTGGATTTTCTCCCGGATAGAGTCAAGCCGTTGACCATTTATCCGCGTGTAAAACATCCGGTCTTTTTTTATGTCGTAGCGTTCGTCGCTGTCTGGGCAAAGATGCTGTGTTACCCACCCTTCCAAAGGGGGCAGATTGTTCAGTTCGTCCACAACCTGTTTATACGTTTTGCGTGAACCAAAGAGAGGCGGCGCGTTTTGTTCGATATAACATCTATTGATTTGCTCAGCGTAAGGCTCCCAGTCGTTAGCTACAACGCGGTACCCAGCTTTTTTGGCAAAACGGGCAACAACCCCGCTCCCGGAAAAGAGGTCAAAAAAGGTGCCGATTTTAGGGTCTATGCCTGTCGATTTAAGAGCCTTGCCGATTAAGCCGAGCAGCTTTCTTTTATTCCCGATATAAGGGATTAACTGATTGAAAACATAGTCTTCTGTTCTTGATGCAGCGTGCTTTTTGCGCTCGTACATTGGGACTTATACAAAAGGAAGGAAAATCAATAGATACGATGATTGTTTCTATAACGAAAGATATGAGGAAAAGCTAGGGTTAAGGTCCCCAATAGGGGCTTTAATATCGGTTAACGAAATATCAACCCAACTCATTCTTAACTCAACAGAACTAGGACTGGGCGACGAGAAGTCAGAGGCAGGAAAGTCGTTTTTTGGCAGAGGCATAGAGGCTTTGTCGGAAACGAAAATATTTCGCTGACATCGGCTATCGGTTTTGGTTTCCCGTGTTCGCGTCTGCGAACGCCGTTTATTGTTGTGGGGGACGAAGTGAGATTGTTACACACCAGCGGCTGTATCGTAATGGCGCTGGCCATAATTGTGGCTGGTTGTTCGGACACGGCAGTGGGAACGGCCAAATCGACAACAGGACGTTGGCCACAGGTTGCCGAAATTCCAGAAGCCGATGAAACAGTTCGTGGAACAGAAGATCCCCCAATAGTGACGCTTGACTTGAAATCGCGTTTACGTGAGCGGCGTCTTGCTAAGACAGAGGATTTGCCCGGCAATATTATCGTGCCGACAACCAACCTGAATGCAGTCCCTGTCACAACTGCTCTCCAGGCAGTGTTGGCGGGAACCGATGTCTCTCTGTCATGGAACACGACAGCATTCGAAGACAAATTGGTTACGGTCACAAACCTTAGTGGACCACTGCCGAGGGTCGTTCAAAAGATATGTAATTCTGCAAAGGTTTTTTGCTCCTATCGTCATGGGCTTCTTGAACTGAAAGAAAGGGAAACCTTCATTATTGAGCTTCCGGCTATGCCGACGACAAAGTCGAGCAAAACAGGTTCATCTTCAGGGAACACGATGGCCGATGCCATCAGTGAATTGGCTGGCGAAAAAGTTAAAATCGATCAACAAGGCGGAAATCTTATCTATACGACTGATGTCGATGGGCAAGAGAGTGTTCGCGAGTACCTTGATCAGCTTCGCAATGGTCGGCCACTTATTGTGATGCAACTCTATATTTGGGATGTAACGCTGAATAAGGAAAACGGCGCAGGCATCAACTGGAACAGTTTCAAATTTGATAAAATCGGCGGTAAATTACAGGATGCTGTATTATCGGGCAGTACCGCTTTTTCCAGCGTAACTTCGCCAGGCGTTAGCCTCGGGGCGAAGTTTAGCGGCCATGTTGATGCGGATACTGTAATCAATTTTTTATCTACACAAGGACAAGTACAGACAATCAGTAACCCGCAATTGACCTTCGTGTCAGGCTCAAATGCCGAATTCCGGGTTGGGGGCAAACAGCGTTATATTTCGCAGGTTGGCCAGTTGACCAATGCTAGTATTTCCGGTTCCACGGCGACCAATACAGGGATTGGCACGAATACTGTATCAACGGATGAAATTGAAACAGGGCTAACTATTGATATAAGTGGTCTTTATGAAGGCGGTGTTATTTCAGCTGTTCTTGAGCTTACAACGCAGGATCTTGTGGATCTTAATCCGACTACGGCTGCCTCAGGGTCGAGTAACTCAACCATAACCATTGATTTACCGGAAACTACAGAACGCAAGGTATCGACAACCTTACGTGTAAGGCCTGGCGATAATCTCGTTTTAGCTGGACTTGTTACGTCGCGTGACAATAACTCCCGTGAGGGAATCCCAACTATCTTTGGTGCGCGCATCACAACATCCGTTGATGATCAATATAAAAACAATGAACTTGTAATATTGGTTAAGCCATCAATTGTCCTTTTTTCTGATGTCCCAATAGTTGCTGAAGAAAAACCAAAAGAAAAAGCGCCGGAAATGCCCAAGCCACCGCTTGATGCCGTTGTGATCGACAAGGATGGTGTGAAAATCCTCAAGTTGCCGGATACGGCACCTCAGCCGCTTCCCCTCACGCCGGTGACGCCGACAGCCTTATCCGAACCAATGCCTGAGATGACACCGGCTAGTCCATTTGCTCAGGCGTCTGATGGCGCGTTAGTTGATAAACGTCTTCTGCAGCGAGGGTTTAGTAGCGCTTTTGATGATTCAGCATTGACGGAGACAGAACAAGAAACCAAGCCCAAGAAAAAATCCAAAGGAGTCAAACCGTGAAGATGCGCGTTCGCAATTCGCTTCTTTGGCTCGTGGCATTAACGTTATTCGAGATCGTCGGCGCGTCACATCATCTGGCTGCTGCCCCGCGCGATGCGGCGTTTATTGATCCGAATTTAACTGTCAAAGGCCTTGGCGGACGGGGTGCTTCCGGTAGTGACGCCATTATTGTCGAACCGAAAGCTGACATTGATACAGGCGAATCCGTTGTGGGAATTGCCCGCCGAATAACCTTGTTTTTTTCTAATCAAACGACAACGCCAGTTGAAATTGTTAGCGTGACGGTTAACAACGATGGCAATGTTAAAAGTGATTTGATTAGCGATGATTGCTCTAAGGAAGGGACTATTGCCGCTGCCAGTCGTTGTTCAATTATCGTTGAGATTACGCCTTCAAGCGCAGGGGCATGGACCGCTGAACTATTATTAACGCATAAAGGAGCTGGAAGAATTGCTCGTGCCAAGTTAAGCGGAAAGGCAGTGACACAATCAGCAACCGAAAAAAGAGAGTCCGGGTTCTCATTGAGCACAAAAGAAATAAAACCGATCGAATTCGGTACGGTTGAAGCCAATATTGGTCGTGTTGTGCGTACGGCTCTCATGATAAACGACAGTCCCGAGACGATCGCAATCTTGTCGATTGACGTGATTGCGGCAGAGAATGGTCTTGAACGGCTTGATCAGGGATGCGTGCTCGATATGGAGCTGAAACCCGGGGAATCATGTCCGGTCACATTAGTCTGGAAACCGGAATCTAAGGGTCTGGTTTCAACTGACTTGATTATCCGTCACAGCGGCAAACTTGGTTTCGCAGTCATTCCTTTACGCGGCACGGCAAAAGAATTGGATGAAGACAAGCATGCAGGGGGTAAAACCGGAAAAACAAAATCGCACGACGATGCCCGGAACAGCGGCAACGGGAAAATACCGCTACCTTCATTATCTGCCGCGGAAGAGATAGAGAAAGTTACATCGAACGCTATTCCACCTTTATCATCGGAAATGATTGCCCAAACCTCAGCATCCTCTGGCGGCCGCGCTGTTTTGGAGTCAACTGCGGCGGCGCGGAGCGATCGCTTTCACCTTATAGGTACCGTTGGCAATCGTGCAGTGTTGTTAAAGCCTGACGGCACAACAGTTGTGGCAGATGTCGGGGAAGAGATTGTTTCTGCCGATGGGCGAACGGCGAAACTGACGAATGTTATGGTTAAGGGAGCCGAACTTTTCATTGATGGGAAGAAAACTCAGTTAACGCTTGAAGCTGCATCCGAATTGACGTCTCGGGCAGCGCAGAGCGCTGAAAAAAAATCAAAAATAAGCTCAAACAAGTCGAGCACCTCAAGTACATCTAAATTATCCACTGTATCGGGCGGCGTGAGTAAATAATGAATGAGATTGTCCGTCCTGACGAAACGGCAACGACCAGCGAGGCGACGCAAATAAGCCCGCGACACTATGATTTGGCCTTGGCCGAACAAGCCATGCGTCGCGCGTCAGGGCGCCATCTGACAATTGAAGAAATATTGCGGCGAAACGGCTTTGTGACGGATCTGGGCGCGACCTCGAGGGCCAGAGCGCGCGGCGGCGCGCGTGAAGACCTGACCATGCAGGCCTTGCGTCTATACGTTTCTGTTGCCATTCAAGCGGCGATGGGGATCTGTCTGCTTGAATTACGCGAAGGCGTTTTGCGTATCGCTGTGGGAGACAGGTTGGATGATGCGGATCTATTGCGCATTACAAATGCCTTGCACCGCGCGAACCGCGAAGTGCTGAAGATCGAAGTTGAGCCCTGGGATCGTGCGGAACTGGCGCGGTTGATGCGCGAACAAAGCGAGGTTGCCGGTGAACGTTTGCTCAGAGTTTTTGCCACTTTGGCGAAAGATCCCGATGACGCAACCCTTATTGAACAATCGGTGAATGATATTCTTGCCGAAGCTTTGCAGACACGCGCTTCCGATATTCATTTGTCTTTGCAGGAAGATGACGCGCGGTGCTGGATACGGTACCGCATCGATGGTGACCTTGTTTATAAGCATCTTATTCCGCACCGTGTGATGGCGCCGATTGTAACGCGCATCAAAACGGATTCAAAAATGGACGCGGCCGATCGTCAACACCCCCAAGACGGCCGTCTTGCCTATGAATGGCAAGGCCGCATGATCGACGTTCGTGTTGCGGCTTTACCTGTGGCGCCTTCGGGCGAAAAACTAACCCTTCGTCTTCTCGACCGTGAAAACTTGCGTAGCTTTGACGAACTTTTTACGCATACGCCGGCGGTTGCCGAAAAATTGCGTAAGGCGGTCCACGGCTACACGAAAGACGGCGGCTTGATCGTGGTAAGCGGGCCGACCGGGTCCGGTAAATCGACGACGCTTTACGGCATCATTCAGGAAATCGATCGTTCCGCGCGTGCCGTGTACTCGGTCGAAGCGCCGGTTGAATATGATATGCCGCTTGTCGACCAAACGTCGGTGACAGACAATTCGGCGAACACCATCGCGGATATCATACGCGCGCTTATGCGGCATGATCCGGACGTGATCATCGTTGGCGAAATGCGTGATGGCGATACCGTCGAAGCGGCGCTGCGGGCCACGGAATCCGGCCACTTGGTTATCACCACTGTCCACGCTGTGGATGCGTTACATACTTTAGACCGCATTGACGGCTTCCTGACTTCAGCCTACCGGACAAGCGGTCTCTATATTCTTGGTCACGCGCTGGTTGCCAGTTTGTCCCAACGTCTAGTCAAAACGTTATGTCCAGCATGCCATAAAACCGGTACGGCGGAACAGATTTATGGAGAAGAAGCGCGTTGTGACGATATCGGCATTGCTCCGGATGAAAAACTTGCACTGGCTGCGAAGGGCGGCTGCGATTTGTGCAATTTCAGCGGGTTTTTAGGCCGGACATTGGTTCTGGAGGCGATATTTCCGCCAGAGGATCAAGCCAGCCGTCGCGCAATTACGGAAATGATGGTGTCGAACGTAACGTCATCAGTTGTTGAAGTGCCAGGCACACTCTTCATCCCCAGACGCGATTCCATTCGCGATCTGATCCGCCGAAACGCAATTGATGCCAATATGGGTGCAGCGCTTATGGTTGAAGAAGCAGTATCACGCCAAGGCCGTGGTCGTTAGGGGGAGGGCATGAAACTCTATCACGCCCGCTTCGTTCAACAGACTCTTGGAGGCGCTAAGTTCATTCAAGAGGATGATTTTTATTTACCTGATATCCACGCTGTTCGCCGCCAATTACGCACAAAGGGTTTGTGGCCTATTTCTATTTATGAATTAAAACCCCCTATGTTCGAGTGGATGGATGTACGCTCGCGCGCATGGCAATTACAGCTTCTACGGGCGTTACGTTTCCAAACGGCCACGATATCTGCCGGCACAGCGTTGCTAAACATTATTGAAGGCGAGCAGGATCGCCGTCGTCGGCTTGCCTTTCTGCCAGCCCGCACCGTTTTGAAGGGCGGCGGATCTTTTGCTGAGGCATTGAAGGAATTGAAACTTTTAGACGCTGCGACTATGGCTATTATTATGGCAGGCGAGCGCGCGGGAGACCTGAAGGGCGTTATTCAGCACGCCATAGAACATGTCGAACAAAAGGGAACGCAATACAAAGCGCTGACGGCGGCGCTTAGCTGGTTTTCCTTCGATATGATTACGATCATCGGTTCAATTTGGGGAACGCAATTTGGTTTTATTCCCTATCTTAGAGCCCAAGGAACAAAGAATACAGATCCTGGGGCATCGGAGAGATTTGAACGCGGCATTCAATTGGTAACCTGGGTTAACGGAACACTGCTTGTTGTGACGACAATTATTATTTTCGGCGCTATATTTTTGGCCGCATCGTACTATATGAATCGGCATAAGCCGGAGCATTTTACGGCTCGATTGATGATGAAAATACCTGTGTTTTCCACCTATATCCGGAACGTCAGCTTGCAGGATACCTGCAAGCTAATGGCAAGGTTGTTGCGCGGCAAGGTGCCTTTGGCGGATGCGCTTAAGATCATTATCGAAAGCACTGTGGAACCTTCGGCGCGGACATATTGGCGTGAAAGTGAAGCAAAAGTAATGGCTGGTATCGAGCCGTCGAAAGCTTTATCGCGATGGCCCCTTAGTAAAGCCGAACGGGATCAGATCGTTACCATCCAATCTGTCGATCAGTTGTCAGAGGTCTATGAATCAATTGCTGAAGAACGTATGCTTATGGCCAAGGCCGACCAGCGCAAAGTGATCAAGTTGGGAATTTTTTCAATGATGGTGTTGGCGGGAGTAACCGTGCTGACGACAATCTACTTGCTTATGTTGCAGAACCAGAGCTTTCTTAATAGCCTTAACGAGTTGCGAGGGTAATCATGGCCGACGATTTTGAAACAGGGCCAAAAAATCCCAATGGTGAACAGGACGCCAAGCCTAGAACCTATGGTTTGGACCAAAGCCCTAAAACGATCGAGTCAGTACCTGTTGTTGAAGCGCCTAAACTCAGCTCGACATATACGGATTCCAGGCCCACGAACATAGGCCCCCCTGGATCAAAGCCGGAAAACGTTGGACTTGAAGATGAAAGACAGTCCTTCGCAAAGCCCGTCATTGAGAAAGCGTTTAATGCTCTTATAACCGATCCGAATGACCGCGAAGACGACGAAACAACAGCATCCAGTTTATTGAAAGGGTCGCTTGTTGGCTCTGTTTCGAATTTAGGGGAATATTATTTTCCACCCGATCTGATCGGAGGCTGTTGTCCGCGTGTCATGGGAAATGAACAGGAGATTGTCTGGAACGCCGCGGCTGAAGCCTCGGACAGCGAGCGGATTCACGTTATCTGGCAAGCCAAGGGCGACAAGATCTGGTATTTGGCTGTGCGTTCATCGGAATTGGCATCGTATCCGAACACATGGTGTCCTTTTGGCTCTTTGTTGCCGGGGATGAAAGACGCAAACGAACCGCCTATTTGCTATACGCATTACAGTGATGAAGCCGCAACAATGATGACATTAGCGGCGGACGGTATGCAAATTCATCGTGGCACGACTTCAATGATGCGAGCCAAGGCTGAACGAACGGCCCGTGCTCTTGACAATGCGCCGGTAATAGAGCTTGTTCCGGACCGGATTGAAAAATTAACGCCGGTGCCATGGTATTCTCTTTCCCTTTTTGAGGACCGGGCACGTCGTGTTTGGGCGGCTCTCTCTGTTCTGAGCGCTCTTTTTATTACAGGTTTGGCGCTGTTTGTCTGGCTTTTTGTAACAATGGCCATAATGGCCGCGAATGCCGATAAGAAAGAAATAGAAGCGCGCGCAAAAGAAAAGTCGTTGCAGCTTCTGCAGGCTGTTCAAACGCTGCATGCCAGCCCTATGAGGGATCAGTTAGCGAAATTCGGGGACCTCAATGATGGACTTCTCGGGTTGAATGGACTGTTGGAAATATACCAAATTCAGAAGGGAAAAGTGTTGTGGAGGGCTATTGTTCCACCTAATGTGACGTCGGATCGTATTAATGAGTTAGGAGGCCAAACGCTAGATACAAGCCAGCAGGGGGTGGTCATTGGTAATTCGCGTGATGCCATGGCTATTGGGCGAAAATGACAAAGGTTATGTCGGGGTGATAGATGAAACTTGATTTGCAAAATATTGGTAAATCCTTGGCGCCAAGCGTCATGAGCCGGGCTTTGCAAGCCTTTGATCGCGCCACGATGGTTGTTGTGAGTTTGGCTTGGGGCACGGCAATTGTTGTATTGGGATTCGCGCTCTATACGGTGAATTTGAGCGTGATAGCAAAACGAGCGGCTATTGAAGCGGCTGCACGTGAACCTAGTGTGCCTAAAATTATAAACAATAAGCCTGAGAAGGCAGAAATGAAGAATTTTGTTCAGCGATTGCAAAAGCGGTTTCCGGATATTACCTTCAATGCAGGAAATGACCAGTCATTGATGGTTATAGCCGTTGATGCAAGTAAATTTCGTCTTTGGCTCACGGTCCTAAGCTATATAGACACCATGTCGGCTCAGTATCGTTGGACAATAAAGGAATTTTGCGTAGGATCGCGATGCGAAAAAGGAACGCCCATGCGGGCTTTATTGACGGCCGAGAAAATATCTTTTTCAGCAACAGGCAGTAATAAATAAGACTGATTCAAATATATCTCCTTGATCTTATGTTGACATTTGAGCGGGCTTACGGCCTTATCTGGAGAATCAAGTTATTAGAGTCGGTTTTTAATTGTGTTGTCTAAAAAGAAACCCAAGTTAACAAGGTGAGAAAAATAGTTCTGTTTGTTGCCGGTGAGAAGTTCTGCCCAGTTTTTCTGCCAAGTTAACGTGGAATAAACGGAAGTTATGGGAGATGAACATGGAAGTTATGCCTTCGAGCAGAAAAAACCTTCGTCTAGCGGACGAAGCGGGTATCGCCATTGGGCCGATACTGTTCATCATTGCAGTTCTGGGAATCTTGGCAGCAGCGATCGCTGCAGGAAGCGGTTCGTTTACGTCGGGCACAGCGCAGGAAAGTAATCGCACAAAAGCCGCCGCAATGATTGAAATCGGCCAAAATCTGAAAATCGGGTATGAACGCATTGCCTCTTCACTCAACGCGACAGTAGGCACGGACTTTGACGCGATAATCATAAACCAGAACAACACGTCCGAAACAGTGGACTTGTTTTCACCTACCGGCGGTGGTATTTCCGCGCCTTCAACGACAATGGGTCTGGATCCTTCGTCTGACGTTTGGATGTATCCGGTTATCGACGTGCCGAAAATTGGGACTGGATCGGCAGGCGGTGGCAATAAAGTGGCTGTGTTAAGAGTGTCTCCGGGCGTCTGCGACGAAATCAATTACAGGACGAATGCCTTAACCATTCCTCCGATTCCCGCGGACGCGGGTTCATCTATGGATGGCACCGGGGCTGGCGCGGATCTGGGCGATTTCTCGGATACGGCCGAAAACGATGGATCGAACTGGCCGACTTCGCTTGAAGGAAAACCGGTGGGATGCGTGCATAATACAAACACGACAACGCCCGGCTATTTCTTCTATCAGGTCATCGGCATCCGTTAATTTTCCTGAGATCCTTGTTCGATTTGAAACATTCAGTCCTTTTTAAGGAAGGTCTGGTTGTTCCTCTGTCTTTTTTGTAAAGTCTATCCGGAAATTATAATAACAAGCATTTGAGGAGGTTATATGGCCAACATCCCATTTGATGAACGTGATGGCTTTATCTGGCTCGACGGCAAGCTTGTTCCATGGCGTGAGGCCACGCTGCACGTTTTGACGCATGCGCTGCATTACGGCAGCGCTGTGTTTGAAGGCGAGCGCGCCTATAACGGCAAAGTCTTCAAAATGCGTGAGCATACGGAGCGGTTACGGCGCTCGGCGGAGCTTCTTGATTACAAAATCCCTTATGCCGCGGATGAGATTGATGCGGTCATTATGGCGACGCTGAAGGCGAATAACCTGAAAGATGCCTATGTTCGCCCGATTGCCTGGCGCGGGACAGAGACGCTGGGCGTTTCAGCGCTGCAATGCAAAATCCACCTTGCTATTGCGTGCTGGGAATGGCCTTCCTACTTTTCGCCCGAGGCGCGCGCGAAGGGCATTAAACTGATGATGAGCCCTTGGGCCCGGCCGGCGCCGACCACGGCTCCAACGGCCGCCAAAGCCGCTGGCCTTTATATGATCTGCACGATCAGCAAAAATAAGGCGGAACAGCAGGGGTATAGCGACGCCCTGATGCTTGACTGGCGGGGTTATGTGGCGGAAGCAACGGGCGCGAACTTTTTTATGGTTAAAAACGGCGCACTTCACACGCCGCCGATTGATTGCATCCTGAACGGGATTACGCGCCTGACTGTGATGGATCTGGCCCGCCAGCGAGGCATTGAAGTTATCGAACGGCTATTTAAGCCCGAGGAAATCGAGAACGCGGACGAGATTTTCCTGACCGGTTCGGCGGCGGAAGTCACGGCGGTCGGCCAAATCGGCGATTGGCGTTTTACCCCCGGCCCCGTTACTGCCCAATTGGCCGAGGCCTATGAAAAGTTGACGCGGGAGTAAGGTTAATGGCCATTTAGCCCTCTCCACCGACAGGGGGAGAGGAAGCAAAATCTTGGCGTTACATCGTAACGCCTTAGATTTTGCAGGTGAGGGGGTTCGGGAATGGGTAAATTCCAGTCCTGTCTGAAATAGGTAAGAGACTAGGAAGGCTCTGAAAAAACGCCATAAAACCGTCAATTTTAATTAAAAACTTCTTAATCTTTAGGGAAGAAAATTGGTATAGATCTGGAAGAGGGTCTGCGGATTGCTTAAGGCGGTTGAAAGTTTGATTTTGAAGTATTTTATCAACTTTTCCCGGTGCAATATGAGCAACAAACGCGGGAAAATAATCCCCCATTCAGGGAGTCCGTAACTAATGTTTTTTTCACGGGAGAAAAAGGATAGCAAAGAGCCGAAAAAACGCTCGACGTTTGGCCTGCTGTTTAACCCGGAATTTGGCCGCGATATAAAACCGATCGGCGAGAGCATGGGCATGTTCGTGCGCCTTATCGCCATGATCTTCGCGTCGAACAAACTGTTTCCCAAAGATCATCCTGCGCTGATGGGCGTGCAGGGCGCGCGCCTCACCATGGGCGAAGTCATCACCACCGCATGGCGCGGCCTAACCTTTACGCGCGAAGGACTGCCGAAAGTGATTTTGTTTTTCGCCGTTGTTGGCATGCTCGTCTTCACGGCGTTGTTTGTCTTGGCCCTCTTCGCGTCGTTGTTTGTGGGCAAAGCGCATGCGGCGGGGATGTTTGAAGCTCCAGGCGGGTCAGATCCTGCCTCGACAACTGACCTTGCTATCTCATGGTTAGCGTACCTATTCCAAGGCGTTACGCCAAACAGCAATGTGTCCGGTGCCGGACAAACGATGTTAAGTTCAACGTCTCTGCAAAGCGCCCTGTATTCAGCCTTGAGATTTTACAGCAACGCTATCCTCGTTTTTGGCGGTATCATTTTATTATACCATTTGTTGTCCATGGTCGCTGAAACGGCGCATCACGGCGCGGTGATGGGCAAACGCGCCAGCCAAATCTGGGCGCCGATCCGTCTTGTTGTGGCTATCGGGCTTCTTGTTCCGATTTCAACAGGTGTTGGCCTGAATACAGGACAATATATTGTCATTCAAATGGCCAAATGGGGTTCGGGCCTTGCGAGCAATGTGTGGGGAACCATTGCCACAGGCCTTGGGAACACGCAGTTCACAATTCCTCCCTCCGCTTTACCTGCGGGCATTGATCGGACTGTGAATGATCTCATTAGAATTCGCGCCTGCGCTTGGGCCTTTAACGCCGAAGCTACTGCTGGACAGTTTGACTTATCTTATATGATTAGCGAAAGGACAAGCGGAACCATAGAGATGGATCCAGCGTGTGCAGATTTACCCGGAGAACTGCAGAGTGCAGGTTGCTACATTACGAATCCTATTCCGACGAGACATCGCTTTACGAATGATCATGCGAATAATATCTGCGGATATTATGACGTTGCGCCAAATGTGACAAACGCTAACCCCGTTTTGCAATCAATGCTCTCGCAAATTAGACAATTTCAAAACAATGCAATGATTGTGGCAGATGCAGAAATAGACCTAGTCGCTCAAAATGTATTGCTTTATGTTTCTCAACCGGCTCAAGGAGGTGGCTATTTACATAACGGATATAGACCTGAGGTAGCCATCCGAGCATACAAGACAAGCTTGTCAAATTCCCTTGCCAGCCTCCAAGGAAACTGGGATACCGCCATACAAAATATGGCCCAAAACTGGAGTAATCAGGGTTGGGTTACGGCAGGCGCATGGTTTAATACTGTTGCCCGACTGCAAGGTTCTGTCATCGGTACTATAGAATCTACACTGCCAGTAACGAGCGTTCCCAAAGGCGGAATAGATGATCCTTCGTGGACGGATAAGGTAGACTGGAATGTTTGGGCCGGTCTCATGGGGCACGGCGCAGCGAAATCGATTTATGATAATACCGCTATAGCTCTTGAAAAGTTTGAAAAAAATATAATTGCCACAACCCCACCGCAGCTTGGACCAACACAACAACAACAGGCGCAAAGCGGATTGCCGGCTCCAGCCCCTGGATCCGGGAGTTGGACCGTTGGTAAAGCCTTAACAGCCGTGGATTGGGTTGGGCGAGCATTGAATATTTGGCCAAGTGGAGATGGCTTGATAATAAATTTTGGCACTACAACCAATCCTTTCGCTGAGCTTGTTAATTTGGGATATTCATATACAAAATTTGGGATTGAGCTATTGACGTGGGGAATGGGCGGCAAAATAGCTTCGAATCTCTTATCGTATATTCCTGTGCTTGGAGGCATGGCAAAAGAAATAGGAGGGTTTGCCGCTGGAGTTGTATTAGCTATAGGCGCGACTTTTCTGTCGTGCGGCATTGCTCTTGCTTTTATAGTACCGCTTATTCCATTTATGAAATTTTTCTTCAATATTATAACGTGGCTGTTAAATGTTTTTGAGGCGATTATCGCTGCCCCGCTTTTTGCTTTGGCGCACTTGAACCCTGAGGGGGAGGGGCTGCCTGGGAGTATGGCGCGAACCGGCTATTTCTTTTTACTAAGCATTTTGTTGCGGCCAGTTATGATGATATTTGGGCTTATTGCCGGATTGCTTCTTTTCTTTGTGGTCATTAGCTTTCTGAATGCTTCCTTCAATATTGCAGTACAAGGATCCGGATCGGCCGGGGGGCAGTTGGCAGTGTTGTCCCGCGTTATTTTTTCGGTGATGTATGTTCTGGTCGCCTATACGGCCGCGAATAAATGTTTCCAGTCAATAAGCTTCTTTACCGAACACACCATGAAGTGGATGGGGGTTGGTGGCCCAGAGACAAGACAAATGGGCGATCGACAAATGATGCATGGCATCACGGGAGCCATGGGGAGCTATATGGTGGCAAACTGGATGCAAAATGCTGCGGGAAGCATTGGCGGTTCTTTGAGCAAACAGCCAGCGGCAGTTTCTAACGAAGGCATAGCCGCAGCATTAAGGGATAACCCCGCAGGCCGTGGCGGCAATACAGGTCAAATTCCGTCCGCTCCGAATGCTGGGCCAATTGTGGGCATGGATCCCCGTCGGCCAAATCCCCTTGTCTCTTCAGACGTTTCATCTGCTTTCGCTGGAACAGGAGGTAGTGGAGCTCAGATGGCTTTACCACGAGAGATACCAGAGGATCCTGTAAATATCCCGACAGGACCACAAGTTATTGCTCCTGATACTGGCGATCCTGCAATTGACAATCCCCCTCGCTTGCCGGGTGTTTCTGATGAACAATACGAGGCTTCTCGTACGGAGGGTAAGGTTGAACACCATGCTAGGGGTGAGGCATTAGCTGCACTTGCGGGGGTTCGTGCACAGCCGGGCTGGGCAAATCGAAGCCTAAACGAACGCCAGTTTGCGGAAACCCAAGCAATTGAGAATGTTGTTAGAAAATATGCACAACATCTGCAAGATAGCGGGGGAGACATAAGGAGTGTGACCAGAAGTTTGAATGACAATTTGCTCAGCCGAATCTGATCTTGCGGATCCATTATCAAACTTTTTCTTAAAGGGGAATAATGTAAGCCGTGTTGCCGAAAGCTTGAACAATGAACTGCTTAGCCGCAGCTAAAAGCGATTAATACAAATCTGCTAGTTTAGCCCGGGAAAAGAAAGGTGGTGTCTTTTTGTAAATTCTGAAAAGTCTTTTTCAGAATTTAATGGCTTTACAGGGGAGCCGATGCCGTTTGGGTCAAGAAATGTGAAGACTTTATTGTTGGGCGCGGTGGGGCAAATAACAAGGTCAATGACGCTTAGGGTTGCGCCTGCTTTGATAGACAACGCTATGTTGACAACATAGCATTCTTGATTGCGAACTTGTTTATCTGGCATGAATTGTTGTTTATCAAATTCGTCATGGACATGCTTTTCAGACAAATGTAAGTGCCTTGCAGTGACATAAGCGCATGTGTCACTCTTCGAAATGTCGACAACATCATAAGCTTTTCCTTTTGCGGGTTTCTGGGGGCCTTTGTTTTCCGCCATATCGGATAAAGTTGCGGAAGTTACCATATTTGTGTAGTCCCAGAGGGCCTTAGACAGAGAACGTTTAAGCACCTCTTTTTTAGCTTCAGGAAGAGCAAATTTATTTTCAATTTTATATTTTTCATGCGCGGACTTATTTGATTTTTCCATACTGTAGAAAACTGCCGGTATAGCTAATATAAAAGCTAACCATGCGATTGCTTTTTTAAGAGAAGCCTTTTGACGGGCCATTTCATATTTTTCTTCTTGGGTTAATTCTATTTTTTCGCTCATGTCATTCCTCAAATAACGCTAATATTCGAAAATATAGTATCATATTGAATCGATCGAGCCAAAACTTTCAACTCATGGTTAACAATAACAAAGGGCTGTTTTGGTTATTTTAATTCCCTTTTAACCATCCCCCAGAGGATATGGTCTTCCCATTTGCCGTTGATGCGGAGGTAGTCGCGGGCGAAGCCTTTCGAAACGTTGCCGTTCAGGAGGCTTCGTATTGTTCCGCGTTTAGGGCAGGTTTCGGGGAAGATTTGGTTGTTTCAATTAAAATCGTAACCCGTAATAATGCTCGGATTCGAGAGGGGGTGACGTTTTATATAGCTCTCGTATTTTTCTTCGTTTTCGAGGCGAGTCATATCGGCTTCAACGCGTGCCTGATTAGCTTTAACACCCTCTATCGAAAAGACATATCTCTGTTTGTTATCTTCGCAAAGCAATAGATCAAAACACCCAAGAGGTGATCCGGCCTTAGTCATTGTATCGATCCTAACGCAATAGCATTTTTGACTGCGCGCTTTTTCATTGAAGGGCAGCTTGAAATTATCAAGCGCCGCGTGAATATGGCGTTCGCTTTGGTCCAGGCGCCGGGCCGTTACTCTGAGGAATAGCGGGCTATGGTTCACAAAAAGACGGTCGTAAGCTTTTCCCCACCCATCGTTACGTGGCCCTTTTCTATCTACCATGGCTGTAAGCGTTTCTGCTTTTACTTTTTGCATGTAATCGATAAGGGCTTTTGGAAAAGCTGCAGAAAATTTTGTTTTTTCTTCAGGGCTAGCAATTCTTCCTTCTTTTAAAAATTGAGCATAGTCTGCATTTTTGTTTGATGTTTGCATAGCTCCGAGGATGAGCGCTCCGGCAATGGCAAAGCCAGCAACCACAGCCAAGGCTTGACCGCCAGTTCTAGGTCCTTTGCCTGTCGGTTGAGGGGTGGGGGGGGAAGAAAAACCTTGTGAACTGTCCGTCTTTCCAATCTGAGATATCCATACACCTCTTTTATAGGCATCTTGGTGTGCGCCGATAGAAGAGTTATACCCTGAAGGGGTAGATCCGCCCCACACTCCAGCATGCTCAATTTCTTTTAGCAGATCATCGTCAGACATTTTTAATCCTCTTTATGAAATAACACCGTTACAAGGCTGGCTTTTGCCCGAGGTTCTTTCTCAACCTTATATTATAAGACGCCAACCTCTTACAACAACGCCAATAACCAATAAACGATCCTGACGCTCTACGCCAAAACTTTCATCTCATTGTTAACGATAACAAGGGGCTGTTTTGGTTATTTTAATTCCCTTTTAACCATCCCCCAGAGGATATGGTCTTCCCATTTGCCGTTGATGCGGAGGTAGGCGCGGGCGAAGCCTTCCTGCATGAAGCCGAGGCGGGCGAGGAGGCGGCGGCTGGCCTCGTTGCGGGGGAGGCAACCGGCTTCGAGGCGGTGGAGCTTGAGAGTCTCAAACGCGAAGCTGCAGACAAGGCCGACAGCCTCGCTCATATAACCCTGGCGGGCATAGGGCTCGCCGATCCAATAGCCCAGCGTGCCTTTTTGTGCCATGCCGCGCCGCACATCGTTCAACGCAATCCCGCCGATAAGAACATCGGAAGTTAAGGGTTGAGGATTTTCAGGCGATTGTTTCAACCCCTCCCCGAAAGCGCTTTGCGCTTTCGACCCTCCCTCAAGGGAAGGGTGGTCTAAGGTTTGTCCTTCTGGCTGAATGATATTCTTAAATGCCGAATGCTGAATGCCGAATGCTGTCGTCTCGCTTACTTCAATCCCTTTTCTGAGAATAAAAAACGTATATCCCTTGCCCTCACGCCATTCGCGCCAGTGGCGGCGCAGGGTGCCGCAGAAATAGTCATAAGTCAGCGCATCAGCGGGCCACGTCGACTCCCAAGGCACCAGAAAATCGCGGCTAACGGAGCGGACCTTGTGCCATTCTTCCCAGTCGGTTGGGTAGCCCGAGCGCAGCACAACCCGTGGGCCTATAAGCCGGGTTTCAAGCGGTGGCTTCGGCCATCGCGATCTCTCGCCGAAAAGCGACTTAAGAAAAGGCATGAAGCAACTTAGCGGTAAAGAGGCTGCCTTGTATATACCCCTTCAAACCCTTACCTTAGTCATCGCCCGTATCGCTGCTGCTGTCGGGACCGACCATCATGGCTTCGGCGACAAGGCCGGCGTTGGCGCGGATCTTGTTTTCGATGGTTGCGGCCACGTCCGGGTTGTCGCGCAGGAATTGCTTGGCGTTCTCGCGGCCTTGGCCGATGCGCTGCCCATCATAGGAGAACCATGCGCCGGATTTCTCCACGACATTCGCCTGCGAGCCGAGGTCGATCAACTCGCCGACCTTCGAAATGCCCTCGCCGTACATAATGTCGAATTCCACCACGCGGAAAGGCGGCGCCATCTTGTTCTTCACCACCTTTACGCGCGTTTGGTTGCCCACGACGGTGTCGCGGTCCTTGATCGCGCCGATACGCCGGATGTCGAGCCGCACGGACGCGTAAAACTTCAGCGCGTTACCTCCCGTCGTCGTCTCGGGATTGCCGAACATCACGCCGATCTTGAGGCGGATCTGGTTGATGAAAATAACCATGCACTTCGACTTGGCGATCGACCCTGTGAGCTTGCGCAGCGCCTGGCTCATAAGCCGCGCCTGCAAACCCACATGGCTGTCGCCCATTTCGCCTTCCAGTTCGGCGCGTGGCACGAGCGCCGCGACGGAGTCGACAACCAACACGTCGATCGCGCCGGAGCGCACGAGCGTATCGGCGATTTCAAGCGCCTGCTCGCCCGCGTCCGGCTGCGATATCAGAAGCTCATCAATGTTAACGCCCAGCTTGCGGGCATAGGCGGGATCAAGCGCGTGTTCCGCGTCGATAAAGGCGCATGTGCCGCCTGTTTTCTGCGCTTGAGCAATAACATGAAGAGCAAGCGTCGTTTTACCCGAGCTTTCCGGCCCATAGATTTCAACAACGCGGCCGCGCGGCAAACCACCGATGCCCAGCGCGATATCAAGCCCGAGCGAGCCCGTCGAAATCACTTCGGTTTCGGCCACGCCTTCCTGTGAGCCGAGCTTCATGACCGAGCCTTTGCCGAACGCGCGCTCAATCTGACTGAGCGCGGCGTCGAGGGCTTTTTGACGCTCCGTATCACGGGGATCTTTCGTGTCCTTGCTTTCTTTTTGAACGATATGGAGATTGCTGCGGCTTTGGGCGCTCATGGGTGGTCTCCTTGGAGGGCTCATGTGTGTTCCTGTAATGTTCTCATAACCCGGAATGAGGGCAATTTGCAAGTTCTATTTTTGTTCACGTTCGCAAAATTTTATAACACATTGATATAAGATCATTTTCTCTTCAAAACCGCCCAAGGAGTGGGGCCTTCGCGGCCTTCCCATGTGGCGATCAGCGAATCGAAATGATTGGGCACATAACCAGTGCCGAAAATCTTCTCCAAGGGGAAGTAAAAAGGCTGATTGGGAAAAATCTCAATGTGATGCGAAGATTCAAAACGATGCGCAATCGTTTCTGAAATAAGCGGATTATAGCAATCATGCATTTCCACAATCACGTCCATACCGCGTAATGCTGGATACTTGTCAGGGTTGAGCAACTCATACTCGGCGCCTTCGATGTCCATGATGACTAGCGTTTCCGGTCCTGCCATACGTGCATAATCTTCGCCATTAAAACGTTCGCCAATAATAACGCGATCATCGACGCCGTTTGCTTCCACCATGCGCGCACATTTTTTCCGCGCTTTATCATCGATATCGTAGGCATAGGCCTTAATCTGTGGCATCCGACGCGCAAAACCGATGCTGTAATAGCCGAAATAACAACCGATGTTAAGAATCTGGGCGTAGTGATGTGTGATTGCCTGTTCAACGACTTTATGTAACTCCCACTCATAACAGCCGAGAAGATAAGGCGCGAAATGTGCGTCTTGCACATCAGGCGTCAACTCCATACCCTTGAATGGCCCCAGCATAACCTTATTGCCAACACGGTCGCGCAGGATCCGGCTTAAGACAACGCCCTGAAGGCCGGTTAGCATGCTCCAGACCTGCCGCATTCGGATATGATCCGGCTCGGAAGATTCCCATAAAGGCTTTACGATACGGAGAAAATCAGGGCCAAGATCAGTGGGAAAGAACATCGGAAAGACCTGTCGAATCGAAAGGAGAAAAAGTTTCGCACAGAGCCTTGGAAGCGTCCAGTTGTGAATAGAGGGTTAAGTGTATAATTCATCGTGAACCTTTCAATAACCTCATGTCATGCATGGTTGGATTGAATAGTAATAGTGATATAATACACTCGCATAGAAACACAGACGGAAGGATTCATCATGCCCGGGTTTAGGAAAACACGTGTAGGAGCGGCGCACTTTAAAGCAATCAATCCGAAAGCGGAGACAGAACTACTCTGCGCATTTCTATCATTGCGTACGGCGGATGAGGCGAGGCGTTTTCTTTATGACCTGTGCACGCCGAAAGAGATCTCCGACATGTCGGAACGCTGGCTTGTGTGCCGTCTGCTTGATGAAGGCAAGCTGTCGTACCGCGATATACATAAAGCGACAAACGTCAGCGTAACGACCGTTGGTCGTGTCGCGCGTTTCCTTCAGCAAGAAAGTTTTCAGGGCTACCGGCTGGTTCTCGACAGGCGCGATTCAAAGAAATCAAAAAAATAGCGTTTGTCTTTCAAAAATCGGCTAGGCATGCTTAAATCCAGATCATGAAACCGTGGGTTCGCACATTATGGCAGAACCAGCCGGCGTTTTTGCGCCGTGTGGGGCTGGATGTCGCGCGGCAGGCGCTGGCGCGTCCGCTGAATCCAAACCGGTTGCGGCTTCAGGGTGACGCGGTTGTCGGCGGTTTTATAGGTACGGCCTCGGGTTTGGGCGAGGGCGCGCGGCGCTTTTTGGCGCACTTGCGTTCCATAGGCGTCACGGCGCATGCCGCGAACGTCAGCCGCTTCGCGGCGATGGATGATTATGACGCGGGACCGATTTGGCCGCAGGCGGCAACGCCGGGCGGCATAGCCATTTTTCACGTTAATCCGGATTTGCTCAATCTGGTGATGTCGGTTGTTGGCCGCCAGCGGTTGAGCAAGCGGCGGATTGTTGGTTTTTGGGCATGGGAACTGGATGTGGTTCCGCCGAAATGGATCCGGACGCTCAGGTGCGTCGATGAAGTCTGGGTTTCAAGCCGTTTTATAGCAGACACGATCAAAAGAGCGTCGCCTGAAACGACGGTGCATGTACTGCCGTTGCCGATAGATACGGCGGTTCAGCCGATGATTCCCTTGCGTGATCCGTTGCCGCAGTATCAGGGACGACCGGTCGTTTTCTTCGCCTACGATGTGCGCTCGACCATTTCGCGCAAGAATCCTGAAGCGGTGGTTGAAGCGTTCCGCCGCGCGACAGCGAACGATCAGAATTCTGTCCTTGTAGTCAAAGTCAGTAATGAAGAAGCATGGCCCGAGGCCCGCGCCCAGCTTGAACGCGCGACGGCAGGGCTCGCAAACATTCATATCATCCGCGCGCTGTTGAGCGAAGACGGCATGAAGGATTTGATCGCGCGCGCGGACATTGTGATGTCGTTGCATCGTTCGGAAGGTTTCGGGTTGTTGATGGCTTCCGCGATGGCGGCGGCCAAGCCGGTGATCGGAACGGGCTGGTCGGGAAATCTGGATTTCATGACGCCGGATACATCGATATTGGTGCCGTACAAACGTGTGCCGGTTGTCGATCCGCAAGGCGCCTATGACAAATACGGCGCGACATGGGCCGATCCGGATATAGAGTTTGCGGCGAAGGCGCTCCGTCGCCTGCTGGACAACCCGAACGAGCGCCAGCGCATGGGGCAAGCCGCCCGCGGCCATGTGACGCAATTTTTCTCGCTGTCGCGCTGGCAAACCTTGCTGCCGGAGTCGTTCTGGCAATCGCTTTCAGAAGAGGCGAAAGGAAAAGGGCCGGGCTAAATCGCCGCTGTGGCTCTTTTCAGCCAATCGACTGTATTTTCATCCAACAAGGGGCGAAGCGCGTCGAAGACGCGCGCGTGATAAGCGTTGAGCCACTCGCGCTCGGCTGGCGTGAGCATCTCAATATCGACAAGGCGCGTATCGAAAGGCGCGAGGGTGAGGGTCTCGAAGGCGAGAATCTTTCGTTCGGGCGTGCTGATCTCGAGCCGCTCCACCACCGCCTGAAGGTTTTCGAGCCGGATACCGTAATAGCCTTCCTTGTAAAATCCGGGTTCGTTCGAAAGCACCATGCCGGGCTTGAGTGCCGTCGTGCCGCGGCGCGAGATGCTCTGCGGTCCCTCATGCACCCCAAGATACGTGCCAACGCCATGCCCCGTGCCGTGATTGTAATCGAGGCCCGCGTTCCAGAGATGCTGCCGCGCAAGCACGTCGAGTTCGGCGCCTGTCGTGCCGTCCGGAAACCGGATGCTGGCGAGCGCGATGTGGCCTTTGAGCACGCGGGTAAAGCGGTCGCGCATTTCGCCGGTCGGCGTGCCGATGACAACGGTACGCGTCACGTCGGTCGTGCCGTCGAGGTATTGGCCGCCGCTGTCGATGAGGAAAAGCGAATTCTTTTCGAGCGCCCTGTTGCTCATGGCGGTGGCGCGGTAATGCACGATAGCGCCGTGCGAGCCGCTGGCGGCGATGGTGTCGAAACTCGGACCGCGGTAAAGGTTTCCTGCGGCGCGGAACGCGGCAAGCTTTTCTTCCGCCTGCAGTTCGGTGATGGATGTGGGATCCGGATACTGGTCCAACCATGCGAGAAACTTCGTCAAGGCTGCGCCGTCGCGGCGGTGCGCGGCGCGCATGCCGTCGAGCTCGATCAGGTTTTTGCACGCGCGGGGCAGGGCGCACGGATCCGGCCCGCGTTCGATACGGGCGCCCGCGCGTTTCAGCGCGTCGGCTACCCAGAACGGCGCCTCGGTCGTATCAAGGCGCACAAGGCTTTGCGATTCCGCAAGGCGATATAAAGCAGGGGTAAAATCCTCAAGAGCGTGCCGCGTGACGCCGGAGCCCAAATGATTGGCAAGCCCGGCCGAGAACTTCCGCGTATCGGCGAACCACTCGACGGTGGAATCGGCCCGGATAATCGCGTAACTGAACGGCAGAGGCGTATGAGGCGCGTCGCCGCCGCGCACGTTCAAAAGCCATGCGATGGACGACGGATTGGTGAGAACGGCGGCGTTCAGGCCGGCTTTTTTTAATTCGCCGGCGATATCTTGGCGCTTTTCGGTGGAAAGCTTACCGGCATAGAACCCTTCGTAGGCGTAAATCTTGGCAATGGGCGGTAGAGGCCTGTCGGTCCAGATGGCATCGACGGGATTGCGTTCGACGGGCTTCAACACGGCGCCGGGTTTCAGCACGGCTTTCTGGAACCGTTCGATCTGGTCGGCGGTATGCAGCCACGGATCGAAGCCGAGCTTCATGCCCGACCATGCGTTGTCCTTGAGCCAGTCGGCGGGCGCGTGCGTGGCGCTGTCGAAGAGCGTGAAAAGATCGTTATCGATCTGCTGGCTAGCCTGCAGCGTATAGCGCCCGTCGGTGAAAAACGCGGCGATGCCGCTTGTCACGATCAGGAACCCGGCCGAACCGGTAAAGCCGGTCAAAAACTGGATGCGCTTGGCGGAAGCGGGCACATATTCGCTCTGGAACGCGTCCGCCATGGGCACGAGGAAACCGTCAAGCTCTTGCTGCTTGAGTTCGTCGCGAAGAGAGCGGAGGCGGGCGGCGGTACCGGTAACGGAAGAAGCACTGTCCATACGCGCATCATGCCTTGAGCGGCCGCCTTAGCGCAAGCACAGACCATTCGCCGATCTTCTTGCGATGAATCAGATGAAGCCCCTGCGCCCGGTGGGCGGAAATGACGGCATTGGCCTGGGCATTCAGAATCCCGGATAAAATGGCGATGCCGTCGGGCGCTAAATGGCGCTTTAAATCCTTGGCCATCTGGCACAAAGGGCCTGCGAAAATATTGGCCATGATCAAGCCATAGGGCGCGCCGTTCTGCACCAAATCCGAGGTATAGCCGTTGCTGAGGCCGGTCCTGATGTAACCGCTCAACCTGTTGGTGCGGACGTTGCCGGCGGCAATGGCGACGGCCTCGGGATCGAGATCGACCGCCACAACCTTTCCACAGCAGGCTTTTGCGTAAGCCATCGCCAAAATCCCCGACCCGCACCCAAGATCAAGCGCGCAATATTTCCCCTCCCCGCGCGGGAGGGGTAAGGGGATGGGGCGTCCCGTTTGTTGCAATGAATATTTCTTCAACACCGCATCCAACACCTCCAAACACCCGCGCGTGGTGGGATGTTCGCCGGTGCCGAAAGCCGCAGTGGCGTCGATCTGCAGCGCCAGCCTCTTGTTCTTCACCTTGTCGCGATGCGCCGCGCCATAGATTGTCCACCGCGCGATGGTGATCGGCGGGAAGTCGGTCGCGACTTTCTTGAGCCAGTCGAGATTGCCAACGGGCGAAACCTGTATCTTCGGCGCCTTTTCCTTGTGAACGGCGGCGAGCACGGCCACACGCGCGGTCAGCGCGGCCATGTCGGGTTTTTTCTTAAAAAGCGCCTCGACCTCGGCGCGTGCCTTGCGCGGCGGCGCGAGAAGGGTGACCGAAGCCGCGTCTTCCTCGAGCACATCGCCTATACGCTCCGCTAACGCAGGCGAACACGTAAGCGAAATTTTCCGGAGTTGAGCAGAAGAAGAGGGCATGTGCGTGTTTTACATTAAATTCCTCTAAACTAGAACGTCATTCCGGAACATTTTCTTTTCGCCTTTCCTCAACGTCTTCCCGGATAATTTTCTCTTCGGCCAACCCTCAACGTCATTCCGGAACATTTTCTTTTCGCCTTTGGCGAAAGAAAATGGATCCGGAATCCAGTTATAGTAGCCGAAAGGATTTCCTTTTGTAATCTTTCACTGGATTCCGGGTTCACGCTACGCGCGCCCCGGAATGACGTTTGCGGTAAAGTCCCCCTCCCCTTGCCCTCCTTCGCTAAAGCTACGGAGGGTTTTGGTGCTCATGTCCGCCGAAGCCTTGGCGTAGGCGGAAGGGAGGGGTTAGGGGAGGGGTATGTAAAAGGTTGACCCCTCACCAAGAAAACTGACGCGTTTTTCTTAGCGAGAAAAGCGAGTTTAGAAAAACCGTCATCCCCGTGAAAACGGGGATCCAGAGGCGAGCGTTCCGTCTACGCTGCTTCGCAGCTTCGCCGGACTTGGTGCCTAACCCGGCGAAGCCCAAAGGGCGTAGACGGGCCGCGAGCCGAATGAGTCATATGTGCCGCAGACGCGGCACGCTGGATTCCCGCTTTCGCGGGAATGACACGAAAAACTAAACTTCCCCCCACAACCGGTTCGGTTTAACCTTGCGGGCGTAGGCGGCCATGAGGGCGTGAAACTCATCGCGCGAGATGTCGCTTTTTTCGGCCATTTTGGAAAGATCGTTATAAGCGATCTTCGCGCGTTGGAGCTTGACGCACTCTTCCAGCGGCTCCTCGGGGATGAGCGCGTAAACAAGGCGGCAGTTCAAAGCCTCGGCGGCGCGGCGCAGCGTGGCGATCTGGATCGTATCGTTGACTTCGGATTTTTCGATTTTCCGGACGCCGCTTTCCGAAACGTTGAGCCGACGCGCGAACTGACAGGCCGACATTTCCAGCGCCAAGCGAATGGTGCGTATCCAGCCAAGGCTGGGCCTTTCGGCATTGCGCACGCGCCGCCATTTTTTCTTTATGTCCTCATCGACCTCATACCGTAACTCCATCGCATCGTTGCTCTTGGACATGCAAGCTCCATATCTATTCCCCTCTCCCCACTGCGGGAGAAGAAGCAAAATCTTGGCGTTACAAAGTAACGCCTTAGATTTTGCAGGTGAGGGGTCAAATATTTATAGCTTCCTCCCACCACGCCATCGCTTTAATACAGCATCCCCGCCAAAAAAGCAAGGAAAATATTCCTAATAGCGCTCATTTTCAATTAAGGCAATTATATACTTCGTAAACCCAAGCACAATTAGTTAGATCGGTTCCTGTACCATGCCACTAAAAGGCCAGCAATTAGCCCACATACGCCAATGCTGAAAAACACCACAGGATTTGACAACCAGTCGCCATAAGCTTCTTCAATCTTGGCCACAGCGTAAACAACTCCAACTATAAAAGTGCACCAAACAATAAGAACAAGTATGTCAACTTTATTTTCTAAGGTTCTTAATCTTTGCTCTTTATCAGGCATGTATTTTCCCTTCTTTAAGGATTCAGGCGTAACCTTCACCATTACCTCAATGCCCCGCTCTCGTCTGAACGCCGATGCGCATACCCATCGCGCCTAGCACTTTCGTCAAAGTATCGAGGCGCGGGTTGCCATTTTTCGAAAGCGCGCGGTAAAGAGATTCCCGGTTAAGTCGGGTTTCCTTCGACAGCATGGACATGCCGCCGCGCGCTTCCGCGACATGTTTCAGCGCGGCGGTGAAGAGTTCCAAATCGCCATCGGCAAGGCATTCTTCCAGATAGGCCGCGGCAACTTTTGGATTGCTCAAAAGTTTCTTGCTGGTTCCTTCAAAAGAACGGCTCGGTTTCATGTTTTTATCCTCCTTTCATAATCGGCCAAATATTCTTTGGCTTTCTCAATTGTTTTTCGTTGATCCTATTTCGTTGAACCGGCCAGAAGAAGAATAATTTTCCTTCCGGCAAAACTGTAAAAGATGCGGTATCCGGGATTGTAATGTTCGCGCATCTCAAAAAGATTTTTTGTTCTCTTCAGAATTTTCCAATCGCCAAAATTGCCAAAAGCGGCGCGGTTAATCCGCGCTCTTACTTTTGCTTGCGCCCGTTCATCCTTGAGGCCAAGCAACCATTCGGAAAAAGGGCTTTTGCCATTGCTGGCCACGTATTCTTCGATTTCATACGTTGGGTTATATGTAGCATATAAGCTACACTATTGTCAAGGGTATATCTGGCGATCTTCTGGACAGAGGCATATTTTTAATGTTCCCCAACCCCGCCTTTTTTGCTCCGAACAGTCCCGTTGCTCGGACGCAATGGTGCCGAAAGTGCGGTTAAACGGTGTTCAAAACCGCTTTTACCCCCTGTTTTAAAGCCCTGCAGGGTAGGATAACGGCGGAAATCAGCGCCTACAGGTGGTAAAAACTGAACATAAAAGCGAACCTGCAGGGCGCGCAAAAACGCCGCCGCTTTTGGTCACGCTTTTTATAGTTAAACTCGCACCTGCAGGGCCGTGTTTTTGGAACAACCGGCCATAATAGTTGCGTCATCCCCGCGACCGCCTCCGCTAAAGCTACGGCGCGTCTGGGTACATAGTCGCGCCGAAGTCCGCAGGACGTAGGCGGAAGGCGGGGATCCCATTTGGTTTTGAATAAGATAAACAGAAAATGGGATGCCAGCCGTCGCTGGCATGACGAAGAAGCGAGCGCGAATGACGAATGCAATCAAGTCCCCCTCCCCTTGAGGGAGGGGTTAGGGGAGGGGTATATAAATTTGACCCCTCACCTGCGAAAACTAAGCCGTTACTTCGTAACGACAAGTTTTCGCTTCCTCTCCCGCAAGGGGAGAGGGGCATATAATTCTGATCACTGATTACTGTCTACTGATTTCACAAACCCCTCCAACACCTTCTTCACGCCCGCTTTGTCGAACGCGATTTCGAGTTTGTCGTTCTCGATGCGGCGGATGGTGCCGGGGCCGAACTTCTCATGAAACACGCGGTCGCCGACGTTCAACTTTCCTTCCCGACCGCCTCCGCTTTGCTTCGGCGTGTTGGGTAATACAGTGGCTTTACCTTCAATCGTTGGCGGTTTGAGAAATTTATCACGCCGTAGTCTTGACGAAGGCGGACGACCTTTCCCTGCTTGAAGCTGTTGCCAAAGCGACGGCACTCTTTCGCGCCGTTTGCGGGGCGCGCCGCCGTCCCATCCGCTTGAGGCTGCCGTGCCGCCGCCTTGAATGCTTGAGTAATGCTCGATATGTTCTTTCGGCAATTCCGCGATAAAGCGCGAGGGCAGGGCGTTGATAAAACTCCCGTGCAAAAAGCGGTTTGCCACATGGCTGATCGAGGCGCGTTTGCGCGCGCGCGTAATGCCGACATACGCCAGCCGCCGTTCTTCCTCAAGCCCGCGTGTGCCGTTTTCGCTCAGCGTCAAGCGGCTCGGGAAAATCTCCTCCTCCCATCCGGGCAGGAAAACATAATCGAACTCCAACCCCTTCGCGCCGTGCAGCGTCATGAGGCTCACTTGCGGCACGTCCTTTTGCTCCGTCACTTCAAGCACAAGGCTCACATGCTCCAGAAAAGCTTCCAGCGTATCGAACTCAGCCATGGCGCCGATTAATTCCTTGAGGTTTTCGAGGCGTCCCGGCGCGTCAGGCGATTTGTCGGCCTGCCACATTGCCGTATAGCCGCTTTCGTCCAGCACGATTTGCGCGACTTCCGCGTGCGGCAGCGAGGTCATCAACCCGCGCCACCGCGCGAACGCCTGCATAAGGTTCTGCAGCGTCGTGCGCAGTTTCGGCTTCATCTCATCGGTTTCGCAAAGACGCGCCGTGGCTTCGCTGAGCGCGATTTGTTCCTGCCGCGCATAGGCATGCAATTGCTGGAGCGCCGAAGGTCCCACCCCGCGCTTCGGCACGTTCACCATGCGCTCGAACGCAAGGTCGTCGTCGGGCGAGGCGATAAGGCGCATATAGGCCAGCGCGTCGCGGATTTCCTGCCGTTCATAAAAGCGCGCGCCCACCAGCACGCGATAAGGAATGCCAAGCTGTATAAAGCGTTCTTCAAACTGGCGCGTCTGGAAGCCCGCGCGCACCATGATGGCGATTTCATTCAGCGGGATCTGGCGGCGTTGGAGCGCCTCAATCTCGTCGGCGGCCCATCGGGCTTCTTCCTCGCCGTCCCACAGCGTGCGGATTTGCACGCGCTCGCCCATTGTGGCGCTTGTCCACAGCGTTTTGCCGAGGCGCATGCGGTTGTTGGCGATAAGCTGCGAGGCCGCGCCGAGGATATGGCCGGTGGAGCGGTAATTTTCCTCAAGGCGAATGACTTGCGCGCCGGGAAAGTCTTCCTCGAAACGCAAGATGTTGCCGATTTCCGCGCCGCGCCATCCGTAGATCGACTGATCCTCGTCGCCGACGACGCAGATATTCTTGTGCTTCTGGGCCAGCAGGCGGAGCCAGAGGTACTGCGCGACGTTGGTGTCCTGATATTCGTCCACCAGCAGATAGAGGAAGCGGTTTTGCATGCTCTCGAGCACGTCGGGGTTTTGCTTGAGAAGGGTTAGCTGGTGGAGAAGAAGATCGCCGAAATCGCAGGCGTTGAGTTCAAGGAGGCGCGTTTGGTACATGGCATAAAGCCGGGGAAGCTTGCCGCCTGCTAATTCGCCTTTTTCATGCGCGACGTCGGCGGGGACGAGGCCGCGATCCTTCCAGCGCTCGATCACGGCGTGCACGAGGCGGGCGGGGGATTTCTTCTCGTCGATGTTTTCGGCTTCCAGAAGCTGCTTGATGAGCCTGAGCTGGTCGTCTTCGCCGAGGATGGTGAAACTGGGCTTCAGGCCCACGCGCTCGGCGTGGGGTCTGAGCAATCTTGCCGCCAGTGAATGGAAGGTTCCCAGAAACCAGCCTTCGACAGGCCGCTGCAACATTTCGGACACGCGGGTGCGGATTTCGGCGGCGGCCTTGTTGGTAAACGTCACGGCCATGATCTGCCCGGGTACGGCTTTGCCGGACATCAGCAAATGGGCGAGGCGGGCGGTCAGGACGCGCGTTTTGCCGGTTCCGGCGCCGGCCAGCACCAACACGGGCCCGTCCAGCACCTGCAGGGCCGAGCGCTGGGCCTCATTCAACCCCTCCCAACAGGAAGAAGTATTCGGTACTGAAAGAGCGTGTTGGTTCATAAAATCGTGGTAAGCCATGCCGCTTTAAGGGACAAATCTCAAATAAAAATGCGTGTTAAGAAGTCATTTTTGGTTGAATCTTCGCCATTTCTTCCGGCGACATCACCCGGCCCACGACTCTATTTCGTCCGTTTTGTTTTGCGTCATAGAGCGCAGCGTCGGCGCGCGCGATAAAAGATTCAGGATCTTCGTTTGGCGCGTACTGGGTTGCGCCAATTGAGATGGTAACAACGCCGAGGGTTTCATTGGTTGTTTTCCGTTTGATTTGCTTGGTACCAAGACTTTCGCGGAGCTGGTTGGCAACTTTTTCAGCGTCGCGCACATTTGTCGTCGGAAGTAAAATAACAAATTCTTCACCACCGTAACGCGCGATAATGTCTCGCCCTTTCAAGTTCTCAATGAGTGTTCGTGCAACGAGTCTTAAGACTTGATCTCCAATGAGATGGCCGTAGGTATCATTGAACTTCTTAAAGTGATCAATATCAGCCATAAGTAGCGACAAATTGGTTCCATTTTCTAAGGTTTCGGTAATTGTACGCGCGAGTTCGTTCGCGAAAAACTTGCGATTACCAACTTCGGTTAAAGGATCAAGCAGTGAATCTTTTTTCACTTGATCCAGGTTATAACGCACCTCAGTTAATTGCTGCGTCGACTGGGCGAGCTGAGTATGTAAACGCTGATTTTGTTCAGCCATGACGCGCGTTTCGTTGGCCACACGCGCGACAGCTGCACGTATCTGTTCAAGCGGGACTTGGTGCTGCAGGGTGCCAGAAAAGGTGTTCAACTCTTGCCCATATTGCTTTGCGCCTGTGTTGGTCTGGTCAATCACGCCCATCACGCGCTTGAGCTCTTCGTCAATGCTGGCCGATGTGGAATTAAGTACGCGGTGTTCAGCCTCAAGGCTTAAATGAGCCTGGTAAAGTTCCGTGCATTGTTGTTGCTCTAATCCACCAAACTGCGCGAGAAGGGCATCCATCGACATCTTGAGGTTTGGATTCGAGCCTGAATGAAAAGAATAATAAACAGCATAATTTTCAGGTGTAGGCATAAGCCCATCCCTTGTTAGGCTGTCTATGGTTTCTTTTGCCCAGCGTTCAGTTTGATTTTTATTTCCATCTGAAGTCACGGAAACCTCATAAATAAGACCTTTTCGATAGTCAGCGGGTCGCGAGAATCAGCCATGCTATACAAATAAATGACATACATTAAGCCAAAAGATCTTACCACCCTGTTAACTAGTTAAACAGGGAAAAGTGGTTTTGCTAGGGTTAGAATTGCACTATTTGGTTGTTCAAGCTATTCCTTGGGAGGGCTTTCCTCTTAATTGGAGAATTGCGAGTTTATTCAGGGCATGAATGTAGGCTCTGGCCGACGCAACGATTGTATCAGGATGTGCTCCCTGGCCATTAACCGTCAAACCATTCTCCTCAAGTCTCACGTTAACTTCGGCCTGCGCGTCAGTTCCAGCAGTTACGGCCTTGACTTGGTAAAGAGCGAGAGATGCTTGATGGGGAACAAGCTCCTTGATGGCGTTAAGCGCGGCATCGACAGGGCCATTGCCGGTAGAAGTTGCTGAAACAGCTTGGCCATTCAGCAAAATCTCAAGCGTAGCTCGCGGAGGTTCTTTTGATCCTGAATACACCTCTAAAGATACAAACCGAATATGGTCATTAGCGCGGGCCACTTCATCGTCAACAAGAGCAATAATATCCTCGTCAAAGACCTCTTTTTTACGATCAGCAAGATCCTTAAATCGGTTAAAGGCGTCCGAAAGCGCGTTATCGGCGAGTTCATAACCCAACTCCTGCAACTTCGTTCGAAAGGCATTTCGTCCCGAAAGCTTGCCCAGTTTAAGAGATGTTTTGGTCAAGCCAACGGATTGCGGGGTCATAATCTCATATGTTTCACGGTTCTTGATCATGCCGTCCTGGTGAATGCCGCTTTCATGCGCAAAAGCATTTGCCCCAACAATGGCCTTGTTTGGTTGAACAACAAAGCCTGTCGTAGATGAAACAAGATGCGAGGCCCGCGTGATCATGTCGGTTTTAATGTTAGTCGTATAAGGCATCAAATCGCGGCGCACGCGAAGACCCATGACGACTTCCTCCAGCGCCGCGTTGCCCGCGCGTTCGCCAAGGCCGTTGACGGTGCATTCCACCTGACGCGCGCCGTTCGCGACGGCGGCGAGCGAATTGGCCACCGCAAGGCCTAAATCGTTATGGCAGTGGGCGGACAAAATGGCCTTGTCGATGTTGGGCACGCGGTTCACGACCATTTTGAAAATCGCGCCGAATTCCTCCGGCATGCTATAGCCGACGGTGTCAGGAATGTTGATTGTGCGCGCGCCCGCCTTGATCGCTGCCTCGACGCAGCGGCAGAGGAAATCGGGTTCCGTGCGGCTGCCGTCTTCGGCGCTCCATTCCACGTCGTCGCAAAGATTGCGCGCCAGAGTCACGCTGTCGATGACCGCCTGATAGACCTTGTCGGGTTCCATCTGCAGCTTGTGCTTCATATGCAGGGGCGAGGTGGAAATAAAGGTGTGGATGCGCTTGCGCGGCGCGGGCTTGATGGCCTCGGCGGCGCGCTCGATATCGCCGAGATGGGCGCGGGCAAGGCCGCAAACGGACGTGTTACGGATCGTCTTGGCGATGGTATTGACGGATTCAAAATCGCCTTTCGAGGCGATGGGGAATCCGGCTTCCATGACGTCCACGCCCATTTCCTCAAGAAGCAGGGCAATCCGCAGCTTTTCGCCAAGGGTCATGGCCGCGCCGGGCGATTGCTCGCCGTCACGCAAAGTGGTGTCGAAAATAATAACGCGGTTAGCGTTCGGGGATGCGGGAGTCATGATAAGTCCTTTGGTTTAATAGAAAGTTCGGGCAATGAGGGTAAGAAACGGCAATGGCGACGGGCTAAAACCCGCGCAGTCGAAGAAGGGATAGAAGCAATGTAGCCGTCATATGCATGGGCGTGAGCTTAATTGATCCTTGGGCGAAGGTAAATATACCAGTTATTCAGCCTTCGATCAGTTTTAACCAATCTTTTTCGCTCAAGACCTTAACGCCCAGGTCGCGGGCCTTGGCGGCTTTGGAGCCTGCATCTTCGCCGATGACGACATAATCGGTCTTTTTCGAAACCGAACCGGCAACGGTGGCGCCCATGGCCTCGGACTTGGCCTTCGCTTCGTTCCTGCTCATCCCGCTCAGCGTACCCGTAAAGACTATGGTTTTTCCGCTTAACGGTGTTGTCGTTACTGTGTTGGGCGCATATTCGGATATGGAAATTTCTCGTGCGAGGTCGTCAAGTACCTTGACATTATGCGGTTCAGCAAAAAAAGCGACGATGTCGTCGGCGACGAGTGGCCCGATCTGGTCAATGCTGGTGAGATCGTTCCAGGCTTCTGATTCCTCTTTACGGGCGGCCATCATAGCCATGCGCCAAGCCTTCAGGCTGTGGTAGTGCTTTGCCAACAGTTTAGCGGTAGCCTCGCCGACTTGACGTATGCCCAAGGCGTATATAAAACGATCCAAGGGCATTGTGCGCCGTGCCTCAATTGCATTCAGGAGCTTTTCTACTGATTTCTCACCCCACCCCTCCCGCTGTTCCAAGGCGGCACGATGTTCATCAAGGCGAAATATAACGGCGGGTGAAGACAAGATTTTATCCTCCCACAACTCGCGCACGCGTTCGCTGCCAAGGCCTTCAATATTGAAAGCGTTCCGGCTGACGAAATGGATCAGGCGCTCCACAGCCTGTGCGGGACAAATCAAGCCACCTGTACAGCGTCGCACGGCCATGCCTTCCTCGCGCACGGCCAGCGACCCGCATTCCGGACAATGATCGGGAAATATGAATACCTTTGAGTTTTTTGGACGGTGTTTAAGATCAACTTCCAGAACCTGCGGGATAACATCGCCAGCGCGCTGTATTTTAACCGTATCGCCTTCACGAATGTCCTTGCGCGCAATTTCATCCTCGTTGTGCAGAGTGGCGCGGCTTACAACAACGCCGCCGACTGTCACCGGATCCAATTCCGCGACTGGCGTTAACGCGCCTGTGCGACCGACCTGTATAATGATTTTATTCAACCGGGTTTCTGCCTGTTCTGCCGCAAATTTGTGCGCGATAGCCCAACGTGGTGCACGGCTGACAAAACCAAGACGTTCCTGCCAGTCGATGCGGTCAAGCTTGTACACCACACCGTCGATATCAAAGGGCAGGGCATGACGTTTTTCTTCCATTTCCCGGTAATAGATGAGGATTTCTTTCAAGTTGGAACAAAGCTGCGCTGGTTCATTCAGGTTGAAGCCCCATTGCTTAAGTTGGTGACGCAAATCCTGTTGCGATCTTGGCTCGCTGCCGCTTATTTCACCGAGCGCGTAAGCGAAGAATTTTAAAGGCCGGCTTGCCGTGATGCGTGAATCCAGCTGGCGTACGCTTCCGGCGGCGGCGTTGCGCGGGTTGGCAAATAGGGATTCTCCTTCGGCATCTCGAGAGGCGTTGAGCGCGACAAAATCCTTACGATTCAGAAAAATCTCGCCTCGGATTTCGGCAACATCAGGAAAAGGCTTTTGCAAAGTCAGGGGTATATTCTTAATTGTTCGAACATTGGCTGTTATGTTTTCACCTGTTGTGCCATCGCCGCGTGTAGCAGCCTGAACCAGCTTGCCTTTTTCATAATGCAACGAGGCTGACAACCCATCGATCTTGGGTTCAGCTAAGAAGGCCAGGGTTGCATTGCCATCGAGATGTAAGAATTTGCGAACGCGCATGATAAAATCACCGACATCTTGGTCCGTGAAGGCGTTGTTGAGCGAGAGCATCGGCACGGCATGCGTAACTTTGGTAAAAGCTGGCGCTGGAGCTGCGCCTATGTGTTTTTCGGGATCGTCGATTGGAGCTTGGTCGGGAAACGCTTCGCGCAAGGCGCGGTAACGGGCGCGTAATTCATCGTATTCGGCATCAGAGATTTCAGGCGCATCTTTCTGGTGATAAAGAATATCATGATGCGCAATTTGTCGTGCAAGCTCGGCCATTTTGGCCCGGGCCTCAAGGGGCGTAAGATCATGGGCTTGCTTTTGCTTTGGCATAAGTCCAATTAAACATAAAACAGGCAACTATTCAAATTATAGAGAAAAACCAAAGCCACAAACTTCATTATATCCAGATTTCTAGTTGCGGTCTGAGGTGGTGCGTTCACCGCAAAGGCAAAGGCAGCGGAGGCTTTTCCACATGCGGTGGCTTTGGGTTAAATGGCGCTTATTTTTCAGTCAGATTAAGAATTATAATTGAACCAAAGAACCATTTTCGTAACGCCAAATACTTTTGACTTCCCGATTAGCAAAAGCGTCTTTGAAGGTGATTAACAAAACGGTATTGTGACTAAAAACTTCAATAGTATCTGAACAATCCCCTATTTCGTACGGGCCAGCATAAGTGTTATTGCTGCGCGTTGTTAGCAAGTAATTCTTATAAGGACATAGGTTGTTGCCGTTGTATACCGAAAAAATGATGGCATCCTCGCTGGTGAGTTCTATGGTCTTTGAGACATAAAGTAAGCTGGCCTGGTTGCGGGCGATAAGTATAGGGCTTCCATTAACCGTCACCGTAAAATTACTAAGATCTTCTCGTCTGTCCTCTTTGACATCAATTCTGGCAAAACGGTTTGAAAGGCTTTGCGTGGCGATAGGATGCGTGAAATTACGCCAACTGATTGTGGCATCCTGAGTCCCATACGCTATCCGATAATATTCTGAATAAGCGGGGTTATAATAACCGTTATAAATTTGATGATGCAAAATGATATTTTTGCGAGACAATAATCCGGTCGTTTCGCTTGTTAATGTTCCGGTTGCAGATAAGCCGTTATGGCGTTGAAACTCGCGAATAGCTGATTTAGTGACGCGACCTGAAATACCGTCAATGCGACCGGCATAATAACCAAGCTTAGCGAGCTGCGTTTGAGCCGCACGTATCGATTCAGACGACTTTACATGAGATGATTTTGAATGCTTCGCGTAAGCAGGCGATGGGGAAAAGGCAACCATCATCACGCAAACCAAAACTGTCATCGATAAAAACCTAAACATAATACTGCTCCTTGAAAGATTGAACGTGATGTAAAATTTTTAACGAGAAAAACCAGAATTTTGTTTGGTTAGTATATCATTGAAGAGTTTCGCCGCACTTAACGGGCTTGGTTTTACATAACATGTGACTCTTTTATAAAAGATAGAAAGATCAATAGGTTAGGATTGTTCGTTTTGGTAAAATCTTGATAAAAAGTTAAATTAGTGCTCTACAGACTTTTCAACCTTTAAGACGAGGCATTTTTGTCAAAAATATCTTCGCTACAAGCGCCATTAGACGCGTCTACTGCTTTGTCTGGCCAACTTCTTAGTGATGGCGGCAAGGCCAGCAGTTCGTGGTCGCTGATCAGCCGCCTTTTCCGCGGCTATATACGTCCGCACCTATGGAGCTTTGCGGCATCTTTCCTGTTCATGGGTGTTGCGGCGGCGGCTACGGGTGGAATGGCGAAAACGATCGAACCGTTAGTGAACCAGCTTGGCAAGGACAGGACATCGTCTTTTGCCATGAGCTTGGGCGGTGTGGTTATGGCGCTTTTTCTGGGGCGGGGAATTGCCACGTATTTCCATACCGTCATTATGAACAAAATAGGGCAGCGCATCATCACGAATGTTCAGCAGGAGATGCATAAGCATCTTCTTGATGCGGATCTTGCGTTTTTCCATGCGAACTCATCCGGCAATCTGATCTCACGCATCACAAACGATGTAGCTGTTATGCGTTCGGCCGTAAGCGATTGCCTGACAAACGCCTTCAAGGGCGGTCTAACTCTCGTTTTCCTGATTGGTGTTATGTTCTATCAGGATTGGCGGCTGGCGACTGCGGCCTTTTTCGTTTTTCCTTTATCGGCCCTTTTTGTCACATATGCCGGAAAGCATGTGCGCCGTTACGCACGTAAAACGCAGGAAGAGACGGGCCGTTTTGTTTCTATTCTCAGCCAGATATTCCAGGGCATCCGGCATGTCAAAGGCTATGGCATGGAAAAAAAGGAACATGATCGCGTTATTAGCGTGACCGAGAATATTTACAAGATTGCCCTCAAAAACTTCCGCTTAAGCGCTTTGTACGACCCGTTGGCCGAATTAATGAGCGGTTTGGCCATTACGACAGTTGTCCTATACGGCAACTGGCGCATCGAAGAAGGATTAACGACGACGGGCGCGCTTTTTTCGTTTATTACGGCATTTATCTTGGCTTTTGATCCGATGCGGCGTACTGCCAAGGTCAACTCCCAGCTTCAGGCAGGATTGGCGGCGGCTGAGCGTGTTTTCCGGTTGCTCGACCTAAAACCTACAATTATCGATGCGCGGGGGGCTGTATCTCTCAACACGGCTTCCTATGGTGTTAGCCTTCGAGACGTCGTTTTTGCTTATGCCGATGGCACGATGGCGCTCGATCGCGTCACTATCGAAGTGCCGCATGGCAAAACTGTCGCGATTGTTGGGCCTTCCGGCGCGGGGAAATCCACGATTATCAACCTGATCCCGCGCTTTTACGATGTGAACGAAGGGGCGATCACTATCGGCGGTAAAGATATCCGCAGCGTGACGATGAAAAGCCTCCGTCGTCATCTTGCGCTTGTTAGTCAGGAAACGATGCTTTTCGACGATACCGTTCAGGCCAACATTGCTTATGGTTTTGAGGGCGCTTCGCATGAAGCGGTTGTTGCGGCGGCGGGATCGGCTCATGCCGACGCGTTCATACGCGCGCTCCCGAACGGGTACGACACGATTGTCGGCGAAAACGGCGTGAAGCTTTCTGGTGGTCAGAGACAGCGTATTGCTATCGCGCGTGCCATGTTGCGCAACGCGCCGGTCTTGCTTCTTGATGAGGCCACTTCATCGCTCGATAACGAGTCCGAACGCGCGGTTCAGGAAGCGCTCAAGTATTTACAGAAGGGCCGCACGACGATTGTTGTGGCCCACCGGCTTTCCACCATTATTGACGCTGACAAGATCGTCGTTATTGAAAAAGGCCGTATCGTCGAAGAGGGCCGCCATACGGAGCTTCTGGCGAAGGGTGGTGTTTACGCTCGTTTATACGGAATGCAAGCATCATTCCCGGTGTAAAACGGAATTAATCAGCCATTCAGCCCAGCTGAACACCTTATGCGAAGCGATCACGGCCTCGCGATCATACTGCGTGCGCGCCCACGTCATGAAATCCGTATCATTCTTTTTCGAATAATCTCTGTATGTCTCGAGAAACTTGTCCAAAACCCCGGTTTTGGCATGGCGTATATGGCCGTAGCGCCAGGAAAGCTGTTTCATCGCCTCTTCAGGCGGCCGTTTTTCTGTAATCAGAAGATAGAGTGCGCTCATAATGCCAACGCGGTCTGATCCCGCCTTGCAATGCATAAGCGCAGGGTACTCAATTCCTGAAAAGAGCTTTTCAAGTTGTTCCAGTATTTCCAGCTTTGGTGGCTGGCGCGAATTGACCGGAAAGTTGACAAGCGTAACGCCATGTTTTTTGCAGGCTTTATCTTCCAGATAGAACGTGGCGCAATCGCGTGCGCCACGCAAATTTATGATCGTGCGAATTCCCTTTTTCTTTAATCCGCGGATCTGGAGATAGTGCGGCTGGCTTGATCGCCACATCTTTTGCGACACGCGGTGGCGGTTGGGAAAAAGATAACTTAAAAAAAGATCGTCAATGAAAAGGGATTCAATGTGCCCAACAACATATTGCCATCGCGTTTTCATCGGGCCGCGCACGGTTTTCACGGCGTGAATAAAGCGTTCCATTCCTATAAGGATGGGGTTCTTTTTCTTCGTTCGGAAAGGCTTGGGCTCATACATCGCGCTGCCGTGTCTAGAACAAAGAAGCGAAAAGGGCAAATTCCGTGTCAAAGCTACGTCCTTGGCACGTTATCGCTTTTTCCCTTTGTGTTGGAGTGTTCCGTTGGAATCGTCGATCAAGCTCAAAGCCGCTTTTCGCGCCGCATCCGTAATCTGCGCGCCGGCGAGCATGCGTGCGATTTCCTCGACGCGTGTTTTGTCGTTCAAAATCTCCACATCCGTCACAGCCTGTTTGGTTTTAGTCTGTTTTATGACGCGGATATGATGCGCGCCGCGCGCGGCGACTTGCGGGCTATGTGTCACGACGAGGATTTGCACATGTTCAGCCAGCTTTGCCAGCCGTTCGCTCACAGCTGAAGCTGTTGCGCCGCCGATGCCCGCATCGACTTCGTCAAAAACAAGCGTGGGTACCGGGTCGCTGGCCGCCAGAACGACTTTCAACGCCAACATGAAACGGGCGAGTTCGCCGCCCGACGCGACCTTATGCAAAGGCCCCGGGGCAACGCCGGGGTTCGTCGCGGCTAAAAAGGCGATGCGATCGAAGCCTTCGGCTCCCCATTGCTCTTCAAGCAGAGGTGAAACGTCAACGAAAAATTGGGCACGCTCCAATTTCAACGGTGGCAATTCGCGCATAACGCGCTTCGTCAGATCGGCGGCAGCCTTCGTGCGTTTTACGCTGAGATCTTCGGCTTGATTGACGTAGATTGCTTTGCCTTCAGTAGCGGCCTTGGCCAGCCCAGTGATCTGATCACCTTGATCCTCAAGCAAGTTGAGCCGAGATTTCAAATCCCCATGCAAAGCCCGCAATGCCTCGCAATCCACCCCATGTTTGCGGGCAACGGCGCGGAGTGCGAATAAACGCTCCTCGATTTTTTCAAGTGCGTCAGGTTCGGCATCAATCCCATGCGCAAAGCGTGAGAGTTGCCGGCTTGCCTCTTCGATGTCATGCGCAGCGCGATCAACATTGCTAAGCAATTCCTGCAATCCTACAGCTTTGTCCGCTACGCGGGCGAGGGCTTTTCCGGCTTGGGCTAAAGCTGTGGCCGCACCATGTTCGCCGCTTAAAGAATTTTCAGCCGATTGCAATGCTTCAAGGATCTTTTCACGATGCTGAAGATTGGCGCGACGCTCGGCCAGTTTAGCCGTTTCACCGGTTTCCGGCGCGAGTTCGTCCAGTTCGGCAACAGCTGTGCGTAGGAAGTCTTCCTCAGCTTTTGCCCGTTCGCGTGATGCGGTCGCTTCATTCAATCGCTTTTTGGCCATTTGCCAGTCGGTATAGGCTGCCGCGACTTTCTTTTTGATTGCTTCATAGCCGCCAAAAACGTCGAGCAAGTCTTTATGAGTTGCTGGGTTTAAAAGGCCATGCGTTTCAAACTGCCCATGAATTTCCAGAAGCAATTCACCGATTTGCTTGAGGAGCGTAATACCGATGGGCTGGTCGTTGATAAAGGCACGGCTCTTGCCGTCTTTGCCGACGACACGGCGCAAGACGATGGGATCGTCTAGGATCAGCCCCTGTTCCTCGGCCAAGGCCTTCAGGGAAGGCGAGACCGGGTTCGAAAATTCGGCTGTCACACTGGCTTGCGCTGCGCCGTTGCGGATCAAGCCTGAATCGCTGCGTGCGCCAAGCGCAAGGACCAGCGCATCCAGCACGATCGACTTTCCTGCGCCTGTTTCGCCCGTAAACACATTTAAGCCGGGCGCAAGGGTCAAGGATAGCCTGTCGATCAGAACGATATCCTGAATCACAAGGCGCACTAGCACCTAAAACACCTTATTCCACACCCTCCCGATCCAAGTGCTGTCGTCCGTATCGGGTGTCAGGTTGTTTTTCACGAGAAGGTTATAGCTGTCCTGATACCATTGGCTGCCGGGGAAGTTGTGACCCAGCACGCTGGCGGTTGCCTTTGCCTCATTGGTGATGCCGAGCGCGAGATAACATTCGACTAAGCGATGCAGGGCTTCGGGCACGTGGCTCGTCGTCTGGTATTTCTCGACGACATAACGGAAACGTCCAACAGCTGCTGTGTAAAGTTTCTGTTTCAAATAATTGCGGCCGACTTCCATTTCCGCACCGGCAAGGTGATCGTTAACCAGCGCGATTTTCAGCACCGCATCCCGCGCGTAAGGCGTATTAGGGAAGCGGTTGACGATTTCCTGTAAGCTTTTCAGGGCGTTGAGGGCATAACTCTGGTCGCGCCGGACGTCGGCAATGCGCTCATAGTTACTGAGGGCCCTAAGGTAATAAGCATAGGCAATTTGAGGACTGCCCGGATGCAACTGGATAAACTGATCGAGACCGGCGATGGCCGAGTCATAATCCATGGCTTGGTATTGCGCATAGGCTGCCATGATCTGTGCTCTTGTGGCCCATTGCGAATAGGGATGCTGGCGTTCCACTTCCTCGAATTCCTTGGCTGCCTCTTTGTAAGATTTCTTCTCAAGAAGATTGGTGGCGGAGTTGTAAAGCTCCTCGACCGGTTTATCGGGCAAGAGCTCGTCCTTGTCGCCAGCGCAACCGGCAAAAGATAGAACGATCAGCCCAACAGCAAGAAAGCGGAGAACGGAAAAGCGATTGATTGTCATGACTCTGGAATCGGGTTGTTGATGTGCCCGGCCTTTATAGCACAGGCCGTTGTGATAACTCCATGATGCGATTGTTGCGGATTTTAAAGTAAATCAGCCAATATCTTGGCCGTTTTCTTTACATCTTCTTCTTTCAGGAAGGCGTGAAAAGGAAGTCCAAAAGCCGTCTTATTGATCGCTTCGGCGTTCGGCATGACCTTGTCCTTGAGCGCGACGAGTGCATCTGCATTTTTCACACGACCTACTTTACCCTCACAACTTGCCAGCGTGACATGGGTGAAATACGGATGGTGATAAAGCGGCGGGAAATAAGTGCGGTGAGCGAACACGCCTTTTTGTTTGAGCCGCTCGACAAGATCTTTTTTGTGCGGCTTGTGCGTGCGCAACATCAGGCAGCTGACAACCGCCTGATCTAGCCCCGGATGGAACGACAAGACGGATTCCATCCCGCGCAAAGCCCCTTTATATAAATCGTAAGCTCGACGACGGCGTTTTTTGATCGCGGACCATCGTTCCAATTGGGCCAGCGCGACCGCAGCATGGTATTCGCTCATCTTGGCGTTTTCACCCGTTTGGTAAGAAATACGATCACGCATACCAAAATTTGAATAACAACGGGCTGCCTCGATTTGTTGACGGTAGGTGCTAACTAAAAGTCCGCCTTCGCCAATACCAAAGGGCTTCAGTGCATGGAGACTATGCATCACAAGCCCGCGCTGCAAATAACGCTGACTTTCAATAGCGGCCGCTGCGTCTATAATGACTGGAATCCCCGTGTCTTGCGTAAACTTATCCCATTCACTGGCGGGGAGGGGGATACCGTAAAGCGCAACAGGCATAATGGCGTGAATGGGCGTTTTGGCCGCAATGGCGCGCGCAATTGCGGGCGTCAGAAACCATGTATCCGGATCAACATCCGAAAGAATGGCTTCGGCGCCAATATGCTCGGCGGCGAGGGGACAAGCCGGAAAAGTAATAGAGGGCATCAATACCCGAGATCCTGGCTTGAGCCCCAAAATCTTCAGACCGATGGCCAGCGCGTGATAGCCGCTGGTTAGTGTAAGAACATTGGCCGGTTCTGACTTATGCGCTTCCGCCATTGCATGGGCGAACTTTTGCTCAAACATCAAAACAAGCGGGCCGAAATTGGAATACCAATGACGTTCGTCAACAATACGCAAATACGGCATCAGCTCATCCGCCGAAGGCAGATCGGGAATTATGAATCGGGCTGAGTGCGATGGAAACGGCATAGTTTGTATGCATAAGCAATTTTTTAGAATATGGCACGTCTTTTTGTTTAACGCCTTCTTTGCGCTATTTGCCGTCATCAATGACAGTTGTTACAGGAAGTGATAAAAGTGTTTTATGGCTTTTTCCATTTTTGATTTCAACCCATGTCCGAATCATCTTTTCCGAAGACAGTCAATTTCGCCTTGCAAGGCGGGGGCAGCCATGGCGCTTTTACATGGGGTGTTATGGATCGTTTACTGGAAGACGGTCGCCTCAAAATCGAAGGAGTCAGCGGCACCAGCGCGGGGGCCATAAATGGCGCGCTTTTGGTTCATGGATACGCTAAAGGCGGTCCGACTGTCGCGAGGGAAACGCTGAACGCATTTTGGGAACGTTTGGGAAGTATGACTCCCGGCATGCCACACCGTACGCTTATAGGGCGCGCGATTGACAGTTTGAAAATAAGCACATCACCCGGTACGATTACTGGCGATATTTTAAAACGTATGTTTTCACTGCAACGGCCGCATGAGCATTATGTTAATCCATTGCGCGGTTTGCTGGAGGATATTCTGGATATCGAAGCGATGCGGGCTTATGAGCCGATCAAGTTCTTTGCTGCTGCGACGAGCGTCGAGCAGGGGCGTATCCGGATTTTTTCGCGTGATGAGATTACGGTTGACGCGCTGTTGGCGTCGGGATGTCTGCCCTATGTGTTTCCGGCAGTTGAAATTGCGGGCAAACCATATTGGGATGGCGCTTTCGTTGGCAATCCGGCTTTGTTTCCGCTTATTGAACAATGCGAAAGTCGCGATATTATCATCATACAAATTACGCCGTTCGCACGACCCGGTACGCCGCGCAACCCGGCGGACATATTTTCGCGCATGAACGAAATAACATTCAATGCGCCATTCATGAGCGATCTGAAAGCGATTGCGCTGGCCAAAGGTTTGATTGAAAGCGAAAACCTGAAAAACGGAATAGCGGCGCGGTTTAGGGATTTGAAAGTGCATATCATTGCAGCCGATGACGAAATGCGTTCCTATGGCGCTGCAAGTAAGTTTAAAAGCGATATTGTTTTTTTGCGCGAATTGAAAGAATTGGGGCGACGCACAGCGGCGATCTGGCTTCAGAAAAACATTAGCGTCATAGGAATAAGATCAACAGTGGATTTCACTATAGGAGTATTCTAATTCTTGTTCTGGCTGATCTGTCATTTAATAGTCTCAAAAAAGATACGGAGGACAAGCCTTACCTCTGATAAGTTTTAAAAAAACAACACGAATCAAAAAACACCGTATACCAACAATTTATATGTGTTAAATGATGGCTAATATCCGCGCCTAACTATTTATTAAGCCTTGCTAAAAATATGGCAAATAAAAATTTAATAGCTTCGTGGTTAACAATGAATTAGGGATTTTTATTTAATACATGGCTAAGTCTGCAAAGAGTCGGGGTAATACCTCATCAACGGAAAATCTCTCAGGAGGAATGCATGAAAATCAATAAGTTAGCTCTAATGCTTCTTGGCGTAATTTTTGTGGCTGCAATGCCTGTTATGGCGGCGCAAGGCGGCACGAAAGACGAAGCTAAAGCAATGGCAGAAAAAGCGGTCACGCTGATTAAGGAAAATCCGGACAAGGCCTTTGCCAAATTCCAGGAAAAAGATGGCGGCTTTATCGATCGCGATCTCTATGTCTTCGTTCTCGATAAGGATGGAATCTTTAAAGCGCATGGCGCAAAGCCAGTGCTTGTTGGCAAGGGCGGTCTTGCCATGACGGATGTTTCCGGTTTTGCGTTCGTGAAAGCGTTTATGGACGTGAAGGAAAACGGATGGGTTGACTACAAATGGCCTGATCCAACTGAAAATAACAAAATTAAGGATAAGTCAACCTACATCATCAAGGTAGGCGAATATACCATGGGTGTTGGATACTACAAAAACTAAGCGCAGACCTTTTAGGCTGAAGTGGAATTCTTCCGAGTGTTCCACTTCAGTTTCTAAAACATAAAGCATTCACCAATAACGCGCCTCAAGCGAATTGGTTTTGGGAAGATCAGAGAGTCTGTCCAAAAAGGGGGAAAAGACCATGCGCATGTTGAATAACACGCCGATCGGAATAAAAGCGTTGCTGGCGCCAATTGTCAGCAGTTTGATGATGTTGGTTATTTTGGCGGTCTTTATGACAACATCGACGGTTATTTCTCGAGCAACCCACCAAAGCCAACTAGCCTCGGTTTTTTTACAGTCAGTGAACGAAATTGAAACTAAATTCAGCACTTCTCATACAGACTTATATAAAGCGCTGTTATGGAAACAGACGAGCGTTGATGAAAAATTGATTAAACAGACGCTAAAGCAGATAAAAAACTCTTTGGAAGATGTTGTTAATTCGTTGGCTAAGCTTGATTACAAAAGCCTGAATATCGACGAAAGCGTGCTGTCCCAGATCAATGAAAATGTTAAGGCCTATAAGCAGAGCGCGGGGCAGGTTATTGATATCATTGATGTCGACGCTTCGATGGCGAACATATTCCTAAACGATTGTCAGCGGCGTTATGAGCCAACCTACCTCGCTTTTTTGCTGTTAAGTGATGACGCGAATCAAAAGTCTGAATCCATACGAAATGATCTGCAACGCAGTGTCGACACTGGGTTCATGACGGTTCTTGTTTGTGTGCTTGGAACGATTGTTCTTGTTTTGGTTGTCGGTAGTTTGATTGGACAAATTATTGCGCGCCCGGTTAAGGCGATTACCAACGTCATGAATGAATTAGCGCAAGGAAACAAAAAGGTCGAAGTGCCCCATGTAGATCGCAAGGATGAAGTGGGGCATATGGCGCATGCCGTAGAGATCTTCAAGGAAAATGCGATTGAGATGGATCGTATGAATGCGCAACAGGAAGAGGCTAAAAAACGTTCCACAGAGGAACGCAGGGACATGATGTTAAAAATGGCGGATGAGTTTGAGCGCAACGTCAAGGAACTCGTGCAAACCGTTTCGGCAGCCGCTTCCCAAATGCAAACGAACGCGCAAACGATGGCGTCGATTGCCGATGAAACGAGCCAACAATCGACCACTGTTGCTGCGGCTGCTGAAGAGGCATCGGCGAATGTCAATACGGTTGCTGCGGCGGCTGAAGAGCTCAACGCATCGATCGGTGAAATCAACCGTCAGATCGGCGACTCCGTTAGGGTTGCATCGACATGTATGAAAGAAGCGGAAAGAACGACCGAGGTTATGACGAGCCTGAACAAGGCGGCTGAAGATATCGGTAACGTGGTTAAATTGATTGAAGACATTGCCAATCAGGTCAACCTGTTGGCTTTAAACGCGACCATCGAAGCGGCTCGTGCAGGGGATGCCGGACGTGGTTTTGCTGTCGTGGCGACGGAGGTTAAAAACCTCGCCAATCAGGCGGGCACGGCGGCGCAGGACATTACCAACCAGATTGGTAATGTGCAGGAACAAACAAAACGGGCCGTTGGAGCTATTGAGACAATTACGACGACAATTAAGAAAGTGAATGAGATATCGACGGTCATAGCTTCTGCGGTGGAAGAGCAGGATGCGTCGACGAAAGAAATTGCCAGGAATGTTCAACAGGCATCGAAAGGCACGAGTGAAGTGACGCAGAACATTGTCGGTGTGACACATTCGGCAGGCGAGACGGGCGCCGCGTCCGGTCAGGTCCTTGATGCGGCGAAGCGGCTTGCGAGCGACTCTGAAAAGCTCAATCATGTCGTGGATACATTTATCGCAAAGATCCGCGAGGGATAAGAACGGCAGGTCAAAAAAACCAGATGGCCTGTAAGCCGGGTTCTGTCCTGTCACTCACTCGAGGCACGTTCGATTCAAACATACAAACGTCCTTGCCACGAGTGAGTGACAGGGATGACCATTCATCTGGGATGCCCGTTACCGGGCACCTCACGCGACCAACCCGAACCGTCCCGTGGAGTAAAACGGTGCATGCGTTTGCCAATTCAGGCACAGCCATGCGTGCGGTTCCTATGCGGTCTTGCTCCGGGTGGGGTTTGCCATGCCGCCCCTGTTGCCAGTGACGCGGTGCGCTCTTACCGCACCTTTTCACCCTTGCCGCACCAAAGCGCCCCGGACTTGATCCGGGTAGCGAAGGCGGGCGGTTTGTTCTCTGTGGCACTTTCCCTAACCTGTCACTCACTCGAAGTTCGGCGGATCCTTTTTGGGAACCGGGTGAAATCCGAGTGAGTGACAGGCTGCCGGACGTTATCCGGCACCTTTTTCTCCTGGAGCCCGGACTTTCCTCCCCATCACCGGATCGGCGACAAGGCAGCCATCCGGCCATCTGGCACACTAAAATAGCACGAAAGCGGGGGAGGTGTTGATATAATACTTGAAGTCATTTTTTTTATTAAATCAATATAATACAATATGTTAATAAGAGTCGTTGCCGTAATGCAACGATTTGGGGCTCTAACCGCCTCAAATGCAAGCCTAAACAAAATTGTTGCCCACAAACCTAAGAAAAAGTGCTAAAAAATGGTTTATCTTTTCTGTCCTCATCCGGCCCCTTTGAAAGGCGATCACTATGAAACACATTCGAATTTTTAGTTTAGCTGTAGCCACGGCAGCGCTAATTGCGCCGTTGACTGCGCAAGCGGCAGCTGAAAACCCCACGCGTGCTGGTTGGTATCTTGCTGGCGGCGTTATAGGGTCTATGCAGACAGATGCCGACAGCAAGATCGACGAAGTCACCAACATCATTAAATACAATGTAGGTTGGGGTGTGTCGGGCAGTGGCGGTTACGCATGGGGCAATGGCGTTCGTACGGAAGCCGAAATTGCCTATCGCCGTAGCGGCGTTGACAACGTGACAGGTGACGGATCAGGTCCCGATAATGGCGGTAACATCCAGAACATCAGCTTCATGGGCAACGTGCTCTATGACTTCGACACAGGCACGCGTTACACGCCATATGTCGGTGTCGGTATTGGTACGTCACTAGCCGGCGCAAACGACATCAAGACCGTCAACTTCCGCGCGCTTGACAGCGACCGTATGGAGTTCGCTTATCAGGCAATTGCGGGCGTGTCAGCGCTGTTAGACCACCACTGGTCGGCGACGGCGGATTACCGTTATTTCCGCACCACCGATCCTTCGTTCAAGTCAGACCTTGCCGATCATCGCGCGACGACGGAAAACGCCTCACACAACATCATGGTTGGACTGCGTTATACCTTTGACGAAGCGGCACCGCCGCCGCCACCGTTGCCGAAAGCAGCTCAAGTCATGCCACCGCCGGCTCCGGCTCCGGCTCAGGCGGCGCGTCCAGCTGTTCCACCTGTTCCGCAGAGCTACATGGTCTTCTTCGACTTCGACAAGTCGGTGCTGACGCCAGAGGCAAAGCGCATCATCGCGTCTGCGGCGCAAGACTTCAAGAGCGGCAAATACGTTCGCCTTGTCGTCACGGGCCATACCGACACGATGGGCACCAACAAATACAACCAGAAACTTTCTGAACGCCGCGCGGCGGCCGTGAAGAAAGAGTTCATCCGCCTTGGCGTGCCGACGAACGAGATCGGCACATCGGGCGTTGGTGAATCAGGTCTTCTGGTTCCGACGGCGGATAACGTGCGCGAAGCGCAAAATCGCCGCGCCGAGATCGTTCTTAGCAAGTAAGAACGACAACGCCTGAACTAGAAAACGCCGTGTCTTCGGACACGGCGTTTTTTCTTGCCCAAAAGGCATTTGGCAATCATGGGCGGGCCGTGTATGTATCCGGAATGGCTGAAACCCCGCTGATACGTCCCCGCCGCCTGCGCCGCACTGAAGCTTTGCGGACGATGGTGCGTGAGACGTCGGTCGGTCCGGATGATCTAATCTATCCGTTGTTTGTCGAAGAGGAAATCGATGCGCCTGTGCCCGTTAAGGCGATGCCCGGCGTGGTTCGCCTCCCGGAAAAGCACCTTGCCAAAGAAATCAAGGCCATTCAGGCCGATGGTGTAAAAGCCATCATGATGTTCGGTGTTTCGCATCACAAGGACGCGACGGGCAGTAACTCCCTGAAGTCTGACGGACTCCTCTCGCGCATGATCAAGCGCGCCAAGGATGCATCTCCCGAACTGGTTGTCATCGCAGACATCTGTTTTTGCGAATATACGGATCATGGCCATTGCGGCGTAGTTGAAAAAGGAGCTGTGCATAACGACAAAACGCTCGTTAATCTGGCGCAGCAAGCGGTAATGGCTGTGCGCGCGGGTGCCGACATGGTCGCGCCTTCGGCCATGATGGACGGGCAGGTGAGAGCGATCCGGCATGCGCTGGACGACGCCGGAATGGAGGATGCGCCGATCATGGCCTATTCGTCCAAAATGGCGTCGGCATTTTATGGGCCGTTCCGTTCGGCGGCGGGGTGTTCGCTAAAAGGCGACCGTAAGGACTACCAGATGGACCCGATGAACGGCCGCGAGGCGTTGCGGGAATCCCTGCTGGACGAAGCCGAAGGTGCCGACATTCTCATGGTCAAGCCCGGCTTGGCGTATCTGGATGTGCTTGCGCGGTTGCGCGAAAAAACGCTGCTGCCGATTGCCGTATATCAAGTGAGCGGCGAATACGCGATGATCAAGTTCGCGGCGCAAGCGGGCGCGCTGGATGAAAAACGCATTGTGCTGGAGACGCTCGGCGCGTTTAAACGAGCGGGCGCCGATCTTATTTTAACGTATTTTGCGCGTGAACTGGCACGCGATGGCGTATGATAGATCTCTGGCAACTTTGATCGCATGCGCTAATGAGAACGATTTTTGTGCCTTTGCCTAATTCATCTGGATCTAAAGGGAAAAAAGAAGCGAGAAAATCCCCGGCTTTTCGCCCCGGCCAAGTGAAAAAAGTATTGTCAGCTGTGCGCAGCAAGCTGGCGGGATCTGAATTGTTTTGATGAGGAAAGCAATACGCTCTCTTCTCTTGCGCTTCCATACTGCCGATAACCCATTTGCCCCCCGCCGAAAAGGCATTGCATAAAACAGCAGCGGCGAACGCTCCCCAAAAAGCAACTTTACCGAAAGTTCGAAAAAAGGAAGCATGAACTATGCGGGGCGGATCAAAAGACAGATCTTTCCCGCCGCCGGGGAGACGGTTTACAGGATCCCAATAATTTTCAGTAATACCCGTCATCAACAACACCTTGTTTTAAGAGCTAAAATTAATCGTATTAGATATGGATGAATTGTATAAGCCCTATAATACTTTCATTTCATGCCGTTAAGATACTGAAAGAACAAGGATTACATAACCTCTTGTATTTTATTCATTTTTCTGGTCTTTGTGCAGCCTGATTTGAACTCTGGGGATCCATGACGGCGCTGAGCCACATACGCAACTTTGCGATTATCGCGCATATCGACCACGGCAAATCCACGTTAGCGGACCGGCTGATCGAAAACTGTGGCGCGATCGAAGCGCGTGAAATGCGCGAGCAGATCCTCGACAGCATGGACATTGAGCGCGAGCGCGGCATCACTATTAAAGCGCAAACGGTCCGCCTCAACTACAAGGCCAAGGACGGCAAGACCTATCAGCTCAACCTTATGGACACGCCCGGTCACGTCGATTTTTCTTATGAGGTCAGCCGCAGTCTCGCCGCGTGCGAAGGTTCTCTTCTTGTTGTGGATTCTTCACAAGGCGTGGAAGCGCAAACGCTCGCGAACGTGTATCAGGCCATCGACAGCGGTCATGAAATTGTCCCGGTTCTGAACAAGATTGATCTGCCGGCGGCCGAGCCGGATCGCGTGCGCCAGCAAATCGAAGACGTGATCGGTCTTGATGCGTCCGAAGCGCTGCTGGTTTCCGCCAAGACAGGCAAGGGCATACAGGATGTGCTGGAAGCGGTCGTCACCCGCTTGCCGCCGCCGCTGGGACACAAGGATAATCCCCTTAAGGCGTTGCTGGTCGACAGCTGGTACGACTCCTACTTGGGGGTGGTCATTCTGGTGCGCGTGGTGGACGGCGTTTTGCGTAAAGGGCAAAAGGTGCGTTTCATGGCGACGGGCGCGGTGCGCGATGTCGACCGCACGGGTATTTTCACGCCGAAGAAAGTCGAAGTGCCTGAACTTGGCCCCGGCGAAATGGGTTTCATCACGGCGGGTATCAAGCAAATCAGCGACACGAAAGTCGGGGATACCATCACGGACGACCGCCGCCCAGCCGTACAGCCGCTTGCAGGATTTAAACCCTCGGTTCCCGTGGTTTTCTGTGGCTTGTTTCCGGTGGATGCGGCCGATTTCGAGCATCTTCGTGAATCCCTTGGTAAACTGGCGTTAAACGACGCAAGCTTTCAGTTCGAGGCAGAAAGTTCCGTTGCGTTGGGCTTCGGTTTCCGTTGCGGCTTTCTGGGCCTTCTGCATCTGGAAATCGTTCAGGAGCGGCTGGAGCGCGAATTCAACCTTAATTTGATCACGACCGCGCCGTCGGTCATTTATCACGTCTATAAAACGGACGGACATGTCTTGCATTTGCATAATCCCGCCGACATGCCGGATCCCGTACGAATCGACCACATCGAGGAGCCGTGGATCAAGGCAACGATCCTAACGCCCGATGATTATCTCGGCGGCATTCTGGCGCTTTGTAACGATCGGCGCGGGGAGCAGATTGAACTGACGTATGTCGGGCAGCGTGCGATGCTTATTTACCGTCTGCCGTTGAACGAAGTCGTCTTCGATTTCTATGATCGTCTGAAATCCATCAGCCGAGGTTACGCCAGTTTCGATTATGTGTTGGACAGCTACCGTGAAGGCGATTTGATTCTGATGAATATCTTGGTCAATGCTGAACCTGTAGATGCCTTGGCCTGTATCGTACATCGCAGCGTAGCGGAGAAGCGTGGCCGTTTGCTTTGCGAACGCTTAAAGGAACTTATTCCGAAGCATTTATTCAAAATCGCCATTCAGGCGGCCATTGGCGGGCGGGTGATTGCGCGTGAAACCATTTCGGCGCTGCGCAAGGACGTGACAGCGAAGTGCTACGGCGGCGACATCACCCGCAAACGTAAACTTCTTGAGAAACAAAAAGAAGGTAAAAAGCGCATGCGCCAGTTCGGCGAAGTCGAAATTCCTCAATCGGCGTTTATTGCCGCGTTGAAAATGGGCGATAAGTAAGTTTTTTTTACCCCGTATTTTGACCTATAATAGGACTTCCATTAGCTGGAGCGTTCCCATGAGTATGCACCGCCAATCCTTCTGGCTTCTCATTTTCGCGGCCCTGTTTGTCATGATCCCGTTTTTTATTAGCCATACGACGGATCGTTCGGGCTCCCTTCTTGTCGCGAAGGAAATCATGGCTCCGCCCTTCGATAAATCCATTGTTTATATCTATGAACGCAGTCTTGAAGACGCCGCGGGCATTGTGGTGAACAAACAATTATCCGAAACAGACTACGCGCGCCTTCCTGCTGCCCTTAAGGATAAGGATATTAAGGTCGGTTATGGCGGGCCTGTCGATTTTCCGGACAGGATTTTTGTGCTGGAAGAAATTGAAAAGCCGGAGGGGACGAAAAAGGGCCTTTACACAATTATGGGGTGGGATGACGCGATACGGGCTAAACCGGATCTGCTTGAACTCATCGAGAAAGCGCAGCAGCGGGAATGGGAGAGGTTTAAAGTCGTCGTGGGCCGCGCAAGCTGGGGTTTTCAGCAACTAGATGAAGAAGTCACCGAACAACGCGCGTGGTATGTCCTGCCCCCTGATCACAACGTCATTTTCCAGACCAACGAAAAAGCAGAGTGGGAGTTCCTGACAGCGCAGGAAAAAGCGAAGATTAACACACAGGAACTCCGTCTTGGCGATTAATAAAGCGGCCTAGCTACCGAGGCACGTTCGCAAAAACATCTTGCGCATGCTGCCTTGCAGGTTCTGTTGATCGGCGCGGGATATGCAGGAGGCAATGCGGGCTTTGATGACCTGTTTCTTCTCGTCGGAAAGGGAGTTGGGGTCATTTTGTTTCATGCAAGCGCTCATGAAGGCCTTGAACTCGGACTCCGGCACGTTTTTCATTTTGGCGCGCGTGAGACACTCTTTGAGATTGTTCGCGGCCAAGGCGGGGTCGGGGTTGCCAAAACCCAAGACGAGAAAAAACGCAAGAACAAGGACAGCAAGTTTCATAGCTTTATACCTCTTCAGAAGTTTTCCAGGCATGTACCGACAAAGATTTTCCGCGCTTCGCCGTGAAGCTTAAGCGCGGTGGCTTGCGCGCGGCAAGCGGCGTTTCGACTTTTGTTGACGATGGTTTTTTCCGCGTTGTCGGCTACGTCCGGCGCGTTACGCTTAAGACAATCCTTCATGAATTGCCTGTACTGCGATTTGGGTATGTTTTGGGCGTGGTATTCGTCCCGGCAGGCTTTCAGACGGTTCGCCCCAAAGGCGGGTTGATAGGCTATAAAAGTTAAAGCAAACGCGACGACAAAGTATCGCATCAAAAGTGACATTTAACTGCCTGGTTTTTCACTGAAATGCTTGGGGTACTTATCCGGCTTTCCTTTCCATTCGTCGGCATCCGCCGGGGGCTGCTTCTTACGGGTTACGTTGGGCCATTTGGCTGCATATTCACGGTTCAAGTCCAACCACTTCTCCGCCCGCTTGTCGGTGTCCGAGAAAATGGCTTCGGCCGGGCATTCCGGTTCGCACACGCCGCAATCGATGCACTCATCCGGATTGATAACGAGCATTGTCTCGCCCTCATAAAAACAATCTACAGGGCAGACTTCGACGCAATCCATATATTTGCAGCGAATGCAGGCTTCCGAAACGACATAAGGCATAAGCAATTCTCCGGTGTTTTCAGAGGTTATTCGACGTATTTGATAAAGACGTTGTAGCTTTACCCTACCAGACAGCCTAAGGCCGCATCAAGAGGCGGAAAAAGCGTAAGAGGTACGCTTGCGGGCGAGCCCCATTCTCCGGCACAATGCGCCGCGGTGGCGATTCCGCGCCATAAAGTCTTTATTTGGAGGAGCAATCCATGTCACAAAGCCGAGCCATTCTTGCAGGCGCCGTCCTTATAGCGCTCAGCATTGTCGCCGTGAACAATATCAAGCCGGCGTTGGCCTTAAACAGCGGCCCGTACCAGCTCATGCACCATAGCAACGCCGCAGCGAACGCGGGCGTGTTTCGCCTCGACGTCAATACAGGCGAGGTCAGTTATTGCTTCATTGCCGGCAACAATAGCCCCGATATTGTGTGTACGCGCGCGACGCGTTAAGGCGTCGGGAAACGCCTGCGGTTTTTTTGCAACGCTCCGGCGGGAAAATAACCATGGTCGCGGTCTGATTTTATGTCCGGGAATTCGGCTTCCTTAGGCGCGCTGAATCGAAAGGCGAGCGGGAGCTTTATTGGCTGATTGAGAAGCGGATAAGAAAGCAATGAAAGAATAAGAAAAATTTTTTCGTTTTCAACTTCTAGCAAAACATGAACTCGCTTTCCGACTCTGAAACCACGAGTCGCGCGCACCTGAAAATTTGAGTCAGGTAAAGGGGATGAATCACCGAAGAAAAAAAATTCTCTACCTTGCGAATCAAACTCCCCTGCCACAGTATCGCCCCAATCGGTTCGTGAACAATTAATGAAAAGGTCGGTACCGTGAGCTCACAGCTTCAAGCGCTTGAATTATGGCGGCATAGTTTGGTGGCGAGTGTACGTGGCGATGCGCCGGATTTGTCGGCGCGGCAAATGGCGCTCCTTCTATCGGTATACATGGGGGAAGGGCCGCATACCGTCCGCGGGTTGGCGTTGGCGTTGCGTATTTCAAAGCCGGCGGTCAGCCGCGCCCTCGATCGTTTGGGCGAGCTGGGCTACATCCGCCGGGAACGCGACGATATGGATCGCCGCAATGTGCTCGTTCAGCGCACATCACCCGGGGCCGCGTTCCTTGTCGAGTTCTCGGGCTTGATCATGGCGGGGCAAGAGTACTCGTCCACGCTGCCTTCGCGCGAAGTGGTCTTTGGCGTTGAAGAAGCCTCGGCACCATCTGTTTCAGCCGGCGCGGGCGCTTCCGGATCCGCATGGATTGACGCCGCGGCCTGATATAGAATAACACTCTGCCCTGCGAGGGGGAGAGGAAGAAAAAAGTGGGCTTGCTTTAGCAAGCCCTTTGTTTTTTCAGGAGAGGGGGAGGGTTGTTGGCAAAACCCACCTCACGCGACTAGTATCCCCCGGCATGACGAATGAAGCAATGATCCTCGATCCCCGTGTAAACGCGTTTCGGCCCGATTTGGCCGATGCCTCGTTGCAGGTTGTCGTCAAGGCCGAGCGTTATGTCGAACCTATGCCGCGCCAGTGTGTGCGGAGCGTTGTGCCTTTGTTGGCTGAACCAAAGCCGGATGCTCGGCGGATTAGTGAAATCCGGTATGGCGAGTTCCTGAAAGTCGTCGAGGAACGCGCGGACGGATTCGCGTGGGTGCAGAACTGCAGCGACCATTATGTGGGCTATATCAAGAATGATGGCGCTCTCAGCGAGGAAATCGCTTCGTTATCTAACCGGATCATTGTGTTACATGCCTTTGTTTACGCGGAACCTGATATCAAGGCCCCGGTTCTGGACCGTCTGACCCTTGGCTCCTTTGTGCGGGTTGGGCGCGAGGTGGGAAATTTTATTGAATTGGCGAACGGCGGATACATTTTCGCACGTCAGGTCGCACCGACCGAGCTATCCATCATGCCGGATTACGTTTTCACGGCGGGGCGCATGTTGGGCGTGCCGTATCTCTGGGGCGGGCGGACGCCGCTGGGTCTCGACTGTTCGGGACTCGTGCAGCTTGTGCTCGATATGGCGGGTTATGAAGTGCCGCGCGACAGCGATCAACAACGCGAAGCTTTCGGTCAGCCTTTGCCCGCACTGTGGACGGATGTCGTGTGGAAACGCGGCGATATCGTCTTCTTTTCCGGTCATGTTGGCATCATGACAGGCTATGATCACATCATCCATGCAAGCGCCCACGATATGTTTGTTGTCGCCGAACCGCTCGCCAATGTCGTCGAACGCGGCAACGCCATTATCGCAATGGGAAGGCCATAAATTGAACTACCGCCACATTTATCACGCCGGAAACGCCTGCGATGTTGTCAAGCACGCCGTGCTGACGCTTTTGATCGAGCATTTGCGCGAAAAGGAGAAAGGTTTTGCTGTACTCGATACGCACGCGGGCGCAGGGCTGTATGATCTATCGGATGAGCGCGCGCAGAAGACGAAGGAAGCGGAAGAGGGTATTCTTCGCTTGCTGTCCGCACTGCCTATTCCTGAGCTGGCTGCCTATTACAGGACCATGCGGGAGTTGAATAAGCAACAGAATTTCCTTCCCCTTAAGGGGAGGGATAGGGAGGGGGGCGAATGGCTTGGAGCGGATTCTGACAATTCAGAATTCTGTCCGAGCGGAACGCCGCCTCCCCTTACCCCTCCCTCGAGGGGAGGGGAATTAAACCGCTTCTACCCTGGCTCGCCTGTTCTCATTCGGCGCCTCATGCGTTCCCAAGACCGCCTGATGGCCTGCGAGCTCCATCCCAAAGACGTGCACGTCCTTAAGCGTTATTTCCACGACGACAAGCAAACGCAAATCCATCATCGCGATGGCTATGAGGCCTTAAAGGCGCTTATACCCCCAACGGAAAAGCGGGGACTGGTTTTGATCGACCCGCCCTTTGAAAAGCCGGACGAGTTCGATGTTCTGGCGGAAGCCCTCAGGAAGCTTCATGAGCGTTGGCAGCAGGGTCAGGCGGTTGTCTGGTACCCCATCAAGGAGCGTCCGGCCATCTGGCGGTTTCACGAGGCCTTGGCGGCAATGAAGTTGCCCCGGGTCCTGTGTGCCGAATTCACACAATACCCGGAAATCCGACATGACCGGCTGAACGGGTGCGGGCTCATTCTGGTGAACCCGCCGTGGCGGCTGGATGACCAATTAAAGCAGCTTTTCCCGGCACTTCATGAAGCCCTGGAGAGCGCGGAATCAGGGACTAAAATCAACTGGCTGGCGGTCGAAGATCCGTCTCGGTAAACTTGCCTTGTCGCGCAAGCCCCGGCATAGTCGGGGCTTGAATCGTTTCGCGTGATTCGACAGGGGTTTTACGCATGAGTTTGCTTGGCGCAACGACAGAAAAAAGAAACTGGGGAAAGATCACGGCCGCTCTGTTTCTGGGCCTTGGGCTGGGAATAACGGCCTTTGCCGCCCAAGCGGGTGACTTGCTTCAGGCGAATAACTCGCGTTTGGCCGGTATCACGTTTGACGACGCGCCCTTGTCGCTGCCGACGTCGCGCAATTTCCAAATGGCCATGATCACCGCGAGCAGCGAGCTGGGGCGCAGTTGCGGTTCGATGGAAGCGTTCGGCTGGCGGATGTCGCCGCAGGAACAGCAGCGCGTCAACCAGATCTTCAATTCCACGGTTGACCGGATGCGGGGGCAGGGCTTTGTGGTGGAATCCAAGTCGCCGACCTCCGTTTCGCGCGACGTGACGGTGTTCACGGCTGACCGTTCGGACAAGCACCTTGTATTCATGTGGTCGGCGGGCGAAATCGGCCTTGTGCTCGTGCTTTGCGAAACGTCCGCGCCGTTGCCACCGACAGGTTATGCCTCTTCAACCGTCGCCTCGCAGCCGACGGGCTACAATTTCCCTGAAACGGGACAAGCCTTGCGCAACAAGACGGAGCCACTCCGCCTGACCCGCGCGGGGAAGATGGTCGACCAGACCTTCTCCCCGGTTGGCGAATGGGTTGGCACCTATACCTGCGCGCAGGGGACGACGGGCGGCACGCTCCGTATCGATGTTGTACGCGGCGACCAGTTCCAGGGCACCTTCCGTTTCTATCCCACGCCAAAGAACCCGTACATTCCCGCGGGGCGCTACACGGTGTTCGGCGAATACGATCGGGACTCCCAGCGCATTCTCATCAATCCCGGCAAGTGGATCGAGCGGCCAAAGAACTATTTCAACACGATCATGATCGGCAGCTTCGATCCCTCGGCCAAGACGTTCAGCGGTTTCTTCCAGGGCATCAACGGCTGCACCAGCTTTGAAGCGCGTTACACCGTGATGAGCAAGGATTTTGATCTGAATAAGGTCAAGGCGAAGAAACCCGTGAAGAAAAAAGCCAAACCGAAAAAACCTAAGGCGGCGAAACCAGAAGCCTCCAAACCTTCGACAACTGAGTCCGCAGCAACAACGGCTCCCGCCGCGCGCGAATCCGGCGCTTCGTTTGAAGCCCTGACAGGCATAAACGTTGGCACTGAAAAACCGGCCGTTGCGCCCGCGCCAACGGCGCCACCCACGCCGTCTGTACCACCTGCGCCCGGTGCAACTTCGGAAAAACCGGTTTCACTTGTTCCGTCCCCTTCATCCCCTCCTGCAACGGCGAACCCGGCCCAGCCTTCAGCTCCGCCAGCGGCTTCCGTTCAGTAGCCAGCAGGAACAGTATTTGACTGTTCTTTCTGGCCTCCATTTTACATGTTTAACATTCTCAAAAAGGAGGTTCATATGTCCCGTATTGCACTCGTAACAGGCGGTACAACTGGTATCGGCGCGGCGATTGGCAAAGCGCTTAAGACCGCCGGATACAAGGTTTCGGCAAACAACATTGTGTATGGCGATAACGATAAAAAATTCGAACAGGAAACCGGCATTAAAGTTTACGCGTGGGACGTGACTGATCCCGACGCGTGCCTGAAGGGCGTTGAATCCGTTGTAGCCGATATGGGCGGCCCGGTCGAAGTTCTGGTCAACAACGCGGGCATCACGCGCGATGGCATGCTTCACAAAATGTCGGTCGAGAACTGGAACAAGGTCATCAACACGAACCTGACATCTTGCTTCAACATGTGCCGCGCAGTTATCAACAGCATGCGCGAAAAGGGTTTCGGCCGCATCATCAACATTTCTTCCATCAACGGGCTGGCAGGGCAGATGGGCCAGACGAACTATTCGGCTTCGAAGGCGGGGATCATCGGCTTCACGAAAGCGCTGGCGCAGGAAAACGCGTTTAAGGGCATTACGGTGAACGCCGTCGCGCCAGGCTACACGGACACGGAAATGGTCCGGGCCGTGCCGGAAGATGTGCTGAAGACCATCATCGCTAAAATTCCGGTTGGTCGTCTGGGCAAGCCGGAAGAAATCGCGGCGGCCGTCGCGTTCCTTGTGTCCGACAGTGCCGCCTTTATCACGGGCGAAACCCTGTCGGTTAACGGTGGGCAGAGGATGGATTAGCGCGTACCTCCCTCCCTTAAAAGAGGGAGAATATGGGTGAGCAACCCTAAAAACGCGCGACGAATGGGGCCGTATCGTAAAAATCCCCCTCCCAATGAGTGATGGGCTAGAGGAGGGGGCGTTCTTTACAAGCGCCGTTCAATATCACTCGGCACTCCTCCGTACCCCTGTTTATACCCCTTTTGACCATGCTTTCACCCCGCTCCGAACGTGCTCTAAACACGCCTTGAACCCGTTCCGAACCCGCTTTGAACCCGCTTTAATCTTGCTTTGAGTCACCCAAAACCCTGCTTTATCAAGTATGTAAACGTTCTTTATGCTGTCTTATTGTAAACCGTGGTGTTTCGGCGGCCGGGGTCAGCTCAATAATTATTCATTCGTATGACCGAAATGGGCCCGGATAAAGTTCTGCACCACCGGCTGGATGTTGTTCCGCCACCGCCGCCCGTAGAATACGCTGTAATGCCCGATGCCGATCTCAAGGTGCGCCTGCTTCATCCCCGGCGGCAATCCCGCGCATAATTCATGTGCCGCTTGCGTTTGACCCGGCGCGGAAATGTCATCCATTTCGCCTTCAACTGTGAGCAGAGCTGTGCGCTTGATCGTCTGCGGTTTCACAAGCCGGTCATGCCAGCGAAAAGTGCCGTTCGGTAAATCGCAATTCTGATAAACGCGTTCGACGGTTTGCAAATAAAACTCGGCGGTAACATCCATCGCTGAGAAATATTCGTCGTAGAATTTCCGGTGAACTTCAGCCGCTTCACCGTTGCCGCGCACAAGATTTAAAAACATTTTAAAATGCTCGCCGATATGGCGGTCGATGTGCATCGACATGAATCCCTGCAGCTGCAGGAAACCCGGAAAGACAAGACGATACGCCCCGGGATAGTAAAACGGAATGGCGTGGATCATAGTGTTGTGGAACCAGTCCAGCGTGTGTGATTCAGCTATGTCGCATAGAATTGTTTTTGCGTCTCGCGTATCGATAGGGCCGCCCATCAAAATCATGGAGCGCGGCTGGGCCGGATCGTCCATATCGGCCAAAAGCGATACGGCGCAAAGCACGGGCACGGAAGGCTGGCACACGGCCATGACGTGAACATTCGGCCCTAAATGCCTGATAAAGTCCATGATATAGGAAATATTGTCTTCGAGGTCGAATTTGCCTTGAGACAAGGGCACCATCTTCGCGTCAATCCAGTCAGTGATGTACACGTCATGTTCGGGCAGCATTGCATCGACGGTGTTGCGAAGAAGCGTCGCATGTTGTCCTGACAGAGGCGCGACGATGAGGACGGTTGGATCGTTCGCGATGAGTTTGGCGATCACGGGCGACGTTGAAATCCGTCGGAAGTGGAGCAGGCGGCAAAACGATTTTGTAGCAACCACTTCTTCTTCGACTTGTAGGGTCTGGCCGCGCAGTTTGATGCTTGTCAGGTTGAACTCGGGTTTTGTGAATTGACGCGTCGAGCGCTCGAACATTTCGGCGCTGGCGGCGATGGCGCGACCAACCTGGGTGTAGGCTGCGGGCATAAAGGGATTTTGAAAAGCGGCTTGCGTTGCTTCCGCCGCAAGCCTGAAGGGCGTTAACACTGCATGTTGCCAATCGTATATGTGATAGAGGAGCATGAGTTACAGAGGTAGGTACGCCAAAACAGCTCCGCGAAACGACAACGTATCGCAGATCGAAGAAGCAGGTTGAGCTACAAGCCTACCTAGCGGATGTAAATTTTAGCTTAACCGGCTTGGGGCGATGGCCTTTTTTGGACTTTCTTTGGGCGGGGCGCCAAAAGCAGGAGCCAGAGGATAAAGAGCCAGAACGTATTCCGATCTTTTGCCCTTTTCCGGCTACGCACGGCGTTGGCGCCGTTACGAAGCGGCCTTGGCCTGATACTCTTCAGGCCTTTGTGTTGCCGTAGATAGTGATGTCTCTTTTCTACCGCGTTGATTTTGCTGATAATATTAAGCTCTTTGTTGCGGTAAAAAGCCAGTTGGTCCATAAGCTTCGCGAACTTCACGGAAAGCTTTGGTTTCATCGCGCCGGGCGAGCCCAAGCGGATGATTTTCGTGTTTAATCGGGCGATTTTACGCGTTTTCCGTCCCCAATTGCTCATAAGTTTCTTGAAACGGTGATGCGCCGCGGCGCTTTTCTTCTTTTTACTGATAGCCATAAGCGTTTCTCCCTTGTTGAGGGAAAGTCTTAAGGCAAAGGAGTAAAATGCTGGTTAATTTATCGAACTTTCCAGCGCGCAAATCCTTACGGCATGGCCGCAATAATGCTTCTGATGCTTTCGGATTGCCCCGTTGAAGCCCGATCAATCAAAATGCTTCGCGGTGTGGCATCTAAGCCATAGAGCTGCTGGTTCCATGTATGGCGTGGAGCGATAACGGATCCTTCAAGCGAAACACCAACATATAGTCCCGAGGAACGCGCGAACGCATACATATCCGATTGCAGGCCAATACCCGTTGCAGCTGTTGCGCCCTTGCCCAATTCTCCAATTGCGAGACCAGCGTCCCCGCCAAGCGTAACCTGACGATCCAAAACCGCATTCAGGCCCTTTTCCGTCATGATTGTAACCACAAGCTCCGAACTTTCCCCGCCAAACTGCAAACCGAAACTCAAACCACCTAATGTATAGAAAGCTGGCGGACTCCATGAGCCATCAGCGTTGCGCACAAGCATCACCGCATTGCCTCCGCGCCCGCCAAAGAAAAAGCCTGCACGTAAAAGGTTAGGAACAATCAAAACAGCTTTGGCGCGGGACGCGAGATCGACCAGCGAAGGATATTGGTTGTCACTCATCATGCTCTGGAACGAAATTCGCGATTTATCGATCAGCTGTTCCGGCTCGTTGCCGAATTCGCCGGCGCTTCGGCAGCTCGCGACCATCAGGACGGCGAGCAGCATCAGGATAAGGGAGGACCGGAATTTCCATATAATCAAGGCAACACCCATTTTAGTTGGTACGGTTAATATCGGGCGAAGTTGTCAAATGTGGGGCAGAATCAAGTCACTGAACAGCCAAAATAACCCCTAAAACGGACAATTCGACGACCTGTTGCAAGGTTCCCAGCAGGGGACCGTTGTATCCACGTACCTGATTAGCGCCAACCAAGGCTACCACAACGCCCGTACTTGCGCCTGTTCCGAGGGCGAGCGTTGTGTAGGGGCCAAGCGTGACATAAACCAGAAGTACGGCAAGCGCCAACGCGATAAGCATGCGCAAAGCGGGCGGTTGCTGAAAGTGATCCGCCACAGGATCACCTTCGATTGGCCGCAGCCAGCATGCCGCTACAACCATTAGTGCGCGTGACCAGCAACACGCCGCGATCAACGCTTTGAACACAAGTTCGTTGTTGTTAAGGGCTGCAATCGCGCCAATTTTCATAATAATCACGAAAATAACGGCCAACGTGCCGTAGCGTACGGAACGCTCCTCACGCATCCAACCGATTTTCTGTTCCTTATCAAGAGCTTGGCCGTATTGGTTCGCGAGGTTTGCGAATTCTTCTTCGTGAATGGCGCGCGTTGCCCACAACATGCCAATGACGGCAAAAACTGCTGTTATCGTTCCGGGCAGATAAATTTGGGACATAATCCAGTCAATCGTGGCACCAAAGATGCCGATAAGTGCACCGATAAGCGGAAACCAAGCCATCGAACGACGGATAAGGCTCAGTTTCGGTTTTTCCTTGAGCGGTAAGTTCAGTCTTGTCAGATAGTTAGCTGAAGTCGCGACTTCGGCCCATAAACTTTCCGGCGAAGGCGGCCGAAACGTGATTGCGGAACCGGATTCACGCGGCTGCGAGCCAAAAGGATTGTGTTTGGTAAGGTTATCGTCCGGGTCGTTCATATGCACAGTTATAAGCTACAATTACGGAAAGGCAATCGTGTGCTTATTCGTTGCGTCTTGGGGCGCTGTTGTGTCCGGGCAAAAGGGGCTTGATCGAACCCCGAAAAACCGCTTTACGTACCTATTTCTGGGCATGTTTTGGGGAGGAGAATGCTGGAAAATTAACTATATTATTCTGCCGTTCGGATGTTCCGGAAGAAGAGAAGGGTTAAAAAACATAACATAAGCCCGAACAAGGCCAGAAAAATCGAGAACCCCAGTTTAGGCGGCCGGTAACTAAGTGTCAGCGTGCCTGTTTCCGGCCAGTTCGGCAAATCAACCGTCACGAAAATCCCGTGGGACGCGCGCACTGGAACCTCAGCGCCTGCAAAAGTTGCTTTGTACCCGGGCCACCAAAGCCGCGCAAAAACGACTTTGCCTTTGCCGCCAGAGCGTTGCGTTACCTGAACCGTTTCAAGAAGTGTTTTTGGTTTGCCAATACCTTCGAGCCTCAAGCCCGGCGATGCCCATGAAACCGTTCCGGGTAAACCGGCATTCGGAAGATCGCGAACGAAAGTTTGAGTCAAACGGCCATCGCGTTCAAGACGCCATTCCTTTTTCGGCATATAACTTTCCAATGCTTTGAGATGCGCGCCTTTCATCGCAATGATGCGGTTGATGCGAAACAGATCCACCGTGGGCGCGCCTGTCTCCAGATCGGGATTTGCAAAAAGATGGTAAGCCGCCAAAGGACAGGTTTCGCTGAATATGGTTAAGCACATCACAACTTCAAGAAAAGCATGCCCAATCGGCGTATAGCCCCCGATCGAAGGGATGCCATATTCAAGCGACATATTGCCTGTTTGGTACTCTTGTAAGCGGTCAGGATTTAAACGGTTATAATTTTCACGTTTGCCTAAGGAGCCAAGATAGAAAGTGTAAGATTCCGGAACGCCATTGCCAAGTGCAGTTTCTTGCCTTTGTGGATTCATATTTAGATTTAGATTATCAGTATTGACAGGATAAACAATCCGCGTGGCAACGAAAAAAGCAAAAGCACAAACGCCGAGAGCCAATAATCCTAATTTTTTATCTTTACTCCATGCTTTTAAGAAAACTGCCCAAGCCAGTAAATGACCAACAGTCATAGGCAACATTAATTTCAAGGAAGGGTTCCGTTGCCATGCCATAAAGGCGCCCAGAAAAATAAGGCCAAAAGAAGAAAGCACGGTTTGACGGTCAATAGGCCGGAGACCAGCCCGGTCTATCATCAGCGCTACAAGCAGCAAAAACGACATATGAAGATAAGGAATAAAACGATATGGTAGTTTAAGATAAATTAGTTGGTCAGGTCCCAAGGTGGCGAGTAAAAGAAAACATGATAAGGCAACGAGCGTCAACACAGGGGCGCTTTTCCATGCCAATTCTTTCCAACGAAGAAAGGGTAATATAGGAAATATAAACCATGCGCACATGAAGAAAGGCACTGCGGTTTGTTTGAAAAGACCGGCAATGCCGCAGTAAAGAAATCCCCGGTGAAAGGGAAAACTCATAGCAAGCGTATCCTGGAGACAAGGGACGCAAACGCTATTATTTGAAAGCGTTCCCATCCGTGTTGTCAGATGGCCAATCGAGAACAACGCAAGAAAAGAAGGCATGGCGAGAAGCAGGGCGCCCAAGGCAGCCAATAAAATGGCTAGCGTGCCATTGATATTTTTTTCGAGCCATTTTTGTGCCATTATTGCGACGACGATGAGCGCCCAAAAAAAATCTGTGAAAGGCCATCCTGAACTAAGCGTCAGGTAAGAAAACAAAACAGCCATTAACCAATATTTCGCGGATCTGTCGGCGCGGATAAAGAAAGCCCAAGCCCATACAGCCCATGCCATCGAGATAAAACCGGGGAACCAACTGCTGGCAAGCCAATAAGCGACGAAATTATTTGTGGCTATAAGCAGTGCGAGCAGCCATCCTAACGGCCGGTCGATGCCATATGTTCGCGCCAGGTAATAAAAGCCGCTTGCCAATATGCCTTGATAAAAGCTGGCCAAGACCGAGGAAGCTAAATTGTAGGAAGAGAAAGACGGCAGAATGATGTATGTCAACAAACTGACCGGGTTGAGTAAGGCATACTGGTATTCCGCGAAGTAATTGCTCCCTTCCCAGTGCGCGAGTGTGAGTATGGGAAATTCTCCGTTACGCAGCGCGCGTCCCAAATTGTAAAACGCAGGCATGTATTGATGCTGCATGTCGTCCATGAAATAAAAGCCGGAATGAATGATCTCGGGGACGATGCCGAGGAAAAAACCGAAAATAAAAACATAAAAAAGATCAATAGCCCCGATAATTCCAAAGGCTGAAAGCTTGCCTGTATCTTGGGAAACTTTTGGCGATTTTAAATGCATTGAGATTGCTGGATTAAGGAATGAGTTCAAGCCTAGCAGGCATGATGTCCGATAGGTTCTGTCCATTCAAGACGAGTCGTTAACCGTGTTAGGCTGAAAAATATGTTGAATTCCGCGAAGAAAGGGCTGAAAGACCACAATGTGTTTAACGGTTGCCGGAAGGCGTTGTTCTGGCTATAAGCGGGGCTTCGTTCTCGGGTGTGTACGCGCCATTTTCAGCCTGCCCCCGTCAATGTATGCCCAGGTAGCTCAGTCGGTAGAGCAGGGGACTGAAAATCCCCGTGTCGGCGGTTCAATTCCGTCCCTGGGCACCATTCTGCCCCTTGTGAGTGGCTGTTTTTGTTATGATATATAACGATTAAAGCATTCTTAAACATACACGCCAATATTGAATCTACCATGACCAAAAAGTATTCCTGAATAGAGGCGTGATTGTGAATAGTCGATTTTTCCTGTTCTGCGCGAAAATGGCAGCAGTCCTTGTTATTATCCTTTCCGCATTCGGCGCCAATGACGCGTTTGCCCTCTAAACGCAAACGCGTTTAAATAACGGAAGCCTCGAGTTCAGCATTGGAATGCCGATCCGAATGCTCTGCATTTTGAAGGTTGTGGAAAAGTCGATGGCGTTAATCGTTGGCGTCAATTGGGACCGCTGGACGGCCGTGTGCGTTTCGACCTACTGATTTTTCCCTTTCATCAAAGCTTCGCAGCGCTTAAAAGGGCGATGTTCTGATGTTGCCCTTAGGTATTATGTGACTGAGCCTTCTTCCGATCAGGTTTATTACAAGTCCATTCCACCGGGATCGCTCGGGGAAAGGCTAACGCTTGCCGCGCGGGATCGTATTTATAACGACTTCATGCATATTTGCGCGCCGACGAAAGAGTCAACTATTTTGGATGTCGGCGTTTCGGGATTTGACCATAAAGCGGCGAATATTTTGGAAAAAAGATACCCCCACCAGTCGCGGCTCACCGCTGCTGGTACAAATATCGATGAGTCTTTCCAAAAAGAATTTCCACTGCTTCGCTATGTCCGGATTCATCCGGGCGAGCCTTTGCCTTTTAAGGATAACGAGTTTGACCTTGCGACTTCGAATGCGGTGCTTGAGCATGTCGGGAGCCGGGAAAAACAGGTTGAATTTTTAAGCGAACTTCATCGTGTGGCGCGCCGGGTCTTCATTACATTGCCCAATCGCTTTTTTCCGGTTGAACACCACACAGCTATCCCATTATTCCAATTCTGGGATTGGACGTTCAAGTTAGCCTGCCGATTATTGGGTCATGGCGAATGGGCGTTGGAGGAAAATCTGATCTTAATGTCGAAATGCCGATTGAAATCCTTAGCTAGTCCGTTTGGGCAATTCCACTGCGGCTACACGGGTATTAGACTGGGGCTATTCAGTTCAAATATATATCTCTATTTGACTGAATAGCGGCCCTTATATCTCTATAAACATTGAGATTTTGGTGCGTTTTCCCCTGATTTCAAGGGGCATAAGCGAAAAATTTTAGCCCTTTAAAATCGAAAAAGCCTTCCTAAATAAAGGGTGAGAACCGGTTTTACCGGCTCCCAATTCCGACCTTTTGAGGAAAGGAGGGCATCATGAATTGGCGTCTACCAACATCATTGACGGGTCGCGGGCTTTCACGCATGGCGAGCGATCCTTTCACCTCGCTGCAGCGTGAACTTAATCGCGTTTTTGATGACATGTGGAGCGGGTTGCCCGCGATGCGGTCGGCCGAAGCCGCCGCGGCAACGCTTAGGCTCGACGTAAAAGAAGATGAAAAAGCTTTTCACGTAACGGCCGATTTGCCGGGCATGAGCGAAAAAGATGTCGATGTGACGTTCGAGGATGGTTTGTTGACGGTTCGCGGTGAGAAGAAAGTTGAGCGCGATGAGAAAAAAGACACGTGGCATATCGTCGAAAGGTCCTATGGCACTTTTGCGCGGCAATTGTCTTTACCCGCAAATATCGATGCGGAAGGAATCGTCGCCAAATTCGACAAAGGTGTCTTGACCATTACGTTGCCGAAGTTGCCTGAGGAGCAAGCTAAGACGAAAAAGATAGAAATCAAAAGCAGTTAAGGCAAAAAGCAGCACAAGAAAAGCTCATGCCGTGTGCCATGCAGTCGATAAACGTGCGGCGTGGCACACTTCTTACGAATCATCCCAAAACGTTTAGATATTTTAACCATTGAATGTTAGCTTTCCTCTGCGGAATCACTGACGGAGGAACCCCATGAGCGAATCAAAAGTTGATATCACAGGCAATCCAGCGCCGCTTGGTCTGCTGGCTTTTGGCATGACCACGCTACTGCTGAACTTTCATAACGCCGGCTTTTACGCCATGGATTCCATGATCCTGGCGATGGGCCTTTTTTACGGCGGTCTCGCCCAAATCATTGTAGGCATTATGGAATGGAAGAAAGGCAATACGTTTGGATTGACGGCTTTCACAAGCTACGGCTTTTTCTGGCTGAGCCTCGTGGGCTTAATCATCCTCCCCAAGATGGCCCCCGGTATTGATGCTCCGGCGACCCAGCCGGCAACAGCGATGGCATTGTACCTGATTGTTTGGGGTGTCTTTACGTTGTCCCTCTTCTTGGCAACGCTCAAGATGAACCGGGCTCTCCAAATTGTGTTCGGTTCGTTGGTTGTGTTGTTTCTCTTTCTGGCCATTGGCGATGCGACAAGCAGCATCGTCATGAAAAAACTGGCTGGCTGGGTTGGCATTTTCTGCGGTTGCTGGGCCATGTACACCGGTATGGCACAGGTCATGAACGAAGTTCATGGCAAGACCGTATGGCCACTCGGGAACAAAAGAAGATAAAAGTTTAGTCGAAGAGACAAAGGCAAGCGGATATTACTGAGAGGTGTATCCGCTTGCCTTATTTTTTACTCTCTTTCGGCCACATTTTCGTCTATTTATTCAGTTCTCGTGACTTCGGTTTTTAACGGTTTTTTGCGCGCATGCCCTTTCAACACCGTCCACCATTCAAGCAACCATTGCCGCGCCGGCGTAAGTCCAGGTGGGGAGTGGGGACCTCATGGAGTCTCTGGGGCGTTATCCGCTGTTTGGTTAAAGCGGCTCTGATGATCGCGATCTGGGGGAGCATAGTTCTTGCGCTGGTCATTGCCTATTACGCCTATGACATGCCCGATATTCGGGAAGTGTCTCAACCGGCAAGAAGGCCGTCGATAACGCTTTTGGCCGATGACGGTTTGGTGCTGGTTCGTTACGGCGATATGTATGGCAAGCATGTAACGTTTAATGATGTGCCGCCGCATCTCATTCATGCAATCCTGTCGATCGAAGATCGTCGTTTTTACAAGCATTTCGGTATTGATGTCTTTGGCCTCATGCGGGCAGCCGTACAAAACGTTCGTGCGCGCCATGTTGTGCAAGGCGGTTCGACGTTAACCCAACAGCTTGCAAAAAATCTTTTTTTGACCCCCGAACGAACCGTGCGCCGTAAGGTTCAGGAAATGCTATTGGCGTTATGGTTGGAACGCACCTATTCGAAAAACCAAATTCTTGAGGCTTATTTAAATCGCATTTATCTTGGAGCAGGCACGTATGGTGTCGATGCAGCGGCTGAAACGTATTTTGGCAAGCCCATCAATGCGATCAATTTGCGGGAGTCCGCCATTCTGGCGGGATTGTTGCGTGCGCCGTCGCGTTTCTCGCCACAACACGATCCGGCAAAAGCGCTTGAGCGTGCCAAGATTGTTCTCGCGGAAATGGTTGAGAATGGATACATTACCGAAGCTGAGAAAAAGTCTGCGATGGCGAATGTGCCAAAGCCGCGTCGTAAACCCGGCGCGAGCAGCGATGGTCGTTATTTTGCCGACTGGGTGACGGATCAAGTCGGCGGCTTGCTTGAAAACATGCCGCAGGATCTTGTGATCGAAACGACGCTTGATCTTAACCTGCAGCGTATTGCTGAACGCCATGTTAGCTCTATTTTGTCATCCGATGCGAACCGCGACGTTTCACAAGCCGCATTAGTCTCCCTCGCGTCGGATGGTGCTGTCCGGGCGCTCGTGGGCGGACGGAATTATGACGAAAGCCAGTTTAACCGCGTGACCCAGGCCATGCGCCAGCCGGGATCGGCCTTTAAGCCTGTGATCTACCTGGCGGCCATCGAACAAGGCTTAACGCCGGAAGATATTTATGAAGATGCGCCGATAGCCGTCGGCAAATGGTCACCTGAGAATTATGATGGCAAATACCGCGGCAACGTAACCGCGCGAGAGGCCTTGGCAGAATCCATCAACACGGTGGCTGTGCGGGTTTTGCAGAAAGCGGGCATTTCCAAAGCAATCGAAGTTGCGCGTGCGCTTGGCGTCACTTCGCCAATAAGCCATGACCTTAGCATCGCGCTCGGCACTAATACGCTTACGCCGCTTGAGATGACGGGCGCTTATGCCACCATAGCGGCGGGTGGCCGGTACATTACGCCTTATGCCATCAAACAAATAAAAAACCGCGAGGGACAAGTTCTTTACCGGCGCCCGGAAGTCAATCCGCCGGTAACAGTGAACCCTGAATCCGTCAAAAAGCTTGTCGATATGATGACGGACGTTATTCGTTATGGCACTGGCAAACGCGCCGCTCTTGATCGTCCGGCTGCCGGCAAGACAGGCACGAGTTCGGATTACCGCGACGCATGGTTCTTTGGCTTTACGGCGGATTATGTGACGGGCGTGTGGGTTGGCAACGACGACAACGATCCGATGAAGAAAGTCACAGGCGGCAGTTTGCCGGCGGCGCTATGGCATAATTATATGGTGGAAGCGGAGGCTAAATTGCCCGCACGTGATCTGTTGGCCGACGTTTCGGACGGAACGATGTTGGGTAGCGTCATAAATGAGTCAACAGATGCTTTGGGCGATTTTATTCGTAAATTGACGGGTGATACAGAAGTTCGTACTGGTCATGAATAATTAATAATGAAAACCTAGCCTAAAGATGGCTTGTTTTGCGGAAGCAAAAGGATGCTCTTCGGCAAGATGGCTCCGGGGCCTGTGTATCCCTTGCGAATTTCAAGGTTAGGATATTGCCGTTGCAAATTGCTCATCGCTTTGTCAGCCAAGCTTTCCAAGGCGCTATGGGGTCGGGACAAATCCCAAACCCTGCGCCAAGTTTCATAGCGCGTTTGGGGATTCTTTATATGTTCAACACTGATATCTAAAGGCAAACAGCTTTGGCATGAAACATGTTGAATGACTTTATCGCTCAGATTTTGGCCGGCTTTAATCACCATGTTTATGGCCTTCTCAAAAATTATGTTCGCAAGAAAAACCGGCTCTTATCGCGGACAGTATACACGAATACAATTTTCTATTTTTAAGCCAAATTACTTTCACCGGATGTAAGGTTAACGGCTTTTGTTAGACATCCTTTCAGACACTGTAATACATTAAAAAGAGGCCTTAAAGTTTGATGAACACAAAAGCTTCAAAACACTTTCATATACAGTTTTAACACTTAACCCTCCCATAAGATTTGGCTCGAACGCGCCGGGATAGGGGAGGCGCGACAGGAGTTCCGCTGTGCTTTCAGGCGTTCGGACGAATGTTGAATGGGATCCCCAAGGGCCAAATATTTTTTCATACCCCGGGCCGAATAGCCCGAGCGTCGGCGTTCCAACAGCGGCGGCGATGTGCATTAGGCCTGAATCGTTGCCGATGAAAAGACGACAGCGTTTTATACATGCAGCAACAGTCAAGAGATCATGTCCAATTGCATCTATCAGTTGGTGGGTGGGTAAGGCATCAAACAACGGCTTGAGTTGTTCGCGCTCATGCGGAGCTGCAACAACTAAAACGCGCGCATTGGGCAGCCGTCCGTCGGAAGCGATCAATTTCTTTGCTAATTCGGCAAATTTACCGATGGGCCATTGTTTGGGCGGCCAGTTTGCTGCAGGGCCAAGCGCAAGTATTGGTCTGTCTTCTGAAGTTATGGAAGCTGCAGATCTTTCAGCCTTTTCGTCAAGCCATATAAAAGGCGAGGGTGGAGGATCAAGCTTGAAAGCCATGCCATTATCGATGACTTTGTGTTGTCCGGTTTGACGGGCGGGGCGGTAAGCGCGTTGTGAAGCTCTTAGAAACCGCGAAACAATGCTGTTTCGAAGATCGACAACAAGATCCCATTTTGTACCGTAACAGTCGCGCCAAAGAGTGTACCAATGAGCGTTCCACTTTTTCTTTTTTAATAAGATCAAGCGCTTCAGCCCCGGCACAGCGCGGAATAGATCTCCTGCTACCGGTCCGCAAACGATGGTAAGGTGAGCGTCAGGATGTTGTTGAACAAGCCATGACAGAAGTCCAGTGGTCAGAACGGCATCGCCTATCCGGTTAGCTGTGATGAAAAGGATGCGCATAGAAGGGGGAGGCGTTAGAGATTCGGGGTTTGGGATGAATTGTAAAACCATATGCTTTTTGTATTCAGGAATATATATAACTGTCTCTAAATTTAGTATAACAACATAATCCCTAACCCCTAACCCCAAATTTCCATGTCTCCAGCATCAAAAATCGTCGAAATATTCACGGATGGCGCGTGCAGCGGTAATCCGGGGCCTGGCGGGTGGGGCGTTCTTATGCGTTATGGCAAAATTGAAAAGGAATTATCCGGTGGCGAACCTGAAACAACGAATAACCGCATGGAACTGATGGCGGTTATTGTGGCGCTGGAGGCCCTAAAGCGTGCCTCGAAAGTCAAACTGACAACGGATAGTCAATACGTTAAAGATGGCGTTACCAAGTGGTTGCCTCAATGGCAAGCTCGCGGCTGGAAAACGGCTGATAAGAAACCCGTTAAAAACATCGATTTATGGCAACGTCTCCAAGCCGCCATGGCACCTCATAATATTAAACTGTTATGGGTACGGGGTCATGATGGGCATCCGGAAAACGAACGCGTGGATAAACTTGCGCGCGATGCAATTAATAAAGTCTAATCAGATAACAAAAGGCGGAGTTAAGCAGCTATTTTATAGCTGCTTATGAACTTAAGCATTTCATCAGCGCTGGAAACTTTGAATGCTCCCGGCATTTCAATGGCAATGTGTTTCACTACGCCATCTACTGCGTAAAGCGCAAACCGTTTGCAACGAAGCCCAAGGCCGTAACTTGTGCCATCATATTTCAAACCAAGCGCTTTCGTGAAAACGGCATTCCCATCGGCCAACATTTCAATACCTTCAGCGTGCATGAATTGCGCCCATGCCTTCATGACAAAAGGATCATTAACAGACATGCAAACAACATCGATACCCAAAGCCTTGAACATGTTCTGTTTATTAAGATATCCCGGCATGTGACGTGTTGAGCAAGTCGGCGAGAAAGCGGCAGGTATGCCAAAGAGCACAACCTTTTTGTTGTTAAAGATCTCATCGGTGTTCTGATCTTTAAGACCGGTATCGATTATTTTTTTGATAACAACAGATGGAATGCGATCGCCGATTTGAATGGTCACCAGAAACTCCTGCCTTACTCAAGGAACCTGAAGAGGCAGCTTCTTAGAACTATTATAATTCCTATTCAAGAACAAACGGGCGGCTATGATTCGTTTTTTGCCTTATCGAGCGCTTCGAAAACAGCCGCAGGAGTAATAATTTCTGGAAGAATTATTCCTTGTGGCGCTTTAGGACCAAAAACTGCATTAAATGGTATGCCAAAACGCCCAAAGCGTTTCATAAATAATCCCAATTGGGGGTTTGGATTTGTCCAATCCGCTTGCATAGGCACAACATCTGGCGATTGAAATAATCGTGAAAAAATCTCACTTCGTGAGAAAGTAAACTGTTTATTTGCCTTACAATTCACACACCAACTAGCCGTGATGTCAACGAAAACAGTTTTACCCTCACTAACGTAACGGCTTATCTCTAATTCATTAAATGATTGCCAAGGGCCGCTTGTTACAGAAGCCTCAGAAGGTTTGCTGAAGAAGGCAATACCAAGAACGAATAGAATGATACAAGCTATGGCCGCAGGAACAAAACGCCTGAAAAGCGTACGGCGTCGCAAATAAAGAAGCACAATGATTCCCAACATTCCTCCCGCGACTTCAAGCGCGCTGGAGAGTGTAAGTTGGATAGACAACACCCAAAGCAGCCAAGTAGCAGTTACCGCCAAAACCCACCCGAGAACGTGTTTCAACTTTATCATCCATGCGCCAGGGCGCGGAAGCGCTGTCGCTAAACGTGGCCAAAGCGTGACGACAAAATAAGGAACGGCCATGCCTAGCCCGAGGGCGGTGAAAATGAGAAGAATTTCCGTCGGTCCTGCAGCTAATGCGAAACCTACGGCGGTTCCAAGGAAGGGGACTGTGCAGGGCGTTGCCAGAAGGGTTGCGAAAGCGCCCGAGGCAAAATCGCCGGCCAGCTTCGGATGATATTGCGGATCGAACTTGTCAGCCAAAAATCGGGGCAAGTTTATTTCATATAGCCCCCATAAGTTCGCCGCAAAGAAAGTAAGAAGAAGAATTAAAAAGACGAGGAATAATGGCTGCTGAAATTGAACGCCCCAACCAATAGCTTGACCTGTTTCCTTTAAGCCGATTGTAACTCCTGCCAGAAGCAGAAACGAGAAAAGGATGCCTAAGGCTGTCGTAAAGAAAGAGCGCCGCACGGCGCAATTATCTCCTCCGCCGTGATTGATGACGCTTAGAATTTTTAGAGAAAGAACAGGCAATACGCATGGCGTTAAGTTGAGAAAGAATCCCCCGATCAGAGCCAGCAGGAAAAAATACCAAAGCATGCAATGTTTTTTATCCCCGGCTGGCACGAAGGACTCATCAAGCTTTTGTTCTAGCGCTTGGCCGTTGTCAGTTATGGTAATGGTTACGGGCAAGGTGGCTAGAGAAACTCCTTCGGGCAAAGCGGCAGATGTCTTGAGCCTAAACGTTGCCGTTGATTTGTCCTCATTCATAACAACTTCGGGTTTATTGAAGACAACGTTATGGTCATTTTCGATGAATATATCAGGTGCCGAAAAAGGCGTTTTTTTCGAGACAGTTATGACAAGGTTATCCGGGTTGCGTTGGACATTCGTAATTGTGAGTTCAGCGGCACCGGAGGACAACGGCACACGTTTTTGTGCTTCCTGAATGAGGGAAGCTTCGGGTCCCGGCGTGGCTTCGCCGGGAGGTATGGCCAAGAGGAAAGAAAATTGTTTTGGAATACATGTGGCACTACACACCAGAAGTTCGAGCTTAGTATCAAGCACTAATGCTTTGCCGGGCGAAAGCACTTGGGCTTCGATTGGCAACACAACGTGATCCCGGTAACCGATTGTTTCGATCCCTTGTTCACTGTAACGCTGCGGCGCTGGAAAAAGAACTTGGACATCTTGCAAATTGCCACCCGGGTTCATGCTTGTTTGCCAGTTGAAACGTGGGGGTTGGCCAGCTTCGCCGGGTGTGCGCCAATAGGTGTGCCAACCGGGTGCGAGCTGGATTTCAAGACCGAGCGGGATACGGGTTTCGGTACCAGTGCCTTCCACCGCAGAGATCAGGCGGACGCTGACGTCTTGATCTTTTTGCCAAGCGCTTGAGCCCGCATGGGCAGGCAGGTGGGACAGGAAGGAGAACAGCAGTATGAAAAACAGGAAACGTTGCATATTTAATGATCTCGATTCAGTGCTTCCGCAATGCCATATGATGCAATAAACTCAATATGTCAAAAAAAGGGTAAAAAGCGTTAATACGAGGCAAAAGATATGAGTTTCAGCGAGTTAATAGGGGCCGGGCGACGCGGCGAAGCTAATTGGCTAACGGGCCAAATGCTGATCGCAATGCCCTCCATGCAAGACCCGCGCTTTATGCGAACGGTAACGTATCTGTGCTCGCACGGGCCTGAAGGCGCATTGGGGCTCGTCATTAACAGGCTCTATGGCGACATAAATTTCAAGGGGTTATTGAGTCAATTGAACATTACGTTATCGCTGGGCGGACGCGATATGCCAATCCATTTCGGCGGCCCGGTGGAGCCCGGACGCGGTTTTGTGTTGCACTCGACGGATTATAACCGCGAGGGGACGATGCCGATCGACGGGAATTTCGCACTGACGGCAAATGTTGAGGTTTTACGGGAGCTTGCGGACGGCAGGGGACCGGAACGCGCCATTTTGGCGCTCGGATACGCCGGTTGGGGCGCCGGACAGCTGGATTCTGAATTGCAAACAAACGGTTGGCTGGTCGCACCCGCCGACGAAGACATCATTTTCAGCGCCGAAACCGAGACGAAATGGGACCGTGCCCTCGCCAAGCTGGGGGTTAGCGCGACGATGCTCTCCGGCGACGTCGGTCATGCCTGAAAGGTCGTGCGCGGGTCTATTTGCCGCGCACAGCGTACCTGTCCCGTCCGGGCAACGTGACCATTTGTAGCCTGTTTGGTAGGGGTGCGTGCCTAAACTTTAACGCTCGGATCGGTGCCTTGTGAGAGAATGGCGTGTTGCTTGTCGATGAACGACACGATCTGGCCAATACGGTTTTCGCGGATAAGATTTCGGATCGCCGGACCTTGCGTGCCGAGGTCGACAAGAATGGACGACGTTGCCAAACCCAGTTCGCCCAAAGTCTGGTAAATCACAGCCGATAAACTCGACGCAAGCAGTTGCTGGGCGCGATGCCCGATAACCTGCTCGGCGAGCTGCAGCAGGCCTTCAAGCCCTTCCTGCAAGCTTCCGGCGTGGACGGTAGCGATGACCAAATGCCCCGACGTCGCCGCGCGCAAAAGCTGGTTCGCGGCGTCCGGCGTGCATACCTCGCCGATGAAAATGTATTTCGGATGGCAACGCAAACTGCGTTGCAGCATCTCAGCCCACTCGTGGTCTTCGTGCACCTCAACCTGATAGCAATAGCCGTTTTCGCCGCGTCGCCCGGCAAGGTTGTATTCGACCGGATCTTCGATCGTGAACGCGATCCCGCCGTAATTTTCCATGTAATCGTTCAGAAGAGAACAGCATGTCGTGGTCTTGCCTTGCCCTGTCGCGCCGCAAAGCAGGATAAGACCGCTACGCCGCCCCAGTTTTTTCAGATGCGGCAAAAGGTTTGGCGGAAAGCCCAAAGTATCAATCGCTGGCGGCAGGTCTTTCACCTTGCGGAGCGCAACCCACTTTTGCCCGTTGGCCGTCGCGATAGTGGCCGTGCGCAAGCGCACGCCGTCGTAATTGATCATCGAAATGTCGGCATAGCGAAAACTGAAAATGTGCTGGATTAGCTGTTCGACGTCTTCGCTGTATTCTGCGTCCAACGTAATGTTTGGGTATTTCGTCACGCCCTTGACCGCCACGCTTGTGCTGTAATGCGGCGGCTCATCGCCTTCTATGCAGACATAGAGGTCGACAAAATCCAGATCTTTGAGCTTCTTCTGGGTCATGAGTGCACGCGTGGAGAGCCGGAAAACGCACGTCTAAATGTACAGGCCAAAGAGAAAGAAAACGTTAACCTTATGAAAACATTAATAAAATCTTGCCCGGAAGTTAAGGAAGGGTTGGGAAGGGGTTAAGGGGGGTATATGGGGAGCGTCATTCCCGCTAAAGCGGGAATCCAGTGCGAGCGATAGCGAGCGTATGAGTCATACGGCCCGCCGCCCGTCTACGCTCTTCGGGCTTCGCCGGGTCTTGCACCAAGTCCGGCGTAGCTGCGTAGCAGCGAAGACGGAACGCGGGCCGCTGGATCCCCGTTTTCCGCCTTCGCCCTTCGGGCTTCGGCGCGACATGTGTGTTAAGGACGCGTCGAAGCGTAGCGAAGACGGTCACGGGGATGACACTTGTGTCTTAGTTAAAGGCATCACCCAAACCGCGGGCAGGTGCGGGCAGCTTGGCGGGAATAGAGTCCATTGACAAATTTTGAAGCGTTCTTTTGTGATTGAATTTGCGCGCTTCTCCATTTTTCCGAATTAAGAGCAGGACCTTTATCTTTTTTTTGTATCGAATCCGGGACAACCGTCTTTTCTGTTTTTGGGGGCGTTTTCGTGCCGCGCATGAAATCCTTTTCTATTTCTCTGACTTTATTCATGTAGGATTCATAGTGACCGGAGAAAAGTTCTTTTGTGTTCAGATTAGTTTCCTCTAGGGGATAGTTGTGATCGGCAAAATCATCGGTAACAGCGTAAATGAATAAATTCTCGCCTTGTTTTCCGAGCACATACCAAGCTTTCCCATAACCAATATATTTTCCTTTTCCTTTTGACCCCCATTCTGGCGTGATTTCGACGTACAGCGCGTTGTTATCTTTGTCCAAGACGTTCATTTTCTTAAGTTGAATATAAAAGGCGCTGCTTTCTCTAAGGGGATAGAATTCAATTGTCGCAGAAACATCCGCGTTGGGAATTTGGACTTTCGTCGAGGTATAATCTTGTTTTAAGAGATCGGTGATATTGGCTTTTGACAAGTTTTCGAAAATGGCAGTTGGTGCTTTTTGGAAATAAACGTCTTCACGGGCGATTTGAATCTTTTCTGGATTAGATAACGGCTTTGTTTGGTCGGTGGCCACTGTTTGTGGAGTTGATTTTAGATCGGCCTGCCTTTGTCTCGTGAAGTAGATTGTGGCTAAACCACAGCAAACTAAAGCCATTGCGCTGACAAATAATTTCTTCCAATTCCCTTTATTAGACATTCTTGGCTCCCGGTAATAAAAAAATTTATATGGCCTTCTGCCCCGTATTTATATGTCTAACAATATAACATTGCCGTTTATGACGTCCAAAATACTTTCATGGATTATAAAGGAGTTTATATAGGATACTGTAAGAGGGGAAAGCCTTATAAAAGTAGATATAAGCTAAAATAGCATGATTATTGCTGCGTTAAGGTAAATGATATGTTGCTAAACACCGGCAAAAGAATTCATGTAAGATAATCTCATCCAAACCGTTTAATCAAAACTTCCCCTTCTGCCTCCGCGCTTCATACAGCGCCGCGGCGGCGGCGTTGGAGACGTTGAGGCTGGCGATGGCGCCGCCCGTGGGCAGGCGGGCGAGTTCGTCGCAATTCTCGCGCGTGAGGCGGCGCAGTCCGTCGCCTTCCGCGCCGAGGACGAGGGCTGTGCGGCCCGTCAGGTCAAGCGAGCTCAACTCGCGGTCGCTTTCTTCCGCAAGGCCGACGCACCAGTAACCTGCTTCCTGCAATTCTTTCATGGCGCGCGCAAGATTGACGACATGCACCATCGGCACATGTTCAGCCGCGCCGGAGGCGGTTTTCGCCATCACGCCCGTCGTGCTGGGCGCGTTGCGCTCGGTCATGATGACGGCGCTTGCGCCGAAAGCCGCCGCCGAACGTAAAATTGCGCCGACGTTGTGCGGGTCAGTCACCTGATCAAGGACGACGATCAAGTCCGGCTCCTTTTCGATGACTTCATGCAGCGCGACCTCAAACAGCGGCGCGGCTTCGAGCGCTACGCCTTGATGCACGCTGTTCGGCGGCAAGAGGCGGTCGAGTTCCGCGCGCTCGATTATCCGCGGCTCAGGCCGCTTGATGTTTTCCAGCGCCGCCGCGCCCATTGCGCCGGTCATCGCATCCCGCCCGGCTTCGGTCATCCAGAGCCTGAAACATTTGCGCTTCGGGTTCACCCACGCTTCACGCACGGCGTGAAGCCCCCACAGCAAAACGCCTTGGTTGGGATGTTGGATCATCGGTTGGGCGGGTTTCGGTTTTTGTTTTTGGGGTAGGGCGCGCGCCTCGAGCTTTGCGCTTTGCGTTTTCGCATGTTGGGGCTTATGCCGATGCTTGGGCGCCTTGCTTTCCTTTTTTTCCGTAGGGCGGGAAGGGCGGGCGTGTTTTAGGCGGTGTTTTTGGCGCATAATAACCTGGAATGTTATGTGTTAAACTATTATCCCTCTCCCCCTGCGGGAGAGGAAGCAAAAACTTGGTGTTACAACGTAACGCCTTAGTTTTTGCAGGTGAGGGGTCAATTATTACATACCCCCTCCCCGAAAATGCTTCACCTTTTCGACCCTCCCGCAAGGGGAGGGTGGCTTTTTCTAGGGCATTATAGTTTAACAAGATGCAACATTGACAAGGGCAAGTAAATTCCGTTAGGTGCACGCTTTCCGGCTTGCCGGGACGAAGCGAGGAAGGGTGGCCGAGTGGTTAATGGCAGCAGACTGTAAATCTGCCCGCGCGAGCGTACGCTGGTTCGAATCCAGCCCCTTCCACCACCCTACGCTGCTTCGCAGCTTCGGGTGGCAGGCCGCCCATAGGAGATGATTTCATGCCCAGAGCCTATGTGATCGGCATTATGGGACCGGGGGAGAAAGCGACAGATGCCGATCTGGCGCGCGCCGGGAAACTGGGAACACTGATAGCCAAGAAGGGCTGGATCACGCTGACAGGCGGCCGGACGAGCGGCGTTATGGAGGCGGCATTAATCGGGGCGAAGAAGGCAGGTGGCCAAACGATAGGTATTTTATCCACAAAAGATAAAAAGGATGCGGCCGAAGCTGCCGATATTGTCATCGTAACGGGGCTCAACAGCGGGCGGAATATCATTAATGTCCTGACAAGCGACGTTGTCGTGGCCTGCGGCGTTGAGGCTGGAACGGCTTCGGAAATTTCATTTGCGATCAAAGAGAAAAAACCAACCATTCTTTTAACGGACAAGCAGGCGGCCATAACATTTTTCCGGGAACTCGGTCCCGATGTGGTTAAAATTGCCAATTCACCGGAAGAAGTTATTCAAACGATTGAACTTGTTTTAACAGACGTATAAAATATACCCATTAAATTCATAAATTTTCTTCGGGAAAGTAATTGCCGTGTATCGATTAACCATACGGTTGTGTTATAGCCCTTAAGATTATTCAATCGCGCGCATTGAGAGGAGATCTAATCATGCTGGGTATTAGCCCTAAAGTTTTGGAAATGGCGGAAAAGCAATTGGTTCGTTTTGAGGAAAATGCGGTCGCTTATTTAAATGAGCTGAAACTAACCCGGCATTCGAACATAGTGTTGGATTTATTCAGGACAGCGGGTTTGAGCTATCGCGATAAGCTTATGCACGAAGTTCAGGAACGTCTTGAAACAGCGGCGCAAAAAGCTGTTAAAGAGGTATGTGATGGCTTAAAGGCGACCATTACAGGCAATGATCCGGTAAAGCGGTCGAGACAAGTTTCTACGCCTATTAAGCCTTCCGGTTTGACGTGCCACTAAAACCCATTGCCACAAGATAGGTTTCGGAAGATTCCGTGCGGCTGGCAGCGGGTTTGGCGTGTTTAACTTTTGTGAAATTCTTTTTGAGTTGCGTCAGCAATTCTTTCTCCGCGCCGCCCTGAAACATCTTGCATACAAATGCGCCGCCGGGGGCTAGCACTTCCATCGCGAATTCGGCCGCCGCTTCCACAAGCGCTATGATGCGAATGTGGTCGGTTCCGCTGTGGCCTGTGGTGGAAGGAGCCAAATCACTTAAAACCAGATCCGCTTTGCCGCCCAAGGCAGCGTTCAGGCGGGCAGGAGCATCGGCGTCCATAAAATCCAAATGCAAAACAGTTGCCCCCTTAATCGGCTCCATCGGCAGAATGTCGAGCGCGATCAGTTTTCCTTTCGCGCCGATCTTTGCCGCCACGACTTGACTCCATCCGCCCGGCGCTGCGCCGAGATCGACCACGCGCATGCCGTTTCGCAATAGTTTAAATTGCGCATCAAGTTGCAAGAGCTTGAACGCCGCGCGCGAGCGGTAGCCGGCTTCTTTGGCCGCTGCGACGTAAGGATCGTTCAACTGTCGCGTTAGCCAATGCGCAGAAGAAGCCGAGCGCTGCTTGGCCGTCTTAACGCGTACAGCTTCACGCCGCCGCGAGGCCAATCCACCCAAACCCCTGTGTTTGCTGCTGCCTTTCATGTCGATTCAATATGTTGGCAAGTTATTCCCATCATATGCAGTTCGCGCCAATTCCCTTATTTTTGGCCTCGAATTTTTGTGCGGAATGAAATCTACACAAACCTATAGTGATATGATAGGAAATCCAATGGCCCTTGGGGGATCGTCTAGCGGTAGGACAACAGACTCTGACTCTGTTTACCTTGGTTCGAATCCAAGTCCCCCAGCCAAATGAAGGTATTATTGTTAAGCATTGGCTGGTTGCGTTGGCAACCCCTTGTTTGGCCAGTCTTTTATTGATCGAGGTGTTTTTGTCAAAAGGTAGGCTTGAAAAAGTTTCAATATTGATCGTTGACGACGAAAAGCTGATTCAACGATTAGTTACAGCTGTGCTGGAATCACTTGGCTTTAAGTCCCTCGTCATCGCAAACAACGGGCAAAAGGCCATCGAGCTTTTATCCACGCAACGCTTTGATCTTATAATAACCGACTGGCGCATGCCGGATATGGATGGGCTTGAATTTATTAATTTCGTCCGTCATTCGCCGAAATCATTTTCGCCGCGCATACCGATTATTTTTTTAACGGGCAATACCGAAGTCCATCATGTGCTCACCGCGCGCGATGCCGGTGTTAACGAATATATGATCAAACCTTTTACGGCCGAGCAGTTGGTGAAGCGGATTCGCTCCGTCATTGAGCACCCCCGAAGCTTTGTTGACGCATTCAGTTATCGTGGCCCAGATCGCCGCCGCAAGGATATCCCGCCGTATGGAGGTGTCGACAGGAGGAAAAACGTAAAGAAGTAAAACAAAACTTTATTGAAAGGAGATATTTCTTTGGCAAATAACGAACCCCCCGACGATAAACATGTGCGCATTCTGCCGCCTGATCATGTCCTTCAGGCCAAAATCGGCACGGCTGTTTTGGATGACATTCTGACGCCGAAAGTGGTTGAGGCAGCGCAAGGCGCTATTCACCAATCAATCGATCAATTTTATGCGGAAAGCCTTTCGCTTGTGAGCGACCTTGAAAAAGCGGGAGCAGAGTTGGATGCTTCACCGCAAGACAAAGATCGTATTCTGCCAATTATTACGGAAAGGGCTTTTACCATCAAATCGAATGCCGGATTGGGCGGATATAAGCTTGCTTCCTTGATTGCAAAATCGCTTTTCAGGCATTGCGAGAAGTATAAGGAAATGAAACTATCTGCAAGGGATCAAGAGCTCATCCATTGGCATATTGACAGCATAAAAAAGATTCTCACCGAAAAAGTTACGGGGACGGGCGGCGCTTTAGGCGCGGCGGTTCTGGAGGAACTTAAGCGCATAAGAGTGGATGGCGAGTCATTGGTTGAAGACCAGGATTTTCAGGGTCTTTTGTAAGGCCTGTTTTTGGAGAGCGCCGATGAAGAAAGGTATAAGCGTCCGGACATTGCACGATCAAAGGGTTTAATATTTTTTCAAAACCACCGCCTCAAACGCGTAAAGATCTGCATCCGGGGCTTGCCATGCGTTTGGCATAAGTCCGGCTTTTACGCTTGTTTCCTCAAGAAATGTGTCGCGGTTCCAGCGTTGCTCAACGGGTACTTGAGGAAGAAGAAGGCCTTCGGCCTCACCTCGCTTGATCAATAAACCATCGCGTCCAACCCGAATATCCTCGACATTTTTCACGCGATGTAATGGTGACAAAACAGAAATTTCGTAGTCGAGTTTGCCAAGCTCATCCGGTTTTACGGGCCTGAAACGACGGTCGTTTGTTGCTGCCAGCGCCGCTACGTCGCGCACCGTTTCCGCTAGCGTTTTGGAAGCGACGGTATAGCCAATGCATCCGCGCAACCGCCCATTTTTTTTGAGGGTCACAAACGCGCCGCGCGCGTTTTGCAGAGCCTCCGGAAGGTTGGCGGGAAGCGACATGGCTTTATTCTCGCGCACCGCCGACTCAACGGATTTTTTCGCAAGGCCAAGCAGCGTTTCTTTGTCCAGGTCGGAAAGCGTTATGAAAGGTTTTGAATTATCATTTGCAATGTTGTCATTTCGCGCGATTGCTGCCGCGCTGTAACCCACGACGCGCGACTTATCGCCCGTAACATCGCCTGAGTTGGCGTAATTCAGGATAACCCGGCTGTTCGCGCCGAGACGCTCGGCGGCCATCATCGCCGCGACAATCGAGCCGCCGCCGCATGCTTCCCAAATATTATGCTGGGCGTTGCGCGAAAGGCTGAAAACATCGCCATCCGCAATAGCGCCAAGAACCATGCGATCGAGCTTCACAGCTTCATCGTACGGGTGATAATGCGAAAGATCGGAGCTCGCGACAATCAGCGTATCCGGTTGGTGCGTTACCGGATCCACCTTGATTAGCTTCGCCAGTGCAACGCCAAGGGCGCGTTCAACCTCATAATTCTGTGTACCCATGATAATGGGTACGAGTTTAAAATCGCCAAGCGTTTGTTGAAGGAATGGAAGCTGATTTTCGAGCGAATGCTCACCGCGTCCCATAACCCAGCCATGGCCTGAATTGGAAAGGCGAAGAAGGGGGCTGCTGTCCGCAAGTTCTTCGGCAAACCTTTTGTCCAACTGAACACGGCCAAGCGGCGTTGTGTACGCATCGCCATTATACACTGATGCGTATGAGAAAGATTCAAGATGTGAAGGCGCAATAACAACAACGCGTTTATAGCGTCGTCCTTTGAGCAGCGCGTACGCATGACCAGCCACCTGTCCCGAAAATTGATAACCGGCGTGGGGCGCAACAAGCGCAAAAAGAGATCCTTCGGTTTTTGGAAACTTGCCGCTGTTTATAAAGCCATCCACGACGGCGCGTATTTGCGCGGGGCCGGCGGGATAAAAACTGCCTGCGACCATTGCCGGGCGTACTTTTTCCTGATAGTCCAGCAACGTGACGGGCGAAAACACCAAATAAGCAGCCGCAAGGGCCAAAAGAACCGTCAAAGCCGTTAGCGCCCGTTTCATATTTGTGGCTCCAAGCCAAAGCGTACTGTGGAAGTTTTAACGGAATTTATAAGAATTCCAATCGGCTACCAGATATATTATTCCGGAAAGACAACGATATTGAGGTAATGAAAACACAATCAACGCAAAACGATCAGAGTTAGTCACGGAACTATCTGTTTTTACTTGATTTATATTAGTTTTCCATTTCCAATAACCCCCTCATTTCTACCGGCGGGGTATCATGAAAAAACTGAAAATATTTCCTTTCACGCTTTGCGTGCTGGGCGCAGTTGCTGTTGCCGCTTCGGCTAACGGTCAAACGGTAACAGGAGGCACCGTTCTCCAACAATACACGCCCGGATCGACCATAACCTATGGTACCGAGGGCACAAGCGTAACTGGGAAGGACGGGTTTATTCGTCAATATACGCCCGGTTCGACATACATTTATCCAAGTACTGGCGGTGCCGAAGAAGCGAAGAGCTTTGGTGAAAGCGTTGTGCGTCAGGAAGTGGAGACCAAGCTCAAATCGCTCCTCCCGACGTTTGGCGGTGATATGCCGGAATGGCTCAAGCGCGTCGAGGCGAATTGGGATTTTCTTGACACCAGCAAGCCTGAACAGTCCATTCTGACGGTCCAGCCGCTTTATCAATCGGCTGAAAAGCAGGATACGATCTTCACGCAAGGCAGCATTTATCACTACGCGCTTTATGGCGACTACCGTTGGACGGCCAACATCGGCGCGGGCTACAGGAAACTGCTGGCCAATAACACAGTGATGCTCGGCTTTAACAGTTTCTTCGATAATGAGTTCACTTATGGTCATCGCCGCGTCAGCATCGGCGCGGAAGCCAAGTGGGGCCCGCTGGATCTCGGTTTCAACAATTATTTTGCCATCACGGGAGACAAGTCTGCGGGCGATAACGATACGGAAAGGGCGCTGGATGGCCGCGACGTGACGCTCAAGTCGCAGCTTCCCTATGTGCCGTGGATGAAAGTCGGCGGCAGCTATTTCAACTGGGATAAAGAGTTTGCCGATAGCGATATGTTAGGCGGGTCGTTCCTGGTTGAGGCGGCGCTGCATCCGAACTTCAGCGTCGATTATAAGTGGTCAAGCTATGATGTGAACAACAACAGGAACAGGACGCAAAACGCGGTTTATCTTCGCTTTAAGCTGGCGAACCTGAGCGAACCGACGCTCTCGACAAGCCCGACGTTCTCGACCAAGATCTTTGAAACGCGCGATCTTTCGAAGGAAACGCTCAAGAAAGTCGTCCGTGAGAACCGGATCATCGTTGAGCGCCGCACCACAACTGTAGGTGGCACCATTACAATTGCGCGGGGAGACTAACGATGGCTAAGAAGATAATTAAGGCCGCCTTTTATCTGGTTGTCGCCTCTTTAATGCTCGCAAAGCCCGCCTTGGCGAACGTGCCGACCGGAGCGGCAACGACCTATAACGTTACGATGAAAAAGCTCGAATTATGCGCGACGGGGAGCTCGATTGACGCGACCGGTAATTCAGCACCGGAATGTTCTAATCCTTTTGTAATCGGTAATAGCACGCGGGCTTTTGACATTGCTGGCGTTTCGGCCGGGGCAGACCTGGGTAGCTATGGAACTATAACCGGTATGACAGTGGGTACAATCTACACGCATGTACGCATGACCTTGTCCCGGACGTTTTCCATTGCAGGCAATATTCTGGATATGGGTTGCCGTACCGAAAGCACGGATACGCATGCCAGCACAACTTCGCCCGGACAAGGTGTTTTCGATACGGATCCCGGTACGTCACAAACGTTAGTTATTGGCGATATAGGCGCTTGGGGTGGTGGAAATCCAACCCAGGAAGAATATTGGCAGCACGGTCTAGATCTGGCAGGTGATGACTTTACTTATATGGTCCAGTTGACAACGCCCTTTGCGGTCGTGGCAACTATGCCTGACATAAGGGTCTCTTTTAACACGCAGACGGGACTTTCAGGCACGACGAACGGCGAGGTATGTTTCCTTTATCCTAACTATCCCTCAATCGACATTACGGTTACGGGCGGCTCTGCGCCGCCTACCTAACTATGAACAAAATAACCGTTATTTGGTTTTCAGGGCGTCATCCTTTCGACATAAAGGGGTGACATCTTCTTTTCATGCGTAAACGTTCATCCTGCCGGAAATGCCATTGGGTTCTTGTGCTGATCGCGCTTGTGGCGTCGGCAGGTTTTTTTGTTCCCTGGAAATCATGGCTTGAAGGACGGATCAAATCTTCACTTGAAGCGCAGGGTTTCCCCAATGTTCAGCTCACTGTTGAAAACGTTGGGTTGAGCGGCATCACGCTCAAAGACGTGTCGTTCGGCGGCGGTGGGCCTTTATCTGTTCAACACATGATGTTGGGATATTCGCTTGGCGGCATTCTCACAGGCCATTTCAACGATGTCACGATCAAGGGTCTTTCAATTGAAGGCAAACAGGCAAACGATCAATGGACCTTCGCCGGACGCGCGAGCCCGGCCCAGGAGGCGGAACCCTTATCCCTTCCGCTGACTCGCAGCGATTTTGAAAAATTACCCGTTAAATCCGGCAAGCTTGAAGAGGGCGCATTTTCTCTGGAAGCGCCGGAATGGAAATTAGCCTTACCGCTCAATATTTCGTGGCAAAAGGAACCTGCGCCGCGCTTTACCTATAAAGCGACAGGCTTGCGCTTGAAGGTGCCGGGGTATGAACTTGTGTCGGGCGATGCGACGTTGGACGCCTCGCTAAACGAATCAACGACACAATGGGAAGGCGAATGGGCGATCAAGGATGTTAAAGTTACAGGTGAGAATCCTCCAGTTCCTGTCTTAAGCGGTCATGGTACGGTCACGGGCGTTGCCGACAAAATTTTAATCAAAGGCGCATTTGCAAACGCCGATAAAACCTATCGCAGCGCGTTCGAGACCAAATACAACATCAACAATCCCAAAAAATCGCTTGTGACGCTTATCGATACGGCGCTGCCATGGAACGGCGGTCTTGTCAGCCTGCACGATATCAAGATGGCGTTTTATGAGCCGCGGCCCGTGAACATTACTGTTCAAGTGCAAAAAGTGGCGGTGAACGACTTGCTGCAGCAACTCACGGGTAAAAAGGCCACGGGCACGGGCGTCATTTCGGGCACGCTGCCGGTGACGATCGGCGCGGACGGCTCGATCATGGTGACAGGCGGCGCATTACAGGCGGATGGGCCGGGGACGATCGCGATGCCGGCCGATGTCGTTCCGGGCGACAATGAAAATGTGGCGCTGGCGCGGGATGTGCTTAAAAACCTGCATTTCTCTGTGCTTTCGGTCGCGGTGGACAACGACAAGGATAACAAGCTTTCGGTGCTGATGAAGGTCGAAGGCAGCAACCCGGATGTGATGGGCGGAAAGGCCGTGAAATTGAACGTGCATCTGACGGGCGATGTGTTAAGTTTCGTGCAGCAAAACTTCATCGCGTTGACCAATCCTGAAAAACTGCTGGAGAAACAAAGATGAGAAAGCGACTTCTTCTTTTGTTTGTTGCGTTGGGCGTTGCGGCGTGCGCGCCGACGGTGCAGGTGCAAGCGCCCGACAAGCCGATTGAGATCAACCTGAACGTGAACATCGAACAGCACATCAAGGTTGAGATCCAGAAGGAAGTGAAAGAATCGATCGCCAAGAACAAGGATATCTTTTAAGTGGAGGCCCGCATGAAGAACCGCATACTTGCAACATTAATCCTCGCCGCGTCGCTGATCGCGCTGCCGGCACTGGCCATGGATCTGCAGCAGGCGCGCGCGTCCGGCCTTGTTGGCGAAAAGCTGGACGGCTACGTCACGGCCCTCAAGCCGTTGCCGGACGTCAACGCGCTCGTCACGGACGTGAACGCAAAACGGAAGGCGGAATACGCCCGCATCTCGAAGCAAAACAGCCAACCAATCGATGTCGTGGCGAAGCTTGCCGTGGCGGAAATCGTCAACGGCCTGCCGAAAGGCGCTTCCTACCAGGCTGGGGATGGAAGCTGGAAAACGAAGTAATTATTTTTCTTTCGTCACAGCGGCGAACAAAGCCATTTCAGCTTCCGATGGAACATCGGACGTTATGGCCTGACTGCTGAACGTAAAGACGTCCGAAAAACCGCTGGGCCGGATCAGCTCGGCCTGCTCGACAAAGCGGCTGCCTTTCGCGGTGATGCTTTTGAAGGGGAAGTTCATCGCCTTTTGCGAGCGCGGCGTCAGCTTCACGCGCCATTGTTTCGCCGTGCCGCCGTTCCTCATGATAAAATCAGGCTCCAACGCTTTCAGGTTTCCGCCAAGCGCGTTGCTGAGCATGGTCGTGACGTGGCTCAAATAGGGAAGCTGCGCGGGTGACTGGCGGAGCAGGGGCACGTTGCCGATGCTCTGCAGCGCGCCGTCTTTCGTCGCGGTGACGGTAAGAGGCAACGGCCTTTCGATCGCCCAGATCACGCCATACGGTGGCGCAATCAGGAAATGGCCTTCCGAACGCACGGGCAGCGTACCTTCTTTGATATAGTGCTCCTGCACGAAACGCCCGCGCAGGACATCGCCCTTGTTGAGCTGTTCGGTGGGGCCGAACGTCGCGGCAAGGGCGCAAAAGGGCACAAGAAGGGCCAAAAAAGCCGTGAAAAGCGTGCGAAACATGGCGGAAACCCGTTGGTAATGGCGGTGGAGCATACCTTAAACCAGCCAAATATGGTAAAATTTGAACTTAAATAAGGTATCAGGTAGGAGTAAGTCCCCCTCCCCTTGAGGAAGGGGTTAGGGGAGGGGTATGTAAAAAAGCTGACCCCTCACCCGCAAAAACTAAGCCGTTACTCAGTAACGGCAAGTTTTTGCTTCCTCTCCTGCCTACGCTAAAGCTTCGGCAGGCGAGCGGTCACAAAGGCACCCGAAGCCTTGGCGTAGGGTGCCCTCAGGGGGAGAGGAAAATCCGGGCGCTAACCAATAAGAAACGATGCCCGGATATACTAAAGGCACGGGGCGTAGCGCAGTCTGGCAGCGCGCTAGTTTTGGGTACTAGAGGTCCCGAGTTCGAATCTCGGCGCCCCGACCATCCGCCTTCGCTTACGCTTCGGCGTGACTTGTCACGGCGAAGTGTTAGAGAAGCGGATGTCACGCCGTAGTGTAACGAAGGCGGACTTAATGAAGTATGTCTATGTCCTACGGAGCAGCTCATTTCCTGATCGATACTACACAGGCTGTACCGTCAATCTTAAAGAACGCCTAGACCAACATAACAAGGGCGAGTCAATTCATACGAAGAAATTTACTCCTTGGGAACTCATCGAATACATCGCATTTTCCGATCATAAAAAAGCGGATAAGTTCGAAACCTATCTCAAAACTTGCTCTGGCCGTACTTTCGCCAAGCGGCATTTTTAAACGCTGCGAAAATCCTTCGCTTTCGGCTTCGGGTGGCGCAGCCATCCGAAGACGATAGTGGCGAAGGCAAACCCAACAATGACGATTTACTTTATCGCCGAAAACAGCGTCACGGCGTCGAGGATTTTCTTGCTTCCCTCGGTTGCCAGAACGACGTCCTTGTCGATCATGCCATAAATAACCCCGGCGGGCGGCGGGCCGAGCACGTCAGCCAAAGCCCTCGGGAGCGAGGCATAGCCGAACGGAAGCGGATCGCCGATGCCGTATTTCTTGGCCTGTCCGGGCGGCAGACAGGCTTTCTTCTTTTTGGCTAGTCCGGGCGGGCAGTTGCGCTGGAAATCGGAACGCAGGTAATTGCGGATGGTAGCTTTTTCGTTTTCCGTGAACGCAAGGCCGACGAGCTTCGGTTTTGCAGCCTTGTCTTTTGCAATAACGGCTTTCTCTTCTTGAGGAGCCGTGTTCACATTCGCTTCCTTATCGGGATTCCAGTGCCCGCGTGTAAAGTCGGGCGCTTTGGCCAGCGCCGGGCTGCTGGCGAGACAGACGGCGATCAAAAGAGCGGGGAGAAAAAGAACGTAACTTTTCATCATGACCTCCTGTTGCGTAGAGTCGGGATATTATAGAACTGAAAAACGAGAAAGATAGAGTTTATGGAGAATCTGTGGAAAACGCTGCTTCTTTTATTTGGCATTGCGCTGCTTGTTAAGAGAACCAATTAGCAACTAAACTGTCTATTATGATAGCTTCACCCCCCCATCCCCTCCGTTGCCGCACCAGCTTCCACACGGGCGCGGAGGTGTTGCGTGCGCATGTGAAAACGATGCCGCAACAGCCGGGCGTGTACCGGATGCTGGATGAAAAGGGCGCGGTTCTTTACGTCGGCAAGGCGAAGAACCTGAAAAAGCGGGTGGCTTCCTACACGCAGCATGCGCGCCTGCCGCACCGCATTCAACGCATGGTCGCGCAAACGCGCAACATGGAAATCGTCGTCACGCATACCGAGACCGAGGCGCTTTTGCTCGAGGCCAATCTCATTCAGCGCTTTGAGCCGCCCTTCAACATTCTTTTCCGCGATGACAAAAGCTATCCCTACATCCTCATCACGCGCGATCACGCGTTTCCGCAGCTCCTGAAACATCGCGGTTCCCATGCGCGCAAGGGCTGGTATTTCGGGCCGTTCGCGTCTTCGGCGGCGGTGGACGAAACGCTCGTGCTGCTCCAACGTGGCTTTATGTTGCGCAACTGTTCGAACAGCTTTTTTGACGGGCGCGCGCGCCCCTGTTTGCAGTATCACATCAAGCGCTGCACGGCGCCCTGCGTTCAAAAAGTGACGGAAACCGAATACGCGCGGCAAGTCGAGGAAGCGCGCGACTTTCTCCGTGGCCGCAGCCGGGAAATCCAGAAGCGGCTTGCCGCCGAAATGAAAACCGCCAGCGACGCGATGAATTATGAACACGCGGCCCTTTTGCGCGACCGCATTCGCGTTTTAACGAGCATCCAGCAACGTCAGGATATTTTCGCGAAGGGCATTGGCGATGCGGACGTTATCGCCGCGCATCAGGAAGCGGGCCGCACGGCGATACAGGTTTTCTTTTTCCGCGCCGGGCGCAATTACGGCACGCGCGTTTTGTTTCCCGTGCATGAAAAGAAAACGGCATTGGGCGAAATTCTCGCGTCCTTCATCGGCCAGTTTTACGCCGGAAAGCCCGTGCCGCCGCTTTTGCTGGTAAGCCATATGCCGGATGACGCCGCGCTGTTGGTGAAGGCTTTAGGTGAACGAAAAGAATCCACGGTAGTCATTCCCGCGAAAGCGGGAATCCAGCGTCGTGTGTCTACGCGACATATGAGTCACACGGCTCGCATAGCCTGCCCCGGCGAAGGCCGGGGCTCGCCGTCCGCCTTCGCCAAGGCTTCGGCGGATAAACTGGATCCCCGTTTGCACGGGGATGACACTAATGGAAATGACAGTGATAAAATTTTTAAACTTGGGGGCAATCATAACTTAATAAATAAAGTGAGTATCGTCATGCCCAGCCGGGGCGAACGCCGTCGTTTGGTCAATCACGCACGGCAAAACGCGAAACAGGCCTTGGGCCGTAAACTATCCGAGGGATCGGAACAGGCAAAACTTCTCGCGCGCGTTGCCGAATTTTTCAATTTGCCCGAAAGTCCGCGCCGCATCGAAGTTTACGACAATTCGCATATCTCCGGGCGCTATGCCGTGGGCGCGATGATTGCTGCCGGGCCGGAAGGTTTCCTGAAAAAAACCTACCGCAAGTTCAACATTCGCGAAGCCAAGGCGGGCGATGACACCGGCATGATGAAGGAAGTGCTGACGCGCCGTTTTCGCCGTCTTGTCGATGAAGATCCCGAACGCGCGTCCGGCTTATGGCCCGATCTTGTCCTGATCGACGGCGGGCAGGGGCAGTTGAACAAGGCTCTGGCCGTTCTGGGCGAACTGGGGATAACCGACGTCGCCGTGGTTGGGATTGCCAAAGGACCTGATCGTAACGCTGGCCGAGAGCGGTTTTTCACGCCAAACAGCGCCCCGGCAACGCTGCCACCCGACGACCCTGTCCTTTATTACCTCCAAAGGCTTAGGGACGAGGCCCACCGCTTTGCTATTGGTACGCACCGGGCCAAGCGGGCCAAGGCCTTAGGTCAATCCGGGCTGGAAGAGGTACCGGGCATCGGGGCCGTGCGTAAGCGCGCGTTATTGCACCATTTCGGCTCGGCCAAAGCCGTGGCCGGGGCAGGGGTAGAGGACTTGGCCCGCGTACCGGGCATCAGTGTCGCCGCGGCGAAAAAAGTCCATGATTATTTTCATGGGGGGCGTTAGGATAAGAAATCCGAAAAAATACGTATTTATCTCGGTTGCCATGTTCAAATCCCTCGCCAACAAACTTACGCTTTCGCGCATTGCCGCGATTCCCGTCATTCTGCTTTTCATCGTTATTCCGCACTGGTTTACGGCATGGCTTGCGATGATCTTGTTCACAATCGCAGGTCTGACGGATTGGCTCGACGGTTATATGGCGCGCCGCGACAAACAGGTGACAAAAATTGGCGAGTTTCTTGATCCCATTGCGGACAAGCTTCTGGTGGCGTCCGTTATCCTGCTTCTTGTTTATAACGGCCACATCAGTGGTCTCAGCATCTTGCCTGCCATTATTATCCTGCTGCGCGAAGTGGCTGTGTCGGGCTTGCGCGAATATCTCGCGGGGCTTCAGGTCAGCGTTCCGGTCAGTAAGCTTGCCAAATGGAAAACGACCATTCAAATGATCGCGCTCGGTTTTCTTATTGTCGGGAAATACGGCCCGGATTCCATCCCGACCATCTTTATCGGCGATCTGCTTCTCTGGATCGCGGGCAGCCTGACCGTCATCACCGGCTACGATTATTGGCGCGCTAGCGAAAAGCATTTACAGGGGTAGGCTCGAGAAACCTAAGCGCTAGAATCCCTCTCCTGTTTACAGGAGAGGGAGGGGACCCATCACGCTCTTGAGCGTGATGGGGAGGGTGAGGTAACTACATGTGAAGAAAACTGAAACATGGCCATTATCCCATGGTTAGATCGGCTCACCATCGCGCCCGCGGTCTTCGCCGGGATTCTACGGACGCTGAACAAAAAATTTGGTCAGTTCTAAAAAACCGTCAGCTGGGAGGTTATAAGTTTTACCGTCAGCGACCCATCGGCAAATACATCGTTGACTTTGTCTGCCCTCGCTGCCGTCTTATTATCGAAGCCGATGGCGGGCAGCACGCCGATAACGCCAAAGATCTTGGACGAACAAAATGGCTGGAAGAGCAAGGTTGGAAAGTCTTGCGCTTTTGGAACACGGATATTTTGATCAACATAGAAGGCGTTCTGGAAACGATCCTTCTTAAGCTCAACAAACCTCACCCTCCCCACCGTTCACCAAGGTGATCGGTGGGGCCCCTCCCTCTCCTATGAATAGGAGAGGGATATATGCGCCTAACTTTCGCGACGTTTGCGATTATCCTCCCCTAATCTAACCAACCATCCCCGGTTGCCGGGGTTTCGCTTTTTTGTGATGTTTCTTGGGACGGTTGGCTCCGGCATTTGCCTGAGCTGTCGCTTGCGCGGGTGTTATTCCGAAAGCCCTTAAAAGCTCGCCGTATCTTGGGTTGTTGCCGCTGCTTGATGGTTCGACAAGGAAAAAAGCCTCTTCGATATAATCCTTCGTTTCCCCCAAATGCAGCGCAAGTCCTTCCCTCAATTTTTTGAAAGAAGTTATCATGGCCATATCGATGCCCGTTAAAATGAAAATGGCCTTGCTGTAACCTTTGCTTGACGCAAGCCCCAGGACGCCACGTATAGCATGGCCTGCGTTGTAACCTGGATCAAAACCCCCTCCTGAAAAAAAGTCTTTCCTGAATGAAGCAATATCTCCGGTCGGATCGTCCGGCGTTGTAATGCCGATGAATGTTTCTCCCGTTTCAGAATCTGAATCGAAATGGGATTCTCCCCATTTTCTTCCATACTTTTTTCGAACAAATCTTACCTCGATATTCCTATAGCTCTCGCCAATTCCCATCATCATCGGGAATCCGTGCGCGATATTCACGGTAAGGGAGACGCCCTTTGTTTTATTCGTAATCTGCGTCGTATCGAATTCCATCAATATCTCCATTGAAAACGAGCTTGGGATTTTTCCTATTCTCTTAAAGAGTGTTTGTTGCAAATGCAAATCGCATGGTAACCTTAACGATGCTTCGATGTGCGGGTTTAACCAAGAAAAAAACCGCGCCGGACAGGTACGCAACGCCGTAAAACCTATGACGAACGATCCCGCAGCTCGGACGCGACAGGTACGCCGTGCGGAACGAATAGGTACACTACTTGACCATGCGCAAAATTTCCGGAGGCACGCGGACAGCGACCGGGCCGGTATCCTCAAGGCCTTCCAGAACGGGTCCGATGGCGCTTTTTACGCGCTGTAACGATCCCAGCGCACTGCGGACCATGGCACTCTCGATGCCTAGGTTTTTCAATATGTTAAGAACGAATGTGATAGGCGTTTCCGGGGCCGGGAAGGGCTTGAGCGCGATGGGATCGGTGGGCTCAAGCCCCAGCTTCTTCTTGATGGCCATCACCGTCGTTTGAAAACCTCCCAACTCGTCCACAAGCCCAACCTTTAGTGCTTGTTCGCCCGTCCAGACACGACCCTTTGCGATCTCCGGCATTTTCTCGGGCGGTATTTTACGCGCGGCGGCGACATTATCCGTGAACGCCTTATAGGTTTCATCAAGCAGCGCATTCATGCGCTCGCGGCCTTTTTCGGTGAACGGCGCGCGGGATGACCACATCGCTGCGTTCTCGCTTGTCTGCATGCCATCCCATTGAATCCCAAGCTTTTTCCACAGTCCGCCGAGCACGAACTTACCAGCGACGACGCCGATCGAGCCTGTAATAGTTGCCGGTTCCGCGACGATGTGATCGGCATTCATCGATATCCAGTAACCGCCGGATGCGGCTACTTCGCCCATCGACACGAACACGGGTTTTTTCGCTTTTTTAGCTTTTACAAGGGCATGGCGGATGGTTTCCGATGCGTCCGGTGCGCCCCCGGGGCTGTCTACACGGAACAAAATAGCCTTAACTTCGTCATCCGCTGCGGCGTCGGCAAAGGCCTGGACAACCTGATCGATGTTAATCACATGTTCACTCGTAAAGCCTGAAGGCCCGCGCGCTGGCATGTCGGCGATCAATCCCGCGCCGTCGATTAAAGCAACGGTAGCCTTCGTTTCCGGCATCTTTCGGCTGTAGGACAAGTACATGGAGGGTGTTGCCAGCGTGGGGGTTAACCCCGAATCCGAGCGGCAATCTATTGTATTTTCAATCTCGGTTGCGCGTAATTTGGCGACATTAAGCATCTCATCCGCGTATCCGATGCGCGTTATGAGCCCCAAACGCAACGCTTCGGACGCCGTATAGGGACCGTTAGCCATGAGTGTGCGCACTTTTTCGGCGTCGATCTTGAGGTTTTCGGAAAGACCGGTAACTTCTTGTTCCATAAGGCTTTTCAGCATGCTTTCCATATTCGCTCGCACAGGCGGGGAAAAATCATCGCGCGAAATGTTTTCCATGACCGACTTGTATTCTTCGCGGCGCAGGAAATCGGCGCTAATCCCAATGCTACTTAACGCTGTTTTACCGAAAGGCGCTTCGACGCCAAGACCCGTTAACCCTACAGTGCCTACAGGCTGGAGCCAGATGTTTTCAAATGAGCTGGCAAGGTAATAGGTACGGTTTCCTTGGCCGAAACTGCCATAATTCGCCGCATAGACGTAGCTGAACTTGCCGCTTTTTTTGAAACGCTCTAGGGCGGCGCGGATTTCCTGCGCGTGGACAAAGCTGGGCTGCAGTGGACCAAACCGCGCGACAACGCCCTTCACATGGGGATCTTCCTTCGCGCGATCAAGGGACCGGATAATATCGAGAAGTGACATTTCTTCTTCCGCTTCCAGCAGTGAGGCGAGCGAAAACGACATATCCGGCGTCTTTTCGACGATTGGGATGGTTAAATCGAGCTGCAGAACGATATTTTTAGGCGCTTCCTGTTCGGGGGCCGGGCTTGTAAAGAAAAGCCAAGTTGAAACGGCGCCGATAATGAATGAAATCGTTACGATCAGGCCAATGACGGCAAAAATGCGCACCAATATTTTTTTCACGCGGAGCTCCGGACAAAATGGTTAATTTCGTTTTTGGTTTAGCCGATCCGGAAGCTTATGTCACGTTTTTGGCTGTTTTTGGCCTTTGGCGCAGGAAACTTGACAAAAAGGTCCGTTTACCTGACATTGCGCGCCTTGCAGACGGGGGCAAAGCCCCAACGAAGGCTAAAAAGGCAGGTTGCGGCTATGGCTAAGACGAAAAACGATATCAAACTGGTGAGCTCGGCGGGCACAGGCGTGTTCTATGTGACGAAAAAGAACCCCAAAATCACTAAAAAGCTTGAGCTTAAGAAGTACGATCCGCGCGTGCGCAAGCATGTTGTCTTCAAGGAAGGCAAGATTAAGGAAAGCAAGAAGTCGTAAGTATTCAATACCGGACAATAAAATGCCTACAGACATTAGCCTTTCGGCAAAGCCTTCGGCTGAGCCGTCGTTTGAAAACGACAACATCCCCATTCCGGATTATTTAGAGAAATATTATTGGTGGGCTTATGTCCGCCCATGGGCTGTCTGGACTTTCGAGCGCGAATGGCTCGTTAATCTCATTCTTTGGGGATGGTATAAGCCACTTCGTGATGCTGCGCTTGAGGCTCTAGGGGAGACTGTTTCAGGGCGTACACTTCAAATTTCTTGTTGTTACGGTACCTTTACGCCTCGTTTGGAAGAACGTGTGAAGGCTGGAGGAGGGCAACTTGATGTCATAGACGTCTCTCCTGCGCAACTTCGGAACTTGGAGCGTAAACTGCCTGAGGGTACTTCGACTAGAATTATGCATCGCAATGCCGTGGATTTAATGTTGCCTGATATCAGCTATGACCGTGTCATCCTTTTCTTTCTGCCTCATGAACAGCCACTGGTTGTAAGAGAGAAGACGTTTGCTGAGGCTTGGCGTGTTCTAAAACCAGGTGGTTCTTTACTGGTCGTGGAGTTTGATAAACCAAAATGGTGGCATCCATTAAAATACTTATGGCTGCCATTTCTGGCATTTCTTGAGCCTTTTGCGCCGGATATTTGGAAGCAAGATGCGGAAGACTGGCTGCCGTTGCCATGGGCCCAAGTCAAAATACATAAGAAAAACTTCTTTGGGAATTTCTACCAAAGGTTGCTGATCCACAAGGCTAGTTGATTAAAACAATTTAGAATATTATAAATTATTATAATATACTATATTAGTATCATAATACTACAATTTAGAATTAGAATAAATAATTTTCGAATGAAAATTTTAGGTTAAAATGATTAGTGTTAAAAATTATGAGGCGCAGCAAAAAGCTATTTATGTTTTGAAGTTATTTAAAAAGCTCAGATCATTCTGTGCATCAAAGCAATACCGCAAAATTTAGTATTTGTTTAAGAAAAAGCGGCTTGAAGTAAAGTTTGAGTGTATTCCTGTTTCGGGAACGCAAAGACATTTGGAGTGCTGCCTTGTTCAACAACCTGGCCATTTTTCATAACAATCACATGGTTCGCTAGCGCTTTGACGACGCGTAAATCATGGCTAATAAATAAATAAGCAAGACCATGCCGTTGCTGCAGATTGCGTAATAAGTCGACGATTTGCGCCTGTACTGACATATCAAGCGCAGACGTCGGCTCATCCAGAACAACGAACTTGGGATTCAGTATCATTGCGCGGGCAATAGCGATCCGTTGCCGTTGTCCCCCGGAAAATTCATGGGGGTAACGTTCACGCATGGAAGGATCAAGACCAACTTCCTGTAAAACTGTAGTGACCCGCTCGTCGCGTTCAGCTCTGGTTTTGGTTATGCCATGGATGTCGAGGCCTTCGGCGACTATCTCTTCAATAGTCATTCGCGGACTGAGGCTGCCATAAGGATCTTGAAAGACGATTTGCATTGAACTGCGCAGCGGACGCATTTCATTGGCGCTTAAAGCCCGAAGATCATGATTTTGAAAGACAATCCCGCCTTTTGAACCGGTAAGCCGCAACAGCGCCATTCCAAGCGTTGTTTTACCGGACCCGGATTCTCCGACAACGCCAACTGTTTCACCCTCGCGCACGCTAAATGAAACGCCGTCTACGGCTCGTATGTAATCGACTGTACGGCGTAAAACGCCTTTCTTGATAGGGAAATAAACCTTTATATCGTTGCTGCATAAAACTTCCGGTGCGTTGGCCGCAACGGCAAGAGCGTGACCTTTCGGCTCGGCTGCCAAAAGCATTTGCGTATAGGGATGTTTGGGGGTGGTAAAAATGGTTTTTGCCGGGCCTTGTTCGACAATCTCGCCATTTTTCATGACACGGACTCTGTCCGCGACCTTACGGACAATGCCAAGATCGTGTGTGATTAACAACAAGGCCATGCCAAGTTTTTTTTGCAAGTCTTTTAATAAAGCCAGAATTTGTGCCTGAATGGTTACATCCAAAGCCGTTGTCGGTTCATCGGCAATCAATAAGTCGGGATCATTCGCCAAGGCCATGGCAATCATGACGCGCTGGCGTTGTCCGCCAGACAGTTCATGAGGATAAGCCGCGAGGCGTTGCTCAGGGTTGGGCAAAGAAACAAGATTCAATAATTCCAAAGTCCTCGCGCGCGCTGCAGCGCCATTCAAGCCCTTGTGCAGAAACAAAACTTCGCTGATCTGTTTTTCAATCGTATGAAGCGGGTTAAGCGATGTCATTGGCTCCTGAAAAATCATGGCAATGCGATTGCCACGAAGCGGTATTGCTGCCTCAGGCGAGTTGATTTCAACCCCATCAAACACAATTTTGCCAGATGGATGCCATGCGTTGGGGTAAGGGAGTAACTGTAAGATTGATAAAGCCGTTACCGATTTGCCTGAACCGGATTCACCAACCAAGGCTACAGCCTCGCCATGCTGGATATTGAAGGAAACGCCACAAACGGCTGAAACGGCTTTATCGCCATGTCCGAATGTAACGCTCAGGTTCTCAATTTCGAGCAAGTTCATCGGTGATCCCCGTAAACTTTGCGGGGATCGAAGGCATCGCGCACAGCCTCGCCAATAAAGATCAACATTGTCAACATGATAGACAGGATGCCAAAGGCGCTTAATCCAAGCCAAGGCGCTTGAAGATTATTTTTGCCTTGATTGAGAAGTTCCCCAAGCGACGGCGATCCCGGCGGCAGGCCGAAACCAAGAAAATCAAGGGCCGTTAGCGTGGTGATTGAGTGGTTCAGAACAAACGGCAGAAAAGTAAGCGTCGCGACCATGGCGTTAGGAAGCATATGTTTAAACATGATCATAATGTTTGAAGCGCCGAGAGCTCTGGCGGCGCGGACGTAATCAAGATTGCGCGCACGCAGAAACTCGGCGCGCACGACATGTACAAGCGACATCCACGAAAACAGAAGCATCAACGCTAAAAGCCACCAAAAATTCGGCTGAACAAGAGAGGCCATAATAATAAGCAAAAAGAGAACAGGCATGCCGTTCCATATTTCCATAAAACGTTGCATCAAAAGGTCGGTTAATCCCCCAAAAAAGCCCTGTAATGCACCGGCAAAAACGCCAATCAAGGACGAAAAAAAGGTCAACGTAAGGCCGAACAATACCGATATGCGGAAACCATAAATCATACGCGCGAGAACATCGCGTCCTTGGTCATCTGTGCCGAACCAGTTGTCAATTGATGGCGGTGAAGGGGCAGGACCTTGTAATTCATAATTTATTGTATTGTAGGAATATGGAATGAGCGGCCAGACCATCCAACCGCCTTTTGTTTCAATCAATTTCTTTACATAAGGATCGCGGTAACGCGTCTCGGTCTCAAAATCGCCGCCGAAGACCGTTTCAGGATAGCTGGCCAAAACGGGAAAATAATAATGACCGTTGGCATGAATCAAGAGAGGCTTGTCATTGGCAATGAATTCCGCGCCTAAAGTCACGAAAAATAATAAGAGGAAAAGCCAAAACGACCAAAATCCGCGTTTATTGGCTTTAAAATTAGTCCAACGCCGTTGATTTAGAGGCGACCACTTCTGGGGAAAAAGGTTCACGTTCCCCTCGATTCGAAATCAATACGCGGATCAATGGCAACGTACATCAAATCGCCGATCAGGTTCAGTATAAGCCCGAGCAGCGTGAAGAAATATAAGGTGCCGAACATGACTGGATAATCACGGTGAATAACGGCCTCAAAACCCAGCAGACCCATGCCGTCAAGCGAAAAGATCACCTCAATCAAAAGCGCGCCCGTAAACAGGATGCCGATGAATGCCGAAGGAAACCCTGCAACGACTAGCAACATCGCATTTCGGAACACATGCCCGTAAAGCACCCGTTTTTCTGTTAGACCTTTGGCACGTGCCGTAAGAACATACTGCTTATTGATCTCATCAAGAAACGAGTTCTTCGTTAACATAGTGAGGCTAGCAAAGCCGCCGATAACCAGCGCTGTGATGGGTAATGTAATGTGCCAGAAGTAATCCTTAATCTGGTCAAACCAGCTCAGATCGCCCCAATCATTTGATATAAGGCCGCGTAAGGGGAACCAGTCAAAGTAACGCCCGCCTGCAAAGAGAACTATAAGCAATACAGCGAATAAGAAACTGGGGATGGCATAACCGGCGATGATGGCCGCGCTCGACCATACATCGAACGGGGTGCCATCCTTTACGGCTTTACGTATGCCAAGAGGTATAGAAACGAGATAAACAATTAGAGTCGTCCAGAGTCCAAGAGAGATCGATACAGGCATTTTGCTGACGACCAGATCGACAACGCGTTCGTCCCGCAAATAGGATTTGCCAAAATCGAAACGCAAATAACTGCCTATCATTTTCAAGAAGCGGGTATGCAAAGGCTGGTCGAAACCGAATTGGCGCTCAAGCTCTTTGATTATTTCAGGATCGACGCCTTGCGCGCCGGGGTAACGAGAGGCGCTTCCGGTGCTGCTATTTTCCCGCGTGGCCTGTCCGGGTCCAGCTATATCGCCGCCAGCGCTTCCCGAAACGCGAGCGGTGGCCTCAACGGCATTGCCTTGAAGCTTGGCGACAATTTGCTCAATAGGGCCGCCGGGCGCGGCCTGTATGATCAGGAAATTCAGCACCATAATTCCGAATAATGTCGGAATCATAAGCAACAGGCGACGGATGATATAAGCGTACATGAATCGGATGATAGCGGTTGTAGAACGTTAGGAAAAGGCGAAGTATATTCATGCCATGAACAATTTGCCGCCTGTTCACACGGATATTCCTTCCAATGACTGGGTCGATCGCCAGTTGCCCCTTTGGGCGCGGCCTTATGCCCGATTGATGCGTCTTGATCGGCCAGCCGGGACGTGGCTTTTGTTGCTGCCTTGCTGGTGGGGCGTCGTGCTGGCAGGGGGAGAGGTCCCCAATTTATGGTTCATGTTGCTTTTCGGACTTGGAGCTGTCGTCATGCGCGGGGCAGGATGTGTGCTGAATGATATTCTTGATCGTGAATACGACAAAAAAGTGGAGCGAACGCAAAGAAGGCCATTAGCTAATGGTGATATAAAAATATGGCACGCGATAGTCTTTTTTATCCTTTTGCTCTTTATCGGCTTTTGCATACTTCTTCTGTTTAATGATTTTACCTACTGGCTTGGCGTCTTTTCGCTTTTGCTCGTGTTTATTTATCCTTTAGCCAAGCGTTTTACATGGTGGCCGCAGCTTGTGCTTGGTTTAGCGTTTAACTGGGGAACCTTGATGGGCTGGAGCGCTGTTAAAGAAAGTCTGGATTGGCCCGCCTTTTGGCTGTACATCGCCGGGATTTTTTGGACGCTTGGTTATGATACAATTTATGCGCATCAGGATAAAATGGATGATGCCGTTATTGGCATTAAGTCACTCGCGATCAAACTTGGCGAAAAATCGCGTTTTTGGGTTGCTGGGTTTTATGATGGAGTATGGATATTTTTGGCATTGGCAGGCTATGCCGCGGGAATTGGTAAAGCTTTTTATGTATTGTTGATTGGGGCCATCATCCACGCCGGATGGCAGGTGTTTACTTGGCATATGGACGATCCAGCTAACTGCCTGAAACGTTTTCAAAGCAACAGGGATTTCGGCCTCATTATTTTAGCTGCTCTAGTAATAGGAAAGATATTTTGAAAAGATCTCATCTTGATTTTATCTATGCTCATACCTCGTTAGTTCACGTGCCTATGGTGCCAGAGATCGTTTTGCATCAGGCCAGCGACGATATGTTAAGCGACTTCCTGAAACGTAGCGATATTCCCGTCGCATGGTGGAGCATCGCTTGGCCGGGGGGGCAAGTTCTGTCGCGTTATATTCTCGATCACCCTGAAACAGTAAAAGGGAAAAGGGTTCTCGACCTAGCGACAGGAAGCGGCGTGATCGCTATAGCGGCCGCAAAAGCTGGAGCGGCAAAGGTTTATGCTACGGATATCGATCCAATAGCGCTGACAGCCACGAAATTAAACGCCATGCACAATGCTGTCGATATAACAACAAGGGGTAATCTAAATCTTGATAATCCGTTAAGGAACATCGACCTGATTGTGACTGGCGACATTTGTTACAATCAGGCCATGAGTACCAAGCTTTTTCGTTGGCTCTACCGTTGTATCGAGGAGGGCATCCCGGTGCTCTTGGGTGACCCTGGGAGGGCCTTTGTGCCCAAGGAAGGGTTAGAGGAGCTCGCTAGCTATGAGATCCCTGTACGACGTCCTCTTGAAGATAAGGACCTTCGTACGGCTTGGGTTTGGAAGCTCGCTATTCCAACGCAGCAAGGTTAACAAAAATCGACAAACGCGCCGGACGAAAATCCAGCGCGTTTGTTATTAGACTTTTCCTCTACAAAATAATAACTAGAACCACTACGTTAAACGATAATACGTTTCTTATGCTTCGGCATGATCATCGCCGCCACGGTATTCCTGTACCCTTGTGGCGCGGAGGCCCCGAAGACCATGTTGATCAAGTAAACGGGCCCACGACTTGAATTCCTCATCCGATAGATTATAGCGTGAGCAAGCCTCTTCAAAAGTCAGAAGGCCATCGCGAACAGCGGCCACGACCTGAGCCTTGCGGCGCGTCACCCAACGGCGGGTATTCGTTGAAGGAAGTTTATCAAGTTCCTTCTGGCGTTCCGACAAGCGAACGATTTTAACTTGGTCGCCTGCCGTCGAAAAAGTACCTGAAGCTTGCGTCATGATAATAACTCCGGAAAAATAACTTCTGTTGAAATACCCGACTACAATACACCCAACCTCTTTAAAAAACGCCTAACGTTAGGCTTAATTTTTTTTAGGCATAGAGTGAAATTTGTGGCGGATTAATAACTTGTTGGCAATTATGGCAGCAGGCCATGATCTATATGGCTTTTTTCCCTTAAGCATGAAAACGCGAAAAAGGACCAATCTTTACTAAGTATTAGCCATAACAGGCGCAGGCAAAAAAGCGGCAGGTTTTTAATCTGCCGCTAAATGTATTCAACTTACTGACTGATGCGCAGATTTGAAAGCGAGTCAGCAATAGCGCCAAAGATTGTCTGAAGGTCAGACTCTGATGGCGAGTTAAAGTAATATAAGGGCGATGTGGCGCAATTCCTCAGAAGAGTCTGAATAGATGTGCCCGGGTTGCCCAACGCAATCGTGTAGATATAAACGTTGTTGCTTTTCAGGCTTGTGCACAAACTTGTCAGCTTTGAGTTTAGGTTGTTCACGGCCTGACTGCTATATGTCGTTCCGAGACGGCCATCGCTCAAATAACCATATGCGGTATAATTGGTATTGTCCATGGTATTAGCGCCGTCGGTCAGAAGAACAATAGCCTTGTTCATATGAGGTGTGTTGTAATCAAGCGGCAAAGCATTGGCATCCATTTCGCCGCCCCACAGACCGCGCCAGCGCGGCGAGATCATGCGCCATCCCCAGGACAGACCAAGAGGAATATGCGTATTGCCGACAGCCTGCATGCTATTTATTGCATTGGTAATTGTAGATTGATCAGCTGTCATCAACTGAACCTGTTGAGGACAAGATTTGTTTGGACCGCGAGACGTTCCGTTAATGCTATATTGTGTCGGGTTACCCTCAGTGTCTCGTTGAGTTACCCACTTGTTTGCATTAAGCTGTGAATAGTTGTTATTCGGGTAAGGCCTGTTATCCGTACTGGGGGAATAGTAAGCGCGGAACGTTGCGACTGAAGGAGGATCGTCCGCAATGTCGCGGTCATCAACTTCATGAGCGTCGACGCACCCCATCCAGCTTGTTGGTCCCCAATTCAATGTGCTGAAATAGGCGGAATCCATCCACGATGAATGGCTAGTTCCGATATTTACAGCTTGAGAGAATGGCACAAGCCCTATCCAAAGATTATTGGTTGTTGAACGACCGCCAAAAAGGATACCAACAAGCGTGTTGGCGGCCGTTTTAAGACTGTTCAGCTTTGTGCCGGCCATAGAACCAGTGTTGTCAAGCACAAGGGCAAGCTCAAGGCCCGACGTTGTGCGTTTAATCTGTGACGATGCCGTAACCGTAACTTGCGAAACCCCAAGAATGTTCATGAATGTGGTGGGTACGGTTGTGTTGGCAGTCATGTTTAGCGTGTTGTTATTATCTGACAATGTAATGCCGACGTCGGCCGCAGAAGAACCAAGGTACCCGGCCGGGTAGTTCACATTAATATATTTGGTAACTTCAGTGTTATAGTCGGCAGCATTAAGCGTTGCACCTGCGGCGAGGCCCGCAGCATCAAGCGAATAAGAAAGCTTGGACTGGACAAGCTGTATGCGCGCGATATCCACAGCCGTGCCAACAAAACCAGCCATCATAAAGAAAGAAACAGCAATGATCGGCAAGGTCATGCCCGATTCTTCGCTTGAAAATCGGCGAAGAGGCTTGAAAAGGCTTGAAACTCGTGTGCGGTATGACATGACACTCTCCTTCTTACTGAGGCGTACTGCAAAGCTGACTTAAACGCGGCTTATAAACAGCGACACGGTATATATCGCTTGCGGACAAGATGCCCGCATTCAAAAACATTGGCTTGAAGGCATAATAGACCTCAGCGACAATAACGTTTTCATTGTCGTTTAATACAAGGCCATTGGGCATTGATGGCGTATACCCCATGCTGCCCACTTGACTGCCTCTGGCTAAAGTGCCGCCACCAATATGCTGCCAGCATATTTGAGCCGCCTGACCTGCTGGTTTGTTAAGAGAAGTAATTATGACCACACCATCGGCGCCGAATGAGAATGGCTGCATTAATTGCCCTGCCGCTAAAAGGATTTTATCCAGGTCTGTCAGCGTTACACTTTCTGATTGGGTCACAATGTCTGTAACAGAATACGCAATGCGGTCTACACGTTGTGACAAAAGCATCATGTAAGCGCCATCAGTACAGCCTAGAAGCATGGCAATCCATATAGGCAACGCAAGCGCAAACTCCGTTGCTGCTACGCCACGTTGTGAGCGCCAGCGTCTCGAAATTAAATGCGAAGGCAATTTAACTGTAAGGCTCATTGCGCACCACAATTCTTGAACTTAGATTAATAATGCCATTTTCATCGCCTAAAATTTCGCCCATTAAAGGCGTAAAAGTTTGCCAGGGGTAGCTGATCGTGAAGACGACAATCTGTTCAGCCATACCTAGTCCTTCTGAACCTTCCGATTGTCCGATGTCGCTCAACTCACCGTAACCCGTTGACGAAAATGAAAGTCGTGACACATTTATAAGTGGCGAGAGGCTGCCCAGCTCCCGGTTCAATACGTCCATGACAGTTTCAAGTTGTGTATGGCCTTCGGCTATATAGCCAGTCTTGGCTAGGCGCGACGCATTATAACTTGCATTTTCGAGAAGGTGTTGCGCCAGCATGATAAGGGATATTTCCGTTATCCCGATGAAGAGCAAAAAGAAAGCGGGAGCGATCAATGCCATTTCAACCGCGGTCACGCCAAGACGCAGGCGATCGTGCCATCGTTTAAAATATACAGGGCGCGGACGCAGCCGCTGAAATAACAACATGATATTATTCTCAACCTTGCCTTATGGTTCACCCCTATTAATCCTCTCTATTGTGCCACTTTGAGTTTTACGTACCCTTAAAATTCCCTTGGATTTTCATTAAGTTCCGGTAGTTCGAAACTCAAACTATTTTCGTTTTTTCACGGGAATCCTCGGCTTTCCACGTGCTTTAAAGGGACGTGTCCTAAATGCTTCGAGATTCGAACTAATTCTGCATACGACGGGTAGAAAAAAAGAACCTAGGGGCGTGACAAACGGCTTGGGGGGCTTTAATTTCGGGCAAACCACAACAAAAAGAGCAGGATTGTCTAAATATGGCTATTTCTTACCAATTTGATCCGGTTATCCTTCGCGAATACGACGTGCGCGGCACGGTCGGGAAAAATTTGACCCCGAATGACGCGACAGCGTTGGGACGCGCTTTTGGCACTATGGTTGTCCGGGCAGGCGGGCGACGTGTCGTCGTTGGCTATGATGGCCGCGTGCATTCGCCGGGTTTTGAGGCGGCGCTGGTTGAGGGTTTGGCGTCTACGGGCCTGCTTGTGGAGCGTATCGGGCTAGGTCCGACGCCTATGTTGTACTTTGCGGCCTACAGTTCGGACGCTGATGCTGGGGTTATGGTGACGGGCTCGCACAATCCGCCGGATCAGAACGGCTTTAAGATGTTGATGGCGAAGAGGTTGCCAGGCGGCGGGCCGATATACGGCGCGGCGATTAAAAAGCTGGCGGCGATGGCCGCAGCGGGGGATTTTGTTGAGGGGCAAAACGGTAATGCCCGCACTATTGACGTGCGTGAAGCGTATGTCGAACGGCTTTTGCAGGATTATCGCAGAGGGAAAGCGTTAAAAGTCGTCTGGGATATCGGTAATGGCGCCGCGGGGCAGGTGGTTGAACATTTGGTTAAAAAGCTGCCCGGCGAGCATATTTTATTGTTCCCGGAGATCGACGGGCGGTTTCCGAACCATCATCCGGACCCGACCGTTCCGGAAAACCTGAAAGATTTACAAGCCGCAGTGCACCAGCATAAGGCCGATCTCGGCGTGGCTTTTGACGGCGATGCGGACCGGATCGGCGCGGTTGACGGCCTTGCGCGGATACTGGCAGGGGACCAATTAGTCGCGATTTACGCCACGGAAGTGCTTAAAGAACACCCGAAGACCACGATTATTGCCGACGTGAAGGCTTCACAGGTTCTATTCGACCACGTCGCCGCATGCGGCGGCACGCCATTAATGTGGAAAACGGGCCATTCTTTGATCAAGGCGAAGATGGCGGAAACCAAATCGCCGCTGGCCGGCGAGATGAGCGGGCATATCTTTTTCGCCGATAAATATTACGGCTATGACGATGCGATTTACTGCGCCGTCCGGCTCATTTCCTTGCTTGCAGAGGGCGGTAGATCGCTGGCGGAGTGGCGGGATTCCTTGCCAAGCACCATTAATACGCCTGAGTTGCGCTTTGCGGTGGAGGAAGCGCGGAAATTCGCCGTTGTCGATGAAATTAAGCAGCGTTTACAAAAGGATAAGGCCAACGTCAACGATACGGACGGCGTGCGCGTCATGACGCCGGACGGCTGGTGGCTGCTGCGCGCGTCGAATACGCAGGCGGTGCTGGTTGCGCGCGCGGAGGCGCGCGATGAGGCGGGGTTAGGACGCTTAAAAGCCCAGCTTGTGGCCCAATTGGAGGCCAGCGGGGTGACGGCTCCCGAGTTCTAAAAACACGTAGCGTACCTATTCCTTCCGAGCCGCGTACCTGTTTCGTCCGAGCAGTGGGCTCATTCGGCAGCGTTTTTGAGGGGTTACGTACCCCTTGGGACGCGTTTCAACCTAATATTAACTTCCGTTGGGGATACTCGACGGTGCCAAAAGTAACTTTTGTTAATTCATTGAATCGAGGTTCCATCGTGCAGCATGCCTATTTTGAAGCGATCCTGCTGGTCGAGCGGTTGCATCGCCATTTCCTTGAAGTCGTCAAGGTCGATCTGGACCGGCAAGGTATTCAGGACATCAACAACGTTCAAGCGCTGATCCTTTATAATATCGCGCAAGACGAAATGACCGTCGGCGAACTGACCGCGCGCGGTTATTACCTCGGCTCAAACGTTTCGTATAACGTCAAAAAGATGGTCGAGAACAATTACCTTGCGCAAGAACGTTCGCCGCATGATCGCCGCTCGGTGCGCGTGAAACTAACTGACAAAGGCCTCGCGCTGCATAAAAGCCTGAACGAATATTTTGAAAAGCAGATAGGCGTGTTGGCGGGATCCGGCCTTGCCAACGAGGAAATCGCCAAGGCCATCGAAACGCTGCGCAAGCTTGAGCGCTTCTGGACCACGCTGATTAATTACAATCGGGTGGGATAAAAATACATACCCCTCCCCGAAAGCGCATAGCGCTTTCGACCCTCCCGCAAGGGGAGGGTGGCTTTTTAGTCTGGACCACGCTGATTAATTACAATCGGGTGGGATAAAAATACATACCCCTCCCCGAAAGCGCATAGCGCTTTCGACCCTCCCGCAAGGGGAGGGTGGCTTTTTAGTCTGGACAACGCTGATTAATTACAATCGGGTTGGGTAGAGCGATATTCGATCAAAAGAACAGATGTCATCCCCGTGAAAACGGGGATCCAGAGGCCTGCGTCTGCAGGCCTTATGAGTCAAACGTCGCGTAGACACGCGACGCTGGATTCCCCCTTTCCCCCTACGCTGTTGCACAGCTTCGGGGGACTTGGTTCTAAACCCTCCGTAGCTTTAGCGAAGGAGGGTCGCGGGAATGACGCAACAACTATTTAAGGCTAGCAATCTTCTCCGCCAGCGCGTCCACTTTATGCCATGGCGTGAAGTCGACGGATACGCGCGGGTCGGTCGGGCCGCGTGTAATCGTCATGATCAGTTGGATCATGATGCGGTCAAACCAGTTGTAGCGCGGATAATCGAGATTACCCGCCAAAGCCAAGGCAAGATCGGGTTTCAGGCGCAAACGCTTGAGCCAACGACGCAAGTAAGGATTACCTTGCGCGGTATCCTTGCCTGGCTTGCGCGCCGTGAGATTGACGGAAATAACGGCGAGGGGATTTTTCATCTCGGTTTTCTTATATGCTTTCAGGAATTGCGTCGCAGGCGGCAGGTGCCAGCCGTAACGAATGGGGGCAATAACTGCGATAGTATCGTTATCTCCATTTATTGACCCCTCCCCGAAATCCTCCGGATTAAGTCCGGAGGATTTCGACCCTCCCGCAAGGGGAGGGTGGTTTCTTTGATGCTGACTAAGGCCTAGATCACTTATGTGAACTTCAACGCCGAGTTCTTTGATTTTTGCAGCCAATCGCTCGACGATCCGGCGCGTGTGCCCATCGTAAGTGGCGTAGAGGAGGTGGATTTGGTGCATTTTCTAGACGGTTTCCTGTTCACCATACCGTCATTCCGGCCAAGTGGCGAGCGCTAGTGAGCCACGCGAGCCGGAATCCCATTTCGTTAACCTTATACAAAACAAATGGGATGCCCGCCTTCGCGGGCATGACGCGCTTTTTTTGATTAGTTAGCCTTATCGTAATTCTAGCCGCCCCTAAACTTCTTCACTTCCTCATCCGGGATGTCGAAGTTGCCGGTGATTTTTTGCACGTCGTCGTTGTCTTCCAGAACGTCGAGGAGTTTCAAAAGGCTTTGAGCCGCGTCGCCGGTTACGGGATTTAAATCTTTCGGCATCCATGTGAGATGTGCGCTTTTTGGTTCGCCAAACTTGGCTTCCAGTGCATCGCGGACCGTGCCGAAATCCGTAACGCTCGTGAGGATGTCATGGGTTTCGTCATCGGATTCCACGTCATCGCCGCCCGCGTCGATCACGGCTTCCAGCATGTCTTCAGCCGTCGCCTTGTCGGCGGGATAAACGATTTGGCCGACGCGGTTGAACATGAAACTCACGGAATTGGTTTCGCCGAGCGTGCCGCCAAGTTTTGTTAAAGCCGACCGGATATCCGCCGCCGCGCGGTTTCGATTGTCCGTCAGCGCTTCGATAATCAGTGCGCAACCGCCGGGGCCGTAGCCTTCATAACGCACTTCCTCATAATTCGTTTTATCGTTCGAACCGGGCAAAGCTGCCTTGATGGCGCGGTCAATGCGTTCGCGCGGCATGTTGTTGGCGCGCGCGTCGATAATCGCGGCGCGCAAGCGCGGATTATGACCCGGATCGAGCGCGCCGAGCTTGACGGACACCATGATTTCACGAGCGATTTTGTTGAAGATCTTCGCCTTCTTCGCATCGCTGGCGTTTTTCTGATGCATGACGTTTTTTGCGTGGGAATGACCGGCCATGTTCGGGATCAGGTGTTAGGGGTTGGAGTAACAGTTTGCGCGTTCGCTTTTTCTAGGGCTTTTTTCCTGAAAAGTTTATAGAAGACAAAATAGGCTGTAACACCTGTCAAAAGTGCAAGAACATTTATTATCATATAACAATTATCACAAACGGGGATTGTTGAGAAACAATCACCCCCAATACACAGGTCTTCCTTGGCGGGAATGGTTGCTGGCGCAAAAAATAGTTGTTGGACCTTATACACGACATCGCGCCAGACCAAAACCATAGACACGTACGTGCATGCGGCGGCTGTTGCGTAAGCAAGAACTTTGGGCTCGTTCCGTTTTGCGCTTATGGCCATCGGAATAAAAAAAAGAAAAAATGTCAGCACGCTTAAGGCAATATCGATAGCGTGATAGTGGTCGTTTATATATAAGATTAAATCGTGTTCATTAAGGAACGCACGAATAACCAGGCTGCCCCAAAGGGATGTGCCATAAGCAGAGAGAAAGAGAGCGGCGAAAAGAGCGAAGCCAGAACTGGCTACAATATATCCGGGTATTTTATCGGCGAAGAAGTTTCCCACAACGCAGGTCAAGCCCATAACCAAAGCGAAGGGCCAGGATTCATAATAAGTAAAATAGGCCGTTATAAAAATAAAAATAAAGAGACTTTGAAAAAATTTTGATCGCATAAGACCCTTGAGGCAAGTCACGTTTTTTGATGGGGAATGATCGGCCATGGTTGGGATCAGGGGTTAGGGGTTGGAGTTCATGATTCAACTTTTAGAGTTTGAGCGTCAATCACCAGTATAATATTTGAGCAATAGTTTTTCTCCATCTTCAAAAAGAATTCCAGTAATTTTGTAGTCAGGCCTGATTGTTTCAGGGGATAGTCGTGTGTTCTTATCAGTCACCGAGAGTAAGGTGTAGATAGTCTGTGCTGGAGGGATGGCTTCATCAATTTTAACGGGTGAACTTATTAAAGTTCTACCATAGATATCACGGACTTTCGCTGTGCCTTGAATGCCAATTATAGTCTTATTGCTCATATTTGTTAGGCCGAACTTTAGTTGCAATGAATATACGTCGGTTTGATTGATCTCAACAAGAGATACAGAAATAAATTTTTTAATTCTCTTTTCCGTAAGGGCCTCTCTTTCCAAGCTGTTCATTCCAAGTGAGCTTGTGGTTGAAAAACTTAAGACGAAGAAAACGCTTAGAAAAACAAATAGATTTTTTATTGTGCGTGTGTTCTTCATCGCTTGTCTTTCTGGTTTTCTTGGATTGGGATTCAATAACCTCGGGGGTTTGTCAGCATGAGACTTTCACCGTCCTGAAAAACAATGCCGGAAACCTTGATAGTAATGGGGATAAAGCCGGGGGGTAGCATTTTTCGAGAAAGAGAGATGGAAAAGTCACGATAATATGTTTCTCCAGATTGAATGGGGACTTCAATATTCGATATTGAGGAAGATTGCTCATTACCGAAACCATCAAGAATCCTTACATAATACCGAATGCCGATGATGGTTTTATTGCTGGCATTCGTAAACCCTACAAAAAGGCTCTTTTTAGTTCCTGCCTGTTCGGGCGTTAGTTGTATTGATATGGGGAGAAGGTTTCTGATTTTTCTTGCGTTGAGGGCTTCTCTCTCTTCGCTACTCATAGCGTGAACATGAGGATTTAAGGCGCACAGAATGACAAGGAAGGCTAACGAGGCCAAAACGGTTTTGCCAATTTTTGAGAGGTTCATAAAGTTTTTCCTCTTGCATATGGTGCAAATCGTCGATTCATGTAAACACTTTTAGGCCTACACATTAAACCTGAAGTGGAAAATGTCGCCGTCGTGGACGATATAATCTTTGCCTTCCTGCCGCAACTTGCCCGCTTCGCGCGCGCCCGCTTCGCCGTTGTGGGCGACGTAACTGGCGTAGTCGATGGTTTCAGCCTTGATGAAGCCGCGCTCAAAATCCGTATGAATGACGCCAGCGGCTTCCGGGGCCGTGGCGCCACGGCGGATGGTCCAGGCTTTGGACTCCTTGGGGCCAGCGGTAAAAAAGGTAATGAGATCAAGAAGTTTATAACCCGCCCGGATGATGCGGTTCAGGCCCGGTTCGGTTAGCCCGAGCGAGGCGAGAAACTCTTTCTTATCCTCTTCGCTTGGCAATTGGGCGACTTCGGCTTCGATGGCGGCCGCGATCACGACGCTTTGCGTGCCTTCGGCTTTTGCTTTCGCCGCGACTTGCTCCGACCATGCATTGCCCTTTGCCGCATCGGCTTCGGCGACATTCGCAACATAAAGGACGGGCTTTGCCGTCATAAGCTGAAGTTGTTTGAATATAATTTGCTTTTCATGGGACAGCGTGGGCAAAACCGTGCGCGCGGGTTTGCCTGCCTGCAGCGCAGCCAACGTTGGCTCGATTACCGCGACCTGATCTTTTGCTTCCGCATCGCCACCTTTGGCTTTTTTCTGCGCGTTGCTCAAGCGCTTCTCAAGGCTTTCCATATCCGCGAGCATCAATTCGGTTTCAACTGTTTCGGCGTCGCGCACTGGGTCGATCGAGCCTTCGACATGCGTCACGTCGCTGTCTTCGAAACAGCGCAGCACATGCACGATGGCGTCCACTTCGCGGATGTTCGCAAGAAACTGGTTGCCCAGGCCTTCGCCCTTTGACGCGCCACGCACAAGGCCCGCAATGTCCACAAACTCAAGCTGTGTCTGCACGACTTTGGCCGATTTGGCGATGGCGGCCAGCTTGGCGAGGCGCTCGTCCGGCACGCCGACGCGGCCGACGTTCGGCTCGATCGTGCAGAAAGGATAATTCGCCGCCTGCGCCGCCGCCGTCGCCGTCAGCGCGTTAAACAGCGTCGATTTCCCGACGTTTGGCAATCCGACTATCCCGCAATTAAAGCCCATGGTTATTCCTGAATATTTGCTGTGTGTTCCGCTATGCGGCTCATGAACGTCGCGTCTTTGCCGTCCAGCATAAGCGGAAAGTGCTCGGCGACGGTGTGCAGCAGTTCCTCTAGCCATGCGCGGTCCGCCTTCACGAAGTCGCCCAGGACGTAACCGGTGACGTCATCGCGGTTTGCGGGCCGTCCGATGCCCATGCGCACGCGCCAGTAATCTGGGCCGATATGCGCATCAATGGATTTCAGGCCGTTGTGCCCACCGTTGCGGCCGCCCTGTTTCACCTTAACCTTGCCGGGCAGAAGGTCGATATCGTCGTGAAAAACGATAACGTCCGTAGGCTTTAGCTTGTAAAAACGCATCGCTTCGCCAACCGCTTCGCCAGACAGGTTCATAAACGTCATCGGCTTGAGCAGCAAAAACGTCTTGCCGCTCAAGGTTGCGGTGGTGAGCTGGCCCTTGAACTTGCGTTGCCATGCCGGCGCGCGGACACTGGCGGCTAAAACGTCAGCCGCCATGAACCCGATGTTATGCCGGTTAAGCGCATGATCGGGCTCGGGATTGCCAAGCCCGACCACGAGGTGTGCCGGATGCGCCATATGCGCCTCCTAAAGATTACTTCTTTCCACCTGCCGGTTTCGCGGCAGCGCCAGCCGCCGGAGCGGCAGCTGCGGGAGCAGCGGCGGCGCCTTTGCCAGCAGCGGCAGCGCCAGCCGCCGGAGCGGCAGCGCCAGCCGCCGGAGCCGCAGCGGCATCCGTCGCGGCAGCAACCGGAGCGGCAGCGGCAGCCGCTGCGGCAGCCGCAGCTTCTTCGGCTTCCGCACGGATGGCCGACGGCACGGCGATCGATGCGATCGTAAAATCTTTTTCAAACGAGGTCGGCTTGACGCCTTCGGGGAATTTGATGGCGCTCATGTGGACGGCATCGCCGATCTGCAGACCCTCAAGGCTGACTTCGAACCTCTCGGGAATGTGATCGGGCGCGCAAGTAACTTCGATCTCATGGTGCACGATGTTAAGCGTGCCACCACGCTTGATGCCCGGCGCCTTGTCGGCGTTAAGGAACGTGACCGGAACGCCAACGCGGACCTTCGTGCTCGCCGAAACGCGCAGAAAATCGACATGAAGCGGACGGTCGCTGACCGGGTCGAACTGGGCGTCGCGGGGCAGAACGCGATATTTTTTCCCTTCGACTTCAAGGTCGAAAAGGTGGGTGAAAAAGCCGGTGCTGTGGACGTAACGTTTCAGCAGGTTCAGTTCCATGCTGATCATCATCGGGGGCTTTTTGTCGCCGTACACGACGGCGGGAACGTGGCCTTTGCGGCGAACGGCGCGAGAGGGCCCCTTGCCCTTACCTTCACGCATTTCGGCCGCAAGCGTTGTAACGACTTGCGCCATTTTATGTCTCCATTTGGTTGTCGCGACTACTCTGCGCTACGCGCAACCGTGACTGCGACTTGGTTAATATTACCAGCCTCCAGGGGTGCTGGCGTGGTGGGGTTTCTAGCGGAATATGCCTTTTTTCGCAACGGAGAATTTTAGTTAATAATCGGTATATCTTAGCCTAGTGCTCGTTTTTAGGGGACGAAACAGCAGCTATACTGCCTTGGCGAGAACTCTTCCTCGGCCCTGTGCCCGGGCGAGCGGGGCCTTCTGGCGGGACAGATGGGGAAGTCAAATTAATTTGATTAAGCAACGCCCTTAGCCTCTCCGGCGGGATGGCCTCTCTCATAATATCCTGTAGCTGGCCAATCGAGGGATGCCCCGAACGCTTTACTTTTTTGGACATAGTTTTCTTACTGAAAAGTCAAAAGTGATTTACGAATTGGGATATCAAGTAAACAAACTCGAAACCGACCGTTCCTGGCTGATGCGCGCGATGGCTTCGGCCAAGAGCGGCGCGACCGTCAGTTGCCGGATCTTTTTCGCGGCTGCGACGGCTGGGGTCGCCGGGATGGAGTCCGTTACCGTCAGGTTCGTAAGCGCCGAAGCCTCAATGCGCTCAACGGCTTTGCCGGAGAAAACGCCATGCGTGATGTAAGCCGATACGGACTTGGCGCCCGCGTTCATGATCGCATCGGCGGCGTTGCAGAGCGTGCCCCCGCTGTCCACGATGTCGTCCACGATGAGGCAGGTGCGGCCCTCGACATCGCCGACGATGTTCATGACTTCGGATTCACCCGCCCGTTCGCGGCGCTTGTCGATAATGGCGAGTTCGGCCTGCAAACGTTTGGCCAGCGCGCGGGCGCGAACCACGCCGCCCGTATCCGGCGAGACGATGGTCAGGCATTCGGGCAACTTGCCGTGCACAAGCATCGTGTCGCGTATATCGCGGACGAAAACCGGCACGACGTGCAGGTTGTCGAGAGGAATGTCGAAAAAGCCCTGGATCTGCCCGGCATGGAGGTCGAGCGTCAGGACGCGATGGGCCCCCGCCATTGTAATCAGGTTGGCGACCAGCTTAGCCGTGATCGGTGTGCGTGGGCCGGTTTTGCGATCCTGCCGGGCATAGCCGTAATAGGGAATGACCGCCGTGATGCGGCGCGCCGAACTGCGGCGCAGCGTGTCGATCGTGATCAACAGCTCCATAAGACTGTCGTTCGCAGGGTAGCAGGTTGACTGGATAATGAAGGTGTCCTCGCCACGGACGTTTTCAAGAACTTCAACAAATATCTCCATGTCACCGAAGTGACGTACCGTGGCATTTGTCAGAGGCATGCCAAGATTGTTGGCGATGGCTTCGGCAAGAGGTCTGTTGCTGTTGCCCGAGATAAGTTTCATATTTGCCGCCATGAGATTCCCTTTTGCCGGTCAAGCGCCCTTTAGGGCCCGCTGTAACAAAGGACGGCGACCATATATCAGTCCCGGAGGCTTATGTAAATAATTGCAAAGAACTTACCCCTAAAGTGTAAACGTTAGGAGTATGGTTAAGAGGAGGAGTCTATATTGTATTCAGGAAATTGATGATTATGCTTCCGGCCTGAGGCAGGTTTTGGCTCATCTCCCATGGCGGCTTTGGCGACTTGTTCTGCCGCATCACCCCTGACGTACATAAACCCAGCTTTGTCTGCCGAAGCCCGCAGCGAGCCAAAATCGCGACTTTTTCTGAGAGGGTGCGCTTCAGGGCGAACCTGGACGCTTGGCGTTGTCTTACTATTAAGCATCGCAATAATCTTTGGGTCGCGAATAAGCTTAAGCTTTTGCCCGGGGGTTAACCCGTCCCAGATGCCGAACATTCTTTTGTTTTGATGACGGCTAAGCATAGGCGAAGGTCTGGGCAACATGCCGTTAACGTGAGACCACCCCTTAATCTCATCCCGTTGCAATGGGGTAAGGCCGAGTGAATTACCGGCTTTGCCATTCGCATGTTCCTGCAGGGCTTTCATGACGCCAATCATCGCTTCATGCCGGCTTAGGGTCACTAATCTGGGAGATGCCGAACCGCCGTTTGCGTCCGTGAACCCTCGAAGGCCGAAAGAGCCATCTTCATTAATTTGGGGGATTTGATTGTCGTATAAAGTAAAATCCGTGCGGTCGAGCGATGCCGCATATTTTAAAAGTTCACGCGGAACCCTTCCGTAATTACTTGCGTCAAGTGATGGCGATGTTGCCATTATAGACTCCGCCTTTATGTTTCACGTCAAAATGCAATCACTTTTTGAACCTGATAGCAAGCCGCAAACCGCCCGGTAATGCTGATTAACCTTAGTCCAAAATGAATAAAAAAGGCCTAATTAAAACCATGTTGAATTCTCGGGTTAACGATGTTTCACGGAGAGAAAGGGAAAAATGTAAAAAAATACAGCAATAAGAAGGACTTTGGGACTTGACCGTTGGTTAACGGACGCGTATTAAAACGCCTCCGTAAGTTAAGCAATCAAGGACAAAGATATGGCTACGCATAAATCCGCGACCAAACGCGCCCGTCAGGCCGTTAAGCGCAACGTTCTAAACCGTTCACGTCGCGCGAAAGTACATACGTTGCTCAAGACGGCTGAAAACGCAGCCACAAAAGGTTCAGATGTGGCAAAGAAAGCCATGCGTGCGGCGGAGTCAGCGATTGCGCGCGCGGCAGGCCGTAAAACGCTTCATTGGAAGACAGCGGCCCGTAAAACGTCGCGTTTGGCCAAACGCATGAAAGCAACCGCGTTAAAGAAAGCCGGAAAGTAAGTCCTCTAGCTCCTTGAGATTCAAGCCACGCGATAAGAGCGTGTGCATTTACATTAGTTTGAAATAACGCGCTACACACAAACTGTAGCGCGTTATTTTTGTTTTGGAACGAGTCAAGAAAAAAGTGTGGTTAAAAATTTTTTATTCCATCGCTTGCGAATTATTTTTGCTTTTTTTCATGTTCACGCTTCATGCCAGTTGTCAAAACCGAATCAGTTGTTCTATGTTGCGTTGCATAAGGCCCTTCTAAAAAATGTTCATCGCAGTGATGGGAATCATGTCTAACGAATATAGGGACAAGAAACTATTTTCACTTCATCGGCCGATGGCAACCGTCAATACTTTGTCGAGTTCTTAAGTCAGCCCTGTCAGACCGGCGTCGTAAAAACATGCTTTTTGCGCCGCCAGCAAGTTCGTTGTGTCTCCTTGGATCTCTTTTTTGGTATGTGAGGCGTTGAAAATGTCACAGGCAGTAACGGTAAATCAGGTCGATATGATAGCGCCGGACGGCGGAGGCATGGATAAGGACAGAACGAGCGACATTTTTTCATCGCCGGAAAACGCTTGGCAGGAATTAAGAACTCGTTTGCGGGAACGCTTGGGCGAAACGGCATTTCGCCGTTGGCTTGAACCTGTCACAGGAACCGTTACGCAGGCGGCTAATGATGTCGCTACCCTTGCATTAGCTTTGCCGACACGCTTTATGCGCGATTGGGTTGAAGCTCACTATGGCGACACGGTGCGTACGCTCTGGCGTCAAATGGTCAAATCCGGATCGGTTGATTTTACCGTTGTATCGCCCTTAACGAAGTCGGCCATTTTGAGGGAAAAGACCGACATCCATCCCGTGGCGACGGTTGTTGTTGAAAAAAAGCCAGCCGTGGAAGAAGGCGAAAAGATCGCATCTCTATCAGGTGTTTCAGAGACAGAGGTGAAAGACGCTCCGCTCGATCCGCGATTTACTTTTGAGAATTTCGTTGTCGGCAAACCGAATGAACTGGCCTATGCAGCCGCTCGCCGGGTTGCCGAGACTGAAATGCCGACCTTTAACCCGCTGTTTCTTTACGGGGGCGTCGGGCAGGGTAAAACCCACCTCATGCATGCAATCGCTTGGCATATCCGGAAGAATTTCCCACACCGCCGCGTTATTTATATGTCCGCTGAGCGCTTTATGTACCAGTTTGTCCGTGCGCTGCGTTACAAGGACACAGTTTCTTTTAAGGAACAGTTCCGTTCAGTAGATGTTTTAATGATTGATGACGTTCAATTTATTGGCGGCAAGGAAACAACACAGGAAGAATTCTTCCATACTTTCAATGCGCTCGTTGACCGGAACCGTCAAGTTATCGTTTCAGCCGACAAGTCGCCGCAAGATCTGGACAAAATGGAAGAACGGTTGCGTTCACGCCTTGGCTGGGGCCTTGTAGCCGACCTGCACCCGGCGAACTACGAATTGCGTTTGGGAATTCTACACGCCAAGGCGGAAAAGCTGGGTTGCAGCGTACCGGACAAAGTCATTGAGTTTCTTGCACACAAGATTACCGCCAATGTCCGTGAGTTAGAGGGCGCATTGAACCGGATTATCGCGCATGCGCAACTTGTGGGCCGCACAATTACGCTGGAAATGACTCAGGAAGTTCTGGCCGATCTGCTTCGCTCGACCGAACGCCGCGTTACTATTGACGAAATCCAGAAAAAAGTGGCTGAGCATTACAATATTCGTCTGGCTGACATGCATTCGGCGCGTCGCGCACGAGCTGTAGCCCGTCCACGTCAAGTCGCGATGTACCTCGCGAAGCAACTCACCCCGCGGAGCTTGCCGGAAATCGGCCGCAAATTCGGTGGGAGGGATCATACGACGGTGATTCATGCTGTGCGCAAGATCGAGGAATTATCCGCCTATGATCCTACGTTCCGCGAGGATGTGGAGCTTTTGCGCCGTTTGTTGCAAGGATAGGGCTAAGGCGCCCTCAATCCCGTCTCGAAATTACGCGGTTTATAACTGAGCAGTTCGAGTCCTTCGCGGCAATCGAAAACCAGATCTTCATTCATACGTTTGAAAACTGAAAAACCAAACGACTTTTCACTGATCACACCAAGTTTCCCTGCCAATTTAAAGGTACAAGACAGCAGTTTTGTTGGCAGGAGGATGGGACGCGGCTTGCGGCCCAAGGCGCGGAACACAGCTTCAACCATATCGAGATAGGTCAATACCTGCCCGCCCGCGATATTGAGCGCTTTATTATATGTGGAAGCGTTACCCAATGCCCCCATAATCGCTTTTGCGACATCATCGGCATGTATCGGCTGGCGCAAACCTTTACCAGGCGCGGCGATAGGGAAAGCGCCAAACCGACGGATAATGTTCGCGATCCGGGTAATGTTTTCGTCAGAGATGCCATCGTAAATAAGAGTTGGACGCAGGATGGTGCAAACGACACTGTTTTTTAGGCACCAAGCATGGAGAAGATTTTCGCCAAGTTCCAGGTTTTCGGCAACCAAACGTTCCTTAGGATCATCACTTGAAGCTTTGCCGAACCGGCTAGTAGAGCTGATAGCAATGATCGACTGCGCGTAAGAAAAACAAGGAAGGCTTCGCGCCAAGACCCAAATGGGAACCAGACTGATGATGATAGCGCCTTTTGGCGCTTTCCATCCTTTCGCATCGGTAAGGTCGATTGTAAGCGTGCGAAACCCTTCGGCAATCTTTGCAGGCTGGCGCGAAACAATATCGGCGTTCAAGCCATCGTCCGCGAGACGTTTCAATAGATAAGGTGCGACAACGCTGCGTCCGCCTAAAATTACAATCGGTGTGCTTTTCATAATGGATTCCTATAGAAAAACGTCGACATAGATGTTTATGATAAACTCACTACTATATGATTAAGGGATTTGATAATAATTGGTCTGGGCCGCCTAATTTCGCTTACATAAATTAACCATCTAACCATTTGAACAACAAACAAAAAACATTTATTATGCGATTATATTAAGGCATATATCATAAAAAAGTCTGGAAGGTATAAGGCGTGATTTATGTACAAAGAACGATGGAAAATTGATGGTTTGCCGTGGGATCAATTTGATCCTGGTATGTTATCACCGGATACGCTGCGCTTAATCAAAGCTGCGGCAATGGTTGAATTTGGCGCAGACCGGTATGAAAAATATCTGCGTAATGTTTTTGCCAAAGATCCGATTTTTCAGCGCGCGGCAAAATACTGGGCGGCGGAAGAAATCCAGCATGGAGAAACGCTTGGGCGTTATGCCGAACTCGCGGATCGCGATTTCAGTTTCAAGCGGGCCTATGCGCGCTTCACGTCCGGATATAACTTTAACACGGAAGTTACAGCATCCGTTCGCGGATCATGTTCCGGAGAGTTGATCGCGCGGTGCATGGTGGAGATCGGAACCAGTTCTTTTTACACGGCGCTGGGCGAGGGGACACAGGAGCCTTTGTTGAAAGTCATCTGCCACAACATAGCTTCCGATGAGTTTCATCACTACAGCATGTTCTACAGTCATCTGAGAGGTTACCTGAAGCACGAAAAGATCAGGCTTCCTCAACGGTTGAAGATTGCATGGAACCGCATCAGGGAAACGGAAGACGATGAGCTCGCCTATGCGTATTTTACCGCAAATGCTTCGCCAAACGCTGTTTATGACCGTCAATCCAGCACAAGAGCCTACAGAATGAGAATGTTTTCCATGTATTCTAAACAGAATGTTAAACGCATGGTCGCGATGTTGTTTAAGGCGTGTGGTGTTCCGTCCTTTAAATTACTCCATAATATAGCTGTATATTGGTTATGGTCTGTCGAGCCAGGTTTCGGCTCGAAAAGCTGAATCCTCTGATCTAATCCATGTGCTCGGCGTGTTTAATGGTTAGTGGATCAGGCAGCGACTTTGGGAAATAAAGGTCATGGGTTTTTGGCCAAAGTCCAATCGACATAAACAGGACGGATTCCCGCTTTCCAACGGCAAAAAAGTTAGCTAGGCTCAATGGTTACGCGTTATTGCGATTGGTTCGCAAGGAACGAAGGCTTTTTGTGTCTTCGCGAGAATAATCTTTATCAGTTTGAGAGAAATTGTCATGGCCCAACCCACAATCCCACTCATGAACCGCCTTGTTTCACTTTGTAAAAGGCGTGGTTTTATTTATCCGGCTTCCGAGATATACGGCGGCTTGAACGGTTTTTGGGATTTTGGTCCGCTGGGTACGCAGCTCAAGAACCACCTGCGCGACGCGTGGTGGCGCGATACGGTGGAATGTCCGCCGATGGGGCCAGACGGCAAGCCTCTGTCGATTGTCGGGCTCGACAGCACGATTATTCAGCACCCCACGACATGGCATGCCTCCGGGCATGTTGGCGGCTTTTCCGACCTGATGGTCGACTGCCGTGAGACGAAGTTGCGTTATCGCGCGGATCATATTCAGGTTCATGAAGTGACATATGAAAAGGACGGACAAAAGAAAGCCGTTCTTTTAAGCGTTATGGAAGGCGATGACGCCGAAGACAATCTGGCCAAAAAAGCCAAGAAAATTGTGCAGAAGGATAACGGATCAACCAAGTCCGTGGCTTGGGGCAAACCCACCAACTTGACTCAGATGGTTGGCCAGTTGGGGGCTATTGTCGGACCTGATGCCGAAAATCCCGGCACGTTGACAGAACCGCGCCCGTTCAACTTGATGTTCCATTCATTCGTCGGCGTGTTCCAGGACGAGGATTCAAAAGTTTATCTTCGCCCTGAAACGGCGCAGGGCATTTTTCTGCAATATAAGAATGTGCTCGATACGTCGCGCGTGAAGATCCCGTTCGGGGTCGCGCAAATCGGTAAGGCTTTCCGCAACGAAGTCACCCCGCGAAACTTCATTTTCCGTGTGCGCGAATTTGAACAGATGGAAATTGAGTTCTTCTGCACACCTGAAGACGGCCTTATGTGGTACGAATATTGGGTGGCCGAACGCCTGCGCTGGTGGGAAAGCATGGGAGTCAGCAAGGAAAACCTGTTCCGTCACATTATTCCGACCGAAGAACTGGCCCATTATTCAAAGGGCACGTCGGACATCGAATACCGTTACCCGTTCACATCGCCGGGCTTTGGCGAGCTGGAGGGCGTGGCGTACCGCACGGACTACGATCTGACCCAGCACCAGAAATTCAGCAAGACCAACCTCGAGTACATCGATCAGGAGTCAAAGCGCCGCTATATTCCGCACGTCGTGGAACCTTCCAGCGGCCTGACGCGCGGCGTTCTGGTGCTGCTGTGCGAGGCTTATCAGTACGACGAAAGCCGTCCTTCGCCGGAATGGCTCAAGATCAAGCCGAGCCTCGCGCCGATCAAGCTTGGTATTTTCCCGCTCGTCAACAAGGATGGCATGCCGGAAGTCGGCGAAAAGCTTTATATGGATCTGCGCCGCGAATTTGTTTGCCAGTACGACGCTAAGCAATCGATCGGCAAGCGTTACGCGCGCATGGACGAAGCCGGCACGCCGTTCTGTGTTACTATCGACGGCGATACGCTCAAGGACCAGACCGTGACCGTCCGCGACCGCGACACCGCGCAGCAGGAGCGCATTGCGCTGGCGAAGGTGCGGGACTATGTGGTATCGAAATTGGCCGGGTGACAGGCTTTATTCGGATTCGAATGTTCTATGAATTGAAAGGGAGGATAATTGATGAAAACGCTTGAACTGCATTCGGTCGATCCCGGAGAGCTGGATAAACTTTCCGAGCAGGAATTCGTCGATAAATATCTCGCAACAATTATAGAAGAGCCCGATGGGCTGTTCCAAAAAGGCCGTTTTTTGTTGGAAGATGGAATGCTATTAACCGTCAAGGTTAAAATTCAGTCGTCCGGAGAAACCGAAAATGGAAAGGCCGAGGGCTATATTGGATTGCGCCGAAGGGTTGGGCTGGACGCGAGCAAGGTGCACCAGCCGCCTTTGGAAATAGTATTCCCAAAATTTATTGAGCTTAGGGAATTTCTGAAGATAAATGGGGCGGTGGGAACACGCGAAACGCCAGCAACGGCACGTCGAGCAAAACTGGGGCGACCAGAGATCGGTGTAAGAGTAATTCACCTGTAGAAAAAATTTACCATATTTCGTTGCCTTGCCGAAAAAAATCGCGGAAAAGCGTCAATCGAATGTGTTGTGAAGGCATCACAGCGCCGTGAAAGGCGACAATGCCACATTTTTGCCTTGTTTTCGTCGTGACCCTGACAATCTTCCTCTTCATTTTATCAAAATAAGTCAAAAGCTTAACGGCATGTTAACAAAATAACAGTACTTTAAAAATGGGGAGCGACGACGAAGAGATGCAAAGAGGAGCTACAGAAAAACAACTATCTTTGGTGACGGCACCGCCTGTTCCAGTGGGTAACACGAGTCCGGTTGTTGTTGTCGAAAAGGAAGTTCAGTCAACTTTCAGAAAGGCCGCGAGAGGGGTTTTTGAAGTTGTTGGCGGTCTTGCATTAGCAGCCGTAGCAATTGGTATTCTAGCCTCAGGCGTTGCCGTTGAGTTTATTGTGCCTGCTGGCACTGGTCTTCTCGCGGTTGGCGCTGTGACCGATGGTTTTGATAAATTAATGGGTGCCTTCCAGAAAAACAGTGCTGAAGTGTTGCAGTGCGTTCCGGTTACTGTTCCTGTTATTCCTACATCCAAAGTTGTGCCAATACGAAAGCCCGATGGCTATACGCCTGACTCGGCTGCATAAATTCTTTAATTTTTTTGTTATTCCGACTTTTTGCTTGCGCCAGTTTGCGGTTTTGTTCCGCTGCCCTTCAAGCTGACAGTGCGCGACGTCGCCTTGGGTTTGGCAGGGCGTGATGACGTAATGTGCGCCAGGGCTTGTTTGCGCATGAGCTTGGGTGTGATTTGACGTGTCGGAAGGTTTGATGTGCGCTTTTCTTCCGCCGGTTGGACAGAAGCTTCTTCAGCCGGTTGCTCGAGCGGCGCAAAACCCTCGAAATACAGCGAAACACTTTTCATACCATGCCGCCAGGCGGCAAGTATGTATTCCTCCCGTTCTTTGTTCGTCATGTCTTCCGGAACGGATAGAACAAGCCCGACATCGCCCATCATAAAGCTTTGCACGGCTGCAGCCATACGAATCGAGGCGAAAACGCCATCGGTATCAAAAACGTTCGCTGCTTGGGCCGGTAACTCGCTTGATCCCGACACTAGATCATGCCCACAGCAAAACGCATTTGCGGCGGCAATGTCTTCGGATGAAAAACCAAGATGTTGCAGAAGATCAAAACGCGGATTGGTGCATTGTTCAACCGTAACGCCAAGGTTATTTTGGCAGAAATCCTCGCCAATGATCCACGGCGTAAAGGCATGGCGGATGTTGTTTATGCGCGGCAAGTACTCTTCAACGCGAGCGATGGCATCTGCATCAAATCCGCGCTCGGTCAGCAGGTCATGATTAACGCCGGGCGCGCCAACCAACGTGTTATAACCGACCGCATAATCGACGATAGCTTTGATATCCGCAGGATCACATCCCAATTTTTCAAGGGCTAAGGGCACGGACGGGTGAATTTCGCGCTGATATAGATCGGATGCGAACATCCGTTGGCGGATAAGGGTCGTTTCCGGTTCTGCGCCTTGGGCCGAGCAGGGCATAAGAGGTGCAAAAACAGGTGCCGCGAAAAGAGCCGTAAGCTGTAGATGGCGGAGACCATGCTGCTGAACGAGTTCAAGCGCTTCGTCCCAGCGGCGGCGCGCCGTGGCGACAAGAACGAGATCAGCGCCGGCTTCGATATCAAGGGGTTCCGGAAGAATGGAAAGGCGTTCGTAATCGTTATGTTCTCCATAAGCAGCGCGCCGGTGGTTGCGTAGCGCGCGCAAGCGGATGTCACGTTGCGTGAAGAAGGAGAGGCAAGGGCCAAGCGAACCGGCCAGTTGGGCCGAAGTCGCCACGGCTTCCGCTGTCATTATGGCGCTGATGGCCGCCGCGTTTGCGCGTCCGGCATCGCTGTTGTACGGAATAGCCATCGACATCAACAAAGCGGCAAGATTGCTATACCCAATAGCCAACGAACGCGTTGGATCGATGGTGGAAGCTAATTGATCGTAATGCAATTCGAGCAAGAAAACCGACAACTTCACAGCATGCTGAAACAGTGCAACGTCAAATGTGCCATTTGCCCGCCGGAAGCTCATCAAATTAATCATGAGACTTGGCCCAACATCTTGGGAAGGAGATGTCCCCCATTCAGCTGCCGTGTCCGTGAATGTCAGGTTAAGAAGCGAGAGAGGGATTTTCCCCGTGGCAAACGCATCCAACCGGGTACGCAACGCGTCATTTTTGCCGCCGAGAAGGGCATCAATACTATCATTCTGGATTGAAAAGGAAGAAATAAGGCTTCTTTCCATAACCTCGGAATGTTCAAAACGCGTGTTATGAGTACCCACAGGTTTATTTAAGGGCGAAAATGAACACCCATAGCTCCAATTTACACCAAGCTGCCGGAGCTGTTGGGGTTCCATCGCGATAACTCTACGGGCCATCATAAAGCGCAGCTCGTCGTAAAAAGAGCTTGCTTCGGTTTCGTCGCGAATAAGACCCTTTTTCCACGCGCCATAAACCGCCGCTCCAGCCACTCGACTGAAAACCTGATGTGCGCTGGCCTCTGATACAGTGCGCTTGTCGTGCCGTTTGCGCTGCCATAACCACGAAGGAAGCGTATTTTCTTCAATGGGTTGTTGAACAGCAGGTACGGATGGATAGAGTGCAGTTGCAAAAACTTGCGCGGCTTCCGCACGCCAATCGCTGGGTACATTGAAAGTCAGGCTACTGCCATCGGCAGCTTTACCCATGCGCGGTATAAAAGTCGACAAGTCGTAAGGACCGGTCTCGGCTGATGTGAACAGACGTTCGATCGGCATCTGAATCCTGTTCTTTTTCAGTGGCTTAACTCTGGTTTGGAGCGAGAAAAACCAAAGTTATCCACAAGATGATGTGGCTAAAGTGATAAATGCCACAAAATGTGGTGTCTGGAAAGAAAAACTTATTCACATTCGATCCACGGTTATTCGATCGAAAGGCAAACCGTTACGCCATGAAAACATAAAGTTTTTTTCAAGAAATTCTGATTACTTAAAAACCTTACAACTGATTATGATTCGCGAATGTACGAAGATTTCTCGCTGATACGCCGCCTCTCGCAAGTCGGCACAAAGCTACACACCAAGCTTCAAGGGCTTGAAGAGGGGGCGGATTCTTTCGGCAACCGCTATTACCGATCGCGTTCCCGCGACGACCGCCGCTGGGTTATTTACGCGGGCGAGCCTGAGCCCACAAAAATTCCGCCTGCGTGGCATATCTGGTTGCATCACGTGAGCAATATGCCATTGTCGGGGAATGGCGTTCGCCATGAACTTTATCAAATCTCGCCTTATGACGAATCTACCACGCTTGAACAACATCAACACTACCAAGCTTGGCGGCCGGACGAATAAAGAAAACTTTAGGGAGCATCTCGATGGGACGTAATGCAATTGAAACCGTATTAGGCGCTGTGGTGTTGATGCTGGCGGCTTTGTTCATTGCCTTTGCCTATTCGAGCGCTGATCTCCAAAAAGTGCAGGGTTACACCCTAAGCGCATATTTCCCCATGATCGATGGCCTGAAAGAGGGAAGCGACGTTAAGATCAACGGCGTTAAAGTCGGCTCCATCTCAAGTCTGGACCTCGTGACTGATCCGGGGCAGCACCAGTACATGGTTGATGTGAAAATGACGCTCTTGCCGACGGTTAAACTGCCGACGGATAGTATTGCTATGGTGGCTTCGGAAAGCCTTCTTGGTGGCAAGTACATGTCGATCGAAATCGGCGTGGATGAGGATCTTATTAAAACCGATGGAACAGGACGCTTGACGCGCACGCAATCACCCATGCGCCTTGATGACCTGATCGGCCAGTTGATCTATAATTCCAAGAAATCCGAAAGCGGTTCGAGTTCGAATGACGCTCCATCAAATAGTGCTCCGGCCGGCGGTTCGACTTCAGCGCCTTCAGCGCCTTCGACAACTGGCGCTGCCACGACTTCACCTCATCCGGCGCAACCGGCGCATCCGTGATGCGTTTAGAAAATCTTCTTCTCGGCTTTATCGTTCTTTTGTGCGGTTTTCCCGTTTTCGCAGCTGTGCCCACTGAAGACCGGCCAATTGCTGTCTTGCGCGCGCTTGACAAGATTACAGCGCGGGTTGAAGAGTTGAATGTGCCAACAGAGCGGCCGTTTAAGTTTGGGACGATGATGATTACCGTTCATGCGTGCAAGGTGACACCGCCCGAAGAAACGCCAGAGGCGGCCGCGTTTATTGAAGTTGGCGAGATTAAGCCCGGCGAGACGGAAATCGGCGTTTTCCGTGGCTGGATGTTTGCCTCCAGCCCGGCGCTTTCCGCTATGGAGCACCCTGTTTACGATTTATGGGTGATGGATTGTAAAAGCCCGCCAACCAAGTGATCCCAGTCCTTGCCAGGCGGCAGCGTAAGCGCTGCCGTTTTCTCCAGCGCCATGCTTAGGAGGTGGTGGTAGTTTGTACGCGTAATTTCGATAGTGCCGAACTGCGCCAGATGTTCCGTATGAAACTGGGTATCCAGCAACGTAAACCTGCGTTCTTTGAGTAAGGCCACAAGATAAACAAGCGCAACTTTGCTGGCATTATCGCGGCGACTGAACATGCTCTCACCGAAATAGGCACTGCCAAGACTTACGCCATATAAGCCGCCCACCAGTTCCTTATCCTGCCAGACTTCGACGCTATGCGCATTGCCACGTTTATGAAGTGTTGTGTAGAGCGATATGATTTCCGGGTTAATCCACGTGATGGGCCGATCAGGTGCGGGAGCGGCGCAGGCGCGTATGACATTGTTAAACGCTGTATTAAGTCTTACTTCAAATTCTTTATGCTTGATGATACGGCGCAAGCTGCGCGGTACATGAAAGCGGTTATCGAGAGGTATGATGGCGCGCATTGGCGGGTCGAACCAGCGCAGTTCGTTTGTGGCTGCGCTTTCGGCCATAGGGAAGATGCCAGCAGCATAGGCACGCAGGAGAATGTCGGGAGTCAGGCGGAAATTCCGGTTTGACATGAACGGCTAGGCAGCAATGAGAATCAATATAAGTTATTGAAAAAATTGGTTAATGCCAAGGAGGAAGCGTATTGTCCAAAAGGGGTCAGTACCTGTCAAAAAAAGGTTTTTTGAGACCCTGCAGATTCACAAATCGGCCAAAAAAATCCCTGTAGGGCCTCAAAATCAGGTCTGGAACGCGCTTTTGAACCCGTTCGGACGCGGTTGCGTAACCTATAAATGCGCAAAATACGGGTTTAGGGATCCGTCTGGCGCGTGTTTTGCACCCGAATTAGAGGCTTTCTTTTTTCCCGTTCAGAAAATTTTCCAGCCAGTGAACGTCATAGTCACCGTTGATGAAATCGGGCTGGCTGATGAGGCGCTGGTGAAGCGGCAATGTCGTTTGCACGCCGCCGACCACAAACTCTTCAAGGCTGCGGCGGAGGCGAAGCAGGCATTCGTTACGGTTCGTGCCATGCACGATCAACTTCGCGATCATACTGTCGTAATAAGGCGGGACGGTATAACCATGATAAAGCGCGCTGTCGACACGAACGCCTAAGCCGCCGGGAGCATGAAAATCCGTAATGCGTCCCGGTGAGGGAATAAAAGTCTCAGGGTTTTCCGCATTGATGCGGCACTCGATCGCATGACCGGTGAGTTTAATGTCGCCTTGCTTGAAGCTGAGCGGCAAGCCTGCTGCGACGCGTATCTGTTCACGTACAAGGTCGATGCCCGTGATCATTTCGGTGACCGTATGCTCGATCTGCAAGCGCGTATTCATTTCGATAAAGTAGAACTTGCCGTTCTCGCATAGGAACTCCATGGTTCCTACGCCGCGATAACCGAGTTTCTGAACCACATGAGCGGCCAGCTTACCGATCTTCTGGCGTTCGCTGTCGTTCAGGCCAGGCGAGGGCGCTTCTTCAATCACTTTTTGATGGTTGCGCTGTATGGAGCAATCGCGCTCGCCGAAATGCACCGCATGGCCAAGCGTGTCGCCCAGCAACTGAACTTCGATATGGCGGGGATTTAACAGGCATTTTTCAATATAAACTTCGTCGTTGCCGAAAGCGGATCGCGCTTCGCTACGAGCCAGCCGGTAAGCCTCGCTTAAACCGGCGGCATCCATAGCCAGTTTCAGACCTTTGCCACCACCGCCTGCGGCTGCTTTGATCAGGACCGGAAAGCCAATTTTCTTAGCAATCTTAAGGGCTTCTATCTCAGAAACGACGGGGCCATCTGAGCCCGGAACCGTGGGCAGGCCGAGATCGCTGACCGTTTTACGCGCCATGACCTTATCGCCCATCAGGCGAATATGATCCGGCGTTGGGCCGATGAAGGCGAAACCATGCTCTTCCACCATAGAGGCGAAAGACGCGTTTTCGGCCATAAAGCCAATACCCGGGTGAATAGCATCCGCGCCCGTGATGGCCGCCGCCGTCAGGATCGCCGGAATATTGAGGTAGCTTTCCTTGGGCGAAGGCGGGCCGATGCAAACGCTTTCGTCCGCCAGCCGTACATGCATCGCATCGGCGTCGGCCGTCGAATGAACGGCGACCGTGTGAATACCCATCTCGCGACACGCGCGATGGATGCGCAAAGCAATTTCACCACGATTGGCTATGAGAATTTTTTCAAACAAGCAACAACCTACGCAATCAACATAAGCACTTCGCCAAACTCAACCGGCTTGGCATCGCTAACCAAAATCTCTGAAATGGTTCCGGCGACCGGCGCTTTAATCGGGTTCATGACTTTCATGGCTTCAATAATCAGCAACGTATCGCCAGCCTTAACACGATCACCGACTTTGACAAACGGCGACGCGCCGGGCTCCGGCGCAAGATATACCGTGCCAACCATTGGCGCTTCGATCGGCGTGCCGCGGAAGGATTCTTTCTTTTCCTCTGTTGGCGCCGCAGCTTGAGCCGGAGCCGCCGCAGCAGGCGTCTGCCCTTGAACAAGGGATGATTGTGCGGCAACCCGAATACGTTTATCGCCTTCGGCGTATTCAATTTCGCTCAGCCCGGTTTCTTTGAGGAGATCGGCAAGCTTGTGGACAAATTTAGTATCGAGTTCAAAAACGCTCATTTTTATTTCCTGTTAAATTGTTTCATACGGTCGGCAAGAGCCTGTATGGCATAGGCATAGCCGTCGAGGCCGAACCCGGCCATGACCCCAATGGCAATGGTCGAAATAAATGAAACATGCCGGAAGCGTTCGCGGGCATAGACGTTTGAAATATGAACCTCAACGACCGGAAGTCCTGCAATTTTCAAAGCATCGAGTATCGCAACGGACGTGTGCGTATAGGCACCTGCGTTGATAACAATGCCGCTATAGGTTCCGCGGCTTTTTTGAATCCATGTGACCAGCTCGCCTTCATGGTTGCTCTGACGGCAGTCAACCTGAAGACCGAGAACTTTTCCTGTTTTCTTGCAGAAATTTTCAACGTCGCGCAGCTTGAACTGACCATAGATATCCGCCTCGCGCTCGCCGAGCATGTTCAGATTAGGGCCGTTTAAAACCAGAATCTTTGGCAATTTTTTCACGATCGCCTCCCTGCATGTGAGGATCCCCGCAAAAGCGGGGATCCGGGTTTCTCTAAGGCTATGTTTCCACTCAGGAAAACCTATTTCTTGGCGCCTTTGCGGGCGTCTTCTACGGCTTTTTTCATATGGTCAAACTGCATGGCGCCGGGATAAACCTGATCCCCGATCACAAAAGACGGCGTGCCACGGGCGCCAATTTCGCCACCCAAGGCCAGATTAGCTTTGATCATTTTTTCGATAGACTCGTCCGCCATGTCCTTCTTGAGCTTGTCGGTGTCGAGACCAACTGTTTTGGCGACGCGCATGACCACGTCTTCGCTCAACTGCTCTTTTGTTCGCATGAGCGCTTCATGAAACTTCGGATATTTGCCCTGCTTGACGCTGGCGAGCGCGGCCTTGGAAGTCACCATGGAATTTGGTCCAAGAATAGGAAATTCCTTAAAGACAAACTTTACGTTCTTATCTTCAGCCAGCAGTTTCATGATGTTGTCATAGGTCGTTTTGCAAAAACCGCATTGATAATCGAAAAATTCGACCATCGTTACATTGCCTTTGGGATTGCCGGCGACGGGGGCGTTGGGATCGTTATAGATTTTATCCTTGTTCGTGGCCAAAGCCTGTTGGCTTTTTGCTGCGATTTCAGTCTCCTGTTTGTTCTGCATTTCTTGGGCGGCTTTGATGACAAGGTCAGGCTCCTTTTTGGTCAGAAGCTCGCGCACGATCTCTTCGATCGCCGCTTTTTGGGCGTCGGTGAAAGCGGTAGGTGCGGCGGCGGGGGCGGGGTCAGCCGCAAAGGCCAAGGCCGGCATGAGGCCAAGGATCAGGGTGCTCAGGAAGGCTACTGGACGATACATAAAATACTCCCGTTAAGGGTTAAAAGTCACTAGGCGCCACAAAACCAAGTTTTAGGCCTTAAGTCAACGCTGGCTCTCCGAATGCCCTTCCTTGTCCGTGGTAAGCTTAATATCCTGCGTCCGAAGCCAATAGGGCGAGTTTTTCGGCAGGATTTTCAAGGCCCGTTCGGCGAGCTGGTTGGCTTGTTTATCCGCGCCACGGGCCAATGCTTCCTCGGCCAAAGCGTAAGATACCAAGCCTTGATATTGCGAGTCTTTGGTTAATTCACCTTTTTTACCCCATGCCGCCGCCAAAAAACGCCATGTTTCCGGTTCGCGTTCTTCGAGGCGGTTCGCCTCGGTAAGCTGTTGGATGGCGATGTCGAGGCGTGACGTGTCCTTGCTTTCAAGCAGGGCGTGCCCGTACTCCACGCGCAAAAGCGCCGAATCCGGTAAAAGTTCGACAGCTTTTTTGTAAAGCGGGACTGCTTCTTCAACGCGGCTGTTTTCAAACAGAGCTTGCGCTTTCAGTTCGTAGAAAAACGGATTTTCCGGCTCTTGCTTGATCAGGCCATCCATGAGGTCGAGGCCGCGTTGCAATTGTCCCGACTGATAAAGCGCGATAGCGCGCGCATAACGCGCAGGCAAACGAGGATCCTTGTCCGTGTAGCGGAGCAAGGCAGTTTCCGGCTGTAGGAATCCCAGCAGCTTGGATTTCATGCGCTCGTGCATAACGGCGAACTTTGGATCAAGCGTTTTTTTTGCATAAGGTGAGTTTTTTATATGATAAGCGACGGCATCGACGCGGTCCTGGGTCAACGGGTGTGTGCGCACGTATTCAGCTTGCCGGTCGATGGGAAGGATTTCCTGACCCTTAAGTTTTTTCATAAACTCCAGCATGCCTTGTGACGTAACGCCTGCGCGATCCAGATAAGTCATGCTTGCAGCATCTGCAGAACTTTCCTGCGACCGGCTGAAACTTAAAATGTTGCGCTCCGCCAGTTGTTGCGAGGCGCTTATGGCACCCATGGTTACCTGACCATTGCCGCTGGCGATGCCCGCCGCTACGCCTAAAACCATGCCAAGGATCGCTTCGGCTGAGGCATTACGCATAGCTTCGTTGCCACGGATCAGATGACCGCCTGCCATGTGGCCCGTTTCGTGCGCCATGACGCCGAGCAACTGTTCCGGGCTATCGGTAGCTTGCAACAAGCCCGTGTAGAAAAACTCATTCATGCCACCTGCGACAAACGCATTGATGGTGCTGCTCTTAATAATGACCAGACTGACGGACTTGGGATCAATGGCTGCTGCGCGAAAAACGGGAGTCGCAAGTTCACGCATATAATGCTCGATTTCCGCATCCCGGATGATTTCAAAGTGAGGTTCGTTTTGGGCATTAGCTGGAAGCGCAAGCAATATTGTTTGGCTGCACGCGATGATCAGCGTTGCCAGAAAGGAGAGCAATGAAGATTGAAACAGCTTCATGCGTCGTATCAAACCGAAGGCTTGTGTCATCATCATGGCAGGTGGACCCCTACCGTTAAACAATTACTGCCCTGTAAGCTTTCGCCACCAGCCGCCTTTGGGTTTTTCCGAGGGCGGGTTGATGATCTCGTGAGGCGACGATGAGGCAGGCCCGGGTCGCGGCGCAACCGGAGTTTTTTGCACCGAAGGCGCGGTAAAATACGAACCTGACGAACGCGGTGCCAGTTCTGATGCAGGACGCGGAGTCGTATCAATCTCGTGAATGCTTGCCGGGAAATTTCCCATTTCTTGGGTTACCGGGGGTGTAAATTGCTGTTGTCCCCCTGAAGATGGATGGGATTTTCCCCAGCGATTATTGCCTTCGTAAGGATGACTACCATGCCCTTCATTGCGGCGGCGTCCACCACGGCGTCCACGGCGGCGGCGGCGCTGCTGATTGTCCGGATCCGGAATTGTGTTGCTTTCCAGGGCTACGTTGTAATTTGGTTCGCTAACGTTTTCTGCGTCCGGTGAATCCGTCGTTATATTATCAGGAGGCATGTCTTCGGGAGCCTCGGGATAGGGGGGCCTGTTATGCTGAGTCTGGCGGTCGCGATGCCCAAAGTTGCGGCGACTATCCCTGCTGCTCTGACGGAAGCGGCGTCGATGGCCCCGGATATAAGGCTGGGGACTGTCATCTTCGCGGCCTTGCTCAGGGACAGCACTGCCTGCTGTTTCCATATCACCGGAACTGTCAACTTCAGAGATTGGGAGTATATCGCGTTCGGCTTCTGCAAAAACCTTGTCTGTATTAACAGCCGGGCCCTCCTTTCGTCCGCCCGGGCGGTTACGTGAACGTTCCATCTTGTAATTTGGCGGAATCAACGAATCGTCGCTGTGCAGAAGCACATGAAGATCGTAACGCTGTTCAATACCGCGCAGCGTTTCACGCTTCTGGTTCAGAATATAGAGGGCGATTTTCGTCGGCACATGAAGCAAAAGTTCCGTGGCGCGTTGGTGGATGCCTTCTTCTTCAATAGCGCGCAGAATTGTAAGGGAGGCCGAGTCAACCGATCGTACATATCCCATGCCGGCGCAATGCGGGCATTTCTCAAAACTAATTTCCAGGAGACTGGGACGCAGCCGTTGGCGCGATAATTCCAAAAGACCAAATGGCGAAATGCGCCCGATCTGCAGCCGGGCGCGGTCGTTTTTCATCGCTTCTTTTAGACGGCGCTCGACCGCGGTGTTGTTGCGGCCGTCCTCCATATCGATAAAGTCGATGACGATCAAGCCGGCCAAATCACGCAAACGCAACTGGCGCGCGATTTCATCCGCGGCCTCAAGGTTGGTCTTGAACGCTGTTTCCTCGATATGCCGTTCCCGGGTGGCGCGACCGGAGTTCACGTCGATCGCTACTAAAGCTTCCGTCGGGTTGATAACGATATAACCGCCGGAGCGAAGCTGAACGATCGGGTTATGAAGGCTGTCGATCTGGTTTTCGACATGGTAGCGAAAGAAAAGGGGAATCGGGTCTTCATAATATTTAATTTTCTCGACCTCGTCCGGCATGATTGTGCGCATGAACTCGCGCGCGCGCTGGTAGCCATTCTCGCCGGCCACGAGGATTTCATCGATGTCCTGCGTGTAAAGGTCGCGGACGGAACGTTTGATCAGGTTCGCTTCCTCATAAATCAGCGACGGCGCGGTGGACTGCAGTGTTTGCTCGCGGATGCTGTCCCACAAGCGCAAGAGGTATTCGAGATCGCGTTGGATATCCGGCGGGTCTTGTTCCATGCCAGCTGTGCGTAGAATAACTGCCATGCCTTCCGGCACCTCAAGCTGGTCGAGGATTTCTTTCATCCGGCGGCGGTCGTGATGATTGGTGATTTTACGCGAAACGCCGCCGCCATGGTCGGTGTTCGGCATAAGCACGCAATAACGTCCGGCGAGCGATAAATAGGTTGTCAGCGCCGCGCCCTTGTTGCCGCGCTCTTCTTTTACAACCTGAACGAGCATCACTTGGCCGCGCTTCAGGACTTCCTGAATCTTGTACCGGGGACGGTGTTGCCGCACAAAGCGTTCTGCGACATCACCGCCGACACTTTCCACGGGCGTAGCTTCAATCGGAGCAGGTTCACCCAGTGACATTGGCGGAATAGCCGCATTGCCAAAATCCGTGATCAGACCGACATCAACATCGCTTGATGGGCCGAACTTTTCGGGCAGAGGTTGTGGCGTAGGCTCGCTTTCTGTTTGAGGCCGAAGAGGCTCGGGCTCCGTTTCCGGCTCACCTAAGTAGTTTTCCTCAACCGGTACTTCGAGATCGTCGTCAGGGCTAATGCCGTTATCGTTACCGGGAATGTCTTCGTTAACCGGCGCATCTGGCTCTTTATTTGCATCTGTGTAGGGCGTTTCAGCCTGTTCTTCCTGTTCCTCGTCCTGCGGACGGTCGGCCATTGGAATCCGGAAGTAATCTTGATGAATTTCCGAAAAAGGTAAAAACCCGTGCCGATTTCCGCCATACTCGACAAACGCCGCTTGCAGTGATGGCTCAATGCGCATCACTTTAGCGAGGTAAATGTTGCCGCGGAGGACGGGTTTACTGGCGAGACCAAAATCAAGATCTTCCAGTTTGTTATTGTCACGGTAGCTATCGACAATCGCTACTCGAGTCTCTTCGGGATGCGTAGCATCCACCAGCATTCGCTTCGTCATTTTTTTCTCTCCTGCCGGATCGTCGCGATGAGAGTTGAATAGGGTGCTTCTCGACGCGCCAGAACCGGCAAATTCGTTGTTTCAATTCATAGCCGGTCAAACCGGCCAAACTGTGGCGCTTCCTGTCCGCTTTCGGTCTTGGTAGGCCCGAAAGCTTTAACGGCGCGCCTTTGTGTTCGATAATGGGCTTGCTTAAAAGGCTTAACCTGTTGCTTCTCTTTGGTTTTTCCGTAAGCGATACCCTAAAGAGGGGGCTGTCATCATTAAACACGGCCCGATAATAAACGGAAACCTATCCTTAATACAATCAGTTATTCACAGGAATACATTGGCACCCAAACAAGCTGATAAATCAGTATGTTCGGATGATTTAACGCTCGTAATGCAAGAATAGCGATGGGGCTTTGTCGTTGGGGCGGCTGGCTTCTTTTTGGTCTGCAGTAGGCTTTTGCGCGTTTTTGAGGCACTCAAGGGTTTTATTCGGGATGTTGGCCATCTGGGCAAGAAAACGAAAGCCTTTTTCAAGGCCGGTAAAAGGATAGGACAAAGGACGAGTTAGGCTGTTTCCGTCCAAGGCATCGGCAATCGATTGGCTGGCATCGCCGACCCGGTTGACGACACTGGCGGTTGTTCCGGAAACCGTGCCGATAACTTTGCCGGGCATGGAAATGATATTCTTAAGTATATTACCGCTCCTTTGGCGGATTCGTTTGTTGAAATCGTCATTCTTAATACCCAAAAATAAATCTTCGCCAAAGCTCAATACACCTTTTTGCGCTGTGTTTAATGCATAAGCAGGGGGTGATGATAATTCGAGAGCGGTAAGTACGCTTTCGCCCATGTTACCGATTGCCTCGACGATAGGCATTGCTTGTGAGGGAATGGGGGCTTGAGGAATGGCATTAAACAGGTTGGCGAGGACCGGAGATGTTTCATTGTCGCCAAAAATTTCTATGGCTTCGCTAAGATCCGCAGTGCTTTTCAGAACATCGCTCGCGATCTGGAAAGGCGTTTTGACGACTTGATAGGCTGCGGCGGCGAAATCGCCTTTGATATCTCCCGCGGATTTTTCGGAAGTTCCTGCATGACCGGTGAAGGGATTCAGGAGCAAGCCGCAAAAAGCGCTCATGAATAGTATTTTATTAATCTGGCCTTTTGTTAAGGTGCGTCCCATAAAAAGATACCAATAGATATTCGCGCGAATAAAATATGTGTGCTCGTATAACTTTTTCTTATTTAAGAAATTTAGCAGTTTTTAGTTAAAGAGTATGAAATGCCGCCAGATTAAAAACAGCGCGTTAGGAATGCGTTAACCATGAAAGGCATGGTTATTCACATACCTTCACGCGTAAAGAGTTTTTAACCCAAATTAGAGGCAAGCTTTTTGACGGATTTTAGGGAAGTTGGAACCCAATAGTTATTTGTTATCTCGATTTTTGGCGTCGTCGCTTTGCGATTTGCATGTAGTACCCAGCCTGTTTTGGGTGGCCAACGCCAGGATTCAACAGGAACTTTCACGCCCGTATAGATATCGATTTCTGGCCATTCAGTGTAAGTGCCTGCTGTAATGGGGGTAACGCCATTATCCGCTACGTCGTTTTGCATATACTGGCTAACAAGAACAAATTTTCCGTTTCTTGCCGCCCTGATTGTGAGAGGTTGAACGGTGGCTCGGAGGGCAGGGGTTACCGTTATTGTTTTTAGCCCATTTAAAGTAACTCGATTGTAGTTATCTCCGTCAATTGGCCAATAAGTTGTCGTATTGAGGTCGGTATAACCGAACACGATGGCACCGTACGTTCCATCCGGATTAATAACGGGTCCTCGAATGAAACGGTTCGAAGCTGCTGGCATTCCGCCTGAACCTGCAACTTCCAAATCATATACGACTGGGGCCATTGTCGAACCGAGCTGGTCCCACGCAACGATACAAGCGGTTCTTTTGGCAGCATTTACGGCGTAGACTGCAATGGAGCCATCATCCTTTATGACCGGAGCTGTGAAGGTTAGGGAAGTCTTTGGCAAAGCAATCGGCGTTGAGGTTGGATAAGTTTTTCCACTTGAGACCATAACATCAATTTCATTATCGTTTTCGTCCAATGTGACGAAATAAACGTTGCCATTACCGACGGTGGTGTCCAACAAAGAGATAACGCCTCGGCCTGTAACGTTATTATGATAATAACCGCCAATATACAGTGCGTTCTCGCCGATATAATACGGACCAAGAATTTTGTTGTAGCAAGCGTCGGCCCTAGCTCCATCGGGATTCAATTGATGAATGCCTATCCGTGAATGGGCAGAATCTAGATAAGCGGCAAGCCTGTATCGACCGTCAACGGAGTCGGGCGTGTTGCTGTGTGGAACAAGGGGAGTGCCTGGAATTGAGTCCGAAGTATCGTTGCCATCCGAAGCAAAGGGCACTTGCGTTGTCGTCACTTTCGTAGCGCCATATTCTCCGCCCGGTGTGCTGGATATCCATCCAACAAGCCGGTACTGGCCAAGATTGTTTTTCAAAACTTCAATGTGTGTAGACGGCTGTCCCGGTACTGCTCTCATGTGAGAAATTTCCAGGGAAGCTTCGCTTTGATTGTCATCGGAAACAGCGGCTTTAACCCTGAAATAATACATTGTGCCTTCATCAAGATCTTCAACAGTATAAGTTTTAGCTGTGCCGGCGTTAAAAACGCCGACTTCTGTTCCTCCGCTTGTTGTGCCGCCTTCGAGTCTATATGTAATTCTGGATTCTTGATCAACGCGATCCCAGCTTAATGTTAAATTGTAAGCGAAAGCAGGAGTGGCCGCTAAGGAGATAGAGAGTAATGGAGCTGTCACTTCTCGACAGGCTTGGTAAAAACGTTTTGTGACTGTTGTGAGAACGGATTCTTTAGTTATCAGCGTCTGTACATCTGCCGTCATTTTATTCCTCGGAATTAACTATTATTTGTTAATTACTCGGATTGTTCGGGATAAACCAAGTCGGCTAAAATACAAGTAGCACTATTAGTTATGCTGACTGGCTCAGATTCTACATTAACCCCAAAACATACCTTAACCTTTTATTAACCACATTTTCTAAACAAATTCAATATAGTTATATAATTAATAAAATTTGGCATGTGAATTCCATATCTTTCAAAGACATTATAGCCGAAAATATTGAAAGTAATTAAAGGCAATTATTGTTGTCTCTTAATAACGCAACGTCATTTGGGCTTCGCCCAAATGCACACTTTTATATGTTGTGCGAAGATGTCTTACATCGCTTTGGTCAAGACGTCGCTCAGCCTGTGACTGAATCCGGCCGGATCGGCGATGGATTCGCCGTCGAGAAGTCGCGCCTGTTCAAGCAAGAGCCAGGCCGCGTTTTCCACTTCCTTTCGGGATCCTTCGGCGGCTGTTTTCTCCGCCATCTTCCGGATAAGCGGATGCCGTGGATTAATTTCCAGAATGCGTGCAGTTGGCGTGCGGATCTGGTTATGCTGTTTCAAAAAACGCTCAAGATGAATATCAATGTCGCCTTCTTCCGCCGCGAGACATACGGGGCTGTCAATAAGGCGTTCCGACGTACGCACGTCTTTCACGTTTTCACCCAGCGTGAGTTTCATCAGCGCCAAAAGGGAATTAATATCGCCTTCAGGCGTTTCTTCTATTTCCTTTTTGTCGTTCTTATCTTCGGCCGGCCCGATTTTTCCTAGATCCTGTCCGGCGCGGGTGACGGATTTGAACTTTTTGCCTTTGTATTCAATCACGGCGGCGGGCCAGAAATCGTCAACGGTATCGGTCAACAATAAAACTTCAACGCCGCGCGCCTTAAATCCTTCAAGATGAGGGCTGCGCAAGAGAGTCTCGGCATTGTCGCCGTTGATATAATAGATCGTGTCCTGACCTTCCTTCATCCGGCCGACATAGTCTTCCATTGAGACAAGTCCTTCGCCGTGCGTTGAGCGGCAACGCAGGATTTTAAACAACTCGTTGCGATGTTCGCTGTCTTCGTAAAGCCCTTCCTTTATAACGGCGCCAAAATTGTCCCAGAACTTGGCGTAAGCTTCTTTGTTATCCGCGTGCTTGGCGAGATCGCCCAGGATGCGGCGCACGACACCATGTTTGATCTTTGCCACGACGGGATTGTGCTGCAACATCTCGCGGCTGACATTAAGCGGAAGGTCTTCGCTGTCGATCACGCCGCGCAGAAAACGCAGGTAAGGCGGCACGAGCCCCTCCGTACCTTCCGTGATGAAGACGCGTTTAACGTACAGTTTCACACCATGCCGACGTTTAGGATCAAAGAGGTCGAAAGGCTTCATCCCGGGCACAAATAATAGTCCGGTGTATTCAATCTTGCCTTCGGCCTTCCAGTGCGCCGTGAACGCGGGTTCCTCGAATGCGTGCGCAACGTGGTGATAAAACTCTTTGTACTGTTCCGGCGTGATTTCGTTTTTGTTGCGCAACCACAGGGCGCTGGCCTTATTAACAGGCTTGTCGTCTTTGCCCAACAAAATAGGAATGGCAATATGATCGGAATACCGATGGATGATGTTGCGCAGGCGGTCTTCGTTTAAAAATTCGTCCTCAGTTTGTTTGAGATACAAGGTGACTTCAGTGCCGCGCGTGGCTTTTGTGTCTTCCTCAACGGCGAACTCGCCTTTGCCATCGGAACGCCAACACCAGGCTTCCTGACTTCCCGCCTTCCGCGAGGCGACTTCGACCATCTGGGCCACCATGAACGACGCATAAAAACCGACCCCAAATTGGCCGATCATATTGATGTCGGCCCCCTTTTTTTCGGTCAGCTTTTTCACGAAATCGAGCGTGCCGGAACGCGCGATGGTCCCGAGGTTCTCGATCAATTCGTCGCGCGTCATACCAATGCCGTTGTCGGCAACGGTAATAGTCCGCGCTTTGGTGTCGACGGTGACCTTTATCTTGAAATCCGTGTCTTCCCCGGTCAATTCAGGCTGGGTAAGGGCTTCGTAACGCAGTTTGTCGCACGCATCCGAGGCGTTCGAAACCAATTCGCGGAGGTAGATTTCCTTTTCGCTGTAAAGCGAATGCACGACGATATCCAGCAAACGGCTGACTTCCGCCTGAAATGGCATACGTTCTTCGGTCATGACCTAGATCCCTTTAAAACTTTGATCCAAGGGCCATATTGGTATTAAATATATGCTTTTCAAGATGTTTTCTGAAAACACTAGGTTACCGAATGCTAAAAGCCATCTCAGCCGCTGAATTTGCTGTAAAACTTAAGCAAGGAGGCCCTTACTGTATTTTGGATGTCCGTACAAAACCTGAGTATAACGAAGCACACGTTCACGCTACGGATCTTCATGTGCCTCTTGACCAATTAGATCCTGAACAAATTCGGCAGTCCGCCAAGGACAAAACGATATATATCATTTGCCGCTCAGGCAACCGCTCGGAATACGCGGCCGAAATCCTCGAAAAGGCGGGTCATGAAAAGGTGATTGTTGTCGAGGGCGGTCTGGAAGCCTGTATTAATTGCGGGGTTAATGTCGTGCGCGGGCAGGGTATGTCGTTGGAACGTCAGGTTCGCCTCGTGGCTGGGGTGATTGTTCTTGCAAGCGTCCTGCTCGGAACGTTTTTGTACCCCTTCTTTTACATCATAGCAGGTTTCATAGGCGCAGGTTTAGCCTATTCAGGAATAACAGGCTCCTGCGGTCTTGCACTCCTTCTCGCCAAAGCGCCGTGGAATAGGTGATGAGAATCCCCCTCCTCTTGAGGGAAAGGGTAGGGAAGGCGCATGTAAATGACTTAACTCCTCACCTGCAAAAACTAAGTGTTTGCTATTGGAAACCCAAGTTTTCGCTTCCTCTCTCCCTTCCGCCTTCGCGCTACGCGCTACGGCGAGACCCGTACCAAGACCTCGCCGAAGCCCAAGGGGCGTAGACGGGCAAGGGGAGCGGGAACGTTTTTACAACTGCGCTGGGGATAACGTACTGAGACGCGAGGATCCAAGCATCCGTGCGACGTGCCTCCCCTGAAACATAACGATTCCAAGGCTTTGACCAAGTTCGATGGCTTGCTCGTTTTCGCAGCGGCAGAGGATGGTGCGTGCTTGCCCTGCGTCCATGACAACACTGCGAAGATCGGGAATACGTTCTTCCAACATGCCGTCAAGGCTGTCCGGCGTCCAATATATCTTAATTAGGTCGAAGCCTAAACGCGTCCGGTCGTAATAGGGAAGGGTATGGTGAGTAAGCCCGTCGAGACAAATCCTGAAGCCGCGGTCATGCAAGTAATCACGCGCGAAAAGGAAAGCACCCATGTCGGAAAAGACGTCAAGCTTATTCATCTCGATGACAAGCCGTCCGCGCAGTTGTGGCGTAATGATCGCTTCGAAACGTGCAAAGTCTGTAGAGAGAACAGTGGCTACATTTAGATTAAGACTGAATGGCCGAGCTGAATTAATGCCATCCCGTATGAGCATGCTCATGACGCGTTTGTCGAGCGTTTGCGTGAGATACTGGAATAACCAACGGTTCGATAGCAGGTCAATACCGGGTGTCGCAATGCTTTGAAGGTCTTCGATGGAAACAAAGATTTCCTCGAACAGCGGCTGAGGCGGCTGATGTTCGATTAACGTGCAAACGGTTTGCCGCCGGACAACATTGGAAACATCCGTTTGATTCAGGGCTTGCTCCAGTCTGGCTAGGAGTTCGGGCCGGATGGGCGAAATAAGTTTGGAACGGTCATAGCCGGGATAAAAATCAGGGTCTTCCCGGAGATCTTCGGCCTGCTGCAGGATCTTTTGGGTGGCTTGTAAGAATGCCTCATAATCCGTTTCAAGATTATACCAGGTGCAGAAGGCTTGCTGTTCCTCTTGGGGAGCCTGAAACTGCACCAGCGGATCCTCGCTAAAAAGAACGCGGAGGCGGTTAACGGCCGGTTCCAGCATTTCGGCGGTGGTGTCTCGCGCGACAAAAACAAGATCATTGTTCTCAAGCGTAAATAGCTGGCCTTCGAAGTTGGCTAGGCTCGCAGTGAATGTTTCGGTAGCGATTCGAATATATTGATTCCGTTTATAGGAAGACACTAAATCTGAAAGGTGGATATGGAGCGCAACACGGCCAATACGGTACTTTTCCAGCCGCTTAGCGACATCCAAAAGCATCATTTCCTGCGTAAGAGTGCGTGAAGGAGGGGCTTCAGGCATGAAAAAGTCCGGTAAATCGAATTTCTTAGGTCACTTGAGCCCAGTTTAGTTAAATTTTAGTAACTTTCGCATTAACTAGAGCTTGATAATTAGGTACTACAGTCTTTTCCGGATTTTTGGCTTTCTGGCCACTAACGCTAGCCCACTGAAATCTCATGGAATTAGCCACTCAAAATAGCGCAATTGAAAATGAGAACGATATGCCGCCAGCGGCAATAACTCCTCAGCCACAATCAAGTATGGCTGGGCGCAAAACGATCATTATCATAATAGGCGCCATTCTCTTTTTAGTTGCGCTTGTTGGTTTACAACAGTTGGTTACGACATTTACTGGAGCCAAGGAACAGACAGCGTGGACATTCTTCCTAGCCATCGATCTCATGGTAATACCCCTCCTTCTTTTGGGGGTAATGTTGGGGACGGGGGCTCGCTATTTTGAACGAGTCCGGATGGCTATGGGTTATCAAGAGCGACTCGATCAATTGCAAAAACGTTTGAACTACCGCGAAGATCTTTTGCGTCTCATTGCCGATCATCAACCCGGCGCGATTTCCATATTTGATCAAAGCAACAGGTATTGGTTTGTCAACCAGCCGGCGGCGGGTCAAATCGGCAAGCAGGCGATGGAGATTATAGGTAAACCGCTAAGTAAAGTGTTGAATAGCAGTAGCGCAAAAAGAATGGAGTTAAGGCTTGCCGAAGCGCGCGCTAACGAAAAAACGCTTGAGTGCATTGATCGCGTGGTTGATGACCGCGGGGAAACGAAATTTATTCAAACACGTTTTGAATCCATTGCGCCGTTCACGGAATTGGCGGGCGGTGTTCTTGTTTGCGAGGATGATCTAACGACACTTATCATTGAACGCGAACGGCGCGAGCGCATGTTGCGTCAGGTGATTGAAACCTTGGTGGCTGTCGTCGATCGTCGTGATCCATACGCGGCGGGCCACTCGTCGCGCGTGGGGCAGTTGGCGCACGCTATTGCCGAAGAAATGGGGCTCTCCTCAACGCTTATCGAAACGGCCGAGATTGCTGGGTCGCTCATGAACTTTGGTAAAGTGCTGGTGTCCCGACATATTTTGACAAAGACCACGGCCTTGTCGTCGGACGAACTCCAGCGCGTTCGTGACAGCATCCTGACTTCCGCTGATATTTTGGCCATCATCGGGTTTGATGGGCCTGTTGTGCCGACGCTGCGTCAAGTTCTCGAGCGTTATGATGGGACCGGCGTACCCGATGGCCTGAAAGGCGATGCGATACTGGTGACAGCGCGTATTGTGGCCGTGGCGAACTCTTTTGTCGCTTTCGTCAGTCCTCGCGCGCACCGCGACGGTTTATCCTTGTCGGCGGCTATGCACGCCATGATGGACGACGCCGGCAAGGTTTATGATCAGCGCGTGCTGATAGCGCTCTCAAATTACATTGAAAACCGCCCCAATAAGCTTGACTGGCTGACAATGACGAAGCAAGCTTGAACTTTGCTCTCTCAAGCAAAGGCGATTGCCGTGAAAAAGGGCCGGGACTTTCTTGACATCGATCAGGTTGACGTCAGCGAATTGCGCCGGATTTTGGAGATGGGGCATCGTTTGAAGCGCGCGCCGTTGGCGTTTCAGCCTATGGTCGGCAAGACCTTGGCTTTAATTTTTGAAAAGCCTTCTACGCGCACGCGCGTTTCTTTTGAGGTTGGCATGAGGCAGCTTGGCGGTCATGTTACGACCCTGAGCGGCGCGGAAATTCAGCTCGGTCGCGGCGAAACCATCGCGGACACCGGGCGCGTGTTGTCGCGATATGCCGATCTGATCGTGATCCGCACCTTTGAAGAAAAGAAGCTGCATGAAATGGCAATCGGCAGCAGCATTCCTGTCATTAACGGCCTGACCAATGAATCTCATCCCTGCCAGGTCATGGCCGATATCATGACGGTCGAGGAAAGGCTGGGCGCTGTTGAAGGCAAAACAGTGGTTTGGACCGGTGATGGCGACAATAATACCCTTAACAGCTGGATCCATGCCGCCGCCGCATTCAATTTCACATTGCGTATTGTTTGTCCGCCCGAATTCCCGCCGCAGCCCGAGACCCTGATCAAGGCCCAAAAGAAAGGAACAAAGATTTCCGTTTCGGCGGATGTTGAAGATGTGACGGGGGCCGATATCGTTGTGACCGATTGCTGGGTGTCCATGCATAACAGCGACACGGCCGCACGGCATGCGCGTTTGCCGCCTTACCGCGTTGATGCCGCGCTGATGAGCCGGGCCAAGCCGGAGGCCATCTTTCTGCATTGTTTACCCGCCAAACGCGGACAGGAAGTGACAGATGAAGTGCTCGATGGCCCGCAGTCTGCCGTTTGGGACGAAGCTGAGAACCGCCTGCATGCGCAGAAGGCGATTATGTGCTGGTGTCTTGGCATTGACGACGGGGCGGCACGATGAAAAAAGACGTTGGCGCGGCGGTTCTTGAGACGGACACCTGGCCGCAGCCGCGCCGCATTGGCGCGATAAATTGGCTCGGCTTATGGACGCTAACGCGCCGCGAGATCATGCGTTTTATGAAGATTTACACGCAATCCCTGCTCGCGCCGACCGTGATGACTCTTCTTTTTTATGCTGTTTTTGCCCTCGCGATGGGTGGCAACGGGCGCATGATGGGGACGCTACCCTTCATGACGTTCGTAACACCCGGGCTAATCATCATGTCCGTCGCGCCGAACGCCTTTTTCAACACGGCCGTGTCGCTGGTGCTATCCAAGCTGCAGGGTAACATCGTCGATATGTTGATGCCGCCGCTGTCGGCCTTGGAGCTCACCATAGGTTATACGCTCGGCGGCGTCGCGCGCGGCGTAGCGGTTGGCGTACTTTCCATTGCGGCGCTCGCATGCGTCTCCGATATCGTCGTTCTGCATCGTGGATATGTTATTTTTCATATGGTTATGGGCTCGATGATGCTGGCGCTGATCGGGCTGATCACGGGTATTTGCTCGAAAGATTTCGACCATCTTGGCGCGGTGCAAAACTTCATTGTCTTGCCCGCCACGTTTCTTTCCGGCACTTTCTATTCCATCAATCAATTGCCGGGCGCATGGAAGCTCGTTTGCCACCTGAATCCGTTCTTTTATATGATCGACGGGTTCCGCTATGGCTTTACAGGCATAGCGGATGGCTCCCTCTATGCGGGAAGCTGGATTCTTGTCAGCGTCAACCTGACGATGTTTCTGGTGGCCTACATATTGTTTGCCACTGGATATAAACTAAAGTCCTGAAGATGAAACCGATGACTGAAAACGCCGTTTCCTCGCCCTTTCCGCCTTTAATGCCCGTTTACGCGCGAGCCGACGTGTATTTCGAACGCGGCGAGGGCGCCTATCTTTATGACGACAAGGGCCAGCGCTATCTGGATTTCGTCGCGGGCATCGCCGTGACGTCGCTAGGGCATGCCAATCCTTTGCTCATCGAAGCGCTGACCTCGCAAGCGAAAAAACTCTGGACGGTTTCAAACATTTTTCACACCCATATCGCCGAGCGGCTTGCGCAACGCCTCGTCGATCTGAGCTTTGCGGACACGGTATTCTTCCAGAACTCCGGTGTTGAGGCATGGGATTGCGGCATCAAGGTTATCCGAAAGTACTTCAGCGCCATCGGCCAACCTGAGCGCTTCCGCGTCATCACTTTTGAAGGCTGTTTCCATGGGCGGTCGCTGTCGGCCATTGCGGCCTCGAAAGCGGAAAAGATGGTCAAGGGCTTCGGTCCGGTTATGGACGGCTTCGATCAGGTGCCGTGGGGAGATCTTGATGCCGCGCGCAAGGCCATCACGCCCGAAACCGCCGCCATAAATTTCGAGCCGATACTGGGCGAAGGCGGGATGAAAGTCGCGTCGCCGGAGTTCCTCCGTGCGCTGCGGGATCTATGCGACGAACAAGGGCTGTTGCTTTATTTCGATGAAATTCAATGCGGTATGGGCCGCAGTGGCAAGATGTTCACCCATGAATGGGCCAACGTAAAGCCGGATGTCATGTGCATCGCCAAGGCGCTTGGCAACGGATTCCCAATCGGCGCTTGTCTGGCGACGGCCAAAGCTGCGCAGGGCATGACGACCGGCACGCATGGCTCCACTTTCGGCGGCAATCCGCTGGCGATGGCCATGGGCAACGCGGTGCTGGACATCATGACGGCCGCCGGATTTCTTGAGGGAGTCCAGAAAAAGGCCGATTATTTTGAACTGAAACTCGGTGAAATCCTGGCGCGATATCCCAAGGTTTTTACGGAACTGCGCGGCAAGGGCATGATGCGCGGATTGCGCTGCGTGCCGGCGAATCTTGATGTCGTGAACGCGCTGCGCGGTGAAAAGTTGCTTTCGGTAGCGGCGGGCGAGAATGTCGTGCGTTTTCTGCCGCCGCTCATCGTAACCGAAAAACAGATTGACGACGCCATCGCTATCATTGACCGTGTCGCTGGAAAATTAGGAAGCTAAAAGGAGCCAAGACCATGAACCGCTGGATGCTTTTGTTGTGTGCGATGCCTTTGATCCTTCCGGGATGCGCGTCGAAGGAAAAGGAAAAACAGGTCAAGCGGCTCTGCCCGCAAACGGCGTTCGTGCGCTCGCTCGAACGCATGAACGATTACGGCGGGGAGTCGCCGGATGAGAAGGTTCTGGTAGCTGCGGCCAAAATGAAAAGCGTCGAGGGCAATTGCAAATACAGCGATGAAGGCGTGGATGTCGATTTTACGCTGAATTTCGTGGCTGAAAAGAGTCCGCGTCTCGGCGGCAACCAGATCGGCTTTCCGTTCTTTGTCTCGATTGTTACCCCTGAGGGGAAAATCATAAGCAAGGAATTGATGACAGCTGAGTTTAAGTTTGGCAGCGATAAAAAGGCCGAACTCAACGAAGACCTGCACGTCTTCATCCCCATGTCGAAAGACGCGGACGGCACGAACTATCAGGTTTTAATGGGTTTCCAGCTCACGGAAGAGCAAATCAAGGCTGTGCGCAAGGCGGAGGATGAGAAAGCGGAAGTGAAGCCGTAGGTTGAGGTTCTTAAATCAAAAGAACTTAACAGATGTGCCTCTGAGGAAGGGTTAATATTAACCGAGAATTGCCTGCTATCTTAAATGATATGTGTAGACATTATTTTATTCTGACTTAGTATTAGTCTGGAAGTACAATATAAAAATTTGGGAGCTATTTATGAGCGACTCTTACACAAGAACATGGAAAGCACTGTGTATGCGTTGTAATCGCAGCCTTTCCCACAAAGATTATACGTGCAATAATTGTGGTAAGGGTAATGTTCTGGCTAATGTTGTGCGCTATGCCAATGACGAAAAAAGCATTTCTTTAGGATGCAATGTGTGTGATGAGCCTTATGGTTATTATTTGAAATGTCCATGTGGCGCCAATATTAACTCAAGCCGAATACATGATGATAATCCTGTAAAAATGTTTTTCAAGGGTGACAGTGATGACTGTTTTATAGCAACTGCTGTCTTTGGAAACGCTACACATATTGTTGTTAATGAACTTAGATATATGAGGGATAATGGCCTGATGCGTTTTGATGCAGGACGTAATTTTATTGATTGGTATTATAAAAATGGTCCGAAGCTGGCCAAATATATAAAAAACAAACCTACGTTAAAAGCTGCAGCACAAGTTATGCTCACGCCGTTAGGGGGAGCTGTTCGTTTAGGGAGACAAATTTTCAGTTTTCGTAATGTACCCAAACACAATCCAACTTAATTCTCGCCCCCCCAAAAAAAAGGCCCTTGCGGGTCCCTTTATTGTTGGGTGCAGCCGCGTAAAAATAAAAAAAGCCCCTGAAGGGGCGGACATAGATGAACTGGTTGCGGGGGTTGGATTTGAACCAACGACCTTCAGGTTATGAGCCTGACGAGCTACCGGGCTGCTCCACCCCGCGACATTCGAAGATGACTGTTAAAACAAGTAGTTAGTTGACTTCAGTTTTTTCTTCAGCACATTCCCAAAATTGAGTGGGTAAGTATTTGGGTAAGTAAACGAGAAAACAGCGCTTTTTGCTTGGTTTTTCGTGTATTCAACCCAATCCACAGTTGCCCATGGACAGCGTGCGAAGTACCACGTTTCACGCTTGGGCGCAATTTATTGGTTTTTTGCCGGAAATAGCCGCAAAAAAGGGTGCGCTTTCAGTCTCCTAAAATAGCAACGGCTGTGCATAAATTTACTTTCCAGACAGGAGGGTTTTAATTCTTGCCTTAATGTTCTCTCGTACCGTCGAGAGTTTCGTTTTTGCTGCATCTGTTAAAAGGGCTGTATGAGCGACTGCATCACGCATGGGCTTAAACTCAACCGCGTCTCTAGATAAGGCCGCACTTTTGGGTTTATTGGGATCAGCTTTATCGGCAAGATTAGCAAGATAGGACATATCAAGATAATTTAAGTCATCTCTAATTCGGCGCAACTCAATGCTTATATTTGCTGCATCTTTCGCCGTTTTTTCCCTCGTTTTCTGTTTAACAGCCTCCTGTGTTGCCTCCGGAGAAAACGCGGTTCCACTCTCATTTATATATTTTCTAACCAAATTCTCCGATACAAAACATTCAGCATAGGAAGAAAAATTATAGCTCGCGTCGTTTGATAAATTATCCACCCAACTATCAATCTTCCCTTTTCCTCTCGTACCCTTAGGAAGTTCAAACTCCTTTGAAATCGTATTAAATAACCCGCGTGATGCCCTTTCCTTAGGGGTGAGCCGCTCATTATCAGGGTCGCCATCCTGTTTAAGTTCAAGACGCCACTTGTCCCAATCTTCAAGAATAATGCTCAGCTCTTTTCTAAGTTTATCAAGAAACTTGCTGAACTCTGCATCGTCAGCCACAATTCCTTCTCGGCTACTGGTAAAACGATCTGTTTTTGAATCATCCAGCCTATTGAAGTGGATTTGGCCATACAGATAACTTTCGACAAGTCGTGCCGTAGGGATATGCTTAAGCAAATCGCGCTCCCGCAAACGTCCATTAACGTACAAATCGATCCCAACACGCTCATCCGTGGATGTAATCTTTAAGTCTCTGGGCTTGACTACAGAGGCAACAAATCCGTTAGCTCCAGCAAGAGTTATTTGCTTACTTCTGTGCTGGTTTGAATCTTTGGAAAAGACTTTTTTGATTTCATTGATGAGCGGGTCTTTGTTGTTGCCAATCTCCCATAAAAATTGGGTTTTACCCACCAATTCGCTCAAATGTTTGTGGGTAATTTTCTCGCCATTTAGATAAATGTTAAAGGCTTTATCCAGCAGAGAAAAACGAAAATAGAGGGCAATGGTTTTTTGGAGAAAATCAAAGCTGCTCCGAATCCCATCGTGAATTTCTTCAAAGTAGATAATGGTGCCGTGCGCATGGCCTTTTGTATAATTTTTGAAAACACCTTCTTTATAATGCTCTAATGGATAATTTTGTGGCGATAAATCATCCGTGATCGCTTTGTCCAAGCTGGAATTATCAATTAGTCCGCCGACATAATTTCCGCTCTTCTTTTTGGAAATGACCGATATTTTTCTGGCACAGGACAGAAGTGCAAGCTTGCCAATGCCTTTTCTTCCGATAAAAGGGCGTCCTTTAGGAGATTTTTGGGTGCCATCTTTGCGTTTGGAATATCCAATCTTCAGAAACTTGTTTTGAAAGTCGTCTTCCGACATGCCGACGCCATCATCTTTGATGTAGAAGCATCCTTTATTGCGGTCAATGAAGATATAAACATTCTTTGCGTCTGCATCCCAAGCGTTGGAAATAGCCTCGCCCAACACAGTAGCGAAACTACGGTAAAGGTTACGTCCCAAGTGATTTAGAACACTTAAGGAGATGTCAAAAGTGAATGAGGTTGCTTCTTTTCTTCTCATGCAAACCTCCCCACGTGCTTAACGATGCTTCTGCCGATAAGCTTGCCAAGATCGACTGGAACAGCATTTCCGATCATACGAGCTACATTTTTAATGACAACCGGCTCATCATCCTTGATAAATTTATAGTCCTTAGGGAAAGTCTGAAGCAACGCGCCTTCTCGAAGAGAGATGGCTCGTCCTTGCGAAGGATGACCAAATCGACCGTTTCCAAACCCAACAAATTGCGTGGTAATGGTAGGAGACGGCCTATCCCAAGACATACGCCCATAAACACTCTTGTATGTTTTGCGCCCCTTCTTCTTGTGGCACTGCGCAACCAATTCTTTGTCCCAATCAAGCCATGAGCCATCTGGCTTGGACGCCTTAATCCGCTTGTAGTTCTTGTCAGATAATTTGCTGGCAAGGTGAAGCCGATCTTCTTTATGAGCGCTTCCATGCCGAAGAATCGGCAACCCTCCGATAACCTCTTTCACTGTTTTGTAGTTTTCTGGTTTGTGTGTTGGCTTAATCAGTTCAATTTTCCCAAGACGCGAGGCAAGCAGAACAAGCCTCTGTCTTGTTTGTGGTAAGCCATAGTCAGGACAAAAGACTACACTTGAGGACACATGATAACCAAGAGCTCTTAGCTTGTCCTCGAAGTCAGCGTAAACCTTATGCCTCATGAGTTGGGGCACGTTCTCCATCGTCACGATGTCAGGCAGAACCTCTTCAACAATACGGGCGAAGTGATAAAGCATACTCCACTTTTTATCTTTGGTCGTATCTTTCCCTTGCGTGTATTTGGAAAATGGCTGGCAGGGAGCACATCCAGCGATCATTGTGATGTCCTCTCCTCCACCTAAAAAAGCCTTAACCTCGTCTGCCGTTACCTTAGCAACGTCTTTCAAAACAAATGACGCCTCATTGTTTGCTTCAAACGCATATTGGCAAATGGGGTCAACATCAAACCCAGCCTTCACTATTACCGATTCCTTCAGCAAGCCGTGAGTCAGACCGCCGGCACCGCAAAACAAGTCAATGGCTACGATTCTTTTTAATGACTTCTTACATTTCCGCTTTTGCGTTTTCATGGAACTATACAGCCCCTTGGGCTTGAGGTTGATTTTCTTTGATCTCCTGCTTGCTGACATCATAGACACAATTAACAATTGTTCCATCTTTAACCTTCTCAATCACCTCGTCGATGATGAAAAACGGCACAAGAAACCATTCACGGGGGACGATGGGGTTGCCAAAGCGGTCTTTTATTTCGATGTTCAGTTTGGCCGGTTCAAAGAAACGGTGAAGCAGGTTTTCGAGTTTTGTGCGGTTGATGTTTGAAAGCTCGTATGTGGCGATGACTTCGACATCCGCCATAAGGAAGGTCGGATCAAGTTTGGCGTTAGTAATGCGTTTTCCTATATCGCCACCCGTTACGCCAATTTTGTGAATGACATCCCTGTGTTCCTTGATAAGCGGATGGTCGGATTTGCTGCGCAGAACGTAAATCGTGCCGCTCTCCATGTCGCCTTCTTCTGTCGTGTCAGAAAATAACGGCCCGGCAGAGGGATCGGTAATTCGGCGTCCGGCCTCATCTTTATAGAGGGCGCGTTGCAATGAGCGCAAAAGCAGATTGCTTTCGGTTGCATTGTCGTAGATGACGCGCAGGCGGGCATCGGGGTCGCCGCTGGGGGTTTTGAATTCCTCTCCCATCTCGGCGACATATGCTTTTTGACCGCCTAGGATAAAGAACTCGCCTTTCCGAATTTGGGCGTCTTCTTTGAATTCGCGCGTTTTGCGAACTCCGTTTTTCAAATCCTCCTGAACCTGCTCAAAGAGAGGCTTGAACTTTTTGAAGTCTAGGCAAGGTGAGCGTTGTGCAATTTCTTCCGCAGCTTTTATCTCAGCGCGGGTTTTGACGTGCTTGAGTTTCGTAATGTCAGTGTCGTCCGATTTAAGCCCATCAAGTTCGGCAAGCAATTCGTCATCATCAAGCTCATCTGAGGCTGCATCCTTGATTGCGGGCGAGCCGGTTAATAATCCATGTTTATCAAGTCCAGAAAGAACGGCGCGACATTCTGCCGAGGCGCGAATTTTATCAAGCCGGACAGCGTAGAGTCGTTCGAAAATATCTTTCTCTTCACCATGCGTCGGCACGCGGCCATTTTCTTCAAAGAACCGCTCAATATCCTCAAACCCTGCAATAATACGCTCTTCACGCGCCGTATGCGCGCCGATTTCTTTTTTCGGGGCGCTAAACTCAGAAAGCTCTGTGTACAGCTCGTCTAAATCAATATCAGGCATATCGGCCTTCTTCCTTAAACCGCACGAACGCCGCTGCGCCTTCGGCCATGCGCTTTTCCCAAGGGTCGGGCGCGTCAAGCGATGGCAAACGACCGCGTTCTTTCTTGAACCTTACCGCACGTCCAGCCAGTTCCTTAGCTTCTTCTGGCGACAATTGCGTTTTCTTTGCTGCGATGACCTTTGCCACTTGTTTGAGGCTATCCTCGTTCATGGCCTTAGAAAGGATGGCATAAGCCTCGCCGAATGGATTGATCCGGTCGATCAGGTCAATATCCAATTCGCGGACATCCATTGCAAACTTGCGAACGCCATCAATCAGAGCCGTGTTTCCGGCTCTTTGATCATCTTCCGTAGGATTAAGGGCTTTCTTTGCCTGTTGCGTGATGTTGAGGGCGGCGATGGCATGTTGGCGAACGACTTCCTGATCTTCCGTATCCAATTCGGGATATTTGTCTTTAACAATCTTGCCCATACGAAGCTGGGTCAGCTCCTCTGGCACAATCTCCTCATCAAACAACCCTCGCTCAAGCGAGGTTTTGTCTTGAACGAAGGCGGCAATCACCTCGTTTAAATCTTCTTGGCAAATGCGAGCGGCTTCGGGGGTCTTGGGTTCGGCAAGGCCCTTTATCTCAATCTGGAACTGGCCTGTTTGCTCGTTGTACCCAACATTTTCTTTTGATGGATCGTACCCGCCTTCGCCATAGTCAAAGCCTTCCATCGGCTTGCTATCTGTGTTCTTGGGCGTAAAGTTAAATTTTGGCGCAAGAACCTGTTCCATCAAAAGGCTGGCTGCGATGGCCTTCAGTGTATCGTTGATCGCGTCGGTGACTTTCTCTTCGGACGCATCGGGTTCGGCGATCAGATTGGTAAAACGAGCACGTGTCTTGCCTTTGGCGTCGCGTGTGGCACGGCCAATGATCTGGATGATCTCTGTCAGGCTGGAACGATAACCAACTGTGAGAGCGTGTTCACACCAAATCCAGTCAAAGCCTTCCTTTGCCATGCCAAGCGCAATGATGATGTCGATGTGATTGCGGTTGTCCTTCTGCGCTGGGTCTTTCAGGGCTGTCAGAACCTTTGAGTGGCGGTCTGGGCCGTCATCGACCAAATCGGCGATTTTTAGAACACTGCCATCTGAGCGTTCGACAAGATCAAATCCCGTGACGGGGTCTTTGCCTTTCCACGTCCCCAGCAAATCCATGATCTCGCTGACTTCCGTCGTCTTGCCGCGCTGCGTGCTTTCGCGGGAGTTGACGTTGGGAATATGAACGATTGTCTTGAGGGCTGGATCAAGGACTTCTGCGATCTCTCCAATATAGGAACCGCTATAGAAATAGTAGCCGATGTCGAGCTGCTTCAAATACTGATAGCCGTTAAGCTGTTCATAATAGGTATAGGTGACGGTTTCAAAGCGCACTTCGTCTTGAGGCGCAAGAACGGGCACTGCATCGCCACGGAAGTAGGAGCCTGTCATTGCAACGATATGAACTTTTTCGCGGGCAATGAGCTGTGAGACGATATTGCCGAGAACACTTCCTTCGTCGGCGCTCACATGGTGAAATTCATCGATTGCGATCAGGCAATCGTCAAAAGCGGCCACGCCGAAACGCTCGACCGCAAAGCGGAAAGTTGCGTGCGTGCAAACCAGAATACGGTCGGAGCTATCAAGAAAGCCCTTTACTGCGCCAACCTTTGTGCCGTTGTCGCCACCCGGAGCATTGCAGAGATTCCATTGTGGCTCGACCCCCCAATCTCTCCAAAAGCCGTATTTGCTCAGCGGCTCATTATAAAAACTGGCACCAATGGATTTTTCTGGAACGACAACGACGGCTTTCTTCAGCCCTTGGTTGTAGAGCTTATCAAGCGCGATAAACATCAAGGCACGGCTTTTACCGGATGCGGGCGGAGATTTGATCAAAAGATACTGCTCGCCGCGCTTTTCATAGGCGCGCTCTTGCATAACGCGCATGCCCATTTCGTTTGCTTTAGTCGAGCTGCCGTTGCAGGCGTAAGTAACGGAAACGGAAGGGATGTTCTTGATCTCGATCATGATTGATCCGCCTTTTTCTTTTTGGAGTTTTTTACGTTTTCGTATTCCAGCAAGATGGCTTCAGCCCTGTTAAGTTCGGGATGATTTTCATTTTCTTCCAGCAAAGATTTCAAATGTCCAAAGCACCAAGCGTCGGCCAGCTTCGGATACTCATTAAAAATGCCTCTTGGCCCTGGTTCACGGTTCTCAATTTCGTACGACCATAAGGATGTCAGACTTGTGCCTTTAGACAAGCGCTGGACTTCTAATCTGAGTTTTTTTACTGTCGCAATCGTTAACCACGTGCTCCGACCGTGAAAAAATAAAGTGCTTTCATGCGCGATGTAGTTTCTGGCCGCAACCGCCTCTTCTAAGGTGGCAACATCTTTGTCTGTAATACCAGAAAGCTGCCCTAGAGATTTGACTGTTTGAGCCAACCACCGATCCTTAAAATTACTCCAAGCTTCTTTCAAAGTGATTTCATTATTTTCTATTAATGAATCTGAAACTTCTCCAACCTGCAGTACCCACTTACACTGACTTTCAAACAAATGGCATATATGTAACGCTCTTCCTGCTGCGAGAGAGGTCGCGTCCGACAGATCGGAATTCTCAACGGGTTGATAGTTGGGAAACCAGCTCATGATTTCATTTTGCTCCGTTTTGCGCTGGAGTTTTTCTGGGCTTCGACCATTTTGGTGTAGATCTCGAAAAGCTTTTCAAGTCGCTCGGTGTCGTTTTTGAATTTTCGCCCGATATAGATGCGCTCTAGCACCTCGTCGTTGCGTTCGTGAGCACGACGAAGATCGTCCGGCATTTTATCGGGTTCATAGAGATCGGCAATCGTAGCTGGAAAATATGCCTCCCGCGCCAATAGTATATCTTCGGCACAATGAGTCAGATCGGCTTTGTTCTTTTCGGTGAGTGGCGGAAGCGGGAATGTGTTCCAGCCAAGGGTATTAGAATAAGAAAAATCCGTCCTCATTCGAACACACACAGTGCCAATCCACACCCAATGCAAACGAGAGGCAATTAAGGCCATGTTCCAAAGCGGAGCGTCATAGAGCGCGAAGTTTCGATCACCTATAATCGTTCCACCATCGACTAATCCAACCGGAAGGAATTCTCTATTCTCCGAGCTTACGCGGGGAATGACTATCGTTCGCTCATTTCCTGTTTGTCTTACTTCTCCAAACCTATAAGGAACGGAGGCAAGTTCTTTGGTGGTCGCTCTATTTGATGTTGCGCGTTGTTGGCGCACATTATCAAATCTGGATTTCATCCAATCATTTTTTGAAGCCTCAAGAAAATCGGCATCAACGACCCAAATGCATTTCCTAGATTTTCCTTGGATAAACTCTTGGGAACCAATAAAAGAGCGAATATATTTACAATTAACCCCATGCTTTTGGATTGCCGTAACAGCTTCCGATCCTTCTAATAAAAGGTATCCGCCATCGTTAGGCATATTTCCAAAGCTCATTTCTGGTAACCCGTTTATTGGGTTTGAAAGAGCTTGAACGATGGTATTTTCTCCAGCGACCAAATATGCGTTTATTTTTCCAACTTCTTTAACAGTTGTTTTATCGCCTTCCTCATTAAGGGAGTAGAGCAGCCGCGATTTACCAGCACACCTCGAAATGCCAACAATAACAACTGTGACGCCTGCGTTATGGCTGGCAAGGTTTGCCCACTTAAAGCTGACGTGTGCGAAGAGAATTTCGTGTCCTGTTGCAAAAATTGGAGGCCATAATCCGTCTACCTGACGCCCCTGACAAATCGAATTTGTTGACACAAAAGCTGCAGCAGCGTTGGTGTGTCTGCCGTAATCGGCGGCTTTCATAAACCATCCGGCAACATAATCTAAGGATTTCCAGCTTCTTGTATAGTTATCAAAAACGGCTTCCATGTCCGTCTTTTGCTCTTCTGTTTGCCACTGGCTTCCCTTGTAAGGTGGATTTCCACATATGTATGTCTCGCCACCCTCATTCTCAAAATCAATCTGTGCTTGATCCAACGGCGTGCTAAGCAAATCATCGCTATGCAATTTAACTGCTGTGCCTGTTGGAGGACAGATTGAAAGCCAATCCAGTCTCAAAGCATTTCCGCAGGTAATCCAGTTCTGGGTGTCAAGCGGCAGGAATTCAGCCAGTGCCAGTTTTTCTCCGCGATAGAGGATGTCGCATTGGAACTCGGCGATAATGAGAGCGAGACGCGCGACTTCCGAAGCAAAATCGCGGATTTCAATGCCACGAAAGTTCGTAAGCGGAATATCGCTTGGGCGATCTTTTTCTCCGCGCAGGTCATTGATTTTCGCCTCAATCTTCCGCATTTCCTTGTAGGCAATAACCAAGAAGTTGCCAGAGCCGCAGGCCGGATCGAACACACGGATTTTTGCCATGCGATTGCGAAGGTTGAGGAGCTTGCGGGGATTGTTGCCTGCTTCTTCCAGTTTTTCACGCAGATCGTCCAAGAAAAGCGGGTTCAACACCTTCAAGATATTAGGAACGCTGGTATAGTGCATCCCAAGTGCGCCTCGCTCTTCATCATCGGCCACGGCTTGGATCATTGAGCCGAAAATGTCGGGGTTAATCTTTGTCCAGTCCAGCCTGCCCACATGCAAAAGATAAGAACGCGCGATTTTGCTGAAACGCGGCGTTTCCGTGCTGCCAGAAAACAGGCCTCCATTCACATAGGGAAACACATCCGCCCATCGCGGCAAGTAAGCTGTAGCGCGATCCGCGATTTTCGTATTCATGGCGCGGAATATCTCGCTGATCACCTCATGGGTGTTGGACGAATCCGATGCGCTCATTTGGTCTATTGTTGCGGTAAACAGGACTTTGCCGTTGAAAATGTCCGTATCTTCGGCAAAGAAACAGAAGATCAACCGCGCCATAAAATGATTCATGTCGTGACGACGTTTTTCTGTGCCCCATTCTGGATTCTGCCGTAAAAGCTCGACGTAAAGTTTGTTCAGGCGACTGGTGGCCCGAATGTCAAAGGCGTTTTCGGCAATCTGCTTGATGGTAGAAATGCCCGCCAAAGGCAGAAAGAAACCAAAGTGATCAGGAAAATCTTTGTATTTGCAAACGACCGGCGGGGCATCGCTAACAAGGTCTTCGGCCTGAAATTCCTCGCCATCCGTTGCGAGGATATATTTTGCTTTCTGTCGCGTGGTCGTGGGACTGTTTCTGAGTTCTTCAAGTTTTTGAAACACGCCACCCTTGGGGCAGGTAGCAATATGGATGGCATTGTATTGAAGAACCGCACCTTCAATATCTGTCTTATTCGTGTTGCCGCTTTTCAGGCGGTTGATAGTCGTAGTCTTGTTTCCAAACGCTTCCAAGAAAGCATACGGGAATTCGGCAGCGTTGAAGGGCTGTTCTGCTAACTCTGTGATGGCTTGTTCGATCTCAACAGCGTTCACCGCACGCCCCCATCAGGTTTTTGGCTGTTGCGTTCTTGCTCATTAATCCAACGGTCAATCTCAACCTTCCTAAATCGCCACGCGCCGCCCACCTTAAAACCGGGCAATCTGCCTTCTGCGACTAAACGATAAGCCGTTTTTTTAGCCAGCTTCAGATAAAGGGCTAGCTCTTTAAGAGTGAATATGTCCGCATTGACCATCTGTGCGCCAGAATCGGTGTTGTTGGGGGATAATTCGGGAATTTAGGGGAATATTGAGGATGCAGCAAGATGGCTTTTGCCAGTTACATGGCAAAAACAGAGTTTGCTATCTGTCATGGACGAATTGAAAAGGCCGCTTACGCGGCCTCCCTGATTTGTTCGGATTTAGGCTGCAACCCCTGCAAAAACCCGCAAGCCCGTTCGGCATGGGCAGCGGCGGTGAAGATGGCGCGGTTGTCGTTTTTGAGCACAGTCAGCCAGTTGGCAATATAGCTGGCGTGGTCGTCGCGCGGCTCCGGTGTTAGGCCGAGATCGGCGGATAGGAAAGCGCTGCCGAGTTCAGCAACAAGCTCTTCGGCGGCATAGCCTTCGTCGCCCCAGCGTTTGCGGCCAAACTCGCGGTTGAGGCGCTTTTCGTGGCGCGTCCAATGCGTCATTTCGTGCGCCAATGTGGCGTAATAGCTTTCGGCGTCGCGGAATGTTTCGAAGGGCGGCATTTGTACGTAGTCGTTCTGAATGGCGTAATAGGCTCTATTGCCTCCATGCTTGATGTCAGCGCCGGTCTTGGCGAAGAATTGCTCGATGGCTTCGATACGTTGCACCGGATCAAGAACGGGGGCGGCAAGCGCAGTGTAATGCGCTGGAAGGCCGTCGATTTGTTCACAGTTGAACACCGTGTAGCCCTTGAGGAACGGAATTTCGCGGGAGATTTCATCGCCGTTGTCGTCGGTTTCTTTGCGATGCAAACGATCCGCAAAAACAACGGGGCTGCCTTTCTCGCCTTTGCGAACCTGCGCGCCAAGCTCTTGCGCCTGTTTGTAGGTCATCCAGATCGGACAGGAAAAACCTTGAGCCGTGGCCTCCGTCCAAAGCGTGAGAACGTTGATGCCGCTGTATGGTTGCCAATTATGGCGAAGCGGTCTTGTGATCCAGCCAGCCGCGTGTTCGGCATTCCATGGCTTGAGCCAAGGCCTGACTCCTTTTTCAAGCTCTTCGACAATAAGATTTGTGATACGTGAATAAACGTTGGCTTTTTCGAGCGACATTTTTCCCTCCTTTTGCATTCGCGCCGCCCCATGCGGCTCGATGCAGGCCCAAAAGGGCGCGGGGCCTTGACAGCGGAGAGATGAGGCGCGGAGGGGGATCGCCCGTTCTGCACAAGCAATGCGCGGAAGAACGGGGAAACCGCGCCGAAGGCATAGCCCTTGTCTCGAAGCGGCGGGGTGCGCCCTAGGACTGCGCCAGTCGAGAACGCATGGCGGCAAAATATTTTTTGCAAAAGGAGACGAAAGAATTCGCTCGTATGAGTCTCGTAAATTTAAGTTTCAAAGTTTTGTGATAGAGTTGTCATTAAATAGGGACAGTTTTGCATTATGCGAATTGATTGAATCATGGGGATTTCGGCTTAAGCCGCCCATATAATAGGTAGTCAACACGGCCCCGCCTGATCTCCGAATTTTGGAGGGGGCCTTGACTCTGTCCTTTTTCCCGACTGGCATAAACCTAGTCTCGGTTGGTGCAGCGATCATTGGCTTTGCGATAGCGGGCCATGAGTTGTTGAAGATCGCGTATTTTCGGCATGAAACCGACACGGCCCACGGCACGGCAAAATGGGCGACCAAAAGGCGGCTTCAGAAAAACGGCCTTTTTGCCAAACACGGCATCATCCTTGGCCGCTTGAACGGTCGCCTTGTTCGCGAGCATGCCAATAAGCATTTGCTGACGCTTGCGCCAAACCGTGCGGGCAAAGGCGTGTCTGCCATCATTCCGAACCTTTTGACATGGCAAGGCTCCGTACTGGTTATTGATCCCAAAGGCGAGAATGCGGTTGTTACGGCGCGAGCGCGTCGTGCGATGGGACAAACGGTTTACGTTCTTGATCCGTGGGGCATTACGGGACAGGCGCGCGCAAGATTCAATCCCTTGCTGGCTCTTGTGCCGCAAAGCCACGACATCGCGGAAGATGCGGCACTTTTGGCAGACGGCCTCGTTATCCCTGCCGCCAAAGGCGAGGAAGAGTTTTGGAACAACGAGGCGCGTGCGCTCATTTCCGGTCTTTTGATGCACATCGCCACGACGGAGTTGCCGGAAGAAAGAACCCTTGGAAAACTTCGCGCCATGTTGACGGCTGGCGAAGATGGTTTCGACGCCATCCTTGATGAGATGGCCGAAAACAATAGCGCGCATGGACTGATCGCCCGAACGGCACGGCGTATTCGACAGAAAACCGACAAGGAACGCTCCGGCGTCATGTCGACGGCGCAAGCCCAAACGCACTTTTTGGACAGCCCGCGCATGACGGAAGTTCTTTCGGCATCAAGCTTTGATTTGCGCGATCTGAAAAACGGCAAAATGACGATCTATCTCGTCTTGCCTGCCGACCGCTTAGCAACGCACGGAAGATGGCTGCGCCTTATCGTCGGCCTTTGTCTTTCCGCGATGACCCGCGATAGACAGATTCCGCCCACGCCTGTCCTGTTCATGCTGGATGAATTTGCCGCTCTTGGACGGTTGCAGGCCGTCGAAACAGCCATGGGTCTTCTCGCGGGCTATGGCGTCCTGTTGTGGCCGATTTTGCAGGACTTGAGTCAGCTGCAAGACCTTTATCCTAACCGTTGGAAATCGTTTCTCGCCAACGCAGGCGCGGTGCAGGCCTTCGGCGTGAACGATCTTGGCACGGCGCGGCATCTCTCCGATATGCTTGGCCACCGCACTGTTATGGTGCTCCAACATAGCCGCAACGGCAGAACGGAATATGATCAAAGCTCGGAAAGCTACAGCGCTACATCCAGACCTCTTTTGATGCCGCAGGAGATCATGCGTTTGCCGCGCTATAAGGAGCTACTTCTGTTGCAAGGTGCGGAGCCTGTTCTGGCGGATCGCGTGCGTTATTTTGCGGATAAAGAATTTACCGGTCTCTTCGATCTCAATCCGATGATCGGCGGCAGAAATGGAAAAGCGACATGAGTATCCTCTCAAAAACGGATACGCCGCTTTTGCCGCCACCAGCAAAGATTATCCTGTTCTATGCAGCTGATGGCCTGTCCGTTTGGAAGGATCGCTATAACAAAGCCGGAAAGCCGCGAACGCCGAGCCGTTCCCATTGGGTGCCCATGTTTCGGCAGCTGGTCGAAACCTACGAAGGCTTGAAGATACTTCAAAAGCTGGCCGAGACCGGCATGCAAGCATCAGGTTGCAGCGCCGATACGTTAAAATGCACAAGAGACGCTTTCCGCGATATTACTTTTCGAGGGCTGGTTATTGCCGCACTTGAAGACTTCGCCGAAACGGCTCAAGACGCGCATAAGATCATCCTGCCTAAGCCAGCACCAATGCCGTATCCGGAAGAAACGAACGAAGCCCCGCGCCGTGAACCGACCGTACATGCCACGAAAGGTCAAACGGTACCGCACAGACCTGCGCCGCGCCGGAAAGGGCCAAAATTCGAGCCTCGCTAAGCCCCCACGGCGAACATCCGGCACATACAATAATATCCTTTTTTCCTTTATTGAATTTATCAAAAAAGGATGCCAACGTATTGATACGTTTGCACAATAACGCACGCCAAAAGACCTTCAATCAAGAGGCTTTTTATGGAACTAAATGAAACCGCGCAAAACCAAAACGCCCCGGCTTGGGAACAACTCATTACAGAAGGTCACGTCCTCGCCGGAAGATTACGAAGGACATCCTTGTCCGTCGTGCTGACGGGTTTGGTGCTCTTGTTACTAGGTTCCTTCGGCCTGCTATATTTGCAAACAAGTGCTTCCCGTGCCCCATCGGGGCCCAGTGAGTTCCTCAGTGAAAAAATTAGGGACTATAGGCAATCAGCCATCGACGCATTGCAAGGCCTCGGGTTCAATCGCGAATTGACGGAAAAAGACCGAAAAGATATCGCCCCTGTCTCCCAACTTCCCGCCTTGATCGACTCCGTTCTTCAATCGCTCAATGAAACCGGTGCTCTTCCCAAAAATATCGTGGTTGCAGAAATAAGCCCGAAAGTGTTTTGGAACGCGCGTTGGGGCAACGAACATTCCATCGACACTATATTAAGCGTCACCAGAAAGAACGTGATGGCGCTGGGCGCGTTGGTGAATGTGGGAAACGAGAACAACCCCGTTGTTGAACAATGGATCGGCATATTCAGGAAGCAAGATGACAAGTGGTGGGGCCTGCTGAATTGGGCTTCGGACAACAACAAAGGAAAATGGTCGTATGCGAACCTAAGTGCGGGAACGCTTTATAGCGTCGACACTAAGCCGTCTGTTTCACCTCAGGAAATTCCCGTTTCCATCCACGAACTGACGGAATGATGGAGATCAACAAATGCAGAACCCATTCGCGATATTTTTCTATACCGGTATTTGGCAACCGCTTCTTGGCGGCCTGATCCTTATTTTCCTGCTCGCGCGGTTCAAGTTTATCCGCTCTCTTGTCTTTACCCCGCTATTGGTCTTACCGGCCTTGTTGGCCTTTATCATCGGTCTTTTAGCCAAGGTTTTTTGGAATCCCGCCCATCGCTTGGCAACATGGCTATATAAGAAACTTGAGGGAACAAGACTGGCACGATTTGGAAATTGGCTGATTGCAAAAAGGTTTGAAAACAGCCCAACGCCTCTTTACAGGGGGGACAGGGAAACCGTTGCTACGTTTTTCTGGCCGCGCGAAGAATTTCCCTATCTCTACCAAACAGATATTCCGCAAGACATCGTTCGTCCCTTATACGAGGACGGAAGACTAATCGGAAACGTGCCGCTGCCCTTGTTGGCGGATCGGCATATGGGAAAAGCCGCTTTTCGAACCGCCCTAATTGCAGGTTTATCAGCCGCCATCCTTGCTGCGTTCGCTTTACTGCTTTTCACCGTAGGCTCTTTTGTACTTTCGTATTGGATCAGCGGCCCGGCTTTCGATAATTCGACGTTACAATTAGAAGTCTGGCCCAATCATGGCACGGGCCTAGCCCTTCCACTCCTTTGGCGCTGGACGGATTCCGTTCTTCGCACGCTTGCCGTCATTAAAACATTTTCCATTCACACGGCCATCTTTCTATCTTCGTGGCTTGCCTTTTCAATCGGCTGTTTTCTTCTCATGACAGTTATCGTTCTAAGAGAATGGCAGAAAGAAAAAGCCAAGCCGTATGAGTTCATTACAAAAGACGCCTTCGTAAGATGGCCTTACCGCGCCGAGACAAGAAAATTGGTGAATGCGGCCTATAAACAACAATGTGCGTTGGCCACGGGTTACTTGAAAAACGCAAAAACCTTTCTCTTGGGAAAAGCCTCCGGCATTTTTCGGACGCGCGGCGATCTTGCCGCGCCGCCTGAAGGGCAGGAAGTGCGAATGGATGAGGACGCACTTTTTCAACATATGCTCATATTCGGTGGAACAGGCGAAGGTAAGACGACCGGCATCATGAAACCTTTGATGCGGCAAATCATGTCCTCCAAAAATGTCGGCATGTACATCTGTGACGCTAAAGGCGTTTTATGGAGAGATGCGCAAGACATAGCTCTTAAACAAAATAGAGCCGATGACGTGTTGGTTATCGGAACCGGGCCGGAACAATACGGGGTCGACCCGCTTGAAAATCTTACCCCCACACAGGTTACAACCGTTCTTCGTTCCATTATGCATCAGATGGGCGCAACCGAGAACGACAGCTTCTGGCCGGACATGGCAGCAACCGTACTTCGCCATATTCTGACCGTAGCCGAGAGTTACGCAAAGACCGATGCCGGAAAAAAAGAAATCGAGGAATCCGGTATTCATCCCTACAGCCTCTGGTGGGCCTATCAGGCGACGCTTAACGAAGATACGTTGCTGCAAGCAATCGATCATATAACCAAGTTCGGCGACCTTCTTGAGCAGAAGTTCATTCAGGCCCAAACACCCGAAGAGCGTCAAAGATTCAAGGAAATGTCGTTCGACCTCAATTCCGTCGAGAGCAACGCAAGCGTGCATTATCTCGGCTCAACGTGGAAGAACCTAGCACGAGAAACAAAAACAAGCATCATCGCCAACATCACCCAAATTCTGGACGGCTTTTCAGGCTCCCCCGCTTTGCGCGAACGGTTTGCGTGCGGCAGAACCGAAAACTCAATTCATATGAGAGCCGCGCTTGAAGGCAAAATTGTTCTCAATGCCCTTTCCAGCATTGAAGATGGTCTTCCGGCCAGACTGGTTAGCATCCTCCTCAAAACAGCTCTTTATCGGGAAGCCCGCATTCGTGAAGCTCGCTTCAAAGCCATGAGCCCGCCCAAGAACCCTGCGGACTTCCCATGCGTCATTATGATCGACGAGGTTCAAGAAATCGCCACCGCCGATCCGACATCGGGTTTAAGCGATGCAACGTTTTGGAACGTCGCCCGCAGCACGGGACTCGCGGGCATTTTCGCTACCCAAACGCTCGCGGCCTTAAAGCAATCTTTGGGCGAGCAAGCCGCCGACAATTTTATGCAACAGGCCCGTTCTAAAATCTTCCTGCGTTCCGAGGATCAAGACACCATTGAATACGCGCTCTGGTGCGCGGGGAAAGCCGAACGCGGTCGGGTTTATGATGAAGGACACCGTGAAAGCTTAGAATACAGAAAACTCATAGATAAATTTGACCCTTTTGCCCCCGTTGATCCGAATGAAACTATGCCGTTGGATAAAAATCTATTTTTCTCGATTGCAAAATCGGTTTTGGCTCCTTCGACCACGAAAATCGGACAGGCTTCCAATTTCACAGCCGCCTATAGGCCCGATCTAAGATTTATTCCTTATGGAACCGGGCCTCTATACTATGGAAAGGATGCCTCGGTGAATCACTCCAAATATGTCTCAAACGCAAACGCCTATCAGGCCAGTTACTGGCGGGCCGAAGACTTGGAGCGTCAATACAGGACGCAAGGCAACGAGCAGTGCCATCTGCTTTCTTCTTCCGATATCCTTAATATGGGCCGCTGGCATGCCTATGTGCATGTTCAAAGGGCGGGAGCCGCCAAACAGGATATCATCTCTATCGAACACGATCATTCATGAGATACGAAGTGAAAAAGACAATCATTAACTGCGTGTTTTGCATATCCCTTATAGTTCTGCCTTTCTCTCCCGCTCAGGCTGGTTCGTTTTTCAAGGAAACAAAACCCGCTGAAACGGATAAAAAAGACCAAGACACGGCACAAACACAGCCGGCTCCCGCTAAACAGGATACACCGAAACAAAACGTTGAAACATTGCCGCAAGCGGCTGCCGCCGCAAACGATGCCCCCGTCCCAGTCGCTTCGCCGGAGGAAATCAAGGGTACGCTAAGCATTGCTCGCGATACAGCCACCGTTATAATTAAGCTCGCCGGGAAAAAATCGAAACAAAAACGCATTATCCTTAACGGTATTGAAAAAACCACAGGCTTCACGCTCGGGGATTTTGCTATTATGATTGCGCAAAAAGGGGGACAACTTACTTGCTCCCCTGTCGACAAAGAATCTTATCGCTGCACAATGCCGGACGGCATCGATATCGCCAAAGAAGCTCTCCGCAATGGATTGACAAGAGCCCTCAAAACCGCATCCCCGGACTATTTAAGCGCGGAAGACGAGGCAAGGAAGGCAAGAATCGGCATCTGGCGTTAAGTGCAGCACGTCATGGAGTTTGAATATGGAAAATCAGGAAATGACATGGCTCGGTATCAGCACGGAGGAGCTTTTCAACGGGATTGTTGAAAGGTCATCATGTAACAAAGGAAGTGCGGAAAGTCTCGTTAAAGAAATTTGCTATCTTGACGCTTCTCTTTGTGAATCTTTTCGATGCTATTGGGAAACAGGAAAGATTGACACGTCGCTTTCGGTAGGCGATTTCAGCATTGGAAATCTAATAGAGAAGCGACAGATGCATCCGTTAGGAGCTTTTGCAGCACTAGATTGGCTTATAAAGGAGCCCGAAAATGCAAATAAGGCTCTCAAACGACCTTATGATCGGATCATCTATGATGAGCAGAGCCTAAAGAGAAAAGATTCATAAGGACTCTTGTACTGAAAGAAAGCTGATGGCCGCTACAGGGATACAACGCCTTCCTCCTATCTTATTCGACGACGCTCTCTGGAGGGAGGCTGAGTTACAAGAACGCCTTAAAGCTCTGCAAGCGCTTGAAGACTATCTTTCTGAAATTCAAGTCAGGACTGCCTGCAAAGTAGAATCTTATCTCGCGCCTATTGAAGAAGGGGGTTATCTCAACGAAATCGAACAAAAAATATGTGTAAACGAACTCTTCATCTGCGCTGAAACATTTGAAGCATCTGTTGTTGTAGCCGCCCACGAAGGCCGTCACGCCTATCAATTTGATTGCCTCCAACGTCCTGATGAGCATAAAGAAATTAGCCCCCAAACAATCAACATATGGCATGAAAATTTCGAGCCTGTAAATTACAAACGACCAGAGAAAAGCGCTAGGGCATACGAAAATCAGCCCGTTGAAATTGACGCTCGCGCCTATGCCGAAAGCGTTGTCCAAGCGCTTCGCACGCGTACACTTGAAAAATTAGAGCCCGTTAGAGACGTTACACAAACCAAACAGGATTCCTCCGAAGACATAGAAAAAGACCTTGCAGCCATACATGCCCGCAAACCCAACCTTCCACCAAAGCAACCTGAAACAGAGGCCGAAACGCTCGAAGAATCCGAAAGCCAAGGACGATCAAGATAAGGTCAGTTTTTACCGGCTCCGGCCTTTTTCTTTCTCTTCTTCCCGTTTCCGCTTTTCCTCTTGATCGTCGCGTACAATGGGTTTCGGTTTACGTTTACGGATTTCAGCTAAGCCTTCTTCGATTTCCTTCGACGTGCCTTCATTGTTTTTGTCGATCTCTCGCACTTCTGCCTCCGTCGCCCACGCAAGGCTAGATTCCTCTCGGTAGCGGCGGGACATTCTGTCGGCGAGCGCGATCTCGTCTTGGGCGAGATCCCGCGAGACGTAAAGCTCGACCCGATCCGTGTGGCGCGTCAGGCCGACATAGGCCGTCCGCGCGTTCCAAGCGAAGACGTTGTCATAGAGCGCGTAAACTTCCGTTTGAGTCTTGCCTTGGCCGCGATAGACCGTTCCCGCATAGCCAAGACCAAATTCCTTGAACTCCTGCGGATTGAAGGAAATGCTCCTGCCTTCATCGGTTCTAACCGTGATCTGGCTTTCCTTGATCTTCTCGATGGTGCCGAGCGCGCCGTTATTGATGCCCGCCTGACGGTCGGTGCCGTGGAACTGGAGCCTGTCGCCAGCACCGAACGCCAGCTTGCCGCGCACGGTATCGACCTCGATTTCGTTCTTGATTTCGCCTCGACGCTCGCGGATGTCGCGGATCAGGCGATTGATCTCGTTCACTTCCGCGTTCGTGCCAGCATAGACGAAACGGTTGATCTCCGGTTTCTCGCGGCTGTCCTGATCCCAATCCGACAAGAGGCGCGTCCGGCTTTCGTCGATGTCCTGCGACCAATGAACATGCCCGTGTTCGGCATAGGCGCGAAGCCCTTCAGCCACGCGGCCTTGCGCGAAGTCTTCCGAGGCTTCTTTCTGCCAATCCATCTCTTGCCGCCGCACCTTCGAGATGATGACGCTGCCGTGCCGTTCTTTAAGGGCGGTGAACATCCCGCCGCGTTCGACGCTCGAAAGCTGCCGGTCATCGCCCGCCAGAATAACCTTGGCTCCCGTCTCGGCGGCTTGCCGCATGAGGCGGGAATAGGTTTTGGTGTCGAGCATGGCGGCTTCGTCCACGATGATCGCCGTTTTGCGATCCCACGGCTCGAACAAGGTCTGGCCTTTGATTTCCTGCCAATAGACCTCCCGATGAACGGTGCGGCTTTGCTCGAAGCCGGAGTTGCGCAGCACTTCCACGGCGGCATTGGTCGGGGCCAAGCCTACGACATGCCAGCCAGCGCGTTCGTGCGCTTCTCTGATGGCCGATAAACTGTGGCTCTTGCCGGTTCCGGCAAGACCCTCGATCACAACCAGACCGTCCGTGCCGGTCGCCTTGAGGAAGGCGGCTTCCTGTTCGGGATCGAGCGTCATTTCCTGCGCTACCGAGAGGGCATAACGGCCTTTGACGGCCTTCCGGCTTGTGGCGATCCTGTCCGAGGCTGCCACGACCTCCTTTTCCTGCTCCCGGACTTCCTTGATGGTATAGCGGCCTGTGAAGGCTCCTGTATCGCGATTGTGAAGAGCGATTACGTCTTTGTGCTCCAGAACCTGCGCCCTGATACCGGCGCGCTCCAATGGGTCTTCGATATGCTTGTGCAGGAGCCGTTCAATATCCAGTTCGGTAAAGGTCGCCCGTTGCCGCGTTAAGGTTTCGAGCAGCTTGTCGGGATTGTGCAGCGCGGCGATGTTGGCCTCGCGGGTCGCCTCGGCGCGGGCAACGGCATCCTTGGGGCGCGTGCGCAGGCGAACCGGCCCTTCATGCCTCTGGGCGTAGGGGCCGACATCGTCCACCCGTATTTCCAAGCCCTCACGCTCGAAATAAAGGTTCTGGTAATCCCGCCACAAAACGCCCCAGCGTTCAGCCTCGGTCACGGCCCTTTGACCGCCTTTCATGGTCTTGATCTCGGGATCGAGGTCGCGGGCTTTGTGGTCGTCGAAACGATCTCCTTTGAGGCGGCGGGTCGAGATCAGGATGTGGGCGTGAACGTTAACTTCCCCTTTGTGCGGCATGTGAATATCGACCTGAACGGCGAGTCCTTTGCTCACAAAGTTTTCGTTAACGAATTCCTCCGTCATGGCCTTCCAGTCTTCGAGCGTCAGGCCGACATCGGTCGGGAGGGCCAACAGAAGCTCACGAGCCTCCTGCGAGTCCTTTCTTTTCTCCATGGCCTGAGCCTCGTTCCAGAGGACTTCTGGATTAAGGAATTTCTCATCGGCCCCTTCGGGCAAGAGGACGGTTTTGTAGAGGACGGGATCGCGGTGCGCAAAATAGAAGCGCTCCCCAGTGCGGCTGCACTTGAGGTCGCTCCGGTCGTTATACGCCGACGACCGGCAGACGTTGCCGCCGTCGCTGCGCTTGATGTAACGAACACGGGCGAATTCAATAGCCATAACGGTATCGTAACACAAATTGGCACAATTCGCAAACTGCGTTGCTTGCAACGCATATTGCGTATGAACGCAGGCTGCATAACTGTCCTATACGTAGAGAAAGCGCCGAAAATGTGCTACAGTGCCGTCGGTGACCGTCAGATAACCAATTAATCAAAGGGGATCGGATGCCGAAATTAACGCTTGCTGAACGGTTGGAAAAAGCCGCAGCCAGAAAAGCGCGAGCCGAACAAGAGGCCTCGCGGCTGAAATTGATGCAGCGCAAAGAGCGAACCCGCCACCTCATCGAGGTCGGCGGGTTGCTCGTCAAGGCGGGGATCGACAAGCTTCCCCCCGCCGCGCTCTATGACCGCTTCCTGCGCATCGCGGCGGAAGCGGAAGACCCCAAGTCGGTCACCGCTTGGGAGCGCGCGGGGAGCAAACATTTTCAGAAAGAAGCCGACACGCGGGTCGTCGCCATCGCCCGCTTCGGCTCGAAAATCGACACTGAGCTTGCCGCCACCTTGCGCGACCTTGGCTTCCGCTATAATCGCTTTCTCAAGCAGTGGGAGGGCAAGGTCGATTTTGCAAACGCGAAAAGCGTGGTCGAGGGGATGGGCGGGGCGATCAAAAAGGTCGAAGAAAAAGCAAGATAATTTATCGACACGCTCCCGATTATCTAACCCTCAGGATGGGATAGACCTGCTTAACTGTTGGGAAACTCTCTTGTGGCTCTGGAACAGAAGCGGTTAATGTCAAAGCAATATCTAATTTTTCTGCGAACTCAACCAACCGGGCAATCGATGTATCATGTTTGCTGCGCAAAAAGGCAGAAACGGATGGCTGGTCAATTCCCAATAGATCACCGATGTTTTTCTGAGTTAGCCGTTCTGCCGTTGCCTTTTTTTGAATGGCCTCTACTACAAGCTCTGTAAGATTATTTTTAAACCTTTCAGATGCTGATACAAACATCTCCCTGTTCGACCTTGACGGCTGAGCCCTTGAAAACGTCAAATCCATCTGTTCTCGGACAGCTACCTCATCAACAGTAGCCAATGCAGGCAATCCCATCTAGCCTCCGTTTGTATAATAATTGGTTCACTGGCATATTTTGCCATGGGGCAGGGTTTACGAGGGATTGTACTACAAATTTTCCTTCATAATCAAGCTTGAAACTGTCCTGATTAACTTTTTGTTAATAATAATTGTTGATGCGATATGATTCATATGCTATAAACATCATGTTGAGCATAGGTTGTTGCTTGAGGTAAACGAAATGTCTTACCCGCTGAACATCAAACAGTTACGGGACACAAGGTGGCCTTCCGTACCTCTACAACCACCCAGCGAATCGCCCTGCTCTGGTTCCTTTTCTATTGGCCGCCTCTGGCGGCTTTTTTGTTGGTCAATCTTAACCAAGGGAGGAACTCATGGGCGACATCATCAGCATTGGCAAAGCCGCAGCTGAATTCACTCCCGGCATTGTGCAGGGTTTGGCTGCGAACGCTATTTACAACAAAGCCGTTAGATTTCTAAGCGGAAAAAACACTTCGTGTTTGTCTTGTACTGACCTTTTTTTCACAAACAAACCAACACTGGCGACGCCAAATGAGTTTGAGTCGCTGTGTGTCTATTGTTTGGAAAAATGCATATCAACAGTAGTCTGTTACAACGGTTATCCATGGTGTTATTACATAGATACAGGACAGTTCCCTGAAATATGTGGTGCTGCTTGCGACGCTGCTATGAAAAACCCTTATGCAAGCATTTACCGCCCGAAGAGATATTTAGTGATACCACGAGCATCAAATGATACGCTCATCTATTGCCGTGCAATGCACGCCTTGTGTGAAGATAAAAACGTTCCTTCAGAGAACTTGATCTTCCCGCTGGCAAAACCCAGTGATGTTGCTCTCAAATACCAATTCAGTGGCGTACAATACACGGCCATCAAAGCGGGGGTCTTCTTTGGGGAACAAAGACGCATCATTGCTTTGCTAGGAATAAGGTGCACAGACACAAAATCAATGGATGCTCTTATTATCCCAGAAAAATCAGATAGCTATATTCCCATCAAAAGCTATATTGCTACGTTCTTAGACAAAGCTAATCGAATTTCAGTCCCGTTGAATAGGTACATAGTACAATGAACACAAAAAATCAGGAGCCGCGAAAGCGGCTCCTGATTGAAATCTCAGGCGACAATGGCACTGTTACATCTAGCTTCCCCTGCATAGGCGCTGAGTGTTTTTTCTGCGTAGAAGAATAGGTCGCGCTCGACCGGGAGGCCGAGCTGACCGCGCACGTCGGCTAGCTCCGTGAGCGAAACAGGCCCAATTTCCGGAAAGCCAAGCCCAAGATCGCAGAGCCCGAAAGCGATGTCCGGCTCTTCGGGATCGATCTCGGTCAGAAGCCACGTCGCGCCCGCATCGGGCGTGAAGAGCTTGACGACCGGCTTGAAGTCAATGGGCTCAAGACCTTCTTCCTGTCTTTGACGATTGGCCTTGCCGTTGGCGAGTAGCTGTTCGCGTTGTTCGGATGTAAGCAATTTCATGATTGCCCCCCTTACGCCGTCACACGAACGCCGAGCGTCGCGAGCATCGCAGCGAGGTTCATGCATTCTTCAGAAAAGACATCGTCGAGATAAGCATCGTCGCTATCGCTTTCGATGCCCCACAATCCGGGCGTCGTGATGGTTTGGATGACGTAATGCCCATTGAGCGGGATCAGAAATGTCGCTTTCGCTCGAACGCCGATCATGTTCCAGAAGCCATGATCGTAGGCATCCAGACGTTGCCGATCTGCGACATCATCAAGCCATGAAAGATCTGGGAATTCGTCGACGACCGTGATGCGTTCAAAGTTCTGGCGGGAAACCGTCATGGGGTGGCCTGTATCGAGGCATCGAAATTGTGAAGTCATGGTTTTTCTCCTTGCGTGATCGGGATAAGAAAGCGGCCTCGGCTGGTGCCGAGGCCGCGATGGGGTTACTGGCGCGTCCAGACCAGATTGTGGCCTTTGTCCGTTTCAACGAGGCGGCAGTTGATGGGAGCCGCAAAGCTGGGATCGTCGAGTTTGACCGAAACGTAAGGCTTGCCTTCCTTGCTCTTGGACGACCAACCCGCGCCAATTTCTGCCTTGCCCGCGTAGAGCCGGAAGTCAGGAGCTTTGTCGCCGCTTTTTTCGACGGAAACGAAGTTGGCTTTGACCTTGATGGTGAGGGTTTCGATATTGCCCTGAAAGCCGTCGTTCTGCTTGGTGAAGGTTCCGATGATAGACATGATGCTGTTCCTTTCTGTTAAGTGGGCCGCTCCATGCGACCTCGACAGCGATCCGACAAAGCGCAGAGGCCTCCGCAGCAGAAGGGCGAGCCACGGAGGGGGATCACCCGACTTGCAGCTAGCGAAGCGACGCGAAAGTCGGGGATACCGTGGCGAGGGCAAAGCCCTTGCCCTGACGCGCGGAGATGCGCTTTAGGATCAGCGCCCGTCGAGGTTGAATGGATGATGAGCGGCGCACGCTGAAAGGAACAAACGGCATCACATCAATCGGAACGCAATGCCGAACGACAGAACCATGGGCATGAAACCCTTCGCTCTGAACAAAGCCATCTTGCTTCATCGAAAATGCGACAAAACCTTTTCTCTTCCGCTCGCAGCGCAAGGCTTTCGGCAGCGTTCAAACGTCCTCGCTAGGAAGGAAGCGATGCTTTCGGCCTCAATCCGATGATCCTTTGCGGAAGACCAGTCCCGCCATCGCGCAAAACCAAAGGCTCGTCTCGGTCTCGCGCGCTTCCCTTTGCGGCGATCAAGCCGAGGGCTTCGCTGCCCCGATCCGAGAGAAAAATCCTTTCAACAATCCATCACGAGAACCGAACAGCCTCCGCATGCCGTTTCAGCACTGTCATTGATGAAGCCATGATGCACCTTGATCGTCTTCACGGCTGCAAGCGTTTGGGACAAACGCTCCTCCTCTGATGTTGCGGTCGCTGAGCGATGCAGCCAGACGATGACGGCGCGTGAACCTGTCTTCATAAACGCCGCGCCTAAAGCGGCCATTTTGAAAGGAGACATTTCATGCGTATCGTAATTTCTTACTTGCAGGTATTTGTTGATCGTCTTCGGATCGTGGGCTTCGCCTTCGGCTTAAGCCTGACGAAGTTCGGAGCGCAGCTTTGGCTTTGCCTCGGCGGGTCGCTGACCTTCCGCAAAGAACCATCGGATTGATGGACGCTTAAGACCGTTCCCGCCGCAAGGCGGGGACGGCATTCAGCGGTGCGTTGAAATTACATCCGTGCTATAAAGTGGTGTCACATGGTATGGCCGCAGGAAGGTTGCTATGTTTGAAGAACTCCTCCGCACAATCAAACGATTTGAAGAGCCCCAGATGATGCAAGTCTCTGTAACATGGAAATCCGATGCGGATGGTTACATTGACAGGGAATGCCCCAACGAGAAATGCCTGTTCCCATTCAAAGTCCATGAGGACGACTGGCGGGACAAGGTGCGCGATGAAGAAGTTTTCTGTCCATTTTGCGGGCACGTCGCGCCATCGGACAGCTGGCTAACGAAAGAACAGCTTGAACACGTTAAACAGGCAGCCGTCTCAAAATTGAAGGGGCGCGTTGGCGACGCGATGGAGAGGGATGCCAGAAATTGGAATCGCCGACAAAGACAAGGAAGTTTTCTCACGATGACCCTTAGCGCCAAAAAGGGTCCGCAAGAAATATTGCTTCCGGCTGAAGCAGCTGATCCTATGCGGCTGAAAATGGAATGTCCTTCCTGCGGCTGCAAATACAGCGCAATAGGATCGGCTTATTTTTGTCCTGCTTGCGGTCATAATTCTGCGGATTTGGTTTTTGAACAATCCTTGGACAAAGTTTGCGCCGCTTTGGACATCTTGCCATTGATAAGGAAGACTACCGATCCGGACACTGCTGAAAACACAGTCCGAATGTTACTGGAAAACGGATTGCAACAATCGGTTACGGCGTTTCAGAGGTTTGCAGAAGCTCTTTGGACGCATCTGCCTGACACTCCCAAACCACGCCGCAACGTTTTTCAAAATCTTGAGGAAGGAAGCGAGCTTTGGAAAACGGGTATAGGCAAAACCTATCTTAATTACTTATCTTCTACCGAACTTGAGACACTCAATCGCTATTTCCAGCAACGTCATTTGCTTGCCCATTGCGAAGGTTTCGTCGATAACGCTTACTTATCGAAAACAAATGATACAGCTTACCGCTTAGGTCAACATCTGGTCATTCACGAGACAGCCGTTAGAGAATGCGTAAGTCTTATCAAAAAACTTGGTCTTGGGTTGCGGCAAGACGTAATAAAATAGGGCGAGGATTAGGCTGTCTTTTCGCCAAGCACTTCTTCCAGCCTTGCCACAAGCGCGGCTCTTTTCTCGGCTCCCAGCTTATCGAGATTCAATTGCCGCCATTTCACGGCAGGCAATTCCGCCGCATCGGGCAGGCCAAAAAGCCCCCAATCCGGCTTTCCTTTTTCAAAGGAAATCAGAAACCGGCGATGCTCTCTCGGCATCTTGCTGACAACCTCGGCAATCATCGCCTCCCGCGCGTCAATCAACTCATGAAGATGCACGGGAACATCGGCCATGCCCCTGAAGCCTCGTTTGTATTCCTGCGATATATCGATGCGCGTGGGAGCCAACACCTCCGACATCGGCCTGTCGTGGCTCAAAAGATAAACGACGAATGCGCGCCTGAGCGCATCGTCGACGCCTTCTTTTGCTAAAAGCACGCGCACGTCGAACAAATCGCGAGGATGCTGTCGATCCAGCGCGGCGACGAGTTTTCCGGCGAATAGATCGGCAAACGAGACGACGCGCATTTCGGCAAAGCCGAACATTTCTTCCACCTTGGAAGAAACGCGGCGCGTCTCCGGCTCGAAAACGCACCCGCGCAGGACGGGCGTGACTTCGATTTTGATCTGCACGTCACCCGCGCGCACAAACAGCCTGATCACCGCGCCTTCGTGCTGCGTTTCGACGACTTGCGCGTCCGCAATGCCGCGCCTGATCCTCGCCGCGATCCGCTTCATCGCTGCGTCAATCGCTGCAAGCGATTGCTGGCGTGGCTCAAGCGGCAGATAAGTCAAGTCGACATCGACCGACAAACGCGGCATGTCCCGCCAAAAAAGGTTGATGGCCGTGCCGCCCTTGAGCGCGAAACAATCTTCCTCCGCGACGAAAGGCAGAACGCGCAGCAAAAGCGCAACTTGCTTGCGGTAGACTTCAGCCAGCGCCATTAAAAAGTTCCTCCGGCAAGGTTATCTGATAGGTAGGATCGAGCTTGCCGTCTTTGACGAGAACGCGCTTGCCGGAACCGAGGTCGACTTTTTTCTTGTCGAGATGCTTGAGCCAGCCGTGCCGATGGCGATCCGCAAAGAAGAAAAAGAGGCGTTTGACCTTGACGCTTTTGCAATCGGCCAACAGTTTTTGAAGCCTGTGCGGACTGAGGTTCGCAAGGCCTTCAAACAGCTTGTCGACCTGATGAAAACTCTCGCGCGCAGGCAGTTCGTCGAGAAGCTGCAAGACGGCCCTCTCCGGCGTCGACAACGTCAAGGGCCAGTCCTTCCACGGAACGCTGGTCGTGCCCGTCGTCACCGGCTCGTTCCGAAAGAGCGTGCCGTCCTTGCGGAAGACGAACACGGCATCAAGCGGCAACTTCGTAAGCCAGTTCGGCGGCTTCCTGTTGCCGTAGAGATAAACTTCCCTCTCGTCCTGCGGCAGATAATGGCCGTAACCTTGAAGCTCCAGCGCTGTCCTGCCGCCCACGACGGGAACGGCATCGGAAAGCAAATGCGTTTGCAGTGAAACGACGGCCTGCTGCCAGCTTGCCGTCCCGTGCGCACGGCGATAGACGCCGCGCACTGGTTGTGTGAGCCAACCGGCTGAAACGTACTGGCTGCGCAGGGCCGTCGAATAACCCTTGCGCGAAAGCCAAGCGGCATCGGCCAGAAGACCCTCTGGCAAAAGCTCTTGAAGCTGGTTTAGCTTTCCTTTGTTTTGCGTAGCCATGCTTAGCCTTTTAGCATAAATTCAAACCCTATCATAGTTTATAATATATCGAATTTGCTAAGCAATGCTTAGCAAAAAAGCGAATTGATAAACTAAACCCCATAAATTCACCTCATCGGCACCCGGTCGATCCTGAGCGCAGCTAACAAAAAATGGTCTTAACGGCATGAGAAATGGGGAAAATTCGCGCCTCAACCAATCTTGGTTAAAAACGTGGTAACCAATTGATAATTCATAAATAGTTTTTCTACGCCAAAGCCATTTGCAACTATTTTGAGAGCTTTCTGAACCCCCTGCCGGTTTGGTAAACTGACGCTCATTGGTAAGGGCATGGAAACAGGCCCGTTAATATTTCTGAAACTATTTTAAAAGGCATAAGGGGGCGTTATGATTGCACAGGCGACGATAGACGGATTTTTTGGTCTGTTCTCAATGCCGGAAGTTTTTGGCTTTTGGAGAAACCTTTTTGTGAAACGCCCTGTGCGCCCAGACCTGCTGGTTCCGGCTGCCCTGATAGAGGCCCCCCCTCCGGATGGGTGGGACGCTGTTGTCTATCCGATCAAAAGGGGCGATGACGCCGAGAGAAATGATGATAAGCGTTATGCTATTGTTTGGTTCAAAAACAATCGCCAAAATTTTGAGTCCGCCACATACTTCAAGGTTGAAGGCCTTGCCGAAGTGAAAATCGAGCATGACCTGCCCAAGATGACTTTGACCGATGCGCGTCGGTTCGACACCAAGCGTCTCTTGGAACAAGAGGACAAGGCTTGGCTCGTTGAAACCCTTGAGCGGCAGCGGCATAAACGAACGAGAAAAAAGGATTTGAAGCTGTAAGCGCAACCGGAACGGGGAACACCGGCCATGCGCTCAGATCACACAGCTCAGTACATCAATCGCCTTGTGGATGAGATATTTATTGCCCTTGGGGAAAACGCATTTCCCCATAACGGCAGAGCCCATCTTTACTCCGGCCCGCGCCAAGAAGTTTACGATCTCCTTCTCGATTATAACGAATATAGCAATCAAGAACGCGCTTTAATCTGGGCAAAAGCTCATGGCGCTTATACGATTGATGACTCGCGTATTGGTCAATTTCTTGCAAAGGAATTTGCAGGCGTTGGTATCAAGGATTATTTCGCTAAAAAATACAAAAACAATTTTGGCGCTGCATGGCCTGAAGGCGGCAAAGTCTGGCGTCACGCTTCGCGACTTTACATTCTCTCGCTGTGGGGCGCGGTCACGACCACGGTTTGCGGCGCGAGCGACAAAAGCGTGTATTCTCTGGCGGAATTGCGAACGGCTGTAAGGCCGGAGCAAGTCGCCCTGACGATGCCTGAACTGGTTCGCCAGCTTCTTCTGCCAAGGGACAAGGAGATCGAGACGATCAACGAAGTCCCGATGCACGAACTCATTGAACTCAAGAACAAGGGCGGTTACGTTCGTGCCCAGCGCGCGATTTGTCTCGGCGAGCAAAGGCTTGCCTTGAGCGAAGCCATCAAGACCTCATCAACAGGTGATATACGCGACGCCTTATCCAAAGTTCCTCCGGACATTCTGGCCGATCCTTCGCAGAACATCGGCGACGCTTTCTTCAACGCGATGATTGAGATCGGCAAACCGCCTGTGGATGCCATGCGGTATTTCATCGACTCCCAGCAGCGTTATCAAATTGATCAACGCTTGATCCGCGAGGCAAAGAAGCTCCCAGCCGTAAAAGCGTACAGCCGCACGCCCGATGAGATGCTGAACCAGAAAAACGAAAAACTCGAAGAATTTGCGACGCTGGTGCTGCATCGGATCAGCGTCGAGTTAGGCTTGCCGTTGGAACCGGCAATCAAGTCGGCTATCCTTGTCCCCACGAGACTGCCAACTCCATAGAATACAGAAGAGCTACGACTCCTCCTCAAGCATGATCGTCAGAACGCGCTTCGTTCGGGAAGGATCGGCGGGGTCTTGCGAGCCGAAGCGCAGCGAAAGATCGTAATAGTCGATCTTCCATGCGAGAAGTTCTTCGTCGATCTCGAAGATTCCAAAATCATGCTCGCCGTAGGGATCGTTCTCGGACGTGAAGGCGTTGTAGGCTTTGACCGCTTCGAGCGCGGCGACTTCGAACGGGACGCCCATGTCGGCGACATAGGGGGTAAAAAGACATTTTTCGCCATCGAGCGTTGTGCGGAATTTATCATTAAGCTCACGGATACGCTCGCTTCGGGATAAGGCTGGCATTGTTCGACCTTTCGGCTTTGAGTCCGCGCCAATCGCGGTCTCAATGCCAGCAGGTAAGCCGAAGGGTTGAAGCGGGACGATCATAGGCTGGCCTCCGTCCACCACAAGGCGCGGAGCTGCACAAGGCTCGGATGCCATCCGAGACGCGGAAGCGAGCGGCCTTGATCGGCACGCGCCCTTCGGCAAAAAGGCTGGCATGAAGAGAGACTACGTATGATTGGCGCGTCTTGCGAAAACGAACAAAGCGGCAGTTGCCGAAGCAATCCCGACAAAAGCATCATGATCGGCAGCACGCATAAAAAGGAAGACGGGGCTAAACCCCGATGCGGTCGCGCACCCCAAGGGGCGCTCCCTTCAGCGTGACGCTGAACGTCACGACGAACATGGCGGAATCTCCGGCGGGCTTCCAACTTGCCTATGTTTAGTGCGTTTTGCGTGGCCGATCCTTTTTCGTGAGAGCTGTCGGAGCGCGTCGGCGCGGACGCTTGACGTTGATTGCCGCTGCATCAAGCATGTTGGCAATGTGAACGGCATAGTGTTTCTGGATCATTTCGACGGAGGTGCGGCAATTCTTGGCTAACTGATAAACGTCCGCACCCTCCATGAGGCGTTGGCATATGTAATAGTGCCTCAGCGAGTAGAAGGTATGCGGTTTGCCGTCTCGGTCGAATTTCAGGTTTTTGGCCGTGAGAATCCTGTTGAACAGCTTGATGTGGTTGCCGGGGAAAACCTTGTCCGTAGGCTTTGGCAAATCGGCTTTCACGGGCGGAAGCGCCGCCGCTGCCGCGATGGCTTTCTTGGAGCGGGGCTTTCTTCCTTGCGGCGACCATTTGGGACGATTGAGAAGTCTTTGGTAAGGCTTCACGGCTTCGGTTCTGCTTTTGCAGTAACCGGCACCGCGTTTGCCGCGAACTTCAATCAGAAGAATAAGCTCATCGGTGGTTTCATCCTTCACCATCTTGATGTCGCGGTGTTCAAGATGTTTGGCCTCGTCGGGGCGTAGGCCGGTATTTGCCATAAACAGGATGTAGTCATGCAACTGTTCGTTCTCGTACCGCGACCGCTCCGATTTCGCACTGCGCACCTGTTCGCGCGTCGCCGTGTAAAGGGACTTATATTCTTCGGGCGTGAACCAAGGCCGACGCACGACTTTCATCTGCCGTTTATAAGGGGCGGAAAAGTCGGGAAGACCCGTTATCCAGCCTTTACGCACAGCGACCTTCATAACGAGGCGCAAGGTAATGATCTCGTTATCGAGCGTGTTACGAGCGGGGGCTTTGCCGGTAATTGAAGTCTGCTTGCGGTGAACGCGATAGGCCTGAGCCGTGTCGGCGGTGATTTCTTTGACCCCCTTCTTTCCGAAGAAGGGGCGAAGGTGGTTTCGAAGATGCGCCTTATGCTCCGCAACCCAACGAGGACTGCGCTCGCCGTTCGTGCTGACCTCGTATTCAGCCTCAAAAGCGTCAGCGGCCTGATTGAACGTTGGGCCGGACGGCCTGTCGAGCAGGCCAGCCCTGTCTTTGCCGCGCAATTCAAGAAACCAGTCTTCTGCGATTTCTTGGGCGTGGGAAAGGCTGTCGGTTTTGGTGCTTTTGCGACGGTTCTTGCCCTGAAAGAAGGTGGAGCAGAACCAGTTCTCACTGCCATCGTCGCGGCGGTAGAGCTTAACCTTACCGCCAAGGATTGAATGCGTTGGCATCACGAACCTCGCTTTCCCTAGGAAAACATCCGGCTTCACTGGCGGGATGCCTTGGGTTGCCGAGATGGGTCAAAATGGGTAAGTGATGGGAAGCGTAATAGGGGATCGCAGCTTGGTCAAGCTGTGCTGTTATCTTGTTGATTTTATTGAGGATTTGGTTGCGGGGGTTGGATTTGAACCAACGACCTTCAGGTTATGAGCCTGACGAGCTACCGGGCTGCTCCACCCCGCGTCACGAAAGAAGCCTAGGGTTTAGAGCTAATGGCTTGTATTTGCAAGCATATCCTACCAGAGCTACCTTTCGTCTTGATTAAACGAAAATATAAGCGTCATGCCCGCGAAGGCGGGCATCCATCTTATTGAAAAAAATGGATTCCCGACAGCCGCTTCGCGGCTTCGGGAATGACGCCAGTTTTTTCTGCGTGGCTATATTTTTAAGGCTTTTGCAGGCTCAGCCAGCGGGCAACGTTCTGATTATGCTGGGTCAGGTCTTTGGCAAAGGCATGGCCGCCTGTGCCGTCGGCCACGAAATAGAGAAATTCGTTCATTTCAGGATGCAAGGCCGCCTCAATCGACGCACGGCCCGGGTTGCAAATGGGCTTCGGCGGCAGTCCCGTATTCACATAAGTATTATAGGGAGAAGAGAACGCAAGGTCTTCGTGGGTAAGTTCGCGGTTAAGAGGGCTTTGGCCATTCGTGATCGCATAAATAACAGTCGGATCCGATTGCAGGCGCATGCCTTGCTTAAGCCGGTTATAGAAAACGCCCGCGACGCGCGGGCGCTCCTCCGGCTTCCTCCCGGTTTCTTTTTCGATGATCGAGGCCATGATGAGCGCGTCGAGCGGTGTTTTCAGGGGCAAGTTTTGATCTCGCCCTGCCCACATATCGTTCAATAAAGAGCGCTGGTCTTTTTGCATGCGCTCAATAATACCCGCGCGCGTATCGCCATAGCTGTAATGATACGTTTCCGGCAACAACGATCCCTCCGGAGGAGCGGCGGGAATATCACCCGAAAAAGTCGGGTCATTACGCAGCAACGAGACGATTTCCTGCGACGTCAATCCTTCCGCCACCGTAAAACGCCGGACGATGGCGCGTCCTTCGCGCAGCATAAGGATCATATCCACCATGTTCTGCTCGGGCGTGAACTCGTACTCGCCCGCTTGCAACGTGCCCGGCATGACGCGCGCGATGAAGCGGAATGTAAAAGGACTGGTGATGACGCCGTTGTTTTGCAATGAGACGGCGATGTCGCGCGCGCTCGCGCCGCGGGGGATGATAACGATTTTATCTTCCGTCATGGCGTTTGGGCACATTACGGCGAAAAGGGGGATAAGAAAAAGAACAAGACCGACAAAGGGCAACAAGAAAAGGGCGATGCGGCCAACTTTTCTTTGGGATGGTGGCGGGGGATTCTCAATCGTAGGAGGGGCGGGCGCGCCGTCGCTGAGTGTCAAAGAGATCTCCCTGTTGCAGCCTTCCCAAGTCTAGAGGCCTTGGGAAAGGGAAGTCATATATGATTAATTTTTTGTTTTCACGATTTCTTTTATTTTTTCCCATATTTTGCCTGCGTAACATTGAAATTGTCAATCGTCTCATGAAGTTAGCGGGCCATAGTCAGGGCTGGCAAGGCGCTAAATCAACAATGTATTCACTGACGCATGTTATACTCACATGAATTGGATAAGGTAAAAAATTTATTAATTTGTGTAGTGAAACGCTGCGCGTGATGCCCTTTAGTTTGAATGTGCATTTTTTAATGAATAGTTTTGGAGTTCTTTATGCCTGATATCCATATTGATGCTTCCAATGTTCAGCAAAAGATTCGCGAAAAGGCTGAAGAGTTAAAACTCAAAAAACCTCAGCTCGGCTTCCCAGCCATGTATATGGATGGAAAGCCACAGAAAAATATGGGGAGAAAAGAGATAAGCGGAATCTTCCCCACAATTTTTGATGAGCCTGAAGAAAGATATGAATATGTCGGGAAATATTGGGGCGCAAACAGTGTTGTGGAATTCATCGACGATGAAGGAAAATATTGGGTAACGCGCTATGGTGAAAGAATAGAGAAAGCTCTCCGTGAGGCGGGGTATAAGCCCGCCACACAAGGAACACATTTTTCAGGTGCTGGCATCCAGCCTGCGGGCGTATACTTGGAGGAATTCAAAAAAATATTTAACACGCCTTTTAACGAATATGAGCGAGCGCAGTGGGCTGTCCGTGACGGGAACTTGGAACAGTTTAATTTGGCAATAGCGAATGGTGTGAAGCTGCATGATCTTAGGGAGTTATATAACATAAATTCTCCCCTTCTTTTCCAGGCGATCAAACCATGCCCAAAAGATGAGTTCTCAGCTAGGGACAAAATGGTGAAGCGTTTGCTGGTCGACGGAGAAGGCGTTTCTACCGATGGGAAAACAGCCCTGCATCGGGCCATGCAAGAACGAAGCGAGCCTGAATACAATTATCCAGCTTATATTATCCCAACACTTATTCAGGCAGGCATTGATCCTTTGAAAAGAGACGATCACGGAGTGCCTGCATTTTTATACCTTTCCGGCGATGACAGCTGCGTTCGTGAAAAGCTGAAACTTATTTCGGATGCGATGCTAGGCGTTGATGGTCTGAGTAAGAAAGAAAAGGAAATCCTTAAAGCTCAATTTCAAATGATGGATAAAACGCTGATTGATGGGGATGATCAAACGTTCGATAAATTAGAAAAGGCGTTTCAAAATACCTGGTCATGGTCGAGCGATTTTGAGGCGATACGAAATAGAAAATCGAAAATTCCTACGCGTTTGTTGGATTTACTTGAGCCAATTATCGATACGAAGCGTAGGGCGAAGTTTTTTTTTAAGTAATGTTTAATTATGATTTCGGTAAGTTTGATACGATCAACGATGTTGTTGAAGAATTTGCCGCCCATATAGTCTTGCCGCAGTATGTGCTTGATTATCACGAAAAATTGGGGCTTCCAGTTACGGAAGAATCGCTTGCCGATTTGGATAAGTGTATGGGAGGCGATGCGGCAAAGCATCTAATGAAACAGATCAAACCTTTTATTAAAGAAGAGCTCTTCAAGGGCCGCAGTATGGATAAGATTATTGGATTGAACGAAGCATGGCATGACGCGCGGGTAGTTTTTCCCGACCAGTTAAAGCCGTTAAAAGCTTGTGGCGAATGGCACTCGTTAACCGGGGAGAAGGTTCATCATGTGCCTGATACCGATATTTATATTCAGGTGCTTACAAGGGATGAAGAGTTGGTTCGTGAAGGAAAAATAATGAAGCACTGCGTGGGTGGCGGTAATTACACCACAAAATGCCTGCAGGGTGATGCGCATATTTTCTCGGTTCGACGGGAAGGAGAGAGTAATCCGCTGTCGACTATTGAAGCAAAGTGGGATGGAAGGACATTTAAAATTATTCAGAATTATTCAATGGGTAATGGGAGACCAGCCGATAACGCTACTAAGGCGGCTGAATGGCTTAAAGAACAACTGGAGTCTGGAGAGATTAAGGCAAGTCGCTATCTCGGGGAAACCGAAGAAAGTAAGAAATTAAACACATTATCGACCATATCAAAAGTAGCAGGGTTTATAATTGCTCCGGAAAACATCGATGCTTCGTTTGCCGAATATTGCAACAACACCTTAAGACGTGCGCGGGAGTATAGTCCGGGAACAGGAAAGTTTGATAAAGTCTCACGTACTACGAAACTTATTGTTGGAAATTATCACATGAAGGTTGTCGATGAAAACGGACAGCGGGTTAACAAAAGTTGCGGCTTTGATGAGCTTACGGCAGAGAAATGGTTTGAAGCGAGTGGTCTTCGCGAGAGAATATGGCAAAAATCGCCTTTAAATGCTCTTATTGCAAATCGCTTGGAGCAGCAACGCGCTTTGCAAGAGTCTTTGCAACGTCAATCGGGCGCTAATGTTTCAGCAGCTGAAAAATCTGCGACAGATGAGTATGGTAAAAGCTATTCAATAGGCGATTTATTCAAAGCGATTGGCCGGATTTTGCCTTTTAGAAAAAAGGAGACAAGGGCGCCATTGCAGCGGCGCAAGCAGATGCCGCTGGCTAGTGTTATAAGTGCTGACGAATACAACAGCACTGAGCGGGTATCAAACAGTGATTTAGAGCACGGGGGAACCCCAAATAATAGTGATCCTGATAAAGAGAAAAAGCATAAAACCGATAAAGTTTTACGTGCTAATCGCAGAAAATTCCGTCCTTATAGCATGTAAGAAGATAATGATCTTAAATTATGCTCATTAGTCTCGTGTAATCGCGCGCTATGCGAAGCTCGTAAGAACGAAGCATGGTGGTGTTTGCCGGACGTGAACGCATATTCTCGTTTATTTGCCGTCGATGGATGTCAAAGGGATCTCTCTGTATAATTTTCCCGTGGCTTATAGAAGGTCAGGGGCCGTCTTCATATACCTCTTAATGCGTTGATTTTGCTAATTCTTATTGAGGCGCTGCATAGGTTGGGACCTTTTGCGTCAAATTTATCGGTTTTCCGTCTCGTTATCCCGCTTTCGCAGGGATACCCCTTCTATTATAAATGTTTTGCTAAAATTAATGAAAGCACCAATTCATTGAGGTAATTTTTATGAAAACAGTTTCTTTATCGATCAGGAATTTTAGCAACGCGCTCCGGTTGATACAGGAACTCGACCTTGAGACGCTCTTTTGTGAAGCGGAAGCCTGTCTCGATGGTGGTGTCGCACACGAAACACTTCGAGGCACGCGAGAACAAATGATGCAGGCTGTCAAGCGCCTGACAAAAGATGAACTGCGAATTGCCGAGATCGTCGCGGTCAACGATATTTTGATGTTCGATGGCTTTCCGAAAATGAATACCCTCGTCGTATGGAAATGGGTTTTACAACGAATGGATCAGGAAGAGGCCATCGAAGCGGCGCAATCGTTATTAACCAGAAAGGATTTTGATAACGAGGTCGCGCGTTTTGTTGTCAATGAATTTATCGAAGAGTTATCTTATTCCGATGCAGCTAAGGCCTTTTTGAATATCCTGGAAAAAACCGTCGATGATAACGATGAAAGCCTTTTGCCTGTTTTCAAGAATGTCCTTCAACAAATCCGGCCCGAAGACATTCCCGCGATCATCGATGGCGCGCCGAATATTCTGCTGATTGTGCTGGCGATGGAAACCGGGCCGGAAAGTCTGGAAGAAGCCAAGGGCACGCATCATGTTCCGCTGAAATGCATGGAGCTCTTCTTTGATCATGTGCAAAAGATAGCGCCAACCGTGATGTATGAAACGGCGTTATCGATATTTAAGGATATACATTTTCCATCAGAGATTGCTGAGGTCGGTCAACTGTTTGTTGAAAGTTTTGAAAAACTCGCGAATCGGTACACGAAAGGCCGTCCGGTGAGAGAAATAAAACCATCAAGACCGCCGAAGACTAAGAAAGGGCATCTGCAAATCGTCAAAAGCTCGCCGGGCGGGAAGTGATCTGTGCGCGTCTGGGAAAAATCCAATCATCGTGATAGCCCCACTTGCACCCGCCTTCGCGGGGGGAGGGTCCGGGTCGAAATCGCGACCAGCGATTTCGTGGAGGCGTAAAAAAACTTAGAAACGGTTACGCAACCTGTATAAATGCTTAACGAACGATCCCGCGGTCCGGACGTGACAGGTACATAACGCGCGACGAATGGGTACGTTGTATGAAATTTTTCTCCCCTCGAGGGAGGGGCTAGGGGAGGGGGCGAACCGCGAGGACAGAAATCAATTTCTGAAAATTTGCCCGCTCTGGACCCGCCCGAACTCGCTCCGAACCCGCTCCGAACCTGCTTTGAATCGTACCTGATCCTTAGTCGATTGTTCCCAAAAGCTCATTAATATAAGGGGGAAGGCGAAGCCTGGTGGGTGCGACCCCGATTCGTTCTTCGAACTAATAACGGCCGTCATCATGCTCTAGCGCGGGGAGTTGGATTCTCTATAGAGGTGAGTTAGTGATTTTTTCCGTCTTGCTTCCCTTTGATCGGGTGTTTCATTTTGTGGCACGGTACTTTGGTCTTGGTAAAGCGGCTGCCCAATAGTTATACGGACGGTGCTGCCGTACATTTTTGCCCTTTGTATGCCAGCCAACACTTTGGCAATCGTTTTGTGTTCTTTTCTTTGCATCAGTCTTTCCGCTGCTTGAAGAAATGGCGTTCGACACACATCGATATGCACAGGAACCACAACTGCATCTTCTATTTCAAGCGCGATCGCAGGGATTGAAGTCCATCTCTTATCAATGACTGGAGTCATTATTGATATTGGCTCTGGGAGTCCTTTCGCAGGAAAAAGACCAACGCAGCCTCCTTTTCTGATGTATTCAAACCCTTGATTGATAACTTGAGAGTTCTTAATTTTGTTTTGAGCATCTGTTCTGTTGGTAACCGCGAGAGGTAATAGTTGATCTTTAATCCAGTCATGTTGAAGTAATATATCGCTGCTGAACATAAGAAAATCAGGTCTAATTTCCGCGAGAAAAGATGTGAATGCAGTTACGTCGGCGTATCCATCGGGATGATTGGCGACAACCAAAGTCGGCTTGTCGTGAGGAATAGTATTTCTATCTCCAACTATTTCCGTTTTAAGGTTGAAAATTTCGCGATGAACAATTGCGGGGTGTTTGTTTTCACGTTTGGCTATATCTTCGATTTCTGCGTCGAATTGCTTTTTCAACTCCATGGTTGCTTTGAAACCATTCAGTGCGTCCATCACGAACATTACTGGCGCAGTGACGGGGTTTGTAAATAACTTAAGGGCCCAATATTTTCGCATTTTTATGACGGTAGCTGGTTCGAGATTACCTATAAAAATCCTTGTTCTGCCTTTTATTATACCATCCCTTCCACCTCTCTTTGGCGCTTTAATAGTTTCATGTAATGACTTACTGAGAAGTAACAGCCAATAACCCCCACCTAAGCAACTTAACGCTTACAAGACATATGTTAACTACCTAAGCCACTGAAAAGGCTCGTGGTGGGTGCGACCCCGCTTCGCTCTTCGAGTTACGCAGGACGTGATGGATATAGAACAATGGCGCTCGCCAAGGAGTAGTCCGAAGGGCGAAGTGTGGTGGGTGCGACAGGGATTGAACCTGTGACCCCTACCGTGTGAAGGTAAATCCATACTATTGCGACTGTTTGTAGCTAGTCAATCCCCTTTGCTAGAACCCATGATTATCAATGATATTTTATGATGACCTTTGCCCTGATTTGTGAGAACATGCGCTGCGTAGCTAGCTATGAGCTAGCTAGCAAGCAAAGAGCTAGCAACGGGGCGGCCATGCCGGAATGCAAAAGGATAGGATTGCGGGAGGTGCGTAGCCTCCAGCCGATGCAAACGATGTGGGAGACTCTGACCCCCGGCTTTGGCATTCGCCGTCAAAAGGGTGTGTCCGTGTCCTATGTGCTCTTTTACCGGACAAAGGAAGGGCGGCAACGCTGGCTGACCATCGGGCAGCACGGGAAACTGACCCCTGACAAAGCGCGAGAAATCGCCAAGGACGCTTTAGGGGATGTGGCAAAGGGGCATGACCCTGCCGGAAGCAAACAGGCCACCAGAAAGGCCGCCACCGTCTCCGAATTATGTGATCTCTATTGGAGCGATGCCGAGGCTGGGCGCGTTCTGACAAACCGGAAAATCCCAAAGAAGAAAAGCACGCTTGCCGTCGATAAGGGACGCATTGAACGCCATATCAAGCCCCTTTTGGGGCATTTGAAAGTTGCCTCCGTCACCAGCAAGGACATTGATTATTTTATGAATGCGGTTGCGGATGGGAAGACAGCCTCACGGACGAAAACAAGCAAGAAGCGCGGGTTTGCGGTTGTCCGGGGTGGCATGGGAACTGCCAGCCGTGCAGTTGGGTTCCTTGGCGGCCTGTTTACCTATGCCGTGCGGCATAAGATGCGCTCTGACAATCCTGTGCGCGGCGTGATACGCCCTGCCGATGGGAAGCGCGAAAGAAGACTAAGCGATGCCGAATACCGACTTCTCGGCAAAACGTTGACCAAGGCAGAGGCTAGCGGCATTTGGCCCCCAGCCATCGAAGCGGCCCGTTTTTTGGCGCTTACAGGATGGCGCAGAGGTGAAGCCCTCAACCTACGCTGGAAAGAAATCGACTTGGTGCGGCGAACGGCCATTCTTGCCGAAACAAAAACGGGGCGCTCAATGCGTCCTCTTTCTCAGGTAACCTGCGACGTTCTTAAAAACATGCAGAAAATCGGCAGCGGCAAGCCGGATGATCTCGTTTTTCCCTCGGCGCGCGGAAATAACGGAATGACGGGCTATGCGAAACTTTGGAAAAAAATTGTCAGTTATTCTAAAGACCCGTGGCCACCAGATGTTACCCCGCATATTTTTAGGCACTCGTTTTCATCGTTAGCGGCTGATCTCGGTTACAACGAACTGACCCTCAAGGCGATGATCGGACACAAAATGCATTCTGTCACGTCGCGTTATGTCCATTCTGCCGATGCGGTTCTTTTGGCGGCGGCGGACACGGTAGCGAACAAAACAGCGGAGTTGATGGGGATGAAGCCCACGTCGGCAAAAGTGATCCAGTTGCGAAAGCGAGGGTAGTTATGGGGAAGAATCCGTTTATTGATGTTTCTCTTGCTGTCAAGTTTTTGGCACATGGGGGGCGCGCCTCCTTCGATACGTTTCTTGAGCAACGGCCCGAACCTGATGAAGAAAACCTTCGTGAGGCTTGCGATAATTTTATGAATGATGCCCGCCGTGGGGAAGTCGAAATAATTTCCAACGGGAAAGCAATCAATCCGGCCAGTCTTGCAGGAGATAACCTATTTATCGACGTTAAAAGAAACTCGATTTGTACAGCGCCCATTCTCTCGCTCGAAAAACTTCTCTCTCATCCTTCGCCACAAGAGTTGAGCGAAGCCATGCCGTGGTACATTAATGAGTATTTGCCTAGCAAAGAGCCTTGGACAAATCTAAAAGTCCTATCTTCCGAAATTATCCGATTTCCCAAAAATCAGCCAATCGAGGCCGAACCAGCGAAGAAGGCACCACGTCCCGCTTCCGAGGCTGAGGCAAAGAAGTATCTTATAGAGCTATCCCGTAAAAACGGGAACCGGATTCCGCCAAGAGATGTGGCAGAAAAAGACGCTGTTTTGTATTTTGAAGAATTAGGCAAGCAGTTAAGCTCAACCGTGTGGCGCAATGCGCACCGTGATGTTCGAGAGGGTAGCGCCAAGTATGGGTTAATCCCCCTTAAAAGCGGCAGAAAACGGCGCGTCCAATCATAGATTTAGTATTGCGGCAAGATTCTTGAATTGCGGCAAATGCCGGATTTTGTCGCCGAATTATCTTGTGCTCTTTGGAATAATCGCAATCCCAAAAGATTGCTTTTTGACCAAAGGAGCAAACATGATCCCCGATAATCTTGACGCTTGGCTGACACGCGATGTCACAGCAGCCGCTTTAACAGAAGCGGGCTTTCCTATAAAGCCTAAAACACTTGCGACGAAGGCAAGCAGGGGCGGCGGCCCCGTATTTCGTTCGTTTGGAACGCGGGTCTTGTACCGCTGGGGCGATGCGCTTGAATGGGCGCAGAGCCGTTTAAGCCCGCCCCGGAGCAGCACGAGCGAAGCTGATACGCAAGCATGATAATCGCCGGAAACAATTATTCGCTCAAGCGCGGGTGGCAAGAACATCCCCTCTTCGGGAAAGAGCCGTATTCAAGGCGCGATGCTTGGTGCTGGCTTATCGAAAATGCCCGCTTCCGAGACGGAAGAGCAAACGTCAGCGGCAAAGTGATTCCGTTACGGCGCGGACAATTATCGTTTTCCGTTCGTTTCCTCGCACAAAAATGGAGATGGGATAAGGGTAGAGTTGAACGTTTCTTAAAGCGCCTAAAAACCGAGGCAATGATAGAGACGCATAACGAGACAGGGCAAAACATCATAACCATCTGCAATTACGATAAATACCAACTCATCCCGAACTATGCCGAGACGCAAAGCGAGACAGGAAACGGGACGCAAACGGGACAGGGGCGAGACGGCAGCGGGACAAAGAAGAATACCCTGAATACAGAAAATACCCCTTCTCCGAAGAAAACCATCGAGTCTTCCAAGGCACATCGCAACATCATGGTATAGACATGAAACTTAACAATCCAGAAATAGAGATGTCCCTCGTTGCGATTGTTTTTGCCTTCCCCAAGTGCTGGCATCTCGTTAATTTTGTAAACACGGAGGATTTTATTGATCCGTGTGCCGCCAAGATTTGGGAAGCGTTAGGGAAAGCACTTTCCGAAGGCAGGGTTCCCACACCCCATGGCATTGCGATGGAAATATATCCTGACGAAAAGGATCAAAAAGTCTGTGCTCAAAACTTAATAGACTGGATAACGCAAAGTATAACACCTCTCAACGCCAGCGATTATGCAGCCCTGATTAAAGATTTAGCGGATCGTCGCCGCATAATCCAGCACGCGCAGGCTCTCGTCGCGCTTGCTGAAAACACGGCATGTGGTCTGAACGCCACCGAGATTGCGAGCCGGGGGATGCGCGCGTTGATGAGTGGCCCGCTTGACTGCAAAGATTTTGTGTCCGTGCATGAAATTGGCACGAAAGTGATATCCTCGCTCGATAAGCCCATGAGGGTCTTTAGAACAGGCTTTAAGCGGCTCGATAAGGCGATGGGCGGTGGATTTTACCAAGGCCGTTTCTACGGTCTAGGGGCGCGTATGAAAAGCGGCAAGAGCCTTTTTATGTCGAGCCTAGCGTATAACATGACAATGAACCACGGAGCGCGTATTTTATATATTTGCCTCGAAATGGGCGCGGAAGAATCCGTGCATCGCATTTTCTCAATGCGCATGGGCGTTAATTCTTTAGACTTTCTAAATCCAGAAACACGAACCCAAGATCGGTTCAGACGCCGCGTTGCCGAGGCCAATGACGCCTTGAAACAAACCAAGCTATATTTCCATTCCCGGTCGCGTATGACGCTGGATGACCTAAAGGCAACTATTGCACGAGTTGGGGTGTCTGGAACAGTCGATGGGGTCATTGTTGACTATCTCCAGCTTGTAGAAGGCAAAGAACGAGGCCAATCGACGGCAGAACACTTCGACAACGTTGCGCAGACCCTAGCTGAGGCCGTGAAGCGATACCCGATATGGATTCTTTCGGCGGCACAACTGAACCAAGCTGGCAACGTACGCGGGTCTGAGGGTTTGTTGATGGCTTGCGACTTGGCTTTTAATCTCAACAAAATAGCAGGTTCCGTTTTTAACACTCCGGCGGGGCAGCACAAAGACCCCGACCGGGCATGGCTGGAAACGAAGGTAAGCCGTTATACCCCATACATGGATGTTGGATCAGAGCAAACACCCGGATACGAAATCTGTCCAGATCGGGGGCCGTGTTTTATCGAATTGCCGGAGCAATTCTCATGACGAATCCAAACGACCAAAGCGACGAACACACCGAAGAAAACCCACCAGAACACGCTGGTGGGGTTGAGGTTTTGCCTGCCCCCACCCCCATACGAATTGACCTGTATGACGTGCACACGGTCAGGCGGGAGATGTGCGCCCTGTACCGTGACATGCGGCGCGGGATTATCAAAACGCAAGACGGCACGCGGATGGCCTATGTCTTGGACATTATCCGCAAAACGTATGAAACGTGCCTGATGCAGGGTCGGCTTGAGGCGCTGGAACAACTTTTGAACGCAAGAAAGGAAAAACGCCATGAAAGACGTTGATCGCATATCCCGCCTTTATGCCACGCTCACAAACAGGGAGCGGGCGATCCTTGTTTTCAAACATTTGGTGGAGGGCGACAAGGAAGAGGTTAGGCGCATTGTTGGATCGGTTCCGATGAAAAGCTACCGATGCGCTGATCTTGAATATGAGCGCCTGTACGATGGTATTTGGGATATGGGGAAAGCCTACGAAGCGGAGTATTGGTTCCTCGAAGCGATGGCAAGTCGGCGCATGTTGGGGGGACTCTATCTCGATAAGCGCGGGGAAACCGAAGAGTCCGAAAAAGCTTTTCAGGATTTTTCCGAGTACGCGATGGAGGCACAGGCGCTTGATGCCGCTCTGGAGGACATTTGCGAGGAACAGGGGCTTGATGTTTCTGTTGTGCGTAAGTTCGGCGGCACAGACGGCGAGCTTTATTTCCGTCCAAAGGATTTGGATCAAGAGATGATTGAAAAATACAAAACGCGGTTGTCACGCGCAGGCGGATTTTTGAAATAGCTGTTACCTTGGCGCGGGGCCGGACGGCTTCCTACCCCTCGGCGCAGGAGTCTTGGGCGTCGCCGGAGCGGCGCAGGCGGCTTTGAACTTCTCGATCTTTTCTTGCTTTTCCGCTTCACGGATCGTTTTGTCGCGCAAGACCTTCTGAAAAGCCGGACGCTTGGAAATCGCCGTTCCCATATAAACTTGATCGTATTCGTAAAGCTCTTTGCGATCCAGATAATCGGCATAAATGTCGGCGTCTTTTTCCGCTATGGCTTTTTGCTTGCGTTGGCGCAATTCCGCCAGACAAATGGCGCGATAAACTTTTTCATAATTTCCGGTCGCATAAATCTTGCGGTATTTGTCAATCGAAACGCCGTTGATCGTCTCAATATCTTCGTTCGCCAGAAGCGCGGCGACAAGGGCTTCGGCTTCAATTGGAAAGCGGCTCCGGTCGCACATACCGTGCATTTCTGTTTCGCAAAAAACACGATCACGTTCGCCACCGCAAACACAGGTTTGAACGTCGCCGGACGCTGTGCGGATAAAGAGAGCAGAGGCGAAGGAGGTGATAGCTTTTGTGTCTTCGATAAATTGCCGTCTGTTGAAGAAGCCCGTGGTTTTGTCTGTGTGAACTTCTTCAAACCATTCATAAAGATGATTTGTTTCAAATAAGAATCTTCCTATCGGCGTATCGTCTAGCCGTGTTGCGTCCCATTCTTTGGCTTGATTTTCTGCTCGATCCGAGTTCTTGATTTTCAGGCCGATAGTTGGTCTATTTCCAGACTTATCTTCTTCGATATATTTCCTATTCGGCCCTGTATAAAGCTGAATACGGCCTTCGTGCGGGAACGCTTTTTCAAGGCCACCGTGCTTGACGATTTCCTTGAGAATAAGGTCAAAGATTTCTTTGGGGGTTGTTTTTCCCTCGAACATAATCATGGCGCACACTCCCCTTAACGAGGTTGCACGTCAGATTTTACTTGCGGGTGTGATCCCGCATCTCCTGTTGGCCGGGGGGGGTATAAGCGGATAAGCTCGCGCTTGAAGGAAACCGGATTTCCTTGTGCAGCTTTTTCCTCATCTTCTTTTGCAAAATGTTCGTGCATTTTCACAAGAACATCGTGATCTTCTTCTGATAACTGACCGGAAACACGCTCGATCTTTTTATGTGGCTGGAGGTGGCCTCCTGAACGATCATTAGGGTCAAAAGAAAACTTGCAATAATATGCTTCTGAAAGATCAGTAACATACACCGTCAGTCCATTTTCTTTTTTTGAAAAATCAGGCACAAAGACTTCCCGCCCATGGATGCGGTAAACTACCCCGCCCTCACATGCGCCCCCTTTGACAACCTCAATTTCTCGTTCGGTCTGCGCCACGGAGAAAAACCTCAAAATCTTCTGAATAAGTGCTTTCAACATAGCTCCCCCCTCCGGGTTCGTAAAATATTTTCGTGGCGTTTAATTCTTTCATTCGGCGGCGCTAAACCGCCAAATCGTTGACGGATCATATCAAAAATCCGGCGGCGAAACAATTTTGCTATTAGTTTCAAAGACTTACGTTTACGATTTGTTAATAAATGGATTTTGTTAATTCTTTTCCTCATTCAAAACGGGCGCTTAACAAAAACCGTTTAACCATAACCACCCGTTCCATGCGCGAAGCGGCGCGTTTCTCGGCTGTTTGGAATGGGTGTGTGCGCCTCGTATATGCGTCGCTGGCACGTTTTTCTTCTTCTTGGAAACAGAACCCCGATAATTCGTCATTGAACAAAATGGGCCGTTCTCTTACGCTGGAAGCCGAAGTCGGGTCTTTCCGGCTTTGGGGCGTGATAACCCCTGTTCTTTGGCGGCTTGTGTGGCCGTCACCCGCACTCCTCGGCCTATGGTCGGGGAGGCACCGCTGTATGTTCAGGGCGCAAGCCTAAAGAGCGGCGCGGCCTTTCCCAAAGAACAGGCTTATCAACTCCCCGATCACCAGAGGAATCCCCCTCTGGTGAAGTGGTTGGGAGTTGCCATGAAAAAAATCTGTGCCGTTGTTCTTGTGCTTGCCTTGGGCGCGTGCGCGTCATCCGGCGTTAAAATCGACCAATCGAAAATTGAAAGACTTCAAAAAGGCAAGACAACCTATGCCGAGGTCATGCAATCCTTCGGCTCGCCGACAAGCAATACGATGATGGGCGATGGCTCGCGCATGGTGATGTATCACTATTTTGCCTATCAAAGCCATCCCGAAAACTTCATCCCCATCGTTGGCGCGTTTGTTGGCGGCGCGGATACGGAACACACGATGGTTTCGCTCACATTTGACAGGAGCGGCATTCTTACGAACTACACAGCCACCGAAGGCGGAAGCGGCGGTGGGCGGGGCTTTGAAAGCCTTAGCCAAACGCGCAAAGACGTTCGAGAGGTGGAGTGATGGAAGAGAAAGCACCTTCATCACGAAACGACGAACAGCTTTCTTTCAAACCGATTCTGAGGTTTTTTAGAAACGCTTTTCTTGCCGTATTAGCTCTTATCGTTTTCGTGTTTATCGGCAGCGCATTTTATCAGGCAGAGAAAAAGGAAGCCCTTGAAAAAGAACAAGCTGCGACTGTCACGCCCATATGGTATTTACAAAAATACAAAGACCCAATGAGTGATCTATCTTTTACGCGGATGGAGCTTTTTGCTGACCAAACAACCAATCTCGGCTCCCTCTTGCCGACGTTGGTTTTAGAATGCGCTCCGGCAAGAAACGGAAATAAGTTTCTCTCTGTGAGTATCCGAGCCAGTCGCATGTTAACCCCGAAAGAAGACCCTGATCTTGTTGTTAGGTTCGGCGATGATCCACAAACGCATTGGATGCAATTTTCAGCTTTCGATGGTGGGAAAAGTCTTTCCCCACGCGATGATGAAGTGCAATTCATTTTAAGCCTTCTCTCATCGGATCGCTTGCGAGTCCAAATCATGTCGAGCTTCGGAGAAACGCCGTTTATATCCTTCCGTATGACCCCACAGGACAAAGCGAGGGAGTACGTCAAGGAGTGCTGGGGCGACTATGCCGCTCTTCCTGCTTCTGTAAGCCCCAATGTCGCTGCGCTGGTGTGGGGAATGAATGTGGAGTGGGTGACGGCATACCAGCACGCTATGAAGGCCGTAGGGCTTTACGAAGGGGCCGAGGACGGCATTGCCAATTCAGCCTTGTTTGGGGCGCTCCAAAAATATGCCGTGCAAAATCACCTTCGGGAGGTCGAGCCGGATAAAGACAAGGCTATTTTGCGCCCGGACATTATGGATGAGATGAGGAAGGATAAGCGCATTTCGGAAGACGTGAGAAAGATGTTTGGAGGATAGCGTCTCTAACACAGCCGATTTCGTGGCAAATGTGATGACGTTGAATCCGGGGTTTGCCCCGTTTGCTGCTAGCTATGTGCTAGCTTGGACGATTTATGGAGTCTCACCAACGCTTCAAAAACCCTGAAAAACGTTGGTGGGTGCGACAGGGATTGAACCTGTGACCCCTACCGTGTGAAGGTAATGCTCTCCCGCTGAGCTACGCACCCAAGTTCCGCGCTATTAACATGTTTTCTCCCTTTGCTGTCAAGCGGTTGGCTGGTAACCTGCGGCTGGGCTATAAGCCCCTCGAATTACAGGCAAAATATATGACAAATATCCATTCGCCGGTCCTCAAGCCTCATATTCTGGTCGTTGACGATGACGATCGGCTACGGGATCTCCTACGCCGCTATCTGGCCGAGCAGGGCTTTATCGTCAGCACCTCGCCTAGCGCGGCGGATGCGCGGTCCAAGCTAAAAAGCTTCAGTTACGACCTTCTGGTGCTCGATGTCATGATGCCTCACGAGAACGGTCTCGACTTCACCCGCTCGCTTCGCAAAGAGCCCGCACTTGTGCTCAGACAGCTTCCAATCCTGCTTTTAACGGCCCGTGGAGAGCCTAGCGACCGCATTGAAGGTCTCGAGACTGGTGCGGATGACTATCTGCCCAAGCCGTTCGAGCCACGGGAATTGCTCTTACGGATCAATGCGATACTACGCCGCGGCCCCAAGCCGGACGCCCGGATGCCTGAGCTGAAACTGGGAAAATGGACCTACGATCCGCATCGCGACGAACTCCGCTGCCCTGAAGAAACCATCCGCCTGACCGACAGGGAAGCAGAATTAATGAAGTTTCTGGCGGCGGAACTTGGGGCCGTTATCAGCCGGGAAGTGCTGGCCGAACGCAGCAAAGGCATCGTTAACGACCGTACCATCGACGTGCAGGTCACCCGTCTGCGCCGGAAAATTGAAGATGATCCCAGAAACCCCCGCTATCTTGTCACCGTGCGCGGGGAAGGGTACATGCTTTTGCCGGATACAGCTTAATGACAGACGCCTACACTCAACAATCGCGCCGTCCGCACCCCGCCTGGGTGCGAAGGATCAAGCGTTATTTGCCACGAAGCCTGTTCGGCCGTACGCTTTTAATTATCGTTACGCCGACTATTTTGGCGCTTTGTGTCGCGACGTTCGTTTTTTTTAATCGTCACTGGTACATCGTGACGCACCGCCTGACGCATGCGGTCGCGGGTGATGTCGCCATGGTCGTTGAGATGATGCGGGTTGCTCCTACCCCCGAAAGAAAAGCAGAAGTTGTTCATCTGGCTGAGACAAAGCTTAATCTTTACGTAACCTTTACCCTTGGCGAGCATTTGGCGGTTATAAAACCGCGTTTTACAAACCCGTTACGGGTTATGTTGCAGCAGGCATTGGATAACCGGCTGGAATATCCATATCTCATCGATATGCCGCATGCGTCTGAAATGATTGCGATAAGGATCAATGTGCCAGAAGGCGTTTATACGATCCTTTGTCCCGAACGACGTATTTATACGCCTACGACTGAGGTCTTTATCGGATGGATGATTGGCAGTTCCATTCTTCTATCAGTGATTGCGCTATTATTTATGCGCAATCAGATTCGTCCCATCCGCCGTTTGGCGGAGGCTGCTGAATCGATCGGCAAGGGACAAGATGTGCCTTGGTTTAAGATCGAAGGTGCTTCCGAAGTCCGTCAAGCTTCGGCTGCTCTAATGGTGATGCGTGATCGTTTGCGGCGTCAAATCACGCAACGTATGACTATACTTTCCGGTGTTTCACACGATTTGCGGACACCGCTAACACGCATGAAACTTCAATTGGCACTGATGCCGGACACGGCAGAAACGCTTGGGTTTAAGGCCGATATTGCCGATATGGAGAGCATGCTGGATGCCTATCTTTCCTTTGCCAGAGGCGAGGAATCGGAGCCAGCAGTTGAAACGGACTTGGGAACACTCTTGAAGGAAGTCATTATATCTGCGCGACGCGAACATCCGGATATTGACTTTACTGAGCCAAAAGGAATATTTCTCACTCTTCGCCAAGCTTCCATCAGACGCTGCATTGCAAACCTGATTAGCAATGCCGTTCGTTATGGAAGCAAGGCGCAAGTAAGCGTTGCGCAGCGTGACCGGGTTGTCGATGTGATTATTGACGATGATGGGCCAGGAATACCTCCTGAGAACCGGGAGGATGTCTTCCGTCCTTTTCTAAGATTAGATGAATCGCGCAATCCAGAAACGGGTGGAGTTGGCTTAGGGCTTACAATTGCTCGTGATATCGCGCGATCTCATGGGGGCAATGTTATTCTAGATGACAGTCCTCTTGGTGGGCTCCGTGCAAGGGTTTGGTTGCCGATGTAAGAGCAAAATTGATAAATAAAAAAGGCGCGAAGTAAATCGCGCCTTTTTTAGGATGTTCGGTTGGAGCCGTTAGCTGCGGCCGTTCTTCACCATACCTTGCAGCTCGTCTAAGCTTTCACAAACCCGATTGCTCATCGCGTCAATCGCCTGATATTGGCTGCGGGTGATCATATCGGTCAGCTCCTTTAAACTCGATACGCAACGCTCCATGGAGGTCTTTACGCCTTCCGTATGCTTTGCCATTTTCTCTTCCGGCGTTTGGGCCGCCATGATCGACTGGATCATGCTCGTGGCCGCCTCGAAGCTTTGGCGAGCCAGTTCAGCTTGGCGGCGGGCGAAAGCCTGAATGCTTTCAAGCGCAAGCTGGTTAGCTGATGTCATAGCCTCAACGTTTTTCTTATGGGCCGCCATGAGGGCATCAACATCCAGCCCTGGAATTTTAAAGTCCCCAAACATCTTGGAGGCATCCATCATTTTGGACATATCCATCATTTTGGACATATCCATAAATTTCGAAAAATCTGTTTCGAAAAACGGGTTGGCGGCAGGTTTTGACATCTGGGTCCTCATTACTGGTTAACTGTTGTAGGCGTTGGTTCGCCCAGGTGAACAGGGCAGGGATTAGGTATGGTTAACTTCGCTAATATGCCGATTCTGCTATCACTTGTCACTATATTTCTTCGACATAATACCGTATTTCAGCACCGGATTAGTACACGGTTAGTCCGTTATGAATGTGGGGTTATAAAGTTTGTCACCGAGTCGAAGAACCCGATCCAAGACTGCCATCGTTTTGGCCATGTCTTTTGTGTGATCGTGTTGCCAGTACCATAAAACAAGGTGATATAGCGAAAAAACGCTTATCCATTTTGTAATTTTGAGTGTGCTTTTTTGATCCAATTGTGCAAGTTGGAACACCTTTTGCATAGAAAGCCACTGAGCCTGTAAAAGTGTCTGTAGTAACTTAGGATCTTTTCGGCAGGCAGCTGCAATGGAAATAATTCCCTTTCGGTGTGACTGCAAAACATCAAATCGTGCCATCAAAATTTCGAATAGCCGATCATGCAATGAAGATTTGCTATTTATTTTTCCGACTGATTTGATCATTTCTGAGTCGATATAGCGTAAGATCACGCGCAGCCGTGTGTCTGGGCTTGAAAAAAATCTTTTCACTTGAGACAAAGGCACACGAGTTGTTTTCGAAATTTGCTCTGCGGTAATCATATGCCAATCGTATTTGGCGGCGAGCTTTAATACTGCAAGCGCGATCTTGTATTCAAGAGAAGAATGAGAAGCGACTTTCATGGCTTTATTTTATTCAAGAAAGACTAAGATGCCAATTCCTTCGAACGATCGGTGGCGGCCTTCATTGCACGCAACATAAGGCTATTCAGTCCATTATTGAATAACAAATGCTTGAGAGCGGCTTCGGTTGTACCGCCAGAGCTAGTAACCGCCTGCCGCAAGGCTGTTGCGCTTTCGAGTGACTGGGAAAGCAGTGCGCCGCCTCCCGCGACTGTTTGTCGGGCCAGTTGCATGGCGATTTGAGATGGTAAACCAAGCTGTTCACCGGCAGCTGCCATTGCTTCCACCAAGGCGAATACATAGGCGGGACCACTGCCAGATAAACCCGTTACAGCATCTATTAGCGCTTCATCGTTGAGCCAAACGACTTCACCGATAGCCTGTAAAAGCTTTTCGCATAATTTATGCTGGCTTGGGGTGACATGCTCGTTGGCAAAAGCCCCGGTTATGCCCATACCTATGCTGGCGGGCAAGTTTGGCATAGCACGAACAATGGCGTGAGAGGTATTGCCCAATAATTCAGAAAGTCGGGTCGTTGTCAGACCAGCTGCGATTGAAAGAAAAACGCTTTCCTTGAACTGGGTATAACCCGGAAGCACAGAAACGACATGTTGCGGTTTGACAGCGATGACAATCGCGGCTGGGTGATAGGAATCCGGAATTTCGGAAGGGGATTTAAACCACATAAACCCGGCGTCATTCGGGAGGCTGCTACAGGGTTGAACGGGATCAATTATGGCAATTTTGGAGGCACTGGCATGGCGCAACCATCCTTTCAGCAAAGCACTGCCCATTTTTCCGCAACCAACGAGAACGAGATGCACAGCGTCTCCTGCATCATGCAATAAGGAATTCTTTGACAGTAATTTAGGGTACTAGGTTATCAGGCCTGTCCGGCTGTGTCGATCATCGCGGCAGCCATGGCTTCGCCGGGGCGCTTGCCCCCCCAAATGACGAATTGGAAGGCTGGGTAAAAACGTTCACATTCCGTCAGGGCGATCTCCACAAGATCTTCTAACGTTTCGACGCCTGGCAGACGATCGCTACGCGCAAGCACAGTGTAACGGAACAAAGGTGTGCATTGTTGAGGATCGAGATCAAAATGACCAAGCCACATGCGATTATTCAACATCGCGAGAAGATCGTGAACGTCGGCGCGTTTTCCGTCCGGAACGCGCATATCGAATTGACAAGAAAATTGTAGCGCACCAATTTCGCGTTGCCACACGAAGAACAAACGGTAATGACACCACCGCCCGGCAAGTTCGACTATAAGTTCATCCTCGTTTGCTCTTTCAAACAACCATTCATTGGCTGTAACTATTTCTTCAAGAATGTCGAGCGGGTTATGAACTAGACTCGGCTCGTGAACGGAAATGAACGACATGTACGACTCCCCCCCGGGATCAACGCACCAGAGGTATCAAAATCAGGAGTCGCGCTGCAAGTGTATTAGCGGTTTAAAATGCATACGATTCATCAACGTGTGTTTTGAGTCACAGTGCATTGTTGGATTCGAATCTTTCCGTTGTCGAACTAACCGATTCAAATGACTCATTTTTTGAGTCATTTCAGAGTTCTGAATCCGTTAGGCACGGCGTTTGCTTTGGCTACTATGATTAATGCTTTCTAAATATAGTTTCTTGCCCGCTTTTACTTTGTTGCGGCTTGACAGATTCAATTTTATCTCAATGAAAGACAGACGTTTTTATAGCTCTTCTTGGGTGTTGCGATACTTCACTAGCATCGCAAAAGCCGCATCGAATTCGTCGCGCGATACGAAATCTGAATTTTGCTTTCCCATGTGACTTTTTTTCATGTTGTCAAATTGGAATCATTTCGTGCGTTTAACAAACAACCGAAGACATTTTCGAAGAATTCCAGAATATCGTGAATCGTGATTTCATCTTTGGGCATGGACTGTCTCCCACAGCGAACTCATGTTATGAGGGAATAGATTGGAACAGGCCAAGAACGGGTGTCAATCCATGTGTATTTTGTTCCTTAAAGGACTGGCGATCGGTTTTTCAATCGCCGCCCCTGTCGGTCCTATAGGGCTCCTTTGCATTCACCGTTCTTTGAATAACGGTTTTAAAATTGGTTTTTTTACAGGGCTGGGGGCTGCGACCGCAGACGCCGTATATGGCGCCGTGGTTGGGTTTGGGTTGACGGCGATATCGTCTTTTCTTGTCGCGTCAAAATTTTGGATACAACTTCTTGGCGGTTTGTTTTTGATATACCTCGGTGCATCGTTGTTGAGATTACCCAAACAGGAGCGCGTTATACATAACGAGAAATCCATTTCTGTGAGGTACGCTTTTGGCACAACCTTTTTGCTGACTATGACAAATCCCATGACGATCTTGTCTTTTGTTGCCGTTTTTGCCGGGCTCGGCATAGGGACGACGAGTTCAGAATTTGCGGATGCTATGTATCTTGTTTTTGGGGTATTGATCGGTTCATCATTGTGGTGGCTGTTGCTTAGCAGCGGAGTTTCGTATGTCCTGCACGGGAAAATTAACAAGAAGCAAAGGGGATGGATAAATTACTTATCTTCTTCCGTGATTATACTCTTTGGGTTTATTGCTTTAACCAACTGTGTTAAGGGGATACTCTAAAGATATAGCCTTGCTTTAAGGCCGGTTCTAACTCCCAGAAGTGCGTAATTGACATGCTCGCTCTTGCGTTCCCTGCCATTGATCCTGTGCTCGTTTCATTTGGGCCGATTGCCATTCGTTGGTACGCCATTTCATATTTAGCCGGGTTTGTTCTGGGCTGGTGGTACTGCATGGTGTTGGCGCGCGCGAATGCGGCTGGCCCAACGTCGAAGGATTATGATGATTTTCTTGCATGGGCTGTGATCGGTACAGTCTTGGGCGGGCGCCTGGGTTACGTGCTTTTTTATCAATTCGATTATTATCTGAATGCGCCGCTTGAGGTTTTTTACGTATGGCATGGAGGTATGTCGTTCCATGGCGGCTTGCTTGGGATGCTAGCTGCGACGTGGTTTTTCATCCGGCAGCGCAAGCTTCACTATTTCGCATTCACGGATATATTGGCTTGCGCGACGCCAATCGGACTTGGTTTCGGCCGCATAGCCAATTTTATAAATGGGGAATTGTTTGGGCGCGTGACGGAAGCATCATGGGGCGTTGTGTTTCCGCGTGGCGGCAATTTGCCACGTCATCCGAGCCAGCTTTATGAAGCTTTTCTTGAAGGACTTGTTTTGTTTATCGTTTTAGCTGTCTTGGCGCGCATACCAGCGTTGCGGAAGAAGGAGGGATTTTTATCCGGTATTTTTCTTATTCTCTATGCCATTTTCCGTTTTGGCGTTGAGTTTTTTCGAGAACCTGATGAACAGCTTGGTTTTTTGTTTGGCGGCGCGACAATGGGACAACTCTTGAGCTTGCCTGTATTTATATTTGGCATAATTCTCATCATTCGTGCGCAGCGACGGGCCGCATGACTCCATTGCTAAAAATTATCCGTGATAGGATTGCGGTTGAGGGACCAATATCGCTTGTGCGGTATATGGAATTGCTACTTCAGCATCCGGAATACGGTTATTACCGAGTCAATGACCCTTTGGGGGCTTCGGGTGATTTCATTACCGCGCCCGAAATCAGCCAAATGTTTGGCGAGTTGACAGGCCTATGGCTTGCGGATGTTTGGCATCGGATGGGAAGCCCAAAAGAATTCATTCTTTTAGAACTTGGCCCCGGACGTGGCACCTTGATGCAGGATATTTTGCGCGCGACCGCAAAAGTATCCGGTTTCCATCTGGCGCTGAAGCTTCATCTTCTTGAATCCAACGAGGCATTGCGCAAGCAGCAGCAAGGTAAACTCGCCGCATATAATCCTGTTTTCCTTGAGAATTTGAGGGAATTACCTGAATTGCCGCTTTTCGTTGTAGCGAATGAGTTTTTTGACACAATGCCAATGCATCAGTTTGTGAAAACAAAGGAAGGTTGGTGCGAGCGTCTTGTTGGTTGTGAACAGGAAGAGCTTGTTTTTACACTCTCACCGCCAAACGAGGGAATTTTGTCGTTTGTTCCGGCGGATTGGCGGGAGGGGCCGGAAGGGCTGGTTTATGAAATGTCGCCGGTATCGTTGGCGATTGTAAAAAATCTGGCAACACATATTGTGCAGTATGGCGGGGCTGGACTTATTATCGATTATGGTTATGCAACGCCTTCTGGTCAGCCGACGTTGCAGGGCGTCGTAAACCATCAATTCGTGGGAGTGTTAGAAAAACCTGGTGAAATTGATGTGACGGCCGATGTCGACTTTCAGGCGCTTAAAGGTATGGCGATACATCAAAGCGCGAAAGTTGAAGGACCTACCAATCAGGGTGAGTTTTTGCAAGCTTTGGGTATTGAATTACGAGCCTCTTTTCTTAAACGCCATGCTTCTGAAGACCAGATAAAAAAAATTGACGAAGACATGCGGCGTTTGATCGATCCCGGACAAATGGGAATTCAATTTAAAGTCTTGGCTATTTTATCGCCTCAGATTAAAGAAGCTGCCGGTTTTTCATGATAGAAGCATTGAAGGCGAAAAATCTAAGCGACGTTTATGGTGTGCGGCATGCTTTTTTCACACGCAAAGGCGGCGTGAGCAGGGGCGTTTTTGAATCGCTCAATTGCGGCCTATGGAATGATGACGACAAAAATGCGGCGATAGAAAATCGGCGACTTGTAGCATTATATCTCGAGGCAAAACCTGAAAATGTTTTAAGTTGCAATCAGGTTCATTCCCCGGATGTCGTTACGGTAACTGAACCATGGCCGCCAACACAACTTCCGAAGGCTGACGCAATGGTGACGAAAGAGCGCGGTATTGTCCTTGGGGTTTTGACAGCGGATTGCGTTCCCATTCTTTTTGCGGATGAGAAAGCTGGTGTCATCGGTGCTGCACATGCCGGTTGGCGTGGGGCTTTGATCGGCATAATAGAAAACACCATAAAAGCTATGGAATCTTTGGGCGCAAACACACGAACCATTCAGGCAGCCTTAGGGCCTTGCATTGCTCAAAATTCTTACGAAGTTGGGCCGGAATTCCCCGCGCCATTTCTGGCCGAAAAGCCTGAATATCAAAGGTTTTTTCGTCCCTCGATAAGACCGGGACATTATATGTTTGATTTGCCGAGTTATGTGATGGAGAAATTACGCGCCGCGGGTGTTGGCATGTGTGAGCCCCCTCCCGGGGATACTTGCGCGGATGAAGAAAGATTTTTCAGTTATCGGCGCAATTTTTTGCGTGGGGAGAAGAGCGTTGGAAGCCTAATGTCGGCGATTATGTTGATACCAATACTTGCTCCCCCTGTGAAAATCGAAATAGAGGAAATAGAAAAAATAGCCGATGAAGTGAGAGAAGAAAAAGAATTCTTTTGTTTAAGATAAGGTTATAAATGTCTAGGCCTCAGACCCTTTACGATAAAATCTGGAATGATCATGTCGTGCGACGGCAGGATGACGGGACCTGTTTGCTTTATATCGACCGGCATCTTGTACATGAGGTTACTTCGCCGCAGGCTTTTGAAGGATTGCGTGAGGCTGGGCGCAAAGTAAGGCGGCCCGATCTGACTTTAGCTGTTGTTGATCATAATGTGCCGACAACATCGGATCGTGCGAAAGGCATTCGTGAAAAGGATTCCCGCCTTCAAGTTGAGGCTCTTGAGGCCAATGTTAGAGAATTCGGCATTGAGTATTTTTCAATGCTGGATTCCCGGCAAGGGGTAGTGCATATCGTCGGGCCGGAACAGGGTTTTACGCTGCCGGGGCTAACGATTGTTTGCGGCGATAGCCACACTGCAACACATGGTGCGTTTGGTTCTTTGGCTTTTGGGATAGGTACTTCTGAGGTTGAGCATGTGCTAGCAACGCAAACGTTGATATCAAAACCTTCAAAAAACATGCGAGTTGATGTTGAGGGCGAGTTGTCGCTTGGCGTAACGGCAAAGGATTTGATCCTTGCAATTATTGGCAAACTCGGTACCGCTGGTGGTACAGGACATGTGATTGAATATACAGGGCAAGTCATTCGTGCATTGTCGATGGAAGGCCGCATGACCGTGTGCAACATGTCGATTGAGGCAGGCGCGCGCGCTGGCCTCATTGCGCCGGACGAAACGACATTCGCCTATCTGAAGGATAAACCTCGCGCGCCCAAGGGTGCGGATTGGGACAGAGCTGTGGCTTATTGGCATACGCTGCCAAGCGATCCCAACGCGAATTATGATAAGGAAATCAAGGTTGATGCGCAGTCGATTGAGCCCACCGTGACATGGGGCACATCGCCGGAAGATGTTGCACTGATCACAGGTGTTGTGCCTGATCCATCCCGCGTTAAAGACGAAGCTAAAAGAAAAGCCATGCAACGCGCGTTGGACTATATGGGATTAAAACCCGGCATAAAGCTGACAGATGTAAAAATTGATAAAGTATTCATCGGTTCATGCACCAATGGGCGGATTGAAGACTTGCGCGAGGCGGCGGCAGTAGCAAAGGGTAAGCGCGTCGCGCCGCATGTCGTGGCAATGGTGGTACCGGGTTCCGGACTCGTGAAGCAACAAGCGGAACGCGAAGGGCTTTATAAGATTTTCCGCGAAGCTGGCTTTGAATTGCGTGAGCCGGGATGTTCAATGTGTCTTGCAATGAACGAAGACCGCTTGCAACCGGGCGAGCGTTGCGCGTCGACATCGAACCGTAATTTTGAAGGCCGTCAAGGACGCGACAGTCGTACACATCTTGTTAGTCCGGCTATGGCGGCCGCGGCGGCGATTGCGGGACATCTTACTGATGTCCGTAAATTCGCGGTGAAGGGAAGCTGATATGCAAAAATTCACGCAACTTACTGGTGTTGCTGCGCCGATGCCGATGGTGAATATCGATACGGACGCGATTATTCCAAAGCAGTTTTTAAAAACGATTAAGCGCACAGGGCTTGGTAAGCATCTCTTCAACGATTTGCGTTACAAAACGGACGGGCAAGAACACGCTTCATTTGTCCTAAATAAGGCCAAGTATCGCGATGCGAAAATTCTTGTCGTTGGCGCGAACTTCGGTTGCGGGTCGAGCCGCGAGCACGCGCCGTGGGCGCTGATGGATTTTGGAATTCGTTGCGTCATCGCGCCAAGCTTTGCAGACATCTTCTTCAACAACTGTTTTAAAAACGGTTTGCTACCTATTATTTTGCCGCAAGATCAAATCGATCAGCTTCTGTCATTGGTACAAGAACCCGGAACACAACTAACAGTTAATCTTGAAACTCAAAAAATTATTGGGCCGGGAAATGTCAATATTGCCTTTGTAATCGAGCCGTTCCGGCGGCATTGTTTGCTCAATGGGCTTGATGATATTGGCCTTACGGAACAATATGTTAAAGACATAAAGGCATTTGAGGACAAACGCAAAATCGAGCAACCGTGGGTGTAAGTGCGGACATGAGCAAGAACATTCTTTTTCTTCCCGGCGATGGCATCGGCCCTGAGATCATGGCCGAGGCGAAGCGTGTGCTGGAATGGTTTCGCGAAAAGTGCGGACTGGCGATTATTGTTACCGAAGATTTAGTCGGTGGCGCGGCGTTTGATCATTACGGTGCGCCGTTGGCGGATTCAACGTTGAAGGCCGCCAAAGAAGCTGATGCGATAATGCTCGGTGCGGTTGGTGGGCCGAAGTGGGAAAAAGCCGCTTTCGATAAACGTCCGGAAGCCGGATTATTGAAATTGCGAAAAGAGCTGGGTTTATTCGCAAATCTGCGTCCGGCGATTGTGTTTGATGCATTGATCGACGCGTCGACGCTGAAACCTAGAGTTGTGCGAGGCCTAGATATCATGATCGTGCGCGAGCTTGTGGGCGGCGTGTATTTTGGCGAGCCGCGCGGCATTTCAGATATCGGCAACGGCGAACGCCGTGGTGTCAACACGCAGGTTTATACAACCTCGGAGATACACCGGATCGCGCGCGTAGCATTTGAATTGGCGCGGAAAAGGTGCAACAAAGTATGTTCGTGCGAGAAGAGCAACGTGATGGAGTCCGGCCTGCTGTGGCGCGAGGAAGTGACGAAACTCCATGCGGCGGAATACGGCGACGTGGAAATTTCCCATATGTACGCGGATAATTGCGCGATGCAATTATTGAGGAATCCCAAGCAGTTTGATGTGATCCTGACTGATAATTTGTTCGGGGATATTTTGTCGGATGAAGCGTCGATGCTAACAGGCTCGTTGGGGATGCTGCCGTCGGCTTCGATGGGCGAGAAGGAGAGGGCGATGTACGAGCCGATCCATGGATCCGCGCCGGATATCGCGGGAAAGGGCATCGCCAACCCGCTGGCGACGATCCTCAGCGCGGCCATGATGTTTCGTTATTCGTTCGGGTGGGAGGGGGAAGCGAGTATGGTGGAGGAGGCAGTGAAGCAGGTGCTGAACGCTGGAATCCGTACGACGGATATCGTTTCAAAGGACATAAAGCCTGTTTCGACACGCGAGATGGGCGATGCGGTGCTGCGGGCATTGGGTTAAAAACGGGTAGAGAAGGGCCTGAAAGCGCCCTTAACCCCTTCACAAACAAGGAAAATACCAATTTCAACACCGGATCAAAACGGGTTCGGCGCGCGTTGCGAACGGTTATTAACCCCGCCCCTAAATCGTCGATAGCGATTTTGACCCTCCCGCATCCCCCTTCGCTAAAGCTACGGGGGACAGGAGGTGAGGGTGGTTTTTAGGTATCAATTTTCAACTACGTACCCATTCCTTCCGAGCCGCGTACCTGTCTCGTCCGAGCCGCGGGATCGTTCGTCGCGTGTTTGTGCGGGTTGCGTAACATAAAAACGGCTGGGTTCCCCCAAGCCCATAGGTCGAGTTATTTTATCCCCTTAAACCTCTCCGTCGTTTCGATTAGCGCGGAGCGGATGCCGGGCTCCATGACCGAGTGGCCCGCGTTGGGCACAATGATGTATTCGGCCTCTGGCCAGTTGCGATGAAGTTCGTCGGCCGTGACAATCGGGCAGACCATGTCGTAACGCCCTTGCACGATCACGCCAGGAATGCGACGGATCCGGTGAATGTTTTCCAGAAGCTTGTTGTCCGGCTTGAAAAGATTGTTCTTGAAATAATGCGCTTCCAGAACGGGCATGGCCGCGCGCAAGTCGTTGTCCTGAAGCGGGCCTTCCTTTTCCTTGCCGGGCAGGAGCGTCGAGCATGTCGTTTCGTAATTTAGCCAGAGACGGATGGCCTCGCGGCGCAACGCATCGTCAGGTCCCGCAAAAATGCGCGCGTAAGCGCCCAGCAAGTCATGACGCATTTCTGGCGCAATGAATCCTGAAAACTGGGCCCATGCTTCGGGGAAGACGTTACGCAAGCCATGAAGAAACCATTCGACTTCCGTTTTACGCAACAGGCATATGCCGCGCAGCATAAGACTTAGACAGCGTTCGGGATGTTTTTCGGCATAAGCAAGCGCCAGCGTGCTTCCCCACGAACCGCCAAAGACATGCCAGCGGTCAACCTTGCGCGTGTGGCGGAGCGTTTCGATGTCGGAGATCAGAAAATCGGTCTTATTTTGCTGCGTTTCATAAAGCGGCGTCGAGCGTCCCGCGCCACGCTGGTCGAAAATAATGATACGCCAAACAGCCGGGTCGAAAAAGCGGCGGTGAATAGGCGAGGCCCCCGCTCCCGGACCGCCATGCAGGAAGACGACCGGCGTGCCTTCCGGATTGCCGCATTCCTCCCAATAAAGGGTGTGGATGTCGTCGACGTGCAGCATTCCCTTGATGTAGGGTTCAAGCGGGGGAAAGAGCTCACGCAAGGTCATGCACAACTGATCCAAAGTAAAAAAACGTTCGGATTGTATAAGAATAATGAGGCCATTCGCTAAAAATTCCCTTCCCCTTTCCCCCAGTCCGTCGAAGCTGCACAGCAGCGTAGACGGAAGGAGGGGTTAGGGGGGGTATGTAGAAAGCTGACCCCTCACCGGCAAAAACTTTGGGCTCCGGCGCGACCTATCCCTGCGGACGCGCCGTAGCTTTAGCGGAGGCGGTTGCTTCCTCTCCCTTCCGCCTACGCCAAGGCTCCGGCGGACACTAGCGCCTAGACCCTCCGTAGCTTTAGCGGAGGAGGGCAAGGGGAGAGGGGCTTCTTTTGCTGGCTTCATTGTTCGTACGCAATCAACCTACTTCACTAGCGCGGAGAGGTGGCGGCTGGCAAGGGTCAGCATGGCGAGATCAAGGACGCTGGAAGCGCGGATTTCACCAAGGAGCTTGTCAAAACGTTCAAGCCGTTCGCCATTTTTCGTGAGCCAGTTATGAAGCGGATCGATTTCGTCCTTCTTTTTACCTTGTTTTGGCAAGGCCGCCGACATGACTTGAGCCGTTAACAAACGCTGGCTGGTCAGGATATCTTCAAGTAAAGCCGTTACGGCTTCGCGTTGCCATGGTGTGTCAGGCCCGCTGAGCGACTGGACTCGTTCACGCAGCCAACTGAGGCTCAGGCGGTGGCCAAGTCCGAAGAAAACGGTTGCCGCTTGCTCAATCGTGCAGTCCGAACGTTCGGCCAGACGCGCAAGATCGGGCGCAAGCGACAGGTACGGCATAATACTCATGCGGAAGGCGAGGGCAGGCGGAACGCCTTGAGATGTAAGCTCTTTTTGGGTGTTTTCGCTAATGGCGCTTATGGCCGAAGGCGTATTGGTCAGCCAAGCCGCCAGCCGTTCCACAGCATCACAGTAATAGTCGATTGCAACCGCGAGTTTCTCCGGCACTTTGGCCTGCGTCAGGAACCATAACACGATATAATCCATCATGCGATTGATGATCAGAAACATCTTTGTCTGGGACTGAGCCGGGACACGGTTGTCAAGGCTCTCAATCTCCTGCCACACCGTATGAAGGTTATAAGCGGCCCGGACGAGGTGATAAATACGGGCGATGCTCGCGACGTTCTTGCCGGTTTGTTCCGCCGTGATAAAGACAAAGTGACTCCCTACGCGGTTTGTCAGGCTGTTGGCAAGGCGAGTGGCGACGATTTCACGGCGTAGTTGATGCTTACTGATCTCGGACGGGAATTTTTTCTGCAAAAGCGCCGGGAAGTAATACATCAGGTCTTTATGCAGGAAAGGATCATCCGGCAGGTCAGATGCCATTAGTTGCTCGTAGAGCCAGATCTTGGCATAGGCCATGAGCACGGAGAGCTCGGGGCGCGTCAGTCCTTTGCCAAGGCGCAGGCGATCGGCAATTTCAACTTCATCCGGCAAAAACTCGACCTTGCGATTCAAAAGACCGCTCTTTTCCAAAATGCGAATGCTTTGCGCATGCAAGGGCAGAAGTTCCGCACTTTGTGATTCCGCAATAGAGAGCGCTTGCGTCTGGCGGTAGTTGTCGCGCAAGACCAATTGCGCAACGTCATCCGTCATGCTGGCGAGCATCTTGTTGCGTTCAGCAATTGATGGCGCGCCGTCAGATACGATTTTACGCAAAAGAATCTTGATGTTTACTTCGTGATCCGAACAATCAACACCCGCGGAATTGTCGATGGCGTCCGTATTCAGGCGCCCGCCTTCTGACGCGTATTCGATACGGCCAAGCTGGGTCATGCCGAGGTTGGCGCCTTCGCCGATCACGCTGGCCCGCAATTCGCGGCCATCCACACGCAAGGCGTTGTTGGCACGGTCGGCAACCTGATCGTTCGTCTCGATGGAGGCTTTGACGTATGTGCCGATGCCGCCGAAGTAAAGCAGATCAACTTTGGCGCGCAAAATCGCCTGAATAAGCTCGGCTGGAGGCAGGCTTTCCTCGTTGATTTCAAAGGATATTTTGACTTCAGGCGATAGTTTTATCGTTTTTTCACTGCGCGCGAACACGCCACCGCCCTTTGAGATTTTCTTGGCGTCATAGTCGGCCCAACTGCTGCGCGGCAGTTTGAACATGCGCTGTCGTTCCGCAAAACCTATGGCGGCGTCAGGATCAGGATCAAGGAAAATGTGACGGTGATCGAACGCCGCTATCAAGCGGGTATGTTTCGAAAGCAGCATACCGTTGCCAAAGACATCCCCCGACATATCCCCCACGCCAACGCAAGTGAAATCTGTCTTTTGGATGTCCTTGCCGATTTCGCGGAAATGCCGTTTGACGGCTTCCCATACGCCACGTGCCGTGATGCCCATTTCCTTATGGTCGTATCCGGCCGAGCCGCCCGAAGCGAAGGCGTCATCAAGCCAGAATCCGTATTCCTGCGAAATCTCATTTGCGATATCGGAGAACTTGGCTGTGCCCTTGTCCGCCGCAACAACAAGATAGGGATCGTCGCCGTCGTGGCGCACAACGCGCTCCGGCGGCACGATTTTATTGCTGACGCGGTTATCGGTGATGTCGAGAAGCGCGCACATCATGATGCGATAACAGGCAATGCCTTCGGCTTGCATTTTTTCGGGTTCAGCGGGCGGATGCTTGACAATAAAGCCGCCTTTCGACCCGACGGGCACGATGACGGTGTTCTTTACCATCTGCGCCTTCATTAGGCCGAGGATTTCGTTCCGGAAATCGTCGCGTCGGTCGGACCAGCGGATGCCGCCGCGCGCAACCTTGCCGCCGCGCAAGTGCACGGCTTCGACGCGCGGGCTGTAAATGAAAATCTCAACCAGCGGCTTGGGCAACGGCATGAACTCAATCGCGCGGCTGTTGAGCTTGATGGAGAGATAGGATTTAGGCCCGCCGTCCTTTGCGCACTGGAAGAAATTGGTGCGCAGGACGGAAAGGTTGAGATTCAGGTAGCGGCGCAGAATGCGGTCTTCCTCGAGCGCATGAACGTTAGCAAGCAAGCCGTTGATTTTACTTACGATATTGGCAGCGTGCTTCTCGCGGTTTTCCTTGAGGTCAGGGTCGTTCAAGACCACGAAATGTTCGACCAAAAGGTGAGCTATTTTGGGGTGGGCCAACAAGGCTGAGGCCATCATTTCGTGATCGTAGGGGATGCGCAGTTGACGCAGGTAACGCGCCATGGCGCGCAGCACCATGACTTCGCGCCACGCAAGAGCCGCACGCAAGGTAAGGCCGTTGAAGGAATCATTCTCGACTTCCCGCAGGCAAACTTTTGTGAAGGCCTCTTCGAAGAGGGGTTTCAGTTTCGCAAAATCAGCCGTGGCTTCAAAAGACGGACGGCAGACGAACTCGTGGACATAGATTTTCGCGGAACTGTTGCCGGGAATGACTTCATGCGGGCCATTCATGTAGCGCGCCTTAAGGCCCATATTTTCGATCAGCGGCAAGACATCGGACAGAACCAGCGCATGGCCAGGCTGAAAGAGTTTGAGGTGGTAACGATCATCATTTTTCGCAAGAAAAAGATCGACGACAAGTTCCCCCTTTTCCTGTACGCGATCGATGGCATGGATGTCGCGCACGGCGGCGGCGGGAGTCGTGACGTCGCAATAGGCGCGAGGAAAGGCGTCGCCGTACCGCAGCAGGATTTTCCGGATTTGCATTTCATCATAACGGTCGGAAAGTGCGTTGCGCAAACGGTCCTGCCATGAGCGGCACATTTCACGCAGCGCAGATTCCAACTCGTCATGATCAGGTTCCGGCGAGGCCGGGCTTGTGCCGATGGTCAAAAGAACGCGCGCAAGGCGGCTGTCGTCGATGCGGATGTTGATATCTGTCGTCACGCCCGCATAGGCGTTTTCAAGATATTGCTGGATTTTTTGGCGGAGCGCGGAATCGTAGCGGTCGCGCGGCACGTAGATGAGGCACGTCACGAACCGGTCGAAGATGTCCTTGCGGATAAAAAGAGAAACGCGCGCGCGTTCCTGCAAGCGCACGATGGCCAAGCTGTTTTCGAAAAGAACATCCGGCGCGATTTGGAACAGCTCGTCGCGCGGGTAGGTATCCAGCACGTGAAGCAGGGTGCGGCCATTATGCCCGACCGGGTCGAAATCTGCGCGCGCAATGATTTGCGCGACTTTTTGCCGTAAAAGCGGCACATTCCGCGCGCTTTGCGTATACGCGGTCGAGGTGAAAAGTCCGGCGAACATGTGTTCGCCGATAATGTCCCCTTTGTTGTTGAAGCTCTGGACGATGATCGCGTCGATAGGAACTGTGCGGTGGACACGGCTGCGTTCGTTGCCTTTGACGATGATGATTAAGGGGCGTTTCTGGAGATGACCCTGCACGGCGGGTGGCAGGGTCGGACGCTCGCGTAAATCCGTAAAGATGCGCTCTTCGTAACGGCGCAGCATCCCAAGGCCGCTTTCCGGGACGCCTTTCCATTGCAGATGGTCTTCTTTCTTGATGATGTTGAGATAGCGGTAACCGAGAAAGGTAAAATTTTTGTTCAGCAGCCATTCAAGGAAATTCTTGGTCTCCATCACATCTTCGTGCGTGATGTCCGTATCCTTAGGTATTTTGATTTCCGTCATGGCGTGCGCCATGCGCGCGCGCATCTTCTCTTTATCTTCAACGACGGTGCGCACCAGGTCGAGGATATAACGAAGGTCTTTCGCAAGGCCGTCGAGCTGTTTTGGATCCAAGCATAGGTCGAACTGGATATGGATGAAAGACTCCGCTTCGTCCTTGCCGCCTTTGCAATCGATCAGCTTGCCGTTCTTATCACGGCGCATGTTCAGGACAGGGTGCAACGACAAGTGCACCGTGAAGCCCCGGCGGTGCAGTTCGCCCGTCACGGAATCGAGCAAAAACGGCATGTCCTCGGTGATGATTTCGAGAATAGTGTGTTTCGACGCCCAGCCGTCTTCCTTTTCCGACGGATTAATCAGGCGCAGGTTGGCAATGCCGCGCGGCCTGTGTTGCGCGAACGACCACATCGATTCCGCCAATCCCTGACGCATGGCGGGAGACAGGGAAACGCGGTCTTCCGGCAGAAGATCAGCGAGAAAAGGATCGATAAAGTGGCGGGGCGGGGGAGAGGTTTTTGGAGACAGTTTGCTTGGGCGCGGGACGGATGATTTCTTCTTGGCGCCGTTGCGTCCCATTTAAGTATGACTCCTCAAGCTAGGGTTAACTGTACTTATTGATCTTCTGAAAAAGCGGCCCTAATGAGGCGGAAACTAATAGTGTCGGCACCACAGGTCAATAATGTGGTTTCGCGCGTGCGAATGGTCTATTTTGCATGGCAATATTAATAAAAAATGGTAGGAAACCAATCGTTAGGACAATTCAGGCATAATACTTGGTTTCGCGCCCTTAGCTCAGCTGGATAGAGCAGCTGCCTTCTAAGCAGCAGGTCAGAAGTTCGAATCTTCTAGGGCGCGCCATTTTCCAAAAAGCGCCAAACATTTTTTAAGCTTGCTTGAGCTTTTGCCCGTGCACGGTTTCGTCGAGTTCGACGACCTGCTCGTTAATCTTGGCCAGCGTCATGACGATCTCGTTCAGGATCATGGTTTGCTGATCGCCAGCCTCCGGGTCGAAGGCGCCGGATTTGAGCTTCTTGTCCATGACGACAAGGCGGGTTTCCAACTGGTCTTTCTGCTGGACGATGATTTGCGCCAGCTGGTCGTGCATGGCTTCGATTTGCACCATAGCCTCGTGCCATTGCATCTGGATTTTGTTGAGGAGCCCTTCAGGCAGCGCGATTTCGACAGGCGCAGATCCTGTTTCGGAGCCACGCGGCGCTGTTTCAAGGCGCGTTTTGAGTTCGCCCAGCATTTGCGCCATTTGATTTTGCAGCGTGGCCATTTGCGCGGCGGTCTGTTGGGACTGCGTTTGCAATTCGGCGCGCAGACCTTCGGATAGTGCGGCGGTGCTGGCGGCCGTTTCGCGCGCGCCGGCAAGAGCCGGGGTTTGCGTCAGCGCCGGCATAAGCTGGCCCAGCTGTCCGGCGACGCTGCCCAGCGTGCCCGTAAGCTGGCCAAGCATATTCAAACGCTGCATCACGGTTTCCATGCTTTCGGTCAGAGCCGAAAGTTTCGAGAAATTTTGGGCCGACCACTGCTCGGTCCTGGCGAACGTGTCGTTGGCCTGTTGTTCGATGCGCGTGCCAATTTGCGCAATCGTGTCGGTGAAGCGTGTGCGTGTCGTCACAAGGCGTTCGTTTTCAGCGCGCATCGTGGTCGTCGTCTGGGCCATGGCCGCCAGCGCGGCTTCGGCCTGTTCGGCCATTGCCTGACTCTTTGCCGAAAGGTTGACGATGTTGGTCGAGGCGGTTTGAGTCTGCTGCGTAATGTGTTGTTCGAATTTTTGTATTATTTCCTGACTGTGATCAGCGAGATTTTGCACGGTTGTGTAGCTTGCCTGGCTATTCTGGCTGATGCCAGTGAGCAATTGATCGTTATTGATGCGCAATTCTTGCAGCAAGCCACTCAACATGCTGCCGTCGCGGCGGAGTTGGTTCATCGCGTCGGTCATGGAGCGTTGCGCGCTGTCGAAGCTGGCCACGATGCCTTCCATGCGATGCGTGGCAAGAACGACCTGTTCGCTCAACTGCTCGTGGCGTTCTTTCATCGCATGCGCGGCGTTTTCCATGCGCTCGATGTTGTTTTCGGTGCGTTCGGCAAGAGCGGTAATGCTGCCTTCGACATGCATTGTGCTGTTCAGGCGGTCTTCGGTGCGCCGGATGATCTGCTGGAGATGCGTTTCACCGCGACTTAAGTTTTCGACCGCTTCATTAAAACGGCTTTGGGCCGTGTCGGTCGTTTCAGTAAGAACCTTGTTGCTGGCTTGCATCAAGTTCGCGGTGGCGAAGAGGCGTTCGCCAATCTGGTTGGTGGTGGAGCCGAACTTATGCACGATGTCCTGGCTCTGCACGGCGCTCTTTTGCAGCGTTTGCTCGGCTTGCACCAGCGCTTGCAACATTTCCGTTACCTTCGTGCCGGCAATATGCGTGACTTCGGCCATTTTTTGGGCACGTTCTTGCATGAAGGGCACCAGGCGATCCAGTTGTGCCGCGCCTCTCTCATGCGTTTTGACGATCGAACTACCCGAAGCAGCTAAATCTTCGCTCAGCTTTTTTATCGTGTCGCGGCTCGCGTTTCCGAACTGCTGAAGCTGGCCGAGCGTGGCGGCGATCCGCGCGACAAGATCGGAAAGCACTGTCTGCTGCTCCATGATGCTACCAGTCAAATTAGCCGTTTCCTTGCGCGTGTATTCGTGATCGCTGGTGATGCTGCGCATCATCGCTTCGAAGAGCGAACGCGTTTCGCCCTCGAACTTGATGCGAACCGGACCTTGCTCGCTCATCAGCGAAAGATCGGGCAGCTGGCTAAAGTGATAGCGCGCCAAATCGATCGTTCGCGCAAGTTCACCAATGGCATCGCGTCTTTCCATGCCCCAGACGGGCGTTTGCATGTCGCCGCGCGAAAGATTTTCGACACTCTGCGCCAACGCGCGTAACGGCGCGGCCTGGCGGTTGAGCAACGTCAGATAAAGACCTGCGGTCATCGATGCGGCAATGACAAGGCTGCACCAAGCCATGAGCGTAAGGCCGAGACCCCATAATCTGAAGTCGTCCTGCGCTTTCATTCGGCTTGTTGCGACAGCGGATTGCAGGCGCGAATCCAGAATAGGCAGCGCGGCAATAGCTGGCGCGATGTCCGCGTTCGTCAGGCTTGGCGACGTTGACGAAGTAGAAGCGTTCGTTTCGGCCTTCGTCAAAATATTCGCGTAAATATTAGTGATCGTCTGAAGATCGTGCCGGACGGACGCCGCTGTTTTTTCCGGCAAACGCGAAAGCGCGTCGCGCGCCATCTTCATGCTCTGGCGCAATTCGGCGAGCGCGTTACTGTCGTGATGCGTTGTCAGCGTTTGCGCAAAACCAATAAAGCCGCCGTAGCCAAGCGCGGTCAGCGTCTTTTCATATGTGTCCTGCTCTTTTGTAAACCCGGCATCGGGCGCGGCAAGCGTGATTTCGCTTTTGTCGAGTTGATACTTCAAATATCCCGTTGCGCCGATCAACCCCACGCAAAGAAAAGTAATCGCACCCAAGACCAAGGTCGACAGAAAGCTGACGCCGCTGTTTTTACTTGCTAAACCAGACATATCGCTGCCCAACATACCGGAGAGATGCGTGAAAAGCATCAAGGTTAACGGATTAAGCGAATCGCGGGGAAAAAGCAAACGTCTTCATGGATATATTGAGGGGTGTTGATAACTTTGTTGATGACTTTCAGTGCGCTGATTCCCGGCTTTGATTCGAGCTCTTTAACTTGCGAGATTCAAACTCTCGTTATCATGAATGGCGCGTTGCCAAAGACGAAAGGCTTCCATTTTTCGCGTGCGCAACGCCAACAGGCCATGCTGAAGTATGGGGACGAGGTAGCGCCAACGCGGCGCGTGGCCAAAATGACGATACACCGCCAATCTGTTCCGCAAATTGTAATAGTGCTTGAGCCCATACGGCGTGTGGCGGAAACGGCCTTCCGGCGAACGCTTGTGATTGACGACGCTCGCGGGAATAAGCCAGATCGACCAGCCGCTACGGCCAAGGCGCAACGAATATTCGATGTCGTCGTAAGCAATGAAGAAATCGGCGTTGGGCAATCCGGCACTCTTTGCGGCCTTGGCGCTCAGCATGAAACCGACAAAAGACGCTGTGTCGACCTTGATGGCGTCCTGTTTGTACATTTTGCGTGGCACAACGGGCTCGCGCAGCGTTTTCGGATCGAAATAACGGTGATGCATCAACGCCGTGTCGCCGAACTCCGTGACCGTTGAGGAAAGCACGCCCACATCGGGGGCGATATTTATATGCGCGGCTAAATGGTGCAATGCGTCAGCTTGCGGAATGGCGTCGTCGTCCATGAGCCATATCCAATCGGCGTTCAACGCCAAACCTTCCAAGATGCCGCGCGCCATGCCGCCGGAGCACCCGATGTTGGTGTCAAGTCGCACGACTTTTATCCCGCACGTGTTCTTAAGAATGTTGACGGTTTCTTCCCCGCTGCCGTTGTCGATGACAATGATGTAGTCAGCGGCATGCGATTGTGTCTTTAATGCGTTGAGAACTTCCTGGAGAAGTGACGGCCGGTTATGCGTGATGACGACAGCGGCGATAGTCATAAAGGGGTCCGGTGGCCAAAAATAGATAGCGCAAGATATAAGCCGAAATAAAAGGTTTCGAAAAGGGGCCTTATAAGGGCATATCAGTTCATAAATTGTTCCTGCACAATCTTTTCCCCAAGGTGCTGTTCAGGGTCAAAGAGCAGGGTAAAGGACACATCTTGGTCCAACCAAATACGGGCCCTCGCTACATGAGGTATTTCTTGGTCTCCAGCTTCGATACGAACAGGCCTCTTCTCGCTTTCGAGCACGTCCAGGTCGACGACGGAGTCTTGGGGCAAAACAGCATAGGACCAGCGGCGGGGCCGGAAACCACAAATGGCCGTCATAACCAGCGTGTTGGCGTCCAAAGGCATGATCGGGCCGCCCGCCGAGTGGTTATAAGCCGTGCTCCCCGCTGGAGTTGATACGAGCAGTCCGTCGCCGCTGTAACGGGCAATTCGCTCGATATCATCGACCTTAACGCGCATGCGGGCGGACTGAGGCGAGTCGCGCAACATGGCAACTTCATTAAGCGCGAGTGCCGAAGAAGTTTTTCCATCAAGCCCTGTGGTCTCGACGCGGAGCGGGTGCAACACCACTTTCTGGGCCTTTTGAAGTCTTTCAGGCAAATTGTCCGGAGTATAGTCGTTACATAAAAATCCAACGGAACTGGTACGCCGCAGAGCAAAAACAGGTTTATTTAAACCCGCGAGACTGTAAAACGTTTTTAAAACCAACCCGTCACCGCCGATCGCAACAACAAAATCAGCTTCTGCTATAGGTGTGTTTCCAAATCGCTTTTCCAGTAAATGGAGTGATTCTTGGGCAAGTGACGTTGCGGAAGAGGTAAATGCAATTTTCATGTTCATATAGGCTCAGGGATACGGCCATTTGGCCAACATTAATTATCAATTAACGATTGTTGCGCAACTGTAAAGAAACAACACTCGAATTCAAGCAGTTTGTGACGCGTTTAAGTCACAGCCCCGGCTTTTTATGAGGCATTACCTATGCAAATTGATCTTCACGTTCTCGAACTATTAGCGTCGAAGTTATGTCATGACCTGGTTAGTCCGATTAGCGCTATTAATAACGGCGTTGAATTAATTAACGACATCGGCGGTACAGTGGTTGACGAGGCTATGAGTCTCATTGGGAACAGTGCGGATCAGGCCTCCCGTCGGCTACGCCTGTTTCGGTTGGCCTATGGCCGCGCTGGCAGCGAAGAAAACTTGGCTGTTAAGGATGTCCGACCAGTAGTTGAACAGTACCTGACAGGTGGGAAAGTTACCCTAAACTGGCCTGAAAACGCGCCTTGCGAGGAATTTGCCCTACATCGCGGAAGCCTGAAGACTATAGTTAACTTATTGATATTAGCTGAAGAACTATTGGCCTATGGTGGCACAATAACGGTTCATACGTTTGAAAAAAATAACAAAAAAGGATGCCGTATCGAAGTCGCTGGGCGTAACGCTCAAATGTCCTCAAATTTGCTGGGGGCCATGGAAGACACTTTGGGTATGGATGAGTTAACGCCACGCAACATACAAGCCTACATTACAGGAAAATTTGCGACTCATTTCGGTCTGACAATTCAACACTCTCAAACAACTGGCGATGTCCTTGATATGACTCTGACAATTATGGCGAGCTGAATACGATAAGAATACCCCGAAATAAGAAAATCTTAACATTTGCTAACGCAATATGACGCCGTGATCCCGCCTTTAACCGCTTATCTAAACTGAGGGCTCTCAAATGGATGACTTGTTGCGCGATTTTTTGACAGAAACAGCCGAGAGCATTTCCCAGCTTGACGTTGAACTGGTGAAGCTTGAGCAGACCCCAAATGACCCGGAATTGCTTGGCAGCATTTTCCGCCTGGTTCATACAGTGAAAGGCACCTGTGGTTTCCTTGGCCTTCCGCGTTTGGAAAAGCTGGCTCATTCCGGCGAAAATGTATTAGGAAAATTCCGTGATGGCGAGTTAGCCGTTTCGCCTCATGCCGTGAGCCTGATCTTGCGTTCAATTGACACGATTAAAGGGCTGTTGGCAGTCCTCGAGGAAACCGAAGCCGAAGCGCCCGGCAATGATGATGAGTTGATCGCCGCTCTTGATGCTCTTGCGGAAGGCAAGGAACAACCATTGCCAACCGCTAAGCCCCCTGTAGCGGAAGCTCCAACGGCAAAGGCTAAAGCGAAGGAAGAAGAGGAAGATCCTGACTTTACCCCAGTTCCGGCTGCCGAGACGGGCAGGTCTCAAACTAAAAATCAGGTTGCAGAAAACAAGAAGCTCGATGCTTCACCGGTGGACGAAAATGGAATGAAAGAATCCGCGGTAGCCAGCCAATCCATTCGTGTAAGTGTGGATCAGCTCGAAAATCTCATGGTCATCGCGAGCGAACTGGTGCTAACTCGCAATCAGCTTATGCAAATTCTGCGCAGCCAAAAAGACAGCGCTTTTGCCGCGCCATTGCAACGCCTCAATCATGTCACATCAGAACTGCAAGAGGGCGTCATGAAGACGCGCATGCAGCCTATTGGCAATGCTTGGTCGAAGCTTCCGCGTGTCGTGCGCGATCTGTCGATCGAATTGGGCAAGAAAATCGATCTGCAAATGGTTGGCGCCGATACGGAACTGGATCGGCAGGTTCTGGAACTGATTAAGGATCCGCTTACGCACATGGTGCGTAATTCAGCGGATCATGGCATCGAAATCCCGGCAGATCGCCTTATGGCAGGAAAGCCGGAGGTCGGCACAATTGTCCTAAACGCCTATCATGAAGGCGGCCACATTCTGATTGAGATATCCGACGATGGGCGTGGCCTGCCGCTGGAAAAAATCAAGGCTAAAGCTTTACAAAATGGACTGACGACAGAAACTGAGTTAGCAAATATGTCAGACCAGCAGGTCATGCAGTTCATCTTTAAGCCGGGTTTCTCGACAGCGACACGCATCACAGCTGTTTCAGGCCGCGGTGTAGGCATGGATGTCGTCAAGACGAACATCGAAAAGATTGGCGGCACCGTCGATATGCAATCAACGGAAGGTAAGGGTTCCCGCTTCCTGATTAAAATACCGCTAACATTGGCGATTGTGTCAGCCTTGATCGTGGAATGCGCGACTGAACGGTTTGCTATCCCGCAAATCAGCGTGGTTGAACTTGTCCATGCTTCGTCACAGAGCGAACATCGCATTGAACACATTAATAACACGCCGGTTTTGCGCTTGCGTAATCACCTTCTGCCTCTGGTTTCTCTGCGGCATGCGTTGCGTCTAGGCGACGATAAGAGCGAAATGACCGACACCGCTTTTATTATCGTTATACAGGTTGGGAGTTCGACTTTCGGCATTATTGTCGATCGCGTGTTCGACACGGAGGAAATTGTCGTGAAACCGGTATCACCGATGCTGCGCAGCATTTCGATGTTTTCCGGCAACACCATTCTTGGCGATGGTAGCGTGATTATGATTCTCGACCCGAACGGGGTTGCGGCGCATGCAGGCGAAATCCATGGCGCGACCAATGTTGTGGCCAAACAAGTCTCCCATGTCGCGCATGCGCATAGCGAGGGCAAGCAATCGATGTTGCTGTTCAAGGCCGGCGGGGAAGCGCCCAAGGCCGTGCCGCTCTCGCTTGTCGCGCGTTTGGAAGAGGTCGATCTCAAGACGGTCGAATACTCCGACGAGAAGCCCGTTGTGCAATATCGCGGCAAGCTTATGCCGCTGGTGCCGATCGAAACCGAATTCCAGCTTAAAAAGGAAGGCTCACAACCGATTCTCGTTTTCAGCGATCAGGAACGGAGCATGGGCCTTATCGTCGACGAGATCATCGACATCGTCGAAGACCGGATGCAGGTCAATCTGTCGGCGAAGCGTCCCGGGTTCTTGGGCAGCGCCATTATTGTGGGGCACGCGACGGACATCGTCGATACGGGCTTCTATCTTTCGCAAGCCTATCAAGACTGGTTCGGCCTGCAGCGCGAGTCTTCCTTCGGTGAAGAAAAATCGCAGCGTGTGCTTCTGGTGGATGACAGTCCCTTCTTCCGGAATCTTCTCACGCCGTTGCTGACGGTGGCGGGATACGACGTAACCACCGCGGACAGCGCATCCGCAGCCCTGAAGATGCAGGAATCTGGCGAAGCCTTCGATGTTATCGTCAGCGACATCGAGATGCCGGGCATGAACGGATTTGAGTTCGCGACTTCCGTCAAGCGCGACGGCGGCAAGTGGAAGAGCGTTCCCTTCATTGCGCTCTCGTCGCACGCGTCACCGCGCGATGTGGAACGGGGGCGTCAAGCAGGCTTTACGGACTATGTCGCCAAGTTCAATCGAGATGAACTGCTGGCTTCCCTGCAGCAGACTCTCAGCAACATTAGGGTGGACGCATGACAACAACAAATCTTCCTGCCAGATCAAATGTCACGGCAACCGAGGAGATCGAGGGTGTTGCCACGCGTGAGTTCGTGACGATGATCATTGAAGGCCAATTGTTCGGTATTCCAGTTCTTCAGGTTCAGGATGTGCTGGGGCCCCAAAAAATTACGCGCGTTCCCTTGGCACCCAAAGAAATTGCAGGTTCGCTAAATCTGCGTGGACGCATTGTGACCGCTATCGATGTGCGAACACGGTTGAGCCTACCGTCTAATAAAGAAAGCGAAAAAAATATGAGCGTTGTTGTCGATCACGGCGGTGAGTTTTACAGCCTGATTGTTGATCAGGTTGGAGAAGTGATGGCGCTTCCAGCCAGTGATTACGAGAAAACCCCTGCGACTCTTGACGACCGTTGGCGTGAGGTGTCAGATGGCGTTTACCGATTGAAAGACACTTTGTTAATCGTGCTGGATGTGAAAAGGCTTCTGCGGCTTGAGGAGTTAGTGGCGGCCTAACTCAGTTCAACACATAGAATTGGGAAGTCTGATGAAGTCTTGCCTGATCGTTGATGATAGCCGGGTGATCCGAAAGGTCGCCCGGCAGATATTTGATTCTGTAGGTTTCAGCTGCGACGAGGCTGAGGACGGAAAACAGGCGCTTGAATCGTGTCAGGCGAAGTTGCCCGATATTGTTTTGCTGGATTGGAATATGCCAGTGATGGATGGTATCGAGTTTCTTCGGGCCTTGCGGAAAATGCCGGGCGGCAATGTGCCTGTTGTAGTGTTTTGCTCAACTGAGAATGATATCCAGCACATTCAGGAAGCTTTGGCAACGGGGGCGAACGAATACATCATGAAGCCCTTTGACGCTGACATCGTACGCAGCAAGTTGGTCCAGCTTGGAGTAATTGAAACCTGATTGGTGCTGGAACTTATGAGTCCTGATCTAACAAAAAACGATGGCGACAAGCCGCGCAGGGATGGGGTTGTTTACCGCATTATGATTGTGGATGACTCCGCTTTCATTCGCGGGGCCATTACACGGGCCCTTGAGAATGATCCGGAACTGCTCATTACGGCATCCCTCAGCAACGGTGATCAGGCAGTGAAGGCGCTGCGGCGCGAACCCGTCGACGTCATTGTTCTTGACATTGAAATGCCAGTCATGGATGGGCTAACAGCCCTGCCGCAGATGAAGGCTATCGACCCGGCCGTTCAAGTCATCATGGCGTCCACGCTGACGCAAAAGAACGCTGAAATCAGCTTGAAGGCGATGTCGCTCGGTGCAACGGATTATATTCCCAAACCGTCGACCAGTCGCGAGCTCATGGGTGCGGAAAATTTCAAGCGCGAATTGGTCGATAAAGTTAAAGCGCTGGGCGCTTTAGCGCGACGATCGGGTGTACGCGCTCCTTCAGAATCAAGTTATGCTGTTACTGGATTTAAGTCGTTGGTTCCGTCGACGGCGCGAGAGAAAATACTTCACGAACCGAAGAGAGATGTGCCGGCAGCAATACGTGCTGCACCGCAGGTCTATCAAGATAAGGCGGTTGTCTTACGGAAAAATCCGATTTTGCGGCCCTCAATTATTGCCATTGGCAGTTCGACAGGTGGGCCTCAAGCTCTTTTTAAAGTAATCAAGGACATGGGAACCTTGCCGCAACCGGTTGTGATAACCCAGCATATGCCACCTTCTTTTACGACGATTCTGGCCGATCACATCACGCGACAATGCGAAGTAAAATGCAAGGAGGCGCAAGATAACGATGTCCTGGAACCGGGCCATTACTATATTGCGCCTGGCGATTATCATATGCTTATTGAAGGTTGCGGTGAAACTTCGGCGGTTAAACTGGTCAAAGATCCTCCTGAAAACTTCTGCCGACCCTCCGTCGATCCAATGTTGCGATCTCTTGTTGGGATATATGGCAAAAAGACTCTTGTTATTATCCTAACGGGCATGGGGCAGGACGGCATGCGCGGTAGTGATCTTATCGTTAAAGCTGGCGGTGCTGTGGTGGCACAGGATGAGGCCTCGAGCGTTGTCTGGGGTATGCCGGGAGCTGTCGCTGTGGCTGGGCTATGTTCGGCCGTTTTGCCACTTAATGAAATTGGTGGTTTCGTGCGCAAAACAGCGGTGGGGCTGATCACATGAAACCGGAGGATTTCGATCTTTTCTCATCATTGGTTAAACAACGCTCCGGTTTGGTGCTCACGCGCGACAAAGCTTATTTGCTTGAATCGCGTCTTGTGCCGGTTGCGCGCAAATGGAATATGAAGGGCCTTGAGGATTTGGCCCAAGCTATTCGAACCAAACGCGAAGAAGCGATGCTCCGTGACATTACGGAAGCCATGACGACGAACGAAACGTTTTTCTTTCGTGATCAGAAACCCTTCGAACAGTTCCGTCAAATTCTTTTACCGCAGTTATTGAAAGCCCGCGAGAACAAAAAACAAATTCGTATCTGGTCTGCAGCTGCTTCAAGTGGACAGGAAGCCTATACGCTAGCTATGATTTTCAACGAAGAATTTACGCGCTTTCAAGGATGGAAAATTGATATTGTGGGCACCGATATATCAACTGAAATGATCGAACGCGCCAAAAACGGTGTTTATTCTCAGTTCGAAGTGCAAAGAGGCCTCCCGGTAACCCTACTCGTCAAATATTTTCAGCAAGTTGGATCCGATCGTTGGCAAATTAAGGAAAACATACGCCGGATGGTTCAGTTTCATGAAGGTAATTTGTTAACGGATTTTGGTCCTATCGGCGTGTTTGATATTGTTTTTTGCCGGAACGTGCTGATTTATTTCGACCAATCGACTAAGACTCGAGTTCTTGAGGCCATAAGTGCCGTCATGCCGGGTGATGGTATCCTGATACTAGGTGGCGCAGAGACGGTTCTGGGCGTCACTGATCGGTTTAAGCCATTTGAAAACGAACGTGGCCTGTATTCAGTCATCCATAAACAAGTCATTACAAGCCCGATCATACGCTAACGCTTCATCCCGCCCAAAACCTACAGGATAGGAAAAACGCCGTAAAATTGACGCTCAGCTGGCTGCTTGAACCGGCTTCTGACTGGGGGACTTTAGAGCCTCAGTACCCGGAGGATCGCGTAAGACATAGCCGCGACCCCAGACGGTCTCGATATAATTCTCTCCGCCTGCCGCGTGCGCAAGCTTCTTGCGTAGCTTGCAAACAAAAACATCGATAATCTTCAGTTCAGGCTCATCCATGCCGCCGTACAAGTGGTTCAGGAACATTTCCTTGGTCAGTGTCGTGCCTTTGCGTAGGCTGAGCAGTTCAAGAATACCATATTCCTTACCAGTCAGATGCAACGGCGCTCCATCAACTTCAACTGTGCGGGCATCAAGATTAACGGTCAGCTTGCCCGTACGAATCACGCTGTCGGAATGGCCTTTACTACGGCGGATGATGGCATGAATCCGTGCCACAAGCTCACGGCGGTCAAATGGCTTAGTCAGATAATCGTCCGCGCCGAAGCCGAGTCCCTTAATTTTATTGTCAAGCTCGGACAGTCCGGAGAGAATAAGGATCGGTGTGGTAACGCGCGCGGCACGTAGGCGGCGCAGGACTTCATACCCGTCGATATCCGGTAGCATCAGATCAAGGATGATGATGTCATAATCGTAAAGTTTACCAATCTCGAGTCCATCTTCGCCAAGATCAGTCGTATCAACGATAAACCCTTCAGCCTGAAGCATAAGCTCAATACTTTTAGCAACGGAGGTATCGTCTTCGACAAGCAATACACGCATGTTTCTTCCCCGTTTGGAGGGTGGTGGGATACAAAAACGTCTTCGACGTAAATTTTAAAAGCGACCGCGAGCCGATAGCTTTTCCATGATCACGTTAACTTTACTTTACACCATTTTAACGAAAAGATTTAATAAAAAGTAAACTTTATTAACATTATTATGGCAGGGTTTTTAACGATATTTTTCTTTATAATCCATATGGTTAGCTTATGGTAGAGTAATGAGGTCAAGCAGGATGATTGTTGAATCAAGCAGAATCATGGCCGGAATTGAAGCCTTGGCGCCTTACAAGATTTTTGGGCGGGTGACGGCCGTACAAGGCTTGTTGATCGAAGTTGCAGGCGTTGAACATCATCTTTCCGTTGGTGGCCGTTGTTATGTTGTCGCGCGCGGTGAGCGCCGTGTGTTGTGTGAAGTCGTCGGTTTCCGTGATGACCGTGCGCTTCTGTTACCGTTTAGTTCACTCGATGGAATAGGACTTGGTTGCAAGGCTGAGGTCGCGGATGCGCAACCGACAATCTCGCCGACTCCATCATGGCTTGGACGAGTCATTAACGCGCATGGTGAACCGATTGATGGTGGTCCTCCGTTACCGGTTGGCGATCAACCGCATTCGGTCCGCGGCGCGCCACCGCCCGCGCATATGCGCCAGCGTGTTGGTGGCAAGCTTGATCTGGGTGTGCGTGCCATCAACACCTTTCTGACCTGCTGCAGCGGCCAGCGTATGGGAATCTTTGCGGGCTCAGGCGTGGGCAAATCCATTCTTATGTCGATGATTGCTCGGTACACGTCGGCAGATGTCTCGGTTATCGGTCTCGTAGGCGAACGTGGCCGCGAGGTGCAGGAGTTTATTCACGATGATCTCGGCCCCGAAGGCTTGGCGCGGAGCGTTGTGGTCGTCGCGACGTCAGACGAAGCACCGCTTATGCGCCGTCAGGCAGCTTTTATGACCATGGCCGTGGCCGAATACTTCCGCGATCTCGGTAAAAATGTTCTTTGTCTTATGGACAGCATCACGCGTTTTGCCATGGCCCAGAGGGAAATCGGTTTGGCGGCCGGTGAGCCGCCCACAACGAAAGGCTATCCGCCAACCACGTTTGCCGAACTGCCAAAACTTCTAGAACGTGCAGGGCCCGGCGTACATGGAAGAGGGAATATCACTGGGCTTTTCACCGTGCTGGTCGATGGTGACGATCATAATGAGCCTATTGCTGACGCGACACGCGGCATTCTTGATGGCCACATCGTTCTTGACCGTCTGATCGCGGAGCGGGGCCGATATCCGGCTATCAATGTGTTGCGCAGCGTTTCGCGTACAATGCCTGCTTGTAACACCGATTCCGAGAACGACTTGGTGAGCACAGCACGGCGGCATTTGGCGGCGTATGAGAACATGGCGGAGATGATCCGTCTCGGCGCGTATCGCAAAGGCGCAAACGTTGAAGTGGATGAAGCCATGAAATATTATGGCCCTATCGAGGAATTCATGCGTCAGGGAAAAGATGAGAACGACAATATTGAAGATGGTTTGCAGAAGCTCGCCCAGATCCTGGGCATAAAGTGGCCTGCCGCGGCGTAGGATAGAAGGCGATGAAAAAAACGCTCGCCACGCTGATTAAACTCCAAAAAACCTACGTAGATGAGCAGCGCCTTATTCTTATCAAACTTCAGGAACATTTGGAAAAAATTGAAGGCGCGATCACGGAACTGGAAATCCGGCGCGCGCGGGAACAGATTGCCGTTCAGGAAAATCCAACCATATCCGTGACATATGGCGATTTTTTGCGCTGGGCTATCGATCATGCGCGGGAACTGGAGGAACAGCGGCTGGTTGCCGTGAAAGCGGTCGAATTAGCCCGTGATAAACTTGCTGAATTGTTTGAGGAGCAAAAACGCTATGAAATTGCCGAACAACACCGCCTTGCAGAGGAACTGAAAGAAGAAATCAGGCAGGAACGCATCGAACTCGACGAAGTTGGCAGCGTGACGTTTGAACGTAGAATGCGGGAGCGGGGATAGGGTCTGTCTTCACGGTTACGCAACCCCGGCAAACAGGTGCCGAAAGGGACCGCAACTCGCGTTTATCAGATACGCTGTATGCGCTGAATGGGGGCGCTACGTCACAACACCAGTCGATGATCCGGCCGCGCCTCGCTGGATGACGATCCAGTTTTTGCGTCCAGTCTGGAACAGGATATTTCCAGTCAATCCAAGAGCTTCCAGCGTTCGCGTGTAGGTGCCGCGCAATTCGTCCGGCAGGCCTGCGGGCAGAGCACGCTCGCTTCGGATAATCATATCCAGCTGTTTTCGCTGTGATAATCCATCCAGCTGCAACGCGCCGAGGCGCGACATGTTCATGTTGATCAGAAAACGTGTTTTTGAAGCGTCAACTTTTCCGTTGCCTTGCTGTTGCTGGCGCTGATGATCCTGATGCACATACAGATTAAGCATGTGAAACTGTTGGTCATTGTATATTGGCAGGGGATAAGATCGCCATGTGCCGATCGTCGGGTCATATGCCATACCGCCAGCCTGCTGCATTTCCGCGATGAGCTTGTTGAGAACGTCGCTTTTGCCTGATTTCCCAAGGCGGTTTGTCGCGGTGTTGCCGAGCCATCCCGGCACGCCGTTTTGCTGAAACGCATTGAAAAAGAATAATAAAATACCAGGTAGGTTGGCATTTGTCTGCGGAATGCGCATTTGCATGATTTGTTGCGTCATTACCGGGTCGAGCTGATTGAGTATGGTGATCGCTTGTTGCAAGGCAAGCGCTTGATTTTCCTGAATTTGAGGGAGCGTGAAATCGCCTTCTACTTTGGGAAGAAGCGTGAGAAGCAAACGGCTGCCGACCGGAAGATCACCGCTTTGGCGAACATAAAGCGTTGTATCTCCAGCACTTAACAAAACCTGACCTTCCGCGCCTTTGCCGATGACGGTCGCGAAAAACTGGTCGGGCGATATGGCCGACGGCGGCGAGGCGTTGGGGGGAAGGATAGTGTTGATCTTCAGAAGCAGCTCGGCCCCGGGCTTCAAGAGGCTGGATTCAATAGGAATTTTTGTCGTGAAAGCGGCCGTTGTTGCAGGCGAACCGGCTTCAGTGGTTCCTGTTTGAGGGGGGATCGAGCCGGCAAATATACTTTTGAGCGACGAGAGAAGGGCGGGCGAAGCCGTGGCAAGTGACGGGAGAGATGCGGGAGATGCTTGGGAAGATGGCGTGACGATGCCAGGAGAGACCTTGGTGGACTGCATGAGCTGCTCGCCAACCGAGCTAGGTAGAACGACGGCGGACAGATTCAGCCCTGAGGACAACGAACCGATCGGTTGGGAGACAATCGCGGCCGTTTGAAATCCAGTTCCGCTTGCCGCATTAGGCGCGGAACTCAATGTTGGCGGCGGTAAAAATACTAACGCTTGTGTCGGTGGGCTGCCGGGCTGAACAATCACGTTCACCGAGCGCTGGTTTTGCACAATTGGCGTCAGTAATTCCGCGACGGGATTTCTTGAACCGTCGGCAAGCGGCGCCAGTTTTAGCGATAAATCGCCTGCAGGCGTGCGAAGGGTGAAAAAGCCATTATCGAGCAGGGTCGTGATTGGCCCGTTGACCTGAACTTGCCGCGTAAGCACTTCAAGCTTTGGCGGAAGGGATTGGATAATAGCCGGTATAGCCGCAGGCGGCTCGGCTGGAGGTACCGGCGGCGCCGTTGTCGCGATCGCTGTGGTTATGTTCAGGGGGGTGATGTCAGCCATCGGTTGCCCCCCTTTTCATCAACTATTGTTGAGGATATGGCCTGCGATGGCCTCGACATCGCTGGCTGCCTCGCTGACCGGGGACCGGGTCAGGAGAGGGGTTTGCGCCCTTATTGCTTCACGCACTTTCGCATCGCGCCGGATGATCCCGGCCAACGCAGGCGTGATATGCAGGAAGCTTTTACAGACCTTGCGCAATGTGTCGTATGTCTTGCGGCCATCCTGCGCGCTGTTTGCGAGATTGACGACAACCCGGATATCGGCTTCGGGATTGGCTGCATGCGACAGCTTGATAAACGCGTAAGCGTCCGTAAGCGATGTTGGTTCGTCCGTCACAACGACATAGGTAATGGCTGCAGGGCCCGCCATTTGCCGCACGGCCCTGTCAACACCGGCGCCCAAGTCAACGATGACATAATCATAGTCGCGGGCGAGGGCGATAAGATTCATGCGTAGATCAGCCAGCTTTTGCGCCGGCAGGGTCGCCAAACTGCCTGAACCGGAACGTCCCGCCAGAATGTCGTACTTGCCTTCATTATAATGGATGACGGCATCGGCCAGCGTGAGTTCGCCGCTCATGACGTTGCCGAGGTCTTTTTCAGGCGTCAGGCCTAATTGAATATCGACATTCGCCAAGCCAAGATCGCCATCAAACAGAAGAACGCGTTTGCCACGTCTGGCCAGCGCCTGGCAAAGCGTTACGGCAAACCATGTCTTGCCGACGCCGCCTTTGCCACTCGCAATGGCAAGCATGTTCGCGCAACGAAACGCTTCGATCGGCACGGCGGCGTTTTCGGCGCGAAGAGGAATGGGGTCAGTCATGCCAGAACTCCTGATACCTTAATCATGTGTTCCCGTTGCCTTCTCCTGAGCCTGAGCGGTTTCAGGAAGAACAAGCCGCGCCAGCGCGATCGGATTAAGCGGCAAGGGGGCTTCGGTGACTTTGGTTGTGCTGCTGAAATTGGCAAGAGGGAGGCGCGATTCAAAGACCGTCCGCATAAAGCTACCCAAGCGCCGTGTAATGTCGAGGCGCGTTATAAGAAAGCGCGTCGCGCCAAGATTGCGGTATTCCTGCGTGATATCGATGGCTTCGTTGGAATCTAAATCGGCTTGCATCACAAGAACAGCTTCACCACCTGCGGCAGAAACAAGCGATGATACTTGTTTCCGCTCGCCAGCATTAAAAGGATTACGTCCGGGCGTATCAATGAGAATGGTCGTCCCTGGCGGTTGAATGGCGATTGCATCGCGCAGCGCGTGCGGATCTTCGATTTCAACCAAATTAACCTTCAACAATCGCGTGAATGCCGCGAGCTGTTCCATGCCGCCAGCGCGTTCCGTATCGGTGCTGATGACCGTCACGGGTCTTTTGGCGAGCGTTGCCTGCGTTGCAAACTTGGCTGTGCAAAGCGTTTTGCCCGCGCCCGGCGGTCCGACGAAAATCAACGGTTTGCTGTTATCTTCCTGAACGATAGGGAGGAACCGGAAATGCGCGTCAAAAGCTGCGCCTAACGAAAGAACCGGATCGTCGTTCGCATATTGTGTAGCGGAAGCCAGCAAACGTTCGGCCAAAGAAGGCGGCAGGTTATGCTGAAGAAGAGTGCTGGCAATAATTTCAATCACTTCAGAACCGTTTACTTCAAAGGATACTTCTGTTTCAGGTTCATGAGAGGATGGAGAGGGTGTTTCATCGATCGCCGCGGTAACCCGGATACCGCCCATTTCATCATCGCGCGTTGAAACGATAATCGCGTTGTCGCCCAGCGTATCGCGGACGAGGCGCATCGCTTCAGTAAGTGTCGGGCCGTAAAATGATTTCAAACGCATATTAGATATGCCCCAATGTTTTTATTTTGGCCTTAGCGTATATCTCGTTTTGTGACAGGACAACTGTTGAAGGACGGAAACGCTCCATAATCGAACGGACATAGGGCCGGATCCCCGGGGTTGTCAAAAGAACGGGAGATTCCCCCATTGCTGCAAGTTTATCATAGGCTTGTCGGACGGCATTGATAAATTGCTGTAGCTTGGTCGGGGGCATCGCAAGGCGTCTGTCGTCATTTTCACCAGCAAGCGATTCCGCAAAAATCTGCTCCCACTCTGCCGAAAGCGTGATGAGCGGGATATAACCCATCTCATTTGTATGGGCATCGGATATTTGACGCGAGAGGCGTGAGCGCACATGTTCGGAAATTGCGGACAGGTTTCGCGTAATAGTTGCCGCTTCGGCAATGCCTTCAAGTATCGTCGGAAGATCACGCACGGAAACGCGTTCAGCTAGCAGATTTTGAAGGACTCGTTGCAATCCGCTAAGCGCGATCTGGCTCGGCACAACGTCGGCTACAAGCTTTTGCTGATCCTTGTTAAGTTCATCCAGAAGCTTTTGCGTCTCCGAGTAAGAGAGCAATTCAGCCATGTTGTCTTTGATTAATTCCGTCAAATGCGTTGTGATGACCGTTGGCGGATCGACAACCGTATAGCCTTTAAATAATGCTTCTTCGCGATAAGTGATGTCCGCCCACATGGCCGGAAGACCGAACGTCGGTTCAATCGTCGCTTCGCCGGGCAGGGCAATAGGTTCGCCTTTCGGGTCCATGACCAGAAGCATACCGGGACGCAACTCGCCGCGTCCGGCTTCTATTTCCTTGATCCGAATGACGTATGTATTCGGGGGTAATTGCAGGTTATCCTGAATGCGCACGGGCGGCATGATGAATCCCATATCGCCGGCCAACTGACGCCGCAGGCCCTTAATCTGATCCGTCAGGCGTTGTCCGGCTTCGCTATTGATGAGGCCGAGAAGTGCATAACCCAGTTCAAGGCGGACAAGATCGATGGATAAGGCACGGCTTAAAGGCTCTTCAGCGACTGGCGCGGGTTTAGCCGCTTCGGCTTCGGCTTCGGCCTGGGCTTCTCTTTTGGCGCGCACATTTTGCGCCATGTTGTAGGCGGCAAAACCGGAAACACCGCCAAGTACAGCGAAGGGGAAAAAGGGCATACCCGGTATGATTGCGAGCGTCAAAAGCATAGCGGATGAAAGGCCTAAAGCGCTTGGGTAACCACTAAGCTGTCCAAACAGGGCTTTGTCGGTTGACCCGGTGCCAACACTTGTTTTTGAAACAAGAAGACCAGCTGCCACAGAAACGAGCAGTGCCGGGATTTGTGTCACAAGACCGTCACCAACCGTCAGGCGGACATAGGAGTCTGCGGCAGCAAGGACAGGCATATTATGTCGGAAAGCGCCGATAGTAATACCGCCGATGATATTAATAAACGTTATCACCAAGCCTGCGATAGCGTCGCCGCGTACGAACTTGGCCGCACCATCCATCGAACCGAAAAAGTTGCTTTCGTCTTCCAGCTCTTTACGGCGGCGGCGCGCATCGTTTTCATCGATAAGGCCCGAAGATAAATCTGCGTCGATAGCCATCTGTTTGCCGGGCATAGCGTCCAAAGTAAAACGCGCCGCGACTTCGGCGATACGGCCTGATCCCTTCGTGATGACCACGAAGTTCACGATTGTCAAAATGGCGAAAACGATCACGCCGATGATGAAGTCGCCGCCCATAACCATGCTGGCAAACGCGCGAACGACCTGACCTGCAGCTTCCTCGCCTTCATTGCCGCGTGTGAGGATCAGACGCGTTGTGCTCAGGTTCATCGAGAGGCGCAGAAGGGTCGAAAGCAGGAGGACGGTTGGGAACGAGCTGAAATCAAGCGGTTTGCCGATGAACAGTACCGTCATGAGAATGACAACTGAGAAAGTTATGGAAATGGCAAGACCGAAGTCGACCATTAAGGGCGGTATTGGCAAAACCAATACCGTCAGGATGATCATCAGGCCTACAGCAAGCCATATCTCACCGCGCTTGAAGAGACCGGTAAAAAGGTCTTCACCATCAGGGGTTTCTACGGGGGCTATGTTGGCCTGGTCAGTCATGCGTCTAGTTCCCGCGTTATGACACGGCCCTTTCAACATCACCGGCCGCCGGAGGCACATGAACGCCGGATTCGCTATAAAGCTTGAGTTTGTTGCGTAAAGTGCGAATGGAAATACCAAGAATATTGGCGGCATGGGTCCGGTTGCCAAGGCAGTGCTGGAGCGTATCGATAATCAGGTCGCGTTCGACATCGGCAACCGTACGGCCAACAAGCGAGCCTGGAATTACGCCTATTCCACCCATGTTCAGTTGAGTTGATGACGGAGCCATATCGCTTGCAGTAATGCCGTCATTACCCAGTCCCTGGCCAGATAACATGATAGCATCGATGTCAATCTGTGGCCCTTGTGCCAAAAGCACAGCGCGGTGCATTGTGTTTTCAAGCTCGCGCACGTTGCCGCGCCAATGGTGGGATTGCAAAACCCCGAAAGCGGCAGGCGTAATTGACCGCTCGGGAATTCCGTTCGCCGCCGCGTACTTTTTCGCAAAATATTCCGCCAGAGGCTGGATGTCGGCGATGCGTTCGCGCAGAGGGGGGATATGGATGTTGACAACGTTCAAGCGGTAATACAGGTCTTCGCGAAAACGCTTGGCGCGGACTTCAGATTCAAGGTCACGGTTCGATGTCGCAAGAAGGCGGATATCGACTTTGATAGGCGTCGTGCCGCCGACGCGATCGATTTCACGTTCCTGAATGGCGCGGAGCAGCTTGGCCTGAAGACGCAGATCCATTTCGCTAATTTCGTCGAGCAGAAGAGTGCCCCCATTAGCCTCTTCGAATTTGCCGATGCGTCGCGCGACAGCTCCAGTAAACGAGCCTTTTTCATGGCCAAAAAGTTCGGATTCAAGAAGATTATCAGGAATAGCGGCGCAGTTGAGAGAGACAAAGTTCGCTTGTGCGCGGCGGCTTTTCCGGTGGATGAAGCGTGCCATCACTTCCTTACCGGTGCCGGACTCGCCTGTAATAAGAATTGATGCATCACTACTCGCAAAACGTTCTGCCATTTGTATAAGCGGCTGCATTGTCGGGTCGCGCGCGATAAAAGTGGCGTCTTCTTCCGCGACGGCTTGCAGGACGGCCGCAATAAGTTCCGCATCCGGCGGCAAAGGCACGTATTCCTTGGCCCCGGCTCGTATAGCGCGTACGGCGGCGTTCGCGTCCGTACCGATACCGCAGGCAACGACCGGGACGATAATGCGTTCGGATTTCAGGCTTTCGATCAAGCGAGCGATATCCATCACGACATCGCACATCACAAGGTCCGCGCCCTGGCCGCTGCGTAAAGCATTTAATGCGCCGTCGATGCTGTCGATATGCGCAACTTTGGCGCCGCGCTGGGTCGCAATACGACCCGCGGTGGCAATATGACCTTCGAGCTGGCCGATAATAAGCAGTCTCATTTTATGTCCTCGTTATTTGCTTCGCTTAATAAGAAAATCGTCAATTCCTTTCTGACTTGATAATTTCCGTCATCGTGATGCCCAAACGGTCTTCCACCACCACAACTTCCCCGCGGGCGACGAGGCGGTTGTTAACATAGATGTCAATCGCCTCGCCGACCTTGCGATCGAGTTCAATGACGGCGCCTCGACCTAGTTTGAGCAGGCTGCTGACTTGCATCGTTGCCTTGCCAAGCACGGCCGATACCTCGACCGGAATGCCATAGACGGCCTCAAGATCGTTGATCGTCGCTGGCGAGTTGTCCATTGGCGTTTCACCGCTGCTGCTTTCCAGTTCGGAAAGTGTGAGTGTCTCATCGTTCATGATTTTTCTCCTGAAGCATCAAGCGGTTGTGAAGGGGGAGGGGATAGCGTTTGGACGCGCTCCATGATCTTGTCGATTTCCTGCCAGAGCGTTTTAAGGTCGCGTTCAATGCCGCCGTCGGCCCATTCGACGCGGCAATCGGCCGGACCAAGTTCAGGTTCCGCAAGAACGATAACTTTGCCCGTATAGGCCTTGCGCTCCGATATTTCCTTTATCTTATCGCTAACGGCATCGAACTGTCCTTCGGCGATACGAACGACCAGGCGCGGCTCGCGGCCCATTTCTGTGATGACTTGGGAGATAATCGTCTCAATTTCTTCAAGGCCATGCTTTTCCGCATACGAAGGCATAATTTTTCGCGCGATCGAGAGGCCGACTTCCTGAAGTTGCATGAGCTGCTGCTGCCAGTGCTTGGCGCTGGTGTCGATGAGATTGCCGAGTTTTTGCTCCACTTGTTTCAGCAAGGCGTTCATAGCTTGCTGTTGCGTTTCCATGGTCGCTTTTTGGCCGGCAGCCATGCCGTTTTGATACGCTTCCTGCTTGGCGGCTTCGAGCTGCTCAAGCGTGAAAACTTGACGCGTGCGTTCCTGGCCCGCCAAGCTTAGCGCGAGATCTTCTTCAAAGGAGCGCTCGAAAAGAAATTTTCGGGCGGGAGGTGTGCTGCTTTCCTTGCTCATGGTGCTCGTATCAATAGACAAGTTCGTCTTCCTCGTTTTCTTTGGCGATCGTGATTTCGCCACGGCCTGCCAAATCCTTCGCCGTATTCACAATAATCCCTTGGGCTTCGTCCACATCGCGCAGGCGTGTCGGGCCAAGCGCCGCGATGTCTTCCTTCAACAACTTGCCGGCGCGTTCGGACATATTCGAGAAGAAAAGATCCTTGATAGCGTCCGAGGCGCCCTTCAAAGCAATGGGCAGCTTGCTCTTGTCGACCGAACGGAGAACGGCCTGAATAGCCTTGCTGTCGAGTTTGATGAGATCTTCGAAGGTGAACATCAGGCTCTTGATCTTTTCGGCGGAGTCGCGGTTGCGTTCTTCGAGCGCCGAGATGAACTTGTTTTCGCTGGCGCGGTCGAGATTGTTAAAGATTTCGGCCATCGCTTCGTGCGGGTCACGGCGGTTCGTGCGGGCAAGGTTGCTCATGAATTCGTTGCGGAGCGTGCGCTCGATGTCATCAAGAATATCTTTTTGCACCGGCTCCATGCGGAGCATACGCATTACAACTTCCATCGAAAAACTTTCCGGAAGTTGAGAAAGAACCCGCGCGGCGTGATCCGGCTTGATCTTGGAGACGACGACGGCGACGGTCTGCGGATATTCGTTTTTAAGGAAGTTCGCGAGCACGGCTTCATTGACATTAGCCAATTTATCCCACATCGTCCGGCCGGCAGGACCGCGGATATCTTCCATTATGTTATCGACGCGGGTCTTATCGAGGACTTTCATCAGCAACCGCTCGGTCGATTCCAGCGTTCCTACCAACGAACCCGTTGACGACATCTGCTCGACAAATTCAACGAAAAGGCGCTCCACAAGATTAGAACTGACGTTGCCAAGATTCGCCATGACTTGCGACAGTTCCTTGATTTCGTCATCGTTCATGTGGGAAAAAACGCGCGCAGCGCTTTCCTCGCCAAGCGAGAGGATCAATACCGCTGCTTTTTCAGCCCCCGAGAGGCTGCGAACATCTTCACGAACGCGGACGCCAGCCATAGTTCAATTCCTTACCGGTTTTCCTGATAAATCCAGTTGCGCAATATCGACACAGCTTCTTCGGGGTGCTTGTCGACAATTTCCCCGACTTTCCGCAGCGATGAAGCTTTCACGCGTCCTTCGACGCGGGAAATATCAATCATTTTTTCGATTTCGGACTCGCCTTCGGCCTCATTCTGGGCTTCACGGCTGAAAGTGCTGCCGGGCGGTGGAAGCTGAGCGGTTGGGCCGGAGCTATACGCGCCGGAGGAGGTCAGCAGGGATTGTTGCTGTTCGGATGGGACGATGCTTCCGGCGGATTCAAATATGCGCCGCAGGATCGGGCGCACAACCAGCAGAACCACGAGCAACCCTATAACAGCTAAAACCAGCGTTTCGATCATCCGCAATAGGTCCGCTTTGGGTACACCCATCAGCATTTCGGAAGGCCCGCCTTCGCTTTTCCCGGCTTCGGCTTGGACAAAACGCATGTTGGCAACTTCGAGCGTGTCGCCACGGTTCGCATCGAAATTCACAGCCGAGCGAACGAGAAGTTTGATCTGTTCCAGTTCCTCGGCCGGGCGCGGCTGATAAGTTTGTGTGCCGTCAGTGGCCGCCGTGTAAGACCCATCGACCACGACGGCAACAGAGAGACGCTTCACCTGTCCGGATTCACGAACCTGGCTGCGAACTGTTTTGTTGATCTCATAATTAATTGTTTCTTCGGCTTTTGTGCTTTTATTTCCGCCGCCGCCAGCTCCGCCGGGCAATGCCGCCTGATTTGGCATGTTATTGGTCATGGTCACGGCTTCACTGGAGCCTTCGGAAGACGTCGAGTCCTCCGTAGTGCTTTGGGTCGAGCGAACAACCTGACTTTCAGGATCAAAAATTTCGGAATTGGTCGTTATCCGGTCAAAATCGAGATCGGCCGAGACTTGCGCCCGTACTTTCCCATAGCCCAGCGATTGCGACAGCAAATCTTCAATTTTCCGCGCCTGAGCCTGTTCAAACGCCGCGCGCATGTCGTCCTGATTGCCGGAAGTGCCGTTTTCTGTCGTAGCGGGTCGCGCCAGTAGGCTTCCCTTGTCGTCAACAATGGAGATTTGCGTCGGTTGCAACTGCGGGACGGCTGCCGCAATTAAATGTTGAATGGAGGCTATTTGTTCCCTTGTCAGGGTCACGCCGCCGCGCGTCTTGAGAAAGACGCTCGCGGTTGCCAGTTGCGTGCCGTGGCTGAAAAGCTCGCGTTGCGGCAGAACCAGATGTACGCGTGCCGATTGAATGGACGTCATCGTGCTGATGGTGCGGGCAAGTTCGCCTTCCAAAGCGCGCAGGTGGTTGACATTCTGAACAAAGCTGGTGGTGCCAAAACTTTCTTTCTGGTCGAAAATTTCATAGCCGATCGAACCGCCCTTCGGCAGGCCGTCTGCCGCCATCATCATGCGGACCTTGCCAACTTGCTCGGAGCGCACGCGGATCATGTTGCCGCTGGGGGATACTTCATAAGGAATTTTAAGGGCATCGAGCTTTTGCGCGATAGCTCCCGCATCCTGCTGATCGAGCTCGCTATAAAGGAGGGCCATCGGTGATGACGCAATGCGGGTCGTCAGGAAGCCGAAAAAGCCCAACAAGCTAAAAGCGACAATCGCAATCGCGGCTAGACGCAGCGGCCCGAGATTACGCAAGGTTTGCAAAAAAGCGTTCACAGTCCGATAGCTCCCCAAGATGAGGACGGCAGCGGCTGGCAACCACAGCGGTCCTTAACATTAGTCAGAAGTAACGCCCGATTCATGAAGAATGTGTTAACCAAGTGGGCATTTTTTGCCGGGTTGCCCCTCAATTTGTGCTTGTTTGGCAACAGGTTGCTAAACAAAGAAATCCCCGTTTACGAAGTTAACTGCGATGTAAGAAAGGCACTTGGAAGGTTAAGGCTGATCGCAAGTCGCCACTGTTTGTCACGATTCGTGGTTTACGAACAATAGTTTATTAACATTGTTAACGCCGATTGCTGTTTTTCCTTTCGGGCGATAGGCGTATAATGGGTCTGAGAAGGGGAAAAGAATAAAAGTGAAAAAGGTTGAGAAAAATGACTGGCATTAAAGGACTCGGAAAATCGAACGTTGAAGTCGCTATCACCAGCATTCGGGATGCCATAAAGAATTATGACAATCCCCATTCGCCGGAATACAAAACGCTTCGCAATATCCCGAAAGAAGAACTGTTGGAGCTGGATGCGAAACTTGAATCGCTGCGGATTCGGGGGGTCCGGAACATCGGTTTTGCGTCTGACTTGTCGGTTGTTGAGCAGGTGCGGACTCTTCGCGAAAAAGCGGAAAAAATCGAAGTGGCCCTTAACCATAACGTAAAACCCGAGGAAGCGGAGAAGCAAGCCGGGATCTATGCCGATGATCGTGATGATGCCGTGGCCGTGCCAAAGCTACTGGGAAGGTTGCTTGAACTTTATGTATTGGGCGTTGTTACTGAGGCCGTGTTGGCAAGCCCCAATACGCCGGCTTTGCGACAGCAGTTAGAAAAGGTGGTTAAAAAAGCCGAGGAAAAACTCGCCGCGAAAGAAGAAACCGCCAAGAAACCTGAACCGACCCAAAAGAAACCGGAAGAAAAACATGAAGAAGAAATATTAGCCGGAACGCCACTTGTTGCGGCCGCAGCTGTTGCGGCGCTTGTACCGGCTCCAGAACAGCAAGCCCAGCTTGTTACGGAAGAAGAACCCGAAGAAAAAGAAGAAGGGCCTAAACCGATTGCGGCAACGGCAGCGCCTGAAACCGGGATGGCGGCAAAGAATAAAGAAGCCGATCCGTTCCTTCCGGCCATGGCCCCGCGCATGGGCAACCATAAAATGCTGGATACTGAATTGGGCGTTGTCCCGGCCAGTGTGCAAGCTGCAGAGCCGCATCCACAAACACCGGTTAAAAAAGTTCCGCATCACGAAATGCCGTCCCCTAAATTCGATACGGGCACGGAATAATATAGTCTTTCCAATTAATTATCATACTGCGTCATTCCCGGGAGCGCGTAGCGCGAGCCGGGAATCCATTTTTGTATCAACAAGATGGATGCCCGCCTGCGCGGGCATGACGCTGATTTTTTATTTGTAATGGCTATAATCACTTAATTTCAATCCGGATCAAAAAAGCGGCTGCCTTTTTTATAAAATCTCGCAGCATGTCCAAGAAGTGTACCAAGCGGAACGTGCGGTTCACTGCCTATTTCACAACTCGAAGCCTCGCAATTACCCACATCACAATCGCCCCGTGGCCCTTCATAGCGTTTTATGTCTGACCAACGTTCTCTCCCCATAGAAGTCCGAGGTACTGGTTTTTCATCAGACATGATTTATCCTCCTGTTTTCAAGAGAAATTACCCTTCCAATATATCGCGTTAGAGGAATTTCGTCACGTATGTATTGGCGATTTCCTGCCGTAACTGTATGTTCGTCCCATCAACGGGTACGAAAAGGCATGCCTCACCACATCGGCATTGATATCGGCGGCACGAAGATCGCGGGCGGGATTATTACGTCCGAGGGTTCGCTGTTGACCGAGATGATCGTTCCGGTGCCTATGGAATACGATCCTTTTCTTACGGGCTGCCATGAATTCGTGCGCTTGTTAAGCGCGGTGGCGGGCGCTTCGAATTGTTCGGTCGGCGTTGGCGTGGCAGGGCGTGTGGAACGGGATTTGGGGCAAGTGCATGCCGTTAACCTTCCGTTTCTTGATGGAAGGACATTCCGGAACGACTTATGCGATCTCGTGGGCCGTAAAGTGCGGTTGGCGAATGATGCCGACTGCATCGCGTTGGCCGAAGCCGTCGATGGAGCAGGGGCGGGTTATAACAGTGTCCTTGGCCTAATTCTCGGTACGGGGGTTGGCGGCGGGTTCGTTTATAAGGGACAGCTTCTTGAAGGCACGAACGGTCTGGCGGGCGAAATCGGCCATTTGCCTTTGCCGTGTCGCGAAGATACGGACGGGCCTTTGGAACCTTGCGGGTGCAAACAAAAAGGATGTCTCGACAAATCTATAAGCGGCGGCGCGCTCTCACGACTTTATCATGCGATGACAGGCAAGGAAGCTGATGCCAAAACGATTGCTGATCTGGCGCGTCGGCAAGATCAAGAAGCCTTGCGCGTTCTTGAACGATTTTACGATGTTGTGGCCAAGGCGATGGTGTCGGTCATCCATGCGTTTGATCCCGAAATTATTGTCGTGAGCGGCGGCTTGTGTTCGTTGCCCGGATTGTATGAAGAAGTGCCGAAACGCTGGGGCCGTTACACGATGGTGCCGGATATCAGGACGAAATTCGTTCCCGCCAAACATGGCCCTACAAGCGGCGTTCGCGGCGCGGCGTGGCTGGGGCGTGAGTAATTTGACAGTAATGAATATATAAAGTACTTAGATATTGTTTATTACTTCAATAATTTAGACGAGAGGGATATTTCATGTCTCAAAAAATCGACATAACGAAATGTGAGATTATTCCCACACGCGACGGGGGAAATTATATTCGTATCCATTTCCAGAATGCGGGCGACGTTGAAATTCCGCCGGGTGAACTAAAGGTGGAAAATTTCAGCGGCGGATTTTGGCGGGGTTTTGTTTCCGAAGCCGTGCGTCTTGGCAATCCATCAACCATTCCCCCGGGCGGGCAAGCAACGGTGATGGAAAAGTTCTATTACCCGACAAAGCGTCTGTGGTTTAACAAATATGTTCCGCTCGTGGGCGAAAACATTCCTGTTGAAGATAAATCGATACCTGTCAATTCAGTTTGGCGTAAAGGATTTTGGGGCGGACTGAAGCATGTCGTTACCAGAACCGCGAACAATCTCGGGTAAGGTGGATTTTAACTTTATAATATGTTTGAGGGGAGTTTTTCATGAGCGAAACTATAAAGATTATAAAATGCGAAATTTCCCCTAAGGTTTTTCGGGATTTATCAATGAGAGGAAGCTCGGTAAAGGTTTATTTTAAAAATTCAGGTCAAAACGAAATACCACCAGGAGGGTTGAAAGTTGAAAACATAATTTGGAAAGTCGAAGGTAAAAATGTTACTGAAGGGTACTTTTTTATTAATCCGATCGGCATTCCGTCGGGCGCAACAACGATAGTCCAAGAAGACTTTTATTTACCCGTCTCGCGTTTGACATTCGGTCAATATTTCCCGGGAGTGGAACACCATGGTCAAATGCCTCCGGATGAAGGCGGAATAGAATCTGACGGCTCTGAATGGAAAAAACCCATACTAAGTTGGCGGAGAGAAGGAAAGTGGACTGAGTTAAAGCGTGTCATTCCGTGCAACGCGGCAAGACCCGCTCGTAATTTGGGATAGGAGTTTCTCTATGCCGTTACGCTTAAAGGATGTACTTGAAAATATAACGCCGAGGAAGTTAGCGCCATTAGATCCAAGAGAGCAAAAGGCTATTAAAGCATTCCGAAACGGTTCTTCTATTTTCTCAAGATGGATAGAGAAAAGGCTCTTGAAATCTCGAATGCGTTTTAGGCCAAGGGATTTGCACCACTCTTCGCCGTAATAATCAATTTTATTCCAAACAGAAATAAGAGCGATCCGGCCATGCGGTCGATGATCTTGCTTACTTTTTGATAACGCACGCGAATTTTCGGCGAGGAAAGCGAGAGCGTGACAATGCCGAACCAGATAAAAGCCGTCACAAAGCACAGCAACGCCGTAGCGATCTTGGTCGGCGTGTTTGTGTTCGGCGTTAAAGCAAGAGCGAACACACTTGCAAAAAACGCGATTGCTTTAGGATTGGCTAAATTGGTCAGCAAGCCGGTGATGAAAGCATTGCGGCGGGCAGGGAGGGATTTATCACATGCGGCGGAAGGTGCCGAAGTGTGGACGCGTAACGTGGAACGCCACAGGGTAATGCCCAAATAACAGAGATAAAGTCCGCCAAGCATCTTGACCGCCATCATCAGCCAAACCAGCCGCTCGAAAACAATACCGAGGCCCCATAGGCTAAGGGCTGAATAGATCATAATCCCGGCGGAGACTCCTGCGGCGCTTTGAATCCCGGCCATGCGTCCGCGCGCAAGTGACACGCTGCTGACCAGCATGAAATCCGGTCCGGGCGATATGAGGGCGACAATAAAAATCGGCGCGATTTTTAAAATGGAAGAAAGTCGATCATAGGTGTTTACTTTTTAAGATTTATTTACGTCTTTCCGCATCAATTTTCTTTCGCCTGCTTCGCAATCGAAGAGAAAATTGTCCAAAAAGACGTATTGAAGATTTAATTCCTTTGTAAAAACCCATCCACCCACACCGCCTTCGGCACAAAGTCGTGGCTCAGCGCGACAATGTCGGCCGTATACCCCGGCAGTAATTTGCCGAACTTGTCATCCAATCCTAAAAACGCCGCGGGATAGGCCGAAGCCATGCGCAAGGCTTCTTCAGGTTCAACGGAGGCTTGCTTGATACAATACCGAACCGCGTCGCTGAGCGTGATCATGGAGCCAGCAAGGCGTTCCTGGCTGTTCAAGCAGCGTCCGCCTTCGACATGAATGGATTCGCCGCAAAGCTTAAAAGGTTTGGGTTGATCGCTTCCGGCAGGCGCCATCGCGTCGGTGACAAGAAAAACTTTTCCGTGGGGTTTTGCGAGAAGAGAGAGGCGAACCATTTCTTTCGAAACATGATGGCCATCAGCGATGAGGCCGCACCAACTGTTGCGGTCTTCCAGCGCGATGCCAGCCGGGCCGGGCTCACGGGCGCTTAGCGGACCCATGGCGTTAAATAGATGCGTGAAGCCTGTCGCTCCGGCGTCTAGGGCCGCGTGAATAGCGTCAGGATCGGCTTCAGTATGGCCGAGCGACAAGACAACGCCTTGACTGCGCAACTTGCGGATTTGGTCCGTATTAATGCGTTCCGGGGCAAAGGTCAGCAGAATGATTTCATCTGTTTCCGGTTGATAGAGAGACAGGTCCTCCGGAGTCGGATCGCGCAACGGAGTTGGCGAATGCGCGCCGCGACGGTCGGGATTCAAGTGCGGCCCTTCGAAATGAATGCCGAGAATGCCCGCGTGTTGCTGCCGCGCTTTGCGCACGGCATTTTGGGCTTGTTGCATGACGGCGAACGTGTCGCTGATACATGTCGGAAGAAGGCGAGTCGTGCCGTGTTTTTGATGCGCCCTTGCGATGGTGATGACGGCTTCCGGCGTTGGCGTCGCGTTGAGCTGGGCGTTGCCCCCACCGTTGACCTGGCAATCGATGAAACCGGGCGCGAGAATGGAATCCACGCAGGAGATAACCTTTGCCTCGCCGGGAACGCTGTTGTTCGCGACGATGTCCTTGACGTTGCCGTCCTGAATAAGGAGCGCGTGGCCCTCGACGAAAGCGTCGCCAGTGAAAATCAGGCCGTCGGACAGGGCTGTTAAGGATTCGGATGCCATTTTTTTACCAAACTTGTGGTCAGTATTAGCGTGTCGAACGGGTACGTAAACCCCTAAAATCGCGTCCGAATGGGCCCGCTGGCCGGACGCAATAGGTTCCCCGCTCGCGCCGAACGGGTACGCTACGGCTTGCGCCTGAGGCGGCAGTTCTCTAAAACCTCATTCTAGCTTGCCTCAAGAGGAAAAATCATATGACCGATCACAATTTGTTTCAAGAAATCGAAGAAGACCTCCAGCGCCAAAAAATCGAAGCGCTTTGGAAAAAATACGGAAATTACGTTATTGCCGGCGCGTTGGCGATTGTGCTGACGACTGCGGCCATCACAAGCTGGAAGGCTTACAAAGTTCGAACCGAACAAGCCGCAACCGCTGGAATCCTCGATATTCTCGCGACAACGCCCACAGGCGAGAACGCCGACAGGACCAAGGAAATTACAGCGCTTGAAGATTTTGCCAAGGCGCACGGCGGAACAAGTCATGCGGTGCTCGCGCGTTTCTATGCGGCATCCATTGCTGTCGATAAAGAGAAACGAGATGAGGCTTTAACCATATATAATGCGATGGCTAACGATACCGCCATTGAGCAGCATTTCCGTGAGCTGGCAGTTTTGATGGCAGTTCAACTTCAATTCGACAGAGAAGACCCGACCGCTTTGCAAGCGAGGCTTCAACCATTACTGAAACAGAGCGCATGGCGCCTTACAGCCAAGGAAATGTCAGCTCATTTAGCTCTGAAAGCTGGCGATAAAGAGAAAGCCAAGCAATTATTTAACGAGCTGACCCAAGAGAAAGGCACATCAACTACCATTCTTCAGCGCGCCGCAGATATGTTGCGCTGGCTTAATGAGAAAGCGTAACTATATGAAATATTATGGCAATATATGTCACAGCGCTGTTGCTTTTATGTTTCTCATAACGCTTGCGAGTTGTGACTCCCTATCGATTTTTTCGGGCAAAAACGATGAACCGAAAGTGCAGGGCAATCGTATAGCAGTTATGGAAATAGCAAAGAAAACGTCTCCGGATAAGGAAGTTAGTGACGTTAGGCCCAAATTATCGCCGTCCGTAGTGAACAGGGACTGGCCACAGGTCGGCGGCAATGCCGAGCATGCTATGCCTCATGCCAAGTTTGCTCCCTTGCCTAAAGAAATTTGGACGGCCGACATTGGACGCGGGTCCAGCGGCTATTTCAAGCTTTTAGCTTCGCCCGTTGTGAGCGCAGGAAAGATTTTTGCGCTTGATGCACGCGGGATAGTGTCGGCTTTCTCGGCGTCTGAAGGCGACCGTATCTGGGAGTTTGATACGACACCACCGGATCGCAGTGATCGTGCCATGGGCGGCGGCCTTGGTGTGAGCGGCGTGGCACTTTACGTAACAACAGGTTTCGGTGAGGTTTTGGCGCTTAAAGTTAACGATGGCAGCGTGATCTGGCGGAAAATGGTCGGTAAGCCGTTACGCGCCGCGCCGACGATTGCGGACGACCGGGTTTTTGCCATCAGTATGGATAATGAGTTAACGGCTATTTCCGTGAAATCGGGCGAGATTCTTTGGCACCATAATGGCATCGCCGAAAGCGCAAAATTAATGGGTTCTTCCAGTCCGGCGGCTTCGGGCGACAGCGTTGTTGTTGCTTACAGTTCTGGTGAAATTTTTAATCTTCGGGCCCAGAATGGGCGTGTGGCCTGGGCCGATTTGCTTGCCGTTCCAGAGCAAGTTGGCGCTTTACCTGCCATTGCCGATATCCGTGGCTCTCCGGTTATGGACCGGGGCCGCGTATATGCGGTAAGCCATAGCGGACGCATGGCGGCCATTGATCTGCGCACGGGTGACCGTGTTTGGGAGGCCGATGTCGGGGGCGTTAATACCCCAGTCGTGTCGGGCGATGCTGTATTTTTGTTAACAAATAACAACGAACTCATGGCTTTAACAAAAGAAAGAGGGCGCATCATCTGGGTTTCCCAGCTGCAACGTCTTGAAGATCCTGAAGATCGCGATTCCAAGCCCGTATTTTGGTGGGGGCCTGTCCTTGCTGAGGAACGCTTGTGGTTGACTAATTCTTTGGGAAAATTGGCATCATTTGACACCGATGATGGCGGCGCACTCGGCGAAATAGACGTGTCAAAAAGCTTCTTTATTCCTCCTGTTTTAGCCGGAGGTATCATGTATTTGGTCGACGATCGCGGAAGATTGTTAGCGTTGAATTAGAATTAATTGAAATAATCAGTCTTGTTTATTAGACGACGGGGTGCCTCCGTAGGAACTAAGTCTTTTTGGTGTGTATAAGAAAGCCGAAAAATTACAACGTTGAAATAGGAGGCTTATCTTGGAAATCAATGAGATAGATGAAACAAGTTGGAAAAAATTAAAAACCATTTTACCTGCCGAAAACGGTCGCCAGGGACGGCCTTCTATAGATAACCGTAAGATAATTAACGGAATTTTGTGGCGATTCCAGTCGAAAGAGGCCTGGCGCAACATTCCTGAAAAATACGGCAAGTGGATAACGGTTTATCAACGATTTAGGCGTTGAAATAAGGACGGAGTCTGGAGTCTTGGTTGCGCCGGTCTGTTTTCCGGGGTGCTATCTTGGATATGCAAGTACTTTCTGTTGTAATAGTGATGTGAAAAAAGATGGGACAGCAGGATAGGCTGAAACCGCTGGTTTTATAGGGGAAAACGCATGACCTCTATCACAGGTAGTGTGACAGCAACGCCATCATTCAAGCTGCAGACAAACGTGCAGAGCGGGCAAGCTGCGTCGTCGATAAAGGCAGAAAATATCGATGATTCGAAAGGTTCGCTGAACGTAAAGGCATCAAGCGGTGGTCCTGGCGGCGGGAGCAGTAGCAGCAGCTCCTCGACCGAAGTGAAAAGCGAAGATCGGGTCAATAATCCGGATGGTTCACTAACAATTACAACGACTTACAAAGACGATACGAAAAAGGTGAAAACCACCGCCCCCGATCCGACGAAAGCGGATCCTATATATACAGAAACCCATCCCAAACCTAACGCAGCGATGACAATTAAGCCCGAGTTTATGAATGCGCCGCGCGGCTCATTCATCTCGATAACCGTTTAGGGTCCCGTTCGTCGCGAGCGGGGAACCTGTCTCGTCCGGGCAAAGGAACTGTTCGGCACCTGTTTGTGTCGGTTGCGGCCTTTCTGAATAAGCTTTACCCCTCCCCGAACTCGTTAAAAACGATTTCGACCCTCCCGCAAGGGGACGGTGGTTTTGGGGAGAACAAAATTCTGATACGGGCCCGTTCGTCGCGAGCGGGGAACCTGTCTCGTCCGGGCAAAGGGCGCGTTCGTAGCCTTTTTTCGCAGGTTACGTACTCGTTCTTTCGCGTATTTATGCTATACCACTGACCGGTTTTATTAACGATTGATGGGCTTCAAACATGCCCCTGACGCTCGCCATAGCCGGCCGGCCTAATGTCGGCAAATCGACCCTTTTCAACCGTCTGGTCGGGAAGGCGATGGCGCTTGTCGACGACACGCCGGGCGTGACGCGCGACTGGCGGGAAGGTGACGGCAAGCTTTTCGATCTTCGCTTTCGTTTGCTTGACACCGCAGGGCTTGAAGATCGCCGGCCTAAAGGCAGTTTGGCCGCGCGCACCGCCGAGCGGACGCAAACGGCGCTTAAGAAAGCGGACGTGATCCTGCTCATGATCGACGGGCGCGAAGGATTGACGGCGGACGATAAATTCATCGCGCGCGAAATCCGCAAAACGGGAAAGCCCGTTATCCTTCTCGTCAACAAGTGCGAAGGCACGCATCTGCCCGATGGCTATGACGAAGCGGCAGGACTTGGCTTCGATAACATACTGCCCATATCCGCTGCGCATGGAGAGGGATTGGCGGAGTTGCGGGAACTATTGGAAGTACAAATTAAAATGGATCCCCGCCTGCGCGGGGATGACGCCAGTGGAGAAGCGGACGAAGAGCATCTGATCATCGCCATTGCCGGGCGGCCAAATGCGGGGAAGTCTACACTAATCAACCAGTTCGTCGGCGAAGACCGTATGCTGACAGGTCCTGAACCGGGCCTGACGCGCGACGCCATTCATGTCGGCTGGAAATACGAAGGTAAGCCCGTGCGGCTTGTGGATACAGCGGGATTGCGCCGCCGCGCGCGCATCGAGGAAAAGCTGGAAAAAATCAGCACGCAGGAAACGCTGCGCGCCATACGGCTTGCGCATGTGGTGGTGCTGGTGCTCGACGCCGAAAAGCCTTTTGACAAGCAGGACTACACGATTGCCCAGCATGTGGCGGAAGAGGGCCGCGCGCTCGTCCTTGCCGTGAACAAATGGGATCAGGTCAAGGAAAAGCCTGCCGTTTTACGCATGATCAAGGCGAAGGTGGAAGTCTCGCTGGCGCAGGTTGCGGGCGTGCCCATCGTGCCGATTTCGGCGTTGACCGGCGAGGGGCTCAACAAACTGATGAAAGAAGTGAGCCACGTTTATGAAACGTGGAATACGCGCATTTCAACGGGCCAGTTGAACCGCTGGCTGGAAGGCATGATGGCCGACCATCCGCCGCCGATAGTCGCGGGACGGCGCGTGAAGCTGCGCTATATGACGCAAGTGAAAAGCCGTCCGCCGACATTCGTTGCGTGGGTCAACAAGCCGGTGGATTTGCCGGATAGCTACACCCGGTTTCTGACGAACGGCTTGCGTCAGGTGTTCAAACTTTCCGGCGTTCCGATAAGGTGGATGCTGCGCAAGGGCGATAATCCGTATGAGATACGGAAGGGGAGAAAGTAAGGTCTTTTTCCGTATAATCTCAGCGTTCCAATGAAATGACTTGTCGTGACAATTAGCACAATATGTCCCCCTCCCCTTGATCCCCGCCTTCGCGGGGACAGGGTCCGGGGTTAGGGGAGGGGTGTATAAGAGGCTGACCCCTCACCTGCGAAAACTAAGCCGTTACTTCGTAACGACAAGTTTTCGCTTCCTCTCCCTCAAGGGGAGAGGGCTAAAGGTGCCGATACGGTGGATGCTGCGGAAGGGTGAGAATCCGTATGAGGATGGGAAGCGGAAAAAATGATTTTTTCGCTTACTCCCCGACCTTCTTAATCTTCAAAAACGAAAGCTGGCCCTGGATTTCGTTCGTATCGAGGTCGGTGAGGGTGATCGGGTAATCACCGCTGAAACACGCGTCGCAATATTGCGGCGTGCCCGCGTGGCGCTTTGCTTCGCCCAGCGCGCGGTAAAGGCCGTCCATCGATATATAGGCAAGACTGTCCGCACCGATAAAGCGGGTCATTTTTTCGACGGTATAATTGTGCGCCAGAAGCTTTTCCTTCTGCGGCGTGTCGATGCCATAGAAGCAACTGTGCTTCGTCGGCGGGCTTGAAATGCGCATATGCACTTCGCGCGCGCCTGCGGCGCGGACCATTTCGACGATCTTGGTCGACGTCGTGCCGCGTACGATAGAGTCGTCAACCAACACCACGCGCTTGCCTTCGATAAAGCGGCGGTTCGCGTTGTGTTTCAGCTTCACGCCCAAATGGCGGATGCGGTCGGTCGGCTGGATGAAGGTACGGCCCACGTAGTGATTGCGGATAATGCCAAGGTCGAACGGCAATTTGCTTTGCTGGGCATAGCCGATGGCGGCAGGAAGGCCGGAGTCCGGCACGGGAACTACGATATCCGCATTGGCCGGGGCTTCCTTCGCAAGTTCAACGCCGATTTGTTTGCGCGTTTCGTAAACCGAATGGCCTTCAAGCATGGAGTCAGGCCGCGCGAAGTAGATATATTCAAAGATGCAGAAACGGCGCGGCACTTTGTTAAAGGGTTTCAGGCTTTGCAGGTTTTTACCATCGAGAATGACGACTTCGCCCGGCTCAATATCGCGCACGAAAGCCGCGCCGATGATGTCCAGCGCGCACGTTTCACTGGCTAAAACCCAAGCCTCACCAAGGCGGCCAAGGACGAGCGGACGTATGCCCCAAGGATCGCGCGCGCCAATCAGCATGTTATTCACTAGCGCGACGAGCGAATAGGCGCCTTCGACCTGTTTCAGGGCCTCAATAAAACGGTCAATAACGGTGCCTTTGTTGTTGACGGCCATCAGGTGGATGATGACTTCGGTGTCCGTCGTTGAGCGAAAGAGGCAGCCTCGTTTTACAAGTTGCTTATGCAGCGTGTACGCATTGGTAAGGTTGCCGTTATGCGCGATGGAAAAACCGCCAAAATCAAAATCGGCAAAAAGAGGATGCACGTTGCGCAGCGCCGTCTCGCCTGTGGTGGAATAACGGACGTGGCCGATGGCAGCCGAGCCGACAAGACGGCTGATGACTGTTTCCGAACTGTAACTCTCGCCGACATGTCCCAGCGCGTGATGGGAACGGAAATGCTCGCCGTCAAAGCTGACGATGCCTGCCGCTTCCTGACCGCGATGCTGGAGGGCGTGGAGCCCGAGCGCCGTCATGGCGGCGGCAGAGTCGGATTTAATGATGCCGAACACGCCGCATTCTTCCCGGAGCTTGTCGTCGTCAAAAGGGTTTGTTTGGAGCGTCATTATTCGCTTTTCCGGTCTATGATTTCTTCCATTTTTTCCTTGCTGGTGCCGTCATATACAGGCGACGAGCCGTCCCGGCTTCTTTCAACTTTGGGAACGGGCGTGGAAATCGTCTTAAGGCGTTCCGCGTCTTCGACGGCTTTTTCAGCCTCCTCACGTGATTTGCGCACGTGATCGGCTATTTTTTCCTTTTCGTCCTCAGGAATGAAATCCTTGATGAGCTCAGAGCCGTATGTCAGCAACGGTCTTGTTCTGGCCGTTTCCAGCCATTCGGGAAGATCGGTATCGTCTTTCGGCCAAATGAACATAAAGCAAAGGAAAACAATCGATAAAACGAGAAAGCCGCGCAGAAGGCCGAAAACAAGTCCCAGAGAACGGTTAAGGGCCGAAAGCGTAGGTCCCTTGACGTAATCACCGGCGATGATGCCGACCGGGATGAGGATAATCAGCGTGCCGCAGAAAAGCGCTATGGCCGAAGCGGCCTCAGCCGCAAGGTCGTTCTTAAGATGGTGCGCCTTCATCCATGGCGTAAGTTCGGGATAGTAATGGGCTGCAACGATGGCCGCCGCGATCCATGTGCCGAGTGAGAAGATCTCGCGGACGAAGCCGCGGCGGAAGGCCAAAATACCCGACAGCAGAAGGACGCCAAGAACGGTCAGGTCGACGGTGTTGTAATCGAAAGAACCCATGTCGCTGTTTCCCCCCAATTAAGGCAGGCCCTGTTTAGCACAGATCGCGGGAATGTTAAGGGTTTACTGCGCCCGTCTTTTAGGCCCGTTTAACCTTAGGCGCGTCTTGGAATAATGGCAAAAGCTCGCTGAGCCGGTCGATCTCGATTCGCTTGAGGGAAGTCGTTAATGCCTGTTTCCGTCCGTTATCGGTCTTCGGCATGATGGACTGGTTAAAGCCCAACTTTGCAGCTTCCTTAAGGCGGATTTCAGGCTGTGATACGCGCCGCACTTCGCCCGAAAGTCCGATTTCACCAAAGACCACGGCTTCCGCAGGGACAGGCTCGCCCGTCAGCGAGGAAAGTAGGGCGGCGGCTACCGCAAGGTCGGCAGCGGGTTCGGTGATGCGCAAGCCCCCGGCAACGTTGAGATAAACATCGGCGTTGCTAAACGTGACGCCGCATCGGGCCTCGAGGACCGCCAGAACCATGGCCAGACGGCCGCTGTCCCAACCGATAACCGCGCGGCGCGGCGTGCCGTAAGACGTGGGCGCCACAAGCGCCTGAACTTCAACAAGGACAGGGCGGGTACCTTCGAGGCCCGCAAATACCGCCGCGCCTGACGTATCGCCACGGCGATCCGCCAGAAAGAGCGCGGATGGGTTGTGGACTTCCAGAAGCCCCTTGTCCGTCATTTCAAAGACGCCGATTTCGTCCGTCGGGCCGAAGCGGTTTTTCACGGCGCGCAGAATCCGGAACTGATGCCCGCGCTCGCCTTCGAGATAGAGGACGGTATCGACCATGTGCTCCAGAACGCGCGGGCCGGCGATCATTCCTTCTTTTGTGACGTGGCCGACGAGGATGACGCAGAAATTGCGCTTTTTAGCGGTGCGAATGAGTTCCTGCGCGGAGGTGCGCACTTGGGCGACGGTGCCGGGTGCGCTGTCGATCGTGTCGACGTACATCGTTTGGATGGAGTCGATGATGAGAATGTCCGGTGTGTCCGTTTGATCAACCGACGCGACAATGTCGCGGATGGATGTTGCGCTCGCAAGTTCGCAGTTCACGTCCGCGACGCCAAGCCGCGCGGCGCGCAGGCGTACCTGATCGATTGCTTCTTCGCCGGAGATATAGGCGACGCGGTTTTGCGCGGCGAGTTTGCAGATGACTTGCAAAAGGAGCGTTGATTTGCCGATACCCGGATCGCCGCCCACCAGTGTAGCCGATCCCGGCACAAGTCCGCCCCCCACGACACGGTCGAACTCGCCAATGCCGGACAGGCGGCGGGGGAGGTTGCGTTCGACACCCTTTAAGGGAACGAATTCAAGACGATGGCCCTTTTTGTGTTTGGCGCCGTCGCTCAGTCCCTTCGGCGGGCCGCCCACAATCGCTTCCTCGACAAGCGAATTCCACGCGCCGCACGCTTCGCACTTTCCGGCCCACTTAGCCGATGAAGCGCCGCAGGTTTGACAAACGAAATGGGTCGCGGGTTTGGACATAAAATCAATCTACCCTGAGGGTTGGCGGTCGGCAATCAGTGTTTCCACCAGTTTTTCAGCCATTCCCGCATACGGATCAGGCGCTTGACGGCTTTGGGCGTTCGCGCCTGAAGGTGATAGAAGAATTGTTCCGTGCATCGCTCCCACGAAAAGCTTTCCGCAAAGCGGCGCGGCGCATCCGGATTGTCGCGCAGCGCTAGGGCCTGATCGACGGAGCGCTGGAGATTAGCGTTGAGAACGGCGAAAGATTGCGTAGACGGATCGGCGAAAATATCGACTGGGCCGGGAGCCGGATAACTTGCCACGCGTAACCCCGCCGCGCAGGCTTCAAGCAGCACAAGGCCGAAAGTGTCCGAAGTTGAAGGAAACACAAACAGATCGGCGGCGGCGTAGTGCCGCGCCAGCGTTTCGCCTTCCAGTTTTCCCGTGAACAGAACGTCGGGATATTGCGCGCGCATGGCAGTCAGGCCGGGCCCTTCGCCGATAACAACTTTGGAGCCGGACGTTTTCACGGTGAGAAAAGCGGGCAGATTTTTTTCAACTGAAACGCGCCCGACATAAAGAAGAATGGGGCGGGTTAATTCGGCATAAGCGGGTAAGTCTTTGCCATAGGGGCGGAACAGGTCGGTATCCACGCCTCGTGACCAGCGGACGATGCGGCCGAAACGGCGTTTCTGAAGGTCTTTTTCGATGGAATCCGTCGCGACCATCACTGCCGCCGAAGGGGCATGGAAACGACGGAGAAAAGCATAACTGAAGGTTTTTAAGACGCGTTTCACCGGTTTCGGCGCGCGGGCCTCGACATATTCCGGGAAGCGGGTGTGATAGGATGTCGTGAAGGGGCGCTTTTCGCGCAGGCACAGGGTGCGCGCGGACCACCCGAGCGGCCCTTCAGTTGCGATATGGATGAGCTCAGGCTCATAGTCGTGAACTATTTGGCGCAAGCGCTTGCTTGCGAACAATTCCAGTTTGATTTCAGGGTAGGTGGGCATGGGAAAGCTGCACCACCGCGTCGCATCCGGCCCGATGATTTTGATGTCATGTCCCCTGCGCTGAAGCCGTTCTGTCGTGGCCTCTAGTGTACGGACGACCCCGTTCGTTTGCGGGTGCCAGGAGTCCGAGACGATGAGTATCTTCATTTTTCCAACGTAATGTTCGCTTGCTTGAGGAGCTTCTCCCGCTCCTCCACCCAATTGATGATGCGTAATTCGCCTTTCCCGTCCTCGACAAGCGCCGTGCAGGATTCGACCCAGTCGCCGTCGTTGCAGTAAAGCACATCTGCGATCATTTTCATTTCGGCAGTGTGGATGTGGCCACACACAACCCCGCTGACTTGATGCCGCCGCGCGGTTTGCGCGATGAACTTTTCATAGGAACTGATAAACTCAACGGCCTTTTTAACCTTGAATTTCAAATAAGCAGACAGCGACCAGTAAGGAAGCCCCAACTTCCGCCGTATGTAATTGAATACCGTATTGATGTTCAAGGCCAGCGTATAGGCCGTGTCGCCGAGCATGGCGAGCCACCTCGCATAGCCCATGACCGCGTCGAAGCGGTCGCCGTGGAGGGTTAACAGTTTTTTCCCAGATGCGGTTGTGTGAACGGCATCGTTTGCAACCAATACACCGCCAAAATAGAGTCCGCAGAAATCACGCGCCACTTCATCGTGATTGCCGGGAATGAAAAAGACGCGGCAACCTTTGCGCGCGCGGCGCAGGATTTTCTGAATGACGTCGTTGTGTTCCTGCGGCCAGTACCAGTTATTTTTGAGCTGCCAGCCATCGATGATATCGCCGACGAGATAGAGATAGTCGGATTCCGTATATTTGAGAAAATCCAGCAACGTTTCCGCCTGACACCCGCGCGTGCCGAGGTGGAAGTCCGAAATCCATATAGTACGAAAGCGCAGGACGTTCGGCGGCGTATCCGACTCCCGCCGGAATAATTCGGATGGCGGGGGATTTGAAGCTTCGAACGAGCTATTTTCGTCAGGCATCAATGATCGTCCATAAGGGAATCAACAAGCGACTGATAATACAGCAAAAAAATACTATACAACATCGTCATGCCAGCGAAGGCTGGCATCCATTTTTTTTAGATAGATCCCCGCTTCCCTCCTACGCTCCTGCGGAGCTTCGGCGTGACTATACACCCGGACGCGCCGTAGCTTTAGCGGAGGCGGTCGCGGGGATGACGCAAGTGACTAAACCCCCGCCACGGTCATGCCTTCGATGCGGAGGGTAGGGGAGTCGATGCCGTAGAGGAAGGCCAGATCGTTCGCCGCCGTTACGTTCTTAAACATATCCTTCAAATTCCCCGCGATGGTCATTTCGTTGACGGGATACGCGATATGCCCGTTTTCTATCCAGAAGCCGCGCGCCGCGCGGCTGTAATCGCCCGTTACGCCGTTCACGCCCATCCCCATCAGTTCGGAAACATAAAAGCCCTGCTTGATGTCTTTGATCAATTCTTGCGGGTTCAATGTGCCGGGTTCGATATACATATTACTCGGCGAAGGCGAGGGAATGCTGCTAACGCCACGGCTGGCATGGCCTGTGCTTTTCATTTTTAACTGGCGAGCCGAGCGCAGATCAAGAAGCCACGTCGTCAAGATGCCGTTGTCGATAATCTTGCGTTTGCTGGGTAGTAAGCCCTCGCCATCGAAAGCGTGCGAGCGCATGCCGCGTGCGCGGAACGGATCGTCGGTGATCGTAATCGAGGCGGAAAAGACCTGTTTGTTAAGAAAGTCTTTCAAAAAGCTGGTGCCGCGCGCGACGCTTGAGCCGGAAATGGCTCCCGCAAGATGATGGACGATGCTGTTCGCCTCGCGCGGATCGAAAACGACCGGAACCTGGCACGTTGGCATCTTGCGTCCGCCAAGATGACGAACCGCGCGTTCGCCCGCTTTCTTGCCGATGGCCGAGGCTTGCGGCAGATCGAACTGAAAAACGCAGGAGGCAAAGTCGTAATCCTGCTCCATATTTGTGCCTTCGCCCGCAAGCACGGCGGCGCTGATGCCGTAATGCGTGCGGCTGTATTGACCCGCAAAGCCGTTGCTCGCGACAAGATAGACGCTGGCCTGGCTGGCGCTGGCATCCGTGCTTTCGCATTGGGTTACGCCCTTGACCGCAAGCGCGGCTTCTTCGGCTTCGCGGGCTTTGGCGATCAGAGCAGGGGCGGAAACGTTGTAATCGTCGGCTTGTTCAATTTCAGGATATTTTTTCGTGATTTCGTTTGCGTCCGCCAGTCCGCAATAAATATCATCCGGCGCAGACTTTGCCATCGCCACGGCGCGTTCAACCAATTCATTCAACGTCGCGGCGCGACGATCGGTTGTGGAAACGATGGCTTGTTTTTTCCCAATAAAAACGCGCAGGCCAAGGTCGCCGGATTCCGCCTGCTCAAGTGACTCGATTTTCCCGCCGCGCCAACCGACGGACAAAGCCGTTGCGTCGGCCAGCATCGCGTCAGCCGCATCGGCCCCCGCGCGCATCGCTTGCTTGATGAGGTCGTGGAGTTGATCGAGAGCTTCGGAGGGGTTGGATTTCGGGGAGGAAGAGGTGGGCGAGGTTGAGGGCATGAAAAATAGCTCGGGGTTGGGGATGGCTCTAAAACGAACGCGGCAATGTATAACATTATATCAACGACTTAAAGAAGGGCGTCATTCCCGCAGTCCTCCTTCTTTTCTCAAGGTTAGAATCTCCAAAATTGGACGCTAATTGGACGGTGGACAGCAAATAAAGTAAAATAACAATTCAGACATGGAGGCTTCTTATGAAAATTATTAAAAACCTGTGTTGTGGTTCACTGGTATTGAGTTTTGTTCTGACAGCCCCTTATACGGGCGATCAGGCTGAAGTACATTTTCCGCAAGGTACGAATGTTGCCATTGATACTATAACAAGCGCTTCTGTTGTGCCGGCTTTTACATGCACGATTGCAGCAAATACAATAGGTGAAGAACCGTATTTAGTTGATCCCCGATACGTTATGGATGTCGGGTCTAAGATCAATCTTTTCGTTTAGCGCTATCAAGTCCCCCCCCCCTTGAGGGAGGGGTTAGGGGAGGGGTGTGTGAAAAGCTGACCCCTCACCTGCAAAATCTAAGACGTTACTTCGTAACGCCAAGATTTTGCTTCCTCTCCCTCAAGGGGAGAGGGGCTTTAGAGCAAAACCCCCCGTTTTCACGGGGATGACAAGTTGTCTAAAAATATAGACTATGCCGAAGCCGCGAATTGGCCGGTCCAGTAATCGGACACGGGGCGGGGTTCGTAGCGCGGGGTTTGATTGCGTTCGCTATCGTAGGGAAGGGATTCAACGGCACTTTGGCCGCCAACGGCTACGATTTCAAGCAAGCTGCCCAGCGCGTCGAAACAGCCGCAAACCAGCGGGCCGCCGCGTCCGCAACCGCCATCAAGCGTTACAGCCGTGCCTTCCGTATCGACACCGCCGCGAGTCACATCGAGGCCACGGATGACGCGGCAATAGAGCGGTTGGCTGTGTTCGGGAACACGAAACGGGAGATCGGTGAACCAAAGCGCATCGCCTTGATCTTCCAGCGAACGGGCAGCGTCAAACCCTGCCGGAACAAACAACAGGCGTTGCGCGCCCGGTTCGGCAGGACGTGTCACAGCGGCGCGGCGCATGCCGTTCATCAATGGCTCATGGCCGGGCGCGAGGCGTTGCGTAACGCGCAACTGGTTTGTCCAGCGCGTGATAGTAACGCTATCGGCGCGTGAAATCGCTTTCGTATCGCTCAGGCTAATGCCGTAAAGACGGAGATAGGCTTCAACGCCGGCTTCAAGGTGCTTCTCAAGCGTTTGCGCTGGCACTGGAGCAAACTGTAGACGCAAGAGACGCTGCCATGATTCTTCGGCAGGGCCGCGAATGTGTACGATATCGGTCGTTTCCATGCCCGGCTTCGCGAGAAGCGCGGCGCGGAAAGCCAGAAGTTCATCGACAACGGCTGTGTTGTCGCGCGCGCCGACACCGAGATAATTGCCGAGATAAATGAGGCGGTCGCCTACAGCGAATCGGCTGGCAAGGTGATCATGCAAAGACATGAGCCGGTCGCAGTCGCCATGAATGGCGGCAACGGCCCATATACGGCGGGGAACCCCGAGATCGACGAATTTTTCGCTTGCAGCTATCATGGCAACATCCTCTGCCATTTGATTGGCATACGACTCACTTTACTGCAATATTTTGTATGTGAATGTGGCAGGATACCCACAGTTTGTTATACACACTTTTTTGGCAGTATACTGTTGACACCAAAGAGAGTGAATACATGCGCGTTCGCTTTTTTCTGTTTGTTTTGCTCTCTCTCGCTCTAATCGCTTGTGATTCCGGGGAAAAATCAGCTGCGAAAAGCGAATCAGAATTAACCTCTGTTTATGAAAGGGTTATGACCAGTGGTAAATTACGCTGCGGTTACATTTTATATCCGCCCGACATGATGCGCGACCCTAATACCCAAAAGTTTTCAGGGATATTCTATGAACTCACAGAGGAACTTGGCCGCCGCCTCAGCCTGAAAGTCGAATGGGCCGAGGAGTTGACATGGGACACCTTTATCGCAGGTATTAAAGCGAAGCGTTACGACATGCTCTGCTCGGGCGCTTGGTCGAGCACGGCGGAAGGACGCGAAGTGGGATACAGTGATCCTGTTTTCTATAGCCAGTATTTTCCGTATGTGCGTGCCGGCGACAAACGTTTCGACGACGATTTGAGCAAATTAAACAACCCGAACGTCAGATTTTCAGTCGGTGATGGCACAATGGGTTATCTTGTCGCAACTTCCGATTTTCCCTTGGCCAAAAAACTGAACCTGCCGCAACTTTCGGATGAGGGCCAACCTATTATGAATGTCGCGACCGGAAAAGCCGATGTGGTGCTGCAGGAGCCTTACACCGTCGCGCTTTACATGAAAAACAATCCGAATATGTTGCGTGTGCTTCGCCGCGACAAGCCCGTCCGCGTGTTTCCAAACCGCTATGTGATGCCGCTTGGCGACGTGAAATTGCAAAGCATGATCAATACGGCACTAGAGGAGATGCAGAACTCCGGATTCATTGATCCGATAATAGCAAAGCATGAGGCGTTTCCGGGTTCTTTTCTTCGCGTCGTGAAACCATATCAGGGTAAATAGAAAAGGGCGGGGTTTTATCCCCGCCCATTTTTTCCCTGACTTTACTAAAAAGATTATGCGGCTTTCTTCTCACGTTCCTTCGTCAAAACGCCTTCCAGCTTTTGAGTGGCCTTGTTTTGATCGATCTTCTCAACTGCGGCCAATTCACGCGCCAGACGCTCCAGAGCGGCCTGATAGATCTGGCGTTCGCTGTAGGAGTGCTCCGGCTGGTCCACGCCGCGATGCAGATCGCGCACGACTTCGGCAATCGATACCGGATCGCCCGAATTGATCTTTGACTCGTATTCCTGAGCGCGACGGCTCCACATCACGCGACGAACCTTCGACTTGCCTTGTAGAGTCGCCAGCGCTTCCTTAATGCGGTCGCGCGAGCTCAGACGGCGGAGGCCGGATGTCTTCGCCTTGCTAACCGGAACTTTAAGCCGCATGCGATCCTGTTCGAACATGATCGAATACAGCGAAACACTTTGGCCCGACACGGCATAGTTGTCGATGCCTTCGACGCGGCCCACGCCATGGGCCGGATAAACGACAAAATCGCCTTTCTTGAATTCCAACTTCTCTGTCATGTTGTGATTGCTCCCCGCTTGAAACATATTCGGCACCAGAACTTGCTTCTTAGCAGTCAATCTTGACAAAATATGGGCCCCGACATAACTTTTTTGCCTTTCCCACCGCATTGGCGTTTTACAAAACGCCCCTCACGCCAAAATATCAGGCGGTTCAAGGGATTTGCTGCAATAGGGAAATGGCTGACTTTTATATCGGCCACCTTTTGTCAGGATCGCTACCCGACATAAGTAACTATATACCATTTATTAGGGAATATTACAAAACTTTCGCGCCATATAATTGTTTTCTTATTAATATCAATAAGATACAAAAATACGACTCACGTTGTCATTAACCATAATGAGTGAAATCGGTTAACTCTCGAAATATTATTTCACGCTTCGCCGAAGAAAGCCCATGCTTCCGAATCCGCAAAAAGGGCGCGGAGGAGCTGGTTATTCAGAGCGTGCCCGGAACAATTACCCTGAAAATGTCCGCGAACCGGGGCGCCTGCAAGCGCCAAATCGCCGATCGCATCGAGGAGCTTGTGACGCACAAACTCATCGCCATAACGCAAGCCATCCTCGTTCAGGACAGCATCACCTTTGATAACGATAGCGTTATGAAGCGAGCCGCCGCGCGCAAAGCCCAGTTTTTTCAACTGGTCGACTTCTTCGTAAAAACCGAACGTACGCGCACGCCCGATTTCCGTTTTGAAGCCGGATGCCGTCAGCGTGAAGTCAAAATGCTGCCGTTGGATAAAGGTTTTGTCAAATGCAATATCAAAACTGAAACGCGGCGCTTCGTCCGGAACGAGCGAAGCGCGGCGGCCATTCACGCCGACTTCGATCGGCTTTTTCACGATGACTTCACGGCGAAGCTTTTCCTGCTGAACCGTGCCAGCCATTTCAATCAGGAAAACGAAAGCGTCCGAGCTGCCGTCCATGACGGGAACTTCCGCCCCGTCAATTTCAATCATCACGTTATCGACGTCGGCAGCGCGTAACGCCGCCATCAAATGCTCAATCGTCGCAACCTTGCCGCCTTGCTCATTGCCGATGACGGTGCAGAGCTGGGTGTCAACAACATGGTCCCAGCGCGCGGGTATCGTGCGTGCGCCGTTTTTAAGATCCGTACGCACAAAGACTACGCCGGAATCCGGTTCGGCCGGCAAAAGGCGCATGGTAACCTTTTCGCCGGAGTGAACGCCAATTCCGGTGCATTGCGCAGGCGCGCGAAGCGTGCGCTGCAGCGAAGCTGTTGGAACTGACTTGGCAACGGCTTCTGCCTGTTGGGTTACATTATCGTAGGGACACATTAAGGGCGCTCATTCGAATCAAAGACTTAGCTTTTGTACCCCTCATGGTTAACCCGATAAATGCAAGACAGGTTACGCTTTGTTACAAGCCCAACCATTTGAAATAAAAAGAAAAGAGCGCGGTTTAAAATGCGCTCTTTTCGATCGGAAATATACCGCTCTTCTAATGATTGGTCTGCCGACGCAGGAAAGCTGGAATGTCGAGGAGGTCATTTGACTCGCCCGAGATCGCTGGGCGGTCAGCCGGATCGACGCTTAGACGCGGTTCGACCGCATCGATAACGTCCATTTCGGCTTCTTCGGCCTCGCGAACCGACGACGGCCGGATCATGCCGAAACCCGTGATCCGCTGGAACAACGACTGCGAACGATGGTTAATGTGTGAGCCTGACGAGCAAGCCTGTTGGGTTGGAGCCGTCGTCAGCTGCGTCACGCGCATATCGCCTTCGGGACGTGTCTCGGCGCGTGTTGCCGTTGGCTGGACCCGTTGCGGAGCTTGCCGTAACGGCGATTGCGTTAACGTTGCGCGCGGCGTTGTGAAGGCGGCCGGAGCAACAGGCTGTTTTTCCGGCTGTCGGGCAACTGTTGCCGGGGTAGGTTTCGGAGCCTCCTCAATAACGACCGGTGCCGCCGCTTCGACAATAGGTTCGGGCGCTGGTTCAGCGATTGGCGAAGGGACGGAGGCTTGCTTTTGGGCCACCATTTGAGGCGTGACAGCAGTCGGCATCGCAAAATAAGACGTCGAGACGTTAACACTTTGTTGCTGAGGCGCGGGCGCAGCCTGAACTGGGGCTGCGATTGGTGCAACTTGCTGTTGTACAGGCGGTGGTGCCGCTTTTTGCACTGCGGCAGCTGGCGCGCGCCGAGGTTCGCTCAGGATGCGAACAGGAGCTTGCCCGGAAGAGGCGGATGCCCGCTGCTTTTGTTGCTCGGCAAGCGCTGCATCGATACCCGTGGCGATGACCGATACACGGATACGGCCTTCAAGGGATTCACCTAACGTCGAGCCAACCTTGATCTGCGCTTCGGGATCGACTTCTTCGCGGATGCGGTTTGCCGCCTGATCGACTTCGAACAGCGTCATATCGAGGCCGCCGGTGATGTTGATCAACACGCCGCGCGCGCCCTTCATGGAGATGTCATCAAGCAGCGGGTTCGAAATGGCGGTTTCGGCGGCGCGAATAGCGCGGTTGTCGCCTTCAGCCTCGCCCGTTCCCATCATGGCTTTGCCCATTTCGCCCATAACCGTTTTTACGTCGGCGAAGTCAAGGTTCATAAAACCGGGCATGACCATCAGGTCGGTAATGCCGCGCACGCCCGAGTGGAGGACTTCATCGGCCAAACGGAAAGCTTCGGCGAAGGTCGTACGTTCATTCGCAATACGGAAAAGGTTCTGATTCGGGATAACGATCAGCGTATCGACATACTGTTGAAGTTCGCCGATACCGCCTTCGGCCTGACGCATGCGGTGGCTGCCTTCGAAATGGAAGGGTTTCGTCACGACACCAACAGTCAGGATTCCGTTTTCACGTGCAGCGCGCGCGATAACGGGTGCCGCACCTGTGCCAGTGCCGCCGCCCATGCCAGCCGTGACAAAGAGCATGTCCGAGCCTTCAAGCAAGGCAAGAATGTCAGGAAGCTGTTCTTCGGCAGCGGCGCGCCCGATTTCGGGCTTAGAGCCAGCGCCCAAACCACGCGATAGATTGACGCCAAGTTGTATTTTGCGGCCTGCTAGCGATTGTGAGAGGGCCTGAGCATCTGTATTGGCAGCGATAAAGTCACATCCTTCGAGATTGGAGCGGATCATGTTGTTAATGGCATTGCCACCGGCTCCACCGACGCCGACCACGGAAATGCGCGGACGGAGAATATTATCCGGTTCGGCCATCGACAAATTAATCATTACTGCCTCCTGAAATGAGAATCGCGTAAACAATCGCGGGGATATATGAATCCTTTCACTTGATTCTTGCAAGCGTTCTGAGGTCCAATCGGCAAAGAAATTCAGTTGGTTAGATTTTGGAACCGTGAAACTGGGTGGAGTTCAAATAAAGGGTTTTTGCGCCGCACACGAAAAACGGATTCATTCCAACATGTTAGAAAGGGATTTGAAGGTTTAGTCTTAGCTTCAGTGATTTTTGCCGCGATTCTCGTGTGGATGAATCCTTTTTTGAGTGACAACAGCAACACCCGCAAATATCCGGCATAAATGTGCAAATATATATATGTTCACAAAATTAGTTCTTGGCGCATGAACCTTGATGATATTGAAAATTATATGAGCCTGAATTGTTGTTCCATGCGTAGCCGATACTCACAGGCGAATAACCTGCGGGACAAATAACCCAGCCGCAAGCAGCACCTCCATTCATAAGGGGTTGCCCTTGGCAGGAAGCAAATAATTGTATATTTCCGCAAGGGTATGCTGTTCCGTTAGCATTATCGTCTGTTTCCCAAAAAACGGTCCCGCAAAGCGTTCCTGGAGGCGTTCCACCACCAAGGGGAATCCAATTTGTTCCATCACAACCTAGAAAAGTTTTTGATCCTGCGTCATAGCGAATAGCGCCTTCATGAGCGGCATCGCAGCCAACCCAAGTATTCCCTACGCGAACTTCACCGTTAACATCAAGAGGCAACATAATGTGAGAAGAAGAAGGCTGATTAATGCCTACATGTCCATTATCAGTCCTAATTATGAAGGGGTCTGGATTTATTAGTCCTCCACCAACGAAAATACCAAAGTGCCGCACCCAACCCGCAAAGAAATTATTTGGTGCATTATATAGATGTACGCCATTTGTTTTGCCTGAGGGGTCATTGATTCTTAGGTCCACAGAAGGAGAAGTAAAGTTAGTAGTTCCCTCGACAATGAATCTTGTTCGACGTTTTCCATCCCCTTCAGTTGCATCGCCTCTGAAAACGCCAGCTACCGATTGCCAACCGCCCCATTCATTATAATAATTTGTTTGCCCGGTTCCGGATACATCGAATATTGCCCGGGCAGGATTTGTAGTTTGGTTTGTCCCTATGCCGACGAAAGAATTATACCCCGGTTTTGGAGCCGTAATCGTCATGATTTTTGAACCACCAGCCCCAATCGGTAGATCGGATCCAGCTGTAGAGTCTATGCCGTCGGCAGCGAGAGCGACAGAAGAGCTAAGAAAGAAAGAAACAAATAATAAACAGATAGTTCTACCGAAAGTCATAATAACCCCCTTGTAGGCAGAAATAAGCCACATAATAAGAATGGGAGAAAATAGTTTAAAAAGAACTAACGTGAAAGGTCGATTAAAACAGATCGAAGGTTTTTAGCGGCTTTTTCCAACTGCTCATGCCATGAGCCTGCCGCACCGCTATCTGCAGCGTCACTGATATATTTTAGGCAGCCAAAAGGAACATTTTCGAGCCAACAGACCTTGGCAAGCGCATAAGCTTCCATATCAACGACGTTCCAATGCGACATATCGCTGTTTGTCACAAAGCTGTCACCGCTGCCGCAGATGGCTTCGGGATGTTTTTCATAACGCAAACCATTTTTAAGCGGCGAAGGCGTTTCATCAAAAGGAATGACGTGCATGGGTTGACCGAGCGCTGTTGCATCAACGTCACGTTGGACGAAGTGTGTGCAGTTGACAATACGGCCTGCTTTGAAGTGTGTTGATCCAGCCGTTCCGAGGTTAAGGACTAAGCGTGGCGGTGTGCCATGTTGGTTATGCCATTCGGAAAGACGGCGTGTCAGGCGATAAGCCGCGTTGACTTTGCCAACACCACAATAGAGGCGAGGAAAATCATTAAAATGTTCGCGAGCTTCATCTTCGATTGCGAAAACAATAAGGGTATTCAATGGAGAAAGGGCGGTCATGGGCTTGTTTAAAAAAGCATCAGGTCAAAAGATAGCTTAATATAGATATATAAATTAATGCGAATATTCAATATAATGATGGCCATGACTGAACGTTTTCGCAACAGACAAGAAGCCGGGAAAAAACTGGCTCGGGTTCTTGCTGTCCATAAAGAAAAAAAGGGAATTATTCTTGCTCTGCCGCGCGGCGGCGTGCCGGTCGGCTTTGAGATAGCCATGGCTCTTGGCTGGCCCCTTGATCTTATGCTTGTTCGTAAGCTCGGCGTCCCGGATGATGAGGAGTTGGCGATGGGGGCAATCGCCATGAACAATATCTCGCTTTTTAACGAAGATATCATCCAGCATCTCGGAATACATAAAGATGTTGTCAATCGCGTTATAGAGCGTGAGCGCGAGGAGCTTGAGCGGCGAAATAAGTTGTATCGAAATAACAGACCGCCACCAGAGGTTAAAGATAGGATAGTCATTCTTGTCGATGATGGCATGGCGACCGGTGCTGACATGCGGGCGGCAGCCATGGCCGTTGTCCATCAAGAACCTGCCGAACTTATTGTAGCCGTTCCAGTTGCGCCGCAATCAGCATGCGATTTACTTCGGTATCAAGCCGATAAGGTGGTTTGCTTGCAATCGCCGCCGTTTTTCTATGGCGTTGGCAGTTTTTATGATGATTTTAGGCAAACGGATGATGAGGAGGTCGTCAGGCTCCTTGAGCAGGCGCCCAAACCTTAGCTTGGGATATATTTCTTATAATAATTGTCAGGTGTGACGCCCACAATGTTTCGAGTCGCGGGACTTCTCAGCAGCATTTCTTTCTCAAATTGTCTGAAGAGAACGCTAAGTTCGCTTAACGTATGAAGATTTGAGTTAAAGAGATTAGGGTTCTCAACTTCGTAAAATCCTTTCAAATTAATAGGCTGGTAGTTTTCGGTATCTATCTTAGTACTCAAAGTCATTTGTTCCGGATCCAGAAAATAACCTTGAAATTCTATTTTTCTGACAATCCAGTATTTATCGTCACAACGATTGGCTAAGAGCGAAACAGTAGGGGAAAAGTGATTATGAACGTCTACTTTGAAAGTGCGAGTTGACAATTTCTTGGGGGGCTTGAGGGCATTTCTGAGGGCCTTGAATGCATCGGTAATCCGGCTCATCTTTTTTCTCCCATAATAAAGTCGAAAGCATTACATTTGGATAAATGTATTTTAGGCTTAACAAATATATACTATTTCAATGTTTATGATGAAATAATTATATTTTTAACCATATAAGTGAATGAAAACAAACTGCATTATGGGTGCGGACTATCAGAAACATGCGTATACAAGATCGTCTCGCCGACGTGAATCGTGTAGTGGGCGAGGTAGAAACGATAGCCAAGACCTAAGGAATCCAAATAGAGCGGCACAGCGTGGAAGTGTTCTATATCGTGGTAAAGCGAAATCGCCAGACGTGGCTTAAAACGCCGCAGCGTGCCTTCAGCGCCTTTTAAGGCTTTTAATTCCGAGCCTTCGATGTCCATTTTAATGAAATCGACACGCGGGATATCGCCACAGAGTACTAACTGGTCCAACGTTGTCGTGGGAAAAATCGCGTTTTTGGCAGGCAGGTTAAATCCGGGAAGATAGCGACCTTCGACCGGGGGTTGTTCGGGCGGTGTGAAGACAACATCCGTTAAGCCGTATTCAAATGTTTTAAAATGAGCTAACCCGGGGTTTTGCGAGATGTTGTAAGCGCTGGTCTTTAAGTGCGCATCCAGCACCTCAAAAAGATAAACCCAACCCTCCGATCCGACAGCACAGCCGAATGCGAGAGAGGTATCGCCAAGGCATGAACCCGCATCAATGACATGATCGCCTTTTTCAGGTCTGATGCGGGTCCCATCACGTTCATAAAAATATTGTTTTAGGAAGAAAGGCCAAAGAACACTGCCGCTACCGCCATCAAGCTTGATTAACCGGCCTTCGAATTCGAATTCCCGATGCTGCAGATCACCGCCAACAATATTTTTTATGTGCAGCGCCGAAGGTGTCCAGGGCATTTCGATTGAGCGCTTGTCCTGCTCCCAATAGGCCGGGGTGTTTGTTGGAAGGCGGACATGCTTGTGGCCTGACAGGCGGTAACGCAATAGATCTATAAAAAGGCTTTTTGATTCATTGTCTTGAAGCAATTTATAGGAGCGAAAGAGGGCATCATTGTTACGGATTAGAGTCTTTAATGTCGCAATATGAAGTTCGTAATAGGTCGAACTCGAACGATCGACGCCATCGTAGGAAAAACGTCCCCAATCATAATTGTTGTCGACGAATGTGTGCACGTCTTCGTAAAGACGCGTGAGCACGTGATCGACAAAAGATTCGGCATTGGAAAATTCCGGCATAGGGCAGATCATTCCCATCGCGCGCTGTGAAGTCAACCATATGAAAAATAATAGGGAAAAGCCGACTTAAGTTGCAATAATCAGCGCATTATGCTTAGCCGCGCGAGCCAGAGCTTCGTGTACTTGTCCTTGGGGTTGCTCATAAATAAGGGGTCTATGATTCCTTTTCGCTATGTCATGTGCGAAAAGCAAGAGCTCTAAAGCTGTTGCGTCGATAGATTCTAATTTCCTGATATTCAATCGTATCTCTGAGCGCGCGCTGTAAAGGTTCAACGTCCCCAAAAGACGCCGGAAGGCTAGGGAGTCGATAAAAGAGAAAACTCCTTCCAAGTTGATGTTGAGTGATTCCGGTCCAAAATGAAGCGCGTATTTCATGATCTGTATGCCTGTCAGAATGTTGCCTAAAATTATCAGTGACAACATTCAGTATGCGCACAGTTTATTTAATCGCTCGTGTATTAGGAACATACAAACAGATGCAATTTATGCTTTCTTTTTATCTTACCAAGCTGGCATGAATTTGTCCTTTTGCCGATGAAACATCAAGCAAAGGACATACGGGGCGGGCTCCAGTCCGTTGCCATATTTGACCTTCGCCGAATAAGGTTATCAGAAAATAACCATACAATTCGAGTTTATCAGTTCCTTGCATGGTAACTTTAGCATTAAATGTACTGCCATGCCGTGGGCTGTAGATCCAGCCATCCGAAAAATATCCGTGGCCCATTGGGGTAAAGCCGCCCATGAATTGCATGCCACATAAGGGGCGTTGTTGTTTTTCAGGGTCGGGGTTTTTATCATCAAGCGAAGGCGTTTGAAGGCTATCTTCTTTCAACCAATGGAATCGTCCACATATTTTCCCGTCACAAGGATAAAGCTCTACAACAGCTTCTTTATCTTGTGTGCTCCAAAACCCTGTAACCGTTTGCACATCTTCACTGATAGTTGAAGCTACGGGTACATAAGGTTCGTCTTGGGTAAGGGCAGGTGTAGTTGCTGTTATGAACGTTAGACCTAATAGAAATATCCGAATGTATTTTTTCATGATGCACAGACCTGTATCCTATAGGCTTTTCATAATGCCTCTTTCTGTTTAAAGTGTGATGAATAGTGTTACATTTATTCCTCACTGTGACCTTTTGGTAATTAATTGATTTATATTAATAAAATACTCCCGATTGCATGACTGTGTCTTTTGGGTGTATAGAACATAACATGAACATTGAAGACGCCGTTTTAAGCGTAGCCAGCGGCCTGCGTTGGCTGGTTTTGGACCTGAACAGCTTTTTTGCTTCCTGTGAACAACAGGAAAATCCGGCCTTACGTGGTCGGCCAGTAGCAGTCGTGCCGATGCAAACGGATACCACATGCGTGATCGCCGCGAGTTATCCAGCCAAGGCATTCGGCATCAAAACGGGCACGGTGGTGCGCGAGGCGAAGCAACTATGCCCCATGTTGCATATCATTTCCGCGCGGCCCCGGCTGTATGTCGAGTATCATCACAGGATATTGGAGGCGATTGAAACCTGCATACCGATCGAAGACGTGATGTCGATCGACGAAGTCGCCTGCCGTCTTGATCGTATACAACAAGAGCCGGCAAAAGCGCGTGAACTGGCGCTGGGCATAAAGACGGCCGTTCACAACAATGCTGGCGCGTGTTTGACAAGTTCTATCGGCATTGCAAGCAACAAGTTACTGGCAAAACTGGCGTCGAATATGCAAAAGCCGGATGGATTGATCGTTTTGCGGTCTGAAGATTTGCCGGATGCCATTTTGCATCTGAAACCGGAAGCCATTAATGGAATTGGCCTGAACATGGCCGCGCGTTTGCGTAAGGCGGGCATTTATGACATGGCGAGTCTATGGGCGGCCGATGCACAGCGCCTCCGGCGTATTTGGAACGGCATAACAGGTGTGCGTTTTCATGCGTTGCTACACGGTGCGGATTTGCCCTCGCCTTCGAGTCCCCGCCGCAGCCTTAGCCATCAACACGTCCTGCCGCCCGAACAGCGCACAATGGCAGGCGCGATGCCAGTTATACGCCAGCTTCTGACGCGCGCCGCCCAGCGTTTACGCACAGAAGGCTTTTACTGCCGCCGCCTGATCCTGAACATCAAATGGCTGCAGGATTTAGGATACTATGTTGAGGAAAGGAGCTTTCAGGAGACACAGGACACAGGTTTTCTCCTGCGCACATTGAAGCCGCTTTGGCTGGCGGCACCGGACTTCAAACCATTACGCATAGGCGTTGTGTTGGCCGATCTTGTGGCAGAAGAGGTTCATCAGCCGGATCTATTCGATAAGTCTAAACCTATTGCGCTAACGAGCGCTATCGACAAACTAAACAACAGGTTTGGTCGCGGCACGATCGCTTATGGCGCTTCAGTGGCTGACATGGTCACAAAAATAGCGTTCCAGCGCGTGCCGGATATGCGCGAATTTTAGTTTTAGATAACTAAAACGTCTTTAGAAAATCTGTCCCAATCGGACCGGGATGCGAAGCCCGACATGGACATCGGGCGCGTCACGCGTGGCGCCGACTTCAGTTGTCAGATTCAAACTTACGATCGGCGAAAGCCTGTAGCTTGTGCCGAACATAAGCGCCCCTACGTGTTGCGTGTCGCTCTTGCTGTTAACAAAGGCGCCTGTTCCTGTGTTAACCGCGTGCTGATAGGTTGGGAATACATAGCTATGCTTGTATCCCAAGGAAAAAGACGTTTCCTGATTGATGGAAAATCCCATGCCTGCACTAGCATTGATAACATCGCCAGGGGAAACTTTTTCAATCCGTGTAGTGTTGTACGTTTTATCGATAGTCTCACCAAAGGTGCGCACATAACCAAGATTACTAAACAGAACGGCAGGGTCTGAGACCTTGATCATCGTCATGCTACCTTCAAGCGAACTGAACCCGGTACCGCTGGGCAAGGACTTGGCGATGTTGTTTTCGTCATATGCAACATCGAAGGGGCCATCGCCCGTGTCGGTCTTGAAACGCAAGTTGCCCACAAAATAAGGCCAACCACCTATCCCCCGGTTAATTTGATAGGCGAGCCCAAAGTCAACGTCTCCAAACCCATTGCCTTCAATCACTGTACGTGACGAACCAGAATCCGTTGTGCGTGTCTCGGCATCGTTACGATAGGAATAAGGTACGCGGATATCGGCCTCTAACCTGTCGGTTATGCCAAGGCGTAGACGCGAAGAATCCTGTACGACTTGGCGCCGGGCTGACGAAGCTTCAATCTCTCCAACGAGGACGACTTCGGCTACTTGTACGCCGTTGAAAGAAAAGACATTAGTCGTTGTATTCGTATATTCCATATTGTTTTCATACATAAGTGTGCCCTTCGGCGTCAGCACACCACCATCGCTTGGCAGAACATCCAGTTGAGGACGTGCTTCTTCTTCTTTTTTAGGGGCTGTAATAGATGTGCCGGAGGACTCGCTTGGTTCTGATACGGCTGAAACAACCTTAGACTTCTTTGTATCTTTCTTGCCGCTGGAGACCTCGTCGGGATAAGGTTTTGTTTCGCTTGCCTCAATAGTTTTTCTCTTTTTGCCCTTAACGGACGATCCTTCAAGGGCTTCAAGTTTTTCACGGTAGAGTTGTAATTCCTTGTCTTGTTCGGCGATCTTTTTCTTTTGCTCATCAAGAGTCATTTGCTGGCTCTGGAGTTTTTGTTCCAAAGGCTCAAGCCGGCTCAAGAGTTTTTGAAGGTCAGAATCGCTGGCTGACGTCTTGGCTTCAGCAAAGTTAGGGAACGAAAGACAAGCAACGATGGCCGTAGTGACAGCAAGAAAACGCAAAAAAACTTTCATGGCAAACCTCGAAAAGAAAAAGGGCCAAGCGGTAGAATCGCCTAACCCTTTGACCTATCATGTTTTTAGTGTGCACAGTCAAACCAGAAAATAACCGGCATACAGATACCTTACCTACTGTGACCATAAAGCCATAATTTTTAGCGGCCAATCCCCATGGTGCGAGTCCGAATACTCTGCGCCAGTGCTGAAATAGCGCCAATATTATTGCGGATAGCCTGCAATATTGGGGTGTTATTCAATAGTATATTGATATCAATCGTTTGGGAAACGTTACGATTGTTGGCGGTATTCATGATCACGCTGGCAATACCGCCTTTTTCCGTCTGGTTCAGGATTGTTGTTTTGCCATTTTGATCATCAACTACGAGCCCTTTACCACTGTTTATAACATTAGCAATTGTTCCAACCGGAAGGCTAACTTCTTTGATAAGTTGCGTTGAAGAAGATGCATGGAGATTACCGTCCTTACCGGCTTGCAGGACAAGCGAACGCGCGTAAGATATTGAGCCGTCTACTTGGGTTTTCACGTCAACGGCGAAACGATAGATATGCCCTCTATGATCGAAAAAACCACCTCGCGTAGATTCCATTTCTGATGCATGAAGCGCGTGGGCGTCCGAAATCATGATTTCATCTTCAAGATCGTCGTTGGCAAGAGCAGGAGTAATGCCACCCATAATGAAGAACAAGACCACCGGGATTGAAGCTAAGAGATAGTCAACTAAATTGCGTTGTTTGTTCATGGTCCCCTCCTCAATTAGCTGTCGTGGATGAGAAAGCAAGGTCACTGATGTTGGTGAAGGTGTTGACGCCTAAAGTCTCAAAACTCGTAGGCGCGATTTGCCAATTCGGGAAAGGTAATGGAACGCTTTGCGTTGCAAACAGGTTGCCATCTGAAGCCACGGCTGTCGCGCGCGCGAAGCGCCATTCTTTTATGTCAGCAAAGATGTCATGGGCTCTGCGCGCCTGGTTTGTGACGACAAGCGAGATGCCATTCCACGTTTTTGCGAAATCCTGTCGTGTATAGACGACATTGCCTTTGCTTGGATCGCCGACTAGGACGAAAGGTCCTTTCAGACTCTTGACGACGACGAAATGGCTGTAGTTGTCATGTTTAATTAGGGCAATGAACGGCACTTTATGTTTTTCTATCATCGCAAAATCCAGCCGATAACCTTTCGCCTTGAGGCCGCGACTGTTAAGGTAGCGGCTCATATCGAGAAGGGAAAATCCTTCACGCCTGATTTTTTGTTGATCGCCATGCGCAAACATGGTCTTGAAAACAACTTCCTCCGAAGTTGGAATTCCATAAATAAATGATAAAAGCGTCGCGACAGCCGCAGAACCACAGCTATAGTCGAAGGCTTGACGCTTTACGGTCTGGAAGGGCAGGTCCCGCCAACTGGTGACTCTTACCGATAGGGTCTCAATTATGCCGTTGTTAACATCAACCGACGACTTCAAGGTCGGGTCTTCGCTGCCGGCAAAAGACTCGCCAGGCCTTACCGTTAACGTTTCGGTTCCGAGGACCGCTGTAGCGGGGAGATTCGTAGCGTCATCTTCCGCGCGCGCACCGCTAACGCTTCCTAATCCTGTGAAAAGAAATAGGGGCATAGCAAGTGCTGCAATAATCAAACGCTTCGACATAGAGGTATCGCTACGAAGGTTTATGGCGAAACAGGTGCGAATTGAACATTTACGGACACAGCGGAGTTGATTGTAGAATTATTGCCCGTGTTCATGACATAGCTGCCAAATCCACTGATATTGTCACCTAAAGAGATATTACCGTTCGTCAGATTGCCTCCGACGTTCAGGGTGTTGCCGGAAGTTTCGGCTGCCAGCTCTTGTTCGGATTCTTGTGTCGTTATGCCAAAGGTACCGCGGTTATCGCTCATTTCGCTATAGGACAATACCGATGTTTCGACTGAAGAAATAGCAACGTTATCACCGGTATCAATTTCAGCGGCTAGGCAGGGGCTGATGCTCCCACCGAGAGTAGCAGAACCCATGACGAACAAGGCCATCGTTTTCAGAAGCGAATAACGCATGAAAGCCTCCTGTCAGGTAGTTAAGTAAAAACTCAAGAGTGGGGCCCACGTCGCCATGGTGGAGACGTGGGCTGCCCGGTCCCTAAAAGAGGGATTTAACCCTCGCTTACTTCGTCTGAACGGCCAGGTTCATTGCGCTTACGCCAGCGGTGTTCAAGCCTGTTTGGCTCTGACTCGAGGCGATGCCTGTGCCGGACATGCTGAACTTGGTACCACCAGTTTCAACATTGGCTCCGGAAAGCATACCCATTGAACCAACATTCACATTGCTGCCGGTGATCGAAGCCTTCAGATCCTGTTCGGCAACCAAGCTCGTGTTGTCAATGTCGACCCACGTGTTGTGGATGTCTGTGTCATTGCGGTTTAACCAAGTGTTGACCGTGGTCTTGTTGTTCGAGTCAACAGTGTTGTTCGAAGCAACCATATTGCCCGAGTTAATGGACGTGTTGGTTTCTGTGTTGGTTTCGAACTTCGTGTTGGTCTCATTCTTTGTGTTATAGGAATCGACTATGGTGGTCTTTGTCATGTCGACATCCGTATCGTTCTTTGTATTGTAAGAACCAACCGTATCATTGTCTGTCTTGCTAATCGTGTCGTGCGAGTCGGAGACCTTGTTGAACGAACCGGTGTTCGTCGTTGTGGTCTTTTTCATTTCAATGTCTGTGTCGTTATCGGTAAGCGTGTTGTTTGAAGCAACCGTGTTGCCCGAGTTAACATCCGTATTGGTGTCTACTTTCGAGTTTGTCTCAGTATAGGTATTGTAGGAATCATCCGTGGAATTCTTCGTCACGTCGATATCCGTCTTCGTCACGTCGATATCCGTCTTCGTCACATCAAAATCTGTTTCGGTTTTGCTGCTTGAAAGCGTATTGCCCGAGTTTGTGTTGGTTTGGGACGCCGAATTTGTTTCTGCAGACGAATTGTTGGAACCGATGGTGGCTGTTTTGTTAACGGCCGTCGTGTCCGTATTCGTCATGTTTGTCGTCTTATCACCGACATTGACGTCTGCTTCGATGTTCGTGTTGAGTTCGGCAGCGACCGCTGTCGATCCATTCACAACGTCATTGCCATTCGCATCAAGAGCGAAAGCAGGGCCGGAAAGCAACAACAACGCGCTGACGGCTGTGCTCAAAAGAATTTTTCTCATGTGATACCTCCTTTAGGGTTGATAAACTTCGCTTGATTTCTTGTGAGTAAAAAAGAAGAGATCCGTTACAGACTTAACGAATCTTTAACTCATTTTTAATCTAAACACCTGAATGAAGATCAGGTCAATATGTCTTTGTGAAATTTATGGGATTAATCTTTAGCACTGCCGTGGATATGGTTAATTTCTACCCATAATTAAGGTTAATATTAACCCTAAACATGGGATCTTTCATTAGTCAAAAAAGAGTAGGGTTAGTCACGTACCTAAGGTGATTCTTTTTGTGCTATTGGCGCTTATAAATAGTTTGCTCGTGATGCCAGAGTTGTTTGTTCGTAAAACGCCTGCACAAGTATCTTTCCCACATGAGAAGTATTAACTGTACTTGATGCGCGGAGTCGAACCCTGTCGCGCGAAGGCCGCGAATCGCCAGATTAATTAAAAGCGGGGAAGTAAACGGACGAATAGCCAAAAAAAGACGAATATAAATCGCAAGTTGCTGGAGCGGGCGACGAGGTTCGAACTCGCGACCCCGACCTTGGCAAGGTCGTGCTCTACCGCTGAGCTACACCCGCATTTGCCTAAAGCCGGGCGATAATACAGAGCTTGTGGCGCATTGCAAGTCCAGTGGATTTCATAAGAATATGCAGACAGTTAGAGCCCTCAGAGCGGGTTCGAGGGAGGATCAGGGCGCGTTCAGAGCAGGATTAAAGCGCTTCCGGGTAGGTTCAGAACGCGTATAAAGCGGTTTATTTGCCAAATAGAGCAGGTGCAGGCATTATCAGAAACCTAAAAGTTAAGAACCCCGGCTGGTGTGGCTTTGGGGGGGATGGATGTTTATGGATTCGCTGACTTCAGAATTGGACAAGGCCATGCCACCGGAATCAGAAGATTTGGTGAAGGACGTCACGTTGGCGACTTTTATGACCGACGTGATCGAAGCCTCGCGTTCGGGTCCCGTGATCGTCGATTTTTGGGCCAAATGGTGCGGGCCATGCAAACAACTTGGCCCTTTGCTTGAGAAGCTCGTGCGGGCGCAAAAAGGCACTATACGGCTCGCAAAAATCGATATTGATAAAGATCCTGAAATCGCGAAGCAGATGCGCGTGCAATCCATACCGGCCGTGTTTGCCTTTATGAATGGCCAGCCCGTGGACGGGTTTATGGGAGCGCTGCCGGAATCAAAACTCAAGGCATGGATCGAGCGTCTGCTGAAAGCCAGCCAAGCGGCAGGCATTAACGGCGATACCGTCAAAATTGAAACGGCGCTGAAACAGGCCGGCGATTTTATGGCTGCGGGTCATATCGACGCGGCGCAATCCATTTATGCCGAAGTACTCGAGCGCGAGCCAAACAATCCCGATGCCTACGCCGGGCTTCTACGCTGCCTTATGGCGGCGGGCGAAACAAAGCAGGCGCACGAACTCTTCATGAAATTACCGCCGGAGATGAGAAAGAATAAGGTTTTTGATGCCATGCGCTCTACGGTCGAACTGGCTGAACAGGCGAGTAAAGCGGCGGGGTCAATCAATGATCTGCAAAAGACACTCGAAGCCAATCCTGACGACCATCAGGCGCGTTTTGATCTTGCGCTGGCCTATTATGCGGCCGATAAACGAGAAGAAGCCGTTGACGCGTTACTGGAAATCGCGCGCCGTAACCGTAAATGGAACGATGAAGCCGCGCGTAAACAACTGGTCAAGATGTTCGACTCCTTCGGTCATGCCGATCCGCTGACAATTTCGGCCCGCAAACGCCTTTCCTCGATCCTTTTCGCATGATTCAAGAACCAACCCCCATCGCAACACCGCCTTCGGCCTTGCCGGATATCCTGCCCGTGTTGCCGTTATCGGGGGTGTTGCTTTTGCCGCGTGGGCGGTTGCCACTGAATATCTTTGAACCGCGTTATATTTCGCTGGTTGAAGACGCGCTGGGGCAGGGACGGTTGATCGGCATTATCCAGCCATCAACGCCGGAGGATAAAACGCCTGTGCCTCCCCTATATCAGGTCGGATGCGCGGGGCGCATCACATCGTTCAACGAAACCGACGATGGCCGTTTCCTGATTAATTTATACGGTGTTTGCCGCTTTTCGGTTTTGGACGAATTGCCGTTGCATCGCGGTTATCGCCGGGTCAAGCCGGACTGGCAGAAATATATTGCCGATGTCGGGCCGCTGGAAGAAGCGCCTTTCGACCGCACCCGATTGCTTGGCATTTTACGCCATTATTTCAAAGCCAATGGCATTGGGGCCGATTGGAACGCGGTTCAAAACACGACGGGTGAAATGCTTATTTCATCGCTCGCTATGATTTGTCCGCTGGAACCGAGCGAAAAACAGGCGCTTGTCGAAGCGCCCGATTTGCCATCACGCGCCAAGCTGCTTACGACGTTGCTGGAAATGGCCTGTCTTCCGCAGCAGGATCCCGACAGCGCCAAACACTAAGGAGGGAATTTCCCCATGACGGCCAACACCGCGTCACGTCGCGCCGATCCGAAGATGCTCGAGTTGCTTGTATGCCCGTTGACCAAGACGACCTTGCGCTATGATGCGGCGAAACAGGAGCTGATCAGCGATAAGGCTGGTCTTGCTTTCCCCATTCGCGAAGGCATTCCGGTTATGTTGGTCGATGAAGCGCGGAAATTGCGGGAATAAAATACTTATTGTTATCAACTTTAAGGGTTTGGGCTAATGCGCCAGATCCGATGGAAGGAAGAAGCAGGGATTAAATCGCGGGCCGGTCCGCCCATTGAGTGCCTGAATATGATGGCGCCCCGTTCCTGGCGCAAAATAATGGAACCGTGTTCGGGTTTGATTTTTACAAGAAGAACATCGCCTTTAAACTTTTTGTTTTTGACGGCTTTTGCGATGCGCGAGGCAAGAATATTGAGGGCCTGGGCGTTGACCGTGATTTCGCTGGCGGCGCAGAAATAGGAAAGATATGGCTTGATTTCGCGCGCGGTTACATTCCTGCCGTAAAGATCGATTAAGGCAATAAATTCGTAGGAATTACTCGATGAAGAATCCATAGGGCTTAGTCAAAATCGTGTTTGGGGTAAGATGAACAGGGGGTAATTCCGCTTTGTTGGTCTAAAGATGTTTGTCTTTTTCCTAGTGTTCTTTCAAGATCAGCTATTACACTGGGCCTAACCATTATTTCTTCGCCATCGTAAGATACTTCAAATGCATAACATTGGTGCCTGATTAAAGACATTATTCGCTTTCCAGCTTTGCTGAGCGAATCCAAAAATGCTTCTTTTCCCGTGTCAACCTCAGCGCCGTGATCTCTTAAATGATTGCACAGGGAATTTTGGATGAATAATTTGTCCAGAACTTCGTCGCGACGGAGCTCGATCGGGTTCACGCCGACAAGGAAACAGATTGGTACTTTTGTGTCTGCCATATGGGAATTAACCTGTCTGTGCCACACCGAAGGAATAGCTGTCGTCTTCTTCATCTTCGCTGACGGAAGAGGCTTCCTTGGAGGCTTTGGCTTCCTTGCCCGATTTCGGTTTTTGCTTAGCCAAAATTTGCTCGGACATCAACGTGATCGCGGCGGTGCCGAGACCGAACAGGGAAGTTGCCTGATCGACGGTGAAGCTGCTTTCAGGCGCGGTGAGCGGGTTGCGGTAATGTTCCTTGATCTGCGCCAGCATCTGCAGAAGCCGCTTGTCCGGCCGCATGGAAGCGTTATCGTCTTCGGAGAGTGTCGCCAGTTTTTTCAAGTAAATCGCATAGGTACGTTCCGTCTTGGCAACCGTTGTGCCGGAATGAAGCTCGTAATACTGCTTCAGAACGACCTCAATGGCGCGGAGCAGATGAACAACGGTAGCCGTGCCCATACCAAACGCCAATGTGCGGCCTGCGGCATCGAATTCGTTCTGGGCTGTTTCGGAAATGATCTCCAGAAGGCTTGGCGGGAACGTTTCATGCGCGTTCTCGATCAGGTCGTACGTCGAATAAATGCCGCGTTTGCGAGCGACGTAAGTCGGGGCATGGTTCAATTCGGCCGCGAGCGCATGTTCGAACTTGTCAACGAGACCCTGGATAAGGGCGAGTTCGTGGGAGTCGATGCGATCTTCGCCAGACGGGTTTTTTATTTGTTTGGAAGCTTGATCGATGAAGTAACGGTTAAAGACGCTGCTGATCTTATTGAGAAGGCGCGTGGCGGCAGCTTTTGATGTTTCCAGCGGAATCGGGTCGCCTTTAATCAGGCTGTCGAGCGACGTCTGGGCTTCGGTCAACGGGCCAAACATGTCAGCAACGCGGTTCTGGTACGTATTGCTGAAAAGGCCGTGGAGTTTCGCCGCGAGTTCATAAAAACGGTAAGGATTTAAATGTTTCATATTTTTATCGCTTTTGAGTTGGCCGGTATGCATTGATCAATTACTTCCTTATATCAAGCTGATTCGACACAAACAACTGTCCTAATACTTTCAATAGTAGGTAGCTTAGCATGTGCAAAAACGTCTTTTTTTCCTGTTTGGTTAATCTTGAAAATAATATTTAAGCCCCCAAGCAAGGGTTGCCCTAATCGAAGAATGGTTAATTTATTTCGGGCAATGTGTGAAAAGAACTATGAAACCTGTTCGTTTTTTGTTGCTCTGCACAAAATATTCGATAGTACGACGTCAATTTTTACTGAAAAGCAATGTAGTATTTCAGAAATTATTTCCGCCAATAAAGCCTTGAGCATAGAGATTAAGTGCCTAAACATTGACGTGGGGCGTTTAAGCCGTTAAGAGCATCCGTCCCGCCAATCGTTATAAGATTGGGAGATCGGCATGGTGCGCCGTTGTAGCTCAGCGGTAGAGCAGGGCTTTCGTAAAGCCAAGGTCGGGGGTTCAAATCCCTCCAACGGCACCACCCTACGCTCCTTCGGAGCTTCGGGTGGCGGGCCATCCAAAATTATTCTTTCCCCAATCGCGCGAGATCGTCTACTAGCCAGCCTTGAAACTTGGTGACGCCAAGCTTCACGCCTTCCAGCAGCGCCTCTTCGTTATCACAGCGAATGAAGATAACCTTTTCGCGCGGGAGTTGTTCGATCGCTTTGCGGGTTTTAATTTTTTCGAGATGGACGGCTTTTTCCTGTGCGACATTGAGCTTGATGTAATCCGTTTCGAACAGCGCGACATTCAAGAAATTTAAAATATCCGGCGTAACGCTGTCTATGGCGACTTTAAACTCCTCGCGGTGCAGAACCATCATGGCGTTCAGGGTAAGCGAAAAATCATGCAGCAGATCCCCGCGATGAAGTTCGAAGCAAATATTTCTGTGATCCTGGCGCAGCGACCTGCGTGCGAATTGAGCGAATACCGATCCCATGACGGAAGCGACCGAAAGATTAAAGCTGAGGCTTTGGCCTTGAAAGGCTTCGTAATGATTGGTGACGTCCATCAAAAGCTGGCGGTCAAGCGTTTGGCAAACGTCAAGAAACAAGTGCTCCGGTGTCGAGAAGTCGACATGCGGGAAATACGTTCGTTTGAGCTCGCCAAAGCTGATAAAACATTCCTCGAAAAGCAGTTTCCAGCTTCCGTCGTTTTGGTGTTCATATACGGGCTGTTTCCGTAAATAATGCCGGAGATCAACATCAAGCACAAGCCGCGCAATTTGATCGACGCTCCACGCCGTTAGTGGTCCGCGCGCCGCTTCAGTCTGCAGCATTTGCGCTGGTGTTCCAGCAGTTCCTGTAATAACGGCGGCGCGCGCAAGATCGACATAGTGGTTTGTACGCTCTCGCAACTTCACATAATCAAAAGGAAGATGATAAATCAGAAGGTACTGCTCGATGTCGTTCTTTCTTGGGCCCTCCGGCAAGACAACGGCAATGATTTTATCGACGAGCTTTCGTGTGGCTTTGCTTTCAGCCCAGATGAGGAAAACGTCGCCGTTGGACATTTCCGTATAAGTGCCGTCGTTACGTTCGGCGAAATCATGGAGGCGACCTTGGACTTCTTCCAACGGCCCGCGGCCCTGATAGCGCGGATCAATGGCCGATAAAACGACATTAACGACAATATTCGGCGTTCCCCCCCGGTGAAGGCGACGGATGCGCATAATCAGGTCTTGCTCGTAGACCAGGCTGGAGGGGATGGCCCGACTATCCTCGAATTCCCATGTTCGCATAGGTTCTATTTACCATCAGAAAGGCCGTCTGCGGCGAAAAATATGCGATTCGGCAGGTTTTCCCCATGCAGCTTTCCGGCAACACTAGCCTAAGACGCAATCATGAAAGTAAAATCAGCATTCCCAAAGCCTTAGGTCTTGTGGCATAGAGGCGGCATCACGAAATTGAGTCCAATGACCAGCGCCAGCGCTTTCGGCGTATTTGGATATTATCCAAGGGAAAAAATCAGGAGAAAAACCACACATGTCGGCTACGCTTGCCAGTAAAAATATTGCCATTCTTGCCGCGAACGGATTTGACGAAAAACATATGACTGCTATGCAGCGGGCGCTGACGAAAGCCAAGGCGCCGCACAAGATTGTTGCGCCCGAGCAAGGGCTTGTGAATGGATGGCAGGACAATGCGTGGGGCCATTATTTCACGGTCGACGCGCCGATCAGCACCGCTTTGGGTTCCGATTATGACGCTTTAGTAATCGTCGGCGGCGAGCGCGGTATCGCGAAGCTTAAGGCTAATCCGCATGCGCGCCGCATCATCAATCATTTTCTTGAAGCCGACAAACCCATTGCTGCCATTGGCGCGGGCGTATCCTTGCTGGCCCTCTCAGGCAAAAGCGCGGGCCGCACGGTTTCGGCCAATTCCGCATTTGAAGCTGAATTGAAAGCGGCGAATATCGAAATCAGCGCTGAAGCGCAGGTATCGAACGGTTCCATCCTGTCTTCAAACGGCACTGATATCGATGCTTGGGTCGGTGCTGCCCTGACGCTGTTCGATCAAACCGAAACGCTCGAACAAGTCGCGGCTTAAGATTTCTATTTTTTTATCAGCAATAGTCGCGTTTAGGAAAGAGTGGCGCGCGAGGATGTTTCGCAGGTTTATGCGCTAAAGGGGGCAGGTAACGCTCCGCCTCCTCCCATGATGAAATCAGGGCTTTTGCTCCCTTTGAGATCAGTTGATTGCCAATGGCGTTTTGATTGCCGTTAATGTGGCTGCCACCCAGATAGCCGATCACAGGCACATTAGCCGCATCGGCAGATTCAACCCCCGAGCCGCTATCCTCAAAAGCAATTGTTTCATCCGGTTTGATGCCCAGCTTGTTCAGGATGAAATGGTATATGGCCGGGCTTGGTTTCGGTTCAGGCGGGTCCAGAGTTGAAACGGCGCTGAAGATAAGTTCTTCGGCATCCTTCTGAAAGTAGCGGAAAACGCCTGCGCGTTTCAAGGAAGGCACGACCCGGTCGAGCGCGCTGCTCGTCACGATGACAGGTTGATGGCCGAGACATACCGTGCGTTCAAGAAAAGCGCCCATGCCTTCGGTCGCCGTCGCTTTTTCCGCCAGCATACGGACAACTTCGGCATGCATAAGTTCTTCAACGCCTTCCTGAAACTTTATTCCGTAAATATTGTGCAGCAACCAGGTCATTTCATAATGCGTTTTACCGAAGAGGTTCTTCACTACGTCGGGCTCAACGGTCACGCCTTGTTTCTGGGCAATGTCGACAAGATAGTTGGCAACAAAGGGCATAGCGAGGGCTTCACTATTGACAACTGTGCCATCGCAGTCAAACAGGATATAAGCCATTATTTTTCCTTCCTATGGACACGTCTTATGCTTTTTACTTGTAGCGGTCCGAAATAACTTTCTTCACGCCTTCTTTATAAATAGATTCCAGCGCCGCGCGAACTTCGTTAACAAATCCGGCGTGCCGGGGCAAGTCGTCACCAAAAATATCCTTAACAGACAATAACGGCATTGGGTCATTACCCGATGACAAGGCAATTTTATTGAGTTTATCGGCCATGGGGTCGTCCAGCTTATAGGTTTGGCCGTTGTCGTGCTTCGCCGTCAAATAGCGGAACCACGCAGCGATCAGAAGGGCGAGCCCACTGACTGAGGCGCCTTTGGCTAGGCGTTCGCGGACAATCGGAACGAGCTGATTGGCAATCTTTTGAGAGCCATCCGAGCAAATGCGTTCCCATGTGTCCTTAATAGCCGGATTTGCAAAGCGGTTAATAATAGTCGTTTTGTAAGGTTCGATATCGAGGCCAGGCACCGGCGGTAAAGTCGGCGTTATTTCCTCGTCCATGACCTTTCGCACGTAACGCGCAAGAAGCGGATCGGAAGCGCCATCACTAACCCACGTGAAACCCATCAAATAGGCCGGATAAGCAAAAATCGTATGCGGTACGTTCAAAATACGGATTTTTGCAAGCTCATAAGGATAAACGTCGGGAACGAATTGAGCGCCAACTTTGTCCCATGCTGGACGACCCAAGGTAAATTTATCTTCAAGAACCCATTGTAAAAAAGGTTCGCAGACAACGAGGCCCTCATCTTCGTATCCAAATTCGGATACAAACGCCTCCTTGTCACTGGCCGTGGTGACAGGGGTGATGCGATCGACCATTGTATTCGGGAAGGCGACGTTTTGCTCGATCCAATTCGCGAGCTTATCATTGAGTAATCGAGTGAAGCCCAAAACGACAGTCGATGTTTTATGCCCATTGCCCGGCAGGTTGTCGCACGACATTACTGTGAACGGTTTCATGCCTTTTTGTTGACGCGCGCGAAGCGCGGCAACGATCAAGCCAATGGCGCTTTGGGGCTTATCCGGATTGGCAAGATCATGAACGATCATCGGATGTTTTTCGTTCAATTTGCCTGTTTGTGGGTCAAGGCAATAACCCTTTTCCGTAATGGTCAAGGAAAGGATTTTAATATCGGGTGAGGTGAGGCGTTCGACAACAGCCGCCGGATTCTCCGGCATTAACATCGCTTCACGCAACGCGCCAATAATGCGGGGTTTGTTGCCGGAGGCATCGCGCGTCAAGACTGTATAGAGATGATCTTGAACGCATAAATTGTTGATTAGCGTTTTATCGGACGCCATGGCGCCGATGCCGCAAATTCCCCAGTCACCGCCAGTTTTCGCTAAAACGTCATCCGTGTAAACAGCCTGGTGTGAACGATGAAAGGCGCCAAGGCTAATATGAACAATGCCCGTCTTAACATTCTGCCAGTTATAAGCTGGTCGGGTAATAGAAGCATCGAGCCGGTCGAGCGTTTTCGCATTTAGGCGAATAACGTCTGATTTTTTAAGGGTGTTTTCAGTCATGGGTTGCTTCATCTGTTAAGTTCGGCAGCCTTGTTTTTGAAGACACGGCGGGGCGGGTGATGCGGTTGTGCGGTGAAACGCATTTCAAGGGAGTCACGCAAACCTCTATCCCCAATCAGCCTGTAATACTCGATGACATTATCAACAAATGCCTTAAGAGCAAGAGAAGGTGCTGTGATTTCATCTTTGGCAAGGAGAAGAGGCAGGTTCTGACGTATGCTGTTAGTATCGGTTAAACCAAGTTTCTGCAACCTACCTTCATCTCCGGGACTAAGGGCATAGACATTGCCTGATTCGTCAACTCCCTGCATGTAACGCAGCCATGCGGCTATGGCAAAGGCAGAGGCGTTGTGTGGTAAATTCCTTTCCAAAGCCGCAGAATTAAATAGTCGTGGTTTCACTTTACCCGCTGTGCTTGACAGGAGGCGGCGAATTGGATCCGTGATGCACGGATTATCAAGGCGTGTGACCGTATCTGAGCTATAATCGTCGACCGGGATAGGAATATTGGTCTTAAGGCCGTTCGTTGCCTCTTCTAGAAAAGCCAGAATGAATGGTCTTATCTGTGGGTCATGCATCGCATCATGTACAGTTGGTATCTGAAGGAGCTTTCCTGTAACGCCCAGCGCAAGGTGGCAACCGTTAAAAAGACTTAGTTTCATTTTTTCATAAGGTTCAACAGAAGGCACTAGTCGAATGCCTACATCTTCAAGAAATTGCCCGTATTTTGCCGGGAAGTTCTTATTGATGATCCACCATTTGTGTGGCTCACAAATAACAGCGCCACGGTCTTCTATGTCGTAATTGGCTTTTAAATGACGGCGGTTCAAGTCGTAATTTTGTTCAGGTGTAACGCGGTCCACAACCGAATTCGGGAACGCAGCCTCATCCTTGATATATTGTGCAAAAGATGGATCTATTTGTTCGGCAAAAGTATGAATGACTCCATGAATAATATCGCCGTTTCTTGGCACATTATCGCAAGAAATAACGGTAAAAGGTGTTTGTTTTTGTTTATAACGTTCGTATAAGCCCGCGGTGAGCCAACCTGGCACCGTTTTGACGGAAGCATAATCTCCTTTCCGGATAGCCGAAATGTCCGAAATTATTTCGTTAGACATATCGAGTTTCTTTTTCTCATCGACGCAGTAACCAACTTGGGTAATCGTTAAAGTTACCAGACGTGTCGAAGAACGCGCTAACAGACTTATGACGGCGGCGGGGTCATGTTTGCCGATTAGAAAATCGCGAAGTGCGCCAACGGCAGTTAGTGTTTCGTCACCGTTGCGCTTAATAAGTGTGTAAACATATTGCTGTTCTTTCAGCTGCCTTAAAAGACGCTCTTGCCGTGCGCTAGGGACAACCGCAATAATCCCGACATCTCTTGCGCCGCGCGAGGCAAGGGCAGTCAAAAAGTCGTTAATAAACGCGCGAGCAAATCGGCCCCATCCTATATGAACAATGCCGGGCGTGAGGTCATTTGGATCAAAGCTTAAGGGTTCGTAATTTTGATCTCCAAGGATATCGGGTAGGGAGCAGAGACTTGTATTATGAGTCATGGCGATGACCAATATGTTGGGGTTACAGTTCGACTCTTGATAAACCTCGGTGCATTCCTAAGCTGTTTTTTTTTGCAGTGTTTCGGCAGCGCGAGGCGTAGCTCCGTTGCCCATTAAATGGTGAGCAGCCGTGCTGTTGGCCCCCTGAAGGATCATGGTCAAGTCAACTTCGCTCAATTGCTCTATATCATCTGGAATGAAACATTTTTTCTTTGCCAGTTCGAGCGCGAGCCCTGCGTTAAAGTTATCTCCTGCGCCCACTGTGTTTGGCGCAATAAGATCTGTAGTTTCAGCGGATGCGCTCGTTTTGCGTGTGTAAGCTTCAGATCCATCTTTGCCTTTGGTAAAAACAGCCATCGATGCGCCTCGATCCAACCAGATATCGGCAATTTCTTTCATGCTCATGCCCGGATAGGCCCAACCAATGTCAGCATCGCTTGCCTTCATGATGTGCGCCAATGAGGCCCATTCAAGTACAAGGCTCCGGTATCTTTCCGGATCGCGCGCAATGGAGGGCCGTGTGTTTAAATCGTATAGCATCAGGCTCTTCGATCGTTGGCGTGTGGCAAAATCTATCCAAGCGAAACGCGCGGGTTCCAGAACAGTCGAAATTGAACCGAAAAAGCAGATGTTATTGTCCTTATCGCTGCCGAGACTGGCGGGAAGGTCATCAATTTTAGTCATTTGCTCGGCGGTGTCGCGTCCATAGAAAGAGAAGGCATTTTCCATTCCGGGACGGATAGAAATAATGGCGAGAGTAATGTTTCGGTCTACGCGTTTTATCCCTGACGTATCAGTTCCGAGATCCTGAAGGACTTTCATGAAACGGTCGCCGAACATGTCGTTTGAGAGCGGGCCAACGAAACCGATTTGGATATCGAGATTGTCGCGTTTAGTGGCGCGCGATGCACCGACTGTTGCGTTGTATTGAGATCCGCCAAGAGTCAGTTTAAAATCACCCGATCCCTGCTGTTTTTCGATCAGGTCGGCTACAACTTCACCGCAGAAGAATATACGCGTGGACATATGGGCCTCTGAAATAAAGATGCTTCTAGCTAATGGGTTCAGCAACATTCGTCAAAGCGAAAATGGCGGTTTGCTTCAATTTTTGAAAGACAATTTTGTCCACAGGGTTAATAATTGTGGTTAATTTAATGACGGGAATCGGCCAATGGAATAACTTTATAAAAGCCGGGCTAGCTTTTTTAGGTAAGGATGAGATAATGGCTCCATGCCTCAACAGCCCTGCAAAATCTGCGCGATCATATTTAAGATGCCTTGGTCTGGGGTTATTATTCTTCTGTCCGGCCTTGGAGCGCTTTTCACAGCTTTTACGGCCCAATACCTATTTGGGGTTCAGGCTTGCGATCTGTGTTATTTGGAGCGAGTTCCGTACGTCTTGGTCGCCGTTTTGGCTCTGATGGCTATCATGTCGCGCCCTTATGGAAGGGTTTCGCGAATCTTGCTTGGCTTTTGTTCGCTTACTTTCCTCGTAAGCATGGGACAAGCCATTTTCCATGCCGGAGTGGAACAACATTGGTGGGATCAACTCGCAGGTTGTGCCGTTCTGCCTTTAAAATCCGGAAACCTGATTGACTTGCGTGAGCAATTGCTCGCCACGTCTAATGTGCCCTGCGATCAGATTACGTGGACATTCCTTGGAGTCTCTATGGTGATATGGAATATTTTCTTTTCTCTAGCCATGACCATTTTTGCCGCGATGGCGGCTCGCAGTGCTGGCAATCCAGACGGACCGGGACGTTGCTGTTTATGCAAGCTGCGCTAACCGAAAACGTAAATTACGTTTGTTCGAGTTCCGTATCCCAATAAAGATAATCACGCCAACTCTCATGAAGATAATTAGGCGGAAAAGCGCGTCCGTTTTCCTGTAACTCAAAACTTGTCGGCCGCCAGGGTTTGCGGCGCGGGTACATACCGCATTGTTCCGGCAAACGATACCCTTTACGCAAGTTGCAATGTGTGCAGGCTGTAACAACGTTATCCCACACCGTGCGGCCGCCTTTTGAGCGCGGGACGAGATGATCAAAGGTCAGTTCTGGGGTTGGGTGATGATGGTTACAATACTGACAAGTAAAGCGATCGCGCAAAAAAACGTTAAACCGTGTGAAGGCCGGATGGCGCGAGGCGGCAATGTAATCTTTGAGCGCAATAACGCTTGGCAGGCGCATCGCGAAATTGGGCGAACGCACGACTCGGTCGTATTCCGAAAGGATATTTACGCGGCCGAGAAATACGGCTTTGACTGAATCCTGCCAGCTCCAGAGGGACAGAGGAAAGTAACTTAACGGACGGAAATCCGCGTTAAGAACAAGTGCCGGGCAACTTTCAGGCGGTGGAGTCACAAGTCATTCCCATCCTGTTTACCCCAAGGTCAAACCAGTTTGAAAACACGACTCGACGCAGGGTTATAAAGGTTTAAATAATCCTGTGACCACCCGCAAGTCTAAGAAAATCAATTATTAATAGCCGAATATGCGCCGCAGGAAACGTATGCCTTCGGTGAGACCGATATCATCTATGCTATGCCCAAGGCCCGGACGCGCGAAGGATGTCACGTTAATATTGACATTTTGAAGCCCCTGTTCGGCGTGCCCCATAGCTGAGAAAGGGATGACTTCGTCCATAGTTCCATGCGCCAGCATGATCGGCGGGGCGGACTTCCTTTCGCGCGGTAAAGATTCACCGCCGATAAGAGCTCCTGAATAACCAACAACGCCTGCTAACGCGGGCGCACGTCTTGGCGCGACGTATAACGACATCATTGTTCCTTGCGAAAAGCCCACAAGGGCAAGGTTTTCCGGTGAAAGCGCACGCGTCGTTAAGACGTGATCGATGTATTCATTCAAATAAGGCGCAGCTTTTTTGACGCCAGCGAGAACGGCTGGTGGCGACCAATCCTGCGCGCTAAACCACTGAAAGCCAAAAGGAGCCATGTCACATGGAAAAGGCGCATCGCAGGCAAGGAACTCTGTATCGGGTAGTCCCCGTTGCCATACTTCACCCAAACCTATAAGTCCGGCGCTACTGTCACCTAGACCATGAATGAGAATAACGGCGCTTTTTGGTTTGCCGCCATTGAGAGGATTTATAGTGCGATCGGTAAGCATGGAATTAGGCCCTCTTAAGGGAAAGGCATGCTATGCCAACAAATGTCAGCATAGTATGCCTTTTGAACTATAAGGAGAGAAAAACTTTTATTGTCGCGCTGCAGGCGCAGGTCCAGAAGGCGGTGGCGCATGACCAGGCGCCGTAACAGCCAGCACAACGCGCGCAGTCAAGTTAATCCTTTCTGATCGTTCCATGGATGGTGCCGGGACGGCCGGCATTGGACTACTGGCCTTTAAAGCAATATCAGCCTCAGCGAAACCGCGCGTTACGGTCGGCATGGTTGGCGGTGAAGTGCTTATATCGTTAAAACTCGTGAAATTTATGAGCGCTATACGATAAGTACGACCGGGCAGTGCCGTGTTAAGTACCGATAACTGTTCGTTCGCCATTTTATATATTTTTGTGCGCAGTTGGTTATATGCCGTCTGCATTTCATCTAGGGTCGGGCTGAAGTCGATATTGGATATCGAAAGCTGCATACCCGCTTTGCTTAGTTTCTTGGCGTTTTCGTGCAGGCCGCTTAAGTCCGTTTCCGGCACACGAGCCTCAAACTCGGCGCTCCAGCGTTCCATCCCGGCATTGTCCTGATCCCGGTTGAACGACACAAGACGCCATTCCGCTTTCACGACATCGTTAACGGCCTTTGTCATCGTAGCGCGCATCGTTCCAGCGGTGTTGCTGGTTACGGCAGCCTCAACCGAAATAGTCACGCGCGCAGTCTTGGTGGAAACCCAATCTTCAGCGGATAAATCAAAAATAACACGGTCATCAGGCTTGGGTTCTTCGGCTATAGCCCTTACAGGCAAACTGAGAAAAAGCGCGGCCAACAACAATAGTGCGGGGCGTAATTGTTTCATATGATCCTCCTTTTAGAAGTCGAGGTTGGCGTAGTTCTGGGATGGCAGTAACCCCGTAATATGGTCGTTTAAAAGACCACGGAACGAGGGACGTGACTTAACGCGGGCATACCAATCTTTCGCTTCGGAATGCTGGCTCCAGGGCACATCGCCTAAATAGTCGATGACCGATAACTGTGACGCAGCGGCGAGGTCAGCGTATGTAATAAAGTCGCCGGCAAGCCAATTGCGGCGTTGCGTGAGCCATCCAATATAATCGAGATGGCCGTGAATGTTATGATACCCGGTACGTATGCGAACGCTGTCAGGTTCGCCGCCACCCTGAAGTTTTTTAAAGGCTTTCTCACCAATGAGATGTGATGTCACTTCGTTCCATATTTTGATCTCGAACCAGTGAACAAGTCGGCGAACCTCCGCGCGCAATGTCGGGTCGTTACTTAAAAGGCTGGGAGCGTTTTGTGTCTCTTCAAGATATTCGCAAATTGGGGTCGCGTTGGCGATGAGGAGCTTTTTGCCTTCGTCATCCACGGCCAGCGTAGGCACTTCACCAGCGGGATTGAGGGTTAGGTATTCTTGGCGGGGTTCCCAGGGTTTTTCAATCTTGGGGTCGAAGGCAATGTTTTTTTCCGCAAGCGCAAGCCGCACACGACGCGATTCCGGATCGAGCGGGTGATGATGGAGACGAAAAACCGGCATGCGCAAAACAGGATTAGAAAGATGATAGATGGAGAAATGATCTATTAGCACAGGCGTAAGGCTAAAAAAAGGCACGTAAAGATAAAAAAGGCTAGAATGTATAGTTTTCTTGGGATGATGCTTCCCTCAGGCGAGCCGTTAAAAGATCGAAAATTTGGGCTAAAACTGAAAAAGGCGTATCGCAGGTCTTATGCGATAAGTAATGCCAACCAACATTTTTGGCCAGATGGAAAAGGGATCCATCAGGTTCCTTATCTTCGGGAGAACATATATGAACAAGGGTTCCGTGGACATCGAGTGCCGCATAACTGCGCACCAGCTTTTTCCATAAATCGTAAGAAGCCAAAAAATCACTGGCAACGACCATATGGGCATGCCGGGAGACTTGTCGTATTGGCGGTAAAGCTTCCTGTGGCCGAATAGGCAGCAGCCTTTCAGCCAGTGTATAGAAACCAGATATACCATCCGTGGTCATAAGGTAATCATCAAGCCACACAACACGCTCGCCGCCGCGCAAGAGCATATGGGCTAGAGCCAGCACGATAAGGTGAGCCTGTTCTGTTTTCGATGGCGCACTCTTATCTGTTGTGTTGTGCATGCAGGGCGAGCGGTCGGCCCATAGAAAAATAGTCTGAACCGGTTCGCGATCCTTTTCGCGGACGAGCAATCTTGTGCTGCGCGCAGATTGCCGCCAATCAATCATTGTCGCCGGTTCACCGCCCCCATAGGAGCGGAATTGCCAAAAGTCTTCACCGTAACCAACCCGACGGTGACTTGGCACATTTTGCCGAACAACCTGAGCTAGGCGCTCGGCTTCAATTTGAAGGGGCTGGGGGTTTGGTTTGATAGAATGGCTTGTCAAGTCGGACATCAAGAGGCAACCGACTGGATCATGGCTTGTAAGATAGAGTCGATACGAACACCATCGGCACGCGCTGTAAAGCTTAAAGCCATACGATGACGCAATACAGGTTTAACCAAAGAAAGAACTTCATTCATCGTCGTCGCCAAATTCCCGATAAGTAAGGCGCGCGCCCTTGCCGCAAGACTGAACGCCTGACTTGCCCGAGGGCCGGGCCCCCATGTTACGTATTTTTTTACGAGATCAATTTGGCTAGTTTCTGGACGTCCATTCCGGACAAGATTGAGGATTCCTTCCTGCACTGCTTCACTGAGTGGCATTTGGCGAACAAGCTGTTGCATGTCACGGAGTTCGTTGGAATACATAATACTGCGAACTACACCATCAAAAGGTATTGAAGTGTTCTGCATTATCATGCGTTCGGCGTTAATGTCAGGATAGCTGACATCGATTTGCAGTAGAAAGCGGTCAAGCTGGGCTTCGGGGAGAGGATAAATGCCTTCTTGCTCAATCGGATTTTGGGTGGCCAACACGTGAAAGGGCGTTGGCAGCGTATGTTCACGTCCAACGACAGTGACATTGTGTTCTTGCATGGCTTGTAAAAGAGCCGCCTGTGTGCGTGGACTTGCGCGGTTAATTTCATCAACCATGAGTAACTGGCAGAAAACAGGTCCTTGAATAAAACGAAAATTGCGTTTGCCATAGTCAACATCTTCCAGAACTTCTGCACCAATAATATCAGCTGGCATTAGATCAGGCGTACACTGAATGCGTTTGTTATCAAGTCCGAGCACTTTAGCAATGGTCGAAACCATCTTTGTTTTGGCAAGACCCGGCAAGCCGATAAGCAAAACATGCCCGCCGGCTAGGATAGCCGTCAGTGTATTTAAAATTACTTCGTTTTGGCCGAAAATATACTCGCTGACAGCTTTTTGAACGTTGGCCAGCTTCTCGGAAGCTATATCAAATGATTCTAGCAGGTCAGGAGTCAGTGGGGGGTGTTTTTGAGAAGTCACGAGGGCGTCTCGTTGATGGGGTTTCATAGTGCCGGAATCGCCGCTAAGATAGCAGGGCTAGTATGTTAGCCCAAGAGTGATTATCTATGAGGTCCCATGCGCCGTAATCTGATCTTGTTGTTGGCCCTTTTGCTGCCGACTCTTGTTTATTGGCTTTACGTACGTGTTGAGCAAAAGCGTGCTGGTGTGAAAGCTAGTAAGGCATGGTGGATCACTGCTCCATGGCCGAAATTAGTTTCAGCAAGCGCCCTGTTGTTAGCAGCTGTTTTGCTTAGTATGACTTTTTTGAATAAAGCGCCCCGTACAGGCGTTTATCAGCCCGCCCAAGTAATCGATGGCCGATTGGTTCATGGACACATGGAATTAAAACCGGCTGAATTAAAATCTCTTATACCGCCAACAATGACAGCGCCACCAGCTAATAGAGCAAACGAACCAAAACCGGTCGAACACGAACCAGCGGAGTAATGGAGTCTATCAATTGATAGCAAGCGTAACAAAGCTAGATTTAAGCAAATATCCATGGATGAACACTGCCGAGCTTCAAACGCTTTTCAAGGCGTTAGCGGCGGGTGGGGGAGAGGCACGTTTTGTTGGAGGAGTGGTTCGCGATGCCCTGCTTGGTAATCAAGTCGATGACATCGATTTGGCTGTGAATTTGCCGCCAGAAAAGGTTACGTCATTGTTGACGGCGGCAGGAATCAAAGTTGTGCCAACGGGCATTGAGCATGGCACTGTAACCGCCGTAATGGGTCATCAAGGATATGAAATTACTACGCTACGCCGCGATGTGGAGACCGATGGACGTCATGCAAAAGTGGATTTTACCGATGATTGGAAGGCCGATGCGGCGCGACGTGACTTTACCATAAATGCCATATATGCCGACGCGAAAGGCAGGCTTTACGACTATTTCAATGGTCGGGAGGATTTGACGCGAGGGCGCGTTCGGTTTATCGGCAATCCTGAAGAGCGTTTGATCGAAGATGTGCTTCGTATCCTCCGCTATTTTCGTTTTTATGCTGCTTTTGGACATGGCGAGGCCGATAGCAAGGCAATGAAAGCATGTCAAAAACTGGCGCCACTACTGTCTCAGTTGTCCGCAGAGCGCGTTTGGAAAGAAATTAATAAAATGCTTATATCCTCCAATCCGTTGCCAGCATGGAAACTAATGCACGATAAGAAAATTCTCACCCACATTCTGCCCGAGGCTGCGCATCTGAACCGTTTATCTAGATTAGTGGAATTGGAGCAAAAACACACGCGCCCCGACGCTATACGCCGGTTAGCCTCCTTGTTGGTATGGGGGGAGGCTGTCGCAAAGAAAGTTGCCGAGCGGCTGCGATTATCTAACCGCGAGACAACAAAACTTCAAATTCTTGGTAAATTACCAGCTCGCTTGCAAGGTTATTCAGACCCGATTCCGCTGCGTGGCTTGTTATATGAATTTGGTAAAGAAAACATACGTGATGCGCTTTTGCTGCTCGCGGCGGATGAAGTTGTGAATAATCTGGATGAGGCACTGCGAATAGTTGACGCTTGGGAAAAGCCAGTTTTTCCACTTCAGGGCACCGATTTAATGAGGCTAGGACTTAAGGAAAGCCCTCGTATGGGGGAAATTTTGCGTTCCGTCGAAACATGGTGGAAGCAAAAAGACTTCCAGCCAACCAAGGGAGAATGTCTCACAGAAGTGGAAAAGTATCTTAGTGGATACTGACAGGCTCCATATCGTGCTGACGCACAGCCGCTAATGCAACTTCATAAGCAGGAGCCATCATCAAGGGCGTGCCATCAGCAGCGTGAACAATATAAATGCGTTGTCCCTCGAACATCATTGGTTTGATATAAGCTGTATCTTCCAGTCCGAGTCGAACCAGATCTTCCAGCGATTGTGTTCTCCAAAGATGATCGAGCCTATTCATCGCAATCCCTCAGGCTTTATTTAGGCATGCCTGATACGATTTCAAGTATAGGCATCAACAAGATAAACATTCCTTAATAGGCACAGAGCTCATAAAGTTGTTAGAATAATGAAATTAAAACTCATTAAGAATGGTTGCGAATCAATAGGATGGGTGGTAACCCGGAATACCTTTTAATACCGCCAAAATCTCAGGCGGATCACCTGTTAACTATAGATACCAGCCTTTTAAGGGGGAGTTATGACCGATAAAATCATGTACTGGGCATCTGTGCTTTTCAGCGCATTAGCCTTGTTACTTTTGGTTGCCAATTCGGCTCTTATTAATGGAAACCGCAACCTGCAGGATGAAATCGGCCGCAGGCAAGCATCCATCAATATGGCCCAAAACCTGACGCCACTGAACCAGAACCTGGCGCAGGCTTTAGCTGAGAGTGCGGTCAAAAACAACGACAAGCAGATTAGCGATCTTTTAGCTTCTCAAGGCATTACAATCAAAAAGCCTGAGAATGTAAAAGACACCAAAAAGACCACACCAGCTGAATAGATACAGGAGACACTCACATGCCAAGTGCAAACCACGATTTTCGTCTGACGATGACGCATCTGCTGTTTCCGATCAGCCTGTTGGCCTTTACTTTGATGCTACTCTTTGCTTTCCAGACGACACAGATCCTGAGGGATCGTGATGTCCTGCATGAAACAAAGGGTGGTCAAGAGAAGGCTTTTGAAGATAGCCAAAGGCTGCAGGCGCAATTGAATGCCTTGCTTCTTGGTACGCAGAAACTGGCCGATCAAGGCGATAAGAACGCCAAAGTTATTGTCGATAAACTTAAAGAGCTCGGCATCACAATTGGACAGCCCAACCAGCAAGGAGCTCAAGCTGCGCCATCGGCTCCTGTTCCTGCTGCGACTGAAAAGACAGCCCCAGGGCCCGTAAAGCCTTAGATTGAGTCCGAAGCACAAAGAATAAGGGGCTTGTCTTTTGACAAGCCCTTTTTTTTATACCGCTTTAACGATGGCATGTCGCTTCTTGCCAACGCTAAGTCGGGCGCTACCGTTGTCTTTAAAGTCGTTAGGACAGATCATGGCCGTGACTTCATAGATGATTCTGTCATTGAGACGAAGGCCGCCTTGTTCAATAAGCCGTTTAACGGCCCCCCTCGAATCCGCAAAACCAAGCGCAACGACGACGTCAACGATTGGTGTTTCAGAACCTTTGCGGACTTTATAAACAGGTAATTCTGAACCTGTGCCGCCGCCCTCGAATGTCGCTTTAGCGGTTTCCATAGCGGCTTTTGCTGCAGCTTCGCCGTGACAGAGCTTAGTCGCTTCAAAAGCGAGAACTTTTTTGGCTTCGTTAATCTCAGAGTTTTTCAGTTTTTCAAGACGTTCGATTTCTGCAATCGGTAGATCAGTGAACAAGCGCATAAAACGACCGACATCACCGTCTTCCGTATTGCGCCAGAATTGCCAGTAGTCATAGGGGCTGAGTTTATCAGCTTTCAGCCATACCGCGCCGGATACTGTCTTGCCCATTTTGACCCCGGAAGAGGTGGTGATCAGTGGAGTTGTGAGGCCAAAGAGTTCGGCATTAATCATGCGGCGCCCAAGCTCTACGCCATTGACGATGTTGCCCCACTGGTCCGAACCACCCATCTGAAGATTGCAGCCATGATGTTTATACAATTCAACAAAATCATATCCTTGCATGATCATGTAGTTGAATTCGAGGAAGGTGAGGGGCTGTTCGCGCTCGAGCCGTAATTTGACGGAGTCAAAGGTCAGCATACGATTGACGGTGAAGTGCGGGCCAATATCGCGCAAGAAAGAAATATAGCCGAGCTTATCAAACCAGTCGGCGTTGTTGACCATCGTGGCATCACGCGGCCCGGATCCAAAAGTGAGGTAGCTGCTAAAGATTGTTTTTATGCTTGCGATATTAGATTGGATCTTTTCATCCGTAAGCATCTTACGGGTTTCATCTTTGCCCGATGGATCGCCGACCTTTGTAGTCCCGCCCCCCATAAGGACAATAGGTTTATGACCTGTTTGTTGTAAGCGCCGCAGGAGCATAATAGAGACCAGATTACCTACATGGAGGCTTTCTGCCGTGGCGTCAAAGCCGATATAGCCGGTTAGCACTCCCTTTTGAGCGGCCGCATCCAAAGCATCCATATCCGTGCACTGGTGTATGTAGCCACGTTCCTGTAAAACATGAAGGAATTCAGATTTTGGACTTGTCATTTGTTAATCTCCGTGGTCCCATGAGCCCCCATTCTTGCCAGAATATATGAAAGATATGAACCCCCAATTTTTCCGTGCCCTTGGCATGATTAGCGGCACCTCAATCGACGGGATTGATACCGCTTTGATCGAAACGGACGGCCATTCCCATGTCCGGCCTCTGGCGTTTATGCCTCATAGTTACGATTTTGTCTTCCGGACGCGCCTGAGAGCCTGTTTCGGGAACCGAAAGGGCACGCTTGACCCTGAGATCGCTGTATTTGAACAGGAGCTGACTGAACTTCATGCTTCACTGGTTCAGCAGTTTCTCCACGAACACAATCTTTCAGCCGATGAAATCGACTTCATAGGTTTTCACGGCCAGACCATTTGGCATAAGCCCGAAGAGCGCGTAACTATACAAATTGGCGACGGCGAATTGTTGGCGGAATTAACCGGCATCCCTGTTGTGAATGATTTCCGCTCTGCCGATGTGAAAGCCGGGGGACATGGCGCGCCGCTTGTACCTCTTTACCATCGTGCCTTGGCCGCTCAACTGCCAAAACCTGTGGCGATCATAAATATTGGTGGCGTTTCAAATATTACGTGGATAGCCGGTGAAGGTGAAGATGAAATCATGGCGTTTGATATGGGGCCTGGGAACGCCCTAATTGATGACTGGGTCTTACGGCATACAGGGCACCCTTACGATGAGTATGGTGATTTGGCAGCATACGGAAAAGTTGATGAATGGCTTATTGAAGGATTTCTTAAACATCCTTTCTTTAAGGAAAAACCGCCTAAATCGCTTGATCGTGAAGCTTTCCACCATCTTATCCCTGAGAATCTTAGTGTCGCAGATGGCGCGGCAACGCTTACCATGATGACGGTGCGCGCTATAGTGGAGGGCTTAAATCTCACACCATTCCGTCCGCAAAATATATATCTTACAGGTGGTGGCCGTCATAATGAAACAATGATGCGATGGATTAGTGAGTTGTCCCGTCTAACTGTTGGCTCCGTAGACGATCTTGGGTGGAGCGGCGATGGCCTTGAGGCCGAAGCGTTTGCCTATCTCGCTGTGCGCTCAAGACTGGGCTTGCCATTAAGCGTTCCCAGCACGACAGGAGTTCTTTACCCTATGACTGGCGGAATATTTCACAATGTAATAAGGAAAAATCAGCCAGCTAAGGCGAGTTGCACCGGACGTTGATGCAGCGCGAGGTCAAGATAATCTTCGACGTAGTCGGTGACGATATCCAAATGACTGCCAAAGAAATGACTGGCGCCGGGGATCACGCGATAATCAATGCGAATGCCGCGTTGGTGGCAAAGTTTGTTGACCAGTTTGGCGACAAATGGTTCAGGCACAATTTCATCGGCTTCGCCGTGAATGACCATGCCTGAAGAAGGGCAGGGGGCAAGAAAGGTGAAGTCGAGCATATTCGCGGGTGGTGCGACAGAAATAAACGACTCAATTTCGGGACGACGCATCAGAAGTTGCATGCCAATCCATGCTCCGAATGAGAAACCAGCTACCCATACACTCCTAGCATTGGGGTTTATGGTCTGAATCCAGTCGAGAGCCGATGCGGCATCGCTCAATTCACCTTCACCCCGGTCATAGGTGCCCTGACTCCGGCCTACCCCTCTGAAATTAAATCGTAAAGTTGAGAAATCGCGCTCTGCAAAGGCATTGTAGAGGGCGAAGACGACCTTGTTGTTCATCGTTCCGCCATGTTGTGGATGCGGATGAAGAATCAAAGCGATAGGCGCTGTCGGGGATTTCCCCGGGCTATATCGGCCTTCCAGACGGCCGGCAGGGCCGGCAAAGAGAACTTCAGGCATTTTTTGATCCCGTTGTTTAAAAAAGAAGCAATATGGTTAATTATATGTTATTATATTTTTATGGTTATTAACCACCGATTCATAGTAGCACAAGTGAGAGTGCTAATTTCAAGCTAGAAATTCTTTTTTTTTTGAAAGGCTTATTTATTATCGGAATTTTGAACTGACAAGATAAGGTCGTAAAAAAGCATTAATATAGAACCATGTTAGTACAGTTATAAGGTTTAGGAACTAGCAGAAGGACGGGAAATTAAAAATCCACCCTTAACTGAGGAGGACCCAGCCATGCGTATAAGCACCAAGGGAAGACACGCAGTGATGGCGATGGTAGATTTAGCGAGGAATAGTCAGGGTAAACCTGTCTCTTTATCTGAAATTGCTGCGAGACAGGAAGTCTCACTTTCTTACCTTGAACAACTTACTGCGCGGTTGAAAAGTAAAGAACTCGTACGCAGCGTACGTGGACCTGGCGGCGGTTATATGCTGGGGCCAAAAGGCCATCAGATAACCGTTTATGATGTCATTAGCGCGGTTGATGATCCGGTGCCCCGGGTCTGCATTGACGACCCTATAACGGCGAGTGGGCGTCAGCTGACAGACTTATTGTGGCAGGCTATCGCCGATGAGGTTCTGGGATACCTGAAAAAAGTTACGTTAGAGGATGTTTACAACTGCACATTATGCGGTTCAGTTGCTAAGATGAATAAATCTCTGAACGACCTTTTAGAGGGTAGTGACATGCCGGAAAGCGCTCAAATGTGCGATGTTGCCTAGGGTTGCACTTCTGGTTTTGACCTTATAGAGGTCGGCCATAAATAAAATGCTGGTTAAAAACCCGTTCTGGACAGGGCTGAACCGTTTCCATTAGAGCTCCTCAGGGCAACTTTTGTAGTATGGTAAGGTTTAATTTATCACACGTATTGCTCGTATTCGTGTATAATGCGGGCATTACGGGCGTGGTTCTGCGTGTTTCTATCGTTCAGGAAATGAAATTACGCGACTTGTCACGTTTCAGCACAAAATCTGTCGCGGTATGAGGAAGTTTATGGCGAATGTGATTGAATTTACAGGGCCTCCCGACTTCAGACGTGGCGATTTATGCTGTTGGCTTTGCCAGAAAGCAACATCGCCGCGGGCGCTGTTTTGCCACCATTGCGGCACAATCCAACCTGTTCGAAACATTGATCATTTTGCTCGTCTTGGCGTGGAGCGCCGCATCGACATCGATATGGAATTGCTAGAGAAACAATACGCGGCTCTCAAGAAAACACTCGATCCCAACCATTTCACCATTCGCGGCGCAGGCGAGCGCGGGCATGCCGCTAAGCAATTGGAATCCTTGGAGGAAGCGTATGAAACGCTGCGCGATCCGCTTCGGCGCGGACGTTACTGGTTAACGTTACACGCAAAAGAGTTTGAGGAAGCGGAAGATTCAAACCCTTTGGTTGCTGAGCTTCGATATGAGCTCGAATCGGCCGATGAAGCGGCTCAATGCGATCGCGTGGCCCAAAAGGCAGGACAGGCGTTAGAACAAGGGATTATGGGGTTAATGCAGGCGCTGCGGGGGCAAAACTGGCAGCAAGCAAACGCGGCTTTGGTGGAACTGGATGGTCTGGAAATGATTTTAAAGAATGTCAGAGAGCGCCGAGCCTCATTTATTGCCGCGCTGCCCAAGGTCGAAGAAATCACCAGCGTAAAATAACGGATGCGTACCCGTACACCGTGCACAGCGTGCCTGTCTCGTCCGCGCAACGTACTCATTCGAAGCTTGTTTGTCGGGGTTACGTACCCGTATAAACGGGTTTTATCCCACGCCTTCTGGCGCCGTTTTTTTGCATTAAGGTTAATATTTTTCGTGAAAACTTTGCCTGAATGCCCATCGAAAGCGTATAATGGCGCCATTGATAAAAGAGCTCTTTTTGAAAGAATATGGAAAGGCGGATTGTATGTTCGACGCTGTTAAAGTTATCCAGGCGAAAAACAATTTTCCAACCTTGATCCGCAAAAGCTGGGACGCAGCCGAACTCGAATTAGCGGCAGAAAGAAAGAATAACGGCACGCCGAAAAATTCATTCGGCCCGACAATTCTTCGCGCGAAGGATTGCCTCGAATATTTGGGTTCATGTTTATACGAAGGTCATCCGACAGATGCCGTTTCGGCAATTGTTTATGTGGTCAATTGCGCCAAAGATCACGAAGCCTTGCAGCTTGTCGTGAACCGAATTGGCTCTTGCGTTGACACAATGCTCGAAATTGAATCGGAAAAACCGGGCTTTTTTAAAGAATTTGAGAAGACACTCTTGCCGCTTATCAACGGCAATGACGCCGTCAGAGGGCCGTCAAACGGGCCGAGATATGTGCTGAATGAAATGCGGCGCCAGATGGAAATCATGACGCCTAAAGCGCCCGGTTCGGATGGCAACGGACGTAAGGCCGTTAGCCATATTATATTTGTTCCGAAATAATACGGCCTAAAACCACCTGAAAATATCCAGAATACGACGCGGCCTTTTCGCGTTGACAACAGCGACGCAGCTTGCCTCGCCACGGTAATTCTTCTTCAACTCAACTGGGTAAAATCCCGCTTTTATAAAGAGCCTTTGCAGGGATTTGCCGTACCGCGGGCCGATTTGAAGGAATGCCAGCGCCTTAGGCTTTGCGATACGGGGCAGGGCCTCCGCAAGGAGATAAAAGTACTTAAGGCCGCCCGGCCCGCCATCAAGCGACATGATCGGGTCATGAAGGCGCATTTCCGGCGTAAGGAATGGAATATCCTTTGTCGCCACGCGCGGCGGATTGGAAACAACGAGATCAAATTGTTCATCAACGCCGTCAGCCCAGTTCCCCGTGCGAAATTCGGCGCGGTCTGCCAAGCCGCAGGATTCCGCGTTCATCCGCGCCAGCTTAAGCGCCGTTTGGCTATTATCGATGCCGACGCCTGTGGCATTCGGTAATTGATGAAGCAGCGCGAGCAAAAGACAACCCGAACCCGTGCCGACATCAAGAATGCGAAGAGGCGCGTTAGGATCCGGCAGGCTCATAAGCGCATGGTCAACCATGACTTCGGATTCCGGATAAATGTTGAATACACCGGGGGTCATCTGAAGCTGTAAGCCGCTAAAGGCCGTTGCGTTAAAGATACGCGAAAGAGGGATGCGTTTCTCTCGTTGGGCGATGGCGGCTTCGAGGGCGGCCTGTTCCTCTGCTGATACAGGGCGCGTTGCTTGGCCCTCAACCTTTTCCATTGGAATGTTGAGGACGCGCGCAAAGATGGTTCGCGTATCGGCCACAGGCGTATGAACGCCAACAGCCTCGAGACGCGCAATGTATTGTTCAGAAAGTTCTTTAATCGTAAGCACAAGGCCGATATTGCCGTAAAAACGGCAATTAACCAAATTATTTCATAAAGAAAGGTGTTTACTAAGAAAACAATTTTTATATTCTAGCGGCATTCATAAGATAAGTTTTGAGATAGTTGTGATGAGTGATGAAGAAAAATTGAAAACCGGACAGACAAGCCGCGGTTTGGAAATAAAACATTATTTGGAAACGCTGCCGATGGCGCATACGTTGGCCACGTGTTCGCCAAATTTGATGCTCGGATTGTTGGTCGGTTGTCTTAAAAATCCGAAGAATGCGGATAAGTTTATTTCAGAAGAGGGCGGACAGGTTAAGCATACTGATTTTTTGGAATTTATATTAGATGCCATAGCTTTGGTTTCTATTGCTGTGGACAGGCAACTGGATAATTTCAATTTATTGGAAGGCGATGAATACTCATCCGCCTTGGCCTATAAAGCTCATATACTCATTAGCAGTGCCCTTAATGATCTGCGGGAAACATATCTGGGCAAACCGGTGGATGATAAGGATCCTTTTATCATCGATGCCGACGGTTTGATCCGATGCCTGGACCTTTTTGTTGCCCAGAGAATGAGCGATGAAGAGGCCATCATTATTTGCCAATTAGCCGAGGGATGGCAGACGTTTCTCAACAAAGGTTCCGATTACGCCAATTATTGCGCAGATAATGATATTGGCGCGCTTATGAAAATTACGCCGACCGATCCGTTTCAATTACATTTGTTTTTCAGGGTGGCCTCTCCGGAAGAGATCGAAGAAACGTTGCATCTTCAGGCCCAGATAGCTGCCGCGCGCGGAAATAATAATTACGCCGAAACACGCGAAAAAATACGCCAGATCCTCGAGGCCTATAGCGGCATTATGGAACCGGAAATCATGCAATTCCGCTGGCAAGCAAGCCGCGTCGTTCGCCGTAAACGCGATAAACATTCCAGAGATAAAAGCGGTTTTTTAATGTCGACAGCAAAAATTCTAAAAGATACAGATAACGAAGAAAGGGTGCCTAAAGCTGTTTTGGAGAAAATGGCCAATGGCAGCTTTGGCCAGCAAAAAGGCGAAAATGGAATTTATTCAGCGACAACCGAGCATACGAAAACGATTGCCGGTGGTGGGATTGTCAATTTCCCCAATCTCTCGATCGTTAATCGATTAATAAATCACGATATGAATACGCTTGTAAAATTTCAACGCGAAGCTATGCGCATGAAACGCGATAAGGTAATCAATCATAACGGTTGGTTGGAGCTTGTCGAGCTTGGCGATATATTTCCGGTTATCGTCATGAGATTGAAACGGAATGAAATCGGGTATCCTTTGCCCTATCTGGCGGAATTGCCGGAAAGTATTTTGAACGGCCCTTGGCGCACGGACCAGGAACGCGCCCAAATCAAATTGGGTTTTATTGACCCTAAGTGACGGGCAACCACTTGCCAAAATCTTCTTTTGCCCTCTCTGTATAAGCCTTTTTACGCTCCCGGCCGCCGCGTTTGGTTTCGATAGGCGGAAACAGGCCGAAGTTGACGTTCATGGGCTGGAAAGTGTCGGCTTTGGCATCGCCCGTGATGTGGGCGAGTAAAGCGCCCATGGCCGTCGTGCGCGGCGGGGGTTCGAACATCGTTCCCTTGACTTCAGCGGCGACGATAAGGCCCGCCAAAAGCCCCATCGCGGCGGATTCCACATAACCTTCTACGCCCGTGACTTGACCGGCGAACCGGACGTTCGGTTTCATTTTAAGGCGGAGCTGCTTATCAAGCAGCGTTGGGCTGTTGATGAACGTATTGCGATGAATGCCGCCAAGACGGGCAAAAGCGGCGTTTTCCAGTCCGGGGATCATGCGAAAGACGCGCTCTTGCTCGGCGTATTTCATCTTGGTCTGGAAGCCGACAAGATTATAGAGCGTACCCAGCGCATTATCCTGCCGCAATTGAACCACGGCGTAAGGTCTTTGGCCTGTGTGAGCGTTCGTCAGGCCTACGGGCTTCATGGGGCCGTAGCGCAGCGTATCGGCACCGCGCGAGGCCATGACTTCGATAGGTAAGCAACCCTCGAAATAGGGTGTTTTTTGTTGATCGCGACTACTCTGCGCTTCGCGCAACCGTGACTGCGATAGTTCCCAATCCTTAAATTCGGTTGTTTCGGCATGCAGAAGCGCGTGAAGGAAAGCTTCATACTGTGTCTTGTCCATCGCGCAGTTGATATAATCCGAGCCTGAGCCTTTATCGTAACGCGATTGCATCCACGCTTGGTGCATGTCGATGCTGTCGCGGTAAACGATCGGCGCGATTGCGTCAAAGAATGATAACGAGTCCTGCCCCGTTATTTGCCGAACGGATTCCGCAAGATTAGACGAGGTGAGGGGGCCCGTGGCGATGATGACGCGGTCGTCGTCTTTCACGCTGTCCAGCGACCATTCCTCGCGGCGTATTGTGATCAGTGGATGCGAGGCCAGCGCTTGCGTAATGGCGGCCGAAAAAGCCTCGCGATCAACGGCAAGGGCGCCGCCTGCGGGGACTTTATGCGTTTCCGCTTCTTTCAGTATAAGCGAACGGCATCGGCGCATCTCGTCATGCAATAGGCCGACGGCATTCGTTTCGCTATCGTCCGAGCGCAGGGAGTTTGAGCAAACAAGCTCGGCCAGTCCGTCCGTTTGATGCGCTTCGGTTTGGCGAATGGGGCGCATTTCATAGAGCGTGACAGGCACACCGGCTTGCGCCAGTTGCCATGCCGCTTCGCTGCCTGCCAGCCCGCCGCCAATAACTAGGACTGGCTTTGTCATCTCACCATTATTCTTTGACGTCCGCCGCGACGCGGAGTTTCACGATCTTCGTGGGATCGGTGACTTTGCCGTTGTTCAGCTGGGAGCCCATCTTGATTTTGTCGACGGCATCCATGCCCTCAACGACTTGTCCCCAAACGGTGTATTTTCCGTCAAGATAGTTCGCATTATCAAAGCAAATGAAGAACTGGCTGTCCCCAGAATTGGGGTCGCCGGCGCGCGCCATGGATACGGTCCCGCGCACGTGAGGCGTTTTGCTGAATTCCGCCTTCAAATGCTTGCCGGAGCCGCCGGTGCCGTCGCCGCGCGGATCGCCCGTTTGGGCCATAAAGCCCGGGATCACGCGGTGGAATGCAAGCCCGTCATAAAAGCCCTGGCGCACCAGTTCCTTGATGCGCGCGACGTGACCCGGCGCAAGATCGGGGCGGAGTTGAATAGTGACGCGGCCCGCAGGCAGGTCGAGGAAAAGGGCGTTCTCGGGGTCGAGAAGGGGCTTGGATTCGGCGGTTTCGACCGTCATGGGCAGGACTCCAATGATTAAGGCAAGGAAAAGGGTTAGAAAGCGTTTAGTCATTTTTAATCCCTTTAGTTGAGGATGTGACCCGGCTTCGTCCAGAGGACTACGCCGGGTTTGACTAAGGTCCGGCGAAGCTGCGTAGCAGTGAAGACGGATGAGATATCAGAAGTCGGATAACAAGGGAAATACTTTTGTGATTTTGAGGTGGCCATGCGGCAGCGCGCACTAATACTTGATCGGGATGGGGTTATTAACGTCGATAGCGGTTACGTCGGCACACGTTCTCGCTTTGTCTTTCAATTGGGCGTTTTCCCCTTTCTGCGCGCGGTGCAAGAGCGCGGTTACAGGCTAGCCATCGTGACCAATCAATCCGGCGTTGGCCGAGGCTATTATACCGAAAAAGATTACAACGACCTGACGGAATGGATGCTTGAGGCTTTTCGGCTTGAAGGCGTTGCGATTGATCTTGTCTTAGCCTGTTTTTGTCATAAGGAAAGCATTGCACCGGAATTCAAGCGTGAAAGTTTCTGGCGCAAGCCCAATCCAGGCATGATCCTTGAGGCAGCGCAGCGTTTGAATCTCGATCTGCGGCGCTCGGCTATGATTGGCGACAAGGACGTGGATATGCTGGCCGCGCAGGCGGCGGGTGTCGGAAAATGCCTGCTCTTTGTCAAAGATGACATCGCGCCCACGCTGGAAGGCGTTGTGAACGTGAACGGATTTGATCGGGCGTTAAAGGCGCTTACTTAGGCGCTATGTTCTCCGGCGTTTGTATCAGGCTGGGATCGATCGAAACCGAGTTCAATCCGCCGATATTCTTCAGATAAAAGTGGAACATCACGGAATCGCCGGATTTTACGTCCTGACGATCGGTGTGGACACGCTGGCCCGTCAGCCCGAACTGGAAACATTCATCGATATAACTAAGGGCGAGAGACGTCACGCGCGGGCCGGGATTAGGCTGAATGGCGCGTTTATGCGCCGCCGTCAGAACATAATATTTGAAGAGATGTGACGACGCGCCGAAGGTCACTTCTTCGACCGTTTCTATAATGCCAACCGCGGGTGACTGGCGGACCGAAAGGAAGTTGACATAAGGACGGAACAGTCTGACGCCGCCAGAGGCTTGCAGTTCCTGCCGGCGGAACTTTGTTTTGGCGGGATCGAGGCGGAAACCATAGTTCAGGTCGAACCACTCGCCCGGCGTGACATCGACGCGGCCGACAACGTCCGACAACTGATTGCGCAAGCCGGAACTTTCAGGGAAGGCTTCGTCTTCCTGAATCCTGTATACTTGTCCGCCCAGCATCTCAATGCGCGCGCCGCTGTTCCCGACCAGCGCATGACGGACGCCGTACCCTACGCGCGTGCCGCCTTCAAGCCGGTCGATGCCTGTAAAGCGGTTCGGTGAAAAGAGGTTGGTTTCGTCGAACTCGACATCAAGGCTGTCTTCGTTCGGCAGACTCATATTGCTCAATTTTGGCGCGACCGAGACGACAGCGATCGGTTCAAGAATCTGCTGATAACCGTCGCCATGACGACCGAGGGGATAGCGCACCGACGCGGTGCCTTGCGCGAACTGGCGAATTTTAAAGATGTCCGAAAAACGCGTGGTGGACGTTGCCGGATCTGTTTTGACGACATTATTCGCCGAATAGCCGTCCATCCGCGCCAGCGCGGATACCGTTGTCAAAAAACCCGTTGAGGAAACAAGCTGCCTTTCCCAACCGGCAGCAAGATCGATGCGGCGCGTGTCCGGACCCTGCAGCGCGGGATCGATCCCGTCGCGTTTGCGCGAGGTGATAAGCATGCCGCCGTCCAGCGACCAGCGCCCGCCGAGCGTTTTGCCTGGCTCGCCTAACGCGCTCACGTGTAGGGCTGGCCCCACGAAGGGAGGCGTTAAGCGCGCGCCGGGTCGCAGGTCCTGAAAGTAGTACATGTTGGCCGTGGCGTAATGACGGCCCCGAAAACCTTCAACATAGGCCTTGTTGATCAGTTGGTCTTCGGTGGTGATGCTGTAGCGTTGCAAATAGCTTTTATCCGACGTAAACGCCACTTGAGTTCCGGCCCGCCACTGGTGGTCGAGATTGAAAAGCGTTGTTCCGAACAAATGGCCGCGCCAGTTTTTCCCTTCGTCAACGCCATATTCATCGACAAGATCGGTGTGCGTAAAGCTGCCGTTCCAGCGCATGGTTCCTTCCGCAAAGCGGTGGCGCCATTCGCTCGCGACTTGAATTCTGTCGTTCGCGCTGAAGGTTGGCGAGAACACAAGATCGCTGTTCGGCGCGATATCGAAGTAATAGGGCGTGCGCGCGTATGTGCCGATATATTGGCTAAACCCACCGGTCGGCGTCATAAAACCTTGACGGCGTTTAACGGTGGGATCCGGGTGGGAAAAATAGGGCAGGTAAAACGCCGGAATACCCGCAAACTCAACCGTCGCGTCACGGTAAATGACGTCCTTGGCTTCGTTGTCATGCGTGATGCGAACGCCTTTGATTTGCCAAAGCGGCGGCCTCTGCGGATCGTCTTTGCAAAGATCGCAAGCGGTGTAAAGGCCGCGGTCCGCGACCAGATAATGGCCTTCGTAGCGTTGCGCGTCGTTGGCGGCAAGGCGCGAGTTATCAACGAAAAACAAGCTGACTTTATCGACAAAGCCTTGCTTCATGTTACTCGTGACTTCGGCGGCATCGGCAAAAAGCACATCGCCGGAGGGTTGAAGGATTGAAATATGCCCTTCGGCGCGGACGACGTCTTTTTTCTGGTCATAAACAATCTTGTCAGCGCGCAGAACTTGATTGCCTTGCGCGACTTCGACATTGCCCTTGGCTGTGATTGTGCCTTTCTTCTGGTTGTAGATTAGCCGGTCAGCTTGAAGAAGCGTTGGTTCTTGCGGTTTATTGGGGTTTTTGCTGGAAAACACATTGAGCGTTTGAGCGCAAAGAGAGAAGGGCATAGAAAGCAAAAATATAAACATGAAAAGCGGCGATAAAAAGCCGCCGCATTTCTTGGTTTGATTTGACAAAATAACCATACTCTCAGGATTGCCAGAGGAAGCCTGAATCGACAAGCGTTATAATAGGTTAGCTAATGACAGGAATAGTAAAAAGGAAGTTAAACAATGCCTTTTCGTCGTGCCGGAGGACGGCGGAGGAACGCCGGCAGGTTATCGCCAAAGCCCTTCGGGTGGGCATGGGGGACGGATTCCTTAACTGGTTTTGTCAACCCGCCTTGTGGATGTATGGGCGCAGGATGAGCAGGCTCAGATGTCGATTTCGGGCCATGCGGTTTTTTATGCCGTGATTTTTCACGGCGATGGGTATGGCGATCATGCGCTGCGTGCCTTGGCGGCGATTTACGGCGCTTGTTAAAGCGCGGCGATGGCTCGGGCAGGTCTGAAAGGATTTCGCGTTCAATCTTCAGTTTGATTAATTCTTCAATAGCCGCGACCAGTTTACCGTCCTCAGGTGTAACGAGCGTGTAGGCCGTTCCGCTTTTGCCCGCACGTGCCGTCCGGCCAATGCGATGCACGTAATCTTCGGCGTTGAAAGGAACGTCGAAGTTAAAAACATGGCTAACATCGGCGATATCTAAACCGCGTGCGGCAACGTCGCTACACGCGAGAAGCGTTATCGTGCCATTGCGGAAATTTTCGAGCGTAGCCGAACGGGAAGACTGATCCATGTCGCCATGAAGAGCGCCAACGTTAAAACCGTGTTTGCGAAGCGATTTGTCCAGAAGGGCCACATCACGTTTGCGATTGCAGAAAATAAAGGCGTTCTGAACGTTTTCACGGCGCAGGATTATGCGGAGCGCCTCGCGTTTTTGCCAATCGCTATCGGACGGTAAATCAATAAGCCTTTGCGTGACGTTTTCCGCCGTAGTTGCTGGCGGGGCAACGCTGACGGATTTGGGGTTCTTGAGGAATCGGTCGGCCAGTTTCCGGATTTCCGGCGGCATGGTCGCCGAGAAAAAAAGCGTTTGTTTCAGGGGTGGCAGCAAGCCAGCGATTTTTTCAATATCGGGAATAAAGCCCATGTCGAGCATGCGATCGGCTTCATCGATGACAAAAATCTTGATATCGTTCAGGAGGATTTTGCCGCGTTCGAATAAATCGATCATACGGCCCGGCGTTGCGATAAGCACATCGACACCCCGATCGAGATTTTTGATTTGCGGCTCCATGTTTTCGCCGCCGATGAGCAACGCCATGCTCAGTTGCGGGTGATATTTGCCGTAAATTTGAAAGCTTTCGGCAACCTGAGCGGCCAACTCGCGTGTTGGCTCAAGAATAAGCGAACGAGGCATGCGGGCTCGAGCACGTCCTTTGGCCAAGATTTCAATCATCGGGAGCGTGAAACCAGCCGTTTTGCCCGTCCCAGTTTGCGCACAGCCGAGCACGTCGCGCCCTTGAAGCACATAAGGAATAGCTTGTTCTTGTATTGGGGTTGGGGTGGTGTAACCGCGATCCTCGATAGCTTTGAGGATTTCGGGACAAAGCCCTAAATCTGCGAATGTTGTCACTTGAGCCGTAAACTCTGTCTCTTTTCACGATAAATTAAGTTAAGGGCTGAACCCATGATGAGCGTGTGTTCAGACCATGAAGCGTGGCCTCCATAACAGAATAAAGGGGTTAAAGGCAATTGGCGGTTTGACTTTAAAAAGGCTCAAGATCAATCGCCGTAAAACTATCCATCAGAAAGGCAACAACAAAATGTGTTATGTTTCAGGATGTTATCTCCATATTAGAAAGAATGTTGCCATTATGTCACACATCATTTCATTGCCCTTCAGGCCAAAAAACTTATCAGGCATGATAAGTTAATGGCTAGATTACTTTTTTGTCGGGAACGGTGCGAACGGAAACGGCTTTTCATCAGATGAAAATGTTAGAAAGCGCGTAACCTGAGATTGGTATGTCGCCAAATTGTCCCCGAACTCGGCAAGGCCTGCAAAAGAGCTGCCACTGAACAATTTCGCCAGAAATTGGAAGATTGAAGCGACATAAGTCAGGATAAAGGAGAGGTAAAAAGCGATTCCGAACACGACAAGGTAGATAAATCGGAGCCAGGTATCTTTGTCTTTGACGTTCTTTTTCAGTTCGCTTTCATTCAGGTCAGCCATGGGAAATCCTCAAGTGGTAAGTTTGACAGGTGCTTACATAACCCAAAAGTGGTATGAATAGCAAATAATTAATATTTTGAAGGACTTATCGAAGCTGCCGAATCAAGCGCTTTCTGAAGCCTTTTTATGAAGTCGGCGCGATTGCCCATAAGCAAATCGATCTCAAGCATAAGGGCAAGATCGGCAATATTTATTAGTGGTTGGCGTTTATTAATGCGGACTTGGCTAACTTTGCCATGGTCGATCATGGCGCTGGGTTTTAGCGGGCATGGTTTTCGTATGAAATGTATAGATCGATTTTTTAGCGCCATGGATGAGGCCCCAATTACGGTTTCCTGTTCCAAAGCCATACTATGGGAAATATCCCATATCAAGAGGAAAATTACCATTTTTGGGGATTTAAGAAACTTTAGGGGATTTGGCGGCGGAGTAGATCAAGCGCTCGTTTGTAATCGGCGACTGTAACATTGTTAAAATTTGTAATTTTTAATTCGTTTTTGACGGATTGAAGAATTTGATCTTCGTCTTTGGCTTGTGAACGAGATATGTAATAGACCAATGCCTCTAATTCAACGCGCTCGTAATGTGTAATGGGGCGCCGTATTTCGTTTATCCAATGCGTAACAAAGCTGCTGCCAAAAGCGGTCAGGAAGGCTGTTAAAAGCAAGGTTTTAAAAGTAAAACTTTTTGAATCGGTTTCATATGGATTGAATCCGTCTGAATAACGCGATGTGCTCAACATCTCACGAGCAAGATTAACAATTTTTTCTCCGCGATCTTCCATACGAATTAAGCTCTAAAGAGAATTGAATATTCCATTTATCTTCATGATATAGGTGAAAGTAACATAAAAAGATGAAAGTAAAAAGAGGCGCTATCCCAAAACAAGGGAATAATTCTAATTAATATGGGAAATTAACCATATATGGCCTTATGGGCGCGTACGGCGGCGCAGGGATTCATATTCCATAAGGTCGTAGATTTTCGGGCCAAGGTCGTTCTTTGCGCTTTTCCCGGTCTTGGGGTCATGCATCCGGCGGAAGATGGTTGTGACCATGGCGGCAAAATCGCGCGCCTTGAGCTCATGACGGTATTCCTGCGCGACTTCCTGAAGGCGGGTGATGATTTCCGTAAGGAGCTCGAGATCGTCTTCTTCGACTTTTGCAGGCTTTTTAGGGGCCTCGACAAGGCCTGTCGGCCCGCCCATAAGCTGACTTGGCGGAATTTCAAGGACCTGGGACAGCGCCAGCACCGTGTCATAACGGGGGAAGCGCGTACGACCTTCCAGCATATCGCGCACAGCCGTCGCGTTAAGCCCGGCCTTCAGGGACAAGCTGCGGGGATTAAAGCCCTTGGCTTCCATGAGAGATCGTAGGTTTACAATCCATCGTGATTGTTGGCGTTTGGACTTGTCCATGAAACGGATGTTTACCTGCAAGTAAAGGGGAGTCAAGGGGAAAGGGGTGAATCTTCCCAGAAATGGGAAATAACCTATTAACGGTCAGCAGTTAGAGGCTCCTGACGCCTGCTGCGTAACTGTTAAACGCGCCCCGCGCACCTGTTCTCTCCAGGGTTGGGAACCATTCGTCAGGGCTTTGACAGCTTTACGTACCCGATTGCCGCCAGCTTTACGATAATGAATGCGACAAAGGCGCCTGCAAGGACATCCGACAAATAGTGCGCGTTCAACATAACACGGCTGAGCCCAACGAGCCCAGCAAATGTTAGGGCATAGGGCCGTGATTTGGGGAAAAGGAAAGCGAAGGCGAAGGCGACCGCAAAGGCCGTCGCGCTGTGCCCGGATGGCATAGAGTTCCAGGAATGGTTGAGGGAGAAAGGGTTAAAGCCGTAAAAGCCTTCGTCCCGCAACAGCTTAGGCCGTGCGCGGCCAAAAACAGGCCCCAGAATATCGGTCATCAAACCGGCACAAGATGTCGCCAGAAAGAAAAAGCCGACCTTGAGCGTCATTTCACGAACCCGGACATAAAGTTGCGTAGACCGGTCCCGTTGCGCATAAAGCCAGCCAAGGCAGGTCAGCGTTATGAACCCTGTCGGCCACGCGTACCAATTCCCTTTGCCAAGATCCGTATAGAAGCCGAACACGTTCTGTATCAATTCACAAGAAGCGCTTATTTCGCGTATCCAAAGCGAAAGCGGCTTATCCACGAACAGAATAAGGGATATTTCAAACGCTATGAACGCGAACGAGGTAAAGATAAAATTAGGCCACGGCTTTTTATCCATTATGGCGCATTATCCGTTTTCGGCATTCGATAAAGGGAGAGCTCTATATGGCGGCCACTGCCTATATTCGGCCCCTCGAGGGAGGTAACCTTAAGGGGTTGTATAGCCGGGTTCTTGAACGTGTCCAAAAAAGCCTTTTCGTGTTTCCAATCAATAAGCGCGAGAAGGCACCGGTTTTCCATAATCATTTTGGCTGCGACGTCACCGTCAAAGAGAAAACGTGTGTGCGTTCCTGCCAAAAACGCAAGACTGGGTTCATTATAAGCCGCGGATACAATGTTGAGCTCCCCGCAAGGCTTGACGGTATTGGCAACATCAACGACCTGTTGCGCAAGCCAGACCTTTGATAAGGAGGGAAACACAGTGCCAAAGACAAGCGCCATGTAAATCAGGCTCGCGCCTGCAATCTTGATGAGGCTTTCGAAGTTTGGCTTATCAAAAATACCGATGCCAACAATAAGAAGGTACAAAATGGCCACGACAGCCATAAGGCTAATGAGTGTGATTCCAGCGTTGAAGTAATAAGGAAGAATGAGGGTGCCCATCACGCCGATAAGGCCGATGAGGCACCAAACCCAGATTATGGCGATCTTCAGGCTACGACGCTTTTTCAGGAAAGGAAAGCCATCAAGAAAAACCTTTGCCGTCAAAATGGCAATGGCGGGATAAGCGGGCATGACGTAATGCGGAAGTTTTGTCAAAGATACTTCAAACAAGATCCATATGGGAATTATCCAGCATAACAAAAAACGAACGAACGGCTCATGCCTTTGCCGCCATACGTCCGGCAGCGCGCCCATTGTCAGCAGCGAAGCCGGGTAAAAAGCGATTGGAAAAACAAAAAAATGAAGACCGGGCGGCATAATCCCGCGAAGCTGGCCTTGCCATATCTTGGCCAGCAAGTCATGCCCTGCCGCTTCGGCGATGAATTGCCCATGGCTCGACAGGGAAATAACGACAAACCAAGGCAATACCAACAAAAGAGCAAAGGCTATCCCAAGGATCGGACGCAAGGCCCTGAACCAATCAAGGCGTTTGTCCATAAGCCGTAAAGCGATAAGGGCTAGTCCCGTCACGATTCCAAGTATGGGGCCTTTAAGCAGAAAACCGAAAGCCTGGGACGTCCAGAAGGCGAAAAACAACGGCCATCCAACCTTTTGAGACTGTTGCCGCGCACGATAAGCATAGGCCAGCGTGTATTGCGCAATCATGACGCACGCCATAAGCGCCGCATCCGTTTTAGCCAGACGCGCCTCGGCATTCAGCAAGACACATCCGGCAAGCAATAGGGCGGCAAGAAAACCCGTCATAGGTCCAAAGAGTAGGGCGCCCAAGGCGGCGGTCATAACAATGGCGATCGTCATGCCTGCCAGCGACGGTAATCGATAGGCCCAGATTTCATTTAGTTTGTGAGGACTAAAAAGTTTTACGCTGGCGGATTGAAGCCAATATATGCCGATAGGTTTTTTGTAACGCGTTTCTTGCTGAAAATGAATATCGGTATAATTGCCTGTCTCGATCATCTGTTTTGTGGCTTGAGCGTAAAGCGGCTCGTCGCGGTCGACAGGCGGAAGGCTTGTCAGGCCCGGGAGGAAAAACGCTAAACACAACAAAACGAGAATGACGTAGGCGCGTTTGCTTAAATGCACGCCATCGTTCGTTACAAGGCGGTTGAGGGTTTCGGCAAATGGCGATTCAATTGAAGGCATCAAACTATGGTATCAATTCTCGTTCCTACCCGCTGCTTTAATTTCTGCTGCCAGATCAATTGGATATTGCGGATGTAGATGAATGAGCCAAGACCTTGGCTGAGTATGAAAACAAGGTCTTGCTTGTGAATGGCATAGGCCAAGACGATCAAGCCGCCGCCGAGGCTAAGGTACCAGAAGGCTTCGGGAATGACGCTTTGCTTGACGCGCTCGCTGTAAATCCATTGGACCAGAAAGCGCATCATGAAAAGGCTTTGGCCGAACAAACCTATCGCAACCCACAGATTTAACTGGGAGTGAAGCCAAACGACAAAGGATGATAGGTGCGTTTCCATGATGCCTTTATTAGAAATAAAATTGAGAGGAATCAGCCATCGGCTATTCTTGGAAAACTTCATACTCCGACTTTTCGGGAAACGATAGTCTGGCGCTTAGCTTAGGCTTTCAAAAACCCGCCACGGCGAAGGGCTTCGATGCGTTGAGGTTCTTCAGCCAGTTCAGAAGAGAGCATGCCGCCGGCCGTCGCGCCGGAAAGTTCATCCGCTACGCGATGTAACAATGTATCCGCGTCGCTGCTAACCTGCAGCGCGTCACGTACCAATCCACAGAGGGCCAGATAGGCCATAGGCGATAATTCAACCAACACGATTCAAATCCTTTTTACTGACCAAGAACTTAGCCTTATACATGCAACATCTTAAGGGCAGCTTAACTGCTAAATTGGAAAGGGAAAAAACTTTCATAGGGCAAATTTGCAAAAAAATCATGAAAGTAATTCGATACCCCTAGAGGGTATGAAGTTGCTCAATAGGGGTATTTTGTTGGTGGTTAACCCTAAATATCGCTGATTCCCGTACGCGAAATGCGGACGTCCCTATGCACGGATATGCCTAATAAAAGCCCGCAACCCATTAAAAGGGTCATCATTGAAGTGCCACCGTAGGATACAAGGGGCAGCGGAATGCCGACGACTGGAATTGTCCCCGTGACCATCGCGACATTGACGAAAACATAAAGAAAAAAACTTGCCGTAAGCCCAAATGAAGCCAAACGCGCAAACTGGCTGCGGCAGGAGAGCGCTATCATGACACCGTAAGCCACAAGAAAAAAATACAAGAGAAGAAGACCTAAAGCGCCAATCATTCCGAATTCTTCCGCCATAACGACAAAAATAAAGTCGGTATGTTTTTCAGGAAGGAACTGAAGCTGGCTTTGTGTGCCCATGCCGAATCCTCTGCCAAACAAACCGCCTGAGCCCAGCGCGATTTTGGATTGAATAATGTTGTAGCCTGCGCCGAGCGGATCGCTTTCGGGATTGATGAAGGTTGTCAGACGCGCGCGTTGATAATCATGCAGATGATGCCACGCGTAAGGGGCCGCAATGGCGACGAGCGCAAGAATAAGCACGAACTTCCACCAGCGGACGCCCGCCACAAAAAACAAAGCCGCGCTTGCCAGCAAAAGCAAAGCTGCCGTTCCGAGGTTGGGCTGGAGCAAGACGAGCCCAACCGGAACAAGGACCATCACAATTGGCGGCAAAAGAAGCATTGGCCGGCCGACTTCATCCAGGCCGAGCATGTGGAAGTATTTAGCCAGAGCCAGCACCAGCGCGATTTTCATAAGTTCAGAGGGCTGGATGACAAAAAAACCAAGATTAATCCACCGTTGGGCTCCCATGCCCGTATGGCCCATGATTTCGACAACGATCAGAAGGACGAGTATCAGGCCGTAGAGCGGATAAGCGACACGCAGCCAAAAGCGCATGTCGATCAGAGCCAGCAACAGCATAAGCACGAATCCGGGGACAAAACGAATAAGCTGCGGCCCAGCCCATGGATGCCAGCTTTGGCCGCCGGCTGAGTATTGGAGCGCAACGCCGATGGAGCCGATTACGAGGATCAGCGCTACAAGCCCCCAGTTCATAAGCCGGAGCTTGTCGACGATGCTTAAATGATCGGAGGAGGAAAGACGGGTCATGGCCAGACAAAAAAGGTCAGGGATCAGGGATCAGGATACGAGAACCTTGGCCAGCGGCGCAAGGTATTGGTTCTGAGGGCTGAAGGAAGGAAACATGTTGCATATTAAGCATTTTTCAGCGGCTTGCCAGCCCGGACAGAGCCATCTAGATTGCCTTGGTCCGTTGTTTTGAACCTTTGAGGATGGGGCGCTTTATGAAGGCTGCAGTCGTTGTTTTTCCGGGTTCGAACTGCGATCGCGACACGGCAGTTGCGCTGGAGCAAGCGCTCGGTAAAAAGCCGCACATGATATGGCATGCGGATACCGAACTTCCGAAGCTCGACCTCATCGTTCTGCCCGGTGGTTTTTCTTATGGCGACTACCTGCGCACCGGCGCGATGGCCGCTCATTCGCCCGTGATGCGCGAGGTCGTCGCGCAAGCCCAAAAGGGCGTTTATGTGCTGGGCATATGTAACGGTTTCCAGATCTTGTGCGAGTCACGCCTTCTGCCCGGTGTCCTGCTGCGGAACAACAGCCTCAAGTTCATTTGCCGTCCCATGACCATGCGTGTGGAAAGTAACGATAATAACTTCCTCCGCCAGTATAAGGTTGGTCAGGAAATTACGATGCCGATCGCGCACGGCGAAGGCAACTATTTCGCCGAGCCGGAGACGCTCAAGCGCCTCGAGGACAACGGGCAGGCGGTGTTGCGATATAAAGAAAATCCGAACGGTTCGGCACACGATATTGCCGGCATCATTAACGACAAGGGTAATGTCCTGGGCCTCATGCCGCATCCCGAACGCGCAGCGGAATCCCTGCACGGGTGCTCTGATGGCGCGGCCATGTTCAAAAGTTTGGTCAAAAACCTTTAACCTACGGAGGCCAAAGATGAAAACGATCCTGTTAGTTTTTCTGGCGTTGCTGGCTTCATCATCCATCTTGGCCGCGCCGGACGCGTTTCCTGACGAATGGCACCAATGCACCTATGACAACGAATGCATCAAAGTTCAGAACGCTTGCGGCGCGCCGACAAGCATTAACAGGAATTCCATAGACAAATACAGAAAATTCGAAGGCCCTCTATTCGCGTGCGCCGAGCCTGCCGATCCGAAGCAAAATACCTTTCATAGCGCCTATGTAAAATGCGTGCGAAAGAGATGCGAGGCTGTTCAGCCCGGCAACAGGAGATAAGATGAGCAAAACTTCCGCGAATCCAAAGACCAGCGCCATATCGCCGGAACACGCGCGGATGGTCGCCGAACACAACATGGCGCCGGATGAATATGGCGTGCTTGTGGACCTTTTGGGGCGCCCGCCAACGGAAGCTGAGCTTGGCGTCGCCGCTGCGATGTGGTCGGAGCATTGTTCGTATAAATCAACGCGCGTGTGGCTGAAAAAGCTGCCAACGACAGGCCCGAAAGTGCTGATCGGCCCGGGCGAGAACGCCGGTGTCGTTGATATCGGTGATAGTCAGGCTATTATTTTCAAGATGGAGAGCCACAATCATCCGTCCTACATCGAGCCTTATCAAGGCGCGGCGACGGGTGTTGGCGGCATTCTGCGTGATGTGTTCACGATGGGCGCGCGGCCAATTGCGAATTTGAATGCATTGCGTTTTGGCGATCCTTCACACTGGAAAACCCGTTCGCTTGTGTCAGGCGTCGTTGCGGGCATTGGCGGTTATGGCAACTGCATCGGCGTGCCAACGGTCGCAGGTGAAACCAATTTCCATGCGACTTACAACGGAAACATTCTTGTTAATGCGATGACCGTTGGCCTTGTCGACAGCAAGAGGATTTTTACCTCAAAAGCGGCAGGCATAGGCAATCCGGTCGTTTATGTGGGATCAAAAACCGGCCGAGACGGCATTAAGGGCGCAACAATGGCTTCCGGTGAGTTTGATGCGAACACGGATGCCAAACGACCAACCGTGCAAGTCGGTGATCCGTTCACGGAAAAACTTGTGTTGGAAGCATGCCTCGAACTTATGGCGACCGATGCGATTGTCTCAATACAGGATATGGGCGCGGCAGGCTTGACGTCATCGTCCGTCGAAATGGCCTCAAAAGGTGGATTAGGAATAGAAATAGATCTCGACAAGGTGCCACTACGCGAAACAAAGATGAGCGCCTATGAGATTATGCTTTCCGAAAGCCAAGAGCGCATGTTGATGGTCCTTAAGCCCGGGCACGAAGCTGAGGCCGAGCGGATTTTCCGCAAGTGGGAACTTGATTTTTCGATTATCGGCAAGCTGACCGACACAGGCCGTCTTGTCTGCAAGCGCAATGGAAAGGTCGAAGTGGATATTGAAGTCGGGCCGCTGGTCGAAAAATCGCCCGTTTATAACCGCCCTTACCAAATTCCTGCGCCGCCGCCATTTGTCGACTCGGCGAAGTATCCTTTGCCGGACGGCGAAACGCTCGTCAGCGTTTTGGAGAAAATGCTGGGCACACCTGATTTATGCTCAAAACGCTGGATCTGGGAACAATATGACCGTCACGTTATGGCGGATTCCGCGCAAGAGTCGAGCCATAACGCCGATGCCGCTGTCGTGCGCGTGCATGGCACAAAAAAAGGCGTTGCCATGACGGTCGATTGCACGCCGCGTTACTGCGCGGCAGACCCGGTTATGGGAGGACGTCAAGCCGTGACCGAAAGCTGGCGCAATATGTGCGCCGTTGGAGCAACGCCGCTGGCGATTACCGATTGCATGAATTTCGGCAATCCGGAAAAATCCCCGATTATGGGGCAGTTTGTTGGCGCGATCCAAGGCATGGCGGAAGCCTGCAAGGCGCTTGATTATCCTGTCGTTTCCGGAAATTGCAGTCTTTATAACGAAACCAACAGCGTGCCGATTTCACCAACGCCAACAATTGGTGGCGTAGGCCTTTTGGCAAACGTCGATAACATGGCGACAATTGCTTTCAAAAGTGAAGGCGAAGCTGTCTTCGTTATTGGGGAAACAAAAGGCCACGTTGGGCAATCCGTTTATATGCGTGAAATCCATGGCAAAGAAGAGGGCGCGCCGCCGCCTGTTAATCTGACGGCCGAACGCCGGCACGGAAAATTTATCCGAAACGCAATCGCAGCCGGTGAAATCGTTACTTGCCATGATGTTTCGGATGGCGGTCTGCTTATCGCGATTGCCGAAATGGCGCTTGCGGGCAATATCGGATGTAAACTTGAAACATCCGCAACGGATGCAGGCTTCTGGTATGGCGAGGATCAAGGGCGCTATGTTGTCGCTGTGCGCGATGCCGATGCCTTCCAAGCCAAGGTTCAAGAGGCAGGCATTCCCTATTTGCTGATCGGGCAAACCGGCGGCGATGAAATCAGCATAGCCGGAAAAAGTATTGCTTTATCAAAGCTTAAGCAAGCCCACGAGGGTTGGTTGCCCAACTATATGAAAGGGTGAGATAAGTAAGCATGATGGAACCCGAAGAAATCATTCGTCTTATTCAAGATGCCATTCCCGATGCGCGGGTGGAGATTCAGGATATGCGCGGCGAGGCTGAACATTATGCGGCTTATGTCGAGAGCGCGTCATTTGCGGGTAAAACGCGCGTGCAGCAACACCAAATGGTTTTTGCCGCCCTTCAGGGGCGCATCGGCAGTTTATTGCGCACGCTGTCCTTAACGACGGCCATACCTAAGGAGGCTTCAGGAAATTGAAGGTTCATCAAATGTCAAATGATTCAGGCACGACAGACCGCATACGATCGGAAATAGAAGCACATGACGTGGTTCTCTATATGAATGGCACGCCTGTGTTTCCGCAGTGCAGCCCGTCGGCGCAAGCCGTGCAGATATTGGGAATGCTGGGTGTTAAGTTCCGCAGCATTGACGTGCAAGCCGATCCAAGCATTCGGCAGGCGATAAAAGATTACAGCAACTGGCCCACTGTACCGCAACTCTTCATTAAGGGCGCTTTTATTGGCGGTGCGGACATCATGCGAGAGATGTATGAAAACGGCGAGCTTCAGCAGCTTCTAGCCGATAAAGAAGTGGCGATGGCCGTCGCATCGTGATGGCGGTTGTTATTTGTAAACGCAGGACGCCTGGCTTTCGCCATTGTATGTAATTTCGACAACCGCCGCGCTTTTTGCTGGCGGAGGACATGTAACACGACGCATAAGCTGGACCGAAAGTTTATTCCCGACTCTCATGATAATGCCGCCATTTTGAGGAAGTTCTCCCTGCGGCGGATTGCATACAGCCCTGGGTTGAAAAGTGAGGGAACTGATCGCGCCGTCATATTTAATGTTAATATACTGGCCAGCATAAACAATGCCTCTGAATGTTCCCTTATCGTTTTTTAGTTTGCCATCCAGTCGGAGTTGGCATTGTTGAGGAGTCTGTGACGGTTTATAGCCAAGGTGCTTGCTGATTTGCTCAACGTCTCCGGTGCTCCAAGTATAGCTGGGCATAAGCGCAACAGTTAGGTTTAACGGAAGCCTGTCGGAATAATAACCGGTCATGCCGTATGATTGATGTTCATCCATAATGCGGGGTGGCCTAACGTATTTCTGTTTTTCGCCTTCGAATATCTTGAGAAGCTCTTTTTTCTCAGGCGTATCCGGTTTAATCGAAGTGTTATTCTTTTTATTCAATAACTTTTCAATTAATTGCTGCCTCTGAAGATTTGGGTCTTTTGTAAGCGAGCCGCCCGGAGTTATTTTGTCCAGCGTAGATTTTTTGGGTTCAGGTGGTTTGATTGGTGTGAAGGCTGTATCGCCCGTGTGATGTGTGTCTGGTAAGGGTGTTAGGCCTAGCTTTGGCGCATTGTCTTCCGGTGTTTTCTTAGGTGGAATTACGTCTTCCGGTTTCGGCTTCTTAGGCGTTACCCCGAGACCAAGGTTTGGCATGTCGCTTCCCGTGTTATTATCATCGGGAACAAGAACTTTTGATGCGGCATAAACGCTGGGCGTGCCGATCAGCAAATAAGCGAGGACAAGGAGCGTTAAAAAACGCATAGGCCGTCTCCTGCCAGGGACTATTTTAGGTGGATTTACTTATAAGAGGGCTCTTATCCCAGAGCAAGAGCGAGGTGTAATCTTAAAGGGTTGATGCGTAAAAGGGGTTCCGCTAGGGTGTGGCCCGTCGCGTTTATGCGGGTGTAGCTCAATGGTAGAGCTCCAGCCTTCCAAGCTGGCCACGTGGGTTCGATTCCCATCACCCGCTCCATTAAAAAGAGCCCTTATTTTACTTCTGGCAAAAACAGGACAAATAGGGTAAAAGAGCGTGTTCCCCACAACATATTAAGCCTAGTCCGTCGCGAACCGCCGGACGGCGAATTGTGGGAGCTGGTCGCTAGGAGTGTAGCTCAATTGGTAGAGCGTCGGTCTCCAAAACCGAAGGCTGCGGGTTCGAGCCCCTCCACTCCTGCCAGCCTTCGCGAGCTAAGTGAGCGAAGGTTGCCGCGGTGGAGCCTAACAGGCGAAGGCGGGCTAACGTAAGCCTGCTATGGCTCGGTAAACTATTTTTTTGTCCACCATAGCCCGGAGGGCGGCGGCGGACAGTGAGGGTTTTGACAGGAAAAAGGAAAATAATATGCCGAAAGTAAACTTGGTTGAGCTCATGCGCGAGACGCAACGCGAGGTCATGAAAGTTACATGGCCCACGCGCAAAGAAACGATTATGACGACAGTTATGATCGTTGCCATGGCCCTTATGGCCGGGGTTTTCTTTTTTGTTGTGGACTCGGTGCTTGGTTACGTGATCAGCCGCATTCTCGGCATGAAGTCTTAAAGGAGTTATTGTTATGGCCCACCGTTGGTACGTTATTCATGTTTATTCGGGTTTTGAAAAAAAAGTTGCGCAGACAATTCGCGAAACGGCCTTGAAGAAAGGGCTTGAAGATTATTTTTCGGAAATTCTTGTGCCTACAGAAGAAGTCGTCGAATTACGCCGCGGCACAAAGGTAAATGCCGAGCGGAAGTTCTTTCCCGGGTATGTCCTGATCAAAATGGAGCTCACGGACGAAAGCTGGCACATGGTGAAAAACACAGCCAAAGTCACGGGATTCCTCGGCGGCGGCGGCAAGCCTTCGCCCATTTCAGAAGCCGAAGCGCAACGCATCCTTCATCAGGTTCAAGAAGGCGTCGAGCATCCGAAACCCTCTGTCACGTTTGAGGTTGGCGAACAGGTTCGTGTCGCCGATGGCCCCTTTGCGTCGTTTAATGGCATTGTCGAAGATGTGGACGAAACAAAAGCGCGCTTGAAAGTTTCCGTGTCGATCTTCGGCCGCGCCACTCCTGTCGAGCTGGAATACAGTCAGGTTGAGAAAGTTTAGCGTTACCCGTAAAAGGGTCACATTAACGCCATAATTTTTGTGTTTTTTATCGTTGACGCGCATGGCCAACGAATGACTTTCTATTTTTTTCAGGAGGCATTGATGGAAGGAAATAACTTGTTGTCATTTGATGAAATCCACACGATCTATGGCGGTATGTGGACAAACAATACTAGACCATGTGAATCACCTGCCGCTTTTAAGGAAATAGCCTATGTGTTGACCCGAATGGAAGGCACAAGAAGCCAATGGCAGATTGCCAGGGTTACTGTCTGTCAAAATGAAAAGAAAAGGGAAATTCTGGAAACAGAACTTAACGTCTGGGACGGCGTCAAGCTCTTACGAAACTATACGGAAGAATTGCGGGCCAGTCATAATGAGATTGTTAAATACGCGGAAATAAGCCGTCGGTTATACAGCGCTCTCGATAGTCATTTTAATAGCGGCGGCTGGTTTGGCGAATATGGACTTCCGGCAATCGAAAAAAGACTGTGCGTCAACAAGCCTGAGCCCAAACTGCCCTCTAAAGATCGTCACAGCCTGACGGGATTTTTTATCAAGATGAATGATCAAGAACCAAAATAATTCGTTAGCCGTGATTTTCAGGCCTCCGGCGCTGTAAATATCTTATTAAGTTTTTTTTGTTAGACGCTATAATAGCCCTACACATAGAAAGGTGGCTTGATATGAGATATTTTGTTCTAAGCTTGATTGCTTTTTCTTTTCTCTTTGTATTATCCCCGGCTTTTGCTGCTTGTGATCCCGAAGTAGATAGTAAAACCTGCCTGGGCGAAGATTGCGCAACTTTAGGCGCTACTAAACTTGATTATAAAAAAGATAATATTATTGCCTGTTTGTATAAGGACAGTTCTCAAACGTCAAAGGTGTGGAAATCCACAAGTATCACTGAGGAAAGTTTCACGTGTCCAGCTGGACAGGTGCTAATGAAAGTTTTGAAAGGGAAACCAGTATGTGGCGTTATAAAGACACGACAGGCTGAATGTTCAGGTGTATGGACTGGTACTTACAATGACATGGCATGCACAGCAACCTGTAATAATGATGAAATGGTTACAGGGGGAGGGTACGATTGGGACGTTATATTTTCGCGAAGTGGTCGAGACGCACACATCGAAGGCAACGGATATAGGTGCTTGATTAATATTGAAGATTGTGGACCGACTGGGTTAGTCAATTGTTATGCAAGATGCTATGCTATTTGTGCGAAAATTGAACCGGTTCTGTAGGATATTAGAATAAGACCAAGCAGAGATCCAAGCAAACCCTGCCTTTCAAAGGCAGGGTTTGCTTTATTTAAAATTGTTATAAAATTGCTGAGTCTCTTTTCTTAAGAGAATCGTCAGGATTAGAAAACGATAGGACCCTTCATGTATCGAGTAAGAATAAGCATTATACGCGCGGCATATGGCATGTTGACTCTACTGCAAAAAACCGAGCCTCCCTTCAAAACGCCCTTGTCCGATTTAAAATATATAAATGCTGGGGCCGTGCATTGCCCTGATGGACGCCATGGATATTATTTGCTCAAGCAAAATGGCAGCACAGAAAAGTGGATGCTTCTTGAACATCAAGGAAGTAATAAAGGGAATGATAATAGCGTTCATAGAATTCTATTAGAAAATCTAAATATCAAGAAAGGACTTATAATTCTTAATCAAATCCATGAGCATATGAAAATCAGGTGTTCTGGCTTTCGAAGCATGTGCTGGTTTGATGATGCCGTGAACTCAGGTGAGAACAGTCTTACTTCGGTGCAGGCACGATTAGCTTTAGGCGAAACCTTTGATGTAACGGGTCCGCACTTGCCGAAACTTAAAATAAAAAGCGATCGAAAAAGAAGCCCCGGCGTCAATTAGTCTATAGTTTACAATAGGTTATTGTGCCTTATCAGGCCAAAGAGAAAGCGGTTTATTAGGAAAAGCTGGACTTTCGTTTCTTTTCCCGTCTATAAACCCGACACGTTAAGGCGTGGGAGGTTATTCCCTAAAGCAATCCCTTGGGAAGCCGAACCACGCAACCACTAAATAATGTTTGGTGGAGAGAAAGGGAATTCCCTTTCAAATTATGTCAGTCATGCCCGTGAAAACGGGCATCCAGCGTTCGCGATAGCGAACATATGAATCATACGGCGCATGGACATGCGCCACTGGATTCCCGCTTTCGCGGGAATGACGAAAAGGAAACAATGAGAGGAAAACATGGCAAAGGAAATCATAGGCTATATCAAACTGCAGGTTCCCGCCGGTGCGGCGAACCCGTCGCCGCCGATCGGCCCGGCGCTCGGTCAGCGCGGCTTAAACATCATGGAGTTCTGCAAACAGTTCAACGCCAAGACGCAGGGCATGGAAAAAGGCATGCCGATCCCGGTCGTCATCACGGCGTTTTCGGATCGCAGCTTCACGTTCATCACGAAGAAGCCGCCCAATACGTATTTTATCAAGAAGGCCGCCAAGATCGAAAGCGGGTCGAAGACGCCCGGCACAGCGACCGTTGCCAAGATCACGATGGCGCAAGTTCGTGAGATCGCCAAGGAAAAAATGGCCGATCTTAACGCTAACGATCTGGAAGCGGCGTGCGAAATGATTGTTGGATCCGCCCGTTCTATGGGCGTTCAGGTTGTGGAGTAAGCTCATGTCACACGGAAAAAAATTTCGCAAGGCGCTGAATAACGTTAATCGCAAGCAGGCGTATGCCCTTGACGAGGCTGTTAAACTCGTGAAAAAGAATGCCGTCGAGGCCGCACGTAAATTCGACGAGTCCGTTGAAATTGCGATGAATCTAGGCATCGAAACCAAATTGTCGGATCAGGCCGTGCGCGGCATGGTCCAATTGCCGCACGGCACCGGCAAGAGCGTTCGCGTCGCCGTCTTCGCCAAAGGCGAAAAGGCGGATGCCGCGAAAGCCGCCGGGGCCGATATCGTCGGCGCCGAAGAACTGGCGGACAAGATTAACGGCGGTTTCGCCGATTTCGATCGTGTTATCGCGTCGCCGGACATGATGGGCGTTGTCGGTAAACTAGGCAAGGTTCTTGGCCCGCGTGGTCTTATGCCGAACCCGAAGCTTGGTACGGTTACGCCGAACGTTGCTGAAGCAGTAAAATCAGCAAAAGCTGGGTCGATCGAATTCCGCGCCGAAAAGGCTGGGATTATTCATGCCGGTATCGGCAAGGTTAGTTTTACGGAACAGGCTTTGCTGGAAAACGCGCGGGTGTTTATCGGTGCGATCAACAAGGCGCGTCCGTCGGGGATCAAAGGCACTTACATCAACCGCGTCACACTCTCCTCGACGATGGGACCCGGCGTGAAAGTTGACCTGACGACGTTGAGCGAAGGGGCGTAAGTTTTTTCGCCGGATTGGGTTAGGTATAATGTCCCTCCCGATCAAAACAGCGCCAAGAACCGAAATCCATCCAGTTTTATTGGATGAAGTGGATGGGCTCGTGGCAAGCGCACTACCACGGGCAAAGCCTGTGTTTCTTCACATGCTCGGCATTCCGGGTTCGGGAAAAACATCTTTCGTTGAAGTTCTTGTCCCGGAACTGGCCAAAAGACCGCCCGTTGTTGTCGGTTTTGACCGGCTTATGGCCGTTATTCCCGAATACAGGGACGCAATGAACAGAGAGGAAGCGTTCAATCATTATGAGCTTCCGGCACGGGCGGCGGGCTATTTCCTGTTAAATGAATTGCTGGTGAAGAGAGCAGATATTCTGCTCGATCACGGCGGCTCATTTCCTGAACATATTGATATGCTCAAATACGCGCGTGATGAATTAGGGTATCGCCTTATTATCGTGCGTATGTTGACAAATGCCGGAACGGCTAAAAAAAGGATTGAAGTCCGACAAGATAGTGAAGGGCGGCATACACCGGTTAACTATGTTGATGAACGTGAAAAGATAATTGGAGGGTTGCTAAAGTCCTATAAAAACTTGACGGACTATTACTTTGAGATACTCAATGAGGCTGAATTTGAGGCTTCCGGTACTCTTTTTAGTGCTGAATGTGCCCAAATTGCGGCCTGTTGGTATCAATAAACGGCGTTAACTCATTAAGAATTAGTTGTATTTTTTCATTTGCCATTACGCCCCCTTATCGCCTATAGAGTGGCCTCCCTGTCCGAGACTGCGGGTCCAGCCTTAAAAGGCGGGTTAAAATGCCAGCATAGACGGGTTGAAATGAACTAGCGCTTGCGGCCTAGGCCGCTTTTTACCGGCGCGTATTTCGACTCTTCCCTTGGACAGCATTGAATTAAATGGAATGCCAGCTTTCGCTGGCATGACGATTGTGTTTACGGAGGTACCATGAGCAGCGTGAATAAAGCCGCCAAGCAGAAACTGATTGATGCCTTGGGCGGCGAGGTCAAAGGGGCTGAGTTGCTGGTTATCGTTCAGCAAAACGGACTGAATGCCGATGAAACGCTCGATCTGCGCCGCAAGATGCGCGCGGCCGGCGTGACGTACAAAGTTGGGAAAAATACCCTCGTCAAGCGCGCCATTAAAGGCTCAAAACTTGAGGAACTCACGAAGTTCCTGAAGGGTCCGACGGCGTTGGCCTTCTCGAAAGACCCTGTCGCCGCCGCTAAGATCGCCGCAGAATTCTCCAAGAAAAACGACAAGTTACAGATCATCGCAGCCGCTATGGGTGACCAGATACTGGACGGGAAAGCGACAAAAGCGCTGGCATCCCTGCCTTCGCTCGATGAGTTGCGCGGCAAGATTGTCGGCCTGCTGTTGGCACCTGCGACAAAGATTGCCGGCGTTCTGCAGGCTCCGGCGGGGCAATTGGCGCGTGTCATGGCGGCCCGTGCGAAGCAAGCGGCTTAATTATCCTTTATTTACAACGTTCAACCAGAGGAGAGTACAATGGCAAAGTTAGAGAAAATTGTTGAAGAACTTTCGGGCCTTACCGTCATTGAGGCGGCTGAACTGTCGAAGATGCTTGAGGAGAAGTGGGGCGTCAGCGCTGCAGCTCCTGTGGCCGTAGCGGCCGTGGCCGGTGGTGCAGCGGCGGGAGCGGCGGCTGAAGAGCAGACCGAATTTACGGTCGTTCTGGCCAAAGCCGGTGACAAGAAAATCGAAGTCATTAAGGAAGTCCGCGCGATCACGGGCCTGGGCCTCAAGGAAGCCAAGGACCTGGTCGAAGGCGCACCGAAGGCTGTTAAGGAAGGCGTCTCCAAAGCCGATGCCGAGAAGTTCAAGAAGCAGCTTGAAGCAGCGGGCGCAGGCGTCGAGATCAAGTAAAAACGTCTTCAATTACGTTTGGAAAAGGGTGGAAAAGCGACTTTCCGCCCTTTTTTCATGTAAATTCAAGGGACGGAAACCCTGTAAGGACGTCTTAAATAGGGCATAAGAGCGGTTCAAAGCAGGTTCAGAACGCGTTTAGTGCAGGTTTAAGGCGCGTTCAGGAGGCGTGTTAATGCGGCTGAAAACGTGGTGGAGTTAGATTATTGAGTATATAAAACATTCAGATATGATAGAAGCCTATAAGTTACCCTTTATGGGTAACAGATAATTACAGAAAGACATCATATTGCGCTAGTAAACGCTATTTCGTCCCGCAGCAATTTATTGAAGCTGGAATTACGCTCGAAATGGTAGAAGCTGGTCTTAAATCATTCGAAAGATTATTTCCCCGAGCATGGAGAGGATAAGGCAGCAAAACGACGCTCGCGTGAACAACGAAGATGTGGTTGAGCCATGCCGAAAGCCAAAAACACAGTTGGTTCATATTGAACCCAAGCTTTTGCTGCGGTAAGTTATTTCAGTCGAGATGTCTGCTATTGCGGAATTTCCTGAATAGCAATAAATGTATATATATGTAAGAATTGGTAAAATAATTCTACTAAATAGGGGTAAGATGTTGCCAATATTGAAAAATATATACCTTGCCTCATAAGGCTCAGGCGCACATATTCCGCCCGCAATTAATTGAAATGCGAACGACTCCAGAAACGCATGTGAAGATGTGCGCATAACTGATGTTTTCGTTTTTCGAGGTCAGTTCTTTATGCGTCATTCCCGCGGAAGCGGGAATCCAGCAACGCTGCGATAGCGCGTGTATGACTCATACGGCTCGCGGTCCGTCTACGCCCTTTGGGCTTCGCCGGGTTTGGTACATAGTCCGGCGAAGCTGCGTAGCAGCGAAGACGAAACGCTCACCGCTGGATCCCCGTTTCCCTCCTACGCTCCTGCGGAGCTTCGGAGGGTTGAGTACCCTGTCCCCCGAAGCGCTCTGCGCGAAGGGGAATCACGGGGATGATATTTAGAGGATGTGTAAAAAATCGTTTTGTCGAGAGAGGAAATCATGGCGCAAACGTCCCCTAACCCGTTGATGGACAAGAGCTACACCGGCCGCAAAAAAATTCGCAAAAGCTTCGGGCGTATTCCCGAAGTGGCCGAGATGCCAAACCTCATTGAAGTTCAGCGCCGTTCGTATGAGAATTTCTTGCAGATGAACGTGAATCCTGCCGATCGTCAAAAAGTTGGCCTGCAGGAAGTGCTTTCGTCGTCTTTCCCGATCAAGGATTTTGCAGAACGCGCTGTTCTCGATTTCGTTTCGTACGAACTGGAACAGCCCAAGTATGATGTTGAGGAATGTCAGCAGCGCGGCATGACTTATGCGGCGCCCCTGAAGGTTACGCTGCGTCTCACCGTGTTCGATGTCGATGAAAGCACAACCGTCAAATCCATCCGTGATATCAAGGAACAAGATGTTTATATGGGCGATATGCCGCTCATGACCGCGAACGGCACATTTGTCATCAATGGCACCGAGCGCGTCATCGTCAGCCAGATGCACCGAAGCCCTGGCGTCTTCTTCGATCATGACAAGGGCAAAACGCACTCTTCCGGTAAATATCTTTTCGCCGCGCGCATCATTCCCTATCGCGGTTCGTGGCTCGATTTTGAATTCGACGCCAAAGACCTCGTTTACGTGCGTATCGACCGTCGCCGCAAACTGCCGGTCACGACGTTCCTTTACGCGCTCGACAGCCTGGAAACCGAAAAGCTTCGCGCGCGTCGCGTGCGCGATGGCAAGCCCATTCTGCCGCATGAAATTCAAGGCATAACAAAGGAAGAAATCCTTTCGGCCTTCTATGAAGCAATCCCCTACAAACGCGCCAAAAACGGATGGACGACGCCGTTCAATCCGGAACGTTTGAAAGGCCAGAAGCTGTTGTTCGATTTGACCGATGCGCGCACGGGCAAGCCCATAGCCGAGGCCGGATCAAAGATGACACAGCGCCTTGCCGAAAAGCTGGTCGCAAAAGGCGTTAAGGACATTCTCGTTCAGCCGGAAGAGTTGACGGGCCAGTTCTTCGCGTCCGATATGATCGACGAGAAAAACGGCGTCGTGATCTTTGAAGCCGGCGACGAGTTAAACCCCAGCGTTCTGACCATGCTCGACGATTCCGGGATCAAGGACATTCAGGTTCTGGGCATCGATCATATCAACGTCGGGCCCTACATTCGCAACACGCTTGCCGCCGATAAAAATTCGACGCGTGAAGAATCCTTATTAGACATCTATCGTGTCATGCGTCCCGGCGAACCGCCGACAGTGGAATCGGCCGAAGCCTTGTTCTATAGCCTTTTCTTCGATAAGGAGCGTTACGACCTTTCGCCCGTTGGCCGCGTGAAGATGAACGCGCGCCTCGGGTTCAAGACGGACGACCAGGTTCGCGTTCTCCGCAAGGAAGACGTTCTTAAAATTTTGCGTATACTCTGCGACCTGAAAGATGGGCGCGGGGAAGTTGACGACATCGACCACCTTGGCAACCGCCGCGTGCGTTCGGTCGGCGAATTGATGGAAAATCAATACCGTCTCGGCCTGCTGCGCATGGAACGCGCCATTCGCGAGCGCATGAGCTCCATCGAGATCGATACGGTTATGCCGCACGATTTGATCAACGCGAAACCCGCCGCCGCCGTGGTGCGCGAGTTCTTCGGTTCGTCCCAGCTCAGCCAGTTCATGGATCAGACCAACCCGCTCAGCGAAATCACGCATAAGCGTCGCGTATCGGCCCTTGGGCCGGGCGGCCTGACACGCGAACGCGCGGGTTTCGAAGTGCGCGACGTGCATCCGACGCACTATGGCCGCATTTGCCCGATTGAGACGCCGGAAGGCCCGAATATCGGTCTTATCAACTCCTTGGCCACGTACGCCCGCGTAAACCAGTACGGCTTTATCGAGAGCCCGTATCGCCGCGTGAAAAACGGCAAAGTGACTTCGGAAGTCGTTTATCTTTCCGCCATGGAAGAAAGCCAATTTACCATCGCGCAGGCGAATGCCGAGCTGGACAAGTCCGGACGTTTTGTGAACGAGATGGTCACGGTCCGTAAGGGCGGCGAAAATATATTGGCGCTAGCCGAATCCGTGGACTTTATCGACGTATCCCCGAAACAGATTGTTTCCGTGGCGGCGGCGCTCATTCCGTTCCTTGAGAACGACGACGCCAACCGCGCGCTCATGGGCTCGAACATGCAACGTCAGGCCGTTCCTTTGTTGCGCAATGACGCGCCGCTGGTCGGAACCGGTATGGAAGGCATCGTGGCGCGGGATTCCGGCGTTGTTATCGCCGCCAAGCGTTCCGGCATTATCGACCAGGTGGACGCGACGCGTATCGTCGTGCGCGCGACGGAAGATACCGATCCCGCGGCTCAGGGCGTTGACATTTATAATCTGCTCAAGTTCCAACGTTCGAACCAGAGCACCTGTATCACGCAGCGACCGCTTGTAAAGGTGGGCGACATTGTGACGAAGGGCGATATCATTGCCGACGGCCCGTCAACGCAAATGGGCGAACTCGCCCTTGGCCGCAACGTGCTTGTCGCCTTCATGCCGTGGAACGGCTACAACTTCGAAGACTCAATCCTGATTTCCGAACGGATCGTTAGCGAAGACGTGTTCTCGTCGATCCATATCGAGGAATTCGAGGTCATGGCCCGTGACACCAAGCTTGGCCAGGAAGAAATCACGCGCGATATCCCGAATGTTGGCGAAGAAGCGCTGAAGAACCTCGACGAGGCGGGCATCGTTTATATAGGCGCCGAAGTGAACCCGGGCGACATCCTTGTCGGCAAAGTGACGCCGAAAGGCGAAAGCCCCATGACGCCGGAAGAAAAACTGTTGCGCGCCATTTTCGGTGAAAAGGCCGCCGACGTGCGCGACACGTCCCTGCGTCTGCCGCCGGGCGTGACGGGCACGGTTGTCGAAGTACGCGTGTTCTCGCGCCGCGGCGTGGAAAAAGACCAGCGCGCTATTGCCATTGAGCGCGCCGAGATCGAACATCTTGCCAAGGACCGCGACGACGAACGCGCCATTCTGGAACGCAGCTTCTTCGGGCGTTTGCGCGAATTGCTGGTGCGCCAGAAGTCGGTTTCGGGCCCCAAGAACTTCCCGGCCGGAAAAGTTATCACCGAAGAGCTTCTGGACGAATACACGCGCGGCCAGTGGCGCCAGATCACCATCAAGGACGACAAGGCGATGGAGCAGATCGAAGGCATCAATAAGGTCTTCGACGAGCAGATTACGGCTCTCAAGAAGCGTTTCGAGGATAAAGTCTCGAAACTGCAGCGTGGCGACGAACTGCCGCCGGGCGTGATGAAAATGGTCAAGGTCTTCATCGCCGTAAAGCGTAAGCTGCAACCCGGCGACAAGATGGCCGGCCGTCATGGAAACAAGGGCGTCGTGTCGCGCATTCTGCCGATGGAGGACATGCCGTATCTCGAAGACGGCACGCCAGTCGATATCGTGTTGAACCCGCTCGGCGTGCCCAGCCGTATGAACGTCGGGCAAATTCTGGAGACGCACCTCGGGTGGGCTTCAGCCAGACTGGGCAAACAGATTGGCGAGATGCTGAACAAATACCAGTTAATTATCCAACAGGAACAAAAACCCGATATCGGCGAATTGCGCGCGCGTTTAAAAACCATTTACGGTGATGAAACGTATAAACGCGATATGGCCGATTTGTCGGACGACGAGCTCCTTGAGCTTTCCGATAATCTGCGTATTGGCGTGCCGATTGCGACCCCGGTTTTTGACGGCGCGCGCGAAACGGACATCGAACGGATGCTGGATCTGGCCGGGCTCAACAAGTCAGGGCAGGTGACGCTTGTCGACGGACGCACAGGCGAGCCGTTCGACCGCAAGGTGACCGTGGGTTATATTTATATGCTCAAGCTGCACCATTTGGTCGACGACAAAATCCACGCGCGTTCGATCGGGCCTTACTCGCTCGTTACCCAGCAGCCCTTGGGCGGCAAGGCGCAGTTCGGCGGCCAACGCTTCGGTGAAATGGAAGTCTGGGCGCTGGAAGCGTATGGCTCGGCCTATACGTTGCAGGAAATCCTCACGGTCAAGTCCGACGACGTTTCCGGCCGCGCGAAAGTATACGAAGCCATCGTTCGCGGTGAGGATAACTTTGAATCCGGCGTGCCGGAATCCTTCAACGTGTTGGTGAAGGAACTGCGCTCGCTGGGCCTGAACGTCGAGCTCGACCAGAAGAAGATGATCGTGGATGGAAATGAAGACAAGGAATCCACGCCGGCGCTGCCCGAAGTGGCGGAAGCGGGGTGAGGCATGCGTAAGCACATTTCATCCTTTTTTGCCTGCATGGGCGAGACTTTTTGCCGTTGGTCGCGTATGGCCGGCGAAAAACCGTCTACGTCCGGCGAACCCCCAAAGCCTTCGATCCGGGAAAAAAGTCTTGGAAAAAACAACATTCTTTTTGCTGTGACGTGGGTGGACGAATTGGAGGACGTGATGGCCAAGCACCTCAAATTCAACCCCAATAAAGTGAAAGCCTTGTCTCTAGGATTGATGGAAAAGTTCTATGAAAGAAACATGGTTCTGATCCTCGCGCACCTCGATAACGATATAAAGTTCGCGGGTAAGCCTTATATTATTCCCGACAACGCCAATCCCGGAAGCTATATTTGGGGCATCGAAAAAAGCGCGCGCGGGGATAACGAAATGCTTCAGTATAAACAGCAGAGGTGTGAAAGCCCTTTCGTTTATACCTATGCGCTTCTGGCGATTCCGAATTATGACGGCGAAGTGCCTTTCATGCGCCGCGACGATAGCGCCATTGCCATGCATTTACGCGAAATTCGTGAAGCCGAGGAATCGCCGGACGATCCGGAGGAAAATTCCTACTTCATAACGAGACAGACGCCCACGTCCGGGCATTATTTACATTAAAGAGCCGTTGCCAAAGCTCAACGCGAGGAAAACATGAACGATCTTATGAACATCTTCAATCAGCAAAGCGCGCCGCCGAGCTTCGATCAGATCCGCATCTCGATTGCGTCGCCCGAGCGAATCCGCTCGTGGTCGTTCGGCGAGATCAAGAAGCCGGAAACGATCAACTATCGCACCTTCAAGCCGGAGCGCGACGGTTTGTTCTGCGCCCGCATCTTCGGGCCGATCAAGGATTATGAATGTCTATGCGGTAAGTACAAGCGTATGAAGTATCGCGGCATCATCTGCGAAAAGTGCGGCGTCGAAGTCACGCTTCAGAAAGTCCGCCGCGAACGTATGGGCCATATCGAACTGGCTTCGCCAGTCGCGCATATCTGGTTTATGAAATCCCTGCCGTCGCGCATCGGCCTTTTGCTCGACATGACGCTCAAGGAACTGGAACGCGTCCTGTATTTCGAGAATTATATCGTGACCGAGCCGGGCCTGACGCCGATCAAGCCGCGCCAGTTGCTCTCCGAAGATGAATTCTATAAGGCGCAGGAAGAATACGGCGAGGATTCTTTCACCGCCATGATCGGCGCGGAAGCCATCAAGCTCCTTTTGTCGGGAATTGACCTGCATGAGGAAAAGGTGAAACTGCGCGATGATATGCGCGAGACCGGCTCAGACGCCAAGCGAAAAAAGCTTGTTAAGCGCTTGAAATGTATTGAGTCTTTCATCGAATCCGGCGCGCGTCCGGAATGGATGATCCTCGATGTCGTCCCCGTCATTCCGCCCGAATTGCGCCCCTTGGTGCCTCTGGACGGGGGCCGCTTTGCGACGTCCGATTTGAACGACCTCTACCGCCGCGTCATCAACCGTAACAACCGCTTGAAGCGCCTTATGGAATTGCGGGCGCCCGATATTATCGTGCGCAACGAAAAGCGCATGTTGCAAGAAGCCGTCGACGCGCTGTTCGATAATGGCCGCCGCGGCCGCGTCATCACCGGGGCGAACAAGCGTCCGTTGAAGTCGCTGTCCGACATGCTGAAAGGCAAGCAAGGCCGCTTCCGCCAGAACCTGCTCGGCAAACGCGTTGATTATTCGGGCCGTTCGGTCATCGTTGTCGGTCCTGAATTGAAATTGCATCAGTGCGGTCTGCCGAAGAAAATGGCCCTCGAACTCTTTAAGCCTTTCATTTACGCCAAGCTGGAATTGTACGGCATGGCCTCAACGATTAAGGCCGCCAAGCGCATGGTCGAAAAGGAACGCCCGGAAGTCTGGGATATCCTTGAAGAAGTTATTCGCGAGCATCCAGTTCTTCTGAACCGCGCCCCGACACTTCACCGCCTCGGCATTCAGGCGTTCGAGCCTGTGCTGATCGAGGGCAAGGCGATCCAGTTGCATCCACTTGTCTGTACGGCGTTTAACGCTGACTTTGACGGTGACCAGATGGCCGTGCACGTGCCGCTGTCGCTTGAAGCCCAGCTTGAAGCGCGGGTACTGATGATGTCAACTAACAACATCCTCAGCCCGGCGAACGGCAAGCCGATCATCGTGCCGTCCCAAGACATCGTGCTGGGTATCTATTACATCACATTGCAGCGCGACGGCGAACCGGGCGAGGGCATGTCCTTCGCCACAATCGGCGAGATCGAACAAGCTTTAGCCAGCAATGTCATTACCCTGCACACAAAAATAAAAGCGCGGTATCACGGCGTGGATTCAGAAGGAAAGCCCGTTATCGTACGAGTCGAGACGACGCCAGGCCGCATGATGCTTTCTGAAATTCTGCCGCGTCACCCGAATATTCCGTTCAGCCTCGTGAACCGTCTTTTGACGAAAAAAGACATGATGAACGTCATTGACATTGTCTATCGTCATTGCGGCCAGAAGGAAACGGTCATTTTTGCCGACCGTCTGATGGGTATTGGTTACCGCAACGCCTGCCGTGCCGGCATTTCATTCGGCAAGGACGATCTGGTTGTGCCGCGCGCCAAGCAGAAGCTTATCAGCAAGGCGCATGAACAGGTTCGCGAATATGAACAGCAATACCAGGATGGTCTGATCACACGCGGCGAGAAATACAACAAAGTCGTTGACGTATGGTCGGCCTGCACCGAGCAGGTTGCCGAGGAAATGATGAAAGACATTTCTGACACCGGCAAAGGCCAGATTAATTCGGTCTACATGATGGCGCACTCCGGCGCGCGTGGCTCCGCAGCGCAGATCAAGCAGCTAGCGGGCATGCGCGGCCTTATGGCGAAACCTTCGGGTGAAATTATCGAGACGCCGATTGTCTCAAACTTCAAGGAAGGCCTTTCGGTTCTTGAATACTTCAACTCCACCCACGGCGCCCGTAAAGGTCTTGCGGATACCGCTTTGAAGACCGCGAACTCCGGTTACCTGACTCGCCGCCTCGTGGATGTGGCCCAAGACGCCATCATTACGATGCTTGATTGCGGCACAACCGAAGGATTGATGGTAAAGTCGATCATCGAGGGCGGTGAAGTTATCGCACCACTGGCGGAACGCATTTTAGGCCGGACAGTTGCGCAGGATGTGCATCACCCGGTTACGAACGAGCTTATCATTGCTGCCGGCGAGATGATCGAAGAAGCGGCCGTTGTTGCCATTGATAAAGCCGGTATCGACGTTGTCGCCGTTCGTTCGCCGTTGATGTGTAAGACCGAAAACGGCATTTGCGCCAAGTGCTATGGCCGCGATTTGGCCCGAGGCACGCCTGTCAACGTCGGTGAGGCCGTCGGCGTAATTGCCGCTCAATCCATCGGTGAGCCAGGCACGCAGCTGACCATGCGTACCTTCCACATCGGCGGCGCTGCGCAGCGTGGCGCGGAACAGAATTCGGTTGAGGCTGCTTATGATGCCATTATGCATGTCAAGAACAAGACGGTCGTGATGAACAGCGAAGGTCGCTCGGTTGTCATGGGACGTAACACGGAAATCGTGCTTGTTGATGAAATTGGCCGTGAAAAGGCGCGTCACCGCATTCCATATGGCTCCAAGTTGCTTGTTGATGATGGCGCAAAGGTCCAGAAGGGGCAAAAATTGGCTGAGTGGGATCCCTACACGACCCCGATTATCACGGAGCGCGAAGGCATAGCTCATTACGCCGACCTTATCGAAGGTTTGTCGGTTCGCGAAGTCATGGACGAAGCGACGGGCATTTCCTCGAAAAAGGTTATCGACTTCCGTCAACAACCGCGTGGAGCTGATTTACGTCCTCGTATCATGCTGCACGATGAATCCGGTAATGCGATTATGCTGACAAGCGGTATGGAAGCGCGTTACTTCCTGCCTTTGGAAGCGATTCTAAACGTTGAAAATGGCGCCCGTGTCGGCGCGGGCGAAGTCATTGCCCGTATTCCGCGTGAAAGCTCGAAGACCCGCGACATCACGGGCGGTCTGCCGCGTGTGGCCGAGTTGTTTGAGGCCCGCCGCCCGAAGGATTTTGCCATTATTTCGGATATCGAAGGACGCGTCGAATTCGGCAAGGACTACAAGACGAAACGCCGCGTTATTGTGCGTCCGGCTGACGAGACTCTTGAACCTCGAGAATATCTCCTTCCGAAAGGCAAACATGTGGCCGTTCAGGAAGGCGATATGGTTGTGCGCGGCGATCTTCTCATCGAAGGCAACCCCGTTCCGCATGACATTCTTGCGGTGATGGGCATCGAAGCGCTGGCCGATTATCTGATCAACGAAATTCAGGAAGTCTATCGTCTCCAGGGCGTGAAGATTAATGACAAGCACATTGAAGTGATCGTTCGCCAGATGCTCCAGAAGGTCGAGATTACCGATGCCGGTGACACGACTTTCCTCGCCGGCGAACAGGTTGATCGTACCGAGTTTGTCGAGGTCAATAACAAGGCGGTGATGGAGACACTACGTCCGGCCCAAGGCCGCGCGGTGCTGCAAGGCATCACGAAGGCCAGTCTGCAGACGCGTTCGTTCATCTCGGCGGCTTCGTTCCAGGAAACGACACGCGTGCTGACCGAAGCGGCTGTGACCGGCAAGGTAGATACGCTTGAAGGCTTGAAAGAGAACGTTATCGTTGGCCGTTTGGTGCCAGTGGGGACGGGTTCGGTTGTCAGCCGTTTACGCCGTATTGCCGCCGCGCGCGATCTTGAAGCTGAAAAGCTGGAGATTCAAAAAGCGGCCGAGCAGCAAAAAGCTGCGGAAGAGGCGGCTTTAGCCGCGGCGGTTGCCGAGGTAGAAAGCCAGCAAGGGGACGTAGCCTAAGAGATTAACGTTAACAGATAAGGGAGAAAACCATGTCGTCATCCTGCTCATCTTCATGCTGCTGCTGTTCCGCTGATCCATCAATGGAAGCCAAAATGGCTCTCGATACGTGGATTAAGGCCGTCGCGAGCGGGTCAACCGACTCTGTTTTGAAACTTTATGCCGAAGAGTCAGTTTTGTTGCCGACTTTGGAGGGCAGAGTTTGCGACACAACGGACAAACGCCGCGCGTATTTCGATCATTTCACAGCCAAGCTGCCGCAGGGCAAGATTAATGCAATCCGTTCGCGCGTCATGGGCGATATCGCCATCAACAGCGGCCATTACACATTCACTTTTAAGGATGGTTCGTCAGCTGCCGCGCGTTTCAGCTTCGTCTATAAAAAAACGCCGCAGGGTTGGATGATCGTCGATCATCATTCCTCGTTGATGCCGAGCGGTCATTAATAATGGACCCCGGCCTTTTTACGGGAATGGCCGGGGTAATTTTCTGAAGAAATATTAGAGAGGCCATCATGTATGACATTGCTGTAATTTCAGAAAACGGTGAAGCAAGCAGACAGCATAAGGCAATTCTTGACAATTTGTGCCTTGCCTTCGGGCTAAACGGAAATTGTATTGTGACGAGTGACGAGTCAAGAATAGCGGATGTCGCCCAAAAAGGCGCTCAAGTCCTTGTATGCGATGTCGACAAGCTTCAATTACTGAACAACGCTGCACAGGAAAAGCCCCTATACCTGAGTGAGATACCGGTCGTTATCATGTCGGAAGGCGTTTCATTGGCATCTCTTTTTGTAAATGATTATTCGAGTTTAATTATTGTGGGGCAAATCAGAATTCCCTATCGAAAGTATCATCATGGGCTTTCCAACCTTGTGGAAGCGATAAAGACTTTAAAAACTGAAGGATCGAATGGCCATGCGATAAACATAATCCAGAGAGCCATTGCTCGCGCGGATGGAGAATGCGTAGAGAATCCGCGAATGAGTGTTTTAAGCCGTGGCCGTCAGGATGGAAATAATCCACAGCTTTCGAGGGCTTAGTAGTAGTTCAAATAAATACATTTTTTAGTTTTAATCGAATGGGAGGAAAAAAAATGATCGTATTTTGTTATGACGATTTCTACGAAGAGTATAAAGATTGTTTAACTAACGATATAGGTATCAAAGAGGCCCAAAAGCTAGGCTTGAAGGGCTGCAATATATACGATGTAAATAAACTGAGAGATTGCAAGGACGGCATAGATCTTATTGTTTGCGATTATAGAAGAATACAAGAACTTGCCAGAATAGTTGTTGTCAATGAAGAGAAGGATGGAAATGCCTATTTAAGTGGCGTGCCAGTCGTTGCCATTTCCTTTTGGCCACAGGCTTCTATAGATGCCGCCAATACGTATTTCGGAGTGCTTAACATCGTAGGTGATTTTGACGCAAAAAAGCGTTTTGAGCCGGAAGCGATGCGAGATCTTTTAATCGCGTATAAGGAAAATAGAATATTAGGCTATGGCTACGAGACTGAAAGATCGGAAAGTATTGTTATAAAGCCCAATCCACTCAACGCCCCAAGATCGTAAATCGAATTAATCACCTGTTCCGTTTTTGGGCGGCCGTAATTTTTTTCATCTTGTCCGCATCGATCCACCACGCGTCTTCAAAAGCGAGGCCATATTTCGGCATGATTGCCGGTTGGCCGAACATGTCCCAATAAGCCACGCGATACGCGCCGGTATACCAATGCGGAATGACGTAGTAGCTCCACTGGAGCACGCGGTCTAAAGCATGGCAAAGCGTAATCAGGGTCGGGCGGTCCGGCGCGTGAATGATCTTTTCGACCAATTCATCGACGACGGGTTCTTTCACGCCGATAAGATTACGGCCGCCTTTCTGGTCGGCCTTTGCGGATGACCAGTAATCACGTTGTTCGTTACCCGGCGATAGGGATTGTGAAAAGACGCTGACGACCATGTCATATTCAAAATTGTCGATAAGGCTTTGATATTGCGCCGCGTCCACGATGCGATAGCGGGCCTGCACGCCGAGACGTTCCAGGTTGCGCAAAAAGGGCTGTATCCAGCGTTCAAAAGCAGGCGATTCACTAAGGATTTCAAAGGATAAGGGCTTGCCTTGTGCGTTGATCAGCTTGCCGTCTTTCAGGTTCCAGCCGGCCTGCTTCAGGATCTCGGCGGCTTTACGCAGGTTCGCGCGCGCATCGCCGGAGCCGTCCGTTTTCGGCGGGTTATATTCGGTCGTGAAAACATCATCAGGGATTTTTCCCTTATACGGTTCAAGGATTTTCAATTCATCCGGCGATGGAAGTCCGCGCGCTGCGAGTTCAGAGTTTTCAAAATAACTCCGCGAGCGTTTATAAGCGCCAAATGCAACGGTTTTATTCGACCACTCAAAGTCAAAGGCGTAATTCAACGCCTCGCGCACGCGCTTATCCTTAAAGACCTCGCGCCTTAAATTAAATACAAATCCCTGCATGCCGGAAGGCAGTTCGTTCGGGAATTCTTTCTTGATAATCAGGCCTTCCTTGACGGCCGGCGAGGTATAAGCCGTCGCCCATTCCTTGGCTATGTTCTCAAGCCTGACATCATATTTTCCGGCAAGAAAAGCCTCAATCGCGACAGTCGCGTCGCGGTAATAATCGTAATGGATCGTATCGAAATTATAGCGCCCCTTGTTCACGGGAATGTCCTTACCCCACCAATCGGCCACGCGCCTTAAAGTCATGCTTCGACCCGGCGTTACGCTTTCAATTTTATACGGCCCGCTGCCGAGAATGGGCTCAACGGTTGTCGCTGAAAACTCTTTCCCTTTCCAGAAATGCTTCGCCATGACGGGCAACTGCCCCATGATCAGCGGCAGTTCGGTGTTATTCGTGCCTTTGAAAGTAAACTTGACCTCCAACGGCCCTAACTTTTCGGCACTTAAAACGTCTTTATAATAGCTGCGGTAAAAAGGATGGCCTTTGTCGCGCAGGGTCTCGAAAGAAAAGATTACGTCGTCAGCCGTCACAGGCTTGCCATCGTGAAAGCGCGCTTGCGAACGCAGTTTATAGGAAACCCAACTGCGATCATTGGCGACCGTTACGTTTTCGGCCAGCCAGCCATACTGGCTGAAGGGTTCATCGAGTGAGCTTTCCATCAGTTTTTCAAAAACCATTCCGGCATCGGCAGCGGCTATCCCTTTGAGAATAAATGGATTTAGGTTGTCGAAAGTGCCGACAGAGGCAAGACGCAAATCGCCACCTTTAGGCGCATCCGGACTAACGTAATTAAAATGAGTGAAATTGGCCGGATAATTCGGTTCGCCATGAAGCGCAAGGCCATGCTTGGCTTCTTGAGCGGCAACCGAGAACGTAAGGAGACATAAAACAGCAATCACAACTCCGGTAACACGGAATTGATTCATCCGGATATTTGATTTCATGGTTTTACCTGTTGCGCCATCGAAACAAGAGTTTGCCAACGATGAGACGAGAGAAGGTGGGCATAAATAAGGCCGATCCAGCCCTTGCGACGCCAGTTCAGATAGACATTATCAGGTAAGGCATCGAACTTTTTCGGATCGACAATCAAAAAACCGCTGAGCTGCAAACGCGCGCCATTCGGCATTTCGATCTGGGCGTCATTCTTCATCAAAAGATCGTGTTCCTGAAGAACTTTGACAAATTCATCCGTCGCATCGCCCTGTTGACGCAAAGAGGCGCAGAATTCCATGGCGCCTTTCGTAAAATCGCTCGGATTTTCCCCGTCAAATAAGGCGTATTCGCCTTCAGTGCTTAGCATCTCGCTGTTTTCATCAATGCAAAGCACGTATTGCTTCTGTTCAGGGTCGTCCATGAGAATAAAAGGGTAACGGCGCACATAGGCAGGCAAATAACCTCCGGCGCGCCACTGTCCCGTTTCATTTATAAAAAGATTGCTATCATTTCGTAAACCAACAACCGCCGCCGGGATAGGCAAGGGACCGGCCGCAAAGACAATTGGATAATGCGCCGCCGCCAAAGGAAACTCGTCAACGAGAAGCGGGATGGCGTTTGTCTTTGATGCAAAGCGAAATGATTTTGGACGCGAAATTCGCATCCCCGCATCGCGTGAGCGATCGAGCGGACGCGGCGATCCGTAAAACATGGGCATGTTGGCCGATGTTTGAGATGTGTCAGTATTCGCGGTCGTTGTTGGTTCGGGCATTTATAGGCTCCTGATTGCTTTTAAAGCAGTATATGTGGAGTTTAGATTTTTTTTTAGGAAAGAGGAAGAAGCCTGAGAAAAGACGATTATTTCTTCTTTTTGGCTTTATTTTTATGGATTCTGACGATTACACCCGCCTCCTTTAACATGATCAGCACCCGCTTATAGCCTTCGCCCCATTGGGGATCGCTCAAGTCAGGCTTTGTGGTGATAATCTCGGCAATGCCGGACTGAATGATGGCTTTTGTGCAATCAATGCAGGGGTAAAGCGTCACATAAAGGCGGCAACCCTTTACCGGCACGCCGACGCGAGCCGCGTTGAAAATGGCGTTGCTTTCGGCATGACATGCCCAAAGATACTTCTCCTGATTGACTTTGCTGTGACGTTCTTCGATGTCGTCGTTCACGCCGCGCGGTAATCCATTATATCCCGTTGCCCGTATTTCATTGTCCGGCCCGACGATAACCGCGCCGACATGACGGCCGCGATCCTTGCTCCATGTGCTGACATGTTCCGCAAGACACATAAAACGTTCATCCCATTTGGCCATGGCCGATCCTTTTCTTGAGTTAAATCAATGATTAACGAAATGTTAGGATGAAGATGTGAATAGTTCAAGCATGAACATTCCCCAATAAACGTTCTTTTTAAAGAGGCTGAGATGTTTCTCCGTTGGCAACAAGCATTTTTAGTTTCGTTAATTCTTCTGGCGTGGCCGCAGACTGCAAATGCGGCTTATGTCATTGGAGGTTCCTGTAACGAATTTGGCGAAACACATTTATCTGACGACCAGACGGCCATCATTGCTTGCCTTAAAAAATATTCAGGACAAACAGACTGCGGCACTGCAGCTTCACCTGTGTGTCTTTGGAAAGAAATGACATCACCTTCCAATTTGGTACGAATATCATTTGAGATTGTAGGAGGTGGGGGCGGTGGCGGCGGTAATGATTATTTTGGTGGGGGAAGTGGCGGAGGAGGGTCGTCAATAAAATTTGATACTTACCTACCTCAAGGGTCCCAGCTTACCGTTTCAGCGGGAGGTGGGGGTTTTGCAGGCCTGGGGTGTGGCCAGTCGGATGGTGGCGATGGAGGTAGCGGATTGATGGCAAATGGTGGAAAAGGAGGTAATGCAGGATATTTAAATGTTGTTACTTCATTTGGCAATCCAACTTTACCGGGCTGTTCAGGTAGTGGCGGTGGTGGCGGGGCTGCCTCTGTAGTTATGGGTGACGGTTTGTATGTCGTTGCTGGCGGCGGCGGCGGCGGCGGCGGCGGTAGTGAGACGATTGTTGGATTTAACGCGAACCTTGCTGTAGGGGGAGCTTTAGGAATGAATGGTTTGTCGGCAGATACAGGCTGTTATGGACTTGATGGTGGCGGGGGAGGCGGTGGTGGCGGTGGTTATCCTGGTGGGAGCGCCGGCACTCCAGGATGTGACCATCCTATTGGAAACCTTGACATAAATTCACATGATATTGGGCCTGCTGCTTACGGTGGCAACCACGGCGGAAGTTATATCTATGCTAAAAACGGGACATATGCTGTTGGCAGTAGCAGTGTATCTTCTATAAGTCCTGGCGTTGTATTAAATGGCGGGAGCGGCGCACAATTAGGTGGCCCCGCTGCCACAAATGGTCAATGTGGATATGTGAAGATAAGGGCTTCAAATGGCAGTTGGTATCAATTTATTTGCGGCAACGGATCTCCACCAATGTGGACGGTACAATAAACCGATTTGATTTTTAGGAGTTCACGACTCGTCCCGGGAACCAATGACGGCCCTCTTTATCCTCTATTTCAAGGATCCAGCTGTCCGGGTCAATGTCTATCTGGCGGGAGAGGTAGTTTTCAGCCTCGGCCTCTGGCATCGGGTCGTTGCTGCTGACGGGAGACCATACAAATTCGTCATCGTAACAAACCTGCGTCAAAACGCGCGAAGTACCGTCAAGCCTGTTTATTTTAAGCACAATAACACCGCTCGTTTTGTCTCCCCGGCGACGGATGATTATCGGAATGCCCTCAAGCGCTGCCGTGCGCATTTGCGCCATGACAGTCAGGTCAGTCGGAAGTTTTTCACGCATCGTCGTCGTTTAAAAGCTCTGGGTCGCTAAAAGCAAAGGATGGCTTTGTAATTTCAACGCTGCGATCCAGCGAAAGAGCTGTCACAGCTACCTCATTGCGCCTCATTATAGCGCCTTCGCTGTTCGGCGTGCCAGCCGGTGTCTTCCGGGCAAGCGAAAGCCAATAATATTCCTCTTGTCTTGGCGATACGCGTTTTTCGGCCTTCAGAGATGAAATATTCTTATGGCTCTGCCGCGCCCAGCTAAATCCCGTGATTTTGTCGGCGGGAAGGTCCGGAATATTGATCGAAAGACACGTTTCCTTGCGCCATCCCTGAGTCAATAGGTGGTGTAATATCCTGGGCAAAACAGCCCGTGTTGTTTGCCACGGCACTTGTTGACGGTCTTTGTACGATTGACTGATGGCGATAGCAGGAACGTCTAGCATAAGTGCGGTTAGTGCCGCACCAATTGTACCGGACATGTTGACTTCATCGCCGATATTTGGGCCTGCATTGACTCCCGATAAAATAAGGCTCGGTTTCACTTTTGCCATAAAATGAGACAAAGCGAGAACGACGCAGTCGCTCGGCGAACCGTCCACGGTCCAACGCCTATCACCCAAAGAGGCACAACGTAAGGGGCGGCATAGAGAAATGCTCTGGCCTGCGCCGCTTTGTTCTTTCTCCGGCGCCACAACCCATACTTCGCGCGCGATTTCACCGGCTATTTCAATAAGAATCTTTATCCCGGGCGCGTCAATGCCGTCATCATTCGTAACCAATATGCTTGGAAGCAAAAAAGCAGAAGCCATGGGTATGGTTATCCTTGAACCGAAAGGCATTGAATAGACTGAAATCTAGGCTATTTTTGTTTTTTTGGCTATACGGGGACGGCGCGGCGTTAACCATATTTATGGCCGATTACCGGTAATTTTTTTCGAAGAAGAAATTTTTACTTTCATAAATACCGGCCTATAATTTCAAAATAATCTTAACTTATTTGATTGTTATTCAGATGAAAAACGCGCCGCCGGATTATTATGCCATTTTAGGGGTCGGTCCCGAGGCCGACGATGTGGAAATTAAAAAGGCTTTTCGGAAGCTGGCGCTTGAAACGCATCCTGATAGAAACCCGAATAAATCAGGAGCTGAAGAACGGTTCAAAAGAATTGGAGAGGCCTATCGCGTTCTTATCGATCCGCAGAGGCGAAAAGTTTATAACCAGGTTCACCCTGTAAAACCTGCAAACAACCTGAATGAGATATTTAGAAAACCTTTCGGTGGCGGCGTCCGGGTTGCTTCGGAAGCCTATGTTTTTTCGACAATCAAATACGGGTTGAGATATAATAAGGCTCAATTGATTGAGTTAACGGATAGTTTGGTAAACAGCTATGAGGTTCCGGGCACAGATCCCCGGACCATAAAAATAAGCTATATTCTTGAAGCGCATCCGGATTGGATTGCCTGCGTTGCCGATGACATCATACGCTTGAGAGGAAAAAATCCTTACGAAATTGTGTATGAAAAATGGCTCAAAACTCTCCTTTCGATAACGCCGCACGCTATCAAACCACGTCCTTTCGTCGAACGCCTTGAACGATTGCACCGTCTTTGCGGAAGTAATTTCGATCGAATTGTAGATCGCCGTCCGAACGGACAGGAAGCATTAAAAGCCGATGCTCATGAACTGTTTTCGGATATTTTGCGCGCCTTAAAAGTATCACCCGGCCTTATGACTGAACCTTCGCACCCAACAGCCGGCAAGCTGTCAACGACCATTGCCGATACTCTGAATGCTCTTGAGGCGAATTATGGCGCTCATTTTGCTTCTGTTGACTCGTTCCGGCTATTGCTTCGCATCTCTGGATGTGAAAGCACGAAAGGATCGAACGATTTTAAATCGGCTGCTACGGCAACCGTTAAAAGAGCGGTTTTGAATCCTCTCCTTCGGCTCAACCGGTTTTTTCATCGTCAACGGCCAGGCGCTCCTGACAAAGGCTAATTCGCGTTACGCAACCCGCGAAAACAGGGAACGAATGGTACCGTTGCTCGGACGCGAAAGGTACGCAACCGCATCCGAACCGTGTTCAAGGGGGTTCTTTTGCCCTGTTTTTCGCACCTGCAAATCCGTAATACGCTCAAAATAAATACCTGCGGGTATTCAAAAAGGGCAACTTTCGCAACCTGCAGGAACGCATAACGCGGCTTGCCATGAGCGGAAATATTAGCAAAAATGCCCCCTTTACGGGGAGAGACCACATGAAAACGCTGGCTGATATTCGCTCGACATTTCTTAATTATTTCGCCTCCAAAGGCCACAAAATCGTGGAATCCTCGCCGCTTGTGCCGCGAAACGACCCGACATTGATGTTCACTAATTCGGGCATGGTGCAATTTAAAAACGTATTCACAGGCGCTGAAACGCGCCCCTATAAACGCGCGACGACGGCCCAGAAATCCGTTCGCGCGGGCGGTAAGCATAATGATCTTGAGAATGTCGGCTATACGGCTCGTCATCACACATTCTTTGAAATGTTGGGGAATTTTTCGTTCGGTGATTACTTCAAGGCCGAGGCTATCGAGTTCGCTTGGGAGCTTGTTACGAAGCATTACGGTCTGCCAAAAGATAAGCTTCTGGTCACGGTTTACCACGAAGATGATCAGGCATTCGATCTTTGGAAGAAGATTGCCGGTTTTCCGGACAGCAAGATCATTCGCATTCCGACAAACGCCAACTACTGGCGGATGGCCGATGTCGGGCCTTGCGGGCCGTGTTCGGAAATCTTTATAGATCAAGGAGATAAGCTTGAAGGCGGCCCCCCGGGATCGCCGGATGAGGATGGCGACAGGTTCCTTGAATTCTGGAACCTCGTTTTTATGCAGTTTGAGGAACAGCCCGGCGGTAAAAAGATCGACCTGCCGAGACCATCGATTGATACCGGTATGGGACTGGAGCGCATCGCGGCCGTCATGCAGGGCGTTTACTCAAATTATGACATTGACCTTTTCAAAGCGCTTATCGGCGGGACGGCAGAGCTGGTAAAAGTCGACCCGGAAGGCACGCAAAAGCCATCGTTCCGCGTCATTGCCGACCATTTGCGCGCGACGTCGTTCCTTATCGCTGATGGCGTTTTGCCGAGCAATGAAGGGCGTGGTTATGTGCTTCGCCGGATCATGCGTCGTGGCATGCGCCATGCGCATTTGCTGGGCGCCAAGGAACCGCTTATTTATCGCTTGGTGCCTGAACTTATCAAGCAAATGGGCGCTGTATATCCTGAACTGGTACGCGCTGAAGCGCTTATAACAGAAACGCTTAGGCTTGAAGAAACGCGGTTTAAGCAGACATTAGATCGCGGTCTCAAGCTTCTGGATGAGGAAACGGGCAAGCTGAAAGCCGGTAAGCCGTTGCCGGGCGAGGTGGCGTTCAAGCTGTATGACACCTTCGGTTTTCCGCTCGATCTTACGCAGGACGTTCTCCGTGGGCGCAAGCAAACCGTTGATGTTGCAGGCTTTGAGACCGCCATGGCCAAGCAGAAAGCCGTGGCGCGGGCCAGCTGGACCGGATCGGGTGAAGCAGGCACGGAAAAGCTTTGGTTTGACATTTACGACGAGCTGGGCGGCACGGATTTCCTTGGTTACAGCACGGAAAAAGCCGAAGGGCAGATTACGGCTATCGTGCATAAGGGCGCACGCATTACGGAAGCCAATGCGGGAATGGACGTGCAAATCATCGTTAACCAAACGCCGTTTTATGCTGAATCCGGCGGACAAGTTGGCGATATAGGCAACATTTCCACGCCAAAAGGCGCGGTGATGAAAATCACGAATACGAAAAAAGAAGCCGGAGCTGTTTGGTCACATTACGCTGAAATATCAAAAGGATCGATCAAGGTCGGCGATGATGTGATTATGGAAGTCGATGGTGAAAATCGCGCGCGCATTCGCGCTAATCATTCGGCGACGCATTTGTTACATGCGGCGTTGCGGAAAAAACTGGGCACGCATATCACGCAGAAAGGCTCCTTAGTATCGGCGGAGCGCCTGCGTTTCGACATTAGCCAGCCTGTGCCTATCCCCTCGGAATCCTTGGCGGAAATCGAAGCTGACGTGAACCGACGTATTCGCATGAACGAAGAGGCGACAACGCGCCTGATGACGACCGACGAAGCGATGAAAGAAGGCGCGATGGCGCTGTTCGGCGAAAAATACGGCGATGAAGTTCGTGTTGTTTCAATGGGTTCCGGCGACGGATTGGCCTTTTCGGTCGAGCTCTGCGGCGGCACGCACGTAAAGCGCACCGGCGATATCGGCGTGTTCAAGATTGTTTCCGAAAGCGCGTTGGCGGCCGGAATACGGCGTATCGAAGCGCTGACCGGCGCGGCAGCCTTGGCGTATTTCTCTCAGAAAGAACAAAGCCTTAATGAAGTGGCTGACACGCTCAAAGCCCCGATTTCCGAAGTCTCTTCGCGCGTTGCGCAGTTGTTGGAAGAGCGCAAAAAACTGGAACGTGAAGTGACAGACTTGCGCCGACAGCTTGCGTTAGGCGGTGGAAACGGCGCGAACGCAAGTCAGGAAAAGCCGAGGAATATCAACGGGATAAACTTCGTCAGCCGCGTGCTTACGGACGTTCCGGCGAAGGACCTGAAGCCCATGGCCGATGCATTTAAGGTGCAGATTAAATCCGGCGTGATCGCGTTGGTGTCCAGCTTTGAAAGCAAAGTGTCGCTTGTCGTGGCGGTGACCGATGATTTGACGAAGAAAATCAATGCGGTAGAGCTCGTCAAAACAGGCGCGCAAGCGCTCGGCGGCAAGGGTGGCGGCGGCCGTCCCGATATGGCGCAGGCGGGCGGAACGGATGAATCCGCGATGCCGAAAGCCATCGCAGCGATTGAGAAAGTTTTGTCGGCCTAAGTACGGTTGCGTACCTATTCCTTCCGAGCCGCGTACCTGTCGCGTCCGGGCCGCGGGATCATTCGTCACGCGTTTGTATAGGTTGCGTATCTTATTTTTTCTCAATGAGAATGGTTAAATAAGCGATCACGAACAAAATCGTTAATAAAGCCGGGATGAGCAGAAGCGAAAAACCCAAACCCCAAAAAGCCGCCATGACCGACAGTGCGACGGCCAGCTCAATCAGCAAATAACGCGCACCTATAGGTGTGTGACAATACCGGCATTTGCCGCCAGCAAAAAGCCACGAGAAGACGGGAACGAGATCGCGCACTTTCAATCGCATGTTGCAATGCGGACAGCTCGACGGCGGCGACACGATCGACTGCCGACGCGGCAAACGATACGTCAGCATCGTCGTGAAACTACCGAGTGTGAGTCCGACGATAAGTCCGGTTAATACAAGAAACCAAGTTGTATCGTGTGTAGAAAGTTCAATCACAATTTCTCCCTTACGCATATTCCGTGTTTGAGCATCCAGGCAAAGCAGCGCCAGAGGCGCGGTTGTTCGCTCGGCGTAACGCCCTGAATCATATCCAGGATACGCACGGTGCCCGTGCGGCGAATGGCCTCGATCATTTTTTGAAGAGATGACGGGGGCACCAATAGTTCCGTGACAAACAGATCCAGATCGTTGCGGAGTATGATCGCGATTTCCTCGGGCGTCATCACGACGCGTAAGGCATCATACGGCAAAAGTGTCTTGCTTGCATAGCCTTCGTAAACAGCCCAAGGACTTGGATAGGCCGGGCTTAGCGCAGGCCAGCGGTCCGGCAAGACAGGCATTTGCTTGTCGGCGCTGCGTTGCTCCGATAGCTGCTGCCACAGCTTTTCATAGGCCGGGATTATAACCGACCAATCATGCATATTTCGGATACGCGCACGGCCACTTTCGCCCATCGAGCGGCGTTTATCATCATCGTTTGCAAGCAAGATGAAGGCTACGGAGGCGGCGCGAATGTCCACAATGGTGGACTGAGCCGCGCCTAATAAATATTTTTCATAATCGCCATCGTTATAATACTTTCCGGCGTTCGTTAGCCCGGCATCATCCGGCGGAGAAAGAGTAGGGATTAAAATACCATCCATGTTGTCGCGCACCGTGTCGCGATACCCGTTCCAGTTCGCGACAACGGCCGGGAGACCACAGGCCATGGCTTTAAGAAGCATTTGGTCATTGCTGTCCCGCACGTTGTCCGCAAGCGCAGCGTATATATCCGCCGCCGCCCATAGGCCTATCGGAAAGCGCGGGTCATCCGCGGCAATAAGGTCGCAGCGAAGTTTCTGGCAAATGTCTTTGACAATTGAATAATAACGGCGCTCGATCGGGTCATGAGGCTTAAAATACCTGTGGAGAATATGGCGAACTTTCTTGTTGACGTTCTGCGCTGCGTGCTCTGCCGCCAAAAGCAAGGGCAGGGGATGCGATTTGACGGCATGTTCCGGCGAACTGACGCTTAGAATGATGATTTCACTATCGGTCGCGCCTAATGCTTGCCGTTGGACAATTTTCTTATCGGACGACGACATTACAAAATATTTGACGGCCTCAATGCCCGGCGGAATAACCGGCGTTTGCATCGGACAACAGAAGGAACCGCCAAAACGCTGGTTCATATAGTTGGTATAAATGTTCCAAATTTTATGCACGCCGTTGCGCTCGGCTTCGGAGGAGCAAATAAGCGCGTCGCTGTTGGTTGAGGGCGCGATGAAAAGATCGGCCACCGCCGCAATCATGGCGCTGCCGTTCAGATGCGGTGCATAACCGCATGCAGCGTATCCGCGCCCAAGAAGTTCCTGCCTACGCCAGATCATGTTCGAAAGCGACGGACCGGGCCTGAAAAGACAGGAAATGGTTTCCAAATTATACTGCCGCGTGCAGGGATCGAGTCTGACGCATTTCTCTTCGTCGTCAATTCCACTTGCTTTAGCAATATTTTCTAAGTGTTCGTAGCTCATCACGTCGTCGGAACGGCAGATGAACCTGTTTTGAAGGCTATAACGGAACCACGCGGCCAAAAACGGTATGGCAGCCTCATCCAAACCCGGCGCGCCGCCGGAATCTTTGACGGGGTCTGGATGTGCGTACTCAATCGCCGCAATCATCGCCATAAAATTGGTACTTAATCACCACAAAACACCATCAGAAAGGCGATGTTATCCCGAACGTCCTGTTTTATAGTTCAGAAACAGTTAAGGCGGGGTGAACCCAACAGAACTCGCGGCCTTTGCGGACGCAAAGGCACCAAATTTTTCCCAATTTGCCACGCGTTAAGGACTGGAGCAATATCCATTCCAGTGTTGGCGACCGGGCGAATGAAAGATTAGTGTAGGAGTCTGGCGTAAGTTGGCCTAGCCACAGCTAAACTCAAGGCGATGGCTTTTTCTGAAGCACGCAGGTGTACATTGGCCGTATGGCCCTGAGGGAGTCCCTTTCAAAGGGGATTATTCCTTCTTGCTTACATTCCTTATACAATTTTTCCAAGATAGCGAGCTGGTCGTCTTTAAATCGAGCGGCCCTCCCATAGATTTCCGGCGATGTATAGCCAAAAGCGGCATTGGTTAAGTCGGTCATGGACAAAACGCCAAAATGGGCTTCCCTCGCCATGACCCCAAGTTTTTCGCAGGAAGTATAACGATTTTCGGCCACAACTTCATCAATGGATCGACGATCTGCGGCAGCAACGTAACCGGATAACAACTTGTTGTAGGCCTTGGCCGTTTTATCTTCGCTGAAGGCGCCGTAATTTAGAACAACGAGGACCGCGTTATCTTTCATTACATTATGGATTTGTTCGAGCACAAGACGTTGTTCCTTTTCGCCGATAAAGAACAGAACGAAGCTAAGAATTCCGGCATGGAATGAATCCAACGCAAAAGGAAGATCTTTCAGATCGCCTTGAACTGTCTTAATTATAGGCTTAGGTTTCTCCCGCCAAAGATCCTCGTCGTATCTATCGATGCCAATCGGAGAAATGTGACAATCATATAATTGCTTCATTTGTGAGCCGACAATCTCGGACACATGGCCATCGCCGGCCCCGAAATCGCCGATCACGCATTTATTGCCTTTAGGAAGCGTGCGTGAGATGGGATCAGTAAAAACCTGGCGGATGAAACCGGGGTCCCAATAAACGTTGCTCGGCTCACCGAAAAATATGGAATTGCCCCATCTATTCAAATATCCACGCGGCGCGTTGGCAAACTCGGAATAAGCTCGAGCAACCCATTTAAAATCAGCAAACATATTATTACCCTAATATGGAACAAAGTATAGCATATCGACCGATATTTTTAATTAGTTTCAACGGTACAGAGCGGTCTGTTACACAGGATGTTAATAACGATCCACTCCCCGCCAACTCCCTACGAAACTGTGTAATGATAGTTAATGTCGTAGCTTGGCGATTGTGGCCGTTGTGCTCTGGCCTTCGACAATGGTTGCCAATATGACTTGTCCACCCCAGCCCGCGACCAGATCGGCGCCGACAACTTTATCTAGGGAATAGTCCGCGCCTTTAATGAGAACGGCAGGACGCGTTGCCTTGATCAGGTTCAAGGGCGTATCTTCATTGAAAATTGCAACGGCATCGACATCCGCCAGCGAAGCGAGAACCATAGCGCGCGCGCTTTCATTTTGGATGGGACGTGTTTCCCCCTTGAGGCGTTTGGTCGATGCGTCGCTGTTCAAGCCGACAATTAAGCGGTCGCAACCGGCCCGCGCCTGCCGGATCAGGGATAAATGGCCCGGATGAAGTAAATCGAAAACGCCGTTTGTAAATCCGACCTTAAGGCCTTGTTTGCGCCAACGTTCCGCCATTTCGGCGGCGCCCGCCAAAGGCACAATCTTTTCCTCGCTTTGATAGGCTTGATCGCGTACAAGTTCGCGGGCCAGTTCTTCATGGGTAACAACCGCCGTGCCGATTTTGCCCACGACAATCGAACCGGCAATGTTGGCCAATTCCGCACCGTACGCCGGCGACAGCCCTCCGGCGAGCGCCAAGGACATCGCCGCCACGACCGTATCTCCTGCGCCGGAAACGTCATAAACTTCATGGGCCGTCGCATGGAAATGTTGTGCCGGTTGGTTCTTCATAACAAGGCAAACCCCGTCGCTGCCAAGTTTTGCCAGAATGCCTTGCAGTTTATGTTCTTCAATAAGTTGTCGCGCGGCCATTTCGGCTTCCTGAACCGTACGCACGGCAATGCCGGTCGATTCCGACAACTCGCGCCGATTAGGCGTCAGCATATAAGCGCCGTGGTAACGGCAGAAATTGCGGCCTTTGGGGTCGATCAGGACGCGGCGTTCTTTATCGGCCGCCATTTGAATGATCTCTTTCACCACAAAGTCGGTCAAAACGCCTTTGGCGTAATCGGAAAGAATAAGGATCGCCGCGCTATCAAGGGAGCCTTTAACGCGCATCAGGATCTGTTTTTCCATGTGCGGCGACAAGGGATAACTGATTTCGTGATCGGTGCGCAGAAGTTGCTGGCCATCAGCGACAAAACGCGTTTTAAGCGTCGTCGGGCGCGAATTATCGGTCAAAAGATACGAAGTGACTTGGGGAAGGGATGAAACCTGTTTTTCAAGGTCGTATCCCGCCTGATCTTGTCCGACAACGCCGACGATATCGACCTGTCCGCCTAACGCCACGACGTTGCGGACGACGTTGCCGCCGCCGCCAAGAGTCACGGCTTCGCGCTGTGTGCGCAAAACAGGAATGGGCGCTTCGGGCGATATGCGTTCGACTTGACCGTAAATATATCGATCAAGCATCAGGTCGCCGACGCACAGAATGCGGTGTCCGGTGAGGTTATCCAGCAAAGGCATAAGATGTGAGTGCATTTGGTTTGCCAATCAGATGTAAGGATCGGGCTGGGCGAGAAAATTCTGGACGTATTCACGAATCCCGTCCTCCAGCGCGGTGAAAGGAACTGTATATCCGGCTTGACGGAGCTTCCGCATATCAGCTTCCGTGAAATACTGATAACGTGGACGGAGATCTTCCGGCATTTCACGGTAGGCAAGCATCGGCTCCTTGCCCGTCGCGATGTAAACGGCTTTCGCCAGATCCGCAAAGCTCCGCGCTTCGTTAGTGCCCATGTTAAACAGCCCGTTGACTTTGGGACGGTCAAGAAGCCATTGCATGACGTTCACGCAATCGCCGACCCAGACGAAGTCGCGGAGCTGGCCGCCATCGGCATAACGCGGATTATAGGAACGGAATAACGGAAAGGCCTCGTCGCGCAGCGCGAACGGGAAAATCTGATGCGCGACGGAGCGCATGCTGCCCTTGTGATATTCATTAGGTCCGTAAACGTTGAAAAACTTCAGGCCAACGCATTGCGTGGGTCCACAATCGCCGCGTTCCTTTTGGTTGGCCACCCAACGATCGAAGAGATGCTTACTCCAGCCGTAGGCATTCAAGGGCCGGAGCTTGGCCAAGGCAGCCATTGTTTCTTCGTCCTTAAATCCCGCTTCGCCATTACCATAGGTCGCGGCCGAAGAAGCATAAACAAAACGGACGTCGTTTTCCTTACACCAGTGCCAGAGGTAACAGCTGAGGCGGAAGTTCGTTTCGATGATCTTGTCAGCATCGGTTTCGGTCGTGGATGAAATGGCCCCCATGTGAAAGATAATTTCAATATCGCCCACATTTCGGTTCAAAAAATCCGATATTTGCTCAGGTCCGACGAGGTCTTCAAGGTAATGCTTGGCGAGGTTCCGCCACTTCTCGTCATGCCCGAGACGATCGCAGACGACGACTCGCTCTCCGCGCTTATCCAGCGCCGAAACTAGGTTGGAACCGATAAATCCGGCGCCGCCGGTAATGAGGATCATGGGAGTCTCGGGGGTTAGGGGCCTAGGGTTAAGGAAACGAGGCATTTAACGAACTTGGCGTTGCTTTTACAAGGGGATTGAGTAAAAAACCCCTAACGCCTAACCCCTAACCACAGGCCCGTCCCTATGACCCGTGCATTGATCTTCCCCGGCCAAGGCAGTCAGCAGGTAGGTATGGGAAAAGCGCTCTATGACGCTTTTGCCGAAGCCCGCGAGGTATTTCAGGAGGTCGACGAGGCCCTAGACCAGAAGCTTTCCCAGATCATCTTCGAAGGGCCCGAAGACAGCCTTAAGATGACTGAAAACACCCAGCCCGCCCTTATGGCTGTCAGCATGGCCGTCATCAGGGTATTGAATAAACAGGGTGGTTTCCATCTTCCCGAGGCGGCCACGCTCGTGGCGGGGCACAGCCTCGGCGAATATTCCGCCCTCTGCACGGCCAGTACCTTTACATTATCCGATACTGCCCGCCTGTTGCGGCTGCGCGGTCAGGCCATGCAGCAAGCCGTTCCTGTCGGCGTAGGCGCTATGGCGGCCCTCATGGGCGTCGACATGAACAGCGCGCACGAGATCGTCACGGTTGCAGCGGAAAGCGATATTTGCACCACAGCCAATGACAACGCCCCGGGACAGGTCGTGATCAGCGGCCATGCGGCTGCCGTGGATCGCGCCATAGTGCTCGCCGCCGAACGCGGTTTCAAGCGCAGTATAAAATTGCCGGTTAGCGCGCCTTTTCATTGCCCCTTGATGGAAGTCGCTGCGGTTGCAATGGAAGAGGCGTTGTCAAAAGTTGATATGAAAGCGCCTTTGGTGCCTGTCGTGAGTAACGTTACAGCGACGGCAACGAGCGATCCGGTGAAGATCCGTGAACTGCTGGTCGATCAGGTCACGGGCGCGGTGCGTTGGCGCGAATCCGTTCTTTACATGAAAGAGCAGGGCGTTTCGCAGTTGATTGAGTGCGGCTCTGGCACTGTTCTGGCCGGGCTTTGCAAAAGAATAGATAAGGAAATAACCGTCGTTTCGCTTCATACGCCCGAACAAATTGAAAAATTTCTCAAAGCGATTTAGATGCCCCATTATAACAAAGACAAATACTGTGTTGTTGCCGTTGGCCGTGCCTATACGGATGTGATCGCCGACGTCTCAAAGGATTTTCTCGAAAAAAGAAATATTCCTTTCGACGCCGGACGCGAGTTTGACATCCCGGCACTCAGGAAAATTCAATCGGAGCTAAAAAACCCGCGCATGGTTGCGGGTGGTTCCAGCGCCAATACCGTCGCGGTTCTGGCGGCTTTGGGCGGCAAAGCCGGCTTTTTCGGGAAGGTATGTCATGACGAAATGGGCGACTTCTTCCTCGAAGATTTCCGCAAACGCGGCGTGAGCCTTTGTTGCGACCCCTTTGATCATCAAGGAACTATGTCAGCTGTATGTCTTGTACTGTTGACGAAATCAGGTCATCGAAGTTTTGTGATGGGCACAAACTGCGCCGAGGATTTCAGCATCAAGGACTTTCGATCTTTCGACTTTAGGTCAACGGATTTCTTTCTCATTGACGTTCAGCTATTGAGCGATGGCAAAGCCCCGGCGGTTATACGCGATGCTATCGAATACGCGCAGGATAAAACAAAAATCGTCTTCAGCTTTCACAACGTGAACATTTGGAAAGATCAACAGCACATAGCGCGTTATATCGTTGAGAAGGCCGATATCCTGATTGGCAACGATGCCGAGCAAACGCTTTTCCATAACGTCCTTAAGCTTCAGCATCCGCCGCATCAGATTATCGTGACGACAAAAGGCGAAAATGGTGTCGAGGCCCGCGTCGGAAATAAACATATCGATATTCCCGGCGATAGACCGAAACACTTTGTTAGCTCGGTTGGGGCAGGGGACTCCTTTTTAGCTGGCTTTCTGTTCGGTTTATCAAAGGGCTTGAGCCTCGAGGCCAGTTTAAAATATGGTGTGAAGACGGCCTTGGCCATTCTGGAAGAAGTTGGGGCGCGACCCACGCATTCCTTGATGATTAGGGAGTGAATAAAGCTGTTAAATAGCCACCCTCCCCCTTGAGGGAGGGTCGAAATTGCATAGCAATTTCGGGGAGGGGTATGTAAATAACTTGACCCCTCACCTGCAAAAACTAAGACTTACTTTGTAAGCCTAAGTTTTTGTTTCCTCTCCCGCAAGGGGAGAGGGGTTTATTTTATTAGTCTGGCCAGTTTTATGAAAGGACAACGCGATGTTCGCACTTAATGGAAAAAATGCCCTTATTACAGGAGCAACCGGCGGCATCGGTAAAGTTGTGGCCCGTACGCTGGTTGCTCAAGGCGCGCGCGTCGCGCTAACCGATATCGCGCAAGAGCCGCTTGAAGCGCTCCAGAAAGAATTAGGGAGCAATACGGTTTGTATTGTCGGAAACTTATCCGATCCGGCGGCCGCAGGAGCCATTTTGAAAGAAGCCGAAGAGAAAATCGGCGGCGGCGTGGATATTCTGGTTAACAACGCCGGATTGACACGCGACGGCCTTGCCATGCGCATGAAGGATGAGGATTGGGATCTCGTAATTAATGTGAACCTTTCGGCAGCTTTCCGCCTTTCACGCGCGTGCCTCAAAGGCATGATGAGCCGCCGTTGGGGACGCATTATCAGTCTTGCGTCGGTCGTCGGCGCTATGGGTAACGCCGGACAGGCGAATTATTCGGCATCCAAGGGCGGCTTGATGGCGATGAGCAAATCGCTGGCTCAGGAAATGGCACCGCGTAATGTAACGGTAAACTGCGTCGCACCCGGTTTCATTATTTCGCCTATGACGGACAAGCTCACGGAAGACCAGAAACAGCGCATGCTTTCCGCCATTCCCGTGGGTTACCTCGGCGAAGCGAAAGACGTCGCCGCCGCCATCTTGTTTTTAGCCAGCGAAGAAGCCCGCTACATCACCGGCCAGACGATCCATGTGAATGGCGGCATGGCGATGATTTAGGAAGGGATCAGCGTTCAGGGGAAAAAAGAAATTGTGTGGATAATGACCAAATGAAAAAAGGAATAAGTACCATGATCGCGTTACCACCAATTATTTTGGGGCTTCTCGCCATCAGTCTTTACGCCACATTGCCCGCATTGGCTAAAAAGATGCAGATGGATATGCCGCCATTTGCTCTTATTGGTCTCACGATGTTTACGTTGTCTCTTATTGCCTTTTCAGCGTCTTTTCTTGTCGAGAAAAGCTTTTCATTCCAGAGCTTGCCATCTTCAATGTGGCTGAAAATACTTTTATTCAGCAGTATCAATTTTATTGCGTTTGCGCTTTACCTTGCGGCTATCCAAAGGCTACCCATTAGTGAATACCAGCTTACAGAACTCATTGGACCAATTGTCGGGGCGATTGCAGCCTATTTCATTCTTGGTGAGATGGTCAAACCGCAACACATTTGGGGATTGCTGATTATTGGGACAGGGCTCTTTGTCGCCTTAAGAAATGCCTAGCCGCGATACCAACTCTCTCCACAAACGCGTTAAACGCTACGCCAAGGTTTCAAAGGCCGTGGCGGGCGTTGGCGCACGCATGGCGGGGCAGCGTTATTTGGGTATGAAGGCCGATCGCCAAAAACTGGCAGTTCGATTGCGCGAGGCGCTAGGCGGCCTAAAAGGGCCGATCATGAAGATCGCGCAAATACTGGCGATGATCCCCGATGCCGTGCCGAAGGAATACGCCGCTGAGTTGATGCACTTACAGGCTGATGCGCCTTCGATGGGATGGCCATTTGTGAAACGCCGCATGGCGGCGGAACTCGGGCCTGATTGGCAAAAGAAGTTTAAATCGTTCGAGCAAACGGCTGCTGCGGCAGCTTCGCTGGGGCAGGTGCATCGTGCTACGGCAGCAGATGGCCGTTTGCTCGCCTGTAAGCTTCAGTATCCCGACATGACGTCTGTCGTCGAAGCCGATTTGCGGCAGTTGAGGTTAGCTTTGTCGGTTTTTGAGCATTACGACCGCGCCGTTTCGACGAAACAGGTACAGGCGGAGATCGCCGACCGTTTGCGCGAGGAACTTGATTACACACTCGAAGCAAAGCACATCAAACTTTACCGGACGATGTTGGCTGAAGTGCCGGGTGTGCATGTGCCGGAAGTGATCGAGAAACTTTCGACCGATCGTCTTTTGACCATGACGTGGCTGGAAGGCAAACGGCTCGCGAAGGTGACGGAAGAAAGCTCGCTGAAAGACCGCAACGCTATCGCCATCAATATGTTCCGTGCGTGGTACACGCCCTTTTATTTTTACGGCATAATTCACGGCGATCCGCATCTCGGCAATTATACGGTTTGCAAGGACAACAGCATCAACCTGCTGGATTTCGGTTGCGTCCGCATTTTTAAGCCGGAACTCGTGCAGGGCGTGATGACGCTTTACCGGTCTTTGCTTGAGAAGAGACCCGAGCTGGCTGTTGAGGCTTATAAAGCTTGGGGTTTTAACAATATTAACAAAGAGTTAGTCGACGTTCTGAATATATGGGCCAGCTTCATATATGCCCCGCTTTTGGAAGACCGGGCTCAAATGATCGAGGAAACAAACACAGGGCTCTATGGCCGCGCGACCGCTAATCGCGTGCATCGCGAGCTGCGAAAAATCGGCGGTGTGACCGTGCCGCGCGAGTTCGTTTTCATGGACCGCGCCGCCATCGGTCTTGGCGCCGTTTTCTTACGCCTTCGCGCCAAGATCAACTGGTACCGGATGTTTCATGATCTGGTAAAGGATTTTGACGTAAACGAATTAGCCATAAAACAAAAAGCCGCGCTTAAAATGCACGGCCTTTTGATAAAATAAATATTTAGATTATGGCATAGGGCAACAAACGGCCCATGCTTTTACGCACATATAGTTCCTTTGAGTATCGTACCCGGCCATAGATTTAACAGTCCAGCCCTTCATATCCGTATCTATGGCGTTGTAGTAAAGGTAGCCTGTAAGATAGCTTTGTGCTGAACCGTTGTTTATAGCCCCAAGATCCGTGCATTCAAGAGATTGATCGGGGTTGTAATGATAGGCATTACTTATATATCCTGCATATCCTCCACCACTCAAAGCGTATTCATTGTTTGCACAGCGGGCATTCGCGGTTGGCGCTGGTCCTCCAGCATCAAAATAACCATTGTGGTGATTTGCTGTGACTATATGGCAAGCCCCCGGATTGGCATTCAGGTTGATCGTGCTGCCTGGGGCGCTTCCACATTGAGGTACTCCGTTTGCAAATCCTACAACAACTTTTCCAACCTCACAGGTGCTATTCGAAACAGCATACCCACATTGAGGCAGGCCATCTGCGTCATATCCCGTTAGGACCTTGCCACCCGTGCAGACCTGGTCAGCCAATGGTGCACCGCAATGCAGCGTTTCCGTCACGGCATCAAAAGAGGTCACGGCTTGCCCCGCCGGACATGTTGAGAGTGTGTTGACCGGAAATTTACAATACGAAACGCCGTTCTCTGCCTTCCAGAGCACCTTGCCAGTCGATCCATGCGCCGCATCGCAGTAGTAATTGTAGCTTGTTGTGCTTCCACCGCCACCGCCTCCGCCACTACCGCCCGTAGCTGTAACGCAGAAAATGTTGTTGCTGCTGTCCCTCGAAAGGGCTTGTCCGGCGCCACACGAAGTGTTCGCAAGCTTGATAAGCGTGTTCAACCTGTAGGCGTTCAGAGCATCAACCGCGCCGTTAATCCAAAGATAATCCGAACGTAAAGAAGAACCGCTTATTGTGCTCGTAGAACGGATTTCGCCAGTGACATCCAGTTTATAAATCGGGTTAACTGTGCCTATGCCAACATTGCCATAATTATTAACAAGCACGCCCCAATAGCCATTGTTCCATATTCCCAATCTTGTGTTGTCATAACTTCCGAAATACTGAGCGGGACCTACGTAAAGGCCACCCTGACCACCCACACCAGAAGGGCCGGATTGGATACGGTAATCGACGACAAGGCCCCTGTACGCATCGTCATAGCCGGAAATTTTAACTCCGTTCAAAAATGTCGCCTTGCCCGAAAAGTTTGTCGGACCAGTAATGTTACCAAAGCTCGCCAAACCATTAGCGGTGTCGATATAAGCCGTTATAGCCCCGCTGTGGGGATGCAAAAACCTGATTATGCCTGAACTTGACCCCGTCGAAGTCAAAGTAAGAATTGTTCTTCCGCTTGCGCCCATCGGAAGATCACTCGTTGTGCTGTTGATGCCGTGAATGCTTGTGCTCTGGGCAAATACAACTGAGCTAACGAGTAAAAATCCAGTTATGAGAAAGGAAAAAAATTGCATGACAGAAACTCCATTGAATAAAAAGAGTGCCCTATTTAGCTAACTTTTTATTTATATTTGGTTAATTAATTAAAGCCTCTTCCGTGTGTATAATATTGGTCAAGCAATAGTCTATTGATGATTCTAAATAATCGAAAAAACCTATTGGGTTAGAAAACAGATATGAAATAGAAGGTTTTTCTTCACACCTGAGCCTATTTAGGGCAAATTGTGCACCCGAATCTCTTTTCCAAACATGATAGGAAACATGCGTATAGCCGTCCTTAAGGAACGCCGTCCATATGAACGCAGGGTCGCCGCTACCCCCGAAACTGTTAAGAAATTTCGCGCTATGGGTTTTGATGTCACCGTCGAAACAGGCGCAGGAGCTGAATCCGCCTATCCCGATGAATTATATGCCGCAGTTGGCGCGACTATTGCCTCATCACTTGAAGCGGCCATGCAAGGAGCCGATATAGTCCTCAAGGTACAGCGGCCAATGAACGCGGGCGAAGGCCAAGATGAAATCACCCTGATACAACCGGGTGCAACGCTTATCGGAATGTTGAACCCCTATGCAGCCCATAACGATTTATCGGTTTATGCCTCGAATAATGTAACGGCCATGTCTATGGAGTTATTGCCTCGAATTACGAGGGCACAGGCCATGGATGTATTATCTAGCCAGTCAAACCTAGTCGGATATAGGGCTGTGCTCGATGCAGCCGAACAATTTGGGCGCGCTTTTCCGATGATGATGACAGCGGCCGGAACCGTTCCGCCAGCACGCGTCTTTGTGATGGGGGCTGGCGTTGCGGGGCTACAGGCCATTGCTACGGCAAGACGTTTGGGGGCCATAGTGTCGGCCACTGACGTCCGGCCAGCCGCAAAGGAACAGGTACAAAGCCTAGGGGCTTCGTTCGTTATGGTCGAAACCGAAGAAACGAAAGCTGCAGAAACTTCAGGTGGTTACGCACGCGAAATGAGCGATGAATATAAACGGAAACAGGCTGAACTCATCGCCGAAACGATTAAAAAGCAGGACGTGGTCATTTGCACCGCGCTTATTCCGGGCAGGCCCGCTCCAAAGTTGATTTCCGAAGAAATGCTCAGGACGATGAAACCCGGTTCGGTGGTTGTTGATCTTGCGGTAGAGCAGGGTGGAAATTGCGCTTTTAGCGAAGCCGGAAAAGTTATTGAGATTTTCGGTGTCAGGATTATCGGTTACAGGAATATGCCAAGCCGTATTCCAAATGACGCTTCGTCGCTTTATGCGCGTAACTTGTTGAATTATTTACAGCTCATCTCCACTCAATCGGATGGCCAACTCAATGTGGATTGGGAGGATGAAATCGTCAAAGCCGTGACACTTACGCGTGGCGGCGCTATCGTGCATCCGCAGTTTCAAACTACAGTTTGAAAGGACATTGAATCACCGAACAAAAGATAGGCCAATGGCATATCTTCTGTTAGTATCGCTGCCAAGTGAGCCCGTGGAGTCGATGATCATGGACGTGAACTTTGAAAAAGACCCTTCCAAGATCACATCACAATGGATAACGAGCCTTGCCGTTTCCGTTGTGGCTTGCGCTTTTCTGTTTTTGGTTTTTGCCATCTATATAGCCGACCTTCGTAAGCTGAATGAGCAAATGAATCTGACAGTTATTCGCCTCGAAGCGTTGCAAATGCGTCAAATGCAGTTGATTGCCGACTTGGAATCGATCCGTCGTGGCAATGCTTTGGTTTTGCGTCCTTCCAACCTTGGACAACCAGCCCCGCAAACAACAGCTTTGCCTGCTGCTACACCCAGCCCACCTGAAAACGCCTCACAGGCGCCAACCGCAACTCAAGAAAGCATGCCCCCCGTTGTCATACCGGCCATTCGACAAACAGAAAAAAATCCGACCACGACCGTGAATATGCCTGCACCTCCTTCACCCAAAGCCATTCCCGATAACGCACCTCAACCTCAACCTAAACCATAAGCATATTAGGATTAGATAAAATGGACGCGAGTAGTCTTTCTTCAAGTCTCAGCAGATTGGCTGCCGAGCAACAGAACTTGGCCGACATTGCAACGCAATTGGCCAACCAAGCCCAAAGTCTGGTAGCCCATGGTATGTCCGACAGCGGACACGGTTTTTTTATTACCGGCCTGACGGTTTTCGTTTTGGCCTGTTTTGTCGGTTATTATGTTGTCTGGCGCGTAACTCCGGCGCTCCATTCGCCGCTGATGGCTGTCACGAATGCCGTTTCTTCCGTCATTATCGTTGGCGCATTATTAGCAGCCGATTCCTCTGAACTTTCTATGTCAACATGGCTGGGGCTTGGCGCCGTTTTTCTGGCTTCAGTGAATATCTTCGGCGGCTTTATTGTCACCCAACGTATGCTTCAAATGTACAAGAAAAAAGGTAAATGATGACTAGCAGCATTGTGGCTTTAGCCTATCTCGTTTCCGCCGTCTGTTTCATTATGGCCCTTCGCGGCTTATCTTCGCCGGAATCCGCCCAGCAAGGCAATAAATTTGGCATTTTCGGTATGGCTCTTGCCGTCGGCACGACTGCGACGATGGTCGCGGGTTCTTCCTTGTGGTTTATTGCCTTAGCCATCATTGCTGGCGGTGCGGTTGGAACAATTATCGCGCGCAAGATTAATATGACGGCCTTGCCGCAGTTGGTAGCCGCTTTCCACTCACTTGTCGGTTTGGCTGCCGTTCTCGTTGCGGCAGGCGCGTTTTTAAATCCCTCAGCTTTCGGCATTACATCGGGCGATCGGATTTTTACCTCAAGCCTTATTGAAATGGGTTTGGGCGTTGCCATTGGCGCGATCACTTTCACCGGTTCGATCATTGCTTTCGCGAAACTTCAAGGTCTCGTTACAGGCAAGCCATTGGTTTTCCCCATGCAACACCAGCTTAATCTCGGGCTTGGCATATTGTCTCTATTGCTTCTCGTATGGCTTGTGCTTGGGCAATCGGCCTTTGCTTTCTGGAGCATCGTCGTTTTGACCATGCTGCTCGGCTTTTTGCTTATCCTTCCGATTGGCGGCGCGGATATGCCGGTCGTTATTTCTATGCTGAACAGCTATTCGGGGTGGGCAGCTGCGGCGACAGGCTTCACGCTTCAAAATCCGCTTTTGATAATCACGGGCGCGCTGGTGGGCGCTTCGGGCGCGATCCTTAGTTACATCATGTGCAAGGGCATGAACCGCTCGATTTTCAACGTAATCCTTGGCGGTTTTGGCGGTGAAGTGTCTGCCGGTGCATCAGGATCAGGCGGGGCAGACCGTCCCGTGAAATCCGGCTCGGCAGAAGATGCAGCGTTTATCATGAAGAACGCGTCAAGCGTCATTATCGTGCCGGGTTATGGTATGGCTGTCGCGCAAGCCCAGCACGCGTTGCGCGAAATGGCGGATATTCTCAAAGCGCATGGCGTTCAGGTGCGTTATGCCATCCACCCTGTTGCCGGACGCATGCCGGGCCATATGAACGTCCTTTTGGCCGAAGCCAACGTGCCGTATGATGAAGTGCTCGAACTTGATGAGATCAACCATGACTTTGGCCAGACCGACGTCGCTTTCGTCATCGGCGCGAATGACGTAACGAACCCGGCGGCGAAAACCGACCCGCAATCGGCTATTTACGGCATGCCGATCTTGGACGTGGAAAAATCCCGCACCGTCTTATTCGTTAAACGTTCGATGGCGACGGGTTACGCCGGCGTGGAAAATGAGCTTTTCTTTCGCTCCAACACCATGATGCTTTTTGGCGACGCCAAGAAAATGTGCGAAAGTATAGTTAAAGCGCTAGCCAGTTAACTTCTGCAAAGCTTCAGCGACATCCGCCTGCTTCAGCAAGGCTTCGCCAATCAGAAAACAATTCACCTCCGCTTTTTGCATGCGAAGCAAATCGTCTTTCGTGGAAAGACCACTTTCGCTGACAATCATTCGATCTTTAGGCACAAGCGGCGCGAGCTCTTCCGTCGTGTGAATATCCGTCTTTAGGGTTTTAAGGTTCCGGTTGTTGATGCCAATCAGGCCCGACGGTAATTTCAACGCGCGATCAAGCTCTGCGCGATCATGGGATTCAAGCAAAACATCCATGCCATAACTAACGGCAGACGCATGAAGCTCCGCCGCCAATCCATCGTCCAAAGCCGCCATAATCAGCAAAACGCAGTCCGCCCCAATCGCCCGCGCCTCGGCCACTTGCCAAGGATCAATCATGAAATCCTTGCGTAATACAGGTAGAGAACAAGCGGTACGCGCCATAATCAGGTCGGCATTGCAGCCCTGAAAATACGGCTCGTCCGTCAAGACGGACAGGCACGCCGCGCCGCCTTCTTCATAAGCCTTCGCCAGCTGAACAGGGCTGAAATCCTGCCGGATCAGGCCCGCCGAAGGCGAGGCTTTCTTGATTTCGGCAATCAGCCCAAGTTTTCCCGCTTCTTTTTTCACCGCCAAGGCTTTGGCAAATCCGCGAACCGGATAATCGCCTCCGCGCGCTTCCTTATCGATCTCGCTGAACGAACGCTGCGTCTTAAGTTTCGCGACCTGTTCGCGTTTGGCCGCGCAAATTTCCTGCAGTTTGTCGCTCATGGCTTGCCCGAATGGGTAAGACGGACGAGAGCTTCCAGTTTTTGACGTGCCCTGCCGCTGTCGATGGCTTCAGCCGCCATTTTGACTCCATCCAGCGCATTATCCGTGCGTCCCGCAACAATAAGGGCCGCTGCCGCGTTCATAAGAACGATATCGCGATAGGCATTCCGTTCGCCCGCCAACAAATCGCGCAAAGCCATCGCGTTTTCGACGCCATCCCCCCCGCGCAGGTCGTCGAGCCGCATGCACGGCAAATCAAACTCCTCAGGCGTTACTATAAAACGGCGACTTTCGCCCAGCCGAAGCTCGACAATTTCCGTCGGACCTGTTGTCGAAACTTCATCCAAGCCATCGTGGCCATGGACGATCCAGGCGCGTTCGCTGCCCAAGGTCTTGAGAACCTCGGCCATTGGCTCAAGCCATTCGTCGTCATATGTACCGATCAGATGACGTTTCACATTGGCCGGGTTGGTGAGGGGGCCGAGCAGGTTAAAGATCGTGCGCACGCCAAGTTCGCGCCGGACTTCGGCGACATGCTTCATGGCCGGGTGATGGCGCGGCGCAAAAAGAAAAACTATGCCGATTTCCTTTAGGCATCTTTCAAGCACGCTTTCTTCGGGCTCCAGATTAACGCCGATGGACGCCAGAACATCCGATGAGCCGGAACGGCTTGTCGCCGCGCGATTGCCGTGTTTGGCTACAGGTACGCCGCAGGCCGCCACAACAAGTGCCGTTGCCGTCGAAACGTTCAACGTCCCATGATTATCGCCGCCTGTGCCAACTATATCGATAGCGCCCGGCATTTCAGGATAGGGCACCATGTTGCCGCGCATTGAACGCACGGCACCCAGAATTTCATCGGTTGTTTCACCTTTTTCCCTCAAGCCGAGCAGCAATGCGGCGATTTGTTCGCGCGGGACTTCGCCGTGAAAAATCTGATCGAAAACAGCCTGCGTCTCGAGGGAGGAAAGGCTTTCCCGCGCTTTGAGTTTTTCAAGGGCTATCGCTACATTCATGAGCTATTTCTTCCTGACGGCCAAAAAGTTCTTCAGCATTTCATGGCCATGTTCGGTTGCTATGCTTTCCGGATGGAATTGCACACCATAAACAGGCAACGTTTTGTGCTGCAATCCCATCACAAGTTTATCGTCCGTCTCAGCCGTCACTTCAAGGTCAGTTGGCCATTTTTCATCACGCGCCACAATCAGCGAATGGTAACGCGTGGCCTGAAGGGGAGAGGGTATGCCCTGAAAAAGCCCTTTGCCCTGATGGTAGATGGCGCTCATCTTGCCATGAAGGGGCTCAGGCGCCCGAGTGACATTTCCGCCAAAAGCGTGGCCGATGCACTGATGCCCGAGACACACGCCCAAAAGCGGCACTCCGGCCTCAGCCGCCCTTTTGATGAGATTGAGGCATATCCCGGCTTGTTCCGGCCCGCAGGGTCCCGGCGAAAGCACGATATGGTCCGGCTTGAGGCTTACAGCCTCTTCGGCCGTCAGCGCATCGTTGCGCTTAACATTCACCGCCGCACCCAAATCGCCTAGGTACTGGACGAGGTTATACGTAAAACTGTCGTAGTTATCGATAAGAAGGAGCATGGATACCAACGTTGACTGAAGACTTAAATATTATCCCTCTCCCCTTGCGGGAGAGGAAGCAAAAACTTTGGCTTACAAAGTAAGTCTTAGTTTTTGCAGGTGAGGGGTCAAGTAATTCGTTAACCCCCTCCATCTGTCAACTGGTTGTAATGCCCGAAAGCGTAAAGAGACGAAAAAAAACTCCGGCAGGCGCTTAAAGGCTGCTGCCGGAGTGTTGTTTAACGAAATGGGCCGTTACTTTTGTACTGGCACGAAAAGAATTTTGGCAACTCTTGTCGGCTTAGGCGCAACCGGCTGCATTATGGCTTCGGTCGCCGCATCCATCTGCGCGGGTGCAGCTTGCGCAACGCCTGCGAGCGGAACCTTATGATAAACGCCGCCTTTGCCAAGTTTGATGTCATAACCGTGGCGAGCCGCGACTTCTTGCATGTATGGGTCAACCTGACCGCAAGAAGCATGCAAGTAGCCATCATTACCGAGATAAGGCGTCGGATCCTTGCAAGCAGCTGTCGCTGCAGAAGCCTTTCCACCTGTCATATGATTTGTGCCGCTATGGCCATGGGATTTTGGGCCATGTGTTTGGGCGCTTGGCTTCGTCGGTTGTGTAGTCGGCTGTTGCGTTCCGGCATCGCCTTGCGGAGGCTGCGTTGGGCTACCTGTTTGAGGCGTCTGATTACCATCGGCAGGAACCGCTGTTTGGTTACCATCGGCCGGAACAGCTGTCTGATTACCATCGGCAGGAACCACTGTTTGATTACCATCGGCAGGAACCACTGTTTGATTACCATCGGTAGGAACCACTGTTTGATTACCATCGGCAGGAACCACTGTTTGATTACCATCGGCAGGAACCACTGTTTGATTACCATCGGCAGGGAATGCCGTATGGTTACCATCAGCCGGAACTTGAGCTCCGGCAACACCGGCACCAAAGAAATGGTGCATAATCGTACCGGCAATACTACCGCCAATAAAACCAAGCCCGGCGCCTTTAAGGGCTTCCTTGCCGTATGAAAGTTTGATGTCTCTATTCCTGTTGTAAATCGCCGTTTGGACAAGCTTTGCGGCCGCACCGGCAACTGCACCTAACGTGCCGGCTGTAAGAGCAGCCGTCACAACAGCCGCAACGACCGGAGAAGCTGTCAACACGCCTGCCACAGAGGCGGCACATGTCAAAATCTTCGCCAAGCCGAACGTAGCGACAATCGCACGGGCTCCAACACCGGTTGCACCGCCTGCAGCGAGGGCAGGCAGGTTATTCTTTGCCCAACGCAGGATTTTGCCTTCCGTCTGTTGAGCAGGCGTTGTCGGCTGCTGAGTTTCTGCCTTGACAGACGTTGCGTCGTCAACGACAGGTTTCTGTTCATCTGTTGCGGCTTCAGATTGATCAACCGCTACGGATGTTTCAGGCTTTTCACCCTCAGAAGTTACCGGAGGAACAATAGCAGGATGCGTTATATCAATAACCTCATCCTTGTTTTCGTCTGTGCTTGTTTGTTTTGGCTCTAACGTTTGATCTGGCTGCGTATCTTCAACGACTTCCGGCTCAACGGCTGGCGCCACTTTAACTTCTTCCTCGGCAACCGGCGTTTCAACTGAAGCAACAGTAACAGGCGCTTCCACAGTCTGCTCGGCCACAGGCTCAACGTCAGCCACAGAACCTTCGGGCATATCTTCCATAACAGGAGCAGTCGTTTCCTCAGTTGCAGTAACGTACTGTTTCTCCATTGAAGCCTCAGTCGGATTTACGTCACCCTTTGCAGCGGCTTCATCAAATTCTTTTTCAGCTTCGTCACGTAATTCGGAATTATTTTCGAAGAGATCGATTTTCGCCTCATCACTTGCTGTATTTTCATTAGGCGTAATAATGAGCGGCTTTTCAACAGGAGCAACTACGTTAGGTAATATAATTGTCGCATTCTTATTCCCATAAGGAGCGCCAAATTGACCCGTTGAAGGATCAAAGATCATATGAGGGTATTCGCTTCTCTCCTTGGGTGCCTTTTTCTCGGGTTCCATGCGCTCACGGAATTTATCCAAATCGGACTTTTCGCGCGGCTCCTCTGCGGGTTCATAATCGCCGTTATTTGCAAGGATCATTCCGTCATTGCCAAATACGGCTTTGTTGTTACCATTGCCACGCGCCTCGAATTTCTTCAGGTCAGCGTTTTGTTGCATGCGTAAATCAATCTGAGCGCCACCATTCGTGACAAGCTTGCCATCGGCTCCAAATATGCCAATATTCGAACCGCCATTTCTCGTCTCAAAGTGCGCAAGAATTCTATCGATTTCATTTTGCGAAATATTGTTCGCCATTTTCTTCTCCTAAAAAAACCTTGTTAGAATTATCTAAAGTAATTCCAACCCCAGAATCCCACGAAAAAGGACGGAAAAGCAATACTTTCATAAGATTTTTTTGTCGCCTGATCGTTAACAATCGAAAGACCACCGAGAACGTTTAGCAAATTGTTTTAACGTTAAAATCGCGCGTTAACCATAATTAGCCGAATTGGCCTTTTCGCTCTAGCACCGCCGCGAAAAAGCCATCTGTTTTGTGCCGGAGAGGCGAGAGCGCGAGATAGGGCTCGCCATCCAAAAGCTCATTGAGTTTCTCGATTTCAGGCTTTTCCGGGAATGCCTTTTTAAGATTAAGAACCTTGAAAATTTCATGTTTCGCAAGAAAAGCTTCGATTTGTAGTTCGTTCTCTTCCTCCAAAAGCGAGCAGGTGGCATAAACCAAACGTCCACCCGGTTTCACAAGGCGGGATGCACTTTCAAGAATACTGGCCTGCAGGGGCAATAGCGCCTCCAGCCCCGGCCCAAGCGAGCGCCAGCGCTGGTCGGGATTTCGCCGCCAAGTGCCGGTGCCAGAGCAGGGCGCGTCGACCAGCACACGGTCAAAGGATTCCTTGTGTTTTTTAACCCACGGGTCGCGCTCGTTCGTGAGGGATTTAACCATAATATTATGAAGACCTGCGCGGCGAAAACGCTCGGCGCTGCGTTTCAGGCGCTTTTCAAGCACATCGCAGGCGACGATATGGCCTTTATTCTGCATCTGGGCAGCGATGGCCAGTGTCTTGCCGCCTGCGCCCGCGCAGAAGTCCACCACGCGCTCGCCGGGCTTGGCATCCATAAGAAGGGCCACAAGCTGGGAGCCTTCGTCCTGTATCTCCAGCGTGCCGTCACGGAGCATGGGAAGCTTATCAAGTGCGAGGCGGCTCTTAATCCGGATACCCCATGGCGAATAGCGGCAAGCCTTCGCCGGCAGGCCTTGCTTTGTGAGTTGAATGAGTACGCTATCACGCTTTTCGCGCAACGAATTGACCCTCAGGTCGAGCGGTGCAGATTCCAAAAGCGCGCCCATTGAGGCCGCAAAGTCTTTTCCGAACCTTTTTTTCAGGCTTTGAAGGGCCCAAAGAGGGCATTCGCCTGCGACTTCTTCAGGCATATCAGGGTGTTGAATCGTATGGCCTTTTAGCTTCGACAGAAACTTTCTTTCATCGTCAGTAAGCGGCGAGGGCGCGAACTTTTTCCCGCTGAATAATTCGTCAAATGTGGAAATATTTTCTTTATTAATCAGATACATATAGGCCATAAGCCTATGACGCGGTGTCTTCTCATATTTCAGTTTATCAAGCCACCAATTTAGTCGCGCATGATGCCGCATAAGAGCATAAGTCATTGATGAAACGGCATTTTTATCTTTGCTGCCAATGTAGCGCCGCGCACGAAAATAGCCACTGACCAACGCATCCGCCGGACGCAGGACTGTTTCAATCATCTCCAGCAATTCAAGCGTGGCCTGAAGGCGCGCAGAAGGAGTCATGGGGTGTAATTCAAAAAATCATCACAAATCAAGGTATTATCTTAGCCTATGTGGATAGCCTTTGCCAAGACAGCGCTACGTTGGGAGATAGCCGAGAGGCATGTGAAACAGGGGTGAGAAGTGGGGGAAAGAGGGTGGAGAGGCAGCTGAAACAGGGGTGAGAAGCGGGTGAAACAAGGGTGACAAGGGGGCAAAACGTACCCAAAAGAGGGTGGAACGCGGGTTCAAAGGTACTAGAGGCTTCACGACAAGCAGCGGAAAGGATAATACTCCGCTACAAATTTGATCCCTAAACTTCTTATAGAGTTCCCATGCAAGAAAAAATTGCCGTTATCGGTCTTGGTTATGTCGGCTTGCCGTTGCTGATTGGTTTGGCGCGTCATTTTGAGGTGGTTGGTTTTGACATCGATCCCGAACGTGTCGCGGCTTTGAGCACAGCCAATGACTGGACGGGCGAAACCGCCAGGGAAGAATTGGCCGACACAAAAGCCAAAATGACGGCCAATCCCGAAGATATTGTTGATTGCACCTTTTATATCGTTACGGTTCCTACACCGATTGACCAAGCAAAACGACCCGACTTACAGCCCGTCCTGAGCGCCTGCCAAACGATGGGCGAGGTGCTTAAAAAAAGAAAAAGCCAAAGAGGTACACCGCTAGTTGTTTTTGAATCGACAGTCTATCCGGGACTGACTGAGGAAATTTGCGGCGCAAAAATCGCTGAAATATCCGGCCTGAAGCAAGGCAAGGATTTCAAGCTCGGTTATTCTCCGGAAAGAATTAACCCCGGCGACAAAGTTAACCGGCTCGAAACAATCGTCAAAGTGATCAGCGCCGAGGATAAAGAGAGTCTCGATCGTCTCGATAACATCTACAGCAAAATTATTACCGCAGGTGTGCATCGCGCGGCGAATATTCGTGTCGCCGAAGCCGCAAAAGTGATCGAGAACACGCAGCGTGATTTGAATATCGCGCTCATGAACGAACTGGCTATTATTTGTGACAAGCTTGGCATACGCACTCATGATGTATTGCAGGCGGCAGGGACCAAGTGGAACTTCCTCAAATTCACCCCCGGACTTGTCGGCGGGCACTGCATTGGCGTTGACCCTTATTACCTGACAGCAAGAGCGGAAGAACTCGGATATCACCCTGAAGTCATCCTCGCAGGACGGCGCATTAACGACAACATGCCTATCTTCGTCGCGCAAAAAATACTTAAACTTCTTGCCGATGGTGATCGCCTAAGAAAAGGCGCGCGCGTTGGCATGCTTGGGCTAACCTTTAAAGAAAATGTCAAAGATCTGCGAAACAGCCGGATTCCTGACATTGTGAAAGAACTGCAGTCTTTTGGACTTGAAGTTTTGGTATACGATCCGGTCGCCGACCGCGTCCATGCACGTCATGAATATGGTCTTGAACTGTGCCACAAGGAAGACCTGCAAAACCTCGATGCCCTCGTGCTTGGCGTTACGCACCAAGCCCTTTTGGACGATCTGCCCAACCTTTTAAAAAGCGTTGTTTTGGATGGTTATGTTATCGACGTAAAATCCGCGATAAACCACGCAAGTCTGCCGAAGGGCTTACGGTACTGGAGCCTTTAAATGACTATTCTCCTTACAGGCGCGGCAGGATTTATCGGTTTTCATGTCGCCAAAGCTCTTTTGGAGCGCGGCGAGCAGGTTATCGGCGTTGATAATCTCAGCGATTATTATGACGTATCTCTTAAAGAAGCGCGGCTGACGCAACTCACGCCAAATAAAAACTTTCTATTCCATAAGATTAACATTACGGACAAAAACGCAATGCTCGATCTGGGAAAGAACGCCACGACCATTACACATATCATCCATCTAGCCGCGCAAGCTGGCGTCCGTTATTCGCTCGTCAATCCGTATGCATATGTAGAAACAAATGTTTTAGGCCATATAGTTATGCTTGAAATGGCTCGGTCTTTGCCGAATCTCAGGCATTTCATTTATGCCAGTTCGTCATCTGTCTATGGCGGGAATACGAAATCGCCTTTTGCTGTCGAAGACCCGGTTGAAAAACCCATCTCTTTATACGCCGCCACCAAACGTTCGGATGAGCTGATCACGTGGACTTATGCGCATCTCTACCGGATTCCTTGCACCGGGCTTCGTTTTTTCACGGTTTACGGTCCATGGGGCAGGCCGGACATGGCGGCTTATCTCTTCACCAATAACATTTTAGCCAATCAGCCAATTAAAATATTCAGTTACGGCAATATGCGTCGAGACTTTACCTATATCGATGATATCGTTTTGGGCGTTTTAGCGACTATTGATAAAGCTCCTATTGCAAAGAACGATAATCCACCAGCAAAAATTTATAACCTCGGCAATTCTCGTTCCGAAAAACTTATGGATTTTATTTCGACGCTAGAGGAAGCGTTGGGTAAAAAGGCCCAATATGACTTTCAGCCGCCTCAACCCGGCGATGTTCCGGAAACTTTTGCCGATATTGAAGTTAGCGTCCGCGATCTTGGCTATAATCCCAAAACAACGGTACGCGAGGGCATTTCGCGTTTTGTCGCTTGGTATAAAGAATATCATAAGGTTTAAGGATGGCCGTAGTTGACCTAAAAAAAATCCCGATTAACATTGCGTCCATAAATCAGGATAGATTTACCTATATTCTTTTAGGCCTTGCCATATTGCTTACAGGCATTGCGCATATCGCGTTTCTGCCTCCCTTTGAGGGCTTCGATGAAATTGGCCATTATTCCTATATCCGTGAAATCGTCGATACCGGCAAACTGCCAATCCAGGGAAAGAGCCATTTAGCACAAGAAATAATTGATTACCGGCATCAAGCTCCCATTCACTATATTGTCGATAAAAAGTTCTTTAAAGACGAAAGCATTACCTATGCCGACTTTTTTAAATCCAAAGAACTTCAGGATAATTTTAGAAAACAATATCTTGGGAATAAAACCCATCCACTATTTCAACCCAGTGAATATCAAAACTGGATTGCCATTCATCCTCCGCTTTATTACCTCATTTTATCGCCAATTATGATGGCAACGGATTCTCTTTCTCTAAAGGCCCAGTTTTTCGTACTTCGTTCTATTTCATTCTTACTGGCTTTGTCCGGACTTATGATTGCCTGGCGTTCGACTCTCGCGCATGCAGCGCCCAACCTGAAAAAATATATCAATAAAGCTTTTTTTCTTTATCCAATCATTGTTCCAATGTTTTTCGTTGAGTTTGGAAGGGTCGGCAGTGACTCGCTTTGCCTTTTTCTCCTCGCCATTGCATGGGGACTTTTTCTCGAATGGCTTAAAACAGAGCAAAAGACTTCGCTAAATCTTGCGCTTGGTTTTTGTTTAGCCTTAGGGCTGCTGACGAAAGGTTTCTTTATTCCCATTATTGCAGGATTCGGCGCATTCGCTGCTTGTTTTTTTTGGAACAAACGGAAACAAAAAGAGTTTGTACGAGCAAAATTAAACGATCTAATTGTTGTTTCAGGACCGGTTTTTTTCGCATTCATCTGGTATATACTAAAATTATCTTCCACAGGTTCTCTCGTAGGCCACCCGGCTTTTATAGAAATAACCGAAAAAAAGAATATCTTGCAATTTATCACGCAAGATTTTGAATGGATGCAATTCATAAAACATATCTTGCATCTTTTTATAAGCTGGACAGGCATATACACACAATCCTGCGCCAAGATGCCGATGATATTCTTTGCACCACCTGTTGTTTTATGCTTGGCCTTGTTCAGCGCCTACTTCTTGCAAAACCGCAAGCGCCGTCTTTCGGATTTGGCTTGTTTTCCTTGTTGGGTCATTGCCCCTATGGCGGCAGGCCTATTAATTAATATACTGGCCTTCATGGCCCTATATAACAGCGACAGCGCAACGCCCGGCTGGTACCTCCATATATTGGCTCCCGCGTTTGCCATGATGTTTGCGTATAGTTTCTTGTATTTTGCGCCCAGGAAAGAGGAACGCGCGGTCATCTTCTTACTCTTGCTCTACTCGCCATTTTATTTTGCGATTAACCTATTTTACCGTATTTCACTTTACGCCGGATGTTCCACGCTAAATGATAATAGAGAGTACATATTCCCAAACGCTTATCTATGTCTGGATCAAGTGCCACTTATATTTTCAAATCTTGAGCTGTTAGGCTGGCCTTTCGTCGGCTTAATTCTCCTTATAGCCGGAACCATCATAAGTTATGCCGGGTTATGGCGTTTAGAACGCATTTCCAAGGAAAAGAGCAATTAGGTCGATTCAGCTCTTCTTCTGGCTTGCAAAGCCCTTGCAACACGATAAACTCGTCAATCTAGTCCTCTAAACCTTACGATTCGAGCCATGGCTGACGTACAAGACGCCTCGAACGCGCCCGAACCTTCAATGGAAGAAATCCTTGCCTCGATCCGCAAAATAATTGCGGATGAGAAGGACCCTGAACCTCCGCCGCCGGAACCAGCCTCCCCACTTGAAGACGTTTTGGAACTAACACAACTTGTTAAGGACGATGGCTCTGTCGAAGACCTGTCCGCAAAACAAGCCGCCTCCCAAGATAAGGTTGAGGGGCCGCCACCTCCACAGGCGGCCGAACCAACTCCGGCTGCATCTACACCAGCTGCTTCGATTCAATTAGATGATCAAACGCTTGTTTCCAATAGAGCAGCAGATTCCGCAACAACGTCTCTTTCAGCGCTTGCGAAAACGGTACAAGCCGAACATATGGCTGCATTGGGGGCTTCCTTCACGCCATTGGGAAGCGGCAGTCGTTCACTGGAAGAGATCGTCATGGATCTTTTAAGACCCATGATCAAGGAATGGCTTGACCAAAATCTGCCCGGCGTCGTTGACAAGCTTGTCCAGAAAGAGATCGAGCGGATCGCGAGCCGTCTCAAGGAATAAACGTAATAAAAACTCATTTCGCGTTTGGAGGCTCTACATGAAAACATGGGTTTGGCGCGTCATTTTGGCGTCCTCTTTCTGTATATCCTTTGTTCCATCTGCTTTTGCCACAGACATCCAAACAACGAGCAAAGTGGCGGCCGTCACTGTGTATGCCGACCGTGCTGCTGTCACACGTTCCGGAACCGCACATGTGCCCGCAGGCGCCCATGTCGTCATGGTGACAAACATGCCTGCCGGATTTGATGAAAACTCGCTGCGTGTGCAAGGAAAAGCCCTGTCCCCTGTTAAAATTGGCTCGATCGAAGTCAAGCGCGTCTTTCTTGCCGAATTGGCGGCAGCCGCCGAACAGGAAAAAGCCAAAGCACTGCAGGCCAAGCGCGATGAACGGGCGATGATTGATGCCGAGCTTAAGGCCCTGCAAACCCGCGCGTCCTTTATAGAAAAACTAGCGTCGGATGGCAGCAAGCCTCAATCACAATCGGGAGGCATGACAGTTATCACAACCGAAAAACAGGCCGAACTGTCGCCCGATAAATGGAGCCAGGCTTGGGGTATGTTGCAAACCGGCATGACTGAGACGCAAAAAAACATCGTGGCTAAGGAAATCGCCCGCCGTACATTGGATGAGGAAATCACGAAGCTTGACCGTGAATATCAGCAAATCCGCACGTCCAAGCGTGAACGCCGCGATGTTGCTATCCATATCGAAGCCAAAGACGATACAGATTTTGACTTTACGATGATGTACCAGGCGTATGGCCCCTCATGGCAACCGCTCTATGACGCCCGCCTGAACACAGAGAAAGGGGAAATGAAGCTCGAGCAATACGGACAAGTCATGCAACAAACCGGCGAGGATTGGAAAGATATTGAACTGACCTTTTCCACGGCACGGCCCGAACTTGGAACCGAAATGCCGCAAATGAGCGTTTGGTACGTCCAGAACTATGCCCAGATTCAGAAGCAGAATGTTAAGATGGAGGCCAGTAGAGTAAGAGGAAGCCATGCCTTCGCTGAAAAGACGATTCTTGATAGCGCATCCGGAGGAATGTCTCCTGAAGATTTTTCTCAGGAAGATCCGATGAAACCTGCTATTCCCTTGATGGCTATGACCACTTCCGCTCAAGTTCAAGAAACAGACTATTCAGCCGAATTCCGTGTGCCGGGACGTGTGGATCTAAAGTCGGTATCGGAACCCGCCAAGTTCTTCGTCGGTGACCAGATGATGAAGGCAGAGCTTTCCGTTCGCACAACGCCGCGCCTTACGACACAAGCCTATTTGTTCGCCAAGCTTACAAATGCCGAAAAATACCCTGTCATTCCGGGACAGGTGGCCAAGTACCGCGACGGCGCTTTCATGGGCAACGCCACGACAAAAATGCTGCGTCCGGGTGAATCCTTTGCGCTGTCTTTCGGTATCGACGACCGCGTTAAGGTGACGTATCAAAAGACGAAGCAGGAGCAAACTAACCCGGCCCTTGGCCTGATTGGCGACATCACGGCCGAACGCCATTACAAGACTACCGTCAAGAACCTGCATAAAACGCCGATTAACATAACCGTCATCGATCAATATCCCGTCTCGCGCAATCCGGATGTGAAGATCAAGTTGCTGGATGAGGTCACCACGGCCGGCTATATCAAAGACCCTGAAGACCGCCAAAACGTGATTCAGTGGATCGCCGACTATCAACCGCAGGAAGAAAAGACTTATAACATTGGCTTTATGGTCAAATATCCCAAGGATCAGCATATAACAGGGTTTTGAGATACATATTTCCGATTATTCTTAGGTGACCCTGATGATGGCTATGTCCTCGCTTATCGCTTCATCGGCTCGAATTCTTTTATCCATATTTATTTTATATATAGTGCTGCTCATTCTCTTCGTTGTTTTTCAGCGGTCGTTCAGCTACTTTCCCGGCAACACGGCTTTTGTACCTGCCGAATGGGATTTGAATGAACTTCATTCGCTTCCTGTCACGACATCGGACGGCCTTTCTTTAAACAGTTGGTATCGACCGCAGATAGATTTCCCGGGTCTGACGATCGTCTATTTTCAGGGCAACGCCAGCCACTTCGGCGTGCGCAATGAGAAAATTCGCCCGTGGCTGAATGCCGGTTACGGCGTGCTGCTAGTCGGCTACCGAGGCTATAACGGCAATCCCGGAAAACCGACGGAAGAAGGATTTTATAAAGACGCTCTTGCGGCTCTTGACAGGATCTCCATGAACGCATCGACCGCGCAAAAATTGGTCTTTTATGGGGAGTCTTTGGGAACGGGCATCGCCATGCAAATGGCGACAGAATACAACCCGTCGGCTATAATTCTCGAAGCGCCGTTCACGTCGTTCCCCGACGTCGGCGCTTATCACTATCCATGGCTGCCCGTCCGCCTGTTGCTGCGCGATCAATACAAATCTCTTGAAAAGATAGTAAAAGTTCACGCGCCGCTGCTGCTTATTCACGGCGAAGCGGACAATGTCGTGCCTGTCGCTTTAGGCAAAAAGCTTTTCAAAGCCGCCAATGAACCTAAAAAAGCCGTCTATATTCCTCTCGCAGGCCATAATGACTTATACGAATATGGGGCAGGGGAAATCGTGGCGCAATTTTTAGCCAGTATAAAGGCCGAAAACCCCTAATAATTACGCCCTAGCTTTTTCCGCCCGCATGGTCTAGGACATAGTTCCAGCCAAAAACCTGACGTCCTTGCCGAATCAGTGGTGTGCGCACAGACTGAAAAAGGGTTATTTTGGTTGATAGATCAGGAGGTTGTTATGAGTAATGTATTGCTTGTCATTCATCTGCTTTTGGCGCTCGCGCTGATACTCGTTGTGCTTATGCAACGCACAGCTTCGGACGGCGGGGGTCTTATGGGCGGTGGCGGCAGCACGATGGGCGGCCTTTTCACCGCGCGCGGTTCGGCTAACCTGCTGACGCGTACAACGGCCATTCTGGCAACATGTTTTATTTGCACGAGCATGATTCTCGGCATACTCGCCACCCAACAGCACAAAACGCAAAGCATCGCAGATCAAATTGCTCCAACCACTGCACCTATGAAGACTGAAGAAGCGCCTAAAGCTCCTGAAGTGCCAACGTCTCCAGCGCCGCAGGTACCTGTATCGAAATAGTATTTTGAGATAGAGATATGAACGACAGAAACTCGAGCGGCGATTTTAAATCGCAAATACCGGGCAAAACTCGTTTCATCTTCGTCACCGGCGGCGTTGTTTCCTCTCTCGGCAAAGGGTTAGCATCCGCCGCCTTGGGTTCGCTCCTTCAAGCTAGCGGTTATAAAGTGCGCTTGCGCAAGCTCGATCCCTATCTCAACGTCGATCCGGGCACAATGAGCCCGACGCAGCATGGCGAGGTCTATGTCACGGACGATGGCGCCGAAACCGATCTTGATCTCGGTCATTATGAACGCTTCACGGGCGTCGCCACGCGGCAAAGCGACAACGTCACAACCGGCCGCGTTTATTCGACTGTCATCGCCAAAGAACGCCGGGGCGACTATCTCGGCGCGACGGTGCAAGTCATCCCTCATATCACAGACTCCATCAAGGAGTTTATCCTTGCCGACTTGACGGATGAAGATTTCTGCCTTTGCGAAATCGGAGGAACCGTCGGCGACATCGAAAGCCTGCCTTTCCTCGAAGCTATCCGACAGCTCGGCAATGAGCTTGGTCATGACCGCAGCATGTACATTCACTTGACGTTGCTGCCTTATATAAAAACAGCTGGGGAACTTAAAACAAAGCCGACGCAGCACTCGGTGAAAGAATTGCTAAGCGTCGGGATTCAGCCGGATATCTTGCTTTGCCGGACAGACAGGCCGATTCCGGACAATGAGCGCCGCAAAATCGCGCTCTTTTGCAACATCCGGCCAGAACGGGTCATTGCGGCTTTGGACGTCGACACAATTTATGTGGTGCCCAGCAATTACCACGATCAAGGCTTTGACGAACAGGTACTGCGTTACTTCGGCCTTTACAAAGGCAAGAATCCGGATATCTCGCGCTGGCACGAGATCGTTAAACGCGTCCGCGAGCCGGAAGGCGAGGTGACTATCGCTATTGTCGGTAAGTACACAAGCCTTCTGGATAGCTATAAATCCTTGAACGAAGCGCTTATGCATGGCGGCATCGCCAACAATATGCGCGTGAAGATTAAGTGGCTGGATTCCGAAATCTTCGAGCAGGAAGACGCTGTGCAATATCTTGACGGCGTGCACGGCATTCTGGTGCCCGGTGGATTCGGCGAGCGAGGTACGGAAGGCAAGATCTGCGCCGCGCGATTCGCGCGCGAACATAAAATTCCTTTCTTGGGCATATGCTTCGGCATGCAGCTTGCCGTGATTGAAGCCACCCGTCATCTCGGTGGAATCCCGAAAGCGACATCGAGCGAGTTCGGGCCAAGCGATCATGCCGTGATCGGTCTCATGACCGAATGGATGAAAGGTAACCAACTCGAGCTAAGACGCAAAGACGGCAACCTCGGCGGCACCATGCGTCTTGGCGCTTATGAATGCGTACTCAAGAAGGGCTCTCTGGCGCACAAGATTTACGGTAAGGATCGTATCAACGAGCGCCATCGCCACCGTTATGAAGTTAATACGAATTATATGAAAGAATTTGAAAAGGCCGGACTATTGTTCTGTGGGATGTCACCGGATGGCCAGTTGCCGGAAATGATCGAGCGCAAGGATCACCCGTGGTTTATCGGCGTTCAGTTCCATCCGGAACTAAAGTCCAAGCCGTTTGAACCACATCCCTTGTTTCGTTCATTCATCGAAGCGGCCGTAAAGCAAAGCCGGCTGGTTTAGATTACCCTCCGGGTTCACAAAACATCAGGCAACGTCGCAAAAGCCCATTCTGGCTATGGTATTGCGCACGTTCCTCGGCCAACTGCTTCCGCACAGGATGTGTTATTTCAGGGTTCTTAAGGCCTTCGCCTTTCTCCGGATAAAAGAAAGTCTTGCCGCGGCGACAAAAAGGCTCATTGTTACGCCAAGTCTGAGGTATGTCCATTTTATGCTCCACCTATAATTGCATAGATAAAACTTTTCCATAAGCACATCGCGTAATTGAATGTGCCCCTATGTAAGTTTATGAATGATTACAGACTTTGTTCAGCCGCCATCATAAACATACGGAAACGATGCGCCGCAATGACGTCCCTTTGTCTTGGGTCTATATGGGCTTGGCGAAACATCCGGAATTTTTTTAGGGCCTTTACGAAGATCAGCAAGATACTGAAAATAATATGGATCAGTCTTCTCGACTGGTTTTGTTGACGGATAATCATCGGGATATTTAACTTCGTCGCGAAGTCTTTTCATTACGCTTACAGGCATTCGGATATCTCCTCCTATAAAAACAACTCCGCGGATGAATCACGCATTAGAATTTGTATAGCATTGAATGGCAATAATGCAAAAGATTTATTATTATAATTGTACTATAATGGCTCACTTCGTGACTTATTATTCCTGATCTAACTATTTTACAAATTTTAAGTAATATTATTATTCCATAAAATAACCTATTTTTGGCAGTCGGGGAGATGCCCCATCGCCTCTTGTTTGGTGTGGATATAGTCTTCGTTATATTGATTGCTTGCCGTCCATAAGGACACGCGCTCGACAATATGAATGTTCGCCGACTCCAGCGCCTCCATTTTCTCCTGATTATTGGTAAGAAGACGGACGCGATGAACGCCAAAATACTGCAAAATGGATACCGCTGCCGCGTAATCCCGGCCGTCCACCGGAAAACCAAGATGTAAATTGGCCTCAACCGTATTCATGCCTTGGTCCTGTAGCGCATAAGCTTTGATCTTGTTGCTCAGTCCAATTCCCCGGCCTTCATGCCCACGCAAATAGATGAAAAGGCCCTGGCCGGCTTCTGCGATTTTTTTCAGTGACGTTTCAAGTTGATCTCGGCAATCGCAACGCAATGATCCCAAAATGTCGCCCGTCGCGCATTCGGAATGAATTCGAACAAGGCATTCATCTTTCGGTTTGCCCGCGATAATCGCCATATGTTCAAGCCCTTTGGCGTCATGAAATATATGCAAGGCAAAATCGCCAAAACGGGTAGGCAGGTGGGCCTCAGATTGATGTATAACGGACATTGGACCTAACTTTCATTCGGCAACATGTTTTCCCATTGCCATTTGGTAACGTCAAAGGGCAGGGACGCTTGCGGGTTGAAGTGGACTTCGATTTGATCGGACTGAGCCTTTCGTATTGTTATGGCCATGTCCCACAATCCGCTTTCGAGCACAGATTGCGCCAGAAGCGGTCCGGCTTCAACCAATACCTCTAGAACACCGCGGCGAGCTAAATCGGCTAATGCCTCCTTAATATCATCATATATCAGTGGCTTAAGGCCTCGTTCCCGGGCTTGCTGAAGCCATGCCTCCGGCACGCGCCGGCGGCGATCCAGAATGGCCAGAAAACGCTTCTTTCCGTCATGGTCTGCCACTTGGCGCACAGTAAAAGACGGATCATCAGCCAATATCGTGCCGCTTCCCGTGATGATGGCGTCCGCCCGTTTACGCAAGCGATGCGCAAGGCGCAAAGATTCCGTTGACGTAAAAGTTTTCTGGCCTTTAGGCGGTATCATGCTTTCTTTTTCGTCAACAGCCTTCTTGATCGTCACCCAAGGCTGGCCGGTTTTTACTTGTGTCGCGAAAGCATAGACAAGCTGGCGGCATTCTTCTTCGGCAACACCTAAGGTGATCTCAACGCCTTCCTTTTGAAGCCACTCGATGCCGCCACCATGCACATGCGGGTTCGGGTCGCGGGTGCCGATGACAATATGTTTAATCCCCGCTTCAAAAATTGCCTTTGCACAGGGCGGCGTACGCCCTTGATGATTACAGGGCTCCAGAGTCACGCAAAGCGCTGCAACTTTTTTTAAAAAGCCCATTGAACGGCACTTTTCGAGAAGAGCCACCTCAGCATGAGCTTCACCGGCGCGTTGATGTGCCATAACGGCTAGGATCTCACCACCAGCATCTAGCGCGGCCGCCCCAACGGGTGGATTCGGCGCTGTCGCCCCTAAAAAGCGCCTTGCCTCGGCACAGGCGTGTTTCATGGCGTGTTCAAGAGAAGCTTGCGATAACAATGACATCGTCCTAATTCTGTATCGCGCCCGTTGGCGCCTATGCTATCTTATAGACCCCTTATTTATACGGAATATGCTCATGTCGCAAATCGCCCAAGTCCGCAGCCGTGAAGTCCTTGATAGCCGCGGCAATCCGACCGTTGAGGTCGACATTACTCTGGGAAGCGGAAGCTTTGGCCGCGCCATCGTTCCTTCTGGCGCGTCGACGGGTACATATGAAGCGCTTGAACTGCGCGATGGTGACGCAAAACGGTATGGCGGAAAGGGAGTGCTTCGAGCGGTTGAATCCGTGAACGGGGAAATTGCTGATGCCGTCATCGGTATGGAAGCCTTCGATCAAATTGCGATTGACGGCACGTTGATCGAACTGGACGGGACTCCAAACAAGTCCCGCCTGGGAGCCAACGCAATTCTAGGGGCAAGTCTTGCTGTGGCTAAGGCTGCCTCGGCCGAAGCCAAGCTACCGCTCTACCGTTACATCGGCGGCACATCGGCTTCGCTTTTGCCTGTTCCGCAGATGAACATCATCAACGGCGGCGCGCATGCCGACAACCCGATCGACATTCAGGAATTCATGATTATGCCCGCCGGCGCGGAAAGCGTGACGGACGCCATTCGTATGGGTTCGGAAGTGTTTCAAGCGCTGAAAAAGATACTGAAGGAAGTCGGCCATAACACCAACGTGGGCGACGAGGGCGGCTTTGCCCCGGGGCTCAGTTCGACAGACGAAGCGCTCAGCATGATCATGCGGGCCTGCGACAAAGCCGGATACGCGCCTGGCGAAGATATCATGCTTGCGTTGGACGCGGCATCGAACGAGTTCTTCCATGACCACCACTACCACCTTGAGGGCGAGAACAAGACCCTGACCGCCGAACAGATGGTTCGTTACTACGCCGATCTTTGCGCGCGTTACCCTATCGTCTCAATCGAAGACGGCATGTCCGAGGACGACTTTGAAGGCTGGGAAATGTTGACCGAGGAGCTCGGCGAAAAAATACAGATCGTAGGCGACGATATTTTCGTCACCAATCCAGTCCGCTTTGCCGATGGCATCGAACGCGAAATCGCGAACGCTATTCTCATCAAGGTTAACCAGATCGGCACGCTTAGCGAAACGCTGGAAACGGTTGAAATGGCGCACAAGGCAGGCTACCGCGCCGTGATGTCGCACCGTTCGGGCGAGACTGAGGACAACACGATTGCCGATTTGGCGGTCGCTACGAATTGCGGCCAGATCAAAACCGGCTCGCTGTCACGATCCGACAGGTTGGCGAAATACAATCAGCTCATTCGCATTGAGGAACAGCTCGGCAAAATCGGCCGCTTCGCGGGGACGTCGATTATCACGCGATAAGAATTTTTGTCCTCATCGCAATTCCGACCACCGGAAAAGATAGATGTCCCCCCAACCATCGTTATCAATAATATAGGTGGCTCCGGCAGGAACGGTCGCATATGCGTTACATAATAATTCAGCGCCTGTCGCACTGTTCATAAAATGATAATCAACTATCATCCCATTAACTTTAATTGATGCTGAACAGTGGGTATAAGGGCTCCCACCAGGAGTGATTCCTATGAAAGGATATGTTTGACATATTGTATTAGACATATCCCTACAACCACTGTACGTCGACACGTTAACTTCAATGACGTGCCCGGTGTTATTTACATACGGTACCCTATATCCCCTTGCGCTTGTATCATAATTGACCCAAGTTCTACTATTAAGATCAGCCGACGACGTCATTGACTTCCATTTTTGAGCCGTATGACTACTATCTGTCCATAAACACGCGATGATATTAGCTTGATCCTTGTCTAATTTCGTTGTGCCTCTTGTTGCGCAGTCTTCGCCAATACATGATCCCAATAATGTCGTGTCCGGTTCGCAAGCAGCAAAGGCTGTAAGGGGTGCAGCTAACGAAAAGAAAACAAAAGTAACAATAAAGAGCGAAAGAAAACGCATGGAAAACCCCCAGAAGAATACGAGATAGCTCATTGTCAGGGGGGATTATTAGCAAATACTTAATTTGCACTTTTTATCTGCAATCAGTGTTCAAAGTTCGGTTAATCTTATATAATACCGACGCTTTACGGGATATATCTTCATGCAACGTCTTCATAAACGTACGCAACATACATTATGGTCCGTGATCGGAGCTTGCATCGTCGGGTACTTTCTTTATCACGCGATACAGGGCGATCGTGGTTGGTTCGCCATGCTGCGGATGGAACATGAAGTCAAGGCGGCCCAAAGCACACTCACCAAGCTGCAAAATGAGCGGCAGGAGCTTAAGCATCGGACACAGCTTTTAAATAACAACAGCGTTGACCCGGATCTTCTTGAGGAAAAATCGCGCGAGTTGCTTAATTATTCCAAGCCGAACGAAATAGTTATCTTAACACAGCCCGATAACGCCGCATCAACAACGGCAACACCACCAGCTCAACCGCCGGCGCAGAAAGTTAAAAAGCCCTGAACTTGGGAGAATTAAATGTCCCACTTAATCTTGCCCGATCTGAAATATGCCGCTCCCTATATTGCGGCCTTGCGCGAAGGGCTTAACCTTGGCGTTTCGCCCCCCAAAACAGAGGAAGAAATCCAGTATATCGAAAAAAACATTCTGGAGCACCTAGCGGAACTGAACGATCAACACACGCCCATAACGCTGCCGACAGGCAAAGTTGTCCAAAAAGTGCCGCACAACCTTTTTTGGCTAATCGAGGAAGACAAATTCATCGGCATGGTTTCCATTCGGTACGAATTGAACGATTTTCTCTTTCATCACGGCGGACACATCGGCTATGGCATCCGTCCTTCCGCACAGGGCGTAGGCTATGGTAAAATTATCCTTAAACTGGCGCTGGAAAAGCTTAAGGAGCGCGGTGTTCACCGGGTTTTGCTGACTTGCGACGATCGGAATGCGGCTTCTTACCATGTTATCGAAGCGAACGGTGGCGTTCTGGAGAGAAAAGGGGCTGACCCGTTTTACCAGGGCCGGATCGCGCGGCGATATTGGATAGACATTTAACAGAGGATTGTAATGCCTATTAATTCTGAAGAACGCATTAGCGCTATCGAAGAACGAAATAAGCGCGTTGAACTTGACAAGAAATGGGAAACGAGCTGGACGCGCCGTGTCACGATTTCAATTCTTACTTATTTCATCGTTGTCTTGATGCTAACACTCATCAATGCCGACTATCCATGGCTCGGCGCGCTTGTTCCCGTATGCGGCTACCTGCTTTCAACGCTCTCGTTGCCGCTTGTAAGGATGATTTGGGAACGCCACAAAAATGGTTAAAAGAACACCACCGCTGCTCCCCAACAGCTCTACCACGCGTTTTCGTGGCTCCGCCCATTGCAAATTTATATTTTTAAAGAGTATTTAAATTACCATCGGCGCACCGGCCCAACGTCCACGTGAACAAACTCGGAGCTCGGATAATAGCCGACGCCGCCTCGGCGCATGCCCAACGCAGTTTTATGCAGCTTTGACAACGAAGTACCGGAAATTCGCAGGTCGATCGCCATACCTTTGATGTGATAACTTTGGCGCGCGATACCGCCTGAGTAGCTTGCCATCCTCGCGTTTGTGCGGGGCGAGCGATAGCCGGAGATAATTTCAATCACATTATGATTATTAACCTTGTTTTGCAGATCATAAATCAGGTCGATCAAACGCGGATGAATTTCATGTACATCGCCAGAACGGTAATCGCGCAGAATCTGGTTAATGCGCGCCAATGCAGGGCGGCTGTAAACGCCATCTTTCCAGTAATTCACGCGCAACCGTTCGTCGGTATGAAGATTATAAAATGCGAGCGTTCTCACGCCCTTCACGCGCGGCATAGCAGCAAGAACAGGATTCGCCACGGAGCAGGCAATAGCCGCTAAACCAAGCTGAACAAACTTTCTGCGATTAATGTCGATAAGATCGGTCATTGTAATCGTTCTGAATTGTTACTGGGACATTGGCCGACGCGGTCGCCAATATTCCAATCACTTTCTTACGATTTGGCTAACGCGGTCGGAATGGGTATTACCTTTCTATCGATGAGGCAAGAATTTTGTGCGCAAGAAAAGAACCTCAATATATTTCTTTTCGATTTCAGTGGGTTGTAAAGTGAATCGCGGCTTAGAGCGTTAACTTTTTGGCTTTTCTCCTTTTGTGAATAAGGCTTTTTCCATAAAAAGCTGCCGTTAACGCATAAACCATCAAGTCAAACTCCCTGCCATTCTCGCCGGCATCAACCGTGTATGTCTTCGGCTGTTCGATTGTATATGGAGGTGGCGCCGCTGGCGTTGGTTGTTGATTATTCACCAATAAATCTTCCACCTTACAACCCGGCAAAAGAATCATAAGCGAATAAAAAGCAAAAAGTTTCAACCTCGAAGGTCGGCACTTGCGCGAACAAATTTCAGCACCAGCCGTGCTAGACTGCGTGATAATAGATGCGAATTTCTTTCTCGCAAACAGCATTATAAAATCTCTAAAATCATATTTTTTTTCAGACACATAGCTATGCCCGAAAAGCAAAAAAAGCAAGATAAAAGCATGGTTAATAAATCGCCTGCGCGGCGTTTGGCTAAGTGACTGCGGCTGAAATAAGATCCGGTTTATCCTTTGATTTTTCACGCAAAGTCTCGATCAAGAAGCTGTCATAATCATAAACATCATTCCTGAAATTGAGCGGCCCATTATCATCGCTGGGAAAGACGCTCCAGTAAACGATATAGAGAGGCAGGGGCTGACTAAGACCTAACCAACGCGTTTTTCTTTTTCCGGTTTCCTCATGAATTCGATCGAGGCTCCACTCGTCTTCGTTCGGGGAGAGCACAATTTGCGCAATAAGGTCAGGGTCACGCAACCGGACACACCCCGAGCTTTGATTGCGCTCAGCTTTTTTGAACAATTCTTGATGCGGCGTGCCGTGCATGTAAACGGCAAAATCGTTATCAAAATCGAACTTTAAACGTCCGAGACTGTTCATATCCCCCGGCGACTGGCGGAGGCGAAAGTGAAATTCTCTTTCCTCGACCTGTTTCCAGTCTATGGTTTCCCCATAAGGATCGTCCGCGCTGCCATTTATAACAAATCCCAGTTTTTCAAGATAATGCGGATCCTTCCTCAACTTTGGTAAAATGTCTTTACGCGCAATCTTCGCTGGTACATGCCAAGACGGGTTGAAGATAACGCTACGGATCGAGCTTTGAATAAAAGGTGTCTTTCGATCCGGTCGACCAACAACGACAGGCCCGTGGTATATATTTTTTCCTTCGTCAATAATGTCAATGGTCGCATCCGCTATATTCACCTGAGCATAACGGTTTGGAAATTTTTCGGGCATATAACGCCAACGTTCCATATTGGCAATTATCTGATCGACACGCTCCCTAACTGACACATTCATGGCTGCAAATGTCTTCGCGCCGATATTTCCGTCGGCTTCCAACCCGTTGCGCGCTTGATAAGTTTCGACAATGCCTTTCAGGAACTCATCATAACGTTCGGCCTCGGTACGCGGCATTTCGGTTTTATCCGTATAACCTTCGGCCGCCAGCCTCTCGCGCACTTGTACAACGCGCGCGTCATGCATGCCTGGCTTTAACGTTGGCCCCGGGGTAACGGTTGGCCATAGGCCTTTTTTCTCCATATCGCGATAAATCTTAAGTTGCTGCGCCAGAGTCTGATAAACAGTACCTGATGGAGGTAAGCTCGCCAATAATTCATGAACGCGGTTTTCTTCTGCCGCGCGCGCAAGATCTGTCGCGAAATCAAGTGGTTCGCGCCGGAAAGTCCATCCGGGATATATTAGTTTTAAATTGACCCTATTGCCGTAAAGATCGTGCGCAATAGTTAAAACCCACTCGGTCATTAAAACTTCAAACTTCAGTTGATCTTCTTTTTTGGGGTTATCGAGCAACTTAAGAATGTCTTCGGAAGGATAATCTTTTTCATTAAGGCCGTTATAACCGATAAACGCCGTCATAGACGATATGAAGGACTTCAATGAATCAGCCTTCTCTTTCGTCGATATATCCCAAATTGGTTTATAGGTACGAAGCGTATAAAGGCGGTTTAGTTCCTCCGTACGAATAATGGTGCCATTAAAAGCAACAGTAGGCTGCCCCAACATGGCTTGCAGAGTCGCGTTCTGATCGAGCGCAAGCGCGGCGCCCCCTCCCTCCAACGCTATGATAACGCTAAGAAAAACAAACGTATATGTCCGTATTTTTGACATAGTTCTTGATCAAGTTGCGTGTTCCATTAACAAAGATAGTGTGTATTCCTCACTATGTCAGTAACCAATTAACTTTTTTTCCTGATGCCGAGACATTTTGAACAACGCACTGTCCCTTACACGCCTGAGCAAATGTTTGCTCTCGTTGCGGATATTAGGCGTTACCCCGAATTTTTGCCGTGGTGCCTTTCCGCCGATGTGCAATGCATTAAAAATGGCATACAAAAAGCTTATATTATTGTCGGCTATAAAGCTTTTCGTGAAGCGTTTACCTCGATCGTTACGGTAAAGGAACAAAAAAGCATTACTGTCCAATACAAATCCGGGCCTTTGTCTCATCTCACGAACGAATGGCATTTTGCACCATCGGCCAATGGTGGTTGCGATTTAACTTTTTTTGTGGATTTTGGATTTCACTCATCTTTTCTTGGATCTATCATGAACATGTTCTTCGAAAAAGCCTTTCAAAAAATGGTCGTCGCTTTCGAGGCAAGGGCCGAACACCTTTATGGAAAAAAAGAATGAATATCAGATCTTTGACACTACCGCACACAATCATTTTCGATTGGGATAATACATTAGCCGACTCATGGGGAACGATTACCGAAGCGATCAACACTACCCGCAGCGCTTTTGGCATGGATACGTGGACAATTATTGAGGCCAAAAAGCTATGCACACTCGCGGCAAGAGATAGCTTTCCCCAATGGTTTGGAACAGATTCCAAACGCGCGCTCGATATTTTTTTTAGTACATATAATAAAACCCATCTCGACAATATTAAGCCGTTACCTGGAGCAGACGAGTTGCTTCGATGGATGAAAGCCGAGAAAATTCATGCGTTTATTGTCAGCAATAAGCGTGGAGATACGCTTCGGCGTGAGGTTGTTCACTTGGGGTGGGCTGACCTTTTTGAAGCAGTCGTTGGCTCCATGGATGCTCAAAGAGATAAACCGGAGCGAGATCCGGTCGATCTCGCATTAAAACATGTAGGTCTTAGGGCTAATGATCCAAATATTTGGTTTGTCGGTGATACACATGCAGATGTCGAATGCGCCCGCAATTCCGGGTGTACTCCTGTATTAATTCACAATAACGCAGATGCGGAAAAGTTAAACGTCGACCTTGTATTTTCTGATTGTATCGAACTCAAAAGCTTGCTCTATAATGAGGCTAACAAGAACAATAAGTTTAGGGAGCGTTCATGAGTGATCTTAGACAAAATGTGCAGGACGTTTTTTTGAATTACCTGCGCAAAAACAAAACGCAAACAACGGTTTTTCTGATTAATGGAGTCAAATTACAGGGGATAATTACGTGGTTTGATAATTTCTCCGTTCTCTTACGCCGTGAATCTCATGTGCAGTTGGTTTACAAACACGCCATATCGACCGTGATGCCGAATGTGGCAATACAGCTTTTTGAAGACGAAGGCGACGTTGCCAAGCAGGCTTAAACCACAGCAAACAGACTTAACGCTGGACATCGATGGTGTCCGCCATGGTACGCGCGCACTGGTGCTCAAACCTGTGTTAAACGGACCCGTAACGGTGATTTCGCGTACGCCTGAAGCGACGCTGGCCGAAGCGATCGGGCTCGCGAAAGCCATATCCTTGCAGGTCGTTGAAGCCGCATTCTTCACTTTAACCAATCCATCCCCGTCCACACTGCTAAGCCGGGGCCACGTCGAAAGTTGGACCAATTTTATCCGGTATGAAAAAATCCATCTCACCATTGTCGACCACACCCTTAGCCCGGTGCAGCAGCGCAATCTGGAACGAGCATGGTCCTGTAAGGTTATTGATCGCACCGGTCTAATTCTTGAAATTTTCGGAGAACGTGCGCGGACAAGAGAAGGGCAACTTCAGGTTGAGCTCGCAGCATTGAGTTATCAGAAATCAAGACTCGTACGGTCCTGGACGCACCTTGAGCGTCAACGTGGCGGTTTCGGGTTTCTTGGTGGACCGGGTGAGTCCCAGTTGGAAATTGACCGGCGTTTGATCACGAACCGCATCGCTAAACTCAAGGATGAGCTTAAGCAGGTTCTGCGGACACGCGGCCTTCAGCGTAAAGCACGCCAGCAAGCAGAACACCCGACTGTCGCACTCGTTGGTTATACAAATTCGGGCAAATCGACCCTCTTTAACAGGCTTACGGGGGCTGATGTTGTGGCTAAAGACATGCTTTTTGCCACTTTGGACCCCAGCATGAGGGGAATTAAGCTTCCCGGAGGGCGGCAAATCATACTTTCAGACACAGTCGGATTCATTTCAGACCTTCCAACGCATCTTGTGGAGGCTTTTAAGGCAACTTTGGAGGAAGTTCAGCTCGCAGATCTCATTCTCCACATACGCGATGTGTCGCATCCGGAAGCGCGTATACAAAAGGAAGCGGTTGAATCCGTCCTTGCCAGCCTTGGAATTGCGCCGGATGATCCGCGCTTGATCGAGGTTATGAACAAGATCGATCTTCTTCCCGAGGCCGAACGCAAGCATCTGTCCGAATACGCCATCCGGACGACTTGGGACACCCGGCATGCCCCTCCGGTTAAAGGACTACGGCAAGGCGCTCAGGGCGGCACTGTAGCGCTATCGGCACTGACAGGGGAAGGGACGGAGAACCTTTTGACGTTATTGGATGAGAAACTGGCGGCACGGTCGAAAGTATACCAGATCGAAATTCCTGTGACCGAAGGGGCAGCCTTGGCATGGCTCTATAAAAATGGGAAAATACTCAAGCGAAAAGACAAAAAGACAAAAACGGCGCTGAAAATAACTTTAGATGCAGCCGATTATGGAAGGTTTATCAGTAAGTTCGGAAATATTCTTCATGTTAATGATTAACTTTAAGAAGGTGGAAGATATCATCCGTGAAGTAGCTGAAACTGAAATTTTGCCACATTTTCGCCATCTGGAAAAAGACGATATCTCCTATAAAATCGGCGATGATCCCGTCACAATTGCTGACAAGACGGCCGAAATCGCCCTTTCGAATCACCTTTTGGACCTTTTACCCGGGTCAAAAGTGGTGGGAGAGGAGGCTTTCGCCGTGAATCGGGACATTTCGAATCACTTTTTGACCGAATCACATGTCTGGATCATCGATCCGATAGACGGAACCCGTAATTTTATAGCTGGTAAGCCCATCTATGGGGTTATTGTTGCGCTTATGGAACGAAATCAAACAATTGCAGGATGGCTTTACGACCCAACGTCAAAAGAGTTCATTACGGCCGAAAAAGGCTCTGGCGCGTACTATAATAACCATAAATTGCGCGTTTTAAGTCCGGAACCGCTCGAAAAGATGCGCGGATCGCTTGGTTATAGCCTCACAAACGCCTTGAGGAAGATCAATTTACCTTCCGATTCGCCAAAACCGATCCTTTGCGAGCCAATGATGTGCGCCTGTCATGAATACGCGCGCATAACAGCAAACGAGCCGCATTTTTCAAGACCTGATTGTTCATGGCACTTCCGCAGTATTCTTATGCACTGCACTCCATGGGACGATGCCGCCGGAATCCTTATACATCAAGAGGCTGGCGGCTATACGGCGCACTGGAACAACGAGCCGTTCCGGCCTTCCGACTTTGACCGAGGGTTTCTGTCCGCACCGGACGAAACGAGCTGGCACGCCATCCGGGACTGGATCCGTACTTTTCATAAGCTGCCTCACTAGTGTACCCAATCGTCGCGCAATGGGAACCTGTTGCGTCCGGGCCGCGGGATTATTCGTCGCGGGTTTGTCTGGGTTGCGTTCCTATTCAAATCAGGCAGGACACACAACCTTTACGCGCGTAAGGGCTATGCCATAAGCGTCTTCTGACCCTTTACCCACTGGCAGGGGGTCAGCTCGCCGGTCTGTAGGGCATCAAGCACTCTGAGCACTTCCTGCACGTTCCGGCCAACGTTTAAATCCGTTACCATAACGAAACGAATTATCCCTTTCGGATCGACGATGTACGTCGCACGTTGGGCTACGCCTTCCTCCGGATCAAGTATGCCGAGAGCCGCTGTTAACTCGCGCTTCGTGTCCGCCAACATCGGGAAAGGCAGATTGTTCAGCTCCGGCTTGCTCTGCCGCCAGGCGAGATGAACAAACTCGGTATCTGTGCTCACCCCGAAGACCTGAGCGCAGCGGGATTCAAACTCCTTATGGAGATCGCCGAAAGTTGCGATTTCGGTGGGGCAAACAAAGGTGAAGTCCTTCGGCCAAAAGAAAACCACCATCCATTTATCTTTATATGACGCGCTATCAATTCTCTTAAAGGCCGTATCCGTTTTTGAAGACACGACACCCTTCAGACTAAAAGACGGAAATTTTTGACCAACGCCCAACATTTTTATCCCTCCTTTTACAAGATAAAAGGCCTTCGGCCCAGCCTGCCGAAGGCCTATAAGATAAGGAAATTATACCATTCAGAATCTAATGATATACTTTTCCATGTTTTTTAGAAAGATTATATTTTGTGTTATTGTAGTGTATTATATTTGATCAATTCTACGGCTCATCATCCCGCGCGCGCATGAGGACGTTGCGGAGTTTTTCAATTTCGGCCTCAACCCTGGCGCGTTCGGCATCATCACCGGCTTTGACGCGATCAAGCGTAGAGGCAACCAGACTTGCCAGCGTTTCAAGCTGCGCCGTTTCATCGAGTGTATAATTACGCGCGGCCGTTTTAGGAAGAACGCCAAGAACGCCAATAATGCCCGTGGATGCAATCAGAGGAAAATAGAGACCCATAGCGCTTGGCATTGTTGTCGTGGCACGCCCCGCCACTTTGCCGTTGTCAAAGCACCATTGGAGCACGCCCATTTCCTTGAAAAGACTTTCTTCAGGCAACGCACCAACAAGAGAAACCAGATCCCCATCGGCTCCCATCATCCAAATGGTCACATCCGAATCCATCATGGCTGCCACATGCCGCGCGGCCGTTTCGGAGACCTTTTGCCTTCCTCGTGTCGATGCCAGTTCACGCGTAAGGCTATAAAGCGTTTCGGTATATCGTTCCTTTTGACGCGCAAACAATGCCTGCAGGCGAAGTTCCGAGGCTTGCCCCGCGATCACGTATCCCGTCATCAGCATGACAAGAAACGTTATAAAATAAGAAGGATGCTGGAGGTTAAGAGCATTTTCGGGAGACACAAAAAAATACCCGAAAGCGAAAACGCACAATACCGAATAGAAAAGAGATGGCCCGCGGCCGAACTCCGCGGCAACGATCACAATGCCCGTCAGATAAATCAAGGCTTGATCGATTTCGGTAAGGACGCCGCGCGAAGCAAGGCCGAGGGCCGTGCATAACGCAACGACAACAATGGCCCAAATATAGGATCCAATATTAAAGTCGTCCAAAAGCGGTTTTTTTAACGTCTTTTCTTCATTTTTTTGGTTTAACCTGTCTTCTGTTACTATATAAACATCGATAATACCGCTCTTTTGTATGATTTTATCGGCCAGTGAACCCCAAAAAAAAGTTTTAAATTGTGAGCGTATCGGCTTGCCGACGATAATTTTTGTAACCTTATTCTCGCGCGCATAATTAATGATGGTATCGGCCGCGTTTTTACCCTGCACCGTTACCGTGTCTCCACCGATCCGTTCAACCATTCTGAATATGGATTCAATATTGCGCCGCCCACGCGGATTAAGGCGGTAATGCCGCATGTTTTCAACATAAAGCGCCGTCCAGGGAGCTTTAAGCGCAGTCGCCATCCGCTTGGCCGTACGGACCACACGGGCTGAAAGCGAATCCGGCCCGATGCAAACAAGCAAATTTTCAGATACGGGATAACGGCCATGAACGCCCTTACTGTCGTCATAGGCCTCCATTTGCGCATCGACGCGTTCGGCGGTCCGTCGCAAAGCAAGCTCACGCAATGCAATCAGGTTGTCTTTCTTGAAAAAGTTTTCGGCCGCCCGCGCCTTGACTTGCGGCGCGACGTAAACTTTGCCCTCCTTCAAGCGTTTCAGTAAATCATCCGCGTCAATATCGACGAGGACAATGTCATCCGCCGCATCAAACAAGGAATCCGGCACGGTTTCCTTGACCCAAACGCCCGTCGAGCCAGCGACAACATCACTCAAACTTTCAATATGCTGGACGTTAAGCGTCGTGTACACATCGATCCCTGCGTCGAGCAATTCCATCACATCATGCCAGCGTTTGGGGTGGCGCACGCCCGGCGCGTTGGTGTGAGCCAACTCATCCACCAGCAAAATACCGGGGCGGCGGACCTTGATCGCATCGAGATCAAGCTCTTTCAGCTTTACGCCTTTATATTGGATAATCAGCGGCGGGATGACCGGCAAGCCTTCCAGAAGTTTCTCCGTCTCCGGACGCTTATGTGTTTCGATAACGCCTATGGCGACATCTAAACCGGCGCTGCGTTGTTCGCGCGCGGCGGAAAGCATGGCATAGGTTTTACCGACACCCGCGCTGCTGCCGAAAAAGATTTTAAGCTTGCCGCGGCGTGACTTCTCGGCCTCGGCTTCGATGCGATTGAGAAGAGCGTCCGGATCCGGACGTGGGGGTTCGGTGGTGGTCATTTGCGTTCCTTTCTATGTCACCCCAGTGCAGGCTACGGTCCCATTTATTTTTCCAACTTAACCAAATCGGATGCCAGCCTTCACCGGCATGACGCCATTTACTGAAAAATTACAAATCCCCGTCCATCGATAAATTCAACATCAAAACATTCACAACAGGCTCGCCTAAAAAGCCAAACGTGCGTTTTTGGGTGTACTGCGCAACTTTCGCATGAACCTGTTCTTGGCTAAGGCCGCGCGCTTTGGCGACACGCGCGATTTGGTATTCAGCCGCAGCCGGGCTGATATGCGGATCGAGGCCGCTGCCCGACGACGTCACAAGATCGACCGGGATGGGTTTTGTGTTCTCGGGGTCGGCCGCTTTCAGGTTATAAATGCGGGCTCTAACAGCATCCAGAAGCGCCGGGTTGGCCACGCCGAGGTTGCTGGCCCCGGAAGCTGCCGTGTTATACGGGTAAGGCTTCGTTGCGGAAGGACGGCCCCAGAAATACTTTGGATCGGTAAAGTTTTGGCCGATGAGCCGCGAGCCCAAAACTCTTTCGCATTGCGGATTTCCGGCATACATGTACTTACAGTTCTTTTCGATTAAACTGCCCTGCGCCTCACGCGGAAATACAGTTTGGGCCACAGCCGTAAGCAATCCCGGATACGCCACGCCAAGCAGAAGGCTAAGCAGGGTGAAGAGGATGAGGGCGGGGCGAATATTTTTCATCTCACACCACCCCGATTATTTTAAGCAACAAATCTATGGCTTTTATGCCGATAAAAGGTACGGCAACGCCGCCGCCGCCATAGACAAGAATGTTGTAACGCAGGAGGCGCGTGGCACCGATAGGCCGGTAACGCACGCCTTTTATCGCAAGCGGGATAAGACCGACGATCGTCAACGCGTTAAAAATGACAGCCGACAAGATGGCGCTGCGCGGCGAAGCAAGATGCATAATGTTTAAGGCGCCGAGCATGGGATAGGTGCTGACAAAAGCCGCCGGGATAATCGCAAAATATTTGGCGATATCGTTCGATATGCTAAATGTCGTTAATGCACCGCGTGTCATGAGAAGTTGTTTGCCGATCTCCACAATTTCAATGAGCTTGGTGGGGTTGGAGTCGAGGTCCACCATGTTCCCGGCTTCTTTCGCGGCTTGCGTGCCACTGTTCATTGTCACGGCCACGTCGGCTTGCGCCAGCGCCGGCGCATCGTTTGTCCCATCGCCAACCATGGCGACTAGCTCGCCGCCTTCCTGCATCTTGCGAATATATTTGAGTTTGGACTCGGGCGTGGCCTGCGCAATAAAATCGTCCACGCCCGCTTCGGACGCAATGGCCGCCGCGGTCAGCGGGTTATCGCCCGTCACCATGACGCTTTTGATGCCCATGCGGCGTAACTCAGCAAGGCGGTCCTTAATCCCGACTTTGATGATATCCTTCAGGTGAACGACGCCCAGCACGGTCTTGTTTTCCGCGACGAGCAGAGGCGTGCCGCCTTGCCGCGCGATCGTCTCGACCTGGCGGTTGATATCTTCGGGGACGTTCCCGCCCAATTCCTTAAGCCGTGCCGCGATCGCGTCTCCGGCGCCTTTCAGGATTTGGCGGTCGCCGATATTCACGCCGCTCAGGCGCGTTTCGGCATGAAAAGGAATAAATGCCGCGTCCTTTGGCAACGTCTTTTGTTCCGGTACGGCGTATTTGGCGCGCGCCAAAGTCACAATACTTTTTCCTTCCGGTGTATCGTCCGCCAAAGAGGATAGCATCGCGGCCGCCGCCAATTGTTCCGCCGCAACGCCTTTCGCCGGATAAAAGGCGAAGGCCTGCCGGTTGCCGAGCGTGATCGTGCCCGTTTTGTCGAGAAGCAAAACATTGACATCGCCCGCCGCTTCAACGGCGCGGCCGGATGTGGCGATCACGTTCGCGCGGATAAGGCGGTTCATGCCCGCAATGCCGATGGCGGAAAGCAAGCCGCCGATCGTCGTCGGCGCGAGACAAACCAGAAGCGCTACCAGAACCGTGACGCTCACCGCTTCGCCCTGCGGCGCGCGCTGAACGCTATAAAGAGAAAAGGGCAAAAGCGTCGCGCACGCCATCAGGAAAATAATGGTCATCGCTGCCAGAAGAATGCCCAAGGCGATTTCGTTTGGCGTTTTATGGCGCTTCGCCCCCTCGACCATCGCGATCATCTTGTCGAGAAAGCTCTCCCCGGGATTGGCGGTTACCTGCACGACAATCCAGTCCGAGAGCACGCGCGTTCCACCCGTCACGGCATCCCTGTCGCCGCCGGATTCCCGGATCACCGGCGCGCTTTCGCCCGTAATGGCGCTTTCGTCAACCGACGCGATGCCGGCGATCACTTGCCCGTCCACCGGAACGAAATCGCCCGCCTGCACAAGAACGATGTCGTCCTGTTTTAGCTCATGGGCCGGGATAAATTTCAGGTTCTCGCGATCTTCCGCGTTCGCCATTTTTTTCGCGGTGATATCGCGGCGCGCTTTTTTTAGGGATTCCGCCTGCGCCTTGCCTTTCCCTTCCGCGATAGCTTCGGCAAAATTGGCGAAAATAACCGTGAACCAGAGCCAAAACGCCACCGCGCCGATAAACCACAAAGGCTCGCGTCCGGGCATTTGGGATGCGTAAAGCAAAATAACCGTCGTCAGGATGGCGCCAATATAAACAACGAACATCACCGGGTTGCGCATTTGGTATAAGAAGGTAAGCCGCACAAATGAAGCCGCAATTGCATGCTGAAAAGCGGCGGCTTGCGAGGCGGCAGGGTTCGGAACGTTCAGCATTTACATTGCTCCACGCCCTATCATGGTGAAATGCTCGGCAATCGGCCCCAACGCCAGCGACGGTACAAACGCCAGCACGCCGACCATCACGACCACGCTGACAAGCAGGAAAACAAAAAGCGGCGTTGTCGTTTGCAAAGTTCCGGCCGAACGCGGCACGGCATTCTTTGACGCGAGCGATCCCGCAAGCGCCAACATCGGGATCATCACGAAATAACGCCCGAAGATCATCGCAAGGCCGATGGCCGTATTGTAAAACGGCGTATTGGGCGACAACCCGGCAAACGAGCTGCCGTTATTGTTCGCCGCGGAGGAAAAGGCGTAGAGGATTTCGCTGAAACCCTGCGCCCCCGGATTTCCTGCCGCGGGTTGCCCACCCTGAAACATCACCGCTATGGCCGCGCCTATCAGGGCCGCAAGATGCGGCGCTAGCACCGCCAAAGACGCCATCTTAATGTCAAAGGCGTTGATTTTCTTGCCCAGATATTCCGGCGTGCGGCCAACCATAAGTCCCGCAATGAAAACCGTAAACATAACGAAAATCAGCATCCCACAAAGGCCTGTGCCTACCCCACCGAAGATTACTTCGCCGAATTGAATGAACGCCATCGACACGAGTCCGGCCAAAGGCGTAAAGGAATCCTGCGCGGCGTTGGTGGAGCCGTTCGCCGCCGCCGTCGTCACCGCCGACCATAAAGCTGAGTTTATAATTCCAAAACGCGCTTCCTTACCTTCCATATTCCCGCTGCTTAGTAAGGTGATAGTCGCTTGATCTTTATTCAGTATCGAGAACTTCGCATTGCCAGCCTGTTCATTGAAAACGCCGAAGAGCATGAACGGCACAAAGATAAACGTCATCGCGGCTAAAAGAACCCAGCCTTGGCGAACATTCCCCACCATCCGCCCGAAAGTTATGCAAAGCGACGCGGGAATTAGCAGGATCGTCAGCATCTGGAGGAAATTGCTGAGCGGCGTCGGGTTTTCAAAAGGATGCGCCGCATTCGCGCCAAAAAAACCGCCGCCGTTCGTGCCAAGCTGCTTAATGGCCACTTGAGAAGCTACAGGTCCAAGGAATATTAATTGTTCAACAGGTTTAATATCCTTGTCGTGGTTGGCGACAATAGCGGGGGATAACGACTGGACAACGCCCTGCGACACTAGCAAAGGCGCAAGAATTAGAGCGAGCGGCAGCAGAATATAAAGAACGCCGCGCACAAGATCGGCCCAGAAGTTGCCGACGGTAGCAGCGTTGCGGCGCGTAAACCCGCGTATTAACGTCATTAATACGGCCATGCCGATACCGGCCGACAAAAAGTTCTGAACCGTCAGCCCCACCATCTGGCTGAGGTGGCTCATTGTGCTTTCGCCCGCATAAGCTTGCCAGTTAGTGTTCGTGATAAAGCTCACAGCCGTGTTGAAAGCCAAATCAGGCGGCAACGCCGCCATCCGTCCCGGGTTGACGGGCAGGGCATTCTGAAAGCGCAGGAGCCCGTAGAGAGCCAGAAAACTCAGGAAGGAAAAAGCCAAAAGAGCACAGGCGTATTCCTTCCACCCCATTTCCTCCGAAGGATCGATGCCCGCGATGCGATAGAAACCGCGCTCAAGCCACCCAAGCACAGGCGACATAAACGTTTTTTCGCCCGCAAAAACTTTCGCCATATATATGCCTAGCGGCTTCACGCACACAAAAAGCACAACAAAATATAAGGTAATTTGCAGCCAACCATTGGCGGATATCATCGCCATATTCATGGAAAAATCTCTGGTTTCAGTAACGCAGTAAAAAGATAGACCAGCAATCCAAATGCCACAGCGCCGGCTAAAATGTGGATGAATGTCATGTCACGACCTCATCAGCCTGTCACTGATTGCGACAAGGCCAAAACAAAGTCCAAAAAAGACAACGGCCAAAAGTAGATAAACAATATCCAACTGAAAAACCTCCTTTATGCGCGAAGTAAATTAATCAGAGTCCACCTATAAAAGGTTAACGAAAATGAAACATTTCTTCTTAATACTACATTTCCTTTCAATGTGTCCTTCAGGAGCCTTCCATGAAATCCAAAAAGAGGAAAAAAACCAAGCTTAGCCTGGTGTTAGCTGCTATGGGCATCGTGCTTCTTGGAAGCTACGCTGCCGCGGTTCTTATCTTCCCAAGCGAAAATGCAATAAACAGCGTCTTAAACATAGCGACACCAAACCAGATTTTTGGAATTCAAATCCCAAAAGATCTCAATGAAGCGCACACGGAATTAATGCGCGTCCTCTCCAAAGAGCTCATAGCCAAAATGAAAAAAGGCTCCGAGAAGGAGATGAGCCAGTACCACTTAGGGCTTGGCATGACGATGCGCAACGAATGGGGCCTATGGAAAGGTTCGTCCCTTGCAAAATACTTCAACAAGCTTGGCCTTTATCATCCGGATGATATGTCGGGGACCATTCTGACAACGTTCTGGCGTAAATTGAACAACAAGCCGCTTCGGATTGAAGAAAGGGTTAAATATTATCAAGCCTATTGGGATTCGATCAAAAAGAAGGAAAAAGAAGTGAGCGAGAAGAGAAAAGCCGAGATCCCTGAGGACGGAATGCTCGAACTCCTCACGAACGAATAAGCGCTGTCTTAATTCTCCGGCCTTCGCCCGAGAACTTCTCGCTTGCCAACGTGATTGGCCGAACCGATGATGCCTTCGCGCTCCATGCGTTCAATAATCGTTGCGGCGCGGTTGTAGCCGATTTGCAAATGACGTTGCACAAAACTTATGGAAGCTTTCTGTTCGCGCAGCACAAGATCGACAGCCTTGTCATATAGATCGTTACTGCCGCCAGATTCACCTAATCCGCCGTTTTCCTCGGATAAAAGGTCTTCTTCGTCGTCTTCCGTAACTTCTTCGAGATATTCGGGTTCGCCTTGAGCCTTAAGGAATTTCACAATGGCTTCAACTTCGTCATCACGTACAAACGGCCCGTGCACGCGCGTCACGCGGCCCCCACCTGCCATATAAAGCATATCGCCGAGCCCCAGCAGTTGTTCCGCGCCTTGTTCGCCCAGAATTGTGCGGCTGTCGATTTTTGACGTAACCTGAAAACTAATACGCATCGGAAGGTTTGCCTTTATCGTGCCGGTAATGACATCAACCGATGGCCGTTGTGTCGCCATGATGAGGTGAATGCCTGCCGCGCGCGCCATTTGAGCCAGACGCTGGACTGCCGCTTCCAAATCCTTTCCCGCCACGATCATCAGATCAGCCATTTCGTCAACGATAACAACGATATGGGGAAGGGGAGTCAGGTCTAGCGGTTGTTCTTCGTAGATTGGCTTACCTGTCTCACGGTCAAATCCCGTTTGTACGGTGCGCATCAGGTTTTCATTATTCTTGGCCGCCTCGCGCAAACGAATGTTGTAACCCTTAACGTTACGGACACCAAGCTTTGACATGGCACGATAACGCTCTTCCATCTCACGCACCGTCCACTTAAGTGCGACTATTGCTTTCTTCGGGTCCGTAACTACAGGTGCGAGAAGATGCGGAATGCCATCATACATTGACAGTTCCAGCATCTTTGGGTCGACCATAATAAAGCGGCATCTTTCCGGCGGCAGACGGTAGATCAGTGACATGATCATCGTGTTAATGGCAACGGACTTGCCAGAACCTGTCGTCCCCGCAATCAACAAATGCGGCATGCTTTCCAAATCAACTATAACCGGATTACCGGCAATATCTTTTCCTAAAACAAGAGGCAATACGCCCGTGTAATCAGCATATGTATCGCTACTCAACAATTCACGCAGATAAACCATTTCGCGACGGCGGTTCGGCAACTCGATGCCGATCACGTTTCGTCCAGGGACAACCGCAACACGCACGGACGCGGCACTCATGTTCCGCGCGATATCATCGGCTAATGAAATAACGCGCGATGCACGCGTACCCGGCGACGGCTCAAGCTCATATAAGGTTACAACTGGACCGGGACTTACTTTCGTGATTTGCCCTTGAACGCCGAAGTCGGCGAGCACAGATTCAAGCAGTTTGGCATTCTTTTCCAAGGCTTCCTCTGTGAAATCAGCGTGCTGCTGGCGCGCGGTCTCTGGCCATTGCAACAATTCCAAGGGCGGCAATGCATGTGATCCGTCATTCCTCAACGCAAGGCGCGCTTGCCGCGTACGCTTAACAGGTCTTTGAACCAGCGATTGCTTTGAACGACGTGAGGTTTGTTTTTCTTTTGATTTAGAAGGCTTTTCTTTCTTCTCGTCCACTTCGTCTTCAATTTCTTCATCAAGATCGTCATCTTCATGCATATCGAGACGATCCCGGCGCAAAAAATGCCAAGCACGGTATATAGCAACCAAGGTATTTCTTACCGTCACCTGAATAATTTGATGGATAGCGCTCAGGACACCGTGCCATTCGCCAAAGGTTAAAGCGCTTGCCATATATAAAGCGCCCAATGACACAAGAATCATAACTAATGCAATGACAACGGCACCACCCGTGCCGGGGATCCGGTTATGAAGCCAAAGCGAGCCAAGTTTACCGAGAGAACCGCCCCAAGGTCGTACAATTTGTTCGACGAGATAAGACTCGACCGTTGCTAAACCAATCGCAAGAGCAAGCACCGTCAAGACAGTCGCAAACATCCGCCAAACCAGCAAATCAAGGCCACGTTGTGTTGCGACGAGCCAACCCCATGCCGCGAGAACAAAAGGCAAAAGAAATGCCGCCACGCCGAAAAGCTGCCACAAAAGATCTGAGGTATAGCTACCAAACCTGCCTAACCAGTTATGGACTTCCCCACTGCTAGCTACTGTATTGAACGAAGGATCGGCCGGATCATAGGAAAGAAGCATGAGCGCCAGAATAGCCGCCACGACCATCATGACGCCGCCGTTTAATTGCGCAACAAAACGCACGACCATGTCACGCAATGTCTCCGGTATCCATCGGGATGGCGTGGCGCGTGAACGCGGGTTACGATACAGCGGGCGAGAGGACATAAGGTCAAATAACCATTTGCGAATAACCGGAAACCAAAGTTTCCCTGATTCTAGCCTTTGTGTCACGCAAGGGAAAGTTGTTAATAATACCCGAATTATCGTCTATTTTTGGCACTCACAGGAGGAATCATGAGTAACGACCTCTATATCATCTGGCATACCAGCAACGAGTTAGGCATCCCCATTATCGATGAGCAGCACAGGGGCCTCGTTTCTACCATTAACTCGTTTCACTATTTAATTAAGGAAGGACAAGGTGAAGAAGTTATCCGGCCTATCATTATGACTCTAGTTCAATATATTGAAATTCATTTCCGTACCGAGGAGCCGCTCATGCAAAAAGCAGGCTTCCCAGGCTATGACGATCACATTCGTTTGCACCGCTCTTTAACCACCAAAACAAAAAGAATTGCTGAAGAAGCCGTGACGAAAAGCAACGCTTATATCGCTCTAGAATTTTTGAAGGATTGGTGGCTGGACCATATCAACAACGTCGACCGCCAATACGCGCCTTATCTCCGAAAGTTACTCGATATCCGATAGAATCTTCTTTCTATTTTAAGCCCATCGTTGCGGCATTAACCATATAAAATAAAGGATTATGCGGCGGGCACAGAAACAAAAAGAGAAAAAAAAGAAATCACAATTAGTTGTGTTGAAATCGCGAGGCTTGCTTTATCGTACAAAACGTTCAGGCTTACCGTCGCAAACACCGGCAATATCGATATTATCGGTGGCAAACTTATCCTCCAAAATCATTTGCAGGGTATAAATTTATATCTTCCGCACCTGCATCTTAATCGGCCCTTCGGCACGGCCATGGATGAACTGGTCCACAAAAGGGTTGCCGGAATGGTCAATCTCACGCTTCGGCCCCTGCCAGATGATACGGCCATCATAGAGCATGGCTATGCGATCGGCGATTTTTCGCGCGCTTGCTAAGTCATGCGTGATGGACAGGGCGGTGGATCCCAACTCGCGCACGCATTTTATAATCAGCTCATTAATAACGTCCGCCATAATTGGGTCGAGACCGGTTGTCGGCTCATCGAAGAATATAATTTCCGGTCGTGCCGCAATTGCCCTTGCTAGCGCCACACGCTTCTGCATGCCTCCTGAGAGTTCGGCTGGCCATAATTCGCCGACATCGGCGCCAAGTCCTACCGATGCCAAGGTCGCAATCGCTCGCTCTTTCGCTTCCTTGCGGGGCATATGGTTGTAACGCAACAGTTTAAAAGCGACGTTCTGCCATACAGGAAGGGAGTCAAAAAGCGCCGAGCCCTGAAATAACATGCCAAACTTTGCAAGATGATCGTCGCGTTTTCGCCCCGATAATCCAATGGTTTGTTCGCCGTCAATCTGGATAGAGCCTTCTTCCGGTTGCATAATGCCGAGAATACACTTCAGCATAACCGACTTGCCCGTGCCTGAACCGCCGATCACGACGACAGATTCCGATTTGCTTATGTCAAGGTTAAGGCCGCGCAGCACTTTCTTTTCGCCAAAGGCCTTTGTGACCCCTTGCATGCTGATTTTCGGCACAGATGATTTAGCGTCCAGCAAAGAAAAGCCCCGTCAGCATATAATTGGTAATCAGGATTAGGATCGACGCGGAAACAACCGCGTTTGTCGTCGCCGCGCCCACGCCTTGGGCGCCGCCCTTTGAATTAAAGCCGTTGTAACACCCCATCAACGCGACCAAAAAACCGAATGCCGCCGCTTTCCAGAGTCCCGACGTAACGTCACGTATTTCAAGATATTGCCATGTTTGGGAAATATAATTCGCGGCGTTGAACTGGAGGCGATACACGCACACCAAAAAACCCCCAAATACGCCAATGATATCGCCAACCAAGACCAGCAACGGCATCATAAATGTGGCGGCCAAAAGCCTGGGCACTATCAAATATTTAAAGGGATTTGTGGAAAGAGTAGTAAGCGCGTCGATTTGTTCCGTTACGCGCATCGTTCCAAGTTCGGCCGCAATCGCCGCGCCGATACGTCCGGCAACCATCAAGCCAGCCATCACGGGGCCAAGTTCGCGCGTTATTGAAAGAACAACAACGGTCGGAATGGCGCTCTCCGCGTCAAAACGCGAAAAGCCCGAATGGCTTTGCAAGGCCAGCACCATGCCGGTAAACAATGTGGTCAAACCAACAACAGGCAGCGAGTAATACCCGATATCGACGACCTGTCGGAAAATCTGGCTAAAATAATAAGGTCGCTGAAAACAGTGCGCTACTGATAAGCTCGTAAACCAGATCATGCGTCCGGTCGCGGCGAGGAAAGTCAGAAATGTCCGTCCAATGGGAGCGAGGAAATTCATGCGACTCAGGGGGCTACTACGGCGAGGGAAACAACGTAATAAAGGGGCCGTAAACTGTCAATTCACTGGTTCACATCCGGAATGTTCGGCGGCTCTCCAACAACTTTTTCATCGCTTACTCGCCACCACGGCGAGTTTGCCTGAAAGCGTACGTTAATTGTTTCCTTCCATTCCCATGGCCCGAAACACTTCTTGGCCGCGTTGCAACGTTTTGGTTCATAATAGCCAAACGACTGCGAATAAGTTTCAACGTCTCTCCCGCTCAATTACGGGGGATATTGAGTTTGGCTGGTATGCCGCCGCATGGGATTATTGTTCGTCGGGAGCGTTGGCGAGCAAGTGAATGCTCCACGCTTTCTAAGACCGCCTTTTATTGGCGTGCAAGAGTTGGGGATGTGCCTGAATCATAACCTATGGTTTACCATACGCTAGAACTTTTTACCGATCATCCTCGCTATAGTGCCGTTCGAGGTTGCTGAAACGCGTGTACTGGCCGTCAAAGTGCAGAGGCACAGTGCCGATAGGGCCATGGCGCTGCTTTGCAATAAGAACTTCCGCGATGTTGCGCACTTCCTCACCGCGTCTTTGCCAGCGTTCATGCCGTGCGTTGAACTTTTCATCGCCTTCGTCCTGACGACGCGTCGGTTCGCTTCGCGCGTGATAATATTCTTCACGATAGATGAACATCACCACATCGGCATCCTGTTCGATTGATCCTGACTCGCGAAGGTCGGCCAATTGCGGACGTTTGTCTTCGCGGCTTTCCACTGCACGGGAAAGCTGGGAAAGGGCCAAAACAGGCACCTCCAATTCCTTAGCTAAGCCTTTGAGACCACGGGTAATTTCCGAGACTTCCTGCACCCGGTTATCGTCACGGCGCGACGATCCATGCAACAACTGCAAATAATCGATGACGATTAAACCCAACTGCGGCACAAGCCTTTTCAGGCGCCGCGCGCGCGTACGTAGCGCCGCAACGGTCAGGCCCGGCGTATCGTCGATATAAAGCGGCGCGCGCGATAGAATTTTTGTCGCTTCAAGAAACTTCGAAAAATCATCCTGTTTAATTTCACCGCGCCGGATTTTATCCGACGGCACATTGGCATGCTCGCCGAGCAACCGTGTTGCCAACTGCTCGCTCGACATTTCAAGGGAGAAAAACGCCACCGCCGAGCCTTCCTTGCCGCCCGTGTCCGTCTGCGCGCGCGCCGCGTTGAATGCGATGTTCGTTGCCAGCGCCGTTTTACCCATGGATGGCCGCCCGGCCAGAATAACAAGGTCTGATTTCTGCAGACCGCCCAGCTTTCGATCAAGATCACGCAATCCTGTCGTGATCCCTGTGACATGGCTGTCACGTTTATAAGCTTCTTCGGCCAGTTTTAATGAAGCCGTGAGGGATTTTTCCAATTTGATAAAACCCCGGTCCAGCTCACCGGTTTTAGCCAATTCGAAAAGACGCTGTTCCGTAGATTCAATCTGCTTGGTGGCAGGATCTTCAAGATCTTGCCTATACGCATCATTAACGACGTCCTCGCCAAGCTCGATTAATTGACGACGGAGATGCAAATCATGAATAAGCTGGCCATAATCGGCCGCGTTGATAATTGTGATAACGCTGGCCGCCAAATCACCAAGATATTGCGCGCCGCCAACAGTCACAAGCGCCGGATCGTTCTCAAAAACGCCGCGCAAGGTCTTCGGGTCTGCGATCTGGCCACGATTGATCAGCGTGCCTATCGCCGCATAGATGCGCTCATGAACCGGATCGTAAAAATGTTCAGGCCGCAAGTAATCGCTGACCTTTTCATAGGCGTTGTTGTTCACGAGGATAGCGCCCAGCAAAGCCTGTTCCGCTTCCGTGTTGTGCGGCGGCGTTCGCGCTATCGTCAAATCTGTCGAACCAACGGGGCGCAGGGCAGGGGCGGGATACTGTTTCAATTCGGCCATAAATAAAGCTTAGCAAGTCAGCTGATGGAACGCGAATCATCTTCGCCAATTGCGACAATAACCCCCTTCAACCCTGTGGATTATGGGGATAAAGGCCCAAGATAGCCCCCCATACTCTGCCGAGTTAATTAATAACAAAAGTTAAATTATAGATGGGCCCCGGGTACCTTTTGCGGAGCGATTGAAGGAATATCTCCGTCGCTTCCTCGCTTAAATGCGGCTCCGTTTCCATTTTATCAATGCGTTTTTCTTTTTTCGTACGCGTCAATATTTGACGTGCGTCTTTCAAGGAACAAAGAACATTCATCGTCTTGTTCCCATTCGAGCTAAAAGCGAACGGGACAAGATATTCGGTACCTTCGATCTCAAAAATAGTTATATGCGAGAACTTATTGATACGGCCGATGGCGTCGCCGATCCGTTGCGCCGTAATTTTCTTTTTCTGTTCTTTAAAATGTTCGCTCACCGGCTTTTGCTCATAAAGCTCGGGCCAGTTCCGGAATGACATGGTTGACAAGATCGGGGAAGGTTCCATATTGGCCAAAATAGTCGCGACATTTATCCGGTTTTCCAGCTCCCGTACATTTCCCGGCCAGTTATATTTCAACAACACCTCAAGCGCCGCATCTAATATACGGGGCACTACAAGATCATGCCTCTCCGCCGCCGTTTCGGCGAACAAATGAGTCAAAAGAAGTATATCCTCAGGCCGTTCGCGCAGCGGCGGCAAAGTCACTTTCAGCCCGTTGATGCGGTGATATAAATCCTCCCTAAGCTTTCCTTCCTTAAGGGCTTCTTCGGGGTCTTTATTGCTGGCCGTCACAATGCGCACATCAACCGCAATCGACATAGTTTCGCCAATCGGCGTAAAGCTTTGTTCCTGTATGACGCGAAGAATTTTTGCCTGCACAGGAATGATCATTTCCGTAATTTCGTCCAGGAATATCGTGCCGTCATGCGCGGTTTCGAAAGCGCCTTGTTTATGGCGCGTCGCGCCCGTAAATGCGCCTTTGCTATAACCGAAGAGTTCGGATTCAGCGAGAGTCTCGGGGATCGCCGCGCCATTAATGATGACAAACGGCCGCTTTGCGCTTCTGCCGTTATTTTTGGGGTTCTTCTCGCTTTCCTGATGAACGATATGGGCCAATAGCTCTTTGCCCGTCCCTGTTTCGCCCAACAAAAGAATGGGTATTTCGCGCATCGACGCGAGGTTCTTGGCAAACGCAACGCACCTCTTAACCTCGTGCGAAGCGGATACCATTCTCTTACCGTTCGATAATTGAATGTCTACCAGCGGCTTGATACCTTCACTCATCCTTTTCTCTTCTTGATATCCATCAAAACATACGACAGCGTGCCTTATACGGATGAGATTCGTCGAGAGTTTCTAGTCCATAAATAATTCAAGGATTATACAGTCTTGTTTTAAGTGATTTCTTAAACGCTCGCCTGACGCCGCGCTATGATGACACGCCGGTTTTGTTTGCCTTTATTTTCAATCTTAACGACTTCGACCGGTCCGATTTCGCCCGTATGCCGCACATGCGTGCCGCCGCACGGTTGCAGGTCAAGATTCCCGCCAACCGCGACAAGACGAACTCGGCCTGTGCCTCTCGGCGGCTTGACTTTCATGGTTCGAACCAAATCGGGTTGCTCATCCATTTCCTCGTCCGAGATCCAACGGAAGGAAACCTGATGGTTTTCCGCGATCAAACGGTTCATGCCTTCGGTCAGCGTTTGCTTGTCAACGGCTCCCGAAGGCATATCGAAATCCAAACGGCTTTTATCCGCACCGACTTGTCCGCCGGTTACAGCCACATCCCCGATTAAGGAACACAAGAGATGCATGGCCGTATGCATTTTCATAAGCGCATAACGGCGTTCCCAATCCAAAACCATCTCGACCTGATCGCCAATGGAGGGAAGGGAAGAGCCTTCGGCCAAAATATGAATGATGTCTTCAGGTTCGCTTTCACTTTTCCACTTTCGTGTGTCAATGATCCGCGCTTCCCCGCCGTTCCAACGCAACAGGCCCGTATCGCCGGGTTGACCGCCGCTCATCGCGTAAAAAACGGTTTGATCCAGCCGCACGCCTTCCGTCCCGACATAGGTCACTTTTGCCGAAGCGTTTTTTTGATAAGCGTCTTCCTGAAACAGTTTGATGGCGGGCATAATCGTCTCTCTATGAGATATTTATCTAGATAATAGGCGTGCTGGCATCGCTGACAAGCCAGCGGCTGCGCAATTCGGTGTGACGCAAGGCAAACCACTGCATCGCGATAATGGTCGCGGCATCGCGGATTTTGCCTGAATAAAGATAGCCAATCGCCTGCGTCGCATCGAGAACATGCACACGAATATCTTCGCTTTCCTGCGGCAGGCCGAAAACAGCGCCGTCTTCGGGCGCGTTCGTGCGGCCTATATAAAGCGTTGCGTGTTCGGACGTGCAGCCGGGACTGGAATAATATTCGATGATCTTGTGAAGCTCGGCAACGTCGCACCCGGCTTCTTCAAGCGCTTCGCGCCGCGCGGTGGTTTCGCGTTTTTCTCCCGGCTCAACGATGCCCGCCACAAGCTCAAGCATCCATGGATCCTCGCCTTTGGCCATTGGCGCGGCACGGAATTCTTCGATAAGCACGATCTTGTCGTGCTGAGGATCGAACAAAAGAACGCCCACGGCGCGACGACCGCGATCGAGCACCTCGCGCGTAAAGACATCCGTCCATCCGCCATCGAACTTTTCATGGCGTATGTGGAAGCGATCCATACGGAAATAGCCCTGAAATAGGGCTTCACGAGCGACGATTTCGAACTTTTTGTCGGCCATAGACGCGTGAGCACGAAAAAATGGCTCCCCGGGACGGGCTCGAACCGCCGACCCGGTGATTAACAGTCACCTGCTCTACCTGCTGAGCTACCGGGGAATAGGGGGGCAATGTAGTGAAGGCGTGCCTGAAGTGCAAGCTGGAAGCCAAAGGGGTCTTTCGAGGGGTCAGAAACAAAGGGAAATAAGGGGTTAAAGGCTGCTTTTACCTTTTTATGTTTATCTGGCAATAGACTTCTGTTAACTGATTTCAGTTTCGCGGGCATGGCGGAATAGGTAGACGCATCGGACTTAAAATCCGAAGCCGGAAACGGCGTGCCGGTTCAAGTCCGGCTGCCCGCACCATTAGGTTTGCTTGGCGAGCGCTTTAGCGCGAGACTTAGCAAACCTTATGTCCGGCGAAGCCCAAAGGGCGAAGACGGACTGGCTCAGAGATAGAATTGGCCATGAAAAAAATCCTCATCCTCGATTTCGGCTCTCAGGTCACGCAGCTTATCGCGCGGCGCGTGCGCGAGGCAGGCGTGTATTGCGAGATCCATCCGTTCAACCGCACGGACGAACAGATCCGCGCGTTTCAGCCGAAGGGAATTATTCTTTCCGGCGGTCCGGCCTCGACGACGGAAGAGGGCAGCCCCCGCGCCCCGGATATCGTCTGGAGTCTCGGCGTCCCCATTCTCGCCATCTGCTATGGCCAGCAAACGCTGTGCATGCAGCAGGGCGGCAAGGTCGAAGGCGGCCACCACCGCGAGTTCGGCCGCGCCGAGCTTGAAATCGCCGAAGACTGCGATCTCTTCAAAGACTTCTGGCCGAAAGGCTCGCGCCAGCAGGTGTGGATGAGCCACGGCGACCGCGTCACGAAAATCCCCGCCGGCTTCAAGGTCGTGGGCACGAGCAAGGGCGCGCCGTTCGCGTTCATCGCGGACGAAAAGCGCAGGATCTACGCCACGCAATTCCACCCCGAAGTCATCCACACGCCAGATGGCCCCAAACTGATCGACAATTTCGTGCATAAAATCTGCGCCATCGGCAACGAATGGAGCATGAAGGCGTTTCGTGAAACAGAAATCGCGAAGATCCGCCAGCAAGTCGGGAAGGGCAAAGTCATTTGCGGCTTGTCCGGCGGCGTGGACAGTGCCGTTGCCGCCGTTCTTATCCATGAAGCCATCGGCGATCAGCTTACCTGCATCTTTGTCGATACCGGCTTAATGCGCGAGGCCGAGGGCGAAGAAGTCGTCAACCTGTTCCGCTCGCACTACAACATCCCGCTGGTCGACGTGAAGGCCGGGCCGCTTTATCTCGGCGCGCTCAAAAGCGTAACGGACCCTGAACAAAAACGCAAAATCATCGGCAAGTTGTTCATCGACATCTTCGAAGCCGAGGCGAAGAAGATCGGCGGCGCGGAATTTCTTGCGCAAGGCACGCTATATCCGGATGTCATCGAAAGCGTGTCGTTTACAGGCGGCCCGAGCGTAACGATCAAATCGCATCACAACGTGGGCGGATTGCCGGAGCGCATGAACCTGAAACTCATCGAGCCGCTACGCGAACTCTTTAAAGATGAAGTCCGCGCGCTAGGCCGCGAGCTTGGCTTGCCGGAATCCTTTGTCGGGCGCCACCCTTTCCCGGGGCCAGGCCTCGGCATCCGCATACTTAGCGACATCACCGAAGAAAAGCTCGCGATCCTGCGCAAGGCCGACGTTATTTATCTCGATGAAATCCGCAAGGCGGGGCTATATGACAAGATTTGGCAGGCGTTTGCCGTTCTACTTCCCGTGCGTACGGTCGGCGTGATGGGTGATGAGCGCTCGTATGATAATGTGCTGGCGCTCCGCGCGGTCACGTCCGTGGACGGCATGACAGCCGATTCCTATCCCTTCGATCACGCATTCCTGTCGCGGGTCGCGACGCGCATTATCAACGAAGTTCGCGGCATTAACCGCGTTGTTTACGACGTTACCAGCAAACCCCCCGGCACGATTGAATGGGAATAGGGATTGTGTTACGCCCTTAGGAAGCTATTGAGGAGAAATATCATGAAAAAATGCATTGTTTTCATAGCATTAGCCATAACGCTGCTATCTTCCTCTGTCTTTGCCGCCACCAAGGCCAAAACGATTGCTTCCAAGCGGTGCTATTCCCCCGCCGAGGTTCAGGCGGAACAGCTGCTTCGTCTTCACTCCGAACTGATGGTCATCACGGTCACCTGCAAGGTGAGCTCGGTTGGCCAAGACTTGGTAGCTGCCTATACGGGTTTTACGAAAAACAACATCGACGTCCTCCACGACGCCGAGCAAACCATGGTGAATTATTATAAAAAAGCCTATGGCGGAAAGGGCATCCCGTTGCTTGATCGCCTGCGGACAAAGCTGGCTAACGAATATGGGCAACAAATTGCGAATGTCTCAGCTCCGGCATTCTGTGCCCAGAGGCGAGACAAGGTTATTTCAATGCATGGCGCATCGGCTTCGGCCGTTCAGGGAGAGGTCCTGAAGGCCTCAGCCAGCACCTATGAACCGCTTTGCGGCAGCGGCATGCGGACGGCCCAGAAAAGCCGCTAATACAAGCTGCAAAGCAAAGTTAACATATTATAAAGCTTTAATATTTAGTGCTTGGGGAACTTTTCTTTTCCATAAAGAGGTGCGTTATGCGTGCGGCTGCATTTCTAGTGACTATTTCCCTTTTCCTCCTCTCTACCCCTGCATTTGCAGTTTGTGACGCAACCTCCCTTCCGGGAGCAAGTTGCTCACATAAAGGTGAAACCTGCATGACCCTGGGAGGGGACAATATTATCGCCTGCCTTGCCACTGTCTCAGGCGGAACAAATTATGTTTGGAAAAGCATTACATCCCCTAACACGATGAACAGTAGCTTCACTACCAGCTTATCACCATACAGCATAGCAGGTCCTGCTGCCGGAAGAACCCGGCCAGCTACTGCCGATCATGTGACTATTAATGTCCCCAATGTAAATGGAGCCGTTTTGTATGCCCACTGTTACTCGGTTTATTTAGCTGATACGCACGGTGGTGGCGTCCCGATCGACGCGGGAGGATTGTCCATGATCAGCGTAGACGGAAATCTTTGTTCTGCGGATGGCAGCAGCGGCACTGTTTATTATTCCTCTTTTCATTCGACAGCCACGTGCATAAAGCCGTTGACGTCTGGCAATCATACGATCGCTTGCAATACGGAAGCTTGGGGGGATGAGGGCTATGCCCCGGAACTGACTTACCGGCGCGGCGTGTTTAGTTACGTGGTGCATGATTAACCTTTATTGGTAACAGCCTCCAACCTCGCGGACACTCCCCTGAAAAGGGTAGTAAAGAGATATTCTGACATTCGGGAAGCCTAATTCCTCCGGATGCCTTATGCTGGTTGTTGGCCCCCTTTTTCCCCTTGACCACACGGCCATAATCCGCCAAAAAACCCCCGCTTTCAGAACGCTTTAACCGTGTTGAGCCATGCCCAGTCTCAAGGACCTGAAAAACAGGATTATCAGCGTTAAATCAACGCGTAAGATCACATCGGCCATGAAGATGGTTGCGGCCAGCAAGTTGCGCCGCGCGCAAGACAAGGCAGAGCACGCCCGGCCCTATGCCGAACGTATGGCCCGCATTCTGGCAACGCTGGCCTGCAAGTCGGAAATTTCCGATACCTCATCGAAGCTGATCACCGGCACAGGAAAGAACAACACCGTCCTGCTTATCGTCGTCACATCGGACCGCGGCCTCTGCGGCGCGTTCAACGCATCGGTTGTTCGCGAAGCGCGACGCCAAATCCGGCAACTGGAAAGCGAAGGCAAGAAAGTCCTGCTCATCTGCGCCGGACGCAAGGGCCGCGACCTTCTGCGCCGCGATCATGCCAAAAAGATTACGCACGCGGTTGAGCATATCGGCAAGCATATCGATGCTTACGCGGGCGCGACGATGTTGTCGCACAAAGTCCTGAAAATGTTCGAGACGGGCGAATTCGACGTCGCGCACATCATCTACAACCGTTTCAAGTCGGCCATTTCGCAAATCGTGACGGTCAAACAGATCGTTCCGATCGAAGTGTCGAAATCCGAACCGACCAATCTAAAAACACCGGCAACAGAAGGACCGCAAGCGCTTTATGAGCTGTTTGAGCCGGATCAGGAATCCATCCTCGCGCAACTTCTGCCTCGCAATCTCACGGTCCAGATCTACAGCGCGTTGCTGGAAAGCGGCGCGGGCGAGCAGGGCGCGCGCATGACGGCGATGGATAATGCCACCCGCAACGCGGGCGACATGATCGACCGCCTGACGCTGAACTACAACCGCAGCCGTCAGGCGTATATTACGAAAGAACTTATCGAAATCATATCAGGAGCGGAGGCTTTGTAAGATGAAAAATAGAGATAAAACAGAATATGAAATGATTATTCCAATTATTCGAACAGAGGCAGCACCAATTTCCCGTGTTTTGGAAGAAGCAAATAAAAAAGCTGATTTTCCTGTTCCTGTAACAAATCTTAAAGCCTACGCGGCACTTGGAGTCCTTCATGCGACCCAAACAGGAGAGTCAGCTCTTCAAGAAGCCAGAAGGCTTATGTTTCACGAAATGCAAATACGCGCGCATAGAGAGCATCAACACGCCTTGAAGGTATAAAATGACAAACTTTACCCAGCCTTCTTCTGATGCCAGCCGGATTTTGCGGAATCTTCGTTCATGCAATCAGCTTTTGGGCACGCCGGTTGGCGATAAAAGCCTGCGCCGGATTGTCTTAAATGCGAATTCTAAAGCGCAAGGCGTTTCCCGCGAACTCGTATGCGAGACAGAAAAACGTTTTACGCGAGCCTTGTTAAGAAGAGGCGCTCAGTTCACCAACATCAAACTCGGCTAACGCGGAGGCTTTGCATGATCTTCAACAGCGACGACATAGAAGCACTGGCCCAAGCTTTGCAGGCAAGATATGAATTCCCGCGCCGCGGTGCTCGTGCCTGCGCCTATGAAGCCTTAAAACGTACGCAGGACGGAAACATGCCGGAATTTTTTCCGCTTGATCCTTGCCGTCCGATTGCCCGTCAAGTGGCGGACTATGTCGCTATGCAAAACGGCGCGAAAGCACGCTTAACGAAATAACCAACCAATTTAGGAATGTCAAAACAGAGGAATGAAAACCATGCAAAGCACCACCCACCAAGGCCACGTCACGCAGGTTATGGGCGCCGTTGTCGACGTCCAGTTTGACGATGAGCTGCCCGCGATTTTGAACGCGCTGGAAACGAAGAACGATGGGCGCCGCCTCGTTCTGGAAGTCGCGCAGCACTTGGGCGAAAACATTGTGCGCACAGTGGCCATGGATTCCACAGACGGTCTCGTTCGCGGCCAATCGGTATCAGATACGGGCCATCCCATTCAGGTTCCCGTCGGGCCCGAAACGCTGGGCCGGATCATCAACGTGGTCGGCGAAGCCGTGGACGAACGCGGCCCCGTGCTGGCCAAGAAGGTCATGCCGATCCATCGCGAAGCGCCTGAGTTTGTCGACCAGTCGACGGAACAGCAGGTGTTGGTCACAGGCATCAAGGTCGTCGATTTGCTCGCGCCATACGCGCGCGGCGGTAAAATCGGCCTGTTCGGCGGCGCGGGCGTGGGCAAGACCGTGCTTATTCAGGAACTCATCAATAACGTCGCCAAGGCACACGGCGGTTACTCCGTGTTTGCCGGCGTGGGCGAGCGCACCCGCGAAGGCAACGACCTGTATCACGAAATGATCAATGCGGGCATCATCAAGACCGACGGCCCGGGCTCGAAAGTGGCGCTAATTTTCGGCCAGATGAACGAACCGCCGGGCGCGCGCGCACGCGTCGGCCTGACGGGCTTGACAGTGGCCGAATACTTCCGCGACGAAGAAGGGCAGGACGTGCTTTTCTTCATCGACAACATCTTCCGTTTCACGCAGGCGGGCTCCGAAGTGTCCGCGCTTCTGGGCCGAATTCCCTCGGCCGTGGGTTATCAGCCCACGCTGGCCACGGATATGGGCGCGCTGCAGGAACGCATCACAACGACAAAGAAGGGCTCGATCACCTCGGTGCAGGCCATTTACGTTCCGGCCGACGACTTGACCGACCCGGCCCCGGCCACATCCTTTGCGCACTTGGACGCCACGACCGTGTTGTCGCGCCAGATTGCGGAACTCGGCATCTATCCCGCCGTCGACCCGCTGGACTCAACCAGCCGCATTCTCGACCCGCGCGTTGTGGGCGAAGATCACTACAACACGGCCCGTCAAGTGCAGAAGGTTCTGCAAACCTATAAGTCGCTGCAGGACATCATTGCCATTCTAGGCATGGATGAGCTTTCGGAAGACGACAAGCTTACCGTCTCCCGCGCGCGTAAGATTCAACGCTTCTTGTCGCAGCCGTTCTTTGTGGCCGAAGTGTTCACCGGCAGCCCCGGCGTGTTCGTGAAACTCGAAGACACGATCCGCGGCTTTAAGGCCATCGTGAACGGCGAATACGATCACTTGCCCGAAGCGGCGTTCTACATGGTCGGCACGATCGAGGAAGCCGTCGCCAAAGGCGAAAAACTGGCCAAAGCGGCGTAGATAATAAAGGTCCCCCTCCCGGCTTGTCCCCCGAAGCCTTGGCGAAGGGGGATGAGGGAGGGGTTAGGGGAGGGGTATATTAAAGGCGTTCCCGGCCAATTAATTAAAGATATTTTTTACGGAGGCTACCATGAGTGCTAACGAGCTAGATGATCATACTTCTAAAATGCTGGAGCGCTTCTTTGGCATTCTCCATAGTCAGGGCTATCAGCCTGCCAAGTTCAGTCCAGCCGGCGAAGCTTTTTCGGTGTCCATAGCGCCAACCGAGGAACAGGAAGAAGAATTTGTGTTAAGAACATCACATTTTGGAAGGCTTGTTGATGAAAAATCATCATTCTTAGGGTCTGTAGTTCTTGTTAAAGATAAGATCTATCTTACAGGTGATCTTATAGATTCCCAGAGAAAGTTTGCCACAGAATTATTCCCCGGATTTGTCGAACTCGGGAGCTTTCTTGACAAGCTTAGCAATAATGATGTGCAAGAAACGTTTTTCGCTGTTTGCGAACGCGGAAAAGCTGCCTATCAGAAAACTTTCGTCAAAGGGTGTAATCTCTAATTGAGGATACCATGTCCAACCGCTCTCATCTTTTTATGTTATCATTCTTTTGACAGGTGAATTTTATGGCCAATCATAACACTTCATTCGCCAACGACCCTCTTTATCAGCAAGCCGTTAATATTCTCATAAACAGTGGTCTTAGCCCCGTCATGATTGACTATGCCGCACGGGCATATGAAATATTTCAAACACTCCACTCCGATAAGATTCTTTTTAGATTTGGTTCCTTAAACTTGGGAAAAGACGTTGAAGGCTCCGATTCCGAAATTTTTCTGGTATCGATTGTCGCTTGCAACCAAAAGAGTAACTCTCCTCCAGCAGATTCTTCGCAACTCGTTGTTGTAGGCTTAAGGACCTATGTTCAAAGCATCACTGGTGAGTTTACGGATTATCCGCCTCACGTTCCTCTCGGGAGATTTGTGGCTGAAATCGGAAACAAGGATGTGATGGCGTATTTCTCGGAATTGCCGCGTGATATGTCGATATCAAAACATTTCAGAATACGCGAGTTCGTACCCTCTAGCGCAAAATAAGGCTTCCTCATGTCCCATCGCTTTCAGCTTGAACTTACGTCTCCAGAGAAGTCGATCCTCAACAAGTCCGTGGCTATGGTCACGGTCCCGGGGGCGAGCGGACGTTATGGCGTACTCGTCGGCCACGCGCCGATGATCACGACCTTGCAGCCAGGCGTTGTCGAAGTCTATGAGCAGGACGATGCCACGCTGTCCGACCGCATTTTCGTCGCGGGCGGTTTTGCGGAAGTCACGGGCGGACGCTGCACACTCTTGGCCGATGAAGTTTTGCCCGTAAACAAGATCGACCGCGCGGCCGTTCAGGAAGAAATCAAGACTTTGACAAGCGAACTTGACAAAGGCGGCGAAACAACACCCCGCGAAGCGCTCGAAACGCGTCTTTCCATCGCCCGCGCAAAGCTCCGCGCGGCGGTTTAAACTCTATTGAATTTGCGCAGGCAAAACCTTAATTGGGTCGTCGCCTTTAAACCTCACTGCGTTTAATATCTTTAAAGCGTTTAAATCAACGACATAAACCTTATTTTTTGATTTATAAAAAAGATAACGTCCGTCCTCTGAGAAATTAACAACATGTCCCCCGAAACCAGGGGACGGTCTTAAAATGATAGTGCCCTTCTGGATTCCAGAATCCGCATCATAAATTGCCAGTTTTCCAGTTTTGAACTCCAACTTAACCTCATCTGGGCGAGCATTTTTCGACTTTTTCCAAATATATTGTTCAACAACAATAAGTTTTCCGTTTGGTGAAATATGTACAGTCGGGCCTTGCAACATGCTGGATGGGGTTATCTGATAAACAGTAGTAAAACTACTTATGATTTGTTGTTGAAAAGCATCATAAACAACCACACCCCCGCCATTTGGGCTCCGCTCTGATGGTATATCCCACGCCACTGCAAACACCATTTTGCCGTCGGATGAATCAGCAAAGGTAATATCAAGATAGGGGGTTCCATCAACAGCTGGACGATAAAGTTTCTTAAACTTATCCTTTATCGCATCATTTAATAAGGAATAACCATCTACCATTTTTTTCTCTTTGCCGTTTGCATCCAAAATGCGGGAGCCCTCATATATCTCTCCACGTTTGTTAAAGCGATTAACCTGACCCGCAAGATGAAAATTTTCTTGTGTCGAGATTTTGGTTAAATTTGAAGGAGAGTATCGTTCTAACACTCCAATATTTTCTTCTGATTGAATATCCGTTTTATAATAATGCAATACAAGTTCATGCTTGCTTGGATCAAAATAAAGGTCCGGTATACTTTCCAACGCAATTTCAATTTCATGCTTTGCGGTAATGGCTAAATTATAATTTTTTAAAGCGATAATAGAATAATGCTGCTTGCTTTCTGCGTTCATAAATTGATCTTCAGTAACTAAGGCATAAATCATGCCGCTATCAGGATCTTCTAAAACACTTTCAAGAGGGCATCCGTCAAATCGTGACATGGGCTCAATATTGCCCACCATACCTTCTGCTAAGATTCGTCCAGTACTGATATCCACTTTTTTATAAGAGCCTGCGCAACCAAAAATATAAAAGACTTTATCGTTCTTTTGTGTTGAAGCTTTGCCGTCCACGGATGCAGCGAACGCGCTACTAATAGTAAACAATATTAAAGAGAGACAAAAAACTAATGATATGGACTTGCCTTTAATCACGGAACGCCTCCACTTTTTTGATTTCATATCATATCTACTTTCTAACTATTTGTGTCAACATCGCCCGCGCAAAGCTCCGCGCGGCGGCCTGATTAATATTCTTGTTGTCGTCATCCCGGCGTAGGCCGGGATCCAGTTATCCTCTCATCAAGAAATCTCTTTTTTTTCTCTGGATTCCAGACAATCTCCCGCGCCAAACGCCGCGCCACTGCACCTGTTAACGGGGTAACGGCCTCGCAGCGCGCTTTTATCCTCCCCTTGCAGGAGAGACGCCCGCAAACATTCAAAAGTGGTTTAAACCTGAAGACTGACGCCCACGCCGCTCACGGTGGAATGGCTTGCCATGGCGACCATCTGGTACGCGCTTGCGCTCGAGGCGAACGTTGCACGCTTTTGGCGGATGAAGCTTTGCCGGTAAACAAGATCGACCGCGCGGCCGTTCAGGAAGAAATCAAGACTTTGACAAGCGAACTTGACAAAGGCGGCGAAACAACACCCCGCGAAGCGCTCGAAACGCGTCTTTCCATCGCCCGCGCGAAACTGAGAGCGGCGGCATAAAAAAACACTCACTGCGGAATGCCGCCCCCTCCCAATAGGGAGAGGTCTGAGAATGTTTTTAATGGTACGCAACCCCACTAAACGCGCAACGAACGATCCCGCTGCCCGGACAAGACAGGCACGCAACGCGCGACGAATGGGAACCTAAATGATCACGCTGACGCTGACGCCGCGCACGGTTGAATTGCTGGCACTCGCAACGGTATTATAAACGCTGGCCGTGGTCGCAGGCGATGGCTCGTTGCTCGTGGGCGGCGCGCTTTCCGTCTCATAACTTGTTGATTCAACAGGCGGTGGAGTAGATTCCGTTTCTTCGCTTTCATTTTCGTTGGAGGCGCCATAAGCCACCGCTGCGGCAAGAAGTATGGATGCCGATGTCACCGTTTGCGCTTTTTCCGTTTCCGGCTCTTTCCCTCTAACGTCTTTGGATTCCTTGGTTTCCGGCGCAACATAGACGTCCGGTCGCGCTCTTGCCGTCTCGCGCGGCGCTTCTGTAGTCGGCGCGCTTTCACGCGTGTAACTGTACCCGGACGCTGCTGCGTTGTATTGCGACGCGGCTGAACGTGGACTAATCGAACCCCAAGCAATGGAAGCAATATCCAACATCTTGTAATCTCTTCAAATAATTACGCGCACGTAATAACGCGCGGGCGCTTAAAATATATATTTCACCATCTCCTATTATGCGCCGTTAAGTTTAAGGCTGGCTTAAATATGCGTGGCATTTGAAGGAACGGGCTTTCATTAACTCATTGATTATAAAAATTTTTATAAATATTTAGGCATAAAAGACACCTTGGCACACGGCTTGCTTATTACACATCGACGAACTCCTAGGAGCATCAAGCCTTGCCTACCGCCGCCGTCGCACTCAAAACTCAGGGAAGCCTTGTAAATCAAGCGCTTGGCGCATCCCAGCGTGTGACTCAAGCCATCAAGCAAGCCAGCAGCAAAGCCGGGGTAGATTTTGCCTATTTGCTGAACAAGGCTTCCCAGGAGAGCAGCCTGAATCCCACGGCAAAATCGTCCTCCAGCTCCGCCACGGGCCTTTTCCAGTTCATCGAGCAAACATGGCTCCGAACTGTCAAAACGTATGGCAGCAAGTACGGCCTGAGCGAGTATGCAGAACGCATCATGATCGGCTCCGATGGTGTCGCGCGCGTCAAGGATACGGGAAGCAAGCAAGCCATCCTCGCCATGCGCAAGGACCCCGCGATTTCCGCCTGCATGGCCGCTGAATTAACCAATGAAAACAAGGCTGCGCTTCAAAATGGAGTGGGCGGCAAGATCGGATCGACAGAACTTTATCTGGCCCATTTCCTCGGGGTAGGAGGGGCATGCGATTTCATCAAGAACATGCGCTCGAACCCCAACGCAACAGCCGCCAATGTTTTGCCCGAAGCGGCATCCTCTAACCCGTCGGTTTTCTACGACAAAGCGGGCCAGCCGCGTTCGCTAAACCAGATTTACAAATATTTTGCCAACAAGTTCAGCCGCACGCCAAGTGTCGATACGACGAAAACAGCCGTTGCCGATGCTTCATCTTCTTCTTTATCAAAAAGTTACGGAAGCTTTGATGCCCTAAACGTCCCGTCACAGCGCACAACATGTTCCCCAAGCGTGACGTCAACGTCAAATTTTGGACTGGATTCCGCAACGTCATCGACGCTCGCTACGATGATCTTGTCACAAATGGATATGGGGAAATTAACGCCGTCTTTCAGCGCGGGGCCGCGCAGCGGCGAAGAGGAGACGAAGCGTAAATCGGCACTTTCCACGCTGGCGGGGATCATCGGCTGATTGGTTGTGGACGTTAAAACGGACTTCGGAAACCAGTTCGACGCGGTTAAAATGCTCGTTTAGCGGCAATTAAGCCAAATGGGGCTCCATCCCAAAAACGTTCTTTTACGTTAATTATCATATACTTGCACCGCGTTTGCTGTAGTTCTTCAGCTCCGCCAAAATCGTACGCCCCGTTGCGCCGCCTTCGTCCGTTACGGCCTTCCGTATCGCCAAATTCAGCAGCTGGACCAAGTCCTTAGTCAGCATAAATCGCGTGTGCAACGTTTCATAATCAGCTGATCGGCAATGCTCCAGAATATGGTCGCAAATCTTCCGGATCAGGGTAAAGCCGAATATCTCCACTTGCCCCTTGATATTACACACGCACGAAAAGACTTTTTCAAAAAATGGAACAGAATCTTTATCGTTAGCAGGCATTTTCCGCATAAGGTGCAGAAGAATGTTGGTTTCAATCTCCGCGTTCTCAAAAAAAGTGCTGCGCGCGCTTTCAATGATCTTTTGGCAATTCTCCAGCCTCTCAGGCGTAAAATACTCCTGTAGAACGACTTCCTTTCCGATCTTCTCACGGATGGCGTTGTCGGGTTCAAAAACGAGCACAACGTTCGGATCTTTCCGGCTGCTATCCAGCAGCGCTTGAAGAATTATATCCATCTGCCCTCCCGGCGTTTGACGAGACGAACTTCCATGATACGCCTATCGGCAGCGCCAGAGGTCAATGTTCCCGCGCTACGACGGCGGCAAGGTCCCCGATAGGTATTGGCCGTAATGAACATGCGCGGATCGTCAATAATTGCCATTATTCTCTTGCTGAAATCGCTCGCGTTGAATGGCTTGATAATAATTTCATTCACGCCGGAGTCCCGCGCCAACGCCACATGATCATCGGTAGCCGACTGCAGCAGCATGATCACAGGAATAAAAGGATTTGGCGAAGCGGGTGAAGAACGGAGCCTTTTCACAAACAGCGATCCGCTTATGGGCATTATTTCAGGTTCGTCCATTTCATCTTTCGCGACTTGATTCTGTCTCTGAACTAATAGTTCCCAGTCGGTAAAAATGAGGTCGATACGTTCATTCTTTAATACCTGAACCCCCTCAAATCCGCTTTTTGAAACAAAAACATTATTGAACCCAAGTTTTTCCAACAACCCCTTGATTAGAGTCCCAGCATTCGTGCTGCCATCAACAACCAAAACATTGAGCGCATCAAAGGGCTGGGAAGAGAGAGCAAGTTTATTGTGCACAGAACTGTACATGAGAATAGCCCGTTATTAAGTGGGTTGCTTAGAAGAGGGGGAGGGGGAGGGGGAGGGGGTGAGCTTTGATTGACGATTTCTTGAGATCAAAGCCCTATGCACTGCTCTTTCATGATTGGTCTTTAGAATATAATATCTTTAAATTACATGCAAGTGTGTGTTGACACAAAATTGTATAATATTATTTCTTATCAGTGTGTTATATGGTTAACGTCGCATAAATTGTTTCGCACTCGATATCATAAAAAATTTTGAATAATAATAATCATTTAGAATTACATTCTCTTTCCCAATATCGTTGTCGTTCCCACAATAATAGCTCTGCTGGTGCTCGTTATTTTATTTGTCTTTCAAATATTTAAGTTCTCGGGATCGCCGCTCGATGTAAACGATCATTGAT